>Ga0335085_10000023_pt1 | contig 570767 bp, 455 predicted proteins | sample Lox_Sample_45_FD_206712 | JGI IMG/M metagenome (GOLD analysis project Ga0335085, IMG submission 206712) | Soil microbial communities from Loxahatchee National Wildlife Refuge, Florida, United States - Lox_Sample_4.5 | ecosystem: Environmental > Terrestrial > Soil > Wetlands | place: USA... | reverse complement strand
GGGGTATCCGCGGGAGATGCTGGATCCCGATCTGGATCTGGAGGCGGATCTGGGGATCGATACGGTCAAGCAGGCGGAGATGTTTGCAGCAGTGCGGGAGGCGTTCGGGATTGCGCGCGATCCAAATTTGAAGCTGCGCGATTTTCCGACGCTGGGGCATGTGATGAGATTCGCCGGCGAAGGGCGGGTGGAGGCCAGAGCGGCCGTCGAGCCGGAGCCTCCGCCCGCCGCAGAACGAGTGCCGGCAAAGGAAGAAGCCGCTTCCGCGGTTCCACGGCGCGTGCCGGCGCCGGTGTTGCGGCCGCCGCTGACGGTCTGCAAAGAGACCGGGGCTTCGCTGGCGCCAGGACGCCGCGTGCTGGTGGTGCGCGGTCGCGGCGGCGCGGGCGAGGCGCTGGCCGAGCGGCTGCAGTCGCTTGGGGTGGAAGTCCTCGCGCTGCCCGATGACGGGCCGCTGCATGGCATCTACTGGCTGCCGGCGCTGGATCCGGAAGGCGACGTGGCGACGCTGGAAGCATCCGCCTGGCGCGAAGCGCTGCGGGTGCGGGTGAAGTGGCTGTACTCGTTGATGCGCGAGCGATACGCGCAGATCGCGAGCCGCGACACGTTTCTGATTGCGGCTACGCGATTGGGCGGGCAGCACGGTTACGGTGAGAGCGGCGCGTTCGCGCCTATGGGCGGCGCGGTGACGGGATTTGTCAAAGCCTACAAGCGCGAGCGCGCGGAGGCACTGGTGAAAGCCGTCGATTTCGAAGGCACGGCTCCCGCGAAAGACATTGACGAACTGCTGATCGAGGAGACGCTGCGCGACCCGGGCGCGGTGGAGATCGGCTATCACGCGGGCCGGCGCTGGACGATCGGGCTGGAGAGGCGGGCGTTCGCGGCCCCGTGCGAGAAGCTCGGAAAAGATACCGTGTTTGTGGTGACGGGCGCGGCGGGCAGCATCGTTTCCGCCATCACGGCGGACCTGGCGGCGTCCTCCGGAGGCACGTTCCACCTGATGGACCTGGTGGCGGAGCCCGATCCGCGCAATCCCGATCTCGGCCGCTTCGCGAGCGATCGCGAAGGTCTCAAGCGCGATCTCATCGCACGCATGCAGGCGCGCGGGGAGCGTGCCACACCGGTGCTGATCGAAAAAGAGCTGGCCGCGCTCGAACGTGCGCACGCGGCACTGCAGGCTATGGACGCGGTACGCGCGGCGGGCGGCACGGCATACTACTACAGCGTGAACCTGACGGATCCGGATGCCGTGGCGAGGGCGATGGAGGAGGTTCGCCGGCGCAGCGGCCGGATCGACGTGCTGCTGCATGCGGCAGGCATGGAGCGCAGCCATTTCCTGCCGGACAAGGACGCGCGCGAATTCGATCTCATTTTCGACGTGAAAGCCGATGGCTGGCACAACATTCTGCGCGCGGCGGGCGAGATGCAGCCGCGGGCGGTGGTGGCGTTCAGCTCGGTGGCCGGCCGCTTCGGCAACGCAGGACAGACGGATTACAGCGCCGCCAACGACCTGCTTTGCAAAATCGTCTCCAGCTTCCGCAACACGCGGCCCGCGATGCGGGCATTGGCGATCGATTGGACCGCGTGGGCCGGAATCGGCATGGCGGCGCGCGGCTCGATTCCGAAAATGATGGAGATGGCGGGGATCGAAACGCTGCCGCCGGAGGCCGGCATTCCGTGGATTCGCCGCGAACTGACGGCGGGCACGCGCGGCGAAGTGGTAGCCGCGGGAGAACTCGGCGTGCTGGTGAAACCGTGGGACGAAGCGGGCGGCATCAACCGCGATGCAGCACTTGCGGGAGCGATGCTGGGGCGGTTGACAGGCATCGATGAGGAAGGGCGGGTCACGATCGAAACGGCGCTCGATCCGGCTGTGCAGCCGTTCCTGCGGGATCACCGCATCGAGGGCACGGCGGTGCTGCCGGGTGTGATGGGAATCGAGGCATTCGCGGAAGCGGCCCGATTGATGGCGCCGGACTGGCATGTGGAATCCATCGAGAACGTGCAGTTTCTGGCGCCTTTCAAGTTCTACCGCGATGAACCGCGCACCCTGACCATCGAGGCGGCATTTCGCGCGGAAGGCGGGGCGCTGGTGGCCGAATGCCGGCTCCTCGGACGGCGTACGCTGCCGAACCAGGCCGCGCCGCAGGTGACGACGCATTTCAGCGGCCGTGTGCGGCTGGCGAAAGCCTGTGCCGCACCGCCGCCGGCGATTGCGATGGGCACGCCGGATGAGGAAGTCATCGAGTCTGCGGGCATCTACAGCGTGTACTTCCACGGACCGGCGTACCGGGTGATCCGCCGGGCGTGGCGGCGCGGCGGCGGGATCAACGCCGAGATGTCCGGGAGTCTTCCGGCGAACCATGTGCCCGAGAGCGCGCCAACGGCGGCCTCTCCGCGCACGATCGAGCTCTGTTTCCAGGCTGCCGGGCTGTGGGAGTTGACCGAGCGGCGGCGCATGGGCCTGCCCTGGCAGGTGGAACGCATCCGTTTCTACGCCGGCGATTCGCGGGAGACTCCGCGGCTGGCAATTGTCAAGCCGGCGGCGGGCGGCGATGGCTTCGATGCGGAGGTGGTGGATGCTTCCGGGAACCGGCGCCTGGAACTCAGCGGATACCGCACCGTCCCGTTCCGCGAAAACATTGATGCCGCCACGTTGCGGGTCGAAACCGTGACCGCGTGACGCATATCTACTGGCTGGAACAGAGCGCCGGCGATGTGCCGGCGGCGGACGATTGGCTCGGCGCGGAGGAAGCGGTATGCCTGGCAGGCTTGCGGTTTCCAAAGCGCCGCGCGGAGTGGCGGCTGGGGCGGTGGACGGGCAAGCAGGCCGTGGCGGCGCTTCTGGGGCTAGGGCCGCCGCGCGAGTCGCTGGCGGAGATCCAAATTCGCGCCGCGGCGTCGGGCGCGCCCGAGGTATTTCTGGCGGGCCGCGCGGCGGAGATTTCGATTTCGCTCAGTCACCGCGCGGGCCGCGGGCTGGCAGCCGTGACCGATACGGGCGCGGCGCCCGGTTGCGATCTGGAGGTGATCGAGCCGCGCAGCGCGGCATTCGTGGAAGACTATTTCACGTCCGAAGAACAGGACCTGGTGCGGCGCGCGCCGGCGGCCGAACACGACCGCCTGGTGGCGCTGGTGTGGAGCGCGAAGGAAAGCGTGCTGAAGGCGCTGCGCACGGGGTTGCGCGCGAGCACGCGGAGTGTTTCGGTGCATCCGCGGGGAAGCTTGACAGCGGGCGGCTGGCAGGCATTTCGCGCGCATGCCGCGGGTACGGTGTTCGAAGGTTGGGGGGCAGAGTGTCGAACCCTCGTGCGAACGTTGGCCGTGGCTCCGGGTTGTCCACGAGCTCACAGCCTTACGACAATTGACTGATTGACCTGTTTCAGGCATTCAGGTATGGTTATCGCAAACAGAGCGCCGGTTGCTTTGCCTTCAGACGGTTAGGCCCTGCAGCCGGCGCGTCACTCGAAATCCAGCTTTTGCGGAATGTATGCCCGGCGATGGATGTGCCGGGGAGGGCGGCCACCGAAAACCGTCTCGCGGAACCATCCTCCGCGGGTGACCGCCAGTTCCCCGGCGCCACTACGACGTGGAAAAACTGCAGATCACGAACAGGTCATCCTGTTTTTTACTATCCCGAAACACGTTGAATACGCGAAACGCCGGATAGTTTTTTGCAAATACCGGTTTCCCTTTCGCGAAATATTCCGTGATCTTGCACGAACCGTCGGTCAGCCCCGGGCTAACTCCCGTTTTGGGGTTGATTCCCGTCGATTCCACTCCCAGGAGCTCAATGCCTCCCGGCACCTTACTGAACTTGCCGGGCTCGGAAATCACTACGTGGGCGTCCTCGGTGACTTTTCCGGCCTTTTGGACCACGCGCGGAACGAGGAAGAAGGTATTTGGGTCCACCCAGCCAAACACGTTCAGCTCGCTGGGTTGAATCTGGCCGAGACCGCGGACGGCGCGCCCGCGGTCGAAGAATCCGTCCACCGTCATGTCCGGATTGGGCGGGTCGCCGCGCTTGATGAATTTATCCGGCGGGAACAAGGCGGGCCACGGATTCTTCAAGTGCCACAGGTAGTTGCCTACAAAGCCGTTGCAATCGATCCCGAGGTTGTCATCGCAGAAACTTTGCAGGTCGGCCGCGGCTTTTTGTTTGGTCAGGACAGCGAGCTGCAGCACCATCTGGTAATCCTCCGGCGAACCCTTGCCTGCTAATGCGTAGCGGAGGCGGCGATGGAGATCGTGGTCCGATTTCGAAAGCTTAATCACGCTGCCATTGATCTTGACGTCCAAATCGCCTTTGGCCAGCAGCGCTTCCGCACTTTCGATGAGCTTCTGTCCGGCCGGCTGGACGGGGGACAACCAATACTTATGGATCGAAACCGTCTGCGGCGGGATGCTGGAATCGGCGAATTCGACTTTCAGGTTTTTATAGAGTTTCTCGTATTCGACCGGCGTGATCATAGGGCGATTCTCCAGGAATTGATACCCTCAACAATTCCTGCGATTTTTTTCGGCGGAATTGAACGGGGCACCGGCGGGTTCAAGGCGCGGCCTGTTCGGTTCCGCACGAAAGTTCAGACGACCGCGTCACGGGGACTTCGGCGAGCGGTCATCCCCGGTCCGCGATGCAGACGCGAATCCGGTGCCCATCCGGATCGAGGCCGACGAAGGTCAGACCGAACACGGTTGTCATGGGCGCTTGGGCGATCTGTATTCCACGCTGCTGCCAATCCGAGAACATCGCTTCGAGCGCCTCATTATTTTCCACTTGGAAGGCCAGCTCGAACCGGTTGCCGCTTTCGGGAGGCGTTGCCTCCGGCAATTCCATCTGCCTGGCCCATTCCTCGGCTGCTCGCTTCGTCGACCACAAGCCAAGCGTGAAGCCGCCATCCAGCACGAATGCGGCATATGTCGGGAAAGCGGCTTTCGGCTCCCGCTGCAACAGGTCCCGGTAGAAACCCGTGCTCTTGGCGACATCCTTTACATACAACAGAATCAAATCAGGCGTTTGCATCCTCTCAATTCCTCCTGAACCCAGTCTAGAGGGGGATGCTGTCAGTTTCTGGCAGTAGACTGATCCGTGGCCCGTATGACGGACTGCCACTCTCGCAACAACACGTGCCGGCGGCGCGGATATCGCTGGCCCAGCTCCGTGACCGCGAGGATGCGATCGGTCCGAAAATGGCGGAATCCTTTGCGGGTCTCGCACCAGGCCGCCAATACCCGGGCCTCCTCGAAATAGCCCATCGCGAAGGGCCAGACGATCCGGCGGGTGTCGTGACTTTTGGCATCTCTGTAGGTCAAGCGGAGTTTGCACTCCGATCGAATTGCCCGGCGCAGGATGGCGACATCGACCGGCTCTTTCCGCGGCGCCTTCCGCGGTCCGACGCGAAGCGGCGAGGCTTCCAGATCCTGGCGCAGGTTCGGCGGCAGAACCGCGGCGACCTTGATCAGAACATCGGCGGCGGCCGAGGCCAGTTGCGGATCGGCGCATTTCGCCACCCAGCGCGATCCGAGGACGAGCGCCTCGATCTCCTCCTCGGTAAACATCAGGGGAGGAAGCAGGAGGCCGCCGCGAAGAACGTAGCCGACGCCGGGCTCGCCATCGACGACCGCACCCAGGGATTGCAGACTCGCGATGTCGCGGTATAACGTGCGGATGCTGACTCCCAATTCCCGGGCGAGCACCACACCGGTGACTGCCGTTTTAGCCCGACGCAGGGACTGGAGCAAGTTGAGGAGCCGTTCGGAACGTGCCACGGCCGAAACCTCCATCCACATACTGCCACAGAATGGCAGGATATTCGAACGACCGTTGGTTGATCCTGTTATTGGAATTGGTTTTGGCCCAGGAATCCGGACGGGAACAGGCCGCTTGTGTTCGGCTGGGCGCCGCCTTTTCCCCAGGTCCAGTAGAGGCCCAGGTAAGCGTAGTTCTCGGTCTGGCCGGCTACGGAGTGACCGTAGCAAAAGAGGAACTGTTCTCCCGGGTGATGTTTGAGGTGGTAGTATCCACCCAGATCGATCAGGGTGGAAGCTTGCGTCTGGGGTGCGGCAAAGCCTTCGCTTGCGTGCGAAAAGACTTCGCCGCCAATTTCCAAACGCTCGCCGAAGGCGTATTTCAACAGAAACCCGCCGTAGGGAAAATCGCGGTAACCCGTCTGGGGAACTACCTCGTAGCCGGCGCCGCCATCCAGGAGCCAGTGGCCGATATTCTTCTGCAGCCAAATGGGAAGTTTGTACCAGGCCTTTCCGACGCCGAGACCTCTGCTATAACTTCCGGTCGGCATCTCAAACATGGTGAAGGTGCCGATCTGTGGAAGCATTTTGGTTTCCTGGAAAAAGGCAATCTTCGTGCCCAGCTCCATATCGGTAAGCCCAAATGCCTGTGTACCGGCGCCGCCTGGCGCATAGATCGGGTTGTTGGACGGCGCGATTACGCCCCACGGGAGAATCGCGTGGAGCTGAACGCGAGGAATGGCGCCCCAGTTGAACTCAAAGGCAGGGCCGGTGGAATCGGTCTCTGCCGGCGTTCCGTCCATGGCACCGAAAATGTAGAACTCGTAGTGGTGCAGGTCGACCGGGACCGGATCGTCGACTTGAAACGGCGGACCTTGCGCCCGGAGAGAAGCTACCGGGGCCGAGATCAGCGCCAGAATCCAAATCGCAAATTTGGCCCCCCGACGCATTCCTAATGGCACGAAGCGATGTATCCGGTTGCAGAATCGTCCAACCACTCCATAGTCTATCGGCTCGATTTTCCGCGAGCCGATTCATGGCGTGTGATTCCCGCTGAAACTGTGCTCGATTTGGTAAAGGACCACACACAACCCTGTTCATGCTGTGCGGCTTGCGAAAAACGGGGCTGCGGTGACCTCCGGCCCGCGAGTGGCGGTAGGATGGTTTCACGAAGTCCGGCGAGAGGTTTGGCGGTTCGGGGCAAGGAGCAGAAGAATGGATGGCAAGCTGAGCAGGCGAAATTTCATGACGGTTGTGGGAGCGCTTACACCCGTGGCGCAGAGCGTGCTGGCAGCGCAAACCGCGTCCGGAGCGGAGGCGAGCCGCACGACTCCGTACCGGAAGGTGGTGCTGGAGCCGTTCGACTATTCGGGCGTGAGCCTGGGCCCGAGCCTTTGGCAGAGCCAGGCGGCCGAGGGCCGCGATGTCTACTACGGGCTTTCAAACGACGACATCCTGCATGGGTACCGCGTGGCGGCGGGCGACGCGAATGCGCCCGGGCGGGCGCTGGGCGGCTGGTGCAGTCCGAACTCGAACACGGTATTCGGCCAATGGCTGCAGGCGATGGCGCGCATGCAGCGCGCGTACGGCGACAGGGCGCTGCTGGAGAAGGCGGGCACGCTGGTCAGCGAATACGCCAAGTGCTGGCCGCGCATGGCGAGCAGCGGCGGGCGCGGCGGACGCGGCGGCGCGCCGGGAGGGCTGGGGCATTATCCGTTCGAAAAACTGGTGGGCGGACTGCTGGACATGCACCATTACGGCGGTCATCCGGAGGCGCTGGGCCTGTGCGACAAGATCACGGAGGCGGCGACGGGGTATCTCAATCGCGACCGTGTGCCGGCGAACCGCGAGCCGTGGGCAATGCACTCCGGGCGTCCCGGCGAATGGTACACGCTGGGGGAGAACCTCTTCCGCGGCTATCAGCTCACGGGGAACCCGATGTACAGAGATTTCGCGGAGGTCTGGCTGTATCCGGCGTACTGGGACAAGTTCGCCGAGACCAACGACCCGAAGAACGCGGAGGGAGTGCACGCGTACAGCCACTGCAATACCTTTTCGAGCGCGGCGCTGGCTTATGACGTCACCGGCGACGAACGGTATCTGCGGATCCTGAAGAATTTCTACGACTGGATGCAGCGGCGGCAGACGTATGCCAGCGGCGGCTACGGTCCGGACGAACGGTTCGTGTTTTCCGATGGCGCGCTGGGCGATTCGCTCGAAGTGTACTCGGCCAGTTTCGAGTGTCCGTGCGATTCGTGGGCGGCGTTCAAGGTTTCCAAGTACCTGATGTCGTATACCGGGGAGGCGCGCTACGGCGATTGGATCGAGCGGCTGCTGTATAACGGAATCGGCGCGGCGCTGCGGATCAAGGACCGCGGCACGCACATGTATTACATGGATTATCACCTGGGCTCGTGCCTGAAGTATTATTCGCGGAACGCGTTCACGTGCTGTTCGGGAACTTACTTCCAGAACATCACGGAGTATTCGAACCTGATCTATTTCAAAGACCCACACGGACTCTTCGTCAACCTGTACCTGCCTTCGACGGTGGAATGGAACGGACCGGCGGGGATGGTCAGGCTGACGCAGACGACGGAATACCCCGAAGCCGGCAGCAGCACGCTGCGGTTGAGCATGGAACGTCCGGCAACGTTCGCGCTCAAGCTGCGGGTGCCGGGCTGGTCGAAGGGCATGGGGGTCAAGATCAACGGAGAGGCACAAACCGCGGAGTTCCGGCCGGGCGAGTGGGCCTCACTCAGCCGCGAGTGGAAGACCGGCGACACCGTGGAGGTGACGATTCCGCTGCACTTCCGGCGCGTGCCCATCGACGAACAGCATCCCAACCGCATCGCGATTGTGCGCGGGCCGGTGGTGTATGCGCAGGAGGATCCGCACAAGTGGCTCTCGGACATTCCGGCGAGCGATGACGAACTGGACCGGCTGATGAAGCCGCTGGCGAATCATCCGGCCATTTTCCAGATCGATAACGAACCGGTGGTGCAGCAGCGCAACGCCTTCCGCCCGTTCTACACCTTTGCCGAACTGGAGCGGTATCGGATGTATTTCGACTCCAGGAACCGGCGGGTGCTCTGGTAGAGGGGGCGCGCGCCAACGCCGGCGCCGGTTCCGCGGGAAAGGCGGCAGCCGCTCCGGAAGGGAAGCTCAGGTTTGCGGAGCAATTGCTGCCCCCAAGGCTGGCGTGCGCGAACACCACGGCGCGCAGCGTCGCAGCCGCCGACTACCAGCGGTATAGGGTCGCGCCCCAGGTCCATCCGGCGCCAATCGCAGCGAACAGCAGTAGGTCCCCTCGGTGAATCAGACCGTGTCGGTTGACCTGGTCCAAGAGGAGGGGTACGGTTGCGCCCGCGGTGTTCGCGTACCACTCGAGGTTAGTCTGCATTCGCGAATAGGGCACGTTCAGTTTCTCGGCCACTCCTTTGAGGACGTGAGCGGAGGCCTGGTGAGGGAGAATCATGGTTACATCTTCGAGTCGCAATCGGTTGGCGCAGAGAATCTGCCGGATGCACTCCGGCAGCGCGGCGGTGGCTGTCTCGTAGACGGCCCTCCCGTTCATAGTGAAATAGGACTCTCCCGGAAAGATCGTGAAACAATCCATCCCCTCCCCGTCAGCGAAGAGGATACTGGAGAACAGCGCGTTATCCCGGTCGCGCCTCTCGAGGACCACGGCGCCGCTCCCGTCGCCGAAGAACACGCAGTTGCGATGATTCCAATCGGTCACTCGCGAGTAGGTGTCGGCGCCGATCACCAGCGCATGCCGGTACACCCTACTCTGTATAAATTGGCCCGCGATCGTGATTCCGTAAAGAAACCCGGAACATACAGCGGCCACATCGAACGCAGGACAACCGTTGCGAATGCCCATCTTTGCCTGCGCTATGCATGCAGACGAAGGCACCTGGCGATCGGGTGTTGAAGTTGCCAGGATGACCAGGTCAATGTCGTTCGGTTCCAGTCCCGCCGATGCGATGGCCTCGAGTCCGGCAGAGGCTGCGAGGTCCGACGTGGATTCCAGTGGGTCAGCGATTCGCCGCTCGCGAATACCCAATGTTTCGAGGACCCACTCCGACGACGTCGGCAAATCTTTGATGATCTCTTCATTCGTCAGCGCTTTGGCCGGAACATACGAACCGGTCGAAGCGATACACACGTTGTCGAACCGGCTATTCCCACTTTGCATAGGTCCCCTTCCGGATCGCGGGATGGCTCCCGTTCGCTAAGCGAGGACTCGTTCGGCAAGGGCCGCGGACTCGAGCGCTTCCTCTATCCCGGAGATCTCCGCTTCGGTCTTGCCGGCCGACTTGAGAATGTCACGGTACTCGATCGGCAGGGCGCTTCCATTCGGGTAGGTCCACTCGGGCAAAGCCCGGGTATACTCGACGAGACTCCACCGGTCCTGCCGGCCGTGCCGCTCGAAGATTTCCTCGATCAGACTCAGTTCCCCCGCGCGCAGTTCGCCCGAACCGGGATCGGCCAGCAGGTGAACTTCATAATGATCCGGATCGGAGATGAATCTCCGCCAGATGCGTGCGGAATTTGGAGGGGGTTCGCCCCGCACCAGTTCGCTGATCCGGCCGACCACCGGACCGATATCCAGAGAAACGAAACGATCGCTGGTGATGGGAAGCCCCCAACGAAGGAGAGCTTCACGGTCCGCCAGGTACAAAAGCTTAACGAGCTTGATACAGCTCATGCGACCGCCGCGAAGCGTCAGAAAGCATGCGGCAGTCTGGGTGGCCTTGGTCTCGTTGAAGAGCCCCGTCATGATATCACCATGGACGCTCGCATTTAATACCAGGATATCCGAATATGGGCATCGACCATCGATGAATTCGTAAAATGCTCCCGCCTCATGTGCGTGGGTTGTGCTAAAACTTACTACGCTGCTGTGCAGTGGAGAGTGTACTCACTCGAGGCGGAATGGCTCTCCTTCGCCCGGGCAAAGAGAACATCCGGCAGTTTCGCGTCATCGGGGCACGCAACGGGTGCCTGGCACGATATCCTTGGCCCGGGGTTGCAAGAGTCAAGTTGACGCGAAACGCCCGTCCCCCATCTGACGCAGCCTTGGGTATGAGCGGCCGGTCAAGATCAACAACGGCGACTACGCGGCCCTGTGACTTCCGAGAGCGTGGACTGCACTCCTAACCCGGGTTCGTGCGAGTGGCGTGATCCGATCGCGACTGGGGGTTACCAGGGATGCTGGACACTATGCCGACTCTAGGGCGTGCCCGCCCAATAGGCTAAGGTGGTCTACCTGTTATCGCGCGCACCGTGATGCACCCGAGTTCCCAATGGCACTCAAGTGCTTCGAGGTTCCGCCGAGTTTTCGGCATAGCCCGTTCAGCTTGGGGGAGAAATGGCCCATTTGTGAAGCCGCTTACGCTATAGTAGACAGAACCATTACGAGAAAATAAGTTCGGCAAACCATCAATAAGGAGAAAGAGCACAGTGGCACAAGTTACAGTGAAGATTGCAGGAGTTTCCCGAGGGGCCACGTTTACGTTTGATCAGCAGCTCGTTCCACTGGTAGACGGCGGCGGCGGCAACTTCAGTGGCGCTGTCAATACGCCGGCAGGAACCTTTCTCTATGCAATCGTCGTCTTTGGTTCGCCGGGCGATCCGTGGACCGCGACGGTTACAGACGGAACGACGACCCACAACTTTGCCGGACATATGTCTCCGGCAGGATTCGACACAACAGGCGATACAGCGATCACGGTGCAAGGATGACGAGGATCTGTGCTTTCTTGTTGGCACTCGCTCTCGGCAGCGTGGCCGCCCGCGGACAAGCTCAGGCCAACGCTGCCAGCAAAGGGAGCGACCCGACTCAGAGCTTCGTCTCCCCGCTTGGCCTGGGAACGGGAGCTACGATCGGGGTGACTCAGACCGGACCCAGTGTCACCGCCGCCATCGCCCGCCAGGTATTCAATCCGGCGATCAACTTCTGGCAAGTCGGGTTTTCGGGCACTACCGACACCAATGGCCAAGCATCCGTCTACTCATCTCATCAAAGCGACGCGCCCGGGTTCAAGGGCAAGCTGGGGGTGGGCCATTCTTCGTTCATCAGGTTTAGGCCGGTATTTACCAGAACGGCCGGCGAGTTTCTCACGCAGGCGTGGTGCCGCGACGAGGTGAACGAAGTCAACAAGACGCTGCCTGCGATTGGACAGATCAAAATCCCGACATCCACCGATTGCAAGGACGCCGTTTCCCTGGAGCAGGATGCTCTTAAGGCGACGCCGCCCGTGGACCAGGACGGAAAGGTTGTAACAGCAACCCAGACGGCCGATCAACATATTTTGCAGGCGCTGGCGAAGGCCGTCGAGACGCCCGCGGACAAGGTTAGCCTCGGGCCGCTCGACCGTCAGAACGTCTGCAACACCGTAAAGGATAATAAGAGTTTCTTCCAGTTCTGTCCTGATTCCACCAACCCGCAGCCAGGGCTGACGGATCAGGAAAAGAAGTATCCGGGGTTGGACACGTTCACGAAGGACGCCCCGGGGAAATTCCAGTTCAAAATCTGGGGAAGCTGGGCGCCGACGCTGACCAGCACTCCGTACCGCAATGTCACCGACGGCGTGCCGGACCTGGCTGACAAACAGAACTGGACGCGGCTCCTCAACAGCGGCGTCGGGGACGTCGCCTTGTATTACGGTCCTTGGGCTCTCGGATTGGAGGGCGGCTTCGGAGAGACAGTCGACATCAAAGCGCAGAACATCTGCAAAAACATCGTATCCGGCACATACACCGCGCAGCAATGCAGTATGGCAATGGTTGGGAAGCCTATGCCGCAGAGCACCTGGTTGGCATCTGGCACCCTTCAGTTATCGCCTCTCCCCATTTTCGGGAGCATGGCGTCTCTCAGCAGCGGCGCCCAAGTCATCTACAGTTATGCCGCTCCCACGTCGGGCGGACATTCCAGTGAACTGGCAATTCCGCTGTATCTGTCTCCTGCCGTCACACAGATGTCATTTGTGATTGGTATCCAGCCGACCTGGGACTGGAACACTGATCCCACCATCGGGCACAAGTTTTCGGTTACAGTCTTTATCGGGGCCAGGCCCCCAATCACTAAGCAATGAGGCGTCCGGGAGGACGCATGCCATGAAAATCAGCGGCGATCGAAAAATCCGAATCTCCTCTGGTGAGACTCTCACGTTGCGCAGCAACACCGCCAGGCTGAACATCCTGGGAGCCGAAATTCAGGAGGGGCAGGAGTTCGCTTGGACCGTCCCTCCCGGAGCCAAGACCATTCGGTTTCACGCGGTGTCACCCAACATCTCGGAGCTGACGGTCCGGTCCAATTCCGGCGAACAGTGGGCGACTACCCTGTTTCCGGGCTCCAACTTGTTTGAACTGGTCGTCGAGCCGGAGGCGGATGAATGGTATTGCGAGAACGACAAAGGCAACCCTCCGCATCCGGTCTCCAAGGGCGAGTCGGTTTGCTCGTTTTGCGGTGGGAAAGTGAAACACCGGTAAACAGGGATGTTGACCGCACTGCTGACATCCCTGCAAACGTCGCTGGGCCAAATCTTCTCCAAGCCGTTCGCGATGGGGAGTCTCCTACCACTGTTGCTGTTCCTGGGTTCCTGCCTTGGGCTCGCCTCGAAGCTTGGAGGAGCCGCGGGAAGGTGGGCGGCGAGCGTTAATCCGTTACTGGGAACGTCGGCCAATGTGGCAACGGCGGCCGGGTCGCTTACCGTCTGGGCGCTGGCCTTCATGGGGGTGGCCGTATTGTGGTCCGGTATGAGCAGTTTCCTGCTGGAACTGCTGGAAGGCAAGCACCTCGGATTCCTGGCACGGATCTTGTATGCCGCGCAAATGCAGCAGATCGCGGAGATCGACGGCAAGATCCAGGAATACCGTAGAAACCTCAGAGAACTCGAACAGCCGCAGGCCGGAGCAGCCGCGCCGCAGGCCGCGCACTTTGCCCTGAAGAGCCAGCTGCGAGCGGCGAGGAATACCGGCCAGGCCCTGCAGAACACCACTTTCCCTCGGCATTGGTGGGCCCGTTTGTATGCAGTGGCGCGCAACAAGCCTGGGGCGCGGGACCTCGCCCGTGTCCGGTGGCGGCGGCGTACCGGCCGGGTCAACACGCTGGCGACACTGACGCCGGCAGTCACGGCGCTGAGTACGGCTCTGCGGTCGGGGACGTCGAAGCCCCTGGAATACGCTCACGTCGAGATGGTGCAGGCGATCGACGATTCTCGCGAGCGGCTTCGCTTCGAAGTGCAGCGGCTGATGAACCTGCGGCAGTTTACGTATCCCACCGTCTCCAATGCGAATCGTGGAGAAACAGCGCTGACCGTGGCGGCTCCCACCCGTTTGGGCAACCTGACCCGAACCATGCGCAGCTATGCGCTGGACCGCTATGGGATGGAGCTGGATATCTTCTGGACGAGGCTTCAGCGCGTCCTGCAAAAAGACCAGGCCTTCTATTCGACCCTGTCCGATGCCAAGAGCCAAGTCGACTTCCTCGTCAGCTTATCCTGGCTCGCGATGGTGTTTGCCGTGTTTTGGTCGTTCTATTGCTTACTGGTGCAACCGGCGCCACTGGAGTTTCTGCTGGTGACGGCGGTCGGGCCGATTGTGGCCCGTTTGCTTTACTTGACCACCTGCCAAAACTACCTCGTTTTCGCCGATCTGATGCGCAGCTCGGTAGATCAATTCCGCTTTGATCTTCTCGACAATCTGCACATGCGACATCCTCCCGGCAATCGCGAAGAGGTTCAGTTGTGGAGGCTGTTGGGCGGTTGGATGGGATACGGGAACGATGTCGATGTGACATTCAAGGATCCCACATGATGAAAGCATTCGCGTGGATTCTGTTCCTGGCCTGGGGCCTGTACCTCTATTTCGGCGTGACGGCAACCACACGGTCTTCCGTGCTTTGCAGCACCGCACGGGATTTACCGAAGAATCACCTGTTGGCGTCGGCGGATCTAACCTGCAGCAGTGCGGGCGCAGCAACCTTGTTCAGCGGACTTTATTTGAGAAGCGATCTGGCCAAGGGAAGACAACTGGCGGCGGAGGCCGTGAGCGACCGTCCGATGCTGAGCGTCAACCCGGATGACGCGATCTTTATGCTGGATGTTTCGGCGGAGGCCGCCGGCAAGGTCGACGCAGGTCAGAAACTCGATCTGGGAACACCATCGCTCGTACTTGCGAAACAGGCCGCAGTAATCGCGGCATTGAACGGTTCGAGAGGGAGCGGGAAGTACACCCTCGCCGTGGAAGTGCCGCAATCGGCCTTGAAACCCCTGGTGGACGCGGCGGGCGCGGTAGGGATCGTGGACGCTTCGAAGGTGCCTCCAGTGCAGGCGGGAGGGGCTCCGGCGAAACCGAGGGACGCCGCCTCGAAACAGGGAGATCGGAAGGATTCGAAAGAAGGCGCCAAAAAGTGAGGATCGGATTATGACCCAACCCGATTGGAAACCGCTGCAGAGCGGAATCGTGGTGCTTGCCCGTCCGGCGGCGCTGTGGACCAGGGCAGTCGATTACGTCGCGGGTGTGAGGAAGCTAAAAATCACAGTAGCCACGGGCCTGGTCTGGACAGCCGTGGCCGGCGCCAACGTCGGTGCGGATGGAGATCCCGGTTTGCCGCAGAATCCCAACGCGCCTCCGCTTCTTCCGTCCGCGCTCATCGGAGCGCTGATCGGCAAAATAGGCGGTAGTGCCGCGGACAACACCGCTCCAGTTGTGACGATCCCCGGTTCGCCAGCGACGGCCGGCACTGGTGTTCCGACACCTTTTTCGGTAGGGAGTTTCTGCATCATCGAACTAACGGCCGGGCAGAAAGGCTCACTCTTCCTGACCATGAACGATGCGCCTGCGGCGTTCGGCGGTCACACGGGGCAATTGACAGTTGATCTTTATGAGGCGCTGTAGGGCGATGGTTCGATCTGCCCAATCGAGCTCCGGGTTGATCGCCCACTCGGGCCTTGCCCTGGGAACTCACTACTGCAGGGGCAACAGGAAGCGGTCGGTTTGGCGTCAACATGCCGAAAAACGCCCGTTGCTCCAACTGGGCTCCAGCCGAGCCGGCATCGGGAATCGTCGGGGACGATACGACCAAGTGTGGATTTGGTTCGCGCGTGGACATCGCTTTGCGGAACGGCGCGATAAACCATTTCGGCCACATTTAGGGGAAGCTCCCCAAGACCGCGATCGTCTCCGACAAACTCGACGCCATCGCCACCCTTGCTCGAAAGCACGGCGTTGCACGGTTGTTTCTTCTTTTATCAGGGAGATGCGCTCCTTCGCCCGGCAATCGGACGCTGGTCGAATCATTGCGTTCCGCAACCGGCTGATCTACGCGTACGCCGCTGTCTCCAATGAGTCGTCTGGGCATTGTCGAGGCTTATTTACCAAAGGTGCGCGTTGAGATACGGCGGCCCATGGAGACGACACGCGCTGGAAAACGCGCCGACCGATGAATCGAGAATCGCTTCACGGCAGAAGGCGAGTGTCGCTCGTCGTTGCGGCTTGGGAACCAAGTCCGCGACTTTCGGATGATAAGCGACTCTCCCAGCTCCAAAACCGCACGCCGCACTGCTGATCTCCCCCACAATCCTGAAGAACGTAAAATCCGTTACTTTGCTGATCCGGAATGCAAGAGGCCGCGCAACCTGGCACTCCGTCGGATTATCAAACAGGTAAGACGGCAATCATTGGCATGAAATCTGTGCATGAGGGAGATTATCGTGAAAAACAGATCAAATCAAAAGATGCGGGCGGTGGCGATTGATGGGTTTGGGGGAATTGAGGTGATGAAGCCGCGGGAACTGCCGGTGCCGGAAATGGCGACCGATGAGATCCTGGTCCGGGTGGATACCGCGGGGGTCGGCGTCTGGGATCCGTTTGAACGCGAGGGAGGGTTTGCTAAAGAGTTCGGCATGCGTGCTAACTTTCCTTACGTGCTGGGCACCGATGGGGCGGGAACCGTGGAAGAAGTGGGCGATCAGGTTCGTAATCTCAAACGCGGCGACCGGGTTTACGGTATCAACTTAATGAGTCCCAAGGGCGGCTTTTATGCGGAATATACGGTAGTCAAGGCGACTAATGCCGCGACGATCCCGCAGGCGTTGTCGACGCGAGCTGCCGGTGTCTTGGCCGCCGATGGCATCACCGCGATGGACGGTCTGGATAAAATGCTGAAGCTCAAAGCAGGTGAATCGATTCTGATCCTCGGCGCCAGCGGCGGCATCGGCCATTTAGCGGTTCAGTTGGCCAAGCGGATGAAAGCACGGGTTCTGGCTGTGGCCTCAGGCCGAGATGGTGTGGAGTTTGTGAAACGTCTGGGAGCCGACAAGGTTATCGACGGGCGCCAGGAGGACATTCTAACTGCGGCGCACGAGTTTGCGCCGAAGGGTCTGGACGCCGCTCTGTTGACGGCCGGCGGGAAAGGGGCGGAGCAGGCGATTGCGGCGTTGCGGGAAGGTGGTCGGGCCGCTTACCCAAACGGAGTGGAGGACATTCCTCAGGCGCGCGACGGCGTGAAGATAATGGCCTACAACGGGGAACCCGACCCGAAGACGTTTGCCAAACTGAATGAACTGATCGATGGCGGTCCGTTCGAAGTCCACATTGCGCGGACTTTTCAGTTAGAAGAAGCGGCCGATGCCCAGCGGGCACTTGAAAGTCATTACCTCGGCAAGCTCGCTCTGGTTTTGAGCTGATCGGGACGGAGGACCCGCTCGTTTCCAATGTGCCGCGCTACGCCGGCCCGAAGTCGTTAGCGTCGCGCCTTCGCCTACGAGCTGCGCGCCGCGGTGGCGGAGCTTCTCCAGCGTCTCGCCGATCTCGTCCACGGCGAACATGACGCGGAGGTAGCCGAGAGCATTCACCGGCGCGTTTCAGTTATTCTGAAGAACCTGGAGTGGAGGTTTTATAGCATGGCAAAGCTCGTCTTTGAAATGAATCAGTCCCTGGACGGCTATGTCGACCACCTGGCAATCGGGCCACCCAGTCCCGCGGTCTCTCGTCACTTCATGGAGCGGGCGCGCAGCCTGACGGGTATGGTGTACGGTCGCCGCATGTACGAGGTAATGCGCTATTGGGACGACGACCTGTCGGATTGGGATGCGGAGGACCGCGACTTCGCGGCGGTGTGGCGGAGGCAGCCGAAGTGGGTGGTGTCGCGCTCGTTGAAGTCGGTCGGGCCCAACGCCACACTCGTCGGGAATGACATCGAGTCGATGATTCGCGGGTTGAAAGCTCAGCTAGTTGGGGAGATTGCAGTTGCCGGACCAGCTTTGGCAGGAAGCCTAACGGACCTTGGTCTTATTGACGAGTATCGGCTCTACCTCCACCCCATCGTGCTTGGTCGCGGAAAGCCATTCTTCGCCGGCCCCCGGCCCCGGCTCCGCCTTGTGAGCAGCGACGTCGTTGGCGAGGATGTGATTACACTGACGTACGTTCCGGCGTAGTTGCGCAACTCGTCCGACGAACTGCGCCAATGACGCCGGTCCACTTTGCCGGATCACCGAAAGCAGGGAGGCGGGCCCCTGTATGGAAGGGAGTTTCGCGGGCGAAACCTGCTGCATGGTCACACGGACACTGTGTGCCCTGGATGGGGAGGGTGGCGCGGAGGTAGGTGACAGGGTTTTGGTTACCCGCGCGAGCGGGTGCGAGGCGCCCACAAACAGTTAACTTTGGTTAGCAGAAGAGAATCCCCCTTACTTTACTGGCTTGCTGTCAGAAGAAACCGATGCCAATATTAGCCGATGGTCAATGGTGCAGCGTGGGGGTAGCCGGAACCTTCCGGCACCCGCAGTGAGGCGAGCCGATCGCCTCTGATGGAAGAGTTCGCAGCGTTTCACCGAGCCCCGGCCGCATGGAGCGATGCGGTCGGGTGGCGCGGGCGGTCTTGTTGCAACGGTGCATACGGCGGAAAGGCACCCGCGGCGAGACCGCCGGCGCTATGGGACACGAACTCCGCATATAATGGCGGGCATGTTCTCGAGAATTCTCCTGACGGCGCTAGCTGCCGCGGCGCTTCTGATGGCTGCCGATCCCACAGGAACGTGGACCGGCGAACAGCCGGGCGCCAACGGCAACAGCTATAACATCACCTTCAAACTGAAAGCGGACGGCGAAAAGCTGACCGGCACGATGGGCGGCGAGCAGTTCGAGCAGCCCATTCAGAACGGCGAAATCCACGGCGACGACATCGCGTTCACGGTGCACCTGGATTTCGGAGACGGCATCGATTTGAAGTACACCGGCAAGGTGGCGGCGGACAAGATCGATTTCAAAGTACAACGGAGCGGCAGCGACACGGCGCAGTCGTTCGTCGCCAAGAAGACGCCGTAGGGCGCTCAAAACATCAGTTTCAGGGCGAACTGGACGATCCTGGGGTTGCCGGTGGTGCTTTTGACGACGCCGAAGCCGGAGGAGGTGATGGCGCCGCTGGGATTGGCGAAGTTCACCATGTTCATAACGTTGAAGAGCTCGCCGCGGATTTCGGCGTTCAGGCGCTCGGTCATGGGGACCTGCTTGCTGACGGCGATATCGAGGTTGCGCTGGCTGGGGCCGCGCAGAATGTTGCGGCCGGCGTTGCCGAAGTAGTTTCCGGCTTTGACGAAGGCTACGGGGTTGAAGTATTCGGTGAGGCGGCTTTCGACGGAGCCGGAAAGCTCGGCGTTGGCGAGCGCGGCACCGGGGGCGAAACTGGCGGTGCTGCCGGTGACGCCGAAATAGGCGGCGCCGGAACTGTCGGTAATGGAGAACGGCGTTCCGGACTGTGCGATGGCGACGCCGGAGACTTCCCATCTGGAGAAGAATTTGCGGCCGAATGCGGTATTGTTCCAGCCGAAGCCCCAACGCGGAATCTCGTAGCCGGCGTTGACGACGAAGCGCTGCGTGCGGTCGAAATCCGAGGGGCCCTTATTGACCCAGAGGTGATCTTCGTCGCCGTTGACTTCGCTGAAGATGCTGGTGCTGCCGCCGGAGGTATCGTCCATGGCTTTGGAGAAGGTGTAGGAGGCGAGCATGCGCAGGCCGTGGCTGAAGCGCTGGGTGACGCTGGCTTCGAGCGAGTTGTAGCGCGAATCGGAGGCGGTTTCTTCGGCGAGGAGGCCTTCGGGCGAGAAGCCTTCGTAGGGGACGCGCAGGCCGGCGTTGGAGGCGGTGTTCGTGGTGATGCCGTTGACGGGGTCTTGCGGGCTGGCGAGCACGGCCTGATCGATGGCGCGGCGGTCGGGGAGCGACACGCCCTTGGTGCCCACGTAGCCGACTTCGACGAGCGTGTCTTTGGCGGCTTCCCATTGCACGTTGAGCGCCCACTGGTGGATGTACGGAGTGCGCAGGTTGGGGTCGACAGAATTCAGCCCGAGCGCCGGATGGTCATTCGTGTAGGGGGGCGCGTAGAGCACCGGCAGCAAGGGGAATTGCGTGCTGAGGGGCAGGATGGGGAAGGGATTCTGCAAGGTAGACGCGGCGTTGGACGTGCCGGAAAGCGAGGTGCGCAGGTAGTTGGGAGCGGATTGCGAGGTGAGCAGGCCCAACTGGTTGGAGAGTTGATCGTAGAAGATGCCGTAGCCGCCGCGAAGGACCAGGCGATTGGTGAGCTTCCCGGCGAAGCCGAAGCGCGGCGCGAAGTTCCTGTCTGGCTGGTGATCGATGAGGCTCGGATTAACGGAAGGCAGCCCGGGCAGGGGATGGGCGGCGGTATTGCTCTGCACGAAGCCGGCGCTGGTGAAGCCGCCATCGGGGGGCGGCTGATAGAGGCGGTAGTCGAAGTTGCCGCGACGCCCGAAGGCATCGACGGGCCATCCGAGGTACTCCCAGCGAACGCCGAGATTGAGGGTGAGGCGCGAGTTGACTTTCCAGTCGTCCTGGAGGAAGAAGGCGAGGTCGGTGATGCGGTCGGCGCCGTCGGGGATGCCGCTGGCAACATCGGCGGTATTGATGTTGCTTGACGTGGAGCCGTTGCCGCCCTGCGAGACAGGCGCACCGGCCATGCCCAGAAGGAAATCGGCCATGCTCTGGATGCTGAGCGAGCCGCGGTAGCGGTTGCGGCTGTAATAGTTGTCGTCGTAGCGGCGGGCTTCGACGCCGCCGCGAATCTGATGCCGGCCGCGGACCCAGGAAAGCGTATCGCGCCAGGTGTAAGCGGTGGGGTGAACGGATTGATCGCCGTTGACATCGTAGCCGAGGGCGAAGGCGCCGGTGACGGTGATGAGGGGAATGTCGTTGTACTCGGAGGAATTGAAGCGCTGCATGCCGATGGAGCTGAGCGGAATGCGGTCCTGCGGGACGACGGTGCCGATGGTGCGGGAGACGCCGAAGCGCGCGTCATTCACAAGCGACGGCGAGAAGATGTGGGTGTCGGCGAGGGTGTAGAGCTCTTCTTTGAAATCCTGTGTTGAGCCGAAGCCGGGAATATTGGCGCTTCCGAAGGGTTTGTAGGTGGGGTCGGTGCCCAGCATGAGTTTGAAGGTGAGGTGATTGCTGGTGGTGAGCTGTTGATCGAGATTGGCGACTCCCTGGTCTTCGGTGAAGCGCGCGGGCTGCGAGTTGGTGTAGTTGACGCCGCTGCCCCCGATTTGAGGCGACGGGATGAGATAGCTGCCATTGGGGTTTTTCAGGTTCAGGAGGGCCAGGGCGACGGGGTTGATGTTGGAGCCGTCGGCGGCGATGGTGACGGTGCCGTGCACGGGCTTGGCTCCGGCGAAGGCGCGGCCGATGGAGGCCGCGGAACGATCCAGCGGAATGGGGGGAAGCGCCAGCGAGGTCGAGCCGGAGTATCCGTTCACCTGGCGGGTTCCCTGGTAGGAGAGAAAGAAAAAGGTCTTGTCGCGTTTGACAGCACCGCCCACGGTGCCGCCGAACTGGTTCTGGTTGAGGACGGGGCGCGGGCTTCCGGTGCTGTTGAAGAAGAAGCTGTTGGCGTTGAGATCGGTATTGCGGAAGAATTCGAAGGCCGATCCATGAAGCTGATCGGTGCCCGACTTGGTGACGACCGCGACGTTGGCGCCGCCGCTGCGGCCCCACTGGGCGTCGTAGAGATTGGTCTGCACCTTGAATTCCTGGATGGCCTCGGGCGACGGAACGAGGATGCCATTGGAGCCGACGCCGTTATCGGTAGCGCTGTTGGTATGGATGTTGAGGGCGTCGATGCCATCGATCTGGATGGCGTTGGAGGTGGTGCGGGCGCCGCCGGAGGAGATGATCTGGGTTCCGCGCCCGAGCGCGGTGGCGTCATTGAGGGCGGCGGAGGTTCCGGGAGAGAGCGATAGCAACTGGGTGAAGTTGCGGCTGGAGAGCGGCAGTTGATTGATGGCGCGATCGTCCACGACGCGGCCGAGCGTGGCCGATTCGGTCTGCAGAGCATCGCCTTCGGCGGTGACTTCGAGCCGCTGGGTGACGGTGGAGGGCTGCAGGGTGGCGTTGACGGCGATGCGCTCGGTGACGTTGAGGGTGGCGGTTGCGATAACGCTGGCGAAGCCGTCGCGGTGGAATTCGATTTCGTAATCGCCCGGCGGAAGGAAGGGAAAGGCGTAATCGCCGGCGCCGTTGGTGGTGGTTTCGCGCTGCACGTCCACGGTTTTTCCGCGCGCGACGACGCGGACTCCGGCGATCACGGCCTTAGTGGAATCCATGACGGTGCCGGTGATGGTGCCGCTGGTTTGCGGCCAGGCCGCGGCTGCGGCGAGCATCATCCAAAACAGAGAGCGGATGAAAAGCTTCATGGTTTGTTCTCCCGCGGCGCGGCGGGCTTCAGGTATTTTCGCAGGAAGGCGTAGATTTCCTGCCGTGAATCGCGCGCCAGCTTGGTATCGATGCGGTTGAAGTGGTGCCCACCGGGCGCCGCCTGATAAATCTTGTAGTCGAACTGCCGGCCGGCGGCCTGCAGGGCCGCGACCAGGTGCTCGACTTCGACGACGTGGACGGTTTCGTCGCTGGTGTTGCCGTGTACGAGCAATGGTTTCTGGAGTTTGGACGCAAAGGTGACGGGGGAGCGGCGGCGGTATTCGTCATCGTCTTTGGCGGCGGCTTCGCCGGCGCTTTCGGCGATCGTCTGGGGCAGGGACTTGAGGTATTTGCGCCGCTCCAGGAGATCGGCGACCGGCTCACCGGCGTAGGCGCAGGCATAGGCGTCCGGATGCAGGAAAATGTTGAAGAGCGCGATCATGCCGCCATGGCTCCAGCCCACGAGGCCGACCCGGGAGGGATCGAGGAAGGAGTAGCGCTCGAGCATCCAGTTGCGCGCTTCCAGGATATCGTCGTTCTCCTTGCCGCCGTAATCGATAGCGCGTTCGTAGGCCGGGCCGTAGCCTGTGCTGCCGCGGTAGTCGGGCGCGACTACGACGTAACCCTGCTCCAGGAGTTCGCGCACGATGGTGGCGGCGTTGGCCGGGCCGCCGGTCATATTATTGCTGTGGACGCCGCCATGGATGAGGACGATCAGGGGCGCCTTGCGGGTGCGGTCGAGCGCCTTCGGGATGTAGCTGTAGGCGTAGAGGATGAGCGGTCCGGCTTTGGCGGAACGAGGCAAGCCCGTATAGCGGAAAGTCCCGACTTCGGCGATATCGTCGAGTTCGAGGTGCCAGAGAATATCGTCGGCGACCTTGACGGCGTGGTCGGGGTCGCTCTCCGAGGCGTCGGAGGAACCCTGTTGGGCGTATGCGGCGGTTCCGACGAGAAATCCCAAGACAACCAGGAACGCAAGTTTCAATGCGGCCTCCCCTACGTGGCGGTGCGGAACTGTTCGAGGGTAGCCGGGGTTGTGGCGGATCCGTGCCGCTGCCGCCGTCATGCAGCGGTTAGCAGCGGCAACTGCCGTAGAATGAACATGCGCGCACTCCGGCAGCAGGATCGGATATTATGTGAGCCAGTGACCAGGGGAAATGACACCATTCAGGAATGTGTCGGCCGCGTCCTGCAGAGCAAGACCTTCCGCAATGCCCCTTCGTCGCGGCGTCTGTTGAAGTACCTTTCCGAGCACTCGCTGGCGGGGGATGCGGGGCAACTCAAGGAATACACAATCGGAGTAGATGCGTTCGGCAAGCCGGCGGAATACGATCCGCGCGTGGATTCGACGGTGCGCATTCAAGTGGGGAGGCTGCGGCAGAAGCTTTCGGAATATTACCGGGACGAGGACAGGGAATCGGCGGTGATCGTCGATCTGCCGAAGGGGGGATTCAGCCTGATCTGCGAGCCGCGGGCGGCGGACACGGCGGTGGAGCGGGAGCCGGAGGCGTTGGCGCCGGCGCGTCCGGGGGCGTGGCGGGTGGCGGCGATCGGGTTCGCCGTGCTGGCGCTGGTGCTGGCCGGGCTGGTGTTGGGGATGTTTGCCAGGCTGCGGCCGGAACCGGCAGCGGCGCCGGGGTGGTCGCCGGAACTGGCGGAGTTCTGGGGACCTTTCTTAAATACGTCGCGGCCGCTATTGATCGCGGTGGGGAATCCGCTATTCATTCAGTTTGAAAACAAGGCGCTGTACCGGCAGCTTTCGATCGAGAACCCGGATGAGATTTTGAAATCGCCGCACTTCGCGGCCATCGCGCAGGCGTTGGGCAGCCGCGACAACCGGCCGGTACATTATTATGCGGCGGTGGGCGAGGTGAATTCGGCGTTCCTGCTGGGGCAGCGGCTGGGGCCGCATCAGCCGAATATGTCGGTGGTTCGCAGCAGCCAGTTACAGTGGCAGCAGTTGGCGGACGCCAACGTGCTGTTTTTGGGGCCGCCGCGATTTTTCGGGGAGAAACTGGCGGGTCTGCCGGTGTCTCTGGAAATAACCCAGGAGGCGACCGGTTTTCGTGTGCTGCATCCGGCAGCGGGCCAGCCGGGCCTGTTCCCCTTCCGTGATCCAGAGGGGTTCTTCGTGGAAGACGGAGAGGCGTGCATTCTGATCACGCACGCGGCGGGTCCGGCGGGGAACACGGAAGTGATGACCTTCGCGGGCAACAGCACGTTCGGCCGCGCGGGGGCGGTGGATGCGCTGACCGATGCGCGATTCGTGAAGGGGCTGGTGGCGCGCATGCGGGGTCCTTCGGGGCACATTCCGCCATACTTTCAGGTGCTGCTGCGGGTGAAATACAAGGGCGGCGTAGCGACGGAAACGTCCGTGCTGGTTTACCGCGAAATTCACCGGCGGGGTTAAGTCGAGGGCCGGCGCCCCCTGGCGGACAGCGGCAGTGTGGAAGGCTCGGGTCGGGCCGCGGTGATTCCGTGCTCTATTCGGCGGGGATTTCGAAGTTGACGAGTTCGCCGCGGAAGCCGCGGGTCTTCCAGGCGCCGAAGGCGATGCCGGCGAGCATCCAGGCGGCTCCGGCGATCTGCGCGGTACGGCTGAGGTTGAGCCAGAGAAGCAGGCAGACGGCGAAACCGAGCGCAGGCGGGATCAGGTTGCGCAGTTGTTTTTGCCGCTCGCGAACGTAGTAACGCACAAAGGCGGCGGCGTTGACGCCCATGAAGGCGATGAGGGCGCCGAAGTTGAGCATCTGCGCGCCGAGATCGTAATCGAGGAGAAACGCGCCCAGCAGGCTGACGGCGCCGACGAAGAGGACGTTGTTGCGCGGGATGCGGCGTTTGGGCTCGATGGCGCCGAAGAAGCGTTTGGGAAGGGCGTTGCTGCGTCCCATGCCGAAGAGGAGGCGCGCGGCGCCCAGTTGCGCGCCCATGCCGGAGCCAAAATTGGCCACCACGAGGGTGAGGCCGACGATGGCGAAGAGCGGCGCCCAGGTGCGCGCGGCGACGAAAACGAAGGCGGTGGTTTCATCGGGAAACGGGCGCGAGGCGGGCCAGGCGAGCTGCGCGGCATAGACTTCGAGTGCCGACAGCAGGCCAATGGCGACGCAGGTGAGCACGGTAGCGAGCAGAATGTTGCGGCGCGGATTTTCGGCTTCCTCGGAGAGAGTCGAGATGCCGTCGAAACCGATGTAGGTGAGGACCGCGATGGAGGTTCCTCCGAGGACGGCACGGGTGTTGTAGGTGGCTGGATCGTAAAAGGGGCGCGTGAAGAACGCGAGGCCATCGTGGGGATGTCCGAAGATGTAGAGGGCGGCGCAGGCGAAAAAGATGGCGATGACCACCCCCATGCCGGCGGCGAGAGAAGCATTGATGCGCGCCGAAGTGCGGATGCCGAGGATATTGAGGCCGGTGAAGAGGAGCGCGATGATGACGGCCCATCCCCAGTAGGGGATGGCCGGCGCGAAGACGTGCGCCTGCTGGCTGACCCAGATGATGCAGATGATGGGGTTGAGCATGTAATCCATGACCATACTCCAGCCGGTGACATAGCCGAGGGCGGGATTGATCTCCTGGCCGACGTAAGTGAAGGCGGAGCCGGCGCTGGGATAGGCGCGCGCCATGCGGCCGTAGCTGATGGCGGTGAACAGCATGGCCACCATGGCGATGAGGATTGTGGTGACAACGTGGCCGCGTCCGCGATTGCTGAGGACGCCGTAGACACTCATGGGCGCGGTGGGCTGGATCACGATGATACCGTAGAGAATCAGATCCCAAAGCGTCAGGGTCCGCCGGAGATGCGCATTCGACATGAGACAGACAATAGTAACGCGGCCCGGCCGCAAGGGTTGGCGCGACGCCTGGCGGCGGCCGACTGGCCCGCGGCGATTGCGCTGACGGCGCTGAACCTGGCGATCTGCTGGCGGCTGTTCAAGGTCGAATTCACCGGGAATTTCGCATCGATCGAAGGCGCGTTCATTTCGATTGCGCGCTATATTTCGCATCACTGGAGCGATTTCGGGTGGTGGCCGTTGTGGCATTGCGGCATGCCGTACCAGGACACGTATGTTCCGCTGCTGCACCTGATAGTGGCGCTGACGGCGACCGTGGGACACCTTTCAGCGGCGCGCGCCTATCACGCGGTGATCGGCGTGACGTATGCGCTGGGGCCGGCGACGCTGTATCTGATGGCGGTGCGGCTGGGGGCGCGGCGGGGCGCGGCGTTCACGGCGGGGCTGTTCTATTCGCTGGTATCGCCGTCCGCGCTGATCCTGCCGGAAATGGCGCGGGACCTGGGCGGGCTTTGGTTCGGGCGGCGGCTCCAGGTGCTGACGGTATACGGCGAAGGGCCGCACGTGAGCGCGATGACGATGCTGCCGGTGGCGATTCTGGCGCTGGAGAATGTGCTGCGCAAAGGCACCGGGCGCGCGCTGGCGCTGGCTGCGATCGCGACCGCGGTTGTCTTCTTGACGAATGTTCCGGGGACGATGGCGCTGGGGCTGGCGGTCTTCTGCTGGATCTGCGCACAGCCGGAGGGGCGGCGCGAAGCGGCGTGGATGGCGGCTGGGGCGGCTTCGGCGCTGGCGTACTGCATGGCCTGTTTCGGCGTGCCGCCCTCGGCGGTGAATACGGTAGTGGGGAATGTAGGGCCGATGCACCACGGCTTCCGTAACAGCCTGCGGTACGGACCGGCGTGGCTGCTGCTGGCGCTGGTGGCGGTGTGGGCGGCCGGCTGGGTGCTGGCGCGGGTGCGGGCGCCTTTGGCGGCACGCTGGGCGGCGCTGTATTTCGGGCTGACGGCGCTATTGGTGACGACGGCAAACACGGACGTGTTCGAACTGCTGCCGCAGGCCGGGCGGCTGCATCTGGAGATGGAAATGGGGGCGTGCCTGCTGCTGGGGATGGCGGCATGGGCGCTGTATTCGCTGATTCCGGTGTGGGTGCGGCCGCTGGTGCTGACGCTCTGCCTGGCGCCGGCGGTGGTGCAGTTCCAGAATTACCGGGAACGGGCGCGCCTGGACATTTCCTACGCCGACCTGAACAAGCGTTCGGAATACACTACGGCGCGCTGGCTGGATGCGAACCTGCAAGGGCACAGAGTGTACGTGGCGGGGTCGACTTCGTTCTGGCTGAATGCGTTCACGGAGGTGCCGCAGGCGGTGGGGTGCTGCGATCAGGGGCAGTCGCTGCCGATCCTGAAGGACGTCCCGTTTCTGATCAACGCGGGAGTAGAGGCGCCGAAAACCAGGCTGGCGGCGGCGTACCTGCGCACCATGGGGGCGGCCGCGATAGTGGTGAACGGGCCCGAGAGCAGCGACGAATATAAGGACATTAAAGCGCCGGAGCGGTTCGCCGGGCTGTTCGACGTGCTGCATCGCGAAAACGGAGATACGGTCTACGCGGTTTCGCAGGGGCCGTATTCGCTGGCGCACGTGCTGCGGCCGGGCGAAGCGCTGCGGGCGGGCGCTTCGCGGCCGGAAGAAGACGCGGCAGCGGCGCGTTACGCGGCGGCGTTCGCGGATGCAACGCGGCCGCCCGCGGAGTTCACGTGGCTGCGCGGCGATGAAGCGAGAATCCGCGCCAATTTGCGGCGCGGCGACCTGATTCTTGCACAGGTGGGATGGTTTTCCGGGTGGAAGGTCCGGGCCAACGGGCGGCGCGTGAAGGCGGGCGGCGACGGGTTCGGGTTCATGCTGATCGAGCCGGAGTGCGAAGGCGCGTGCGAGGTGACCGTGCGCTGGCAGGGGCGGCCGGACCTGCCGTTCGCGGCGGCGATTTCGGGCGTGGGGATCGGTCTCGCGGTGGTGCTCTGGCGCAGGAAGAAGCTGCTCCGGCCGCCGGTTTCGCCCGTGTCATAATGGAGCGAATGATGGCGGCAGAAGTGGAGAGAGTGTCCCCATACCAGCTCAAGGCGGGGCCTTACAGCAGCCATACGCTGCTATTGGCGCACTTCCCGAAGGCAGGCGAGCGGCGCCGGGTGCTGGACATCGGCTGCGCGGTGGGATACTTGTCGGCGATTCTGGCGGACCGTGGATTTACGGTGTCGAGCATCGACTGGCCGGGCACTCCGCATCCGGCGACGGTGGAGTTTTCGGGAGCGGATCTGGACGATGGCCTGGGACCGGTGACGGGCACATTCGAATTCATCATCTGCGCCGACGTGATCGAGCACCTGCGCGACCCGCTGCGGCTGCTGCGGGAATGCCGGGAGCGGCTTGCTCCGGGAGGCGTTTTGCTGGCGTCGCTGCCGAACAGCGGACACTGGTATTTTCGCTGGAACGTTCTGATGGGGCGGTTCCCGCAGCATGAGCGCGGACTGTTCGACAGCACGCATCTTCATTTTTATACCTGGGACGGCTGGGTCAATCTGCTGGAGCGCGCGGGTTTCCGCGTCGCGACGGTGGAGGGGTCGACGGTTCCGGTGGGGCTGGCGATTCCGAAATGGGAGGGGTCGTGGCTGGTGCGCGCGATGGAGCGGGCTTCCTACATATGCGCGCGGTGGTGGAAGAGGTTGTTCGCCTATCAATTCGTAGTGAGCGCTCGCGCGGGGACCGATTGAAACCAAACTGGAAGCTCTCTCTGCGGAGAGAAATCGCCCTGGATTTCTTTCTGCTGTTTCTTTTCACGGCGGGGTTGATCCGCCCCTATTTCAAGGCTAAGTACACGGATAAGTGGGCGTCGATCGAGAGTACCTTCATCTCCGACGCGCGATTTCTGATCGAGCACTGGCCGCATCCGCAATGGCAGCCGCTGTGGTATGGCGGCACGCGCTTCGATTACATCTATCCGCCGGCGCTGCGCTACGGGACGGCGATCATATCGAAAGTAACCGGCTTCTGGCCGGTGAAGGCCTATCACTTCTACGTTTCCTTCTTTTATGCAATCGGGATCGCAGGCGTGTATCTGCTGATGCGGATCGGCTCGGGATCGCGGTGGTCGGCGTATCTGGGTGCGGTGGCGACGGCATTGATGTCGCCGATCTTTTTGTTCATGCCGCAGTTCCGCCACGATGCGTGGAAACTGGAGCCGGAGCGGCTGGGCGTACTGGTGAAGTATGGCGAGGGGCCGCACATGTCCTCGCTGGCGCTGATCCCGATCGCGCTGGCATTCACGTGGCTGGCGATGGAGAAGCGTCGGCCGTGGGCGGTGGCGCTGGCAGCAATCTTCTGCGCGGCAGTAACTTCGACTAACTTCTACGGCGCGACGGCGCTGGCGGTGTTTTATCCGATCCTGATCTGGAGTTTCTGGATTACCCGGCAGGACAAGGGCATCTTACCTTCGGCGATTGCGATACCTTTTCTAGCTTACGGACTTACTGCCTTTTGGCTGGTGCCTTCTTATTTCCAGGTAACCGCGCAAAACATGAAGTACGTCTCCGAGCATGGCACGACCTGGTCGATCTGGGTGGCGCTGGTGGTGGCGGTGGCGTACGCGATCACAACGGACAGATATGCCAAGGGCAAGAGGGGACGAACGTGGGGCGTGTTTGTCGCCGGATGCGTGGTGTTCTTTTCGCTGAACGTGCTGGGCAATTACTATTTCAACTTTCGCATCGCGGGCGAGCCGGGCCGGCTGCTGCCGGAACTGGACATGATTTACATCATGGGGATTGTGCTGGTGCTGCGCTGGATGTGGAATCATCCCGGGATCGCGCTGCGCAGCGTGGCGATCGTTTTGACCGTGGCGGCGTTCTGGACGACCAAGGGCTACCTGCGGCATGCCTGGCACATGTTTCCGCTGTGGCCGGATTATCAGAGCCGGGTGGAGTACCGGGTGACCGACTGGCTGTGGAAGAACATGCCGGATGCGCGCACGTATCCCACGGGCAGCGTGCGTTTCTGGTTTGACGCGTGGCACGACCTGGCGCAGGTGGGCGGCGGCTCCGAGCAGGGACTGCTCAACGGGCAGGTGGAACCGGCACAGTGGGAAACCAACCTGGGGCCAAACGCGGCGCCGACGGTGCTGTGGATGGAGGACCTGGGAGCGGACGCGGTCTACGTTTCGGACAAGCGGTCGCAGGAGGTGTTCCACGATTTTCAATATCCGCAGAAACTGGCGGGCGTGCTGCCGGTGCTGTTCGACGACCACCAGGGCAACATATTGTATAAGGTGCCGCGGCGGTTCCCGGCGCTGGCGCGCGTGGTGGAGACGGCAAAGCTGAACGCTCTGAAGCCGCCGCGATTTAACGACGACGTGGAGTATCTGCAGGCGTACGCGGATGTTATCGAGAAGGGGCCGGATTCGCCGGCCACGCTGCAGTGGAACGGCACGGACGCGATGCGGGTGCATGCGAAGGTGGCGCCGGGCCAATCGGTGGTGGTGCAGGAAAGCTACGATCCGGCGTGGCATGCGTGGAGCGACGGGAAGGTGCTGGCGATTCATAAGGACGCAATGGGGCTGATGGCGATCGACGCGCCGCCGGGCGAGCGGGATATCGCGGTGGTGTTCATCACGCCGATGGAAACCCAGGTGGGCCGGACGATCACCGTGCTCACGGTGCTGATGCTGGCAGCGCTGTTGTGGTTCGGCATCCGGATGGAGCGGCGCGCGTGAAGCGGCTGGGCACGCCGCTCGCGGGCCTGGCGATTTTCCTGGCGAATTTGTGGCTGAACTGGCCGCTGTTTTTGCCGGGAGACCTGCCGTTCCGCGGCTCGATCGAGCGCGGGTATGTGGGGATGGCGCGCTTTGTAGCGGAGCATCCCAATCCTTGGGGGTGGAATCCGCTGCCGTATTGCGGGCTGCCGTCGCAGTTCGTGTATGTGCCGGGGCTGCCGTACTTGAGCGCGCTGGGAATGTGGCTTCTGCCGCATGCCGCGCCGGATGCGATTTACCGGACGATTGTATCGGTAGCGGCGTGCCTGGGGCCGGTGGCGCTGTTTCTGTTTGCGCTGTATTTCACGCGCAGCCGGAAATGGTCGTTCGCCATGGCGCTGGGGTACAGCTTCATTTCGCTTTCCTACGCGCTGTTTCCGGCGGTGGAGAAGGATCGCGGGATCGTGCAGCTTCCGTGGCGCATTCAGGTGCTGGCGAAGTACGGCGAGGGGCCTCACGTGACGGGGCTGACGCTGCTGCCGGTGGCCCTGCTGGCGTTGTGGGCGGCGGCGAAGGGGCACAGTTACGCGCGTATTCTGGCGGCGGCGGTGCTGCTGTCGGCGATTCCGCTGGTGAACTGGGTGGCCGCGATGTCGCTTGCGATTTCGTGCGTGCTGCTGCTGGCGGCGGCTTTCGGCGAACCGGAGTTTGCGGCGTGGCGCGCGCTGGCGGCGGCGGGGCTGGCGTACCTGCTGGCCTGTTTCTGGCTGACCCCGACGTTCATCCGCACGATTGCCTTCAACTGGCCGGTGGATTCTTTCGCCTATCACTTAGGCGCGCCGCAGGCGTGGCTGCTGGCGGGAATGGCGGCGGGAGTGGCGGCGATCCGCGTCCTGTTCCGCGTGTTTCGCGGCTCGTTTTACTTGTGCTTGGCGACGCTGGGCACGTTCGCATTCGGCTGGATCGCGACGGCATTTTATGTTTACGGACTGGACACGATTCCCGAATCGCGGCGGTACGCCATCGAGTTCGAATTGTTCGCGGCGCTGGCGATTGTAGAAGCCGTGCGGCTGGCGATGCAGAGCGCGAATTCCACGGTGCGGTTGTGCGCCATCGGCAGCGCTGGCGTGGTGCTGCTGGTGGGGGCGCCGCAGCTTTGGGCGTACGCGACGCAGGGCTGGCACGTATGGCTGCCCGAGCCGCCGGAGCAGACGGTGGAGTATCGGCTGGCAGAGTGGATCGAGCAGCATCCGCCGGAGGGACGCGTATTTGCATCGGGCGGGATGCGCTTCCGGCTGAATTCATGGTTCGATGTGGCGCAGGTAGGCGGAGGATTTGAGACCGGGCTGCGGAACCGGGTGCCGGTGGAACTGGCGTACCGCATCCGCGCGGGGAGCCATCTGCGGGCGGGGCATGAGACGGAAGATACGCTGGCGATGCTGAATGCGCTGGGCACGCAGTACGTGGTGGTGCACGGGGCGAAGTCGCGCGAGTATTATCACGATTTCGTGCACCCGGAGCGCGTGGCGAGCCTGCCGGTGGCTTACCACACGGAGGACGATACGATTTATGCGCTGCCGGCGCGTCCGCTGGCACACCTGCTGCGAGTAGAGGAATTGCCAGGGAAGGATGCGTGGGAGCATCCGGAAGCGATTGGGAAGTATGCAGCGGCGATCGAAGATACCTCGCGGCCGCAGATGGACGCGCAGTGGCTGGATGCCGGAGGGCTGGCGGTGACGGGCGCGGCGCCGGAGGGTTATGCGGTGGAGTTGCAGATTAATGCCGACCCGGGGTGGCGCGCATTCGAGGATGGGAGGGAGATTCCGATTGCGCAGGACGGGTTGGGATTTCTGGTGCTGCATCCGGCGGCTGCGGCGGCGGTAAGAATCGAACTGCGATATCGCGGAACCGCGGAGCAGCGAGTCATGGCTGTGGTGAGCGGGCTGGCGTGGCTAGCGGCCGTGGCGGCATGGCTGCGGATTCGAACGAAACGCAAAAAAAGCTTATGGGTAAATTGATTCTGGTGCGCCATGGCGAGAGCGAGGCGAACCGGCAGAAGATATTCGCAGAGGACGATTCGCCGCTCACCGAAAAAGGGCGGGAACAGGCGCGGGAAGTAGCAGAGAAGATCGCGGAGCGCTTTCAGCTGGCGGCGGCGGTAGCGAGCGCGCTGCCGAGAGCGGCGGAGACCGCGAGGATTGTGGCGGCGCGGCTGGGCGTCCCGCTGGAGATAGTGCCGGACCTGCACGAGCGCGATTTCGGCAGCCTGAAGGGGAAGTCTTACGTCGATTTTTCCAAGTGGATCCGGAACGATAGCACTTATGACGCGGCTCGTCCGTGGCTGTGGACGCCGCAAGGTGGGGAAAGCATGGAAGACGCGAAAGCGCGCGTAGTAGGCGCGCTGGAGAAACTGCGCAGGCGGCATCCGGAAGACGAAGTGCTTGTTGTGTGCCACGGGGTTGTAATGCAAGTGATGTGGGCGTTCCTGACGGGCACGTGGGAGGGCGCGGAAATCCCGGAGAATTGCGGTGTGGTGCAGGTGGAGCACACAGAGCAGGGCTTCGGGATGCCTCTCCTGCTGGAGGATTGTTCAGTAACGCGCGAGTAAGTACGTAAATGGCCAGGAAATTTCGATATCTTCTACTGATTGTGTTCGTCCACGCAGCCGTGGCGCAGGCGCGGATGGATTTGAATCGCGGATGGGCGATTCAATCGTCGGGCAAAGTGACGGAGCGGGGCGGGGAAGTATCGAGCGCGGCATTTGGCGCCCGGGGATGGTATCCGGCGGAGATGCCATCGACGGTCCTGGCGGCCCTGGTGAAGAACAAGATTTACCCGGATCCTTACTTCGGGATGAACTTACGCTCGATTCCCGGAACGACTTATAACATCGGTGCTAACTTCGCAAATGTCGCGATGCCGGCCGACAGCCCGTTCGCCGTTCCGTGGTGGTACCGGACGGAATTCACGCTTCCGGCTTCGGCCAAAGGCAAACGGCTCTGGTTGAACTTCGATTCCATCAATTACCGCGCGAATGTATGGCTGAACGGCCGTCAGATCGGGGATGCGGCGCAGATAGCGGGCATGTACCGCATGTTCGAGCTGGACATCACGGATGCCGCCGTGGCCGGGGGCAAGAACGTCCTGGCGGTCGAAGTGTTTCCGCCTACGCAGAACGAATTCACGATCACGTTTGTGGACTGGAACCCGATGCCGCCGGATAAAGATATGGGGCTGGTGCGGGATGTGTATATCCGCACGAGCGGACCGGTCACGGTTCGGAACTCGCAGGTCACGAGCAAACTGGATGCGGGCATGGACGACGCGCATCTAACGGTGTATACCGATTTGAAAAACGCCACGGACCGGGCGGTGAACGGAACGCTGCGCGCGCGCATCGGAGGAATTACGGTGGCGCGGCCGGTGGAACTGGCGCCTCACGCGACCCAACAGGTAGCACTTACTCCGGAAGAATACAGGCAATTGAATATGGCGCGCCCGAAGTTATGGTGGCCGTACGGAATGGGCGCGCAGGACTTGTATACGCTCGATGTGGAGTTCGAAACGGGCGGAGCGGTGTCAGACCGGGAGAGCGTGCCGTTCGGAATCCGGCAGGTGACGGGGGAACTGGACGCCCGGAACCACAGGCTGTTCACGATCAACGGGAGGCGGATTCTGATTCGCGGCGGCGGATGGTCGCCGGATATGATGCTGCGTACGAATGACGAGCGGGAAGAACGGGAAATTCTGTACGCGCGCGATATGCATCTGAACACGATCCGGCTGGAAGGCAAGCTCAACACGGACCACTTCTACGAGACGACCGACCGCGACGGGGTGCTGGTGATGCCGGGCTGGTGCTGCTGTTCGTACTGGGAGCGGTGGCGGAACTGGAAGCCGGAGGATTATGTGACGGCGAGCGAATCGCTACGCGACCAGATCCGGCGGCTGCGAAATCATCCGAGCGTGTTCGTGTTTTTGTATGGCAGCGACGAGTCGCCGAACGAGCAGGCCGAGCGCGCATACCGGAAGGTGCTGGAAGAGGAGCACTGGCCGAATCCGTCGATCTCTTCGGCCGCTAACCGGCGAACCGAACCTTCGGGCCTGACAGGCGTGAAGATGACGGGTCCGTATGACTATGTTGCGCCGGAATACTGGCTGGAAGACACAAAGCACGGCGGGGCGTTCGGATTCAATACGGAGACCAGTCCGGGACCGGCGATTCCGCTGGCGGCAAGTCTGCGGGAGATGCTGCCAGCGCAGCATTTGTGGCCGATCGACGAGTTCTGGGATTTTCACGCCGGCGGCGGAGGTTACAAGAACGTCAATCTCTTCAGCCATTCTCTGGAGGAGCGGTACGGAAAAGCAGAGGGGCTGAAGGATTTCGTCGAGAAAAGCCAGTTGATGACTTACGAAGGCGAGCGGGCGATGTTCGAGGCTTTCGGGCGCAATAAATATACGGCCACGGGGGTGATTCAATGGATGCTAAACAATGCGTGGCCTTCCACCATCTGGCACTTATACGACTGGTATCTGCGGCCTGGCGGCGGATATTTCGGGGCCAAGAAGGCCAACGAGCCGCTGCACGTGCAGTACTCGTACGATGACCGGTCGATTGTGGTGGTGAACAGTTACTACCGGGAGTTTTCCGGTTATAGCGTGACGGCCGAGGCATATAACATCGACTTAACCGTGAAGTTCTCCAGGATGGAGCAGGTCGATATCGGCGAAGACAGCGCCACGCGCGTATTTACGCTGCCGGAGATCAAAGGGTTGAGCGCGACTTACTTTGTGCGGCTCGAGCTTCGCGACGCGGCGGGAAAGGTGGCGAGCTCGAACTTTTACTGGCTTTCCACGCAGCCGGACGTATCGGACTGGACGAAATCCAACGGACGATATACGCCGATTACGACTTATGCGGATCTGACGGGGCTGGCGAAGCTGCCGCCGGCGCGGGTCACGGTGACATCGCACGGCGAAGCGCGGGGAGGAGACCGCGTGGAACACGTCACGGCGCGGAACCCCTCGCAGCACCTGGCATTCTTTGTGCATCTGACGGTGTTGAAAGGGAAGGGCGGGGAGGATATCGCGCCGGTCTACTGGGGCGATAACTATTTCGAGTTGATGCCGGGCGAGACGCGCGAGATTTCGGTGAGCTATCCGGCGGCGTTGTTGGGCGGGGCGAAGCCGTACATTCAGGTGGACGGATGGAATGTTCCCGAGTCGTGATAGACTCCTCGTCAAGATGACAGCAAAACTGATTTGCGGCACGGTTCTGCTTGCGCTGGCGGCGTTGGGCGCGGAGCGCGGCGAGGAAATTCATCTGTGGCCGAACGGTGCGCCGGGGTCGGAAGGCGAAACGGCGAAGGAAGTGTTCAAGACCTCGCCGAATTCGAAGCCGCCGACGAACTTCACGGTGGTGCATTACCCTTCGGTTTACGTTTTTCTGCCGCCGGCGGAGAAGGCCAACGGCGCGGCGGTGGTGGTGGCGCCGGGCGGCGGCCATTCGCAACTGGTGATCGATAAAGAAGGCTGGGCGATCGCGGACTGGCTGAATGCGAAAGGGTTCGCGGCATTCGTGCTGAAATACCGGCTGGCGAAGGCGCCGGGATCGCACTACACGGTGGAGCGGGACGCGTATGCGGATTCGGCGCGCGCGGTGCGGCTGGTGCGGTCGCGGGCGAAAGAGTGGGGGCTGGACCCGGCGCGCATCGGATTCATGGGATTTTCGGCGGGCGGGTACCTGGCGGCGCTGATGGAGACGCGGTTCGACGCGGGAAACGATTCGGCCGCGGACCCGATCGAGCGCGCCAGCTCGCGGCCGGATTTCACGGTGATTGTGTATCCGGGGTATCCGCCGGGCAGCATTACGGTGCCGAAGGATGCGCCGCCCGCGTTCCTGGTGTGCGCAAACGATGACCGCTCGCACGTGGTGACCACGGTGAACCTGTATCTCGAGTTGGAGAAGCAGAACATACCGGCCGAGATGCACATTTATGGAAGCGGCGGCCACGGCTTCGGGATGAAGGCTTCGAAGCTGCCGGTGGCGACGTGGCCGGATCGCCTGAGCGACTGGTTCGCGAACCGCAAAATCGCCGGGCAGTAGCTACTTCAGGGCGTGGAAGGCCACGCGATCAATGGAGATGGGGGTCAGCGAGCGGAAGCGCGCGCGCAGCACCACCTGAAACCATGGCGGGATGCCGCCCTCGGTCTGGTTGAGGAAGCGAACGAAGGGCGCGATATACTCCGGGCGCGTTACGAACTCGGCGGCGGCGCGCGTGCATTCGGTGGAACTGCCGGCGAGGATGAGGACTTCGCCGGTGCGGTGCAGGCCGGGAACGCGAGTGATGAGCGCGTGCCCTTCGAGGAGGGTGGAACGGCCGGGCGCCCAATCCTCTTCGAACGAAGCAGGCTCTCCGGGCCGCGGTTTCAGGTTCTGCACGCGCCCGTGGCTGATTTCGAAATCGAGCTGAACCGGCAGGTCGAGGGTCTGCAGGTTGAATTTGGGCGGACCGAGGAAGATCATGTTGCTGCGCGTGATGTCTTCCCAGCTCACCAGGTTGCTGGTCTGCAGGGTGAGATCGCGCCCGCGCGGCAGGAGAAGGCGCTCGAGATCGAACGCTCCTACGGCATCGCCCACGCCGGTGTAAGGGAAGGCAGGGGAAGCGGCGGATTCTCCGGTGGCGCGCTCAATTCTGGAGATGAGGTCGCTCTGCGCGGCGGCGTCCCATGTGTTCAGGGCGGGATCGCGGAAAAATGAGTTGCCGATCTTGCTGAACATCGGGGTCCCGATGGAGACCAGAATGGGCCGCGGACTGGCGAGGAAAGGTTTCCAGAAAGCCTCCATTTCGGCATTCCAGTGCTGGCCGGCGAGCGGGGCGGGCGTGGGATGAAGGAGCAGGGTGACGAAGACGGTGGCGGCGGTCAGCAGGATGGCGGAGCCGATCCAGAGGGCCCAGGGGCGTTTTGGGCTTGCAGGCCCGGGAGTCGCGGCGTGCGATTCGGGCGGATGGAATTCGAGCTTGAAATGGCCCTTGGGCAATTCGATGACGAGGGGATCGCTTTGGCCCTCGGTGCGATAGTACTCGGCGAGTTTCTGGCGTAACTTGCCGGCCTGGACGCGGACGGAGGAATCGGTCTTGGGGTCGTAATCGGGCGGCTTGCCGAAGGCTTCGAGTCCGATTGTGTATTCCTTGAGCTCGGCGGCATCGCCTTCAATGGCGTGGCGGCCGAGGCATTCGAGGAGCCGCTTCAAAACCTCCGTATTTTGGAAGACGCGGCTATGCCGGATGCGGTCAAGCTGGGCGGAGAATGCCGCGGAGCCCGAGTTAACTGGTGATTCACCGGTTAATTGCCCCATGTTTCTTGACCCTTTCGGCCGCTTGTCACAAACTCTGATTTGACCATTCGAACATTAGCCCTGATTCCGGCGATGGCGGCGTTGTGCTCCGGCGCGCCGGCCGGTCCGCGTATCGAGAAGACGATCAATCGCGACTGGACGTTTCAATACCAACCGCAGCCAACTCCCGACATCCGGCGCGCGCAACCCGATTATGACGACAGCCGCTGGCCGGCGATCGCCCTGCCGCATACCTGGAGCACCTACGAGACTACCGGCGACCTTCACCCGTTCATCCGCTCCGCCGCCGAGAAAGACGACTCCTACTGGTGGTACGGATGGGGATGGTATCGCAAACGGGTGACCATCGGCAAGCAGTACGCAGGACGGCTCATCGCCCTCGAATTCGACGGCGTTCAAAAGTACTCCAAGGTGTACCTCAACGGCATTCTGGTGGGCGAGCACAAGGGAGGATACACCAGCTTCTCTATTGATATCACCAAACAGGTGCGGTTCGGAGAGGACAACGTAATCGCGGTGCAGGTGTCGAACCGGCGCGATGACGATTTCGGCCACATTCCGCCGATGACGGCGGGGAACTTCGATGTCTACGGCGGGATTTACCGAGACGTGCGGCTGGTGATCCGCGACCGGCTGTCGATTCCGTTTCAGGGGTCGGCCGACTACCAGGGCGGAACATTTGTTACCACCCCGGAGGTCAGCGCGGCGAGCGGAGTGGTGGACGTGAAGACGTGGGTGCGGAACGAGTATGGCGACGGGCGCGCGTGCACGCTGGTGACGACGGTGGTGGATGCCGCCGGGAAAACCGTGACGCAGACGGAGTCGACCGAACGGATCGCGCCGGGTGAGACGCGCGAGTTCGAACAGAAACTGGGGCCGGTGGCGAATCCCCACTTGTGGTCTCCGGATACGCCGTACCTGTATCGCGTGAAGACCGAGGTGCGCGACGGGCAGCGGCTGGCCGACACGTACAATTCTCCGCTGGGCTTCCGCTGGTTCAGTTGGAATCACACCGAACACCGGTTGTATCTGAACGGGAAAAAGCTGGTGCTGCGCGGAATCAACCGGCACCAGGAGTATCCGTGGCTGGGCGACGCGATGCCGAAGTGGATTCACCTGCAGGACCTGGAGGATATCCGCTACAACATGGGCCTGTATTTCCAGCGCACGGTTCACTACCCGAACGACCCTTATGTTTACGACCTGTCGGACCGTCTGGGGATCATCACGCTCGAAGAGCTGCCCAATATCAAGGACATCGCCTTCGGGCGCGATGTGCAGCGCAGAATGCTGACAGAGGCGATCCGGCGCGACCGCAACCATCCCTGCATTTTCATCTGGTCGATGGGCAACGAAACGAATCAGCCGGCAGATTCGGCGTGGGCACATGCCGAGGATACGACGCGCATCATTTATATGCGGCGGGCGGAAAACGGCGGCAATTACATCCAGCTCACGGACAAAGAGTTGCCGATCGAGAACCTGCTGCGCTGCACGGTGCGCGGATGGTACACGAGCGACGATCACGACTTCGGCAAGGAAGGGCCGAACCCGAAAAGCGGGCAGGTGACCGGAACCGAGTTGTGGCAACACGAAACCGACGTGCGCAGCCCGAAGCTGGCGGACGACAACGTAGTGGTGTGGCTGTATGCCGATCACGGCGCGGACCGCGAGTATGTCAACTCGCCGCTTTTGCACATCAATCCGAAAGGATGGAAGGATGCGTACCGTTTCCCGAAGTTTGTCTACTATCTGTGGCAGGCTAACTTCACCACGAAGCCGATGGCCTACATTCTACCGGCTTACTGGCGTGAGCAATATCTCGGCCAGCGTAAACCAATCATCGTAGATTCGAATTGTGACGAAGTTACTCTGAAGGTCAACGGACAGGCGATTGGAACACAGCATCCCTCAACGGCCAATAACCACAGCGTAACATTCGAGGGCGTCGAGATCCGGCGCGGCACGATCTCTGTGGAAGGGAGAAAAGGCGATCAGCAAGTGACTTATTCGCTGGCGATGGCGGGCAAGCCGGCGCGCCTGGTGCTGAAAAGTTCGGCGGAAGAGATCACGGCGGACCGGGCGGGTATCGCGATTCTTTCAGCGGATATTGTGGACGCGGCGGGCGTGCACGTTTTCGGGGCGAATCCTCCGCTGACGTGGAGCGTTTCGGGACCGGCGAAGCTGGCGGGGCCCTCCGTATACGAAAGCGACACGAAAAAGAACGGCGTCATGGAAGGCACGATGTACATCGATATGCCGGTGGCGAATGTGCTCCGTTCGACGGCGCAGCCGGGCACGATCAAGGTGAAGATTTCAGCGCCGGGCCTGGAGCCCGCGGAAGTCACGCTGGCTTCGGTGGCGCCGGCGGAGGATTCCGTGGAGGGCATTGTCGAGCCTCGGCTGAGCGACGCCGGGCGCGAGCGGGTGACGCGGGAGCGTGGCTTCCAGCCCGCGACGTTCGCAGCCAAAAAGTCGAGCCGCAATACCATCGCGGAGATTGGTCAGGATTACGACCTCAGTCCCGAACAGGTCGGGAACTTCGTCAGGCAGCACAACCCCAAGCTGGACACTTCGACTGCGGTGTTCCGGGCGTTCGTGGCGCGGACGCAGGAACTGGTTAGGCAGCGGAACGGCCGCTTGATCGCAGACGATTACAACTTTGCTGCGCGCCAGTACAACGGGACCAAGGCCGAGAGCACATCCGCCCCCGCGGACGAGCGAACGCGCATCAAGCAGACGCTGTTTGTTCCCGATCCGCTACCGGCGCTGGCGGTGGAGACGTACGGGCAGTTCGCGCCCGCCCCGGGTGTGATTGCCGAGCGGGTGAGCTACGCCACGGATTACGGTTTGCGGGTGCCGGCGATTGTATATCGTCCGGCGCAGATTCCGGCGGGTAAGATGCCGGGAATCGTCGTGGTGAACGGGCACGGCGGCGATAAGTACAGTTGGTACGCCTTTTATACCAGCATCTTATATGCGCGCGCCGGGGCTGCCGTGCTGACTTATGACCCCATCGGCGAAGGCGAGCGCAACGCGCAGAGGAAGGATGGGTCGCGGCAGCACGATCGCTACATAGACCCCCCCGAAATGGGACGGCGCATGGGCGGGCTGATGATCACGGACTTAATGCAGGCGGTCTCTTACTTATCGCAGCGGTCGGACACGGATGCGCGGCGGATTGCGGCCGTGGGTTACTCGATGGGCTCGTTTGTGACGGCACTTACCTGCGCGGTGGACACGCGAATCAATTCCTGCGTGCTGGCGGGCGGCGGCAACCTGGATGGCCCGGGCGGTTACTGGGATTCGAGCAGCAAAAAGATGTGCCAGGCGATCCCTTACCAGTCGCTGATGTTTCTGGGCGATCGCGGAGCGGCCATTTACAATCTACACGCGCAGCGCGGGGCGACTCTGATCATCAACGGCTCGGCGGACGACGTAGTTTCGATGCCGAAATCAGGAGTCCCGTTCTTTGCCGATCTCCGCAGGAGAACCATCGCCATTCACGGGAGCGAGGCCAATGTCTTCGACTATGAGTTCGTGGAAGGCGGCGGCCACCGTCCGTACTTTCTGACGAAGCCCGCTGCGCTGTGGCTGGAAAAGCATCTCGGCTTCCCGAACTGGACGGCGGAAGAGATAGCGAAGATGCCCGAAACCCACATTATGGATTGGGCGGAGAAGAATCACGTTGTCATCGACAAGCTCTACGCCACGGAACTTCGCGAAGGCGGAACGATGGCGCTGGGGGCCGGGATTCCAGCGATTCCGCACGACGAGATGAACGCTCTCCCTTTGGCACAGTGGCAGCGCGATAAAGACAAGTACGTTTACGAAACGTGGGTGAAGGAAGCGAAAGCAAGGATCGCGGAAGAAGCGAGGTCCGCGCAATGAGGGTGCTCTGCCTGCTGCTCTGCTTCACGGCTGCGGCTGCGGATTTCGCTCCGGTGTTTAACGTCAGGACGTACGGTGCGGCGGGCAACGGCGCAACGCTCGATAGCGCCGCCATCCAGAAAGCGATCGATTCGGCGGGCAGCGCGGGCGGCGGTTTGGTGTACTTTCCGGCCGGGCAGTTTCTTTCGGGCACCATCACGCTGCGGAGCAATGTGACGCTGTATCTATCACCGGGCGCGGTGCTGCTGGGGAGCAAACGAATTTCGGACTACAGCCCCAAGCATCTGATTTACGCAACCGGCGTGAGCAATATCGCGATCGAAGGCGGCGGCACGATCGACGGGCAGGGCGACGCATTCCTGGACAAAGACCTGAAGCCGCTGCCGCGGCCGAGCCCACTGATCGAAATCTGGAATTCGCACGGCATTCGCATCGAAGACATTACTATTCGCAAGGCCCCCGCGTGGACGATTCATCCCAAGAACTGCGACGACGTCAAGATCCGCGGCATTTCGCTGCTGAACAACCTGCGCGCGATTAACACCGACGGAATCGATATCGATTCCAGCCGCAACGTCATCGTCAGTGACGCGCATATCGAAGCGGGCGATGACTGCATCGTGCTCAAGACGACCGATCGCGGCGGCACGGCAGGGCCGACGGAGAACGTAACGGTTACCAATTCGGTGCTGGTGAGCGCGGCTTCGGCGCTGAAGCTGGGAACGGAAAGCTACGGCGATTTCCGCCACTGCACGTTTTCCAATTGCGTGATTCGGGAGTCGCGAACAGGAATCGCGCTGCTGGCGAAAGATGGCGGCACGATGGAGGACATCCGCTTTTCGGGGATCGAGATGACCACGGCTCGGAAATGGGGGCAAGGCGTCGAGTGGCCGATCGAAGTGGACATCGATAAGCGCACACCCGAGTCGCGGCTGAGCCATATCCGCGACATCTCTTTCGACGGCATCACCATCTACACCAAGGGCCGTGTGCTGGCGGAAGGGACGCCCGAGAGTCCGCTGGAAGAGATTTCGTTCCGCGATGTGCTGATGCGCATGACCGGCTATGAACGCATCGACCACGTGAAAAAGCTGAACGGCGGCTCGAAAGGGGCGGGGGCGGCGGGTATGCCGGACTACGGGCCCACGCCCGCGGCGCTGATTTTCGCGTATGTCAAAGGCCTTTCGCTGGACGGCGTCACGACCGTCTGGCCAACCGGGGTAGCAGCACCCGGCCGTGCGGCGGTTTTCGGCGACCGGCTGGAGAACGTTCTCATCACCGGGTTCCGGGGCTCGGCGACGCAGCCGGGAACGCCGGCAATCCGAATCGAAAACTCAAAGGACGTGCGGCAATGACACGAAATCTCGTTTGCGCGGCCCTGCTGGCCGCGGCCTCCCTTCTGGCGCAGGATACCGGCAGCCTTTACGGCACCGTTACGGACCCCGCCGGCGCTGTGATTCCGAACGCGCAGGTCACGGCGACGAGCGCGGAGCGCGGCAATGCGCGCACCACGGTCTCGAACGACCGCGGCGAATGGGTGCTGACATTGATGCCGGTGGGCACGTACGAAGTGCGGGTCGAAGTGCGGGGCTTCAAGGCCTTCGACCAGAAGGGCGTCACGCTGGGCACAGAACAGAACGTGAAGGTGGATGCGCGGCTCGAGGTGGGCAGCACATCGGAGGCGGTAACGGTGAACGCGGACGCTCCTTTGGTGGACAGCCGCTCTTCGACGCTGGGCGATACCGTGCAGACCACCATGATTCAGGACATGCCGCTGAACGGCCGCAACATCTTCGACCTGACCTCGCTGTTCCCGGGAATTTCGGCCGTTTCCGACCCGGAGACGTTCACCAACGATCGGCAGGGGCCGACCTTCACCACGTCGGGTTCGCGGACGGCGCAGAACCTGATGCTGTTCGACGGCTCGCCATTCGTCGCGCTCTTCCGCAACACCGGGCTGAACTATCCGCCTCCGGACGCCATTCAGGAAATTCACGTGCTGACGAGCAACTACGAGGCGGAATATGGCCGCAACAGCGGCACGGTGATGAACGTAGTGACGCGCTCGGGCACCAACGAACTTCACGGCAGCGCGTGGGAGTATTTTCGCAACGGCGCTCTCAACGCACGGACATTTTTCGCCAAAAGCGTGAGCAAATTGGTGAAGAATCAGTATGGCGGAAACCTGGGCGGCCCGATCATCAGGAACAAACTGTTCGTATTCGGCAACTATCAGGGGCTGAAGATTCGCACGGCGGCGTTGGCTTCCAGCGCCAAGCCACTTACCAGCAATGAAAGCGACGGTATTTTCTCCAGTAAGATCACCGATCCCCTGACCGGGCAGCCGTTTCCGAATGACACGATTCCCGCGAACCGCTTCGACCCAGTGGCGGTGAAGATCAATCAACTGATTCAGCCGGCGAATTCGGCCAGCGGATTTCTGATCGCCACTTACGCGGCCCCGCAGGATGATGACCAGGGTTTCATCCGCGCCGATTACTATGCCGGGAAGCACTCGATCGACGCGCGGTACAACGAGGTGTATTCACGCGACCAGAAATCTTCCGGGAACGTTCCGAGTTACGAGCGGATCGGCGACGATACCTGGTATCACACGGCTTCGATCGGCGATACGGTGCCGATTACGCCATCGCTGTTGAACATGGCGCGGCTTTCTTACAACCGGTTCGGCGGCACAGTTGCGGTGCTGACGCCGTACAGCCTGCAGAGCCTCGGTTCCACACTGCCGGAGTTCGGGCCGCCGACGCCTTCGGAGATCAACGTGAGCAGCCGGTTCGATATCGGAAACACGTCCGCTTCGCCCGCGCTGCTCGTGAATCAGGACGAGGACTTCAGCGAATCGCTGAGCTGGGTTCACGGGCAGCATACCTTCAAGGGAGGGTTCGAGTATCTGCACCTTGATTATCTGAACCGCTCCTTCTTTCAGACGCAGGGCGGCTTCACCTTCAGCGGAATCTTCACGGGGAATTCGGCCGCAGATTTCCTACTGGGGCTGGCGCAGACCCTGAGCATCGGGAGTCCCGCTCTGGAACAATCCGGAGTGGAGAACAATACGTATTACTATTTCCAGGATGACTGGCGTGTGTCCCCGCGTCTTACGCTGAACCTGGGGTTGCGCTATGAGTTACCGCTCCCCTGGTATCAACCGAATAACTGGTGGGGCAGCTTCATTCCGGGCGAGCAGTCCAAGGTCTATCCCAACGCGCCCACGAGCCTGGTGTTTCCTGGAGACCCCGGCGTGCCGCGCGGCCTGGTCCCTACCGATAAGAACAACTTCGCGCCACGCGTGGGCTTTGCATGGGACGTCTTCGGCGACGGCAAAACCGCGGTTCGCGGCGGCTTCGGCGTGTTCTATGACGCGATTACGGCCAACATCATCCAGAATGGCACGCAGCCTTTCCGGTATTCGTACACGATCAACGCGCCTTATAGCCTGGCGGATCCCTTACGCGGCATCCCGCCGATCCCCGCGGTGGTGAATCTAACGAACCCGACGTTTTCGACGAATCCTCCACCGCAGTTGACTTATCCGAGCAACAACCTGGTTACGCCGTACTCGCTGCAATACAACCTGACGGTGCAACGGCAGATCGTCAATAACCTGGTGCTGGAGACTGCTTATGTGGGCAAGTTGGGCCGCAAGGAACTTACGGACATTTCCACGAATCCGGCGCTGTATGCACCCGGTGCGACGGTTGCCAACGAGAATTCGCGCGTGATTTACCCGGGGTTCGGCAATTTGACCAGCATGGGGACCTTTGCGAATTCAGAGTACAACGCGCTGCAGATTCGCGTATTGAAGCGGCTGTCGCGCAATTTCACCATTCAGGCTGCGTACACGTTTTCGAAATCGATGGATCAATCGTCGAGTTCGGTGACGGACACGGCAGCGATCCCGAATCCGTTCGACTTAAAGGACGAGTGGGCGCTTTCCGACTTCTACGCCAAGCATATCGCGTCGATCGCGGGAGTCTGGACGCTGCCGAGATTGCTGCGGCACAGTTTCCTGATTCGCGAAGGTGCGGGCGGGTGGAATTTCTCGGCGCGCTTCACGGCGCACAGCGGGATCCCACTGAACGTGGTGACCGGCGCCGATAATGCCCTCTCGGGAACGCCGAAACAGAGGCCAAATGTGATTGGCAACCCGGTGCTGCCGGGGAATCGTCCTACGGCTGCGCAAGTAGCGGAATGGTTCAACGGCTCGATGTTTACGACGCCGGCGGCGGGGACCTATGGCGACCTGGGGAGGAATGCGCTGATCGGACCGGCGGCAAAATCCACGAACGCGGCCATGATGAAGAACTTCTATCCGTTCGCCAACCGCGAAAAGATGTACGTGCAGTTTCGCATGGAGGTGTTCAGCCTGTTCAACACGCCGAATTTCAGCAATCCGAACACGACCATGGGCAGCAGCCTGGGGAAGATTACAAGCGCCAGCGGCGATCGCGAGCTGCAATTCGCGCTCAAAGTCGTCTTTTAGAAATGCACGAAGCGGATGACTGCGCCGGCGAGCGCACCGCCAATCAGCGGTCCGAGGATCGGTACGGGTGCGTAGCTCCAGTTGGAGGGACCTTTCTTGGCGACGGGAAGGATGGAGTGCGCGATGCGCGGTCCTAAGTCGCGGGCCGGATTGATGGCGTAGCCGGTGGTGCCGCCGAGACTGAGACCGATGCCCCAGACGAGGCACGCCACAAGGTAAGGGCCGACGCCGGCGGCCGGGCCGCTGACGGAGACGGCTTTCGATCCGATGGCGCCGCAGAGCAGAACCAGCACAAACGTCCCAATTACTTCACTGAGTAAGTTGAACGGCGGATTGAGAATGGCGGGCGAAGTGCAGAAGCACGCGAGCTTGCGGCCGGAATCGGGCGTCTCGCGCCAGTGCGGATAGTAGTGCAGCCAGACGAGCGTCGCGCCTGCCATCGCTCCCAGCATCTGGGCCGCCAGATACGGTGCGACCTTGCTGAAATCCCCGCTACTGACGGCAAACCCGAGCGTCACGGCCGGATTGAGGTGGGCATCTGCGCTGCCGCAGGCGACGGCGGTGAATATGCCGGTCATGACAGCGAATGCCCATCCGGCTGCAATGACCATCCAACCGGAGTCCTCGCCTTTGGATTTGCGCAGCAGCACGTTGGCCACTACGCCGTTGCCCATCAGGATGAGGATCAAGGTCCCCATGAATTCGCCGAAGCAACTTCTGATCATTACTTCTCTCCCATGGCGGCACTTACTGCCGCGAGAATTGTGTGAAGCTGCTGAACGCCGTCAGTAAGTGCCGCCGGGCCGGGCTGCAGGATGTAAGTGGACTTGATTTCGTAGATATGGTTGTGGCGCACGGCATCGATCGAGCTCCAGCCTTCGCGTGAGCGGATGCGGTCGGGGTTGACTTTTCGGCCGCACCAGGAGGCGATGATTACCTCGGGATTGGCGTCGGCGACAGTTCGCGGGTTCACGATCCGGTTTTTGGCGGACTGCTCGTGACGCAGTTGCGGGAAGATCGGATCGCCGCCCGAGATTTCGATGAGTTCGTCGACCCAGCGGATGCCGCTGATCAGCGGATCCATCCATTCCTCGAAGAAGACGCGTGGGCGGCGCGGAAAGCGTCCGGCAGCACCGGAGATGCGCGCCAGATCGGCGCGCAGACGTTCGATGAGAGCCAGGCCCTCGGTTTCGGAGGCGACAATGCGCGAGAGCGTGAGCATCATTTCGAAGATCTCTTCCACGGAGCGCTGGTTGAAGACCAGTACGTTGATGCCGGCGCGGATGAGGTCGCGGGCGATTTCGGCCTGAAGATCGGAGAAGCCGATGACCAGGTCTGGGCGTAGTTCGAGGATCTTCGGGATGTTGGCGCTGGTGAAGGCGGAAACCTTGGGTTTATCGCGGCGCGCCTGCGGGGGACGGCTGGTGAAGCCGGAGATTCCGACGATGCGATCCTGCCGGCCGAGAAGATACAGTAACTCGGTAGTTTCTTCGGTAAGACAGACGATGCGGCGGGGGCCGTCCATCACTCCTCCGCAAGCCAATCGAAGGAGCGGGTGACGGCCTTCTTCCAGAAGCGGTAGAGCCGCTCGCGTTCGCCGGCATTCATGGCGGGCTGCCAGGAGCGCTCCACACGCCACTGCGCGCGCAACTGCTCGATGCTTTCGTAGAATCCGGTGGCGAGTCCCGCAGCGAATGCGGCGCCGAGCGCGGTGGTTTCCTTCACCGCGGGGCGGACCACTTCGCGGTTGAGAATGCCGGCCTGGAACTGCATGAGCAGCTCGTTTTCCACCATGCCGCCATCGGTGCGCAGAATGGTGACGGGCACACCGGCGTCGCGTTCCATGGCTTCGACAACGTCCCGAGTCTGAAAAGCCGTGGCTTCCAGAGCGGCTCGCGCGAAGTGACCGCGATTGGTGTAGCGGGTCAACCCGGCGATAACGCCGCGGGCATCGTGCTTCCAGTAGGGGGCATAGAGGCCGGAAAACGCGGGGACGAAGTAGATGCCGCCGTTGTCTTCGACGGTGCGGGCGAGGGTTTCGATATCGGAGCTTTTGACGATGAGTCCGAAATTGTCGCGCATCCACTGCACGAGCGCACCAGCGATGGCGACGCTGCCTTCCAGGGCGTAGCGGGCCGGCTCGTTGCCGAAGCGAAACGCCGCGGTGGTGAGCAGGCCGTAGCGGGAGTGCACAATTTCGGTTCCAGTGTTCATGAGCAAAAAACATCCGGTGCCGTACGTGTTTTTGGCTTCGCCGGGGAGGAAGCAGGTTTGGCCCACGAGCGCGGCCTGTTGGTCCCCGAGGATACCGGCAAGCGGGACGCCGCGGATGGCATCGAGCGTCGCTTCGCCGTAGCGCTCGCTGCTGGAGCGAATCTGCGGCAGGATGGCGCGCGGGATGCCGAAGGCGCGGAGCAGTTCGTCGTCCCAGTTGAGCGTGCGCAGATCCATGAGCTGGGTGCGGCTGGCGTTGGTGCAATCCGTGATGTGGAGGCCGCCGGTGAGGCGCCAGGTGAGGTAAGTATCGATGGTGCCGAAGAGGAGGTCACCGGCTTCGGCCTGGCGGCGGACATCCGGCACGTTGTCGAGCAGCCAGCGGATCTTCAGGCTGCTGAAGTAGGTCGATATCGGAAGGCCGGTCCGGTCGCGAAAGCGATCGGGACCGCCATCGCGCGAGAATTCGGCGACTGCATCGCCCACCCGCATATCCTGCCAGACGATGGCATTGTGAATGGCGCGGCCGGTGGTGCGATTCCACAGGACGGTAGTCTCGCGCTGATTGGTGATGCCGATGGCGGCGAGATCGCGCGGCGCGAGGCCGGATTGCTCCATCGCTTCGGCGATCACCTGCCCGGTGCGAAACCAGATTTCCTCGGGATCGTGCTCGACCCATCCCGCCTGGGGATAGATCTGCTCATGTTCCTTCTGCGCGGAGGCGGCGATGTTGCCGGCGGCGTCGAAGATTAAAAAACGGGTGCTGGTGGTGCCTTGATCGATCGCTCCGATGTAGCTGGCCACTCGAGATCCTTTCACAGTGCGTTGTCCCATTTTATTCGAGTACGCCGCGGATAGGATAAAATCCAAGTTTCATGACAAGGCGAACCGCGTTTCAAGCCGTCACCGCGGCACTGGCAGCCGGGGACGCGCCGCTCGGGGCGCAGCAGGCCGCAAAAGGGCGCCTGAAGCAGTCGGCCGCACGCTGGTGTTATGCGAAGATTCCGCTTGAGGATTTCTGCCGCCGGAGCGCGGAGATCGGGCTCAGCGGGATCGACCTGGTGGACCCCGAAGATTGGCCGACCATCCGCAAATACGGTCTCGTGCCCACGGTGACGCAGGGGAAGGCGCGTATTCCGGATGGCTGGAACCGGAAGGAGAGCCACGACCGGCTGGAGGCGGAGATCCGGCAGCGGATTCTCACGGCAGCGGAAGGGAAAGTCCCGAACGTAATTACGTTTTCCGGCAACCGCGCGGGCATGCCGGACGACCAGGGGCGCGATAACTGCATCGCCGGCCTGCGGCGCGTGAGTAAGTTTGCCGAAGACCAGGGAGTAACTATCGTGCTGGAGTTACTCAACAGTAAGATCAATCACAAAGACTACCAGTGCGATCATACGGCGTGGGGAGTAGAAGTCATTCAAGGCGTGGGCTCACCGCGTGTAAAACTGCTGTACGACATCTACCATATGCAGATTATGGAAGGCGATATCATCCACACGATCCGCGACAACATTCAATATATCGGCCATTTTCACACGGGCGGCGTTCCCGGCCGGCATGAGCTGGACGACACGCAGGAACTGCAGTGGCGCACCATCGCCAAAGCCGTTGCCGATCTGCCGTTCGAGGGCTTCTTCGCGCATGAGTTTGTGCCGGTGCGCGACCCGATGACCTCGCTGGCCGAGGCGGTGACGCTTTGCACGGTATGAGGCGGCGATGCGGTTCCTGATTTGGGCAGCGTTCTTTCCGGTGATGTTCGCGCAGACTTACGACGTAGTGATTTCCGGCGGGCGAGTAATGGACCCCGCCAGTAACACGGACGGTGTGCGCAATCTCGGCATTCGAGCGGGAAAGATCGCGGCCATCTCCACGGCGCCGCTTGCGGGGCGCAGCGTGATTGACGCCAAAGGGCTGGTTGTGGCGCCCGGCTTTATCGACATTCACCAGCACGGTCAGACGCCGGAGAACTACCAGTTGAAGGCTCTGGACGGGGTCACGACGGTGCTGGAGATGGAAGTGGGTGCGGCTGATGTGACGGTGTGGAACAGGGCCCGCGAAGGGAAGGCGCTGATCAATTTCGGCGCTTCCGCGGGGCACATTCCGGCGCTGATGGAGGCGATGCACGATAGTGGAACGCTGCTGCCGCACGATGCGGCGGCGAACCGTGTGCCCATCGCGGCGGAACACGCGGCGGCGCTGGCAGTGATCCGCCGCGGGTTGGATGAGGGCGGTTTGGGAATCGGGATGGGGATCGCGTATGTGAAATCCACGCGCGAGCAGATACTCGACGTTTTCCGGCTGGCCGCGGAGCGGAAGGTTCCGGTTTACGTTCACATGCGGGCCAGCGGGCCGGTGGAACCGGGCGCCATCGATTCCCTGCAGGAAGTGCTCGCCGATGCCGCCGCCACCGGTGCTTCCCTGCACGTGGTTCATGTTACCAGCACGTGCCTGGCACAGACGCCGGTATGCCTGTCGATGATCGAGGGCGCTCACCGGCGCGGGATGGATGTAACTACGGAAGCGTACCCGTATACCGCGGGAATGACCGATATCGGCTCCGCCATCTTCGATCCGGGCTGGCGGCAGCGGTTGGGTAACATCAGTTACTCCGACTTACAATGGGCGGCCACCGGCGAGCGGCTCACGGAGGCTTCGTTCGCGCGGTACCGGAAACTCGGCGGGATGGTGGCGATTCACGGAATTCCGGAAAGCGTCGTGCGAATGGCGATGGCTGACCCGCAGGTGATGATTGCGAGCGACGGCATTCTGGATCACGGCACGGGACATCCGCGGGCGGCCGGGACATTTTCGCGCGTGCTGGGCCGCTATGTGCGCGCAGAGCACGCGTTGAGCCTGATGGCGGCTCTCCGCAAGATGACCGTGATGCCGGCGGACCGCATCGGACTGCCTGAAAAAGGGCGCCTCACGGTGGGTGCGGATGCCGATATCACCGTGTTCGATCCGGCGCGGATTACCGATCGTGCGACTTTCGAAAATCCGGCGCTGGCGTCTGTGGGAGTGGTGTTCGTGCTGGTAAACGGCACCGAGGTTGTGAAAAACGGCGCTGTGCAGGAAGGCGTTGCGCCGGGCCGCCCCGTTACGCGGCATTAAGGAGAGACCATGCGGGTTCTCATTGCGGATTCATTCGAACAATCGGGAATCGACCGGCTGCAGGCAATCGGCTGCGAGGTGATCAATAGGCCGGGAACGAAGGATGAAGCCCTGGCGAAGGAGGTTGCGGCGTCGCTTCCGGATGTGCTGGTGGTGCGCTCGACGAAGGTAACGGAGCCGATTCTGGCCGCCGGCGCTTTGAAACTGGTGGTGCGGGCGGGCGCCGGTTACAACACCATCGATGTTGCGGCCGCATCGCGGCGCGGCATCTACGTTTCGAATTGTCCGGGCAAGAATTCGATCGCGGTAGCCGAACTGGCCTTCGGATTGATTGTGGCGCTGGACCGGCGGATCCCGGATAACGTGATTTCCCTGCGTCAGGGCGCGTGGAACAAGGCGGCGTTTTCGAAAGCGCGCGGTTTGCACGGCCGCACCCTGGGACTGATTGGCGTGGGGCAGATCGGGCGCGAGATGATTCCGCGCGCACGAGGATTCGGAATGCCGGTGGTGGCGTGGAGCCGCCATCTTACGCCGGAGCGCGCCCGCGAGTTGGGCGTCGAAGCGAAGGGATCGCCGGCCGAGGTCGCCTCCGCGGCGGATATCGTCAGCGTGCACCTGGCGCTGACCGCGGAGACGCGCAATCTGCTGGGGACGGAGTTTTTCGCGGCGATGCGCCCCGGCGCGTTCTTCATCAACACGGCTCGGGCGGAACTGGTGGGCCAGGAGGCGCTGGCGCGGGCGATTCGCGAGAAGCCGATCCGCGCCGGACTGGACGTATTTGCTTCCGAGCCGGCGGGCGGCAGCGGCACATTCAGCGACGCGATCGGTGCGGAGCAGAATGTGTACGGGACGCATCACATCGGCGCATCCACGGAACAGGCGCAGGAGGCGATTGCGGCGGAGACCGTGCGCATCATTCAGACGTTCCGCGAAAGCGGGCGGGTCCCGAACGCGGTGAACCTGGCGCGGGTGACACCGGCAACATGCGTTTTAATCGTGCGGCATCTGGACCGGCCAGGCATACTCGCCGGCGTGCTGGATGTGATCAGCGCGGCGCACATCAACGTGCAGGAGATGGAGAACATCGTGTTTGAGGGCGCGGAAGCGGCGGTGGCGCGGATTCATTTGGAAACAGAGCCGGACGCGGCCGTGATGGCGAAGGTGAAGGAATCGAGCGGAGAGATCTTGGAGGCGTCGGTAATTGCCTTGCGGTGATATGCTTTGAAACACATGCGCAGATTACTTATTTTTTGTGTGCTGCCGATTCTTTCGGCGCAGACATTCGATCCGGCCACTTACTCGGGACTGCGGTGGCGGATGATCGGGCCGTTTCGCGGCGGGCGGACGGTAGGCGCGGCGGGAATTGCGAATCGTCCGAACGTCTTTTATATCGGAGTCAATGACGGCGGGGTGTGGAAGACGGACGACTACGGCCGCACCTGGGACGCGATTTTCGACAGCCAGCCAACCGGATCGATCGGTGCGATCGCGTTGGCGCCATCGGAGCCCGACACGGTGTACGTCGGCAGCGGCGAAGGGCTGCAGAGGCCGGATCTTTCGGTGGGCGATGGCATGTACAAGAGCAGCGATGGCGGCAAGACGTGGACTCACCTCGGGCTGCGCGACGGGCAGCAGATCGCTTCCATCATCGTAGACCCGCACAACGCGAACCGCCTGTTCGCAGCGGTGATGGGGCATCCTTACGGCCCGAATGCGGAGCGTGGAGTCTACCGCTCGACCGACGGCGGGCAACATTTCGAACGCGTGCTCTATAAGAACGAATACACGGGCGCCGTGGATCTGGCGTTCGACCCGCGTAACGCCCAAACCGTATATGCGGTGCTTTGGCAGGCGCAGCAGGGGCCGTGGGAGAACGGAGTGTTTTCCGGGCCGGAGAGCGGGCTGTATAAGTCGACAGACGGCGGCGCGAACTGGTCGCAACTTACCGGCGGACTGCCGGCGTTCGCACAGGGACTGGGAAGAATCGGAATCGGCATCGCACCGAGCGACGGGAATCGCATGTACGCGCTGGTCGAGGCGAACCGCGCAACAGGCGGTCTGTATCGCTCCGATGACGCCGGCGCGAGTTGGAAGCGAGTGAACAATGAAAACAGGATTTACGGCCGCGGATCGGACTTTGCGTGCGTGCGGGTAGATCCGCGGAACAAAGACGTGATTTATGTGGCAAATACGTCCACTTACCGTTCCACTGACGCAGGAGTAAGTTTTACCGCGATCAAAGGCGCGCCGGGCGGCGATGACTATCATACGATCTGGATTAATCCAAGTAACCCGGACATTATTCTGCTGGCGAGCGACCAGGGGGCGACGATCAGCGTGAATCACGGCCGCACCTGGAGCCCGTGGTACAACCAGCCGACGGCGCAGTTCTACCACGTGATCACGGACAACCGGTTTCCGTACTGGGTCTACGGCGGGCAGCAGGAAAGCGGATCTGTGGGGATCAAGAGCCGCGGCAACGATGGTGAAATCACGTTTCGCGAATGGCATCCCGTGGGAGCCGAGGAGTACGCATACATTGCGCCCGATCCGCTCGACCCAAACATCATTTATGGCGGACGCGTAAGCCGGTATGACGCACGGACGGGAGAAGTGGAAGAAGTGCGGCCGCGGGGCAACTATCGCTTTCTGCGCACCGCTCCCTTGATGTTTTCGCCGGTCGATCCGCACACGCTGTATCTGGGCGCGCAGATGGTTCTCAAGACAACCAACGGCGGCCAGGACTGGCAGCCCATCAGCGGCGACCTTTCCCGCGCTACTTACGAACTGCCGGCTAGCGTGAGCGGGTACCCGGAGGAGGCGAAGAAGCAGGCGACGCGGCGCGGCGTGATCTATTCGCTGGGACCTTCCTACCTGGATGTGAATGTGTTGTGGGCGGGAACGGACGACGGCCTCATCCACGTGACGCGCGACGGCGGCAAAACGTGGAAGGATGTGACGCCACCCGGAATGACTGCCTGGAGCAAGGTGGCGCAACTGGATGCCGGCCGATTCGATAGCGGAACAGTGTATGCGGCGATCAACCGGCTGCGGGTGGACGATTTGAAGCCGCATATCTATCGGACGCACGATTTCGGCGCCACCTGGACGGAAACGGTGCGCGGGCTTCCGGACGAACCCGTCAACACGGTCCGGGAAGATCCGGTGCGCAAGGGTCTGCTTTTCGCCGGGACGGAAACCGCGGTGTATGTCTCGTTCAATGACGGCGACGATTGGCGGCCGCTGCGCCTCAACATGCCGGCGACATCCATTCGCGACGTGGTGATTCACGCGGGAGACCTTGTTGCCGGGACGCACGGCCGCGGTTTCTGGATTCTGGACGATATCTCGCCTCTGCGGCAGTTGAACTCCGACATCACTGCCGCGCCCGCACACCTCTTTGCGCCGCGGGTGACGTATCGGCTTCCGCGCGATACCAACACGGATACGCCTCTGCCGCCGGAAGTGCCGGCGGGTAAGAATCCTCCGGATGGAGCGATCCTGTACTACTGGTTGAAAAACACCGCTGGTCCGGTGACGCTGGAGATCATGGACAGCAATGGAGCTGTGGTGCGCAGGTACTCCAGCGAAGACAAGCCGGAGCCGCCCGACCCGATGCTGAATGTGCCGACTTACTGGATACGCCCGTTCCAACCGCTTCCCGCAACCGCGGGTATGCACCGCTTCGTGTGGGATCTGCACGCGGCGGCTCCGGGCGGAGGCGGGCGGCGCGGGGGCGAATACACCATCGCGGCGATTTACCAGGATACGCCCGGCCGCGAAGGAGAATGGATGCCCCCGGGCACTTACTCGGTGAAACTGATGGTTGCAGGGAACAGTTACACGCAGAAGTTAACGGTCAGGCCCGATCCAAGGGAAGTTACCAGATGAAACGTGCGGCAATCGGGTTGCTGGTGACGTTCGGCGCACTGGCGCAGGTGAAACAAGTGCCGCCGCCGGGGATCGAGATCCCGCCGGAGGCGCGTTCCGAACTACAGGCCGGGCTAGATCATTTGCGCGGCGAGATTGAAAGACTCAAAGGCAACCCGTTATTGCCGGACGTTCTGATCTACAGCGAAGCGGTACGCTGGGCGCTCCAGTACAACGAGATCTTCAAGCCGGACGAGGTCGCCAAGGGGCGCGTTCTGCTGCAGCATGGCGAAGAGCGCGCGCGGGAATTGGAGGAAGGGAAGGCGCCGTGGACCACGGCAACCGGATTGATCGTTCGCGGGTACATTTCGAAGATCGACCGGAGCGTGCAGCCGTACGGGCTGGTGGTGCCGCCTTCGTATTCTCCCGATGCGCCGCACCGCTGGCGGCTCGATGCCTGGTTTCACGGCCGCAACGAAACTCTCAGCCAGATTAACTTTCTGACGGATCGCGAAAAGAACAAGGGAGAATTCACGCCGCGCGATACCATCGTGCTGCATCTCTACGGGCGCTACTGCAACGCCAGTAAGTTCGCAGGCGAGGTGGATTTCTTCGAAGCGTTGAATGCCGTAAAGCAGCATTATGCCATCGACGAAAATCGCATTCTGGAACGCGGGTTCAGCATGGGCGGCGCCTCAGCCTGGCACATCGGCGCGCACTACGCGGGGATGTGGGCGGCGGTCGCGCCGGGAGCGGGTTTCAGCGAAACCATGCAGTATCTCAAACTGCATGCCACGGGTCCGGATGCGCCGACGTGGTGGGAACAGAAGTTATTCCACTTATACGATGCCACGGATTATGCGGCTAACTTATATAACACCGCGACCGTAGCTTACAACGGCGAAATCGATCCGCAGCGGCAGGCGGCGGATATGATGGAGCGCGCCATGGCGGCGGACGGGATGCGGTTGACTCGCGTGGTCGGGCCGCAGACCCAGCACAAGTACCATCCGGCTTCGAAAATCGAGATCGAGCGCATGCTGGATGAGATCGCCGCGCGCGGACGCGATCCATATCCGCGGGAGATCCGGTTTACGACGTGGACTCTGGCCTACAACCGAATGAAGTGGCTCATCGTGGATGCCATGGGAAAAGAGTGGGAGCGGGCGCGGGTGAACGCGACGGTCCAGGGCGAGAGCGGCGTTACCGTGCAAACGAGCAACGTGAGCGCCCTCACGCTGGAATTCGCCTCCGGAGGGTGCCCGCTGGATATGGCGCAGAGGGCTTCGGTAACCATCGACGGGCAGAGGCTGATGGCGCCTGGACCGATGTCTGACCGCTCGTGGACGGCACATTTTCGAAAGAACGGCGACCGATGGGAGCCGGCGGAATCCGCAGAAGCCGCGGGACTCCACAAGCACCACGGGCTGCAGGGCCCGATTGACGACGCGTTTCTGGACAGCTTCCTCTTTGTCACGCCGACGGGGGCGCCGCTGGCGCCGGGGATTGCCAGTTGGGTGAAATCGGAAGAAGCGCACGCGATTGTGCGCTGGCGCGGCCAGTTTCGCGGCGAGCCGCAGGTGCGGGACGACCGCGATGTGACGGATGCCGAGATCGCATCGAGCAACCTGATTCTTTGGGGCGACCCCGGCAGTAACCGCGTGCTGGCGCGCATCATCGACCGGCTGCCGGTGAAGTGGACGGCCGAACACGTGACGGCAAACGGCCAGGAATATCCGGCGGCCACGGATGCGCCGGTTTTGATTTATCCGAATCCGCTAAACCCGCGGCGGTACGTGGTGCTCAACAGCGGCTTCACCTTTCGGGAAGCATCGAACACCAGCAACGCGAGGCAGACTCCGAAATTGCCGGACTGGGCGGTCGTGGATACCTCGACGCCGCCGGGACCGCAGTGGCCGGGGAAGATCGTGGCCGCGGGCTTTTTTAACGAAGACTGGCAGTGGTAGCGACTATCGCTGAACTCTGCCCGAGCCGCCGCCTTTGAGCAAGGCCTTCACCTCATCCACCGTCACCCGGTTGAAATCGCCGATGACGGAATGCTTGAGGCAACTCGCGGCGACGGCGAATTCGAGAGCCTGCTGGTGGTCTTTGAGCACCATCATGCCGTAGATCAACCCGGCGGCGAAACTGTCGCCGCCTCCCACGCGGTCCACGATATGGGTAATTTCGTAATGGCGGCTGCTCAGAAACTGCCGGCGGTCGTTCAGGCAGGCCGCCCAGCCGTTGTGCGATGCGCTGTGCGATTCACGCAGGGTGATCGCGATGGCTTTCAGATTTCCGAATTCCCGCAGCACCCGCGCCGTGAGCGCTTCATATTGGCGCGTATCGAGCTTGCCGGATTCGACATCGACTTCGGCCTGGATGCCGAGCGCCTTCTGGACATCTTCTTCGTTGGCGATGGCGATATCGACCGATTTCACGATTTCTCGCATCACCTCCGGCGGAGTCTTGCCCCACTTCCAGAGGTTCTTGCGGTAGTTCAGGTCGCAGGACACCGTGACGCCTTTCGCGCGCGCCTTCTGCACGGCTTCGGTGGCCAGCGCCGCGGCGCTTTCGCTGAGGGCCGGAGTGATGCCGGTGACATGGAACCAGGCGGCGCCTTCGAGAACGGCGTCCCAGTCGATTTCACCGGGCTGCGCGAGCGCGATCGAGCTGTAATCGCGGTCATAAACCACCTTCGATGCCCGCTGGTTGGCGCCTGCTTCCAGGAAGTAAATGCCTACCCGCCCCTTGCGGCGCACGATGCGCGAAGTATCCACACCGAAGCGGCGCAGTTCGGCGATGGCGGCCTCGGCGATGGCGTTCTCCGGCAGCGCCGTCACGAAACTCGCTGGCAGCCCGAAGGCAGCGAGCGACACGGCGACATTGGCTTCGCCGCCGCCGAATGTGGCTTGAAATTGCGGGCTCTGGAGAAATCGCTCGAAGCCCGGCGGCGCCAGGCGAAGCATAAGCTCTCCAAACGTAACTACACGGTCAGTCATCGAATCCAGGTCTCCAGACATTTCAGTATAGCCGGGTCTTGAATTCGCGCGCCCGCGGGCGTCACTTTTTTCCGAATTCCATGTGCAGGCGAAGGCTTCCTGCCCAGACCGGCCCGCGGTCGCGATTGTAAGCCGGGTTGGTGATGTGCTGCAGGTCGACGGTCGCGATCAGCCACGGCACCAACTGCGCGGCGTAATAACTCTCGCTGATGGTTTCGGGGCCGTAGCGAAGCGCGCCGTCGCCGATCAGAAAATCGTAGCCGCCCTGTGCGAGGTACTGCGCGTGCACGGCGGAGAGACCGGCCGCCGTGACCTCGGTGGCCACGGTATCGTGCTTGCGCCGCCACCGGGTGCCGTTGACGGAGATGCCGACCGTCGCCAGGCGATCGATGGCGGTGAATGCGAAGCTCTCGGTTTTGCCATCGTTCCAGCCCAGACGGCCGAAGATGCCGATGTCGTTGGCGATCTCCTGATCGGCGCTCAGGCCGAAGCCGTATTTCAGCGTACCCACCTGCCGAGTCGCGGTGATGTCCGGCCGGGCGTGGGTTTCGGCGGCGAGACGCAAGGCTGCCGCGTAATCGCCCATGTCGGCATGGTTATAGTAATTCAGCAGGCGCACGGCCCCTTCGTGAGAGCCGAACTTCGTGCGGTACTCGCCTTCGAACATATCGGAGCGGTCGCGCAACAGGCGGCGGTCGAAGCGAAGCCCGTTGGCGACCTTCGGCATGGCGGCGCTGGCGTAGCGGACGCTCCAACTGCGCGCGTGGAATTCGTGGACCCACCCCCAGGTATAGCCGCGCGTGTCCGCCGGGTAGTCCCAGGCGCCGTTGTACATCACGCCCCAACCCATGAACTGCGTACGGGGGTCGTGCGAATAACGGTTCTGATCGAAGAAATCGGTGACGGTGAAACGGCCGGCCACGATGGTGTAGCGGATGAGGGGGCGGGAATTGCCGAGCTGATTTTCGTCGCTTTCCCGGGATTCCCTGGCGTCGCCGAAACCGAAATCGTGCAGCACGTAGAGACGCGCCAGGTAGGGCTTGGGCGCGGCGGTAGCGACGCGCGGCATTTCGCCATTGGGGAAATTGGCCACGCCGTTGGTACCGCTGAAGCCGCGGCCGCCGGCAATTTCGGGGTCGAAATAGAACTGCGTGTTGGGACTCGCCTGCCATCCCAAAAACAGCGTTGTGGTCAAGGAGGCTTCGGCCTCGGCGTGCGGAGCGAGACTGAACGGGCCGGTATACGGCGCCGGAAAGGCCGGATGGTATTGGCCGATGGATGTAGCCTGGTAAAAGAGATTCCAGGTCTCGGGTGCGGGATTGGCGGGCGCGGGAGCCGGCGGAGCGGTATCTTGCCCGTGCAGGCACAGCACCATCGCGAGCGGGAAGAGAGCGCGGAAGGTCACGGGGCGGCAATCTCCGAACGCAGGCGCATCTCTCCATTCTGCCGTATCGCAAGCGATATTCGATTACTGAATCGTTACAAATCGCGCGCCGCAGTTATGATGAGAGTATATGAAGCTTCTCTGGTGCGCCGCTCTTGCCGCCACCACTCTGTCCGCGCAGGCCTTTTCCGGGGCCGCGGCCGTTGACCAGGCGATTGCCGACGGAATCGCCCAACACCATCTTCCCGGCGCCGTATTGATTGTGGGCCACGACGGGAAGATCGTTTATCGAAAGGCGTATGGCGACCGGGCGCTGGTCCCCGCGGTCGAACCGATGACGGTCGATACCATTTTCGACGTTGCGTCGCTGACCAAGGTGATCGCCACCACCACATCTCTCATGCAGCTTTTCGAGCAGGGTAAGTTCCGGCTGAACGACAAGATTACCGAGTACATCCCCGAATTTCAGGGCGGCAACAGTCCCATTACGATTCGCAATCTGTTTACGCATTTCTCGGGATTACCACCCGATCTGAAACTGAAGCCGGTGTGGAGCGGCTATGACACCGGCATGCAGATGGCGTATGCGGTCAACCCCGATGGCCCTCCGGGAGTACGCTTCGTTTACAGCGATATCAATTTCGAACTGCTCGGCGAACTGGTGCACCGGCTGAGCGGCCAGATGCTCTCGGACTATTCTCGCGAGCATGTTTTCGAACCGCTCGGAATGAAAGACACCATGTTTCTGCCGCCCGCTTCGTTGCGCAATCGTATCGCTCCCACCCAGCGCGTGGATGCTACCGGTCAACTCTCCAGCAACGAAGGCACTCCTCTCCGCGGCGTGGTGCACGACCCCACCGCGCGCTACATGGGCGGCGTGGCGGGACACGCGGGCCTCTTTTCCACCGCCGACGACCTGGCGCGCTTCGCGCAAATGTTGATCAACGGCGGCACGCTGGATGGCGTCCGGATCGCGAGCGCTCTGACCGTGCAGAAGTTTACCGAGCCGCAGAGCCCGCCCGACCAGCCCATTCTGCGCGGCCTGGGCTGGGATATCGATTCGCCCTACTCGACCAATCGCGGCGAACTGTTCCCCATCGGCTCGTTCGGTCATACCGGCTTCACGGGTACTTCCGTCTGGATCGATCCCTCCTCGAACAGTTACGTCATTCTACTTGCCAACAGCGTGCACCCGGACGGACACGGGTCGATGTTGGCGCTGCGTGCGAAGGTGGCGACCATCGCAGCGGCGGCGCTGGGCATCCATTCGCAGGGAGTCACGCTCACGGGCTATGACGAAACGCTGGGCGGCGCGGGCCTTCGACGCGAAGCGAACCGTACGGGCTCTACGCTCACCGGACTGGATGTCCTCGAGGCCGAGAACTTTCAGCCGCTGGCGGGAAAGCGCGTCGGGTTGATCACCAACCAGACAGGAATCGACCAGGCGGGGCGCCGCAATATCGATGTGATGCTGAAGGCCGGGATCACGATCGCCGCGCTGTTTTCGCCGGAGCACGGCTTCGGCGGAGTGGAAGACCATCCCGGAATCGAGGACTCGAGCGACCCCGCGACCGGCCTGAAGATTTACAGCCTCTACGGCAAAACCAACCGCCCGACGCCCGAGATGCTGAAGGGCCTCGATGCGCTGGTTTACGACATCCAGGACATCGGCGCTCGCTTCTGGACTTATGAGACGACCATGTCCTACTGCATGGAGGCGGCGGCCAAGGCGGGCATTCCGTTTTTCGTGCTGGACCGGCCGAATCCCATTACCGGCGTTCACGTGGAAGGGCCGCTGCTGGATGCCGCCAACACGTCGTTTGTCGGCTCCTTCGCCGGCCTGCCGGTGCGGCATGGAATGACCATAGGGGAGCTGGCGCGGCTTTTCAACGGCGAAAAGAAAATCACCGCGGCGCTCACGGTGATTCCGATGCGGGATTGGAACCGCGGCGACTGGTTCGACAATACCTCGCTGCCGTGGGTGACGCCATCGCCGAATATGCGCAGCCTGACTGCGGCGACATTGTATCCCGGCCTCTGTTTTCTGGAATTCGCGCGTAACTTTTCGATGGGACGCGGTACCGATGCGCCGTTTGAACAGGTCGGCGCAGATTTCGTGAACGGCCGCGAACTGGCGGAATACCTGAATCACCGCCTCATTCCGGGAGTGCGCATTTACCCGACCGCGTTTACGCCCACGGAGTCGAATTTCAAGGGAAAGCGGATCGAGGGCGTGCGCTTCGTGATTACCAACCGGGATGTTTTCGATTCCACGCGTCTCGGATTTGAGGTTGCGGCGGCGATCGAGCACCTGTATCCGGGGAAGATCGATCTTAACGGAGGCAAGAGGCTGATCGGCAGCGACGATGCGATTCGCAGGCTCATGGCTGGCGAAGATCCCCGGGCGATTCAGCAGAGTTTTCAGGATGCGCTGAGCGGGTTCCTGGCGGTGCGGGAGAAGTATTTGTTGTACCGGTGAAAAACGCCGCTTCCTTCGGGCGCGGCTCCGATAGCGGCTGATTATCGCTTCCAATGCATGTCCATGAAGCGGAGGAACACGTCCCAATCGGCGGGCAGGGTTCCATGCGGGCCTTCATGCATGAAGTAGCCGATATCGTGCAGGATCGCCTGGCCGGCGGGCGGCCACTGGTCGGTATCGAGGGGGTCTTTGCCGAGCAGGCGATAGACGGGCGCCGCGGCTACGGCGGCGAGGAATTCGCCTTTCGGATCGGACCAGGTATCGGTGGAACCGGTTTGCAGCAGGAGCGGGCGCGGCGCGACTAACGCCACCAGTTCGTGCGCATCCACGGGTAACTGGTCGACGTGTTTGGCGTACTTCGCATAATTCGCGCAGAACTGGTAGGGAAATCGCGTCGGCGCCACCAGGTGAGCGATGGTCTCGCCGTAATCGCGGCGGCTGAGCGCGGCGCCGCCTTCGCCGGAACAACTGGCAATCACCAGGGCGAAGCGCGGATCGTGCGCGCCTGCCCACATCACGGTCTTGCCCAGGCGCGACACGCCATAAATGGCGACGCGTTTGGCATCCACGCCTGGATCGGTTTCCAGGTAATCCATGGCGCGGCTCATTCCCCACGCCCAGGCGGCGATGGCGCCCCATTCATCGGGCGCCGGTTCGGTCTGGCCGGGCTTGAGATAGAGCGCGCGCACGCCGTAGGGAAGGCCGCCGAGAAAGTCGGGGTCCACGTCGCCGTAGTAGAAGGTCGCCACGCCGTAACCGCGGTCGAGAATCGGTTTCACATCGAGGTGAAAGAAGCCGCCGCTCTTGGGCGCGGGCACACGCTTCTTGTCGCGGCCCCAGATTTCGCCGGGCTTGACGCCGGCGTCGTCCACCATGGCGGAATTTGCGGTGAAGCCGATCTGCAAAAGCAGCGGGACGGGCCCTTTGGCACTGGCGGGAAGGTATTCCAGCAGGTCCATTTTCGGCCCGTTCTTGTCCTTCGAGAAGTAGATGGTCACCTGCTTGCGCGTCGCCAGTCCGTCGAAGGCCGGAGTGCCTTTGTCGAAGACGTCGAAACTCATGCCTGCGGGGCGTCCGGGTGCGCGGCCGTATTCGTTTTCCTCGAAGAGGCGGATCAATTCCGGGCGGCGCTTTTCGTTCCACGTTTTGGCGTCGCGCACCGGCTTGCCGTTTTCCAGCTTGAGAGGGTCGGGCAGCGTGTACGTGCCCACCAGCGCCTCATCGTAATTCACGTGGATGCCGGCCACTTCGTCGCGCGGTGCTGCGGGGGCCTGCGACTTGCGCGGCGCCTGCTGGGCTGTGGCCACAACCGCGGACAGAGCGGCGATCAGGAGAATCGAAAGTTGGAGTTTCATTTTCCTACTTCTCTATTATGGCCGCCGGCGGAGCGACCCTAACTGCACAACTCCGCGAAGCGTGCGAGATCGATGCAGCCGCCGGAGACGATCGCTACCACGCGACCGCTTCCGGCGCGACCCGAAATGGCCGCGGCGATGGCACAGGCGGAAGCGCCTTCGACGATCACCCGGTTCCGCTCGGCCGCCAGTTTCATCGCTGCCGCGGCATCCGCGAGCGAAACAACCAGAGAGCCCGCGAGCAGCCTGCGCGCCAGCTCAAACATGTTCGGGAATACCATTTTGCTGCCGATGCCATCGACGAAACTCGGCTGGTAATCCACAGTTCGCGGTTCGCCGGCGGCGAGCGAAGCCGCCAGCGGCGCGGCCGTTTCGACCTCCGCCGCAAAAACTTTGACGCGCGGAGCAAGTTCGCGCAGAACGGCCGCAATCCCGCACGAGAGCCCTCCGCCGCCCCAGGGCACGACCACCGCGTCGAATTCGGGCAGGTCTTCCAGCAGTTCCATGGCGATGGTGCCGTTGCCCGCCATGACATCGTCATCGTCAAAAGCGTGAATGAACGTGGCATCTACGCCGGGGTAGGAGCGCCGCTCGAAGGTGTTCCACCATTCGGCGAAAGGCGCTTTGATAATGCGGCCGCCCAGGCGTTCGACGGCGCGCAGTTTCGCTTCCGGCGCCGTATCCGGCGTGACCACGGTCGCGGGAATGCCGCGCTGCCGCGCGCAGAATGAAACCGCCTGCGCCATGTTGCCGGCCGACGCGGTGAGCACACCGCGCGCGAGCCGCGGGAGAGGAGTCTTTGCCATCACGTTCGCGGCGCCGCGGATTTTGAAGCTGCCGATGGGCTGCAGGTTCTCCAGTTTCAGGAAAACCGATGCGCCGGTTTCGGCATTCAACGGCAGCAGCGGCGTGCGCACGGCCACGCCGGCAATGTTGCGCCGGGCCTCTTCCACCTGAGCGAGCGTGATCGGCATTCCAACATCTTACGCTGGATTGGTATGCTGGATCTTGGCGAAAATCCATCCTTTTCAACCGTACCGATACTCCGAAAAAGCAGGGCCTCTGGCCGACCTGGTCACGCAGCCCTATGACAAGATTTCGCCCGAGATGCAGCGGCGCTACCTGTCGCTCAGCCCGTACAACCTGGTGCGCATTATTCTGGGCGAGCGCAGGGCCGACGACAGCGAACGCGACAATGTCTACACGCGCGCCGCGGGTTTCCTGAACGATTGGATCGCGGGCGGCGTCCTGGCCCGCGACGATTCGCCCGCCGTATTCCCGTACTTCCAGGAGTTCACCGAGCCCGATACCGGCGAGCGGCTCGTGCGCAAAGGCTTCATCGCGCTGGGCGATGTGGAGGATTACTCGAAAGGCATTGTGCACCGCCACGAGCAGACGCTCTCCGGTCCCAAGAAAGACCGGCTCGAGCTGCTGCGCCACACCCACGCCCACTTCGGCCAGATCTTCATGCTGTACCCCGATGCCGAAGGCGCCATCGACGCCATTCTCGAAGAGGCCGCGCTCACCGCGCCGCTCGAAGAGGTCACCGACGAGTACAGCGTCGTGCATCGCGTCTGGCGGATCACGGACACGGCCGCGATCGAGCGCTTGATGTCGGACAAAAAGCTGGTCATCGCCGATGGCCATCATCGCTACGAAACGGCGCTGGCATTCCGCAACGAGAACCCCGGGCTGCCGGGCGCCGGCCGCGTGATGATGACGTTTGTCAATATGCACTCGCCGGGCCTGCGCATTCTGGCGACGCACCGGCTCGTGAGCGGCGTTCCGACCGAGGGCTTCCCGGATGCGTTTCTGCGCGCTTCCGCGAAAGATTTTGCGGTCGCGGAGATCGCATCCACCGCGCGCCTGGCTGCGCTGTGGCAGGAACGTCCCGAGCGTACGATCATCGGGGCGGCGATCGGTGACCGGCTCTATGCTCTCGAAGCACACGAAGCACGGAACGAACTGGATGTGCGCATTCTGCACGAGCGACTTCTCGGCAAGGCGTTGGGAATCGGCGAAGAGGCCGTGCGCGACGAAAGGAACCTGCGCTATATCCGCGGCCTGGAGGCGGCGATCGGAGAGGCGCGCAGCGGGAAAGCGCAGATCGCGTTTCTGCTGAAACCGACCGCGATCGAGCAGGTGGCCGCGATCTCGTTCGGCGGCGGCGTGATGCCGCAGAAATCGACCGATTTTTATCCGAAGGTGCTGTCGGGGCTGGCGATTTACAAAATAGAGTAGGTACGCCCGCCCTACTCCAGCAGCTCTCCCGTCATCACCGTCACCGCTTGTCCGCCCAGAATCACGCGGTCGCCGGCTAGCCGGACGCGCACCACTCCGCCGCGCTGCGAAGCCTGGAAGGCCGTCATCTCGGATTTTCCCAGGCGCGCGCCCCAGTACGGCCCGAGGGCCGTGTGGGCGCTTCCGGTGACCGGGTCTTCATCCACGCCCGAACCCGGCGCGAAAAAGCGGGAGAGGAAATCGAACTCGCCGGACGCGGGGCGCGCGGTCACGATCACGCCGCGCACCGGAATCTTGCGCAGGCTCGTATGGTCGGGCGCGAGGGCCCGCAGTTGCTCTTCGCTGTCGATTTCCACCAGGTAATCCCAGGCATTGCGGCCCACGAAGCGCGCCTTTTCCACGCCGAGCGAAGTCAGCAGGCCCTCTGGCGGATCGGCAGATTGCGCACTCTTGGCGGGAAAGTCGAGTTCGATCCAGTCGCCGCGCCTGTCGGCCAGCAGGAGGCCGCTGCGGGTGTGAAACCTGGCCTGAACGCCCTGCGGCAGATGGCCATCCTGCCAGAGCACGTGCGCGCTGGCGACGGTGGCATGGCCGCAGAGATCCACTTCGACCGCCGGTGTGAACCAGCGCAGGTGGAAGCCGCCGTTTTGCGGCACCAGAAATGCCGTCTCCGAAAGATTCATCTCGCGGGCGATGTTGCGCATCCACGCGTCCGCCCGCGCCTCGCGCAGCACGCAGACTGCGGCGGGATTTCCGGCAAACGGACGGTCGGTGAACGCATCCACTTGGACGATTCGGATGGACATGCCACCAGTGTAGACAACCTCACACCTGTAAGTGAACCGGATAATCTTGAAACTTAGCAGGCAATCGCGGAGTCTACTAGACAACCGAATGCCGCGCCTGGTCGACAAGCTGTCGCTCGGAATCGGCCTGTTGGCCGTGATGTGGGGGTTCGGGAGGATGCACCTGGAGAGCGGCCCCTGGCTGCGGGCTCCGGGTACGCCTCCGCGGCCGGTGCGGATCCTGCGCTTCTATGCCAGCGTCGGCGTGCTGATGACGGGCGAAAAGGCACAGCTCTGCTACGGCGTGGCGAATGCCAAATCGGTGCACATTTCACCGCCGCTGGCGGGTGTTTACCCGTCGGCCAGCCGCTGCCTGGAAGTCGGACCCGAACACACCACGCACTACACAATTCTCGCCGAGGGTTATGACGGCCGGGTAGCCATGCAATCGCTCACGCTGCCGGTGGAGAAAATGCCGTTGCGCCTTCCGGCGGAGTGGTATGCCGTCAACGACGTCTTACCGCAGCACCACCAGCCGCAGCCACAGGCGCAATAACTGCAAAAAAGTGACTGCCAGCGAGCGAATGCGGAAGAACTGCGAGCGGCCGTACAAACGCGGGTAATGGTGGACACCCACTTCCTTTACCTCGCACCCGCTGAGTTCGAGCTTGCGCACGAGTTCGACGCAGATGGTGCCGCTGGTGGATGTCAACTGGATCTCTTCGAGCAGGCTGCGCCGGATCAGGCGGTAATCGCAGTCTATATCGCGGATGCGGATGCGAAACAGCACCCGCGCGCAAAAGTTGTAAATATTACCGATCCAGATACGGTGCGCCGGGTCGTGGCGCTCGAGTTTGTAGCCGTTGACCAGGCCCGTACGCGGGCCGGCCAGCGCCAGCAGAAGCGGCAGTTCAGTCACGTCGTACTGCCCGTCGCCGTCGGTGTAGAAGACGAAATCCCTGGTTGCGGCGCCGAAGCCGCTGCGCAGAGCGCCGCCATAGCCGCGGTTGGCTTCGTGCGTGATCACGCGCAGGTACGGGGCGAACTCCTGGCGGAGCACCTCGAGAACTTCACCGGTTTTGTCCCAACTGCCGTCGTTCACCACGATCACTTCGTAATCCGCCACGTGTTCGCGAAGCACGTCGAAGGTTTTGTGAATCAGGGTGGGCAGAGACGGAGCGTCGTTGTACGCGGGGAAGAACACGCTCAGGGAAGGGAACGGCATCAGCGTTTCTCCCCGATGAGGAAGACCGATTGGCCGGCCGGAAAGTTGCGGCCGGAGCCGATCCAAGCGGCCTCCAGAGACAATGGGGCGTGCAGCAGGCGATTCATCCACGGAGCCATGGGCTGCACGCCGCTCGCGAGCGGGGCGCGCACCAGCGGCTCCCACAGACGGAATTTGGCCAGTGCGACAGGGGACAGCAGAGTATTGGCATACGTGCAGCGCAGGACGCGGAATCCGGCGCCGGCAAACGCCTCGCGCAGACGGCGCCGCGTGAAGCGCTGCACCTCGCCGACGAAATCGGAATGGCGGCTGCGGAAGAGCTCGAAGGCCGCCGCCCGGATCGCAACCAGACCGCCGGGGCGCAGCACGCGCGCCAGTTCGCGCGCGGCATCGTCTTCCCGCCGCCGCGGCAGATGCACCAGCACGTCCATGCTCAGCGCCAGGTCGAAGGCATTCTCGCCGAACGGGAGCCGGCAGATGTCGCCCTGCACCGGCCGGTGAGCGCCCATTTTTTGCGCGAATCGGAGCCCTTCGCCGCTCAGATCCATCGCTACCACGGGCCAGCCGCGCTCTTTTTCGAGAAGCCGGGAAAGAAACCCCGTGCCGCAGCCGGCTTCCAGGGCAAGCGAGATTTTGCGGCCGTCGAGCCAGGGGTCCAGCAAGCGGAAAAGGATGGCGCGCATGCCGCGATACCACCAGAAATCGCGCTCGCAGTGCGCGATGTTGGCGAATTCCGCCGGATTCATGCCGGTCATATTTGCGGACCGGATGGGAGTTCCTGAGAAGGCGGCGGTGCGCCGCTTGCCGGGAGTTCCCCGGCGGCGCCGCGCAGACGGTCGTAGACGCCGCGGGCGGCGCGCTGCGCAGCGACTTTTTTCGTGCGGCCCTCGGCCTGGCCGCTCCAATCCTTGCCGATCCGTACCTCGACGGTGAACGTCTTGGAATGTTCCGGACCGCGCTCCCTCACTACCGTATAGCGGGGCTGCGGCAGCTTGCGCGATTGCGCCAGTTCCTGCAGTGCGCTCTTGAAATTGGTGATGGCCGGCTGAATATCGGTGCCGGCTTCTTCGTCGCCGGAGAACGGCGCATCGAGCACGTGATCCACCACGAAGCGCCGCGCCGCTTCCATGCCGCCATCCAGGAAGATCGCGGCGATCACGGCTTCGAGACCATCGACGAGCAGAGTTTTCTTCGCCCGGCCGCCACTCATCTCCTCGCTGCGGCCCAACTCGAGAAAGCTGCCGAGGTCGATGCGGCGGGCGATACCGTGCAGGTGCGCGGCGCTCACCAGGTGGGCCTTCTGCCGGGAAAGATCGCCTTCGGTTGCGGCAGGCACCCGCTGCACCAACGCCTCGGAGACGAGGAACCCGAGGATGGAATCCCCCAGGAATTCGAGCTGTTCATTATCATGGACCGGCCCTCCGCTGCCGCGAGATTCGTTGGCCAGCGAGCTATGGGTCAGCGCGCGGCGCAGCAACTCCTGGTTCGAGAAACAGTAGCCGATTCTCGCTTCCAGGGCTGCGAGTTCCGCGCGCATTTCCGAAGTTTACTTCCCTCCCTTGGCCGCGGTCGCCTGTGCCTTCACACCGGTGGCGAACTGCTTGATCCGGGGATCCAGGTTGGGCTGCGCGAGCAATTTGTCGCACTCCGCGATTGCTTCGTCGTTCTTGCCGCCCTGCTGCAGCGCGGAAGCCAGACGGGCCACGTGCGCCGGCTCCTGCGGATCGGCATCCACGGCGGACCGGAATTGCGTGGCTGCCACATCGTACTTCTTGCGGTCCATGGCCACCAGGCCGAGATCGTCGTAGGCTTCGCCGAGGAACTGCTTTTTGGCGTCCTCCCACTGCGCATCGGTGATCTGCGGATTGGGCTTTTCGGCCGCCTTGATGCCATCCAGCGACGTCTGCAAGTCCTTTTCCGCCTTGGTAAGCTTCTCTTCCTTGTCAAGATCCTGCTCGCCGGTATGCTGCACGATGGTTTCGCCCAGCATCAGGGGTGCGCGATAGTCCTTGGGGTCGGCCTGCATGGCCCGCTCAAAGTAGATCTCGGCCTTGATCCAGTCGCGTTTCTGCTTGTAGGCATCGCCTTCCATAAACAGCGCGATCTCTTTATACTGCGTGTCCGCGAATTTGTTGAGCAGATTCTCTGCGGCCGTGATGGTGGCGTCGGGGTTGCCCTGGGCCTTGGCCAGCTCAGTGACGGCTTCGGCTTCTTCCTTGCTCTTGGGCGCCGGGCCCTTGGCGGGCGCGGCGGGCGGGGCTGTCTGGGCGAAGGCGGCGCTCAGCGCCAGAATGCCGGTCAGGATCAGTTTCTTCATCGTTTCTCCTTACAAATGGCCGGGTGTGCCGGCTGCTATTTTGCCACTGCCTGCAGACTCTTGGCAGCCTCTGCGCGCGCCTTGTCCGACGCGCCGTTCACTTCGAGGGCGCTCTGCAGATATTTGACCGCCTGATCCCGGTCGTCCTGCGCCATGGACAGGCGGCCCAGATACACCAGGGCCCAGGCTTTCACCTCGGGTTCGGGATCCGAATCGATCGTCTGCAGAAACAGTCTTTGCGACGTTTCCGGGTCTTTCTGGAGCGCGGCGATGCGCGCCAGCCCGTAGAAGGCGGTGGCGCGCAACCTCTTGATATTCGTCTGCTGGAGTGCGCTCAGGTAAAGATTCTTGGCTTTATCCAGGTTCGTTTTGTCGTCAAAGCGCGCTTCGTACAGCTTTTCGGCATCGTCCAGCGTCTTGGCCGCTCCGCTGAGCGGAGGCGCCGCCGGTTGCGGCGCGGCAGGTACGACTTTGGTCGCGGGCGCGCTCGCGAAGGCCACGTTCCTGAGCCGCGCGTCTTCCTGCACGTTGTCGATGCCGGAGACCATCTCCTGGTAATAAATCAGCATTGACTCTTCCTGCTGCTCGTACAGCGGCAGGTGCTCGGTGAAGTATGGTGTGAGAATGAAGCCTTCTTCGAGCGCCCGGTGGGCCTCCCCGGGATTGTGATCGAGCCGCGATTCCACGGCTTTCACGAGCGATTGCGTCACCAGTTCGAGCCAGTCTTCCTTGTAGATCTCGTCCAGCGCGGGCGCGCGGCGGGCCTCATCCTGCAACACCTTTTTGCGCGCGAGAATCTCCTGGTAGCGCGTGGCCAGAGGGTCCAGCAGGTACACCAGGTAGGCGTGCCGGATATCGAACGTGCGCAATTCCGGCGAAGGCGTCACCACCACGTAGAAATCGTTTCCGTAGCTGCGCATCTGCACCTGGTTGGGCGCGGCCAGGAGCGAGATGTAGATCTGAAAACGGCGTCCCTGGAATCCCGAAGTCTGCTGGCGCAGATAGGAGTTCACCTCCAGCACGGAATTCAGGACCGGGGAGTGGTAGCGCGCGATGTACTGATTGAAGGCAGCCTGGAAGCGCGCCCAAAGGTCTTCGATATTGGCTTCGCGATAGAACGCGGTCAGCAGCGGCGTGAAATCCTTCAGAGCGAGTGCGTCCGGTGGAATTTCGATATCCCGCCTGTTCTGGACGAAGGTGGGCGGCGGACCGATGCTCAATGCGTATGAGATGTACTGGCTGAGTTCGGCGGTATCGCTTCGCCGGCGGTGCGCTTCGAAGAAGTCCTTGATTGCCGGCAGCGACGGAATATTGCGCTTCGCCAGTTCGGCGCGGATAGCGTCGCGCAGCGGATGGTTGTTCGGCGAGGAAAGGTCCGCCGAATAACCGCCGGCATTGATGGCGCACATCACCGTAAACAGAGTGCGGTTGCCGTCGAGTTGTCCGAGCTCTGATTCCGCCGCATGAGCCGACAGGGCCGCGGCCAGGATAACTGGAACGATGAAGCGATTCAAAGAGATCCGCCTAGGATAACCTTCAGTTTATCGCAAAAAACAGAAGGGGCAGAAAGGCACCGCTCCCTCCGGCTACGGCTCGAAACGAGCGTTTTCTCGGGCGCCGCCGAGCCTCGAACCGAGAAGCGCGCCCTTTCGATATTCCGTTCTCAGAACGTAAATTTGATCTGCGATTCCAACCGGCGGTTGTTCGCATTTTCGTAAAAACCTTCACCATTGGGGCTGGAGGCGATCTGGTTGGCGAAGCCGAAATAAGGGCTGGTGAGATCGCCGGTAATCGGGCCGGGGTTGGTGTGGCTCAGCAGGTTGCGGATGGAAAGGCCGAACGCGATATTGAAGCGGTGGGTGCGCCGTTCGATTCGACCCCGATTGCCGCGGAAGGCGCCGGACTTCCTGGACACTCGTTCGATTCTCTCGCAAGCGCGGCGCGGATGCCATCTCGCGGCCGAACGCCCCTGCTATCATGAAATAGAAAGCCTTTCCTTCTCAAATGGCGTCTAAATCCGATCCGAATATGGGTGTCAATAGCTGGCTCGAAGACGAGCTGTACCAGCAGTATCTGCACGATCGCACCACCGTAGACGAAAGTTGGAAGCATCTTTTTGAGGAGTCCAACGGCGCGCCCGTTTCCGCCCCCGCGAGACCTGCATCTTCCGCGCCGGTCTCCGCGGCCGCGGCGGCTCCCGCGCCGGTTCCCGAAGGTGAATTGCAGCCGCTGCGCGGCGCCGCCGGACGAATCGCGGAGAACATGGCGGCATCGGTTGCGATTCCGCTCGCCACCTCGCAGCGCACCATTGCGGTGAAGGTGATGGACGAAAACCGCCGCATCATCAACCAGCATCGGACGCTCACCGGCAAGCCCAAAGTATCGTATACCCACATTCTCGGATGGGCCGTGGTCAAGGCCCTGGAAGAGCTGCCCGGCCTGAATTACGCGTACGCGGAGAAAGACGGCCAGCCCTACCGCGTCGTGCGGCCGCAGGTGAATCTGGGGATCGCGGTGGATGTCGCCGGCAAAGACGGCGCGCGCAGCCTGATGGTGCCGAACATCAAGAACGCCGGCTCCCTGAGCTTTGCCGATTACGTCACCGCGTTCGACGACCTGGTGGCAAGAGCGCGCGGAGGCAAGCTGACGCCCGGCGATTTTCAGGGCACCACGATTTCACTCACCAATCCCGGCACCGTCGGGACCATGTCCTCCAATCCGCGGCTCATGCTGGGGCAGGGCGCGATCATTGCAGCCGGCGCCATTGATTATCCGGCGGAGTATCAGGGGACGGCCGAGGAGACCCGCGCCATTCTGGGCATCAGCAAGGTGATGACGCTGAACTGCACCTACGATCACCGCATCATTCAAGGGGCGGAATCGGGCGCGTTTCTGGGGCGCGTGCAGGGGCTGCTGGACGGCGAAGACAGCTTCTACGAAGAGGTCTTCGAGCATCTGCGCATGCCGCACCAGCCGGTGCATTGGGAAACCGACCGCAATCCGCTGTTGCCGGGCATGACGCAGGCGCGCACGGCGGAGATCGCCAAAGAGGCGGGGATCATGCAGATGATCAACGCCTACCGTGTGCGCGGCCACCTCATCGCCGATCTCGACCCGCTGGGCGCGGAGCCCAGCTATCACGCCGAACTGGACCCGGAAACCTATGGGCTGACCATCTGGGACCTCGACCGCGAGTTCCTCACCGGCAGCCTGGGCGAACGCGACGGCAGCCACAAGCCCGTCGCCACGCTGCGCGAAATTCTGGAGACGCTGCGCGAAACGTACTGCGGCAAAATCGGCTGCGAGTACATGAACATCCAGGTGCCGGAGCAGAAGGCCTGGCTGCAGCGCCGCATGGAGCCGGAGCGCAACGCCTGGCGGCTGGATCCCGCCACGCGTCTGCGCACGCTGCAGAACGTGCTCAATGCCGAGGAATTCGAGCACTTCCTGCATTCGCGCTTTGTGGGGCAGAAGCGTTTTGCCCTGGAGGGCGGGGAAACCGCGCTCGCCATTCTGGAGGAGATTCTGGAGCGCGCCGCCGCCAACAGCGTGCACGAAATCGTCATCGGCATGGCGCACCGCGGCCGCCTGAATATTCTGGCGAACGTGGTCGGCAAAGATCTCAAGCAGATCTTCAGCGAATTCGAGGGCGAAATCGACCCCTCCAGCACGCAGGGTTCGGGCGACGTGAAGTATCACCTGGGCGCGACCAGCGTACGAAAGACGGAAAACGGGAAAGACATCGTGGTCTCGGTGGCGCCCAATCCCAGCCACCTGGAAGCCGTCGATCCGGTGGTTGAAGGGATCGTTCGCCCCAAGCAGGACCGGCTTGGGGATTTAAAGCGCGAGCGCGTGATCCCGGTGCTGGTGCACGGCGACGCGGCCTTCGCCGGACAGGGCGTGGTGGCCGAGACGCTCAACCTTTCGCAGCTCGATGGCTATTCGACCGGCGGCACCGTTCACGTGGTCATCAACAACCAGATCGGTTTCACCACCAATCCCGACGAATCGCGCTCCACGCCGTATTCCACCGACGTTGCCCGCGGCGTGCAGGCGCCTATTTTTCACGTGAACGGCGACGATCCCGATGCCGCCATCCGGGTGGTGCAGATCGCCTTCGATTACCGGCAGCAGTTCAAGAAAGACGTGGTCATCGACATGATCTGCTATCGCCGCCACGGGCATAACGAAGGCGACGACCCCAGCTACACGCAGCCGGTGATGTATCGCAAGATCAAAGAGCACCCCTCGGTGGGCACGATTTACGCGGAGCGGCTGGTGCGGGAAGGCGTTCTTGCCGCCGAGGAAGCGGCCGCCATGCGCAAAGCCGTTTCCCAGCGCCTCGGCGCGGCTTACGATGCGGCGCAGCAGCGCGCCGAACACTACGAAGTGCAGGAACTGAGCGCGGTAGCGACCGACGAGGTCAGCAGTTTCTGTCCGCGAACCGCCGTCAACCAGCAGGTGCTCGAGCGCGTGATCCGCGGCATCACGCAGTTCCCGGAGAACTTTCGCCTGCATCCCAAGCTGCGCGGCTTTGTCGAGAAGCGGCGCGATGCGATCGCCAAGGGCGCCAGCCTCGACTGGGCCTTTGGCGAAGCGCTGGCGTTCGGAACGCTCGTCCTGGAAGGCACGCCCGTGCGGCTGAGCGGGCAGGACTCCGGCCGCGGAACTTTCAGCCAGCGGCACCTCGCGTTTTACGATTCGGAAAGCGGGAAGCGCTACATTCCCACGCAGCACATTTCGCCGGACCAGGGGCGCTTCGACGTGTACGACAGCTCGCTGAGCGAGTACGCGGTGCTCGGGTTCGAGTTCGGCTACAGCGTGGCGGACCCCACCACGCTGGTGATCTGGGAGGCGCAGTTCGGCGATTTCGCCAACGGCGCGCAGATCATGATCGACCAGTTCATCTCCAGCGCCGAATCGAAATGGGGACAGCCCAGCGGCCTCGTCATGCTGCTGCCGCACGGCTACGAAGGCCAGGGGCCCGAGCATTCCAGCGCGCGCATCGAACGATATCTCACGTTGTGCGCGGAAAATAATCTCCAGGTGTGCAACTGCACCACCCCGGCGCAGTATTTCCACCTGCTGCGGCGCCAGATGTATGGCGGCCACGACCGCCGGGGCATGCGCAAGCCGCTGATGGTGTTCACTCCGAAAAGCCTTCTGCGCCATCACCGGGCGGTTTCCACTGCCCATGAATTCACCGCCGGAGGCTTCTCGGAAATCCTCGGCGATGCGCTGGTGGAAGATGCCGCGCGCGTTTCACGCGTGATTTTCTGCTCCGGCAAGATCTATTACGATATTCTGGCGGCGCGCGAGGAACGCAAAGCCGCGCACGTTGCCATCGCGCGCGTGGAGCAGCTGTATCCGTTCGCCGCGGAGCAGGCGCGCGATATCCTGGCGCGCTACCCGGCCTCCGCCGAAGTCGTCTGGGCGCAGGAGGAGCCGCGCAATATGGGCCCGTGGCGGTTCCTGCGGGAGGCCATCCAGCCGCTCCTCGAACCTACCCGGCGTGAGATCCGGTACGTGGGCCGTCCCGAAAGCGCCAGCCCCGCCACCGGCTCCGCGAAGCGTCATCAGCAGGAACTCGCCGAGATACTCAGTGACTCGCTGACTCCCGGGGCCATCTCACAGACGCGCAAAGTGCGTTTAGTGGCGCGCCGCAGGAAGTAGGGCGTGTAATTTCGGCTTGGTTCCGGCCTGTGCCGGAGTGCGCAATCAGCGGTTCAGTACGATTACCGTCCAGACCTCGCTGCCGGAGATACGAAGCTCCTGCCAGCCACCCATGCTGCGGCTTTCGAGAACGGCGGCAACGGCATCGGTGAAAGTAAGTCCTCCATGGCGGTCGCCCGCGACAGACCCGAGCGGCAGCGCGCGCGCTTCTCTTACGCTGGCAATCCTTGTAATGATGGCAGAGGTATCCACACCAGCCGCAAACGCTCCGCGTCTCTCATCCGCGCCGGTATCCTCGCCGGGTATGTTCATATCTTCATTTTCCGATGCCGACCCCTTGCGTAAAAGAGGCTTCATGTGAGAACTGTGTTCGATCGACCGACGGTGACAGGCTTGCATCACTGATAGCAGTATGTCGCGTGTATGTATCGCCGCAGTCCTCTTCTCTGTCTCTTTACTTACAGCAGACGTCAACTCCGGTGACCCGGTGCGCGACTCCTGGACATTTCTCCGCAAGGCCGCGGTCGACAAAAATCCCGAGCACCGCCGCGAAGCTCTGAGCGCACTGAGTTCAATCGGCCGGTACGATGACACGGCCGTCAGCCTGGTGGAGCATATCATGGCGACGGACAAAGACCCCGTCGTGAGGCAGACGGCGGCCGCCGCTCTCGGGATCATGAAGGCCGAACAGGCCGCTCCCGCGCTCGAGACCGCGCTCGACGATCCCAGCGACGAAGTCGCTTTTCAGGCCGCTCTTTCGCTTGGCAACATGGGGAACAAGTCCGGCGAGGGCGTTCTCAAGGGTGCGCTCGCCGGAGACGTGAAGACCGGTCCGAACATGGTGACATCGGCCATCCGCGACGCCAAACATAAGCTGCGCCATCCGCAGATCCTCATGTGGATGGGCGCGCAGGATGCCACCGGCGCGTTTTTCGGCCCAGCCGCCATGGGCATGGGTGTCGCCAAGGATGCCCTAAGCGATGGCGGCGCCGTCGGCCGCGCCGCCGCGGCCGCCGCGCTCGCTAAGGACCCGGACCCATACGCAGTGACGCTCCTCGAATGGGCGCTCTCGGACGACAGTTGGGGCGTGCGACTGGCCGCCGCCAAGGCGCTGGGCGAGCGCGGCAACGCCGGCTCCATTCCCAAACTGGATTTCCTGCTGGACGATCCCCATTTTTCCGTGGATGCCATGGCCGCCGCCTCCATCGTTCATATTCAGGACCGCGTCAACGGAGCACCCACGCAATACACAAGATCCATGCCGCCGGTGAACGGCGTGAAGAAGTAGCTTCCCCCACCATCATTCGCCCCAATCCTCCCACCGCGTCGTGGTGTTAAGCTATGGCCGAGAGGATTTCATGATCATCGGCGTACCGAAGGAGATTAAGGATCACGAGACGCGGGTGGGGCTGGTGCCGAGCGGAGTCACCGCGTTGCGCGAGGCGGGGCACGAAGTGCTCGTCGAAACGCATGCCGGCGAGGGCAGTTCCATCACCGACCGCGAATACATGCAGGCCGGCGCCCAGATTCTGGATTCCGCCGCGGAGGTCTGGAGCAAAAGCGACCTGGTGGTGAAGGTAAAAGAGCCGCAGCCCGCCGAGTATCCGTGTTTTCGTCCCGGTCTGATTCTCTTCACCTACCTGCATCTGGCGCCTCTGCCGGAGCTGACAGACCGCCTGCTGGCCGCGCGCGTAAACGGCGTGGCTTATGAAACCATCAAGGAGAAGGATGGTTCGCTGCCACTATTGACGCCGATGAGCGAAGTGGCCGGCCGCATGAGCGTGCAGGTTGGCGCGCAGTACCTGGAAAAGCCCAGCGGTGGGCGGGGCATCCTGCTGGGAGGCGTGCCCGGGGTGGCGCCGGCCAACGTGGTCATTCTGGGCGGCGGAATCGTGGGGACAAATGCCGCCAAAATGGCTCTCGGTTTGGGCGCGCACGTGACCATCATCGACCGCAGCCTGAACCGCCTGCGCGAACTGGACGATATCTTCAACGGCCAGCTCGTGACCCTCGCCTCGAATGCCTGGACAATCGGCGAAACCCTGAAGACCGCCGACCTGGTGGTGGGCGCCGTGCTGATCCCGGGCGCTTCGGCTCCCAAGCTGGTGCGGCGCGAGATGATCGCCAACATGAAACGCGGCGCGGTGGTCGTGGATGTGGCCATCGACCAGGGCGGCTGCTTCGAAACTTCGCACGCCACCACCCACACCGAGCCGGTTTATTTCGTCGATGGCGTGCTGCACTATTGCGTCTCCAACATGCCCGCGGCCGTGCCGCACACTTCGACCTTTGCGCTGACCAACGCCACGTTCCCGTACCTGATGGAACTGGCAGCGTATGGCCTGGAAGCCGCCTGTGAGCGCCATCCGGCGTTGCGCGACGGTGTCAACACCTACAACGGGTATGTCACGCATAATGGCGTTGCCGAATCGCAGGGCCGCGCGTTCCGCGAGCTGGCGGCGGTCGAATAAGCGGCCCCCGCCCGCCGGCCCGGTGCAGGCGCCCGCGTGCGCCCGGGGGTTTTCACCCTTGAGCCGGGCGCTACACTGTAGCTATGGCGTCCACGACCAATGCCGTCGACGCGGCTCCGCTGCCGCTGACTGTGCTCACCGAAGACGAGAAGCTCTTCCAATCCACCGTCCGCAAGTTCGCGCGCGAGCAGATCCGGCCCTACGTCCGCGAAATGGACGAAGCCGGCCAGTTCCGCAAAGACATCATCCGCCAGTTCTTCGAAATGGGGCTGATGGGAATCGAAATCCCCGAAGAATATGGCGGCCAGGGCGGAACGTTTTTTCAGGCCATCCTCGCGGTGGAAGAACTTTCGGCCGTGGATCCTTCGGCGGGCGTGATTGTGGATGTGCAGAACACCATCTGCAACAATGCCTTGCTGCGCTGGGCCGGCGCGGAGCAGAAAGCGAAGTACCTGCCGCGCCTCGCGGAGAATACGGTGGCTTCCTACGCTCTCAGCGAAGCCGGGAGCGGCTCCGATGCCTTCGCCATGGCCACCCGCGCCGAAGACCACGGAGACCACTTCCTCCTCACCGGGCGCAAACTGTGGATCACCAATGCGGCCGAATCCGGCTTCTTTCTTCTGTTCGCCAATGCACGTCCGGAAGCCGGCTACAAGGGCGTGACGGCGTTCCTGGTGGAGCGCGAGTTTCCCGGGTTTCAGGTCGGCAAAAAGGAAGACAAGCTGGGTCTGCGTGCCTCTTCCACCTGTGAGTTGATTCTCGACAACTGCCGCGTGCCGCGCGAAAACGTCATGGGCGAAGTCGGGAAAGGCTACAAAATCGCCATCGAAACGTTGAACGAAGGCCGCATTGCCATCGGCGCGCAGATGATCGGGCTGGCGCGCGCTGCCCTCGAACACGCCGTGGCGTACGCGCGCGACCGTAAGCAGTTCGGCAAACCGATCGGCGAATTTCAGGGCGTGCAGTTCGAGCTGGCGCGCATGGCTACCGAAGTCGAAGCCGCGCGCCTGCTCGTGTATAACGCCGCACGTCTGCGCGATGCCGGCCTTCCGTTCCTGACGGAGGCTGCCATGGCGAAGTATTATAGTTCTGAGATCGCCGAAAAGGCCGCCTCCAAGGCGATTGAAGTACATGGCGGCGTCGGCATCACCAAGGATTATCCGGTGGAAAAACTCTACCGGGATGCAAAAATAGGCCGCATCTACGAAGGCACCAGTAACATACAATTGGTGACCATCGCGAAGAAACTGTTGGGCAAGTGAGCTCGTCTCACAAAAATGAGGGGAAAATGCGGGTACTCGTTCTCTCGGCCGCGCTAGCGGCTATGATTCTGCCTACATGGGCGTCGGACCAGGCGGCGCCTGCCGTGGATCCACAGCAGATCATCCAGAAATTCGCCGCCAAGGAAGAGCAATTTGCCGAAGCGCGCAATAACTATACCTACCGCCAGTCGGTCAAGCTGGAGGAACTGGATCCCAGCGGCAATCCTACCGGCGGGCAATGGATACTGGTCGAAGACATCATCTTCACTCCCGAAGGAAAGCGCATGGAAAAAGTGGTGTACGCTCCGGTACAGACCCTGCGCAATATTCTCCTCACGCCGGAAGACGAACAGGACCTGCGCAACGTGCAGCCGTTCGTCCTGACGACCAAGGAACTGCCCGAATACGACATTACCTATCTCGGCCGTGAGAAAGTGGATGAGATCGGCACCTATACCTTCGATGTGAAGCCCAAGAAACTCGTCATGGGCAAGCGGTATTTCGAAGGCAAGATCTGGGTGGACGACCGCGATTTGCAGATCGTGAAGACGTACGGCAAAGGCGTCGGCGAAATCAAACACAGCAAGGATAACCAGTTTCCGCGGTTCGAGACCTACCGCGAGCAGATCGACGGCAAGTACTGGTTTCCCACATATACTCACGCCGACGACGTGCTGCACTTCAAAGATATGGACCAGCGCATCCGCATGACTGTACGCTACACGGATTACAAACGGTACGTGGGCAAATCCACGATTACCTACGGCGGAATCGTGGATGACAAGACGACCACTCCGCCGCCGGTCAAGAAGGATAAGTAGCGCGGTTTCGCGCGGCATTCGGGCCGGTTTCGCCGGCCCTACATCTCTCTGCGGCCTTCCATGGCCTTCAAAATCGTGACTTCGTCGGCGAATTCCAGGTCGCTGCCCACCGGAATTCCCATGGCGATGCGCGTTACTTTCACTCCCAGGGGTTTGAGCAGACGCGCCAGGTAGACCGCCGTGGCTTCGCCCTCGACCGTGGGATTGGTGGCCACAATCACTTCCTGGATTTCGCCTTCGCCGATGCGCTGCACCAGTCCTTTAATCTTGAGCGACTCCGGGCCGATACCCCGCAAAGGCGAAAGCGCCCCGTGCAGCACGTGGTAGCGCCCCGTGAACTGGCGCGTAGTCTCGATTCCGATGATGTTGTGCGGCTCCTCCACCACGCAGACCACCTTGGCATCGCGATTGGAATCGGAGCAGTACTGGCAGAGGTCGCTGTCGCTGATGTTATTGCAGACGCTGCAGAGGCCGAGCTTGTCTTTCACGTCCAGAACCGCCTGCGCCAGGTGCTCGGCATCCTCGCGCGGCGCGCGCAGCACGTGAAAAGCGAGACGCTGCGCGGACTTCTGGCCGATTCCCGGCAGCCGTTTGAATTCGGTGATGAGGCGCGCCAGCGGCTCGGCGAAATCGGGCATCGCTTAGAACAGTCCGGGAGGCAGGCCCATGCCGCCGAGCATGCCGCCCATCTTCCCTTTGATTTCGTCCTCGATCTTTTTGATGGCTTCGCTGTGGGCGGCCACGAACATATCCTGCAGCATTTCGAGATCGCCTGCGACTTCCGGATCGATCTTCACCGACAGCAGGTTCTTCTGCCCGTCCATCTGGACCGTGACCATGCCGCCGCCGGCCGAGGCATCCACCTTGATGGCGGCGATCTCCTGCTGAAGCTTCTCCTGCATCTGCTGCGCCTGGCGCATCATCTGCTGCATGTTGCCGGGTAGTTTCACGTAGCTACTCCTTGAGATTTCGAACTTTGCGGATTTCGCCGCCGAATACTTCGCGGAAGCGCTGCACTTCCGGGTTGGCCAGCGCGCGGCTGGTGGCCTCGTCTTCGGAATTGCCGCCACCGGGCGCGGAGGCCGGAGACACGGGTGGCGTCTGCGCCGGGCCGGGATCGCCGATCGAAACTTTCACCCGCAGCGGCCGCGCGCCCATCTCTCGCAGCGCTTTTTGAATTTCCTCCGGGCGCAGGGCCAGCGAATCGGCTTTTGTCACGGTGAATTGCAGTTCGCCCGCGTTCTCCACCACACGCGAGTTTTCCACGGCGTCGGCCGTGAACGGCATCCCCATCTCCATCAGCACGGCGTGCAGCCGCTGGCGCCAATCGCCGGACGCTTCCTCGACAGTCGGCGCAACCGGCTGCGGCGCCAGCGCGTTGGCGCCGGAAGACTGCGGCTCGGGCCGACCCGCTTTCTTGGCGCGGTCCAGTTCGAACGGGCTGGGCCCTGTGCGCACGGGCGCCGGCGGACGCTGCGGCGCCGGCGGAGCAGACTCCACCACGCGCGGACCGGGAGCCGGCGCGGCGCTCCCGAGTTGCGCCAGCGCCTGCTCGATGGGCAGCAGCCGCCCTGCCTGCACCAGCCGCACCAGCCCGATTTCCAGGTGGAACCGCGGCTGCAGGGAGGTCTGCAGGTCCTTGAACAGGTCAAGCGAAAGCTGCAGGTACCGAGTTAAATCCTCTTCGGAGAAACCAGCCGCGATCGCCGCCAGCTTCTCCCTTTGCCTGGCTGAGGCCGCGATGAGCCGCGTTTCGGCGCCCGAAATCCGCGCTACCAGGAGGTTGCGGAAGTAGCGCGCCAGTTCGCGGCTGAAATGCTGCAGATTCTGCCCGCTGCGCTCCAGCGCGTCCACCACCTCGAGCATGCGCCGCGAATCGCCGTCGGCGAGCGCCTGCGTCACCATTTCCAGCGATTCCAGCGAGAACGTTCCCAACAGCGCGCGCATCTCGGCGGCATTCAATTTCGACCCGCAGCAGGCAATCGCCTGGTCCAGGGCGGAAAGCGAATCGCGCACGCTGCCCTCGCCCGCGGCGGCCAGCACCGCCAGCGCTTCGTTATCGGCTTCGATGCCTTCCTGCTCGCAGATCCACGCCAGGCGCGCCACCAGGTCGTCGAAATCCACCGAGCGAAAACTGAAGTGCTGGCAGCGCGAAGCGATCGTCGCCGGAATCTTGTGCGCTTCGGTGGTGCAGAGAATGAAAATCACCCATTCGGGGGGCTCTTCAATGGTCTTGAGCAGCGCGTTGAACGCGTCGGTGGTGATCTGGTGCGCTTCGTCGATGATGAACACCTTGAAGCGCGCGCTTGCCGGCCGCTGCCGCACGCTCTGGTTCAGTTCGCGCATTTCGTTGATGCCGCGATTGCTGGCGGCGTCAATCTCGATCACGTTCATGCCGCCGCCGCTCGAGGCCTCGATGCAATTGGCGCACACGCCGCACGGCGACGCGGTGGGACCCTGCACGCAGTTCACACAGCGTGCCACGATGCGCGCGATGGTGGTTTTTCCGGTGCCGCGCTGCCCCGAAAAGATGTATCCGTGGGCGATGCGGTTCTGCGCGATGGCGTTTTCCAGCGTGGTCTTGACGTGCTCCTGGTTGACCACGTCCTGAAACGTCTGCGGCCGGTATTTACGGGCAATGACCTGGTACATGGGGTGGGTTTTCCGGGCGCTTGCGGACAAACTGCCAGGCCCCGGGTAATCCGCGGCACACGAACCGCACCACTACCGTTGCTTCCTTCCGGACCTGGCGGGGTTTGCGGCCGTCCGTTGCACGGAGCCCGAGACCTGACAAGTATTTATCGTAGCAAAAACGGCGCGAGCACCGCCTCCGGTTTGTTGCGGGCTCAGTTGCAAAACCAATCACCGGCGACAAGATCGCCGCCGCTACCGTTCCAACGCTTCCGCCATTTCGAGCAGCTTCGTCACCGTGTTCCAGTTCCTGCCGGTTCCGGCGACGCCCAGCGCCTTCTCGATCGTGGTCCACGGCACCTTCGGGCGCGCCTGGCCGTTGGGATAGTAAATGTACAGCTCTCGGCCGAGCAGCCGCAATTCCTCGGGCGCGGTATCGATCCCCAGGGCCTTTTTCCGCGCTTCGGCCGAAGGTTCGGCGGCCAGAAACGTCACCAGCAGCTTGTTCGGCTCTACCTCTTTGCGGCCGGCAAACGGATTCTTCGCAATGGCGCGGCGCATCTCAAGCGGCGTCCGCACGATGACGCCCGGCTGGAAGCCGAACTTGCGCCCGATCGCTTTGGCGATCCGCTCCGCCAGCGCGGCTTCGTCCGCCTCGTCCGTTCGGAATACGACGTTTCCGCTCTGCACCAGCGTCTGCGCGCCGCGCAGCTTGAGGGAAGCGTACAAGGCGCGCAGTTCTTCCATTTTGATTTTGTTGTGCCCGCCGACGTTGACGCCGCGCAGCATGGAAATCGCTACCGCCATCGGTTTCAGGATACCCCGTCCGCGCCTTGCTAAACTGTAGGTCTGAATATGGCGATCAGCAAAGAGCTTCTGGAAATCCTCGTGTGCCCCGTCTGCAAAGCGCCCGTTGAGCTCAAGAGCGACCAGAGCGGACTGAAATGCGTGCAGTGTCACCGCGTATATCCCGTGCGGGACGATATTCCGGTGATGCTGGTGGACGAGGCAAGAGTCGAAGAGTAGAGTGGCCAGCGTTCTCGAATCTCTGCCGCGCGAGAGCCGGGTGGCGATTCTCCGGCTGCGGTCGCTTGGCGACTGCGTACTCACGACGCCTGCGCTCGATATTCTGAAACGCGCCCGGCCGGATCTGCGCGTGGCAATCGTCGTGGAAGAGCGCTTCGCGGAGATCTTCGCCGGCAATCCGGACGTGGATGAGATTCTCCCGCCGGGTTTGCGCGCGCTGCGTGGGTTCCGGCCACGGCTGTGCCTCAACCTGCATGGCGGCACACGCAGCACATGGATGACTGCGCTTTCCGGGGCCAGATGGCGTGCGGGGTTCGCTCACTTTCGGGCGCAGGCGGTCTACAACGTGCGGATTCCGCGCGCTCAGGAGATTCTGGGAGTGGAGCGGAAGGTCCACACGGCGGAACATCTTGCCGGCGCGATGTTTTTTTTGGGCGCGCGCGTGATGGAGATTCCGCGGGCGAAATTAGCTGCGGGAACGAAAAACACGCCGGCCGGGCGCGGCTATGCCGTCATTCATGCTGTGGCGGCAACACCCGCAAAAACATGGGGCGCCGACGGCTTCGTCTCCGTGGCGGAGTCTCTGCTGCACTCGGGCGTTGAGCCCGTCTTCATCGGCGCTGCTGGCGACGATCTCAGCCCGTTCGCGGCCTATCGCATTGTCCAGGGCGCGCCGCTCTCGCAGATCAAGACTCTTCTCAGCGAAGCGGCTTTCTTTGTAGGCAACGATTCCGGACCGGCTCATATGGCGGCGGCTTTCGGAATCCCGGTGATCGCCATTTTCAGCGCTTCCGACCCCATCGTCTGGGCGCCCTGGCGCACGGTGTCCGCCGTCCTGACCGCCCCGCAACCCTCCGAAGTTCTCGACGCCATCGCGCGCCTGCGGGTGCACGCATGAAGGAACTGCTGCGCCTCCTCGCCTATGCCCGGCGATACTCGGGGCAACTCCTGGTCTCGGTGGTCCTCATGGCGATGGCTGGAGGCGGCACGGGACTGCTGGCGCTGCTGGTTGGTCCACTCCTCTACCCGGTGCTGGATGTGCACGCCGCCGAAAAGCGCGTGAAGCTGTACCCGCACGCCATTCTCGGACACTACATTTATCTCGACCAGGTGATTCCGTTCGCGCACAACGTGTGGAGCATGGTGGCGTTCGGTATTCTCGGCGTCTTCGTACTGAAAGGCTTCTGCGATTACTTCGGCAACTACCTGATCAACTATGTGGGCTTCTCCGCGGTCACGAACCTGCGCAACCAGGTTTTCGACAAGGTCCTCAAGCAGGGCGCGGAGTTTTTCGAATCGAACTCGACCGGACGGCTGATGTCGTCCATCATGAACGATATCGACAAAGTCCAGCTTGCCACGTCGCACATCCTTGCCGACCTGCTGCGCCAGAGCTTCACGCTGATCGCGCTCCTCTTCGTTGTCGTAGGCACGGATTGGAAACTGGCGGTGACGAGCCTGCTGGTGGTGCCGTTTGTGGTCTTTCCGACGTTAACCATCGGCCGGCGGATTCGCCGCACCACGCGCCGCACACAGGATAGCCAGGGCGAACTGACGCAGGTGCTGCAAGAGACCCTGAGCGGCCACATGGTCGTCAAAGCCTTCACGGCCGAGCCATACGAATCGCAGCGTTTTCACACCGCCGCGCGCAAGCTGCTGCGCACCAACCTGCAATACGTTCTGCAGCAGGCCATGGCCTCGCCGCTCATCGAAATCGTAGCCGCGGCAACCATCGTCGGTTTCGTCTGGTATGCCCGCAACCAGATCAAATTGCACGAACTGACGCCCGAAAATTTCGCCAGCTTCGTGGCCGCGCTTCTGATGCTGCTCGAGCCCGTCAAGCGCCTGGTGGGCATCCATAACATCTTCGAGCAGGCCCTGGGCGCGTCGCAGAAGGTCTTCGAGTACCTCGATCACAGCGAGGAAATCGCGGAAAAGCCCGGGGCCCAGAAACTCGCGGGGTTTACGAGCCAGATCGCTTTCGAAAACATCGCTTTTCACTATCCTTCAGCGCCCGGGGGGTTCCGCATCGAGGGCCTGTCGCTTGAAGTCAGAGCCGGCGAAGTGGTGGCGCTGGTGGGTCCTTCGGGCGGCGGCAAGACGACGCTGGCGAACCTGGTTCCGCGCTTCTACGATGTCACCGGCGGCGCCGTCAGGATCGATGGCATCGACGTGCGCGAGCTCGACCTGGTCTCGCTGCGCTCGCAGATCGGGCTGGTGGCGCAGGATACCTTTCTGTTCAACGATACCGTCGCCAACAACATCGCCTACGGGCGCCCCGGCACCCCGCAGGAAAAGATCCGCGCCGCCGCCGAAACGGCGCTGGCCGACGAGTTCATCACGCGCCTGCCCGATGGCTATGACACTGTGATCGGCGACCGCGGCGCCCGCCTGAGCGGAGGACAGCGGCAGCGCATCGCCATCGCCCGCGCCCTGCTCAAGAACGCACCCATCCTGATTCTCGACGAAGCCACCAGCCATCTCGATACCGAATCCGAAATGCTGGTGCAGAAGGCTCTCGCCAATCTTATGGAACACCGCACCGTCATTGTGATTGCGCACCGGCTCTCCACCATCCGGCGCGCCGACAAAATCGCGGTCCTGGAAAAGGGACGCATCCGGGAGGTCGGCACGCATGAAGAGCTGGTGAGCCAGGGAGGAATCTATCAACGGCTTCACGAACTGCAGTTCGAAGATGCCGGATCGGTGGTGGACCTGTGAGCGTGCGCAGCATGACCGGCTTTGCGCACGTGCGTAAGGCCTTCAGCGGGGGCGAAATCGTATTCAGTCTGAAAAGCGTGAACCACCGGGGCCTGGACCTGCACTTTCATCTTCCGCCGGAGTTCGATCCGCTGGAAAGCGAGATTCGCAACATCGTCAAATCCGGGGTGGCGCGCGGACACCTGCAGATTCACCTCACGATCAGCCGCACTGCCGCCGGCGGACCGGCGCCCGTGAATTGGGGCTTGCTGGCGACTTACATGCAGAGCTTTCAGGAGGCTGCCCGGCGTTATGCCCTCGAAGGCAGGCCGGATCTCAACGCCGCTCTGCGGGTTCCCGGCATGTTCACCTGCGGGGAGGAGCAGGAGCCGGATGAAGAATTGACCACGGCCATCCTGGAGGCTGGCGCAAGCGCTGTCGTGGCGCTCAATGAGTTTCGCGAACGCGAGGGCGCCGTCACCGCCCAAGAGATGCGCCAGCGCTGCGACTCCCTCGCCGGCCTGACGAGCCGCATGGAAGAGATCCGCGCCGGCGCCGTACAGGCCTTCCAGAAGCGGCTGCGCGAAAAGCTGGCGGATCTGCTGCACGGCGCCGCCCTCGATCCGCAGCGCCTGGTGCAGGAGGCCGCTCTTCTGGCCGACCGCAGCGATATCGCCGAGGAACTCGTCCGCCTGCGCACGCACGCGGGGCAGGTGGATGCCATGCTGGCCGGCGACGGTGAAGTCGGCAAGCGGCTCGATTTCCTGCTGCAGGAGATGAACCGCGAATCCAACACCATCCTGTCTAAAACGGGCGGGTTGGGAGACCTCGGGCTCACCATTACCGAACTGGCCCTCGCCGCCAAGAGCGAAATCGACAAGATTCGGGAGCAATCGTTAAATCTGGAATAGCCGCACCCCCCATGACCACTGTTTTCATCATCTCCGCCCCCAGCGGCTCGGGAAAGTCCACATTGGTTTCCCGGCTCATCAATACCCTGGACGGGTTAATGTTTTCAATCTCTTACACGAGCCGCCCGCCGCGTGGGACGGAGATCGACGGGCAGAACTACCACTTCGTCACGCGCCGGCAGTTCGAGGACATGATCGAGCGCGGCGAGTTCCTCGAGTGGGCCCAGGTCTTCGGCAACTATTACGGAACGCACCGCGGCATCCTGGAAACCGCCCGGGCCGAGGGCCGCGACCTGGTACTCGACATCGACGTGCAAGGTGCGAGACAATTGAAAGAGCAGATTCCTGAAGCCGTTACTATCTTTATCCTGCCGCCCTCGCGGGAAATTCTGGAGCAGAGACTTCGTGCGCGCAGCGAGGACCGGGAAGAGGTGATCGAGCGGCGCCTTAGGGACGCGGCCGGCGAAATCCGAAACTATCGGGCTTACGATTACGTGTTGATCAATCGCGACCTGTGCCAAAGCGATGCTGTGTTGGGCGCCATCGTGCGCGCCGAGCGGGTGCGCCGTACCAGGATCGAAGACCAGATCCGGCCCATTCTGGAAACGTTTCAAGATTGAAGAGGTATCGATACGATGGCTGACAAAGCCCCGCGCAATAACGCACACTGCACCATTCCCGACGATCCCGAACAGAGCACTTACCGGTTCATTATCGTTTCTGCGAAACGCGCCCGGCAGTTGCAGGGCGGCGCCCGTCCCGTGCTGCCGACTTCTTCCAAGAAGCCCACCGTCATTGCCACCGAAGAAGTGCGCCGCGGCCTGGTGAAGTACAGCCTGACGGGCCAGGCTCCCGAAGAGCCTGCGCCCGAACCTGTGCTGTAAGCGAGATGCGAAAGGCGCCGCTCGTTTCGGCCGGGGATCCGGCCGCGGGGAGCGGTGCTTTTGCGTAGGCGCCCTATGAAAATCCTTCTCGGTGTCGGCGGCGGCATCGCCGCTTATAAGTCCGCGGAGTTGGCCCGCCTGGTGATGCAGCGGGGCGGGGAAGTCCGCGTGATCATGACCGCCGCGGCCTGCGAGTTCGTCCAGCCACTGACCTTCGCCGCGCTCACAGGCCGCGAAGTGCTGACGGATCTCTTCGCCGTCAGGAACGCCATCGAGCATATCGCGGTCGCGCAGGAGCACGAACTGCTGGTCATCGCTCCCGCCACCGCGGATCTTCTGGCCAAACTGGCGCACGGTCTCGCCGACGATTTTCTGAGCACGCTTTATCTCGCCTTCACCGGCCCGGTGGTCCTCGCGCCCGCCATGAACGTCAACATGTGGAACCACCCCGCCACGCAGGCCAATCTCGAGACGCTCCGGCGCCGCGGCCACGCAACCGTCGAACCGGGAAGCGGCTATCTGGCCTGCGGCATGACCGGGCCCGGCCGGTTGGCCGACCCCGAAACCATCGTGCAAGCCATCGAGGAGGCGCTGCGCCAGGGCCACGATCTCGATGGTGAAACCATCCTCATCACGGCCGGTCCCACGCAGGAGCCGCTCGACCCCGTCCGCTACATCACGAATCGTTCCAGCGGCAAGATGGGCTATGCCCTCGCAGAAGCCGCGGCGGCGCGCGGCGCGCGTGTGGTGCTGGTGTCCGGTCCGGTAGGCCTGCCTGCACCGCGCGGCGTTACCCGCATCATGGTCCACACCGCCGCGGAGATGCGCCGCGAGGTGATGGCTAATCTCGCGACGGCTACGCTTGTCATCAAGGCGGCCGCGGTTGCTGATTTTCACCTCAGTAAAGTTCCTGACCAGAAAATCAAGAAGACCGCCGCGCGCATCTCCCTGGAACTCGACCCCACCCCCGATATCCTCGCCGAACTGGGCCGCAATAAAGGCGACCGGCTGCTGGTTGGGTTTGCCGCCGAAACGCAGAATCTGGTTCAGGAAGCCCGCCGCAAGCTGGAATCCAAGAACTGTGACATGGTGGTGGCGAACCTTGTCGGCGGCTCCGATGTCGGTTTCGAAGCCGACGAAAACGAAGTCACCCTGGTCCTGTCGACCGGTCAGAACATCCCTCTGAGCCGCGCCGGAAAACGGGAAATCGCCGACCGCATCTTCGACCATGTTCTGAAACTGCGGCTCGCCCTGCACGCCGCCCAATGACAGCCGAAGAACTGAAGCGATACCTCGAGTTTTACCAGGATCTTGGTGTGAAGGAACTCTATCGACAGAAAACCGCGGCGCGGGAAAGCGGTCCGGCGCTGCCGCCCATGGCTCCCGAAGGCGAAACCCTGCTGCAGATTCTCGAAGATATCGGAGATTGCAAACGCTGTCCCCTGCATGCCGGCCGCAACAAGCTGGTCTTTGGCGTCGGCAACGAACATTCGCCGCTGGTCTTCGTCGGGGAAGGCCCGGGAGCCGATGAAGATGCTCAGGGTATTCCCTTTGTGGGCCGCGCCGGCCAGTTGCTCACCCAGATGATCGAAAACACGGCGCGCAAGGAAGGGATTCCCCTCGAGCGCAGCGATATCTACATCTGCAATGTGGTCAAGTGCCGTCCACCCGGCAACCGCACACCCGAACCGGCCGAAATGGAGACTTGCGGCCAATTCCTCTACCGCCAGCTTTCCACCATTCGTCCGAAGGCCATTTGCGCTCTCGGCGGCACGGCGGCACGCGCCCTCACGGGGCACAAAGAAGGCGTCACTAAGATGCGCGGCAAGTGGTTTCAGTGGCGGGAAACACCGGTGATGGTTACTTACCACCCCTCTTATCTTTTGCGGGAATACAATCAGGCGGCCAAGCGCGAAGCCTGGGAGGATTTGAAAAAGGTCCTCCATTTTGTGTACGACTAACGCGCCGCAACCTGCCAAAAATATGTCAAATAGCCGAGGCAGGGCCACTTAACTGCATTGTAAGATTGCTGTTTACATTCAACATGGAAAAGCATGTTCCTGAGAGGCAGCGATTCGATGTAACGCAGGCTTTCTTATACGGTGTCCTGGTGGAACAGCGTGCGTCGACCGAAGAGCTGAAGGCCAGCAGCCGCGAGTTGGAGTCCATTCTCGACGAGTTTCTGGCAATGCGCGCGGACCTGCGCGCGGTCATCGAACAGATGGACGCACCGGGTGCGGAAGAGAGGCCCACCGGCCCACGGACTTCGGGGAGCGTCGAAGTCCTCACGACCTCGCGGCTCAAACGCGAAGCCGAACGCGCCGTGCGGAACGCGCGGGAGGCCATCCGGGAATCGCTTCAACTGCGCGCCCGGTCACGCCGGCTGCGCACCGCGATGAAGCGGTTCGATAACAAAGGGGACATCATACCTGCCGGCAGGCAAAGCCTGTCCAGGCGCGAACGGCAGGTGTTGGCGCTGATCGTGGCCGGAAAAAGCAGCAAAGAGATCGCCGCCGAGCTGGGTATCTCTTTCAAAACCGCGGTGACACACCGCGCCAGCATTATGGGAAAGCTGGATGTTCACGAGATCGCGTCCATGGTCCGCGAGGCCATCCGCCGCGGTCTGGTACAGCCCTGATCAGCCCGCCACCTGCTGAGTCAGTTCGTTGACCCCCGGCGGCACCGTCACCCCTTGCTGCCGCAGCGTCTCGCGGACCGCTTGTACATAGATATCTATGTACTTTCTCGAATAGCGAATCAAACCGATGCGCCGCAGCCGGTTCATCTGGAAAGTCACGATCTCCCGCGACGTCCCCACATATTCGGCAATCGTGTGATGCGTCAGCGAGGGCACACGGATGGCGCCGTCCGCCATCGGCATTCCCAGGTCCACGGCCAGTTGGAGCAGCGCCAGCATCACCCGCTCCGGCGTCTTGTGCACCGCCATGCTCTCGATGCGGTCCTGCAGTTCAATGCACTGCCGCACCATGTGCTGCGAAAGCGCCAGGCCCAGCCGCGGCTCGCGCTCGATCTGCTGCTCGATCTCCGCCGCGCTCCATGCCATCAGGGTAACGTTATCCAACGCCACCGCGGATTCCGAACGCGGACCAGGACCGATCAGACACGATTCTCCGAAAAGTCCCTCGGCGCAGACAATTCGCCCCACCGTCTGACAGCCATCGTCGGCCACACTGGTAATCTTCACCCTTCCGAGGATGACGACATACACGTGATCGCTCGGCTGTTGGGGATCATAAATCGTTCTGCCTCGGGAGAATTCCTGAATTGGCTTGCGCGGCAGATACGTCAACGGGTCTTCGTAGGAACGAACTTCTAGTGCCCGGTTCATAAACTGGCCCTCCGGACTGCTCAGATCCAAATAGACCGGCAATCCTCCCTATGAAAGATAATCCCTTTCATTTTAACGGTGCATCGGATGTTTGTCTTGGGCCCCCCGCGACTGTACGAAACGTCACGCTACTGCGTTGGCCCGAGCCAATAGCCCGGCCGCGCCAGGACCCGCTTCACTTCAGGATGTCCGGCCACGACAATCTGGATCTCGTGGAAACCACCCTTCGCCTTGTTGTTCGGACTATAGCTGATGGTGTAATCGCTGTGCAGCTCTTCGCCCAGTTTTTGCATCACCTGCTCCAGGGCATGGCCGCCGTAAAAACTGAATTCCGCTCCACCGGTCGCCTTGGCGAAAATCTCAGCGGGTGGAGCTTTGAAAATCGCCTTGGCGTCTTTATAAATCTCCAGCAACAGCGGCATGAACTGCGCACTGTTGCCTTCGGTGCCGTAGGTCTGCATCACGCTCGTGGGGGTCGTGGGAGCGACGCCGGGGACGGGATACATGGCCGGAGGCAGGTTGTCCGGCCGCGGTTCCGGAGGCGGCGCCGTCAGCTTGGCAAGCAGCCGCGACATGGGAATCACATACACCGTGATGTTGGAAAGCTGGAGTGTGATGAGCGTCTCGCGCCCGCGTGCCTGGCTGCCGCCATCGCGCGTCTCACTGATCAACAGGAGAATGCGCCGCCGGTTGGGCGGCCGTGTGCGCAGCATGCGGGTGCCTTCCTCCACCGCATCCACCAGGCGCGACGACATGCTTCCGGCATAGATCTTCTTCACCGCCACGGTGATCTTCTCCGGATCGCTGGTGAAGTCCTGCAGAATGCGAATGCGCGAATCGAATGCCAGCACCGCGGCTTCGCCCTGGTTGCCCAGCAGCAGCGGGCTGACCAGGTTGCCGATGCGTGACACCTGCGGCAGGATCTTGTCCACTTCCGCATTCACCTGGATCGCGATCACCATGGAAATCGGGATGAACGTCTCGTCGACCTGAATATTCTGTTCTACGCCGTCATCGTACAGATGAAACTGGTCCGGACGGATGCCGTTCACGTAGTTGCCGTCGCGGTCGAAAACCACCGTCGGCACCACGACGTTCTGCACCGTGGTGACGATGTTGGTGAGCTGGTCGTTGGACGCCGCGGGCGGTTTTTGCGCGGGTGGTGGTTGCTGCTTCTGCGCGGATGCCGCTGTGTTCCACGGTTCGGGAGGAGTAGACTTCTGCTGCGCCAGCAGCAACCCACAAATCACCGTCACAAGAAAGAGTCGATGCATACTACTCCTGTCGCGCTGCCGCGTGTTCGGTGCGGCCTTGCAAGAGCTCAAGCACGTGGGGCACCAATTCCACAATAGCATCGAGCGATTGCACAGCACCCTTCGGAGAACCCGGCAAATTCACGATCAGTACCTTTCCCCGCACACCTGCCAGCGAGCGCGAAAGCGCCGCCAGCGGTGTGAAGTCGCGCCCGCGTGCGCGCATCAGCTCGCCGAACCCCGGAATCTCACGGTCCAGAATGGCGCGGGTAGCCTCCGGCGTGACATCGCGCGGCGCCACGCCCGTCCCTCCGGTGGTGAAAATCGCCGCCGCCTGGCCGCCATCCGCCAGGGTTGCCAGCCGGGAGCTGATCTCGGCCGCTTCATCCGGAATGGCTTCCAGAACCGAGACGCGCCAGCCCAGTTGTTCCAATCTTTCACGCACTGCCGGACCGGAAAGATCGCGCCGTGTGCCGGCTGCCGCGGAGTCGCTGATCGTCAGAACGGCAGCATTAATCATGCACTCCCTCCCGCTGGAAATCACCGCTTTTTCCTCCGGTCTTTTCGAGCAGATACACGTCCTGAATTTCGATTCCCTTATCCAGTGCTTTTGTCATGTCGTATACGGTGAGCGCGGCCACCGCCGCCGCGGTGAGCGCTTCCATTTCCACGCCCGTCTGTGCGGTAGTGGCGGCGCTGGCTACGATGCGCACGCCGTCCGCCTCGACCGTCAGATCCACGTCGGCGTACGTCAGCATCAGCGGATGGCACAGCGGAATCAGCTCCGCGGTGCGCTTGGCCGCGCCGATTCCGGCGATGCGCGCGATCTCCAGCGGATTTCCCTTGGGGTTGTGCGGCAATTCCGCCAGCACCGACGGCGCCATGTGTACAAACGCGTGCGCGCGCGCTGTACGCCGCGTCTCCGCCTTGCCGGAAACGTCCACCATGCGCGGGCTGCCCGCGTCGTCGAAGTGTGAAAGCTTGCTCATTTCCTCAGTACCCGGATCCACTCGCCCGCCGGGTAGCCGGCGCGGTCGGCGTCGGCTACCAGAAAGGCATTGGCGCGCGCCAGGGCTGGAATATCGCCCGAGCCGTGCCAGTCCACCGGTGTCACGCTGCCGCCATCGGCGCTCAGGCGTGCCGGCAGAAAACGCGTCAGCCCCGTGCGGTGATGAAAGTCGCGAGTCAGCCGCGCGAATGGCATGTGCAGCGCCGGTTCCTCCTCGCCCGACAACAGTTGCAGCGCCGCGCGGGCGAATATCTCGAACGTGACCATGGTGGACGACGGGTTGCCGGGCAGTCCGAAGAAGAATCGTCCCGCGGCGCTGCCCAACACCAGCGGCTGCCCCGGCTGGATCAGCACCCGGTCGAAATAGAATTTCGCTCCCAAGCCCGCCAGCACCTCTTCCACGACATCGTACTTGCCCGCCGAAACGCCGCCCGAAAGCAGCAACAAATCGGCTTCCAGACCGCGCGCCACCGCTTCCCGGGTGTGCTCCACGGTATCGCGCGCCGCCGCAAGAATCCGCGGAATCCCGCCCGCGCGTGCCACCTGTGCGGCGAGGGAGTGCGCGTTCGAATTGCGCACCTCGAACTCCCGCGGCATCTCTTCCACGGCCACGATTTCGTCGCCGGTGGGAAGAATCGCCACCAACGGCCGCGCGAACACCTTCACCTGTGCGCGCCCGAAAGCGGCCAACAGCGCCACGCCCGTGTAGTCGATGCGCTCGCCCGCATGCAGCACCGTCTCGCCCGATGCCGCTTCGCAGCCTCGCGGATTGATGAACTGACCCGGCTCCGCCGAACGATCCGTGCGCATGCGCGACGCGTGGCGCGTGGTGTGCTCCACCATCACGATGGCATCGGCCCCCGCCGGCACCGGCGCGCCTGTCATGATTTCGACAGCCTGTGACGGCCCCACGGCGCCTTCGAAGGTGGCGCCTGCGCGCACTTCGCCGATGACCTCCAGTTCGCCAGGCACATCGATGGCTCTAACGGCGAATCCGTCCCGCACGCTCCGCGAAACCGCCGGTGTGTCGCGATCGGCCGTCACCGGTTCGGCCAGCACGCGACCCGCGGCTTCGTCGAGCGCCACCGTCTCCACGCCCGGCGTGCTGCGCGCCGCGCGCACGGCTTCGATCACGGTGTGACGGGCTTCGTCAAACGTCAGGGCAGCCACAAAATCATTATCGCCTGTGCCAGGCGGCACATTCGCCCTCCGATGCCCACAAGCGGCGGTGTGCCACACTATGTGGGTGGCCTACCGTTCCTCGTTTTGCCTCATGGCATCGATGGTGCGCACCGGCGCCGTTTCCCCCGTCGAGCTTGTGCAAGCCCACCTCGAGCAGATTGAACGGCGCAACCCGGCCATCAACGCATTCGTCATGATCCTGGCGGAAAGTGCGCTCGCCGAAGCCCGCGCCTGCGAAGCCGCGGTACATCGCGGCGAGCCGCTTGGACTGCTGCACGGTGTTCCCGTCACGGTGAAAGACAGCTTCGATATCGCCGGCCTGCCCACCAACTGCGGCAGCCGTCTGCGCGTCGGAAACCGCGCGGCCGCCGATGCCGCCGCCGTGGCGCTGCTGCGGCGCGAGGGGGCCGTCATCCTCGGCAAGACGAACACACCCGAGTTTCTCGCCAGCTACGAAACCGACAATTTCCTCACCGGCCGCACCAACAATCCCTGGGATCCGGAGCGCACCAGCGGCGGATCGAGCGGCGGCGAGGCGGCGGCGATCGCCACCTTCTGCTCGCCCGGCGGCCTGGCGACCGATGGCGGCGGCTCCATCCGCGTGCCCGCGCACTTCTGTGGAATCGCCGGACTCAAACCCACGCCCGGACGCATTCCCGCCAGCGGCCATTTTCCCAGCCTCGGACATCCGGCCGGCGTGGTGACCGCTCCCGGCCCCATGGCGCGCACCGCGGAAGATCTGCGGCTGCTGTTCGCCGCGCTGGCCGCTTACGACCCGCAGGACGCTTTTTCCGTTCCCGTTCCGCCGCACGAAGTGCCCGCCGCCAAACCGCGCGTCTTCGTGTGGCCCCGGTTTTACGATGTGCCGGTTTCGCCCGACGTGGAGAATGCCATAACACGCGCGCAATCGCTTCTGGCAAGCGCCGGCTTTGCGCTCGAAGAGTTCCGGCCCGCCGGACTGGAGCGCGCGCCCAACGTGTGGGCCTTCCTCTTTTCCAAATGGCCCGCGCCGATCACGCGAAAAATGGTGGAGGGGCACGAGGCGGACGTGCACTGGACGCTCGCCGAGTCCATTTCTCCGGCTACGCCTACGGGCGAGGAGGTGGCCATCCACCTGGCCATGCGAGACCGCCTGCGCGCCTCTTTTCTGCGGCAGTTGCCGGAAGACGCGGTGGTGCTGCTGCCGGTCTGCAGCGTCGCGGCGTTTTCCCACCGGCAGCGCCGGTTCGCGATGCCCGGAACCGAGATCGGGCTCTTCCAGGCCATGATGCCGGCGGTCCTCGCCAACGTGCTCGGCCTGCCCGCGGTCACGGTTCCCATTTTCAAGAACCGTGAAGGCCTGCCCATCGGCGTGCAATTCATGGGGCGTCCCTTCACCGACGAACTGCTGCTGGACGTGGCCGTACGCTTGGAAGCGCGGCGCGGCCCATGGGCTGTCGCCGAACCGTAATAATGAGAGTAATGACCGGCAGACTGCCGCTTTTCCTTTCCTGGGCCGCGCTGGCCCTGGCCGCAGCGCCCGCCCCGCAGCAGATTCTTCCCTACGCCGTCACCCAGCAGGACCTGCCCAACGGCCTGCGCCTCGTGACGGTTCCCACCGATTTCCCCAACATCGTGGCCGTCTATATCGTGGTGGGCGCCGGCTCGCGCAACGAGGTCGAGCCCGGACACACCGGCTTCGCTCATCTCTTCGAACACCTCATGTTCAAAGGCACGCCGGAATACTCCGAGGAGCGTTACAACGACACGCTCCGCCGCATCGGCGCCTCCTCCAACGCCTTCACCACCGACGATTACACCTGCTTCTATACCGTCTTCTCGAAAGAGGATCTGGCTACCGTACTTGCCATGGAGGCCGACCGCTTCCAGCATCTCAAGTACAGCCCCGCGGAGTTCAAAACCGAAACCCTGGCGGTGCTCGGCGAATACAACAAAGACAGCTCCAGTCCCTTCGAAAAGCTCGACGAGGTGATGGACGATACCGCCTTCACCAAAAGCACCTACAAGCACACCACCATGGGTTTCCTGCAAGACGTTCAGGCGATGCCCGGTGAATACGATTACAGCCTGCAATATTTCAACCGCTATTACCGGCCCGAATACACGACCATCCTGGTGGTTGGAGACGTCAAAGCGCGCTCCACCCGCCAGTTGGTCGACAAGTACTGGGGCGCCTGGAAGCGCGGCGATTACAAGCCCGAAATCCCCGTCGAGCCCGCGCAGGATGGTCCGCGGCAGAACCACGTGGATTGGGCCGGCCCCACGCTGCCGCTGATCGATATCGCCTTCAAAGGTCCCGCGTACACCGATTCCGCGCCCGATACCGCGGCTCTCAAAGCGCTGGCGGCGCTGGCCTTCTCTTCCAATTCGCCGCTGTATCAAAAACTCGTCATCGGGGAGCAGAAGGCCGACGTGCTGGATGCCTCGCCGCCGGAAAACATCGATCCCTCGCTGTTCGAGGTCCTGGCCCGCGTCAAGAACACGCAGGATGTGGACTACGTCGAGAACCAGATTCTCGCAACCATTCAGGATCTGCGCGACCACCCCGTGGACGCCGCCAGGTTGGACGTGGTGAAGAAGCATCTCCGCTACGCCGCGGCTCTGGGAATGAATTCCAGCGATGCCATCGCCGGCCTGCTGGCTTCTTTCGTCGCGCTGCGCCGCACGCCCGAATCCATGAACAAGCTCTACGACCGCTATGCCGCGCTGACGCCGCAGGACATTCAGAAAGCCGCCGCGCAATATCTCATCGAGAAAAATCGCACCATCGTGACGCTGAGCGGCGCCGGCGGAGGCGCGCAATGAGGCTGCTCGCACTGCTGCTCGCCGCGTCCACCGCCTGCGCGCAGATGCGCGTGCTCGCGACGCCGGGCAAATCACCGCTGGTCTCTTTCCGCATCGTGTTCACCGCGGGTTCCGCGGCGGATCCTCCCCAAAAACCCGGTGTCGCTTATCTGACCGCGATGATGCTGGCCGGCGGCGGGAGCAAGGAACTGACGTACCGCCAGATTTCCGACGCGCTGTATCCCATGGCCGCGTCGGTCAATGCGCAAGTGGGCAAGGAAATGTCCACTTTCTCCGGCACCACGCACATCGATAATCTCCAGGCGTACTATAAGCTGCTCCACGCCATGCTGCTCAATCCCGGCTGGCGGCCGGAAGATTTCACGCGCATCCGGCAGGACGCCATCAACGCGATTCGCGTGGGTCTCCGAGCCAATGACGAAGAGCTGGCCAAGGAGGTTCTCTATGCCAACATCTACGACGGCACGCCCTACGGCCATTACCAGCCCGGAACGGTCTCCAGCCTGGAACACATCACGCTCGAGGATTGCAAGAATTTCTACCGCGAGCAGTACAGCCAGAATCACCTGATTCTCGGAATTGCCGGAGGCTATCCCACCGGGTTCGCGGATTCGGTGAGAAAAGACTTCCTCGCGCTGCCCGCCGGCGGCGGTTTTCGCCCGCGCGAGAAGCCGCCTGCGCTGATCGATGGCAACCGCGCCGTCATCGTCGAGAAGGATACGCGCTCGATTGCGATCTCCTTCGGCTTCCCCATCAGCTGTCTGCGCGGCAGTCCGGATTACCCGGCCCTGCTGGTGGCTTCCAGCTACCTCGGACAGCATCGCATGAGCGGCGGCGTGCTCTATGACGAGATGCGCGAAAAACGCGGCCTCAATTACGGCGATTACTCGTATATCGAATACTTCCCCAACGGAATGTATCGCATGGAGCCCAGCCCGAACCTGGCGCGCCGCTTCCAGATTTTTCAGATCTGGATCCGCCCCGTCGAACCCCCCAACGCCAAGTTCGCTTTGCGCCTCGGCCTCTACGAACTGAACAAACTGATCAAGGACGGCATCCCGCAGCAGGGCTTCCTCGAAACTCGCGATTTTCTATCCCGCTACGTGAATTTTCTGACTCGCACGCAATCCGCCGCCCTGGGTTATGGAATGGACAGCCTCTACTACTTCATTCCGACGTACAACACGTACCTGCGAGACGCGCTGGCGAAGATGACGGTTCAGGATGTGAACACCGCTATCCGCCGGCATTTCCGCACCAATCGCCTTGTCATTGTGGCGGTCGCCAAAGATGCGGATGCTCTGAAACAGGAACTGGCTTCGGACGACCCGTCTCCCATGCACTACAACTCCCCCAAGCCCGCCGCGATCGCCGAGGAAGACAAAGTCGTCGAAAAATGGCCTCTGAATCTCACCGCCGGCAGCATCACGATCGTCCCGGCGAAAGATGTCTTCCAGTAGTTTTCACAGGCCCGCTCCGGCAGTACTCTGAATCATGGATCCCGCACTGCGCCGCGCCTGGACGGAGATTGTTACCGCAGAGGACTACGAACTGCACATGGCTTCGATCGGCCAGGCGGAGGCTGCCGCAGAACTGACTGCTTCGATTCTGCACGCCGCTGCGCCCGCGCCGGGAAGCCGCATCGTCATTGCCGGAGCCGGCACGGGCCAGATGTTCGATTTCATCGACCCCGCGCTGTTCCGCCCTTACCGCCTCCTCTGTTCCGACCTCAATCCCGCGTTCCTCGCGCGCCTTGGCGAACGCCTCCTGCGGCGTGGGCTCGAGGCCGAACTCGTCGAGGACGATATCGAGTGCACCGCCCTCGAGCCGGAGCCCGCGCTGCTGCTGGCGACCCTGCTGCTGGAGCACATCGAGTGGCGCCGCGGCGTCGAAGTGTTCGCCGCCCTGCGTCCCGCGTCCTGCGGCATCATCCTGCAGGAGAATCCGCCTGCGATGACCAGCGCGGTCACGCCGGGCCGCACTTTGCCGCCGTCGATCGCAAAAGCAGTCGAGACGGCGCACCCTGTTCTCGTGCCAAAAGACGAACTCGTCGCGGCCATGCGCCTTCGCGGCTACCCCTGCCGCTTCGCAGCGGAGCGCCCCGTGGCCGATGGCAAGCGCCTCGCCGGTCTGCTATGCGCAGGAGCGGCTTGATGCCTGCGCGCCGCGCTCGAATTCCAACTCCATGAAGACGTCGGCCCGCGCGTAGGGGGAAGGATGCACGCGCTCCGGCGGAATGTGCCGGAAGCCCATTGATTCGTATAGCCGGATGGCCGGCGTGAGCGCATGGTTGGTTTCCAGAAAAAGCCGCGCCGCGCCCTCCACCCGCGCCGTTTCAATCGCCGCCGCAAGCAGCCTGCGGCCTACGCCGTGGCGCCGCGCCCGCTCCGTGACCGCCATCTTGGCGACTTCGAACTCGCCCGGCCCCATCGCAACCAGGCAGCAGCAGCCCACCGCCTCGCCGTTGAGAATGCCAAGCAGGATGCGCCCTCCCGGGTTCAGGATGGTGCCCCATGGGTCTGCCAGGGAGTGCTCGTCTTTGGGCTCCATTTTGAAGTGGCGCACGATCCATTCTTCGTTGAGCCGCCGGAAGGCCGCTTCGTCGCCCGGCTGGAATTCGCGGATGGTCAGTTCCGTCTCTACCGGTCCCATCGTCCCCTCCTCATCCCACGCTAAGAGAGAAGCGAGCAGATGTCCAATATCTGAAAGATCAAGATTAATATGAAGAAGATATGAAATCCCAAATCGAGCTTCGCCATCTGCGATACTTTCTTGCCGTCGCCGAGACCCTCCATTTCAGCAAAGCGGCGGAGCGCCTCGGCATGGCCCAGCCGCCGCTCAGCCAGCAGATCCGGCGTCTCGAAGAACTGGTCGGTCACCGGCTGTTCGATCGCACCACGCGCGGCGTGAGCCTCACACTCGCCGGTCAGCTTCTCGCCGAGCGCGCCCGCAGCACGCTCGATAAGGTGGAGGACGATCTGGAGCAGGTGCGCCGCCTCGGGCGCGGCGAAGAAGGCACCCTGACCATCGGGTTCAGCGGTTCGGTTATGTTCACCGAACTCCCCGCGGCTGTCGAAAGCTACCGGCGGCGCTATCCCAAGGTTGAGCTGCGCCTCCGCGAGCTCGTGACCTCCGCGCAGATCCCCGCGCTTCTCGACGGCACGCTCGATCTTGCCTTCCTGCGCGACGGCGACCCCACCGAAGGCATTCATATGCGCACCGTTCTTAAAGAGCCGTATGTAGCCGTGCTTCCGGCGGCCCACGCTCTGGCGCGAAAACGCGCGCTGCGCGTCAGCGACCTGCAGTCCGAGCCGTTCATTTTCTTTGCGCGCCGCATGGGTCCGCTGGCTTTCGACCGCACGATGGCGTGTTGCGAAAAGAGCGGCTTTCGCCCGCGAATCGTGCAGGAAGCTCCGCAATGGCCCACCCTCATCCGCCTCGTGGCCGCCGGCCTCGGCGTTTCTCTGGCCCCCGCCTGCGTGGCGAATGTGGCGATACCGGGCGCCGCCTACCGCGACGTCCATGCCACCTGCCGAACGACAGTCGATTTGGCAGTTCATTCCGGCGCGGGGAAGATCCTCACGGACAATTTCATGCAGATTGCAGAACGGTATATCGGAAGGTGAACGCCCGCGGCGCCCCGCGGAGCGATATCCTCGAATACATGAGCGATCGAAACTTCCGTGATGTCGGCGGAACCCCCGGGGGGTTGGGCAGCTTCCTCATCGGGCTCATCCTGGCGTGCGTAGGCGGGTACCTGCTCACCAACCAGGTCATGGTCACGAGCTCATATTGGAGCTTCTATGGCGCGAATACCTTCGGCATTACGCTGCTGCCGCTGCTGGTGGGCGTCGCGATGCTCTTCTGGAACGGCCGCAGCATGCTCGGCTGGCTGTTCACGCTGGCCGGCGGATTGTTTATCCTGGCGGGAGTGATCGCGAACCTGCATATCTACTTCGCGCCCACCAGCCTGTTCAATACCATCGTGATGCTGGTGATGCTCGTGGGTGGACTGACATTGATCGCCCGCGCTCTGCGCGCGGCATAGGGTTGATGAACCATCGCGCCCCGCCGGTTTTCGCGCGCCATTTCGATGGCAAGCGCTTCTACAATCCGAACGCGCCGCAGGCGCCGGGTTATCTCGATGTTCTGCGATGGAAACTCACCAGCCGTCCGGATCCCTCGCCACGGTCTGTTGCCGATGTCGAGCCCGGCATCCCGCCCCGCCGCGTGGAAGGCGACCGCCTGCGGGTCACGCTGGTGAACCACTCCACGGTGCTCCTCCAGCACCGCGGCTGCAACATTCTCACGGACCCGATCTGGTCCGAGCGGGCGAGTCCGGTGTCCTGGATCGGCCCGCGCCGCAGGCGGCAGCCCGGCGTATCCTGGGAACATCTGCCGCCCATCGATGCCGTGCTGATCAGCCACAACCACTACGACCACTGCGACCTTCCGAGCCTTCGCCGGCTCGCCGCCGCGGGAGTCTCCACTTTCGTCGTTCCCGCCCGCACCGCGCAGTTGCTCCGCTCCGCCGGGATAGGGACCGTGCACGAACTCGACTGGGGTGAATCGCTCTCGCTTGAGCCCTTCACCATCCACTCCGTTCCCGCGCTGCACTCCGCCGCCCGCGGAATTCTCGACCGCAACCGGAGCCTCTGGTGCGGCTACGTTCTCGAGTCTGCGGAACGCAGAATTTACTTCGCCGGAGATACTGCCTTCGGCCCCCATTTCGCATGGATCGGTGAACACTTCGGACCGCCGCACGTCGCCCTGCTGCCCATCGGCGCTTACCGGCCGCAATGGTTTATGTCGCGCGTGCACATGTCTCCGGAGGAGGCCGTGGAAGCGCACCGCATCCTTTCGGCCGGGACCAGCATTGCGATCCACCACGGCACGTTTCAATTGTCCGACGAAGCGCTCGATGCCCCACGGGAACGGCTGCTCGCATGCGCGCCCCGCGATTCGTTTCTGATCCTCGGCAACGGCCGGTTTGCGGAGATTCCATGACCCTCGACAGGCACACGCTCGCCGTGATCTGCATCGCCGGTAGTTCCCTCGACGTGCTGGGCACCCTGTACCTGGCTTACGACCTGCTCGGCGGCGAACACGGCCCGCTGCGGACCCTTACCCGGGGAGTCACGTATTTCGTGCTCTTCGGCGTTGGCTACGGGCTCGGCATGGGCGTGATGTTCGGAATCGTCAGCGGCGCGGCGCACGGCATCACACTGGCCTGGGAACTCTCCCGCGCATCCCGCAGCCGGCCGAAACCCGGCTTCTGGCACGACACGGCCATGAGCGCCATTCGCGGCGCCGGCTTCGCCATCGGCGCCGGCTACCTGTATGGACCGGTGTTTGGCGTCTCCTTCGGCGCTCTGAGCACGCTCGGACAGGCGGCCGCTTATCGTATCGGCATTCGGCCGACCATGGATTATCAGCCCGCGGCCCGCCCGCGGCTGACCAGGCATCAGTTCCTTGCGACCGTGAATCGTACCGCGGGTTACGCCATTGCCGGAGGCATCAGCGCGCTGGTGGCGCACAGGGCGGGCGAAGTGCTGAGCATCGGGTTGAAGACCGGCGTGGTCGTGGGAGTAGTCACGGGTGTCGCGGTGACCTGCACGTCGTTCGTGGAATGGAAAGCGGACCGCATTCCCGAAAAGCGCATGGGAGTCTTCGGAGTCGGCCTGATCCTGGCCGGCTTCCTGCTGCAGTCTGTGCAGTACTGGCAGGCGCTGCTGGACGTGACGATTGGTTCCTGAAGGAGGTTCACGATGCAATATCGGCTCTTGGGAAACAGCGGGCTTCGGGTCTCCGAGGTGGCGCTTGGCACAATGACCTTCGGCAACGACTGGGGCTGGGGCGCCGCGAAAGACGAGGCGCGCACGCTCTACGATGTCTTTCGCGAAGCGGGCGGCAATTTCATTGATACCGCCAATGTTTATACCAACGGCACCAGCGAATCGTTCCTCGGCGAGTTTATGCAGGGGCATCGCGATAGCATCGTGCTGGCGACCAAGTACACCAATGCCACTTCGGGAAACGACCCCAACGCCCGCGGCAACCATCGCAAGAGCATGATGCAGGCGGTGGAAGCGAGCCTGCGGCGCCTGCGAACCGATTCCATCGATCTCTACTGGGTTCACATCTGGGACCAGATCACGCCCGTGGAAGAGGTGATGCGCGGGCTGGACGACCTCGTGCGGCAAGGCAAGGTGCTCTACACCGGCATCTCCGATGCACCCGCGTGGTGGATCGCGCAGGCCAACACGCTGGCCTCGCTGCGCGGTTGGACGCCCTTCGTCGGCCTGCAGGTGGAATACAGCCTGACGGAACGCTCCGTCGAGCGTGAACTGATGCCCATGGCGAAGGCCCTTCATCTCGGGTTTACTGCGTGGTCGCCGCTGGCTGGCGGCGTGCTCACAGGCAAGTATCACGGCCACGGTTCTTCCGAATCGGCCCGCCTGAGCAACGATGCGATGAAGCAGTTTCGTCCGCAAGAGGAGCGCGCCGCCCGCGTCGTGGCCGCCGTCAAAAGTGTTGCCGAACAGACCGGCCGCAGCATGGCGCAGGTGGCCCTGGCGTGGCTCCGCTATCGTCCCGTGCCGGTCATTCCCATTCTCGGCGCGCGGAAGCTCTCGCAGTTGCAGGACAACCTCGCCAGCCTGGACCTGGCACTCTCGCCCGAACAGCTACTGGCACTCGACGATGCCAGTAGAATCGAACTCGGCTTTCCGTACGATATGTATGCGAAGGACATGGTCCGCAATTTCGTCTTCGGCGGCATGCGCGACCGGATTCTCGCATGAAGTTTTCAGCGATGTCGATACGCTAGGGATCGCATCCGCACCGATCGAGCCAGGTGAGAGAACGCACAGGCGCTGATCTCTCAGGCAGTGGCCCCGCTCGTGCTCCTTCTCTGGTGTGAGACCGGGAGCCGCAGCCTTCACCTCGATCGTACTGGCCGCTACCGTTTCGGTGGCGGCCGTGGAGCATCCTTCCCGTTTGCACCAATACCGCAAGGCGATTGTCAATAAACGCACTCTGGCCGCCGGGGCGGCGCACGCGGCTTTGGGCGAAGTGACCGGCCGGCCTCGGGAATGGGGCCGTGGTCCCGGAGGAATCGCCAAACGGTTCGGTTCGGGTGTAGCGCAGCATGTGGTCAAAGGGACCATCGAATTCGGCGTGGCGACTGCGCACCATGAGGATCTGCACTACCGCCGCTCGAACCTGCGCGGCACGTGGCCGCGGCTGAAATATGCCGTGAAGAGCACGTTCATCGTCCCCAAAACCAATCGCCCCGGAAGGAAAACGGTCGCGCTGGGCCGCATTTCCGGCAACCTGGGAGCCGGCATCATCTCGCGCGCGTGGCAGCCCGCCAGCACCGCCGGTCTGGGCGCGGGCGTGGCGAGCGGCGGAATCGGCATTGGCGCTGATGTCGGAATTAACGTGGCGCGCGAATTCTGGCCGCGCAAACATCGCCGCCGCATCGTTCATACCGCCCGGCGCCCGCTGCACAAAACGCCGCGCGGCTAAGCGGCCCTGCGGTAATCTGGGCTCATGCCTGTGAATGGGCCGTACCTCGTCGCGATCAGCATCGCAGCCATCGTGCTCCTTCTGGTTCTGATTCTCTGGGTGAAGCTGCATGCCTTTCTGGCGCTGCTGATCTCCAGCATGGCGCTTGGTCTGGCCGCGGGAATGTCTCCGGAGCACGTGTTGAAATCCATTCAGGCAGGCTTCGGCGATGCCCTGGGATTCATCGCGGTGGTGGTGGGGTTGGGGGCCATGATCGGCCGTTTCCTGGAGCACTCCGGCGGCGGTCGCGTGCTGGCCGACTGGCTGCTGGACAAATTCGGCCAGGAACGCGCCGCATGGGCTCTGTTGGTGGCGTCGTTCCTCATCGGCATTCCACTCTTTTTCGAAGTGGGCGTCGTGGTCATGGCGCCGCTGGCCTGGAGCCTGTCGCGCGAAACCAAGCGCTCGATGCTTTTCTATGCGCTGCCCATGCTTTCGGCCCTGACGATCATTCACTCACTGGTGCCGCCGCACCCGGCGCCGGCGGCCGCGTCGCAGCTTTTCGGCGCCGATCTCGGCCACACCATTCTTTGGGGCCTCGCCGTCTCCATCCCGACGGCGATTCTGGGCGGCATCGTCTACGGCCTGTGGATCGCGCGGCGCATTTACGTTCCCACGCCGGAAATCGCCGTGGCAGCCATGCCAAAGGAAACCGAGAAGGGCGATACGCCGCCGCTGCCCATGATCGTTCTGCTGCTCATCCTGCCGGTAGTGCTGATTTTCGGCGCCACGCTCGCCAACCTGTGGCACGTGCCGTTTCGCGAGGCGGCGGTATTCGTCGGCCACCCGTTCACCGCTCTGACCATCACGGCGCTGGCGGCGATCTACTTCTTCGGAATCCGCCGCGGAATCGGGCGCGATAAAGCGGCGCGCATGGCCGCCGAATCGCTCGCTCCCATGGGCGCGCTATTGTGCATCATGGGCGGAGGCGGCGCATTCAAGCAGATCATCGTGGATTCCGGAGTGGGCGCATACATGGGCAAACTGCTGATCACTTCGGCGATTTCGCCGCTCATCGTAGCCTTCCTCATCGCCACCGCCTTGCGCATTGCGCAGGGCTCGGCCACGGTCGCGATTATCACCGCCGCCGGTATCGTGGCGCCCATCGTAAAAGGCATTCCCGGCTACAGCCCCGACATCATCGTGCTGGCGCTCTGCCTGGGCGGCTCCGGATGGTCGCACGTGAACGATTCCGGCTTCTGGCTGGTAAACCAATATTTCGGACTGACGGTTCCGCAGACGCTGAAATCGTGGACCGCCATGAAGGTGATTTCCGCCTTCGCCGGCCTCGCCATCGTGCTCGCCGCGCATGCGCTGTTACGATAGGTAGGTGACGAAACTGTATGATATTGAACCTGGTCCGGACGTGCCCGAAATCGTGCGGATGATCGTCGAGATCCCCAAGAATTCCAGCAACAAATACGAATACGATGGGGAGCTTGGAGTGTTCCGCCTGGACCGTGCCCTGTATTCGCCGCTACACTATCCTGGCGACTATGGCTTTATTCCCGGAACGTTGGCCGATGACGGCGATCCGCTCGACGTGCTGGCGCTCGTCGAAGCCGCCAGTTTTCCCGGAGTCATGATTTCCGTGCGGCCGGTCGGCATGCTCGAGATGATCGATCAGAACGAGCCCGACCAGAAGATTCTCGCGGTTCCCAATCGCGATCCGCGCTTCGACCAGATTCACACCATCGACCAGGTCTTCCCGCACAAACTACGCGAGATCGAGCATTTCTTTTCAATCTACAAGGAACTGGAAGGCAAGCGCACCGAGATGCGCGGATGGAAGGGACCGAAGGAAGCGCGCGACGCCATCCGCACCTCGCGCGAGCGATATTGCGTGGCGCATCCGGTAGCGTGACCGGCGCCTGGGTCAAGGGACCGCCGGAGATGCCGGACGAAACTCGGGTCAGAGAGCGGCGTTTTTGAACCTGCGATAGAGATCGACCAACTGTTCGACGGAAAGCTGCTCAGCGCGCAGTCCCGCCTCGGGCCAGGCGTCCGCAACCGCCGCGCCCAGGTTGTTGCGCAGGGTCTTGCGTTTGTGGCGAAAGCATTGCGCCGCGAAGCGCAGGAATTCGTCCGCGTCCGCGAGGGGCTCGCGCGGCTCCAGCAGAACCACGGCACTTTCGACTTTCGGCGGCGGGCGAAACGCTCCCGGCTTGACCGCGAACAGCATTCGCGCCCGCGCGAAGGCGGCGGTCAGAACCGTGAGATACCCGTAATCGCGGCTACCCGGCCGGGCCGTCAGTCGCTCGGCCACTTCTTTCTGCACCAGAAACACAGCACGCGGCGGCCGCATGCGCAGCACCTTCTCGACGATCGGCGAGGTGATGTAATACGGCAGATTGCCGGCGATGGGCGCCTTCCCCCACTGCGCCAGGTCGGTCGCGAGCACGTCGGCTTCGACGATCTCCAGCCGGGGATCGCCCGCGAACTCACCGCGCAGGCGACCGGCGAGTTCGGGATCGATTTCGATAGCCACTACGCGCGCGCTACGCTCGAGCAACTTTCTTGTCAGGGCGCCGCGTCCGGGACCGATTTCGATCACCAGATCCTGCGGTTCCGGACACACAGCCGCGGCGATGCGTCCGAGAATAGCTTCCGAAATCAGGAAATGTTGACCGAGCTTTTGCCGAGCCACGCCGCGGGCGTTAGCCCTTCACTTTGATCTCGTAGCGGTGGAACACAACCGTTCCCCACGTCGGCTGGCCGAACAGGGTCGCGGGCGTCCATTTCGAGAAGAGAATCATGTTGGTCAGTTCGGGCGAAGGCTCGCCGCCCGTGATCTGGTAATCGGTCACGCGTCCGCGTTCGTCGATCAGGAGCGTCACCACCACGTCGCCGCCCTCATTCACCGGGTTCAGCCGGCCCAGGCTGGGATCGGTGAAAATGGGCACGGGAACGTCGCCGTGCAGGTTCCGCGGACCCGCCATGCTGGGCACCCACATGGCAAACAGGAGCAGCGCCGAAAGCACTCCCCCGGCGAAGGGAAGCGCCATGGGCCGCATGAGGTTCTCGAACCACAGGTGGACCCCGTCCATCCAGCGCTGCGTGCGCGCCGCCATGCTGACGCGCGAGAGACGGCGAACGCGTTCGTGCGAAGCCAGCACCCGCAGACTGGCCTGAAGATCCTCGGGAACCGGAGCGCGATCCAGCCCGCGAACATCGGTCCGCAAGGATTGCATCGACTCGTACGCGACAGTGCACGTCAGGCAAGAGGCCACATGCGCTACCGCGTTCTCCCACTCCTCTCCGGTCACTCGCCGGTCGAGGAGTGAAGAGATCAGTTGTTGTTCATTCTCACAACTCATAAGTTCACTCGGCCGTCTTGGGCACCAATCGCAGAGCCGGCCTGGTCTTCAGGCTGCCCGCGAGTTCTTCCCGTAAGGCTTCCCTGCCTCGCAGGATACGGGACTTCACAGTTCCCAGGGAAATACCAAGAATCTCCGCGATCTCTTCATAGCTGAGGTCCGTAACGTCTCTCAAGACCACGGCCTCGCGAAAGATCGGGTTGATTCTCTCGAGAGCGGCTTCCATCATCACCTGACGCTCCCGATCCACCGCTATATCGAAAGGCGAGCGGCTCTTATCCGGAATGGTCTCCTTCCAATTGCGCGTTTCTTCCGGTTCGTTGTCCAGCTCCACTTCGCGGCCGCGATGCCGGAAAAACCATCGCCGGGCGTTGTGCGCTTCGTTTACCGTGATGCGGTAAATCCAGGTCTTGAGCGTACTCTGGCCGCGAAAACTGCCGATATTGCGGAAAACTTTGAGGAATACCTCCTGCACTACATCGCTGGCTTCGGCCTGATCGTTCAACAGCCGCAGAGCCAGGGTGTAGACCGGTTGCTGGAACCGGCTGAGCAGCTCCTCGTAGCTACGTTCGGCCCCCGTCCGGAGACCTTCGACAAGGCGGAGGTCTTCGCTGTCCGCGGATGTCTCCGCGACCCGCTCACCGCTGAGGTCCAGGATTGTTGTGGCCACCGGCAGCCTCACATTCACCTGAATACAAAATATCAGGAAATATCTGGCCTTGCAAAGCGTTAGACTCCGTGCCGTGGGAAAAGTTCCCGCCGAGGGGAATCGCCTTTCTTTTCAGTGAAATGGCGAGCTGTATGACTGGGGCGAATCATCTGTTGTGCGGCCTTTCGGCGGGCGCGCTACTCTGGAACTTCATGCCTACCATCCCGGCTGCTCTGCTCACCCGCTTTGCCGAAGAGATTCTGCTCGGCGCAGGCGTCCCGCCCCACAAAGCGTCCCTCACTGCGACCGCCCTGGTAGCGTGCAACCTGCGCGGCGTCGATTCGCACGGCATTCAACTGCTGCCGTTCTACATCGATCAACTGCTGGCGGGCGAGATGGACGCCGCTGCCGACGGCCATGTGGTCTCCGAAGCCGGCTGCTGCCTGGTGTTCGATGGCGAAAACAGCCTGGGCCAGTGGGTGGCCGATACCTGCTGCCGGCACGCCATCCGCATCGCGCGCGAGCACGGCATGGCCCTGGTTACGGCGCGCGAATCGAACCATTTCGGCGCCGCCGCATGGTGGGCGCAGAAGATGCGCGATGCCGGGCAGATCGGAATCGTGATGTGCAACGCCTCCCCGATCGTTCCGCCGTGGCAGGGGAAACAGGGGCGCATCGGAACCAACCCCATCTGCATGGCGGTGCCGGGTCCGTGGCTGCTCGATATGGCCACTACGACGGTGGCGGCAGGCCGCATCTTCAAAGCCATGATCAACGGCCAGCCGACAATCCCTCCCGGCTGGGCGTTCGATTCCGAAGGCGTGCCTACTACCGATACCGCCGCGGCATACAAAGGGATGCTGATGCCGCTGGGCGGCTACAAAGGCAGCGGGCTGGGGCTCATGGTGGAGATTCTCTGCTCGATTCTGAGCGGCGGAGCCATGGCCAACGAACTGGGCGGCATCCGCGTCCGCGGCAAAAGTCTGCGCAACAGCCAGATGTTCCTGGCCATCGACATCGCGCGCTTCATGCCGGTGGAGGAGTTTACAGCGCGCATCGAAGCGCTGGTGCGGACGATTAAATCGACCCCCCCGGCTCCCGGTTACGACGAAGTCCTGGTGGCGGGCGATCCGGAATGGCGCAGCGAGGCCGAGCGGCTCGCCAACGGCATCCCGATCGCTGAAGGAAACTGGGAGAGCCTGTGCAAAGCCGGTGCGCGGGTGAATGTGGCGCCGCCTGCGCTGCCGTCCGCGGGCCGCTAAAATAAAGGGAGTGCTGGTTTCCATTGCTTCCCAACCGCAACGCCCCGGGTGGCTGCGCGCACCCGCGCCGGCGGGCGAGAACTACAGCGAACTGAAAGAGCTGATCACGCGCCTGCGCCTGCACACGGTGTGTGAAAGCGCCGCCTGTCCCAATGTGGGCGAATGCTGGAACCAGCGCACCGCGACCTTCATGATCCTGGGCAACGTCTGCACGCGGCGGTGCGGTTTCTGCGCGGTGCAGAAAGGCGCGCCGCTGCCTGTGGATTACGATGAGCCCGCGCGCGTGGCCGAGGCAGTGGCCGCGATGGGCCTGAAGTTCGCCGTAATCACGAGCGTCAATCGCGACGACCGGGAAGACGGCGGCGCGGAGCTGTTCGCGCTCACCATTCGCGCCATCCGGCAGCGCGTTCCCGGTTGCGGTGTGGAAGTCTTGATCCCCGATTTTCAGGGCCGTCTCGATGCCGTCGATACCGTGCTCGAAGCGCGGCCCGACGTGCTCAATCACAATACCGAAACGGTCCCGCGCCTCTACCGCCAGGTGCGGCTGGGCGCGCGCTACGAGCGTTCGCTCGAGTTGCTGGCGCACGCCAGGCGGAGTGCGCCGCAGATTCCCGTTAAAAGCGGCATGATGCTCGGCCTCGGCGAGACCACCCCGGAAGTGCTCGAAACCATGCGCGACCTGCGCGCTCACAGCGTCGATGTGCTCACGCTGGGACAATACCTGCGTCCCTCGCAGAAGCACCTACCGATTGTGCGTTACGTCCCGCCCGAGGAGTTCGACGAGTTCCGCCGCGCCGGCGAAGAGATGGGTTTCGCCCACGTGGAAGCGGGCCCGCTGGTGCGCAGTTCCTATCACGCCAGAGCCCACGGGGTGGCGGCCGGCGCGGGGCTGGTATAGGGCGAGCCGCCCTCACCGGCGGCGCGTTCCATCGGTAAAGGGCGCTCCTACACTCGCGCGATGGCGCGCTCGGGCTGCGGCACTTCGCCCCGGCGCCCGCCAAGGAACTCCTGGAAGTGTTCCAGGTACAGATAGATCACCGGCGTGATGTACAGCGTCAGGAACTGGCTCACCACCAGCCCGCCTACTACCGCGAGGCCCAGAGGCTGCCGGGCATCGGCGCCTTCGCCGTAGCCCAGCGCGATCGGCAGGGTGCCGAACAGCGCCGCCACCGTGGTCATCATGATGGGCCGGAAGCGCAGCAGGCAGCCGCGCCAGATGGCATCGTAGGCATTGGACCCCTGCCGCCGGGCATCGATCGCGAAATCGATCATCATGATGGCGTTCTTCTTTACCACGCCGAACAGCATGATGATCCCGACGAACGCGAACAGGTCCAGTTGCTTGTGGAACAGCACCAGGGTCAGCAGCGCGCCGAAGACCGCCGAAGGCAGACCGGACAGAATCGTGATGGGGTGGATGAAGCTCTCGTACAGAATTCCCAGCACGATGTAGATCACCAGGATCGCCACAATCAGCAGAATCGTCAGGTTCTGGAAGGAGCTCTGAAACTCCTTGACTGTTCCCTGGAAACCGGTGCTGATGGTGGCCGGCATCCCGAGGTTCTGAATGGCTGTGTCCACCTGGGAAGCCGCCTGCCCCAGCGAAAAGCCCGGCCGCAGGTTGAACGAAATGGTCACCGCCGGCAACTGGCCGAAATGGTTGATCTGCAGCGGACCGGTCTGCAGGTGCGTCTTCACGACCGCTTCCAGCGGCACCAGAGCGCCGTTGCTCGAGCGGATGTAGAGCTTCGAAAGCGCCTCCGGCGTGCGCTGGTATTGCGGCGCCACCTGCAGAATCACCGAGTACTGGTCGGCGGACGCATAAATCACCGAGACTTCCCGCTGCCCGTAAGCGCTGTACATGGCGTCCTGCACCTGCTCCGGAGTCACCCCGAGCGCCAGCGCGCGGTCGCGGTCGATATCCACCATCACCTGCGGGCTGGCGATTTGCATGTCGGTGTTGACGTCCACAAAGCCTGGGAGCTGGCGCATCTTGGCCGCGAGGCGGGGGGCCCAGGTGTAAATCTCGTTCAGGTTGGCGCTCTGCAGGGTGAGCTGGTAAACGCTCGATCCGCCCTGCCCGGTTACTGTAATCGGCGGCGGATTCTGAATGAACGTGAAGACTCCCGGCACCGCCGCCACTTTGGGCCGCAGCGCTTCAATCGTCTGATCCACGGAGAGCGCGCGTTCGTCGCGCGGCTTCATCTTGGCGAAGAATACGCCGCCGTTCAGACCGGCGCCCATGCCGGGGACGAAAACGCCCACGTCACTGACGCCCGGCTGCCGGCGCACAATCTCGCCGATCGCGTGCGCGTGCTTCGCCATGGCGTCGAAGGAATAATCCTGCGGCCCGAGCAGGATTCCGAACATGAAGCCGCTGTCCTGGCTGGGAATGAAGCCGGTGGGCATGGTCTCAAACAGATAAACGGTTCCCGCCAGCATCAGCACCGCGATCCCCAGGGTCGCCAGACGGAAGTGCATCGCGACGCGCAGCGTGCTCTCATACCAGCGCGCCAGCCAGTCGAATCCGCCCTCCAGCACGCGGTACATCACGCCGTGCCGCCCGTGCTCATCGTGCTTCAAAAAGCGGCTGCCCAGCATCGGGGTCAGGCTCAGGGAGACGAAGCCCGAAATCAGGATCGCCACCACGATCGTGACCGCAAATTCGTGCAGCAGGCGGCCCACGATCCCCGCCATGAAGAGCACCGGGATGAACACCGCGACCAGCGAAAACGTCATGGAAATGATGGTGAAGCCGATTTCCTGCGATGCCGCCAGCGCCGCTTCCAGCCGCGTCTTGCCCATCTCCATGTGGCGCACGATGTTTTCGAGCATGACGATGGCGTCGTCCACCACGAACCCCACCGAGAGCGTCAACGCCATCAGCGAAAGGTTGTTCAGGCTGTAGCCGAGCAGATACATCACCGCGAAGGTGCCGATGATGGAGAAGGGCACTGCCGCACCGGGAATCGCCGTGGCCGAAAGATTCCGCAGGAACAGGAAGATCACCATCACCACGATGCACACCGTCAGCAGCAGCGTGAACTCCACATCGTGGATCGAATTGCGGATCGATTCCGAGGCGTCGAACGCTATCGAGAGATGCACCGCCGGCGGAATCTCCTTTTTGAACTCGGGCAGCAACTGGCGGATGTTGTCCACCACTTCCACCGTGTTCGTGCCGGGTTGCCGCTGGATGGCCAGAATCACCGCATGCTGATTGTCGTACCAGGCCACCAGCTTGTCGTTCGCCACCGAATCGCTGACCCGCGCCAGTTGGTCCAGCCGCACCGGAACGCCGTTGCGCCACGCCACGATGATGGGCCGGTAATCCGCCGCTTTCAGCAGCGTGCCATTGGATTCGATGGTGAACGCCTGTCGCGCTCCGTTGAGGCTTCCGGTCGGGAGATTGGTGTTGCTGCTGGCGATCGCCTTCTGCACCTCATCGATTCCGATGCCGTGTACCGCCAGTTCGTCCGGATCCACCTGCACGCGCACGGCGTACTTCTGCTCGCCGTAGACCGCCACCTGCGAAACCCCGCTGACCATCGAAATGCGCTCGGCCAGCAGGTTGTCGGCGTAATCCGTCACTGTGTAAAGCGGCAGGTTTTCGGAATCCAGCGCCAGGTATAGCACCGGCTGCTGCGCGGGGTTGACCTTCTGGTACGAGGGCGGCCGCGGCATGCTGGTGGGCAGACGCCCGCCCGCCGCCGCAATGGCCGCCTGAATATCCTGCGCCGCGGCATCGATATTCCGGTCCAGACTGAACTGCACCGTGATCGAGGTGCTTCCCAGCGCGTTCGTCGAATTCATGGAGGTGACGCCCGCGATGGTCGAGAACTGCCGCTCCAGCACCGTCGCCACGCTCGACGCCATGGTTTCCGGGCTGGCCCCCGGCACTGCGGCATTTACCTGGATGGTCGGATAATCGACGCTCGGGAGGGCCGCTACCGGCAGCGCGCGAAAGGCCACCGTCCCGAAGAGCAGGATGGCAAAGCACACGAGCACCGTCATGATCGGTCGCTCGATAAAAATTCGGCAAAGGTTCACAACGCCCCGCTATCCAGCTTGCCTGCGTCCACCGGCTTCACCGTCGCGCCGGGAAACAGCCGCAACTGGCCGTCCGTCACCACCGTATCGCCCGGCTGCACTCCACTATCGATGATCGTCTTGGAGCCGAATGTGCGGCCGGCGCTCACCTTGCGGATCTCCACTGAATTGTTCGGGTTCACCGCGTATACGTACTGCCCCTGCTGTCCGGATTGCACGGCTTCGCTCGGCACCACGGTCGCGTCCTGAATGGTATCCAGCTTGAGCACGGACGTCACGAACTGCCCCGGCCAGAGCATGCCGTCGGCATTTTCGAACGTGGCCTTCAGATGGATCGTCCCGGTCGTGGTGTCCACGGTGTTATCGATCACGGAAAGATAACCGTTCGCAATCTTCCCCGCATCGTCCTGCGAAATCGCCTGCACCTGCAGCCGGTGCCCGGCGCTCAACCGCCGGATGGCCCCCAGATGCTGCTCGGGAACGTTGAAGTTGACGAAGATGGGTGAGACTTTGTGGATCACGACGAGCGGCACGTCGTTTACTTTGACCAGGTTGCCCGCGTGCACCAGCAGATTTCCCGTGCGCCCGCTCAAGGGAGCATGAATGTCGCAGTAGCTCAAATTCAACCTGGCAGTGGATACCGCGGCTTCGTCGCTGGCGAGCGCCGCTTTGGCGGTATCGATGGATGCCTGGGTGGCCCGTTCCGTGGCCCGCGCCGATGCCGCGGTGGACTGCGCCTGGTCCAGGGTCGATTTCGGCGTCAAACCGCCCTTGCTCAGTTCCGCCTGCCGCGTCGCTTCCGCATCCGCGTAGTCCGCCTGCGCCTTGTCGCGGGCCAGTTGCGCCTGGCTCTGCGCAATCTGCGCCCGGTCCCGTTCCAGAGCCGCCTGCGCCTGTTGCAGAGCGTCCTGGTACGGCCGCGGATCGATGCGGAACATCAGGTCGCCTTGCTTGACGGTCTGGCCCTCGGTGAAATTGACGCTCACCAGTTCTCCGGCGATCTGTGACTTCACCTGGACGATTGCGGAAGCCTCCACCGTCCCGATCACTCGCAGTTCAGTGGGCACGGATTCGCGCGTGGCCTTGGCCACGACCACGGGAACCACGGGCGGTCCGCCGGCCATCGCAGTGGCCGTCTGCTGCTGTTTGCACCCAGTTAGTGCAAGCAATGCCCCGCATAATAGAAAGAGAAGTCTGCTCAAAGGAAATACCCCGGTATCATTCAGTGTAACAAAGATAGACGTCTCAGCTTGTAAATCGTCCCGGCTGAGGACGGCTGTGATACGCTCCAAAGCGTGAGATACATCGGCCTGTTTTTCCTGATCCCCGCGTGCCTCGCCGCGCAGGACCGCCCGCTTACGAGTCTGCCCTATACACCCAGCCTCGCCCCGGCCTTCCTCGACCGCTCCGCCGACCCGTGCGTGAACTTTTACCAGTTTGCCTGCGGCAACTGGAACAAGCTCAATCCCATTCCCGCCGACCAGCCGCGCTGGGACGTCTATGCGAAGCTGCAGACCGACAACATGCGCTACCTCTGGGGAATCCTGGAGGCCGAGGCCAAGCCTTCCGGCAATCGCACCCCCACCCAGAAACTGATCGGCGATTATTTCGCCGCCTGTATGGACGACGCCGCCGTGGAAAAGGCCGGCGCCGCGCCGTTGAAGCCGCGGCTCCAGGAAATCGCCGCCCTCCATAGTCTCTCCGACCTTCCTCCGCTTCTGGGCCAATTGCATCTGGAAAACTCCAACGCTCTCTTTGGTTTCGGCTCTAACCAGGATTTTGCCGATTCCAACAGCGTGATCGCTTTCGCGGCTGCCGGCGGCCTGGGCCTGCCCGACCGCGATTATTACGTCAAGACCGATGCCAAGTCGCAGGAAATCCGCGCCCGCTACCTCGATCACGTCGCCACAATGATGCAGCTTTTGGGCGATTCCGCCGTTACGGCGCGCGCCGAAGCCCGGACCGTCATGGATATCGAAACCGTGCTCGCCAAGGCGTCTCTCACGCGCGTCGAAAAACGCGACCCGTACAAGATCTTCCACAAACTCACGCGCGCCCAATTCGAGGCCCTCACACCGTCTTTCGGTTGGGCCGCGTATTTTCAAGCCATCGGTCTTCCCGCGCCGGCGGAAATCAACGTCACCGAGCCCGCTTTTTACCAGGAGGTCGAAACCGAGCTCAAAACCCGTCCCCTCGCCGATTGGAAAGCCTACCTTCGCTGGCACCTGGTTCATGCGCAAGCTCCCTACCTTTCATCGACGTTCGTAAACGCGAATTTCGACTTCTACAGTAAGTATTTACGCGGCGTCACGGCTCTTCAGCCGCGCTGGAAGCGCTGCGTGCGGAATGTCGACCGCGACCTGGGCGAAGCGCTCGGCCAGGTTTTTGCCGACCGCACTTTCACCCCCGCCACCAAAGCCAGCGCTCTCGAAATGACCAACCAGATTGAAGCCGCCATGAAGGCCGATCTCGAGCACATCCCCTGGATGGGCGACGCCACCCGCCGCCAGGCGCTTCTCAAACTCAGCCGCGTCCGCAACAAGATCGGCTATCCGGAACATCCGCGCGATTACAGCTCCATTCGCATCTCGCGCACCGACTTCCTGGGTAACGTGGACCGCAGCTTCGTCTTCGAATCCAGGCGCGGACTGGCGAAAATCGGCCGCCCCGTGGACCGCTCCGAGTGGGGTATGACCGCCCCCACCGTGAACGCCTACTTCGATCCCCAGATGAACGACATCAACTTCCCTGCCGGTGTGCTCCAGCCGCCGCTGTTCGATCCCAAAATGGACGATGCGCCCAACTACGGCAACACCGGCGCCACCATCGGCCACGAACTGACTCATGGATTCGACGACGAAGGCCGCCAGTTCGATGCCGGCGGCAATCTGAAGGACTGGTGGACGCCGCAGGACGCCGAGCAGTTCACCAAGCGCGCCGCCTGTGTCTCCGACCAGTATTCGCAATACACGGTCGTGGACGATATCAAAATCAACGGCAAGCTCACCATGGGCGAAGACGTCGCCGATCTCGGCGGCACCATGCTCGCCTACACTGCCTGGAAAACCGCGACCCGGGGGCAGGACCTGAAACCCATCGGCGGGTTCACGCCCGATCAGCGTTTCTTCATCGGCATGGCGCAGTGGGCCTGCGGCTTTGAACGGCCTGAAAACTTGCGGCTCAATGCCATCACCAATCCCCACTCGCCCGACGAGTACCGCATCAACGGCGTCGTCTCGAACCTGCCCGAGTTCGCCAGGGCCTTCTCCTGCAAGGCGGGCCAGCCCATGGTGCGCGCCAACGCCTGCAAGGTCTGGTGAGGGCGCTTCGACCTCTTCCCATCGCGCGCGGGGCCGCCGGCGGGGCGGCCCGTCGTACGAGTCACAAGCCTTTCACTGTTCGAACTGATCATCCCCAGGATTTCTCTAGAAACATTCGAAAATCCTTCGCTAAGTCGAGACGGAATCACAAGAGAACCCCTCACCATGACCGGAATCGGATTGACCGAAGTTATTAGTCACTGTGGGGAAGACAGGTCGATTTCACTCAGTCTGCGTGACTTCGGCCTTCGCCACTCGAGAGTTTTGAAGGAAAGGCATTCCTCCCTAAAGCGATTAACTTAGTGAGGATAGCCTGTCAACCAAACGGCCGGTGTCCGGCGCGTTTCACCCTTGCCAACAATACACCGATGTGCGAGACTGCGGGTTGGCTCCGAAGAACGACCAGGCGTCCCGCAGCCGTCTTTCCCGGTCGATCAGTCTGCGCGAGTTAGGAAAGCATCTGGGGCTATCGCCGACCACTGTCTCACTCGTGCTCAATGGATCGCCCGCCGCCGCGTCCATTCCTAAAGAGACTCAGGCGCGCATCTTTGCCGCGGCTAAGAGTTTCGACTATCATCCGAATTTCTTTGCCCGGTCACTGCGTTCGCAGCGCACTTATCTGGTTGGAGTCGTGGTGCCGGAGGTCAGTGAAGGCTACGCGTCGCTGGTACTGAGCGGCATCGAAGAGGCTCTCCTCGCTGAGGAGTATGTCTATCTGGTGACAAGTCATCGTCACAAGCCGGACCTGATCGAACGAGGGCCGCGGTTGCTTTACGAGCGATGCGTGGAAGGAGTGATCGCCGTGGATACGCCGCTGCGCGGCGAGTTGCCCGTGCCGGTGGTGCTGATTTCGGGACATGAACGGATGGCCGGCACAACCAACATCGTCCTCGACCACGAGGCCGCAGCGGAGTTGGGGCTGCGCCACCTCATCGCGCTTGGCCACCGGAAGATTGCATTCTTTAAAGGGCAGGCTTTCAGTTCCGATGCCGAGGTGCGGTTCGATGCCATTGCGCGGACCGCGGCCAAGCTGGGAATCGAAGTGCGTGAGCGGCTGGTAGCGCCGCTGGAGGGCGTTTCTCCATCCCCGGAAACCGGCTATTGCGCTGCCAGGCAGCTCCTTTCCACCGGCGAAGAGTTCACCGCGCTATGGGCGTTCAACGATATCTCCGCCATCGGCGCGGTGCGCGCCCTGATCGAGGCGGGGAAGCGGGTGCCGGGAGACGTTTCCGTGCTCGGCTTTGACGACGTCCTTTCCGCGGCGTTCCACAACCCGGCGCTGACCACCCTGCGCCAGCCTTTGATCCGCATGGGGAAGGTGGCTGCCGAGACTCTGCTTCGGCGCATCCGCAACGCCGGCGAAGAATTGCCCGCCGAGATCAGTCTCGAACCCGAACTCGTGGTGCGCGAATCGACCGCGGCGGCGGTATTCTGAGTGGCGGCGGGAGTGATCGCGCCGCCGAGACTTATTCGACGGTGAATTCCACCGTGCGGGTAGCCGTGCGCCCGCGATCGTCCTTTGCCGTGTATTGCGCCAGGTACGCGCCGGGCGGCAGGTCCGACACCGGAAGTTTCAGCCCGATGGGCACCACCGGGTTGCCCGCCTGTTCGGAGCGCGTGAATTCGATCAATCCCGAATCCCCCTGCACCTGCCCGGTCTTCTTATTGGTGATCACCAGTTCGATTCCCAGCTTCGGCGGCGCCTGCTCGACATTGTCCGGCTCGTAGACTTCCATGTAAGTGACCGCCATGTCGCTCTTCTTGAAGCTGTCCATGCCGCTGGGAACGAATTGCATCCCCGAAGCCACCAGCGGCGTGCGCCCTTCGAGCAGGAGCGCATCGAGGGAGGTATCGGTTTCCGAAGCTCTGTGAATGTCTTTGCTCAATGCCACGGCGCTGATGGCGACTTTCTTGCCGTCATATTGATCGACATCCAGCGGCTTCTCCAGCTTGCCGAGCTCGCTGCCGGCATTGAACGCCACTTTGAAGGTGTATTTGCCGCAGGCGACATCGAACTGGTTGTCGTAATGCATGGGATGGCTCTGGAACTCTTCGATCTCTTTTTTGTCTTCGAAGTCCAGCTTTACGGTGTCGCTGAAGCGCGCGCCCACCGAGCCGTCGGGCTTGTAGGCAACCCCCAGAATGTTGATCTCGGCGTGATGCTTGCCCTTGACCTTTTCGAACTTCACGGTCTTGGTGGGGATCTCCATGGCTACATCGACCCGTGCCGTATTGGCCGAAGTGTAGAAATAGGGCAGTTGGAGAGGCGCGGCGAGCGAGCCGGGTGCGGTGCTTTCCACCTCCGTCTGCAGCGTTTTTTCGATCGGCTTGCCTTGCAGCGGATCCGGCGTGCGCACGTTGCAGTAGCCGGTGCGGGCGCGCACCGTCAGTCCTCCTTTGTCCACCTTGACCTTGATATTGTGGCAGCTTCCTTCGGCCGTTTCAGGCGGTGTATAGCCCAGCAGGTAGTACTCATTCTGCTCCTTGCCGATCTTTTCCAGGCTGCCGAGCAGGTCGTTGCTGTTCAGCATGACCTTGCCGCCGGTGCCGTCGGCCAGCATGTAGAGCGCGCCCTGGTTATCGCCGGCGAAGGGGGGAATGACCGGCATGATATTGCGGGCGTTATTGAAGGGGACATTGCGCGGCTGGTTGTTGAAAGGAACGCCGCCGCCTCCGCCGCCACGGCCCGTCGAGTTGCCGGGGTTGCCGGTGTTTCCGTTCATTCCTGTGCGGCCGGTCGAAGGACCGGTGCTTCCCGTGCGCCCCACGGTGCCCGCTCCGCCGCCCGCGCCGGCGCCTCCTCCACCGGCTGGTCCGTGTCCCGCCGCTCCGCCGCCCGAGCTCGCTCCGCCGCCCGCCGTGCCCGTGCCGCCGCCGGTAGTGCCGTGCTGCGGCTCAGCAAAGGAAGCCGTCATCAGGCTGGCGCCGCCGAACAGGTGCAGCAGAGCCATACCGCCGCCTCCTCCGCCGCCCGGACCGCGCCGGCCAGGCATGCCGCCGGGCGTGTTGAGCCCCGGGCCCATCCCGGGTGTCGTGGTGAACAGGCCGCGCACATCCACGGGATACACGGCGACATTCGAAAGGTTGCATTGCGAAATAGCCGCCAGCATCTCGGAGCGCGTTTCGGCGTCGAGACGGAATCCGCCCGTGAACAGCACCAGGATCTTGCGCCCCGGCACTTCGGTGAGGCCCTTCGCCATCTGGTTGAGCGCCATCACCACGTTACGCACTCCGTAACTGCCTCCCGGCCCCATGGAAAACTTGACGCCGTTGATGGCCTGCTTCAGCCGGTCGGTATCGCTGGTGAAGTTTTGCGCCATTTGCAGCATGCCGCTGAAGTTCGCCACCGCCATGAAGTGATTGGGACCGGCGTTGGCATCGACGAATTTCTGCGCCGCTTCCCGCGCGCGCTGCTGGTCGGCCAGCTGCATCGTCGAGTTATCGAAGAACAGCACCATGTAGCGCTTCTGATCGTTATTCGGATTCTTGGGGTCGGCCTCGAAGGAAAAGCTGGTGATGGACTGCTGTTTCTCGTCTTCCCAGACTTTGAAATCCTTTTGCTGAAGGTCGTGTACGTAGTTGTCCTTCTTGTCGGTGACCACCACATCGACCAGGACGACCCGGGTTTCGGTGTGGATCACCGTGCTCGGCGGCGCCTGCTGCGCGGGCGCGGACACGCTGGCCAGCAGCGCGACGACCGCTGGAGAGAAACGCTTCACGGATGAATGCATGCTAAACCTCCACGACCATTCGATCAATCATACCGCTATCCCACTTAGGGGATTTCTACAGCGCCGTTGGCCGCCGACATCATCTGTCCTTCGGTATCTCGCACCACCACGCGCACGAGGTAGGTCCCTGGTTTGACGTCGAAAGACGTGCGCAGCGTCACACCGGGCCCGAGGCGGTTCTCGAGTGTTTCGTCCTTCAGGTGGAACTCGATGGTCTTCTGGATGGCTTGCGTGAGATTGCCGTTGCGATCGAACAGCGCCGAAACCACAACCACGTTATTGTTATTTCGCCCGTCGGTCTTGCGGAACTTGAAGCGCTTGAGATCCATGTGGCAGAGCACTGAGACTTTGGCGGCCGACTCGGTGGTCTTGAAGAACTGCGTGTGTAGGTCCATGGGGAGTTCGTTCAGCTCCTCGCGCGAAAACAGGGCGTCTTCGATCTCCTGGCGCGCCGTGGCCTCCGCGCTTTCCAGGTGTTTGGGCGCGTAGTAGCCTTTGCGCGCCTGCGGGCTCAAACCAGCGCCGCTGGTTTTGACCAGCGACACCCGCAGCGCGTGGAAGGTGCCATCCATCTTAAGATTCTGCGGCGAAAAACCGAGCAGGTAGACATACTGCGGCACCTCGGTAAGCTGGCGGAAGCCCGCCGCCAGGTCGTTGCTGTTGTGAAACCAGGTGCCGCCCGTGCCCGCGGCCACGGTCGCCAGAACGTCTTCGCCCGCGATCGCCGCGTCGCGCTGGTACTGGCTGCGGATGCGCGTCGCGTAGGAGTTGAAACTGGCGCGGCTGGCGTCCAGCGAGGGGTCGGTCCACAGTCCGCGTGCATCGAGCGAGTTGATCACCACGTTGGCGCGCACCGCGCGGTCCAGAATATCGCCCAGTTCCTGGTAATCCTCCGGCGTGACGAAACCGGGCGAGGCCAGCACGATGCTGCGCTGTCCGGGTGTGCCTCCCATGCGGCGTATCAGGTCTTTCAGCACCATCAGGGACACGCGCGTCTCCTGTTCGCCGATGGAAACCATGCGCTGCGCGGCCGCCCGCGCGAACTCCGGAGCGGTCTGTACCGCCGGGCCCGACAGATGTTGGCACGCGATCACTTCGGCGGTGGCGGCCTGCAGCGCCATGTTGTCGTTCTTATTCACGATCATGTCCGCCATATAGTAATCCAGGTCGGGGCATTCCTGCACCGTACTGTGGCCGATGGGCCGCGGCAGCAGCCGCATCAACGTGTCGTGCAGCTTCTCCCGGTCGTCGGTGAATTCGAGGACGGTCTGGCCGGAGGTTGTGAAAATTGCCGCGCGGTCGTTTTTTTGCAGCGACTCCATGTTCTGGGCCGCGGCATCGCGCGAGTGCGCCAGGTCCGCGAAATCCAGGTGAATATCGTCAAAAAGATAGGCCACGAAGCGGTCCGGCAGGTCGGCAGGCGCGCTCTGGCCGTCCGGCATCGCGATGGTTTTGTTTTTCTCCCCGGGCGGAAGATCCGGCCGCTCGATGGAAAAGCGCGTAATCTGCTGCGGCTTGCCGCGATCGAAAAGCTGGAAATCCTCCTTTTTGAGGGTGCCGGTTGCGTGTCCCTGTTTATCGCGTACCACCACCGGGACCATCACCAGGTTGACCCGCGCCTGAAACGTGGCCGGCTGGTCATGCTGCGTCATTTCGGCCGCCGGATGCTCCTGGGCCCACGCCAGGGCAGCCAGCAAGGGCAGCGCCCCGCACACAAAGGATAATCGGCGCATAAGAATGTCAGACACATCATAGGCCATGGCGGCATCGGAGACAAAGGGACCGGCGGCTGCGGGTTTGCATCCGCAATTACGATATGTAGTACGATATATTGCAATGAAGCCTCTCTTCCCGTTCCCGCTTGCGGGTTTTCCGGCTCTCGGCGGGGATCTTTCCGGCCGCGCCCGATTCTTCGGGCTCGGCGAGGTGCGTCTGGCCGTGCTCTCGCTCCTTTCCGAGGAGCCCCGCAACGGCTACCAGTTGATGAAGGAACTGGCATCGCGTCTGGGCCCGCTCTATCGCGCCAGTTCCGGGACCGTTTACCCCGTCCTGAAACAGATGGAAAAAGAGGGCCTCGTCGAGTGCCGCCTGGAAGACGGACGCCGCCTGTACCGCCTGACCCGCGCCGGCCGCAAACTCCTCGGTACGGAAGGCGCGGCTATTCGAAGCATCTGGAGCCGTGCCGAAGAGACGGAGGACCTCGGCCGGCAGATCGGCCCCCATTCTCTGGCGGTGGCCGGTCCTTTGAACGAACTCTACGCGGCGGCCATGCGCGCGGCACGATGGGCCGCGGGGAATCCCGACCGCGAGGACCGCGTTCGCGGCATCCTCCGCGGAGCTTCCGCCGCGCTCAACGGCCTGATGGCGAAGGAGAAACCATGACCCTGGATGACGTCCGCGCATTTTATTCCGAAGAGGTGCAACTGGCGGCGCCGCTGCGTTCGCGGGCCGTTGCCGAAGCATTTGCCCGTGTGCCCCGCGAGGCTTTTCTGGGACGCGGCCCGTGGCAGATCGGGCAGCCCGATCTCGGCATGGGCGCCACCTATCTGACAACCGAAGATGGCGACACCCGCCACATCTATCACAACGTGTCGGTCGCGCTGGACGCCAGCCGCCACCTCTTCAACGGCCAGCCGGCCACAATCGGCCGCTGGATCGACGAACTGGAGATCCGCCCCGGCGATGGCATTTTCCACCTGGGATGCGGCACCGGCTACTACACCGCCATCCTCTCGGAATTGGCCGGTCCCGATGGCCGTGTGCTGGCGTGCGAAGTGGATGCCGGTCTCGCGGCGCAGGCGCAGGCCAACCTCGCACCGTATGCGAACGTCAGCGTGCACGGCGGCGATGGCGCGGCTTTCGATCCGGGGCCCTGCGACGTCATGCTGATCAATGCCGGGGTGACGCATCCGCTGCCGGACTGGCTCCAGCGGCTCAAGGAGGGCGGCCGCATCATCGTTCCGCTCACCGTCGCGTTCGGCGAGACGCTGGGCAAGGGCGTGGTGGCAAAGATCGTGCGCCAGGGCGAACGGTTTTCCGCCCGCGTCATCGGGATGGTGGTGATCTATTCCTCGGCCAGCGCTCGCGACGCGGAAATCGAAAAAAACCTCGGGAAAGCCCTGCCGACCGGCGCCCTCATGAAACTGGCGGGCGTCCGGACCGACGAGCACGCTGAGGAGGAAACCTGCATTCTCCACGCTCCCGGCGTCTGTCTCACCCGTTGAGGGCACTCCGACCGGGAGGCTGTCCTTCATCGGCCGCGAACGGTGTCGGTCACCCCATGAATTTTTGCAACATTACGGCCCCCGCGGATCGTATATGCAGGCATGGGAGCCATGATCCGCGGTTTGCGCCAGGCCACGCGCTCGCTGGCCCGCGACAAGAGCTTTACCCTCACGGTGGTGGTTACCATCGCCGTCTGTATCGCGGCCAACACCGCCATCTTCGCGGTGGTGAACTCGGTTTTGCTGCGGCCTCTGCCCGTACCTGACGCCGGGTCCATTCTGGTGATGGCCAACCGCTACCCCAAGGCGGGCGCCGATTTCGGCTATAACAGCGCCACCGGCGACTATTACGACCGGATGCGCGACGTCCACGTCTTCAGCGAACAGGCTCTCTTCCGCAGCGGCGGCCGCACCATCGAGATTCAGGGCACGCCGCAGCGGATCACCGGCATGCAGGCCACGCCCTCGCTGTTCCGCCTGCTGCGCGTCCCGCCAGCCTACGGCCGCGCCTTCACCGACGCCGAGGGCGAACCCGGCGCCGACCAGGAAGCCATCCTGAGCGACGGCCTCAGCCGCGAACTTTTTGGCGGTCCGGAAGCCGCCCTGGGACGCAATGTGCGCATGAACGGGCAGCCCTATCGCGTCGTCGGCGTGATGCCGGCCGGCTTTAACTTCATCGATCCCGAAGTGCGCGTATGGACCCCCGCCGCGTTTACCCCGGCCGAGCGCGAGGTGCACCACTCCAACAACTGGCATAACATCGGGCGGCTCAAGCCCGGCGCCACGCTCCAGCAGGCTCAGGCGCAGGTGGATGCGCTCAACCGCGCCAACCTGGATCGTTTTCCGGCTTTCAAAGAGCTGCTCATCAACGCCGGCTATCATACCGTGGTCCTGCCCCTGGAAGATATGCTCGTGAGCCAGGTGCGGAGCGCTCTCTACCTGTTGTGGGGCGGAGCCGCTTTCGTGCTGCTCATCGGAGCGGTCAACGTGGCGAACCTGGTGCTCGCCCGCACCGCGACCCGCCGCAAGGAATTCGCCACGCGGCTCGCCCTGGGCGCGGGCACCGGCCGCCTGATGCGCCAACTCGTGACGGAAAGCATTCTGGTGGCGCTGGCGGGAGGCGCCGCGGGCACGGCTCTGGGCGCGGCCCTTTTGCGCGCCCTCGCCCATAGCGGCATCGAAACGCTGCCGCGCGCCGCGGAGGTTCGCGTGGATGGCGTGGTCGCGGTGGTCATGCTGGCGACCGCCGCGCTTATCGGCATCGCCATGGGGATCATTCCGTCGCTGCAGGTGGTCCGCGCCCGCGTCAACGATGTGCTGCGCGAAGAGAGCCGCTCGGGCACCGGCGGCCGGCGCGCGCGCCGGGTACGCCAGGTCCTCGTTGTGGCGCAGGTCGGGCTGGCGTTCGTCCTCCTTGGGGGCGCAGGCCTGGTGTTGGCCAGCTTCCGGCAATTGCTGCGCGTCGATCCCGGTTTCGACGTTCACGGCGTCGTGACCGCGGCCACCAGCGTGCCGCAGTCGCTCTATCCCAAGGATGCCGATGCACGGATCCTGATGGACCGCGCGCTCGATGCGATCCGCTCCATCCCCGGGGTGATCGCCGCCGGCGCCACCACCACCATTCCCTGGGGCGGCAGTCACAACGATAGCGTGATCCTGGCGGAAAACTACATCATGAAGCCGGGCGAATCGGTCATCTCTCCCGAGCAGGTGACCGTCACCCCGGGATATTTCGAAGCCATGCACATCCCCATGGTCGCCGGGCGCCCGTTCGACCGGCGCGATTCCGATACGCGCCCGGAGCCGTCATCGTGGATCAGCGGTTGGCGCGCCACTTCTGGCCAGGCCGCAACCCGCTCGGCCGCCGCATGTATTTTCCGGAGGACATGAACGACCTGCTGAAGACCGATCAAAACACGCACTGGCTGACCGTTGTGGGCGTCATCGGTTCCGTTCACACCGCCAGCATCGAGGGCAATGGCAGTCAGGTGGGCTCGTATTATCTGTCCTACGCGCAGAACGTGCAACGAGGTTACGCTTTGGCGATCAAAACCGCCGGCGCCACCGGGCCGATCATGCAGGCTGCGCGGGCGCGTTTCGGCGCCATCGCGCCCAACCTGGCGTTGTTTGACGTGCACACCATGGAAGAGCGCGGCGATTTGTCGCTCGCTTCGCGGCGCGCCTCCCTCACGCTCTCGATGTTCTTCGGCTGCCTGGCGCTGTTCCTTTCGGCGATCGGCATCTACGGTGTGCTCGCGTACCTGGTGACGCAGCGGCAGCGCGAAATCGGCATCCGCACTGCGCTCGGCTGCACGGCGGGCGGCGTGGTCAGACTGGTGATGCGCGAAGCGCTCTGGCTGCTCGGTGTAGGGCTGCTCCTGGGCGTAGCCGGTTCGTTCGCGGTGCGCTCCGTGGTCGCAAGCCAGCTCTATGGCGTGAAGCCGCTCGATCCCCTGGTGCTCTCGGCCGTCATCGCGACTCTTTCGGCAGTCGGCCTCGGGGCCTGTGCGCTTCCGGCGCGGCGCGCCACCCGCGTCGATCCCGCGGTGGTCCTGCGCGAGCAGTAATCGCGCGGTATCGCCGTGCAGCGCCGGAGCATGCCGGTGCGTTTCCACACACTTTTGCCCGACTGGCGCTGTTACCCTGTCTGAGAATGTCCGACGAGCCCTTGCAACTCCTGTTGAATGCATCGGCGACACTGCTCGGGCCGCTCTCCCTCGATGAATTGCTGCGACGGGTCCTCGAACTGGCGCGCAAACTGAACGCAGCCGAAGCCTGCGCCATCTGGCAGCACGATCCGGCCGGCGACGCCTGGCGCGTGGTGGCCGCTTCCGGTCTTTCCGAAGAGGCGGCCGATATGGTCCTGCCCGGCTCTCCCACCTATTCTCTGGGTGACCAGGCCCTCTGTTTCGAAGATGTCTTCACTTCGCAGCTCATCGCCGGCCGGCGCGAGTTCTACCGGAAGGAGGGCGTGCGCAGTCTCGCGCTGGTGCCCCTGGCGCGAGCCGGCCAGACCATCGGTACCCTGGTCTTCTATTACCGCGTGCCGCACCGCTTCAGTGAAACCGAAGTACGGGTCATGGAGGCGTTCGGCCACCTCGCTTCCGCGGCCATGGAAACCGCCGAGCTTCACAGCGCGGGCGAACGCTCCCGGCGCGAAGCCGAGCAGGCCCGGACGCGTTCGGGCTTTCTCGCCGAAGCCAGCGCGGTGCTGGCTTCTTCGCTGGATTTCGAAACTACTCTGGCCGCCGTTGCGCGCCTCGCCGTGCCGCATATCGCGGACTGGTGCCTGGTCGATACTCCCGATTCCGGCGGCCGCCTGAAGCTGCTGGTAGTCGCCCATGTCGATCCGGAAAAGGAGCGGCTCGCGCGGGAAATGCGCGCCAGATTCCCGCCCGATCCGCGAACCCCCGATGGCGCCGCACAGGTGGTGCGCACCCGCCGGCCGGTTCTCATCCCCGAAGTCGACGACGCCCTGTTGGTCCGCGTGGCGTTCAGCGCCGAACATCTCGACCTGTTGCGGCGGCTGGGCTGCACGTTTTTCATGTGCGTCCCGCTGACGGTGCGGGAACGTGTACTGGGCGCGTTCACCTTCGTTTCCACCGCCCCGGAGCGCCGTTTGGGACCCGAAGACCTGTCCCTTGCCGAGGACCTCGCCCGCCGCGCCGCCACGGCCATGGACAACGCCACCCTGTTTGCCAGCGTGCAGCGGGAACGCGCCGCGCTGGAGACCGCACTCGCCGCCCTGCGTGAAAACGAAGACCGCCTGCTTATGGCTCTGGATGCCGGCCGCATGGGCATCTGGCAATGGGAACTCCCGAGCGGCGTCCTGCACGGCACCGATAATTTCGAGAGAATGCACGGCTTCCCGCCCGGCGGTTTCGACGGCCGCTACGAAACCCTCCTGTCCACGATCCATCCCGACGACCGCGCGGGCTTCCAGGCTGCCATCGACCGCGCCCTTCGCTCCCTCACCGATCTCGAACTCGAATTCCGCGTGGTCCAGTCCGGAGGCGGCGTTTCGTGGCACGTCTCCAAAGGCCGGATCCTTTCGGGCGACGATGGACGGCCGCTGAAAATCGTCGGCCTTTCCATGGATGTTACCGAACGCCGGATGTTCGAGCAGAAACTCCGCGAGGGGCAGAAGCTCGAAAGCATCGGCCTGCTCGCCGGCGGCGTGGCCCACGATTTCAACAATCTTCTGACCGGCATCCTCGGCAACGCCAGCCTGGCGCTGGAAGTCCTTCACCCCGGCAATCAGGCTTCGCCGTTGATCGAAAACGTGGTGCGCGCCAGCGAACGCGCCGCCGCCCTCACCCAGCAGTTGCTGGCGTACGCAGGCAAGGGGCGGTTCGTAATCGAGCCGCTCAATCTCTCGTCGCTGGTTCGCGAAATCACCGGGCTTGTCAATGCCACGATCCCGAAACTGGTTCAACTGGAACTCGATCTCGACCCCCGCCTGCCCGGCATCGAAGGCGACGCCAGCCAGTTGCAGCAGGTGGTCATGAACCTGGTCACTAACGCCGCCGAATCGATGGACGGGAAGGCCGGCACCGTGTGGGTCACAACGCGGGTCGAACGGCCCTCCGGCAGCGTCTGCCTCGAAGTCCGCGATGAAGGCTGCGGCATGGACCAGGAGACCCAGGCGCGCATCTTCGACCCGTTTTTCACCACCAAGTTCACCGGCCGCGGCCTGGGGCTTGCCGCCGTCTCGGGCATCGTGCGCGGCCACGGCGGATCGATCCAGGTGTCCAGCGCGCCGGAGCGGGGAAGCACCTTCCGCGTTCTGTTCCCCGCCGCTACCGGCGTCCCGGCCGTAAAAGCCGATGCGGGGAAGAATGAAGACCTGCGCGGGAGCGGCCTGGTCCTGCTCATCGACGATGAGGATACGGTACGCATTACAGCGGCGGCCGCCCTCCGCCGATATGGTTATAGTGTGGTCGCGGCGCAAAACGGAGCCGAAGGGATCGCACTTTTCCGCGCCCGCGCGCCGGAATTTGCCGCGATCCTCCTCGATCTCACCATGCCCGTGCTCGATGGGGCCTCGGCGCTACGGCTGATCCGGGAAATCCGGCCTGACGTTCCGGTCGTCCTCTCCAGCGGCTACAGCGGGCTGGAGGTGAGCCGCCGGTTTGCGCCGCGTGAGATCGCCGGTTTCCTGCAAAAGCCCTATACCGGCGACGCGTTGGCCCGTGCGCTGAGAAGGGCTCTGGCGCCGCCGCTGGTATCGCGGCAGACCCATTCGTGAGGCTCCTTGTACGCATTCCGGCCGGCCGCGCACACGCGGGTGATGCAATGTGCCAAAATAAAGCAAGGTGTTTGGGTGCAGCGGTTTTCGTTCTTCGCTGCGCATGATATGAAGGCGCTAACTATACTTTTTTCTTTCGGAATCGTCGCTTCTTCCGGAAGAATCGTCAATTTCGATAAGGCCCAGCTTGGGAAAACGCCCTCGGGATGGTCGGTTGCCATGACCAACCGGGGGGCTGCGCCGCAATGGCGCATCGTCAAAGATACCAGTGCTCCCACGCAGCCGTACGTGTTGGCACAGACCTCCAACGATGCTACGGATAATCGCTGCCCGCTGGCCATTCTGGATGGCATCTCCGTGCAGAACGGCGATATCAGTGTCCGGCTCAAGCCCGTTTCCGGCCAGGAAGACCGCGCCGGCGGCGTCGTGTGGCGCTATCGCGATGCGAACAACTATTACCTGGTCCGCGCCAACGCGCTCACCAAGAATGTCGCCATATTTAAGGTGGAAAACGGGCAGCGTACGCAGATCTCCATCCCCGTGCCGCACAATATCCCATCCGGCGCCTGGAGTCTTCTGAAAGTCTCGGTCCGCGGAAACAGATTCCAGATCTACGTCAATCACCGCCGCATTCTGCAGAGCGAGGATTCCACGTTCCGCGGCGCCGGCAAGGTCGGCCTGTGGACCGTCGCCGATTCCGTAACCTACTTCGACGATTTCCGGGTCTATCCCAAATAGGGCGAGCCGGCCGGCCGGTCAGACATTCAGCCCCAGAAAGCTGCGCGTGTTGTCGTAGCAGATCCGGCGTACCATGTTTCCAGCCATCTCCAGATCCGCCGGAATCTCGCCGGCTTCCATGTCCTTCCCGAACAGATCGCACAACACACGGCGGAAATATTCGTGCCGCGGATAGCTCATAAACGAGCGGGAATCCGTCAGCATCCCGACAAAGCGCGAAATGAGCCCGCAGCTCGAGAGTGCATTCATCTGCCAGGTCATGGCCTCTTTCTGGTCAAGGAACCACCAGCCGCTGCCCATCTGGATCTTCCCTGCCACCGAGCCGTCCTGGAAGTTGCCGATCATCGTGGCCACCGCGTAATTATCGGCCGGATTGAGGTTGTAGATGATGATCCTGGGCAGCGCATTCTCCTGGTCAAGCCGGTCGAGGTAGGCGCCTAAAGCGTCCACCTGCAGCCAATCGCCGATGGAATCGAAGCCGGTATCGGCTCCGAGCTGGTGGAACCGCCGCGTGTTGGCGTTGCGCCGCGCGCCCAGGTGAAGCTGCTGCGTCCATCCCTTTTCCGCGTCCCACACTCCGAACAGCACCATCAGGTACGTCGCGAACTTGCGCTGCTCTTCTGCGCAGGCTGCGTGCCCGGCGCGGACGCGGTCGAAAACCGCCGCCGCTTCCGCTTCTGAGCAGAAATCCGCGTACGTCGTGTTGATGCCGTGGTCGGAAAGCCGCGCCCCCATCTGGTGGAAGAAATCATGCCGCTGCTTGAGCGCGTCCACGAATCCGCGGAACGTTCCCGCGGAAATGTTGCTTGCCGCCTCCAGACGGCCCACCCACACGTTGAAGGCCTCCGGCAGGTGCACGTTCAGCGCTTTATCCGGCCGGAAACAGGGGAACATTTTGGTGGCGAGCCCACCGGAGGCCACCGCTTTGTGACAGGCCAGGTCGTCGGTCGGGTCGTCGGTCGTGCACACCGCCTTGACGTGAAACTTCCCCAGGATGCCGTGCGCGCGCAGTTCGGGCGTGGCCAGCAGGGCGTTGGCTTCTTCCCAGACCCCCGCCGCCGAGCTTTCGTTCAACAGCCGGTCGATTCCGAAATACCGCTTCAGCTCCAAATGTGTCCAGTGATACAGCGGATTGCGCAGCGTCTCGGGAACCGTTCGCGCCCATGCCAGAAACTTGTCGCGCGGCGCGGCATCGCCCGTGCAGAAACGTTCGTCCACGCCGTTGGCCCGCATGGCGCGCCACTTGTAATGGTCGCCTTCCAGCCAGATTTCGAACAGGTTGGCGAACTGCCGGTTGGCGGCCACGTCCTGCGGCGGCAGATGACAGTGGTAGTCCAGAATCGGCTCGGCAGCCGCATATTCGTGAAATAGCCGACGGGCAGTTTTATTGCTGAGGAGAAAATCTTCGTGGATGAACGACATGGCTCACTGCTGATTGGAACATAATTCGCGCCGCGGGGGATAATGACAGTTGCTGCGTCAATTCGTCAACTGGGTGGAAAGCGGCGAAAAGACCGCACAGGAGCTTCTGGAACTCTGCCTGGCGCGCATCCGGGCCGCGGATTCCACAATCCGCGCCTGGGTGGAAGTCGCGCCCCGCCCCGCCGCCGCTTCCGGTTTCCTGAACGGCATTCCGTTTGGGGTCAAAGATATTTTCGAGACGCTCGGCATGGCCACCGAATACGGCTCTCCGCTCTATGCCGGGCGGAAGGGCGCGAGCGATGCCAGTGTGGTGGACGAACTCCGCCACACCGGCGCTGTCCTCCTCGGCAAAACCCAGACCGCCGCGTTCGCCTCCTTCGACCCCGCGCCCACCGGAAATCCGCGCCTGCCCGGCCACTCGCCGGGCGGAAGTTCCGCGGGCTCCGCCGCGGCCGTGGCTGCGCGCATGGTGCCCTTCACCGTGGGCTCGCAGACGCTGGGCTCCGTGCTGCGCCCCGCTTCCTACTGCGGGGCGTGCGGCTTCAAGCCCAGCCATGGCCTGATTCCCAGCGAGGGAATGCTGCCCTTTGCCCCTTCTCTCGACACCGTGGGGCTGTTCACCGAAACCGCCGCCGATATGGCCATGCTGTGGGCGCGCGGCTTTCTTGGCCACATCGATCTGAACCTTCGCCGCCCGTTGTACGTCCGCGTGCCGGCCGATGACGCCATGACGCATGCGCTCGAACTCGCCATCGAAAAACTACGCGCCCAAGGCATCGCGGTGACCGACGCCGATGCGCCCGAAGGGTGGTCCGAACTCGTCGCCGCCGCTCTCGCTATCAACACCTACGAAGGCGCACACACCCACGCCGCCCGTTATCAGGAATTCGGCGAGCGCATCGGACCGCGCCTTGCCGCGCTGGTGCGCCGCGGTCTCGCCATGCCGCCCGAAGACTATGAAACGGCTCTCGCCCACGTCTCGCGCATGCGCAGCCGCGTGGCGGCGCTGTTTTGGGAACACCCCGCCATTCTCACTGCCGCCGCTACCGGCATCGCCCCCGAAGGCCTTGAAAGCACCGGCGATGCCGCCAACAACGCCGCCTGGACCGCCCTGGGCCTGCCTGCCATCTCTGTCCCGTTGCCGGTCGAGTCGGCTCCGGTCGGCTTGCAGATTGTCGGCGCCTGGGGGCGAGACGACGCCGTCGTCTCGGTGGCCGCCGATGCCGAGCGTCTGCTGGCCGATTCGTAGTCGCCGCTGGCACCGGCGCCGTGTCAGGATGAATTGGATGCCCCTGCGCCATCGCCTCGAAGCCTACTTCGAATTCAAAGCCCTGGGAGCCGACTGGCGCACCGAAATCCTGGCCGGCTTCACCACGTTCATGACGATGGCCTACATCGTCTTTGTCAATCCGGCCATTCTCCACGAAACCGGCATGCCTCTGGCCGCGGTCACGGCGGCCACCTGCCTTTCAGCAGCGGTCGGCAGTTTTCTGATGGGCGGACTGGCCCGCTACCCCATCGCGCTCGCTCCCGGAATGGGGCTCAACGCCTACTTCACGTATTCGGTGGTGAAAGGCATGGGCATTCCCTGGCAGGCGGCGCTCGGCGCGGTCTTCCTTTCCGGCGTGGCGTTCTTTGTACTGACGATTCTGGGCGTGCGCCAGCTCATCATCTCCACGATTCCCTTCGAACTCTATGCCGCTGTCGCTGCCGGCGTGGGTCTGTTCATCGCGCTCATCGGCTTCCGCAATTCCGGCATCGTCGTTCCCAGCGCCGCGACTACCGTAGCGCTCGGGAACCTGCGCGACAAAAGCACCGCCCTGGCCATATTCGGCCTTCTTCTCACCGCGGCCCTGCTCGCCTGGCGCGTCCGTGCCGCCATGCTCATCGGAATCGTCGCCACTACCCTGATCGGCCTCGCAACCGGCGTAGCGCGCTGGGCCCCGCAGACGTACCGCTTCACCGACCTCGCCGCCACCGCCGGCAAACTCGATATCGCCGCCGCCGTGCGTTTCGGATTCGTCGAAGTTGTCTTCGTCTTCCTCTTTATTGACCTGTTCGATAACATCGGAACGCTGGTTGCGGTAGGCAAGAAGGCCGAACTCTTCGATAAGGCCCACCAGATCCCGCGCGTCAACCGCATTCTCCTCTCCGACGCCACGGCGACGATCGTGGGCTCCCTGACCGGCACCTCCACCGTGGTGAGCTACATCGAAAGCGCGGCCGGCGTCGCCGCCGGCGGCCGCACCGGCGTGACCGCAATCGTCACCGGTATCCTCTTCGTCGCCGCGCTCTTTCTCGCCCCCGCCGTAGGAGCGATCCCCAGCGCCGCCACGGCGCCGGCACTAATCATCGTCGGCAGCCTGATGGCCGGAGCCATGGCTGAGATCCGGTGGCAGGACCCCGAGATCGCTATTCCCGCGTTCCTTACGATGACGGCCATCCCGCTGACCTTCAGCATCGCCAACGGCCTGGCATTCGGCTTCACGGCATATACCGTTCTCAAGATCCTGCGAGGGAAATTCCGCGAGGTGAGCTGGTTCATGTACCTGTTAGCCGCGCTGTTTGTGGCGCGGTTTGTGTATTTGGCGAAGGGTTAAATGGGTCACTTCTGCTGGATCCCGGTGACTCCCGTGACGGTTCGGGTCGATGGTAATGTCTTCGACGTGAATCTGTCGAACCTCTGGGCCTGACGATTCCGGGAGCAGCCAAGGCCCTCGGTATCAGGGGTGTGGCTCCGGCGGCAGGCGAACGATGACCTGGCAAACGTCTGACGGGACGAGATCGAGATCAGACGGGACGGCGAGCTTCGTGACGTCGCTTTGCGGGCTGGTTCGGTCTGGCAATTGCGCTCACCACTCGCGATGCGCTTCCCGCCAATGCGTTGAGATCCTACTGCCCTATCTCGACCCGAACCACTACACTTGCGTCAAGGTCGATCATACCTATTTCAAGAGGAGTGGCGGGAGTCGTTCCGCTGGGTGCAGGCGGTGCCGCTCTCTTGTACATGCCCAAGCCTTCTTCCGACGGGGCCTCTTCGACGGACAGCACGCGTAGTACCTTGAGTCCAAGACCCGCAGCCATTGCTTCGGCGCTCGTCCTCGCCTGTGCGGCGGCCTCTCGGAGAGCCCGAGCGCGGACTGACCCAGGGTCCCTGAGCTGGTATTGGAGCTTCCGGATCACATTCGCGCCGGATCGTGTAGCTGCGTCGATTAGCCCACTCACCTGTCCGAGATCGTCAACGGTGACTTCGACGACATTCGTTGCCGTGTAGCCGCTGATCGTGGGAGCAGCCCCTGGTTTCGGGTATTCGTAATTCGGACGCACGGAATAAGTCGTCGTTCTCATGTTCTTGTCTCTGACCAAATGAGCCAGCTCCGATACGACGGTGTGAGTCTGTCTCGCGTTCTGGGCGGCAACGAGGGCGACCGTCGCTCCCTCGGACACAACTCCGATCTCGATCACGGCTTGATCCGGCTTGACCGAAATGGTGGCCTCACCGCTCGCTTGGATGTACGGCTTGTCGGTCGTGTGCAGGGTGGCGTCGACAGATACCCGTTGGCATAGCGCCGGCAATGCAGCCCACGCCAGAGCTATCACGGCAGTCTTCACAAATCGATTGACGACCATAAGAATGACCGCAAAACTCGTCGATGAAAAAGGGCAACTTAAATATGCCGTTGCCATTCACATAGACGATGATGGGGGCAGAAAAGTCGCCGGGCCGGGACTGTTTCAGTGCTCATTACGAGTCATCGGCCTTGTAGTGGCGTCACCCGAGAAGTACCCGGAAGCCGTCCGGGCAGAATCCACGTCTCAGGTAACGTCTTTCGGCCACAAGGGTGGTCACGCTCGATCGACAGGGCGGAGTCACTCCGCTCTCAGAGCCTGCACCGGATCCACGCCGGCGGCGCGGCGCGCCGGCAGAAACGCCGCGAGCAGCGCGGCTAGCCCTAACAGAAGCGCGGCTCCGAACAGCATCCACGGATCCCACGGCGTCACGCCGAAAAGCTGGCTCGCGATCAGATGTCCGGCGCCGATCGCCGCAGGAATCCCCAGCGCCAGCCCGATGCCCACCTGAACGAAGGCTCCGCGCAGCACCATCGCCAGCACCGAACCGCGGTCCGCGCCCAGCGCCATGCGCACGCCGATTTCGCCCGTCCGCTGCTCCACGCCGTACGCCGTCACGCCGTAGAGGCCCACGGCGGCCAGCACCAGCCCGATCGCCCCGAAGAGCCACGTCAGGCTGGCAATCATATTCTGTTGGGCGAAATCCCCGTGAATGATTTCGGAATAGGAGTGGACGCCGTTCATCACGAGGTTCGGGTCGATATTCGCCACCGCTCTTCTCACCTGCTCTGCCAGGGCGGGCGGATTGCCCGGCGCCCAGATCGCCATGTTGTACAGGTAATGCGACCAGACCTCGCGGCTCTCCGTCTCCGCTTCATCGAAGTGTGTGGCCTGCGCCTCCGGGAGGAAGTAGATCGGCCTCGTACCGCCTCCGAAATCGATATCGGAGGCTACGCCGACAATTTCGTACATTCCCGCGTTTTTCCGCGGGATCGGGCCGAAATGCTGCCCGATGGGGTTCTCCCCGGCAAAGAACTTTTTCGCGAACGCCTCGTTGACTACGGCGACAGGCCGGGTGGCGGCATTGTCCGCTTCGGTGATGGGCCGTCCCGTCAGGATCTTGTCTCCATAGGTCTGGAAGAATCCCGGCGTCACCCGGGTCCAACCGGATGAAACATCGTCTTTCGGGCCGGGTTCGGGTTTGCCTTCAAACCCGACGTCATGCCCCCAGACCCAACCGGTCAACGGCGCTTCAAGCACGCCGCCGGCCATGCGAGCGCCGGGGATGGACCGCAGCCGGTCCTCCAGTTCCCGATACAGCGGTGCCAGTTGCCCCGGCTTGTATCCCGAAATCTTCGTATCGATCGAGACGAGGTACCGTCCATCCGTATCGAATCCAAAATTCCGATGCTCGCGATTGCGCAGGCTCTGGCCCAGCATGAATGCCGCGCTCAGCAGCACCAGCGACACCGCCGCCTGCAGGATGACCAGCGTCTTCTGCGCCCAATGGCGATTGCGTCCCGTGGAACGGCTCGCGCCGCGCAGCGCTTCAATCGGGTCGGCGTGCGAATTCATCCAGGCCGGCGCAATTCCGAACAGCACTGCCGTAATCAGCGAAATCCCCAGAGCGAAGAGCAGTACCGCGGCGGAAGGCGCGGCATCCACCGGGACCCATCCGGTAAAAGCCAGGTGCAGAATGAGGCTCGCGCCGGCATACGCGACGGCAATTCCGGCGGCGGCGCCCAACACCCCCAGGGTGAGGCTCTCGGCGAGCGCCTTCGAAACCAGCCGGCCGCGCGGCGCTCCGATAGCCGCGCGCAGCGCCATCTGGAACCGCTCTTTCAGACCGCGCGCCAGCAATAGATTCGCTGTGTTGGCGCAGGCTACCAGTAACACGCAGAGCGCCGCCAGCAGCAGCAGCCACAGCGCATCTTTGTAGTCCTCGCGCATGAGGGAAACGCCCGCGCCCCCTGGCGTCAGAAACAAGGTCTGCTTTTGCAGGAGCGCTTTTTCCCGCGCCGTCATGTCGCCCGCGCGGCTCGCCAGCCACTGGTGCAATTCCACCTGGAGTTGCGCCTCCAGGGTTTTCGGATTCGTGCCGGGGCGGACCCGCCCGATCAGATCGAGCCACGCCAGACGCGGATTCTCGAGGCGCGAGGTGGCCGTGGCAATCAGCGGCTCTGTCGCCAGCGGCAGCCAGAAATCGGGCATGTCCGAGCCGGTAATCTTCGCGCCGAAGAAACCCGGCGGGGCGATCCCGACCACCGTGAGGACGCGTCCGTTCACCTGGTAGGTCGCTCCGGCTACCGAGGGATCGGAGCCATACTTTTCCTCCCAGGTGTGGAAGCTCATCACTGCGACAGGCGGCGCGCCTTCGCGGTCGTCGGCATCGGTAAGGGTCCGGCCGCGCCAGGCGGAAATCCCCAGCGTCGCGAAGAAATTGCCGGAGACGTATTCGCCGATGTTGGTCTCGACAGGGGCCCGCGAGCCAGCGCGCCGCACGGCTAACTGCGCATTGCCTTCCCCGATCTGGAATGCTGCAAGGCTCTCGAAAGCCGGGGTATTGCGGCGGAGGAGCTTGTAAGCGTCCCACGAGAACAGAGTCCAGTCGTTCTGCGTGTACCCTTCCGCGTAGCAGCAGCGCGCCAGGTCACCGACGCGCCAGAGCTGCTCGGGCTGAACGACCGGCAGCGACCGCAGCATCACCTGCTGCACCAGCGTGAAGATCGCCGTCGTCGCGCCGATGCCGAGCGCAAGTGTCGCCACCGCGGCAGCTGTGAAGACGGGGGATCGGCGCAGTTGCCGAAGCGAGTCCCGCAGATCCCTCCAGATGGAGTTCATCCCTTCAGCTTACGCTCACCGAGGCCGATTTCCTGCACGCGGAATCTCGTGATGCGAGCAATCAATTTCACCGGGACGGGCTCAGAGAGCGGGAAGCGGATGGTGCCCTTGTCGACCTTGTAGGCTGCAAGTTCGTCGCGGAATGCCGCGATTACCGGCCCGGTGGCAGCGTAGATCGAGTAGTGTTCCTTCCAGACGGCAAAATAGAGCAGACGGCGCCCGTGCAGCGTGTAGGTCGGCATCTTATAAGAGACGACTTCCCGGGCGTCCGGCGCAGCCCTGCGGATCGCGCTGCGCACGCGCCGGAGGACGGCCTGCACCGCCTTCGGCTGCAGGGCGATGTACTCATCCACGGATCGCACGGCGTTTTCGGGCACCACGAGGATTATCTCATGAGCCCTGTGAACCTCTCTTCTGCTTTGGCGTAATCCATAGCAGAGAGGATCGAGATGATACAGCAGACGCGAATCGGTAGAGTCTGGGCGGCAGCGGCAGCATTGGCAGCGGCCGGCATCCTGGCTCCTTGCACCGCATGGGCGCAAGGCTCGCAGGCCGCGCGCGTTCCTTCGCGGACCGTTGTAACCGTGGAGGAGCCCGACGCACAACGAACGAAACAGGAGTTAACGACTCTCCTCGAAAAGTATCCGCCTGCTTTGCGCGGTGCGCTGGCGCTCGATCCGACCCTCCTCGAGAACCAATCCTACCTCGCTGCCTATCCGGCCCTGGAGGGCTTCTTAACCGCGCATCCGGAGATCCTGCGCAATCCGACCTACTATATCGGCGAGCCTCGGGAACCTCGATTTCCGCAGGACCGGGATTCTCAAGTCGTCAACATGTGGAGAGATCTGCTCAACGATGTGGCCGTCTTTGTGGGTTTCGGCATGGCCATCGGGGTGGTGGTCTGGCTGATTCGGACCGTCATCGATTATCGCCGCTGGAGCCGCCTGGCCCGGGTGCAGACCGATGCCCATACCAAGCTCCTGGATCGGTTCACGGCGAACGAAGAACTGCTCGCGTATATCCAATCGCCGGCGGGTTCGAAATTTCTGGAATCTTCGCCGATCAAGCTCGATGCCGGCCCGCGCAGCCTGGGCGCGCCGATCGGCCGGATCCTATGGTGCGTGCAAGGGGGGCTGGTGCTGGTGGCCGGCGGAATTGGCTTGCGGGTTGCAAGCGCGCAAACTTCGGGCGATGCCGCTCAACCCCTCTACGTTCTGGGGATTCTTGGAATTGCGCTTGGGTTCGGGTTCGTCATTTCCGCCATCATTTCGTTCGCGATCTCGGAACGCCTGGGGTTGCTCGAAAGGCCCTCCCCCACGCGCCGGGTTGACCCCGCGGCCCCCGAAGGGCTGCATGACTTAAAATAGCGAAGCGCCTGAATTATGTTTCGAAATACGGCCATTACCGTTGACAGTCTTCGCGTTGAGGATTCGCCTGCGGAATTCGTAATGGACGAAGACGCATTCCGCGCATTCTACGAACGGACCGCACGAGGCGTGTGGGCATACCTCGCGCGGATCACCAGCGACCGCCAACTGGCGGACGACCTGCTTCAGGAAGCGTTCTATCGCTTTCTGCGCGCCAATGCCAATTACGAAACGGAAGCCCATCGGAGGCATTCTCTCTACCGCATTGCCACGAACCTGGCGCTGGATGCGCGGCGGAGAAGCATCATCCGTTCCGCCTCGATTTATGGCGGGGCCGAAATCGAAACGTTGCCCTCCGGCGATCAACCGGGCGCCGCGGATCGCAGAGCCGACTTGACCCGCGCGATGTCCCGCCTCAAGCCCAAGGAGCAGGCGATGCTCTGGCTGGCATATGGCGAGGGCGCGTCGCACAGCGAGATTGCCGCGGTTTTGGGTCTGAGTCCGACCAGTCTGAAGAACATGCTGTTTCGCGCGCGGCGCAGACTGGCCGCGCTGCTGCGCGGAGGGCCGGACGGGAGCGTGCGATGAAGCGTTTGGAATGCCGGTTCGAATCGGAAGTTTTCCGTGCCGTCTTTCAGGGGCGCTGGCCCGGGCGTGCCGATCCCGACCTGGCGGCCCACGTGGCGCACTGCGCGATCTGCTCCGACATTGTCACCGTCGCCGGAGCCATTGAGGAAAGCCGCGAGGAAACCGCAGCACCTCCGGCGATCCCGAATTCCGGACTCGTCTGGTGGATGGCGCAACGCCGCGCGCGACTCGAAGCCGCCGAAATCGCGGCCCGGCCAATTCAAGCAGCGCAGGCGATCGCCCTGGTTTGCGCGGCCATCCTGTTCTGCGCGTATTCGGGCGCGGTGGTATCGCGGTTTGTCGCGGCGCTCGCACGACTGTCCCCGGACAAGGGCGACCTCGACATTGCCGCACGGCTCAGCGCCGCAGCCAGCCTGCTGGCCGGGCACGCCGGCCTGGCGCTCGCCGCAGCCGCCGTGCTCCTGCTGGTTCCCGCAGCCGCCTATCTGGCGATCGGCCGGGACTGACGTTGGACCTTCCACGTCCACCTGGGAAGCCCGCTACGCTTGTGCGTCCGTCTCCAGTTTGCGGACCTGGTTGAGGCGCTTGACTCTTCCGCAGTCCGGGCAGGTGACGGAGTCGCCGCTCGGGAACGGCTGATAGCCCGGCTCCACAGGGTCACGGAATTTCAATCGCGAGCCGCAGGCGCACTGGATTTCCATGGTTCGAGTCCTGGCTCGCACGGCGCGGTGCGTGCCGGCGGCGAGCCCGGTCCCCGCCCGCGACGCGGCATTCTGTATCGTGCGTTTGAGACGCAGTGTGGCAAGCCCCCACCCGACCGCGACCCCCACGGCGAAGGCGACGAACGCGATGACGGCAAGAAAATAGGAGCCGGACAGGTCCCAACCCATGCGCTACGATTACAATACTACACGCAATGACCGCCACAGGCCGGGCTGCGTTTATGCGATCGCGGCTGCGCGCGCGATCAGAACCAACCCTGCTGTCACCATTACCGCGCCGATCGCCTGTGCCACCCGCTCACCGCGCGGCGCGATCCGCTCCGCCGTCATGGCTGCCGTCACCAACGCCATCGCGCGCGCATCCATGACTCCCATCACCAGCAGCACCGCGGTCAGGCCCGCGCAGCAGCAGGCGCAGTGAAGGCCGAGGCGCAATCCGTGGCGCCATGCAGTGCCGGCATCCGCCGATATGGTGTGTCCGCATCCGTGCTTCTCCCGGCAGGAAGCGAGCCGGTGCGCTTTCCACGCGGTGAACTGCAGCGCGCCGGCGAGCAGGACCACCACACCACCCGCGACCGGCACCGCGCTTGCCAGCGCCGCCTGCCGCATCTCGACCGCGGCCAGCGCGACGCCCGACGGGAACGCAGCCAAACCGATCGCCGCCCAAACGAAGAAGTAACCCACGCCCACGAGCGCCGTCAGCCGGCCCAACCGTTCTCCGGCTACCCCGCCGACGGAGTCGCGATAGTGCCGCAGCATCGGAACCAGCGACGGCAGCATCATCGCCACCATCATCGCCACCCACATCCCCAGGAACGACGCGGCGGCGCCAATCCACGTCTGCCCCGGCATCCGCATCCACGTCATCGACATCGTCCAGCCTCCGGGCATCGGCATTCCCATCCCGGACATGGATGCGCACCAGAGGCCCGTCAGAGCCACGCCGGCGGTGAAGAGAAGCGCCGAAACGCCGAAGAAGGTGTGCTGTGAAGTTCGCTCGATCACCATGTGAGTCCTCCAGTTCAGTCGCGCCGCGCCGCCACGGTCATGTCTCCCGCTCAGCCGGCGTACTCGTCGCGCCGCCTCCACCAGGCGCCCTTCTCGCTTCGCCCCTTCGGAGCGCGGTCGAGCCACTGGTAGACGCCCCAGAGGGCGTCCACGCCGCGCGCGTAGGTGGAATAGGTGTGGTAGACAGAACCGTCCTCGAGCGCGAATGCGCTCACGCCCGGCCGTTCGCGGACGTAGGTGGGAGTGTCGGTTCCGCACATCGCCGCGAATCGGGACGTTGCTCCCTGGCCGCTCTGTTTGCCCTCGCGCGGCTGCAACCCGGGTTCGCGGGTGAAATTGTACTCGATGCCCTGGCGCTGCTGCTCCTCGGTGAATGAGGCGCAGAAATCGAAATTGAACTCGCTGGTTTGTGAAGACGCCCACGGAAATGTCCAGCCCATCCGCTGTTTGTACCCCTGCAGCCTGGCGAGCGGCGCGCGCGACACCGCCCAGAGCATCACGTCATGGTTGGCCAGGTGAACCGCGAATCCGTTGAAGCCGTCGGCGATCGACGAGCAGGACGGGCAGCCGGCCGTGTAGTCGGGCCCGAACATGAAGTGGTAGACGAGGAGCTGCGAGCGCCCTTGGAACAGATCCGCCACCGAGGCTTCCCCTTCGTCGGTCTCAAATCGGTATTCCTTTTCGACTCGGACCCAGGGCAGTTCCTGCCGCCGCCGCGCCACCTCGTCGCTGCGCCTGGTCAATTCCTTCTCCTCTTTGAGCAGCTCGATCCGTGCTGCCAGCCACTCTTTCTGTGTTCCGGTTTTGTGTGTCGTCATCGGTTTTCGTCTCCCTGCGATTTAAAATTAGCTCTGTATATCGAAACCAAGGGAGTGACAAGTGTGGCGGGATTCCGATGGATTCGCTGATCACTGCCGCGGCGCGCGCGCTGGCCGCCGGTGATCCTCTGGGCGCGCTGAAGCGGGTTGCCCTCCGCGATGACGCGCCTGCGCTGGCGCTTCGCGGCATCGCCATGGCGCAATTGGGAGATCTGGTTCGCGCGAAGGCGCTGCTGCGGCGTGCGGTGCGCGCCTTCGGCCCCAGAGAGGCCGTGGCCCGCGCGCGCTGCATCGTCGCCGAGGCGGAAATTGCGCTCGCTTCGCGCGACCTGGGCTGGCCCGCGAAGACGCTCGACGCGGCCCGCGCGGCCCTCGAAGAGCATGGCGACCGTTTAAACGCCGCGCACGCGCGCCACCTCGAGATCCGGCGTCTTCTGCTGGCCGGCCGGCTGGATGAGGCCGAGCGCGCGCTCGCAAAACTCGATGCGGTTCCGCTGCCGCCGGCATATAGGACCGCACACGAGCTGGTGATTGCGGGGATCGCGATCCGCCGCCTTCAGACAGATGCGGCGCGCCAAGCGCTCGCTCGCGCCCGCAGCGCCGCCTGCCAGGCCGGAATCCCCGCGCTCACAGCGGAAGTCGAAACTGCATCACTCGCGCTGAGCCGGCCTGCCGCGCGCCTGGTTGCCGGCGGCCGGGAGCGGCTCCTCCTGCTGGAAGAAGTCGAAGCGCTGCTGGCGTCGGACGCATTCGTCGTGGATGCCTGCCGTCACGTGGTGCGGCGGCGCCCCACGGTGATCTCGCTCGCCACGCGCCCGGTGCTGTTTGCGCTTGCCCGCGCGCTGGCCGAAGCGTGGCCCGGAGATGTGCCCAGAGACGTGCTTCTGGCGCGGGCGTTCGGAGCGAGGCTCGCCGATGAATCGCATCGTGCGCGATTGCGCGTCGAGATGGGGCGGCTTCGCAAGGAGCTGCAAACGTTGGCCGGCGTTGAAGCTACGAAGCGAGGGTTCGTCCTTGCGCCGCTCCGCGGGCGAGAGGTCGTTGTTCTGGCGCTGCCGGTTGAAGATGAACATGCGGCTGTGCGGGCGTTTCTCTCTGATGGGGAAGCCTGGTCGAGTTCCGCCCTGGCGCTGGCAGTGGGAACCAGCCAGCGCAGCGTCCAGCGGGCGCTCGATGCGCTCGCGGAGGCGGGCAAGGTACAGTGGGTCGGCCTGGGCCGGGCACGCCGCTGGATGACCCCGCCTGTGCCCGGATTCACGACCACTTTGTTACTCCCCGCGCCGCTGCCCTTTGATTAAGGTGGAACTATGAATGAATCGCCAGCCGAAATCGTCCGCGAGTATGGACCGTTCCCCGGCGTCGAAAGGGTGCATGGAGTCGCCTATGACGGCGAAAAGGTCTGGTTCGCCGCCGGCGACAAGGTGCACGCTCTCGATCCCGCGAGCGGCAGCACGGTGCGCTCCATCGATGTCGCCGCGCACGCGGGAACGGCGTTCGACGGCCGGCACCTGTTTCAGATCGCTGAAGATCGCATCCGCAAAATCGATCCCGTGACCGGCCGTGTGCTCGCCGAGATCCCCGCGCCCGGCGGCGGCGGAGACTCGGGACTCGCGTGGGCCGAAGGTACGCTCTGGGTCGGTCAGTATCGGAGCCGGAAGATTTATCAGATCGATCCCGAAACGGGCCAGATTCTTCGCACGATTGAATCCAACCGCTTTGTCACCGGGGTCACCTGGGTCGAGGGCGAACTCTGGCACGGCACCTGGGAGGGGGACGAGAGCGATTTGCGAAGGGTCGATCCGCAAACCGGAGAAGTCCTCGAGAGGATCGAGATGCCGCCCGGCGTGAACGTTTCCGGACTCGAATCCGATGGCGGCGATCGCTTCTACTGCGGTGGCGGAAATACCGGGAAGATCCGCGCGGTCCGGCGCCCCCGGCGAGGCGCCGCGAAGTGAGCGAAGCGCGCTTTCGGCAGCGCCGCTTCGACTAACGAATTGCCGCTTGGATTCTGCCGACCCGCTCCGCCACGCTTCCCGGCTCGATGGAGATCAGTTCGAAGCCGAAATCCCGGTAGACCTCTTCGTGAATTTTTTCGAAACGCATTGTGTCCTCGAAACTGATTCGCCGCGCTTCGGTGGGTGTGAGGAAGCCGAGATTGCGAACGAAGAAGACTCGCCTCTGGTAGATCGCTTCTTTTTTGACGCGCTCCAGTTCGCTGGTGAGAACAGGTGAAAAAGCGTACCCGAGATAGACCGCCAATGCGGCGGTACAGACGATGCAGCGGTCGTGAAACTGGACCTCATCCGGCTGATGCGAGGCTCGAATCTGCCGATCTCTTTGCAGACGCGCAATCGTGTCAATGAACGAGGGGTGTGTCCAGGGCTCGGGCGTTCCCTGCGCCTGTTCGGCGGCGATGACGTCCGTCGCCGCCTCTTCCACGACGCTGAACCCTTCGAGCTCCAACTGGCGGATGAGCGCGGTCTTTCCCGCGCCCGGCGCGCCGCTGATGATGAACCGTTTCATGCGGATCGATCAGTCTATCGAAAACCGGCCGGCCGCCGGGCAGGGGGAATTGATCCGGTGAATTATCCCAATCTTGCCGATAGTCTCCGTTCCCGGAGGAGCGCGCCCTCATCATGCGGCGCCGCCTTCTTCCAGCCGAGCTTGGACAAAGAAGCCAGATGAAGTAATACGGCGAGCGGCACGAGAAAAACCGGAATCATCACGAGCGGGAATGCGGTGACGAGAGTGTTGGGCTTGTCGAATGCAAAGGACTGGAGCGCCGAGGGCGAACTCAAGAACCCGGTCGTGACGGCTACGAGGAGGTCGGCGAGCCCCAACACATTCCAGGCGCGAACGAGTCCCCTGGAGCCTCGCATGCCACGCGCGAAGGCCACAGCAACAGCAGGGGCCAGCAAGCCGACGGCAACATCTCCGGTTCCCGCCGGAAGCGCGAAGCCCCGGGGCAGGGAACCGGCAGCCAGCAGGACCAGAAAGATGACTCCCAGCACCCGGTAAATCTGGATGCCCACGAGCAAGCTCTGCGGCGCGGCTGCGGTGATCTGTCTGAGCAGGGCCGATCTCCGATAAAAGATCACGCCGCCGAGGATAGGAAGCAGCAGGCCGAACTCAATAGTCGGGATTCGCGTAGACATTCCCCGGAACAGTCCCAGCCAGGACGGGAGCAGAGCGGCAAAGAACCACCCGATGAGGAGACCGCTCCCGGTCCAAAAAGACCGGCGCTGCTGTCGCCCGGTAAGCCCTGCCTGGTCCGTAGCGGTGCGCAGTCCCCGGAGAAGTGTGACGATAGCGGCCGCGCTTGTTCCCAGCACGTAGACCGCCAGAAACGTGGTAGAGATGTTCATGATTTTGAACCTCCTTCACTGGCAATAGATGTACATACATCTAATAACGTTGCAGCTTTTTGACACTCGGCCGCGGTTCGGTTTTAATATATGTAGGTACACCCATTTATGAAGCAGAGAGAGGCGGCGGCGGCCCGAAAAACGGTTCGCCTGCCATGCGGCTGTGCCAACTTGCGCCGGGCCGCCCGCGTGATTACCCGGTTGTACGATGCGGCCCTTCGGCCCAGCGGCCTGGGCGCCGCGCAGTTCACCCTGCTGCAGGCGTTGCACACCGCTCCGGGTATGTCACAGAAGGATTTGGCAGGTTTGCTCGAGATCGACAGTACCACCCTGACGCGCACGCTGGCGCCCCTGCGCCGCGCCGGCTGGCTGCGGTCCGCGGCCGGAGACGACCGGCGCGAACTCCGTCTCGCGCTGGCGCCTGCGGGCAAGCGCGTCTATCTGCGCGCCCTCCCTGACTGGGAGCGCGCCCAGGCTGACTTTGTCCGGGCGCTCGGCGCGGAGAACTGGAACCGCCTCATGGAGCTTTCGGTGCGAGCCGCCGGCGTATAGCATCCGCCTTCCGGGCGAGATCCTGCTGGCGTTTTGTTCGATAAGGCACGGACAATCTCCCGTCCGGAGCATCCTGCCAGGGCGGCGAGCGCTCGCGGCACATTCGCCTCTTGCGGCCCATTCCAACCGCGGCGTAGCATTGTCGTTTGGAGGGGAGACCAGTGAAGCCTCGCGGGTCGCCATCGCGGCCGCACCATCGCCGAGACCCGGCGGCCCGGGGTTCTGCACGAATCCGCTTCGCGCCGCGCTGGTACGACGCGCGGATGGCAGCGTGGTCGTATCGCCCACACGGTCCCGATCGGGACCTTATCGTCGCCGGGGCGCTCTCGCAAGTGAGCGGCTGAGTCCCCGCCAAAGCGTGCAAACATGGCTCGACTGCTTTCGGTCAATGTCGGACTTCCGCGCGATATCGAATGGAAAGGGCGCACTGTCCATACCGGCATCTGGAAGAATGCCGTCCGCGGCCGCTGCCGGGCCGGCCGGCTGAATCTGGAGGGAGACGGTCAGGGCGATCGCGCCGGGCACGGAGGCGAGCAGCGCGCCGTCTTCGTCTACCAGACCGAGTCGTATCGCCATTGGCAGGAGCAACTCAAGCGGGACGATTTCACCTTTGGACAGTTCGGCGAGAACTTCACAATCGAAGGATTGCCCGACGATACCGTTTGCATCGGCGACCGTTTTCAGATCGGCAGCGCCCTGTTCGAAGTTACGCAACCGCGGGTCACCTGCTATCGCGTCGGCATTCGCATGGACGAGCCCCGCATGCCCGCGCTGCTGACCTCCAGCGGGCGGCCGGGATTCTACTTCCGCGTGTTGCAGGAAGGCGATGTCGGCGCGGGCGACGAAATCGTGAAGGCGGGGGAGGCGCGCGAGCGCATGACCGTCGCCGAAATCAACGCGCTTCTCTATTCGCCGAATCATCCCCGCGACCGGCTGGAGCGCGCATTGCGGATCGAGGCGCTTTCGCCTGGATGGCGCGGGTCGTTTGATGCGATCTTGCGGAGCCAGGCCATTGCCGCGGGGAGTGGGAACGCGGGACTGGCGCCGGCAGCCGCCGCGCATCCGGCCGCACCGGGATTCCGGCCGCTCGCCGTGACCGCGATCGACTCCGAGTCTGCCGACGTGCTCTCGTTGACCATGCAGAGCACGGATAGTCACCCGCTGCCTACAGCGCTGCCCGGGCAGTACGTCGTCTTGCGTCTGCAACCGGTCTCTTCCGGCCCGCCGCTGTTTCGCAGCTACTCTCTTTCCGGCCCCGTTTCGAACGAGCGTTACCGCATCAGCGTGAAGCTCGAACCGAACGGTGCGGCGGGAACCTGGCTGCGGGAGCACGTCCGGGCAGGCGACGCTCTCGATGTCAGTTCGCCGCGCGGAAGTTTCGTTCTGGAACCCGGGGAGCGGCCGGTCGTCCTGCTCAGCGCGGGAATCGGAGCCACGCCGGTGCTGGCGATGCTGCACGCGCTGGCGGCCGCCCGCTCGTCACGCAGCGTCTTGTGGCTGCATGCGGCTCGCGACCGGGAGCATCATCCGTTCGCCGCCGAAGTTCACCGGCTCATGGCCGTTCTCCCGCACGGGCGTAGCTTTGTTTGTTACAGCAAGCCCGGCTCGCGCGACAGAATGGGTGAAGATTTCGACGCAGCCGGCCACCTGTCGCGGCCGCTCTTCCACGATGCCGGCGTGCCGCGGGATGCGGATGTCTATCTCTGCGGTCCGGGGCGCTTCATGGCGGACATGAAGGAAGCGCTGGGCGGTCTCGGCGTACCGGCGGAGCGGATTCACGTCGAAATCTTCAATGGTGGCGAGTCGATGACTCCCGGTATTGCCGGAGCCGCGGCGCGCGCTCCGCATCCGCCCCGGGACGATGCCGCAACCGGTCCATTGGTATCGTTCGCGCGCAGCGGCATCGCCGCCCACTGGAAGTCGCCGGCATGCCAGAGTATTCTCGAACTGGCCGAAGCGTGCGACGTTCCGGTGCGCTGGTCGTGCCGCTCCGGCGTCTGCCACAACTGCGAGAGCGGTCTGATTTCGGGCGCGGTCGTCTACGCACCGGAACCGCTGGAAAAGCCTGCCGCGGGCAACCTGCTGATTTGCTGCTCGCAGCCGGCGGACGATATCGTCGTCGATCTGTGAGCGGTCGCTGCGCGTCCCGGATCGTCAGGTGCTGCTGCCGGAGATATCCATTGCGTCTGATGGTTGGGTATGGGTTCCTGCAGCATGGCATCGCCAAACTGGTCAGGGGGCCGGATGCGTTCGCCGCGATTCTCCATTCGATCGGCGTGCCCGGAGCGCGGTTCGGGCCAGTGGGTTATGAAATGAACCTGCTCTATCTGGCGGCCCTGGCGACTCTGGCGTTAGGCGGTCCGGGGGCCGTTTGCGATCGGCGGCCTTCTCAAGAAGCGAACGGAACCCGGCAGAGAATGAGATCCTGAAGATATGGCGAACCCGGCCGTGCGCCTTCCCGAAAACGCGCCCGGCGCTTTCTTTGTCGATTCCACCTGCATCGATTGCGACACGTGTCGCCAACTTGCTCCCGCCACCTTCGGCGATACAGGTGAGTTCTCTTTCGTGCAGCTTCAGCCGCGTCATGCCGCCGAGCGGCAGGCGGCGATGCGCGCTCTGGTGGCCTGTCCCACCGGCTCGATCGGTTGTACGGAAAAAGGTGGCGCTTCGGCGGCCGCGGCCGAGTTTCCTTTGCCGGTGGCGGAACCTTCCGGACCGGACCGCGCATGGGCCGTCTCCTACTGCGGCTTCGCATCGCGCAAATCGTTCGGCGGCAGCAGCTACTTCCTCGAGCATCCCGAGGGCAACTGGCTGATCGATTCGCCCCGTTTTGTCGAACACCTGGCGAGCCGCTTCGCCGCCCGCGGCGGCATCCGCCATATCTTCCTCACCCATCGTGACGATGTCGCCGACACGGATAAGTACGCCGCGCGCTTCGGCGCCGAACGCATCATTCACCGCCTGGAACTGTCGGCGCAGCCGGATGCCGAGCGCGTCATCGAAGGACGCGAACCGGTCGAACTGGCGCCCGGCTTTCTCGCCATCCCCACCCCCGGCCATACGCGCGGCCATTGCGTTCTGCTGGCCGGCGGCCGCTTCCTCTTCAGCGGCGATCATATCTGGTGGAGCCGTACCCGCGGCCGCCTCGCGGCCTCCCGCAGCGTCTGCTGGTACTCCTGGCCGGAACAGGTGAAATCCGTCCGCTTGCTTCAAGGCTATTCGTTTGAATGGATTCTGCCCGGCCACGGCGAGCGCATCTGGTTCTCCAGGGAGGAGATGAGCGCCGCAGTGCACTGCCTCGCCGAGGCTGTGGCCGCATAGCACCGCCTGGTGCTTTTCAGCCGCCCATTTCTTGCCGGTTTTTAATGGAACCTCATGAAGCAAAGGCACATCCGATGTGTTTAGATATTTGGAAGCGGAGTTTATGATGCGCAAATCGACTCGACTCGCGATTTTGACTCTTCTGGCGGCCGGCGTTGTTCTGGCGCAGCCGGATGGGCCGATCCAACCCGGTGCGGGACCGGCGCAGGATCCGCCCTCGCGCGTGGCGCGGCTCAATTACCTCGCCGGCCCCGTTTCGTTCCGGCCCGGCAGCGTGGAGGATTGGACGAACGCTACCCTGAATTATCCCCTCACCACCGGCGACCACCTTTGGGCGGACGCCGCGGCGCAGGCGGAACTGCACGTCGGCTCGACCGCCATCCGGCTGGATCAGCAGACCGCCATGTCGTTCCTGAACCTGAACGACCAGGTAGTGCAGATCAGTCTCACACAGGGCGCGCTCGATGTCCGCATCCGCTATCTGGGCGAGAACGAGACGTTTGAAGTCGATACTCCCAATTCCGCGGTCTCGCTCCTGCGGCCGGGCGACTACCGCATCAATGCCGACGGCGACAACAGCGTCACGGTGGCCCAGGTGCGCTCCGGGGAAGCCGAAGTGACCGCCGGCGGGCAGGCGTTTCCGCTGCGCGCCGGGCAGAGCGCCCGCCTCTCCGGCATGGACAATGTGGCGCAGGATATCGGACCGCTGGCGCCGCGCGATGGCTTCGATCAGTGGTGCGACTCCCGTGACATGCGCGAGAACGCCAGCGTCTCCGCGCGATATGTGCCGCGCGAGATGATCGGCTACGAAGACCTCGACCAGTATGGCGTGTGGACCGAGCTACCGCCGTATGGCATGGTGTGGCGGCCGCGCGCCGTGGCCGTGGGCTGGGCGCCGTATCACTACGGGCACTGGGCCTGGGTCGCGCCCTGGGGCTGGACGTGGATTGACGATGCGCCCTGGGGATTCGCTCCCTTCCATTACGGCCGATGGGCCTTTGCCGCAGGCGGTTGGTTCTGGGTTCCCGGACGCATGGTCGTGGGAGTGCGGCCGGTGTACGCGCCCGCGCTGGTGGCGTTTGTCGGCGGCGGCGGATTCGGCGTTGCCGTCGGGGTGGGCGGCGCGGCGGCCTGGTTCCCGCTGGGACCGGGTGAAGTCTATCGCCCGGGCTACCACGTAAGCGAAGTCTACGTTCGCAATATAAATATCGTGCATGTGACCGATGTCGCCGTGATCGGTCGCGTCAATGTCCGCTACATGAATCAAGGGGTCGTGGGCGCCGTGACGGTGGTTCCGCACGACGCCTTTGTCTACGGGCGTCCGGTGGCCGCGGTGGCGGTGGTTGTGCCGCATGAAACCATCGTGCGCGCTTCGGTGATCGGGCCCACCGCGCAGTTCGCCCCGGTTCGCGAAAGCGTTCTGATCCGTCCCGCGGGATCGGTGGTCGTGCGTACGCCTCCGGCGCGGTTCGCCGATCGCACCGTGGTGGTGCGGCACGCGCCGCCTCCGCCGCCGGTATCGTTCGGCGCCCAGCAACAGGCGCTGCGCGCCAACGGCGGCCGGCCCCTGGATGCCGAGCAGATGCGCGAGGTGCGCGGTTCCGCTCCGCCGCCGCGCCCCATGTACCGGCAGGCAGGCGAGCCGCGTCCGGCTTCGCTCGAGCGGCCGACCTACGGGGCTCCGGGCAATAATCGGCCGGCCGTGAACGACCGGCCGCCTTCGGCGCGCCCCGCTTACGGCCAGCCCGGCAACGCGCAGCCGCGAAACGAGCAGCCGCGGCCGCAATCCGAACAGCAGCGCGCGCCGGAAAACCGAAACGCTCCTGCAGAGGTGCGGGGCGAGCGTCCGGCCAACGAGCAGGAGCGCAATACCGAGCGCCGCAACGAAAACCGCGAGAACCGCAACGAAAAGAAGCCCGCCAAACGCGGCGAGCGAACCGAAGAGAAAAAGGGCGGCGGTCTTTAAACCCGGGGGCAGGCTCCGGCCTGCCCTAATAATCCGTTTTGTCCGTCTTGTTCACCCAAAGTTCAAACGGGCGCACGGAGTGTTCCTGCACCACGTGAATCATCGGAATGCTGCGTTCGGAAGGCGGAAGTGCGCTCTGCCGGTAGATGAAGGAATCGTCGAAGCCGGCCGCCGCGGCATCGGCGGCCGTCGCCGCGAAGTAGACGCGTTCCGGACGTGCCCAGTAGAGCGCGCCCAGGCACATCGGGCAGGGCTCGCACGAGGAGTAGACCTCGCAGCCGGCGAGTTGGAAGGCGCCCAGCACGCGGCAGGCTTCGCGAATCGCCAGGATCTCCGCGTGCGCCGTGGGATCATTGGTGCGGGTCACCTGGTTGCATCCGGTGGCGATGACAACCCCGTCCTTCACCACCAGGGCTGCGAAGGGGCCGCCATTGCGGCGCACGTTTTCGACGGCCAAATCGATTGTCTGGCGGATGAAGGAATCGTTGATGCGGTCGCCCACACGTATAGCCTACAGCATGTCAGTCAACCTGATTTTTGCCGCGTCTAAGGCTCTACCAGGCCTGCGCGAATCGCATAGCGCACCATGCTGGCGGTTTCATGCACCCCCAGTTTTTCCAGAATGCGGCTGCGATGCGAGTCACAGGTCTTGTAGCTGATCCCCAGTCGTACCGCGGCCTCCTTGGTGGACTTTCCGTTGGCGATCAGCACCAGCACCTGACGCTCCCGCTCGGTGAGCGAGAACACCAGCCGCGCCGACACTTCGTCCGGCGCGAAAAAGCCGCGCTTGCGTTCGGTGACATCCACCGCGGAGCCCAGGAATCCGGCGTACTCCCCGCGTTCGTCGAAGTGGGGAACGCCGGACCACTCGACCCAGCCGAATTCGCCGGTCGAGCGGAGCATGCGGCACTGCATGTGAAATGGCTGTCGGGAAGCAAATGCCTTCAGATACGCTTCCAGAAAGAGGTCGCGATCATCCGGGTGCAGCCCCGCGGTCCAGCCGTTTCCGGTTTCGTCTTCCAGGCGGCGGCCGCGAAACTCCAGCCACGCCCGGTTAAAGTAGGTGCACATCGCGTCCGCGCCAGCTATCCAGATCATCAAAGGAGCGGATTCGGCCAATGCCCGAAACCGCCCGTTCGAATCCTGCTGATGCCTCAACAGGTCGGACTCCAGCTCGCTGATTCGCCTCCGAAGCGCACTCATTTCATCTGTGTGTCCTGGCGCCATTTCAAATCCAGCCATGTATCCCGATAATAGAACGAGCAGTACTAAGCGTAAAGTACCAAAATAATTATCGTTAGTATCCCCTCACTTCCGTTAGCGCCCGGGAAATCCCTGAGTTAGCTGGGAATAGGGTGGAACTAATGACCGTTTTTGGCGAATAATGGATGAGACCCCCGAATGAGCCAGAGGCCTCATGAGACCGATCAGGAACTGCTCGCTCGCCTGCGAAATGGCGATGAACAGGCCTTTGTAGCGCTATATAGGCGTCGTCAGGGGGCCATTTACCGGTTCGCTTTGCACATGGGCGGGTCGGCTTCGCTGGCCGAGGATATCACCCAGGAGGTTTTCCTGACCCTGCTGCGGAACGAGTGGGGATTCGATCCGGAGCGCGGAACGCTCTCCGGGTATCTGTTCGGAATCGCACGGAAGCTCGTCCTGCGGCACCTGGAACGGTCCCGGCCGGATGTCGCCTTGGAGCCGGATTTCGAGGAAGGGGGCCTTCCGGAGCCGGCGGCGAACCAGGATCCGCTGGAGGAATTGACCCACAGGGAGAGCCTGGATGCGCTGCGCCGCGCCGTGGTGACGCTGCCGCGCAGATATCGGGAAGTAGTGGTGCTTTGCGATCTGGAAGAAGTGGATTATGCCGACGCCGCCGCGGCGCTTGGCTGCCCGATCGGTACCGTCCGTTCCCGACTGCACCGGGCGCGGGCGCTGTTATTGGATAAACTGACCCAGGAACGCGGTCCGCGGCACGGCGTGCAGAGATTGAAACCACTCAGGTGTGAAATATGAATTGCCAGGAATTTTGGGACGCCAGACCGGAGCCCGACAACGCTGAAGGGCGGCAACACTTGCTGGAATGCGACGAGTGCGCGCGGCGGATGAGCCGGCAGCAGCGCCTCGAAGCCGGCCTGGGCGCGCTGCGCCAGGAATGGCGCACCGTGGAAGCGCCCCCGCGCGTGGAACAGGGCGTAGTGGCGGCGTTTCGCAGCCAGCAGGCGCACTCGCGTTCGCGCTCGCTACGTCACGCGTGGGTGCCTCTGTTCACCTGGGCCACGGCGGCGGCCTGTCTGGTCGCGCTGGCGCTGCTTCTGGTGCGCCCGCACGAACCGCCGGCCGCGCATCACATCAACCGGTCCGGCGGCATCGAACTGGCCGCGGTGCAGCCGGCCGCTTCCGCCGCGACGGCCGATGACGACGAGTCTTCGTCCGACGGCTTCCTTCCGCTTCCCGATGCGCAGCGAATCGCACCCGGGGAAAGCGTCAATGTGGTCCGCGTGGAGGTACCGCGTTCGGCTATGCTGGTAGTAGGCCTGCCCGTGAACCCGGAGCGTGTTTCGGAGCTGGTGGAAGCCGACGTCATGCTGGGCTCCGACGGACTCGCCCGTGCGGTCCGCTTTGTGCAGTAGGAGCGCAAGCATGTATCGCTGGATTCTGATCGGTTTGATGGCGGCGAGCATGGCCGCGCAGCCTTCCGGTCGCGGGGGCCGCGGTTTCGGGGGTGGCCGTTTTCTCGGAGCCGAAGCGGGCATGCCCGGCCGCGTCGTCAAAAATGCTCCCTATTCGGCCGAACTGGTCACCGAGACCACCCAGACGCTGGCGGATGGCAATCGCATTCACCAGACCATCACCGTGCATGTCTATCGTGACAGCGAAGGGCGCACCCGCACTGAAGAGCCGCTCAGCGGCCTGGGAGCGCTGGCGCCGAACAGCAATTTTCCAGTCGTGGTCTTCATACACGATCCCGTGGCGGGCGCGAACTACGCTCTGAATCCGCGAAATAAGACGGCCACAAAGTCCGCGTGGATGCCGCGCAACCGCGGCGGACGGGACTTCGGCGGGCGCGGTCGCGCAGGCACAGCCAAACCCGAGTCCCTGCCGGGCAAGACCGTCGAAGGACTCGCCGCCGAGGGCACCCGCGTCACCACTGTCATTCCCGCCGGCCAGGTGGGCAACGAACAGCCCATTCAGACCGTGCTGGAGCGGTGGTACTCGCCGGACCTGCAAGTGGTGCTGCTGGTCAAGCAGAGCGACCCGCGCGTGGGAGAAACGGTCACTCGGCTGGTGAACATCAGCCGCGCCGAACCGCCCCGCTCGCTGTTCGAAGTGCCGGCCGATTATAAGGTCGCCGATGCGGGCCGCGGCCGCGGCGCCGAACGCTAAGCCGGATCCGAATCCCCCGGGCCTTCGGCTTTCCGCAGCACCGATTCGTGTACATAGAAACGCTTGCCGCAGGAGCGGCAGTGCCGCGGCTGGCGCCCCAGTTCCACCATGACGGCATCCCAGAAGCCTCTCTGCATCGAAGCCACAATGTCCGTCCCCGTGCATCGAGGGCAACGCACTCCGCCTGTCCTCTCCCCCATGTTCCGATTCTGGCTCACCTCACTGGCAGTCTAACAAACACGCCTGTTCGGCACCAATTTCTCCGCGCACTTCGCGGTCGTGGTGCTAGTCTGGAGTTCGTGCGCAAGCTCTTGCTGTTTCTCTCGGGTCAGAAGCAGTTACGGCGATGGATGGAGACCTTCCCCCTGGCCCGCCGGTTGTCCACCCGGTTCGTTGCCGGCGAAACCCTCGAAGAAGCCCTGGCCGTCTGCCGCGCGCTGAACGCGGAAGGCATCACTGTGACGCTGGATCACCTGGGCGAAAGCGTCACCTCGCTGGAGGAGGCCGCAGAAGCCCGCGACGTGTATCTGCGCGTGCTGGCCGCCATCGAAGAATCCAAAATCCAGGGCAATGTCTCGCTGAAGCTCACGCAGTTCGGTCTCGACCTGTCCGCGGAATGCTGCCTGGCCAATGTCGGGCAACTGGTGGCGCTGGCCTCCGGGCATCACAACTTCGTGCGCGTCGATATGGAATCCAGCGCGTACACCGACCGCACGCTCGATCTCGTCCGCGACCTGCACGCCCGCTACGGAGCGGTCGGAGTGGTCATCCAGGCCTACCTGTACCGCAGCGCCAAGGATATCGAAGACCTCTGCGGGCGCTCCATCCGCGTGCGCCTCTGCAAAGGCGCCTACCTGGAGCCGCATAACGTGGCTTTCCCCAAGAAGGAGGAGGTCGACAGGAACTTCATTGAACTCATGAAGATACTGCTCGACGGCGGCATTTACCCTGCCATCGCTACCCACGATGAAAAGATGATCGAGGCCACCAAGGCCCACGTCCAGGCCCGCAAACTCTCCCGCGACGTCTTCGAATTTCAGATGCTCTACGGCATCCGCCGCGACCTGCAGCGCCAACTCGTGGCCGAGGGCTACCGGCTGCGGCTGTATGTTCCTTTCGGCAAGGCGTGGTATCCCTACTACATGAGAAGGCTGGCGGAGCGGCCCGCTAACATTCTGTTTATTTTGCGCAATCTCTTTCGTCATTAAAGACGGGAAGAGCCCGTTGGCTGTAGAATTGCCCCAGAAACTAAAGTCGCGCTTGGTGAGTCTATTAGATATGCGCTACTGGGGGTATTTTGCCGCCAAACTGCTGGTTGCCGGAGGCGTGGCCTACGAATGGCTTCTCGTGGTGAACGAACTGCGCCCTCTGGATTCCGATCCCTATACCCAGCTTGAAAATATCTCGCAGTGGCTGCAATACAGCGTCGCCATGATGGTGTGGTTTCTGGTCTGCGCCGGTGCGCTTTATTTAATTATCCGGGACCAGCGTTACCGCTGCCGCGTCTGTCTGCGCAAGCTCATGATGCCGGTGGAGACGGGCTCCTGGGGGCGCATGCTGTTTCTCGGCCGGCCCCGCACCGAATACATCTGCCCGTACGGCCACGGTACCTTGAAAGCAGAGGAAGTTCAGATCTCCGGCCTGGCCACTCCGGAATGGACGCCTCATTCCGACGATATCTGGGCCGAACTCTGCGCGCCGTCGAACGACACCAGCGATCGCGAATAGTGGCTCCCTTGACACATCAGGAGCATGGAATTCTCCACAGGGACACAGTCCGTTTGCGTCGTAGCTTCACCCGTGACCGCGCGTGCGGTTTCGCCGTGCGGCCCTCCACATGCGAGAATTGGTTTTAGTGCCCCGAACGGAAACCAAACCGCGCCCGGATCACAAGCAGGTGAAGCTGCGCATCCCGCGCGGATCGCGCCTGGCGCGTATCTTCCTCAGTCCCGCCGGGCGGATGGTCATCGCCGGCGGAGCGATTGTCACCATTTTTGTCCTGGGAATCTTCCTCTTTTTCTACATCCGCTATTCGCCGCTGATCGATGAAAAATTGCGCAATGGCCCGTTTCCCAACGCGGCCAAGATCTTCTCTGCGCCCGAATCGGTAGCGGTGGGTGACCAGGGGACCCCGGAATCCATCGCCTCGCAGCTGCGCCGCTCCGGTTATACGGAATCGCGCGGCAACCTGGTGGGCTACTATCAGATCCATCCGGCGTCCATCGAAATCTTTCCCGGTCCCGATTCCTATTTCGACCAGGAAGCCGGCCTGCTCAAGTTCTCAGGCGCCAAAATCTCGCAGATCGTTTCCCTGCAGGACAATACCGCGCGCAATGAATACCAGCTCGAGCCGCAGCTCATTACCAACGTGACGGGCGCCAGCCGCGAGAAGCGGCGCTTCGTCAAGTTTCAGGATCTTCCCCAGATTCTGGTGCAGGCGGTGACTTCAGCGGAAGACAAGCGCTTCTTTCAGCACTCCGGCTTCGACATCATCCGCATCGTCAAAGCCGCCTACGTGGATCTCAAGCAGGGCCGGAAGGACCAGGGCGCTTCGACTCTCAGCATGCAGCTCGCGCGCATGTTCTGGCTGGACCAGGAGAAGAGCTGGACGCGCAAGTTCGCCGAATTCATCATCACGGTCGAACTGGAGCAGAAGCTTTCCAAGCAGCAGATCTTCGAGTATTACGCCAACGATATCTATCTGGGCTCGCGCGGCTCCTTCCGCATTCACGGTTTCGGTGAAGCGGCCGAAGCATACCTGGGCAAGGATCTGAGCCAGATCAATGTACCCGAAGCGGCGGAGCTTGCCGGGATGATCCAGAACCCGGCGCACTACGATCCCTATCGCCATCCCGACCGCGTCCGCGAGCGGCGCAACATCGTGCTCAGCCTGATGCGCCAGAATGGCTTCCTGACGGATCACGATTACGCCCTCGCGGTGGATGCGCCCATTGTGGTTCCCAAGGGCACCGCCCAGTCTCTGGAAGCGCCGTATTTCGTCGACCTGGTCAACGATACCCTGCAGACCAAGCTGCAGGATCCGGACCTGCAGTCCAACGCGTTCCGCATTTACACTACGCTGGATATGAACCTGCAGCGGGCCGCGGCCGACGCGGTCGCCAGCGGCATGCAGCTTGTCGATGACCAGATCCGCAAGCAGCGCCGCTTCCGCGGCCAGATCGTGCCGCAGGCGCAGGTGGCGCTGGTGGCTCTCGACCCGCACACGGGCGAGGTGAAAGCGCTGGTGGGCGGCCGCAACTACGGGGTGAGCCAGCTCAACCACGTGCTGGCGAAGCGGCAGCCGGGCTCGATTTTCAAGCCGTTCGTCTACGCCGCCGCGATCGATACCGGGGTGCAGGGCACGGGCCGGATCCTCACTGCGAGCACGATAGTCAACGACGAACCGACCACCTTCTGGTTCGACGGCAAGCCATACGAGCCTGCCAATTTCGAGCACGAGTACTACGGCAACGTGACGCTTCGCACTGCCCTGGCACACTCGCTCAACGTGGCGACCGTGAAAGTGGGCGAGATGGTCGGGTTCGATGCCGTGGTCGAGATGGCCAACCGCGCCGGCATGAATTACAAAATCCAGCCGACGCCCGCCGTGGCTCTGGGCGCCTACGAAATCACGCCGCTCGAAGCCGCCGGCGCTTACACCATGTTCGCCAATGGCGGCGACTACGTGAAGCCGAGCTTCCTGTCGATGGTCCGCTCGCAGGATGGCAAGGTGCTGTACAAGGACAAGATCGAACAGAAACAGGTGCTCGATCCGCGCGTGGCCTATATCCTGACCAGCCTGATGGAAGAGGTGCTGCGCTCAGGCACGGCGGCCGGGGTACGCGCCCGCTACAACTTCACCGCGCCCGCCGCCGGCAAGACCGGAACCTCGCACGACGGCTGGTTCGCCGGATACACCAGCGAACTGCTCTGCGTGGTATGGGTGGGGTTCGACGATAACCGCGAGCTGGACCTGGAAGGCGCCCATTCGGCGGCGCCCATCTGGGCGGAGTTCATGAAACGCGCGCTGCAGTATCGCGAGTACCGCGACACCAAGCCGTTCCAGGCCCCCGACGGGATCGTATCGATTGATATCGACCCGCTGTCCGGAATGCCGGCCACGCCGGCCTGTCCCAAGACGCAGCCGGAGGTTTACATTGTCGGCACGCAGCCGGTGGGCAGTTGCCCCCTGCACGGAGGCAATGGCAAAAACGTGACGAACATCGCCGGATGGGACACCGCGCCGGCTCCCGCGGCCGCTCCCGCTTCCCCGGCACAACCGGCGGCTCCCAGCGACACGGCTCCGCGGATCGGCGGCACCGATGGCGACGGCCAGGTGAATCCGAACGCGGTAGCGCGCCGCGCCGCCCGCCAGATTCCGCCCGATTCCGCGTCGCAGGCGCAGCCGCAGCAACCGGGAACGCAGAAAAAGGAACAGAAGAAAGGCATCCTGAACCGGCTCCTGCGCGTGTTCAAGTAGGTGTAATGCCTGACCCCGGCGCGATGGTGCGCGCGTTCGCGGGGGCAGGGAAACGATAACCATAGGCCCGTCGCTGGCGGCTGTTTTCTGTGCTTTAATAGTGCCTAAAGGGGGCTATTATGGCTCACCGACTTCTCGCCTTCAGTCTGGCAACAGGATTCGTATCCGGTATCGCCGTTGCGCAAACGGGAAACGCGATGCTGGATGGCACCCGAACTTCCACTCCCACCGCTGTTCAAGCGCCCGTTGTGGCGCCCCTCACCGTCGAACAACGCGGCGATATTTTCATGGCGCGCAAAATGTATCGCGAGGCCATCGAGACCTTCCACGAAGGGTCGCCCAAAGACCCGGTTCTGTGGAACAAGGAAGGCATCGCTTACCACCAGCTTACCGAGCTCGGGAGTGCGAAAAAGGCTTACGAGCAGGCCATCAAGCTGAAGCCCGATTACGTCGAGGCCCTCAATAATCTTGGCACCGTTTACTACGCCACCCGCAGTTTCCGCCGCGCCATCTCCTGGTATCAAAAGGCGCTCAAGATCGCTCCCGACCAGACGCGCTCGGCCTCTATTTATATGAACCTGGGAACGGCCTGGTTCGCGCGCAAGAAATACGAAAAGGCGACCGAGGCCTACCAGACGGCGCTCCAGCTGGATCCGCTGGTCTTCGAACATCACAGCAATTTCGGCGTCATGCTGGAAGAGCATACCGTAGAGGAGCGCGCCAAGTATCATTACTATGTGGCCCGCCTCTATGCCAAATCGGGCCGGAGCGAACTGGCCCTGCAATACCTGAGAAAGGCCCTGGAAGAAGGGTTCAAAGACAAAGGGAAACTGGAGAAGGATCCCGATCTTTCGAGCCTGCGCAATCTCCCCGAATTCAAACAGTTGCTGGCGTCGGAGCCGCGTGTTCTCTAGAGGCGCCCGGTTCGCTGGAGCAGTCCTCTTTCTGGTTCTTGCCGCGTGTTCTCCCCAGGCCCCGCAGCCCGAGTTGCGGCGCATGGCCATTCTTCGTTTTGAAAACGTCGGTCCCGACCCCGCCGACGACTGGATGGGGCGGGCCTTTTCGGAAATTCTCACGGCGCAGCTTGCGGGTGCGGCCTCGATTTCGGCAATCCCCTCGAATCATCTGCACGGGCTCGATCGCACACTGGGCGCGCGGCCGATCTCGGCGCCGGGAATCTCGGCGGAGCGTACCGCCGCCATTCTTTCCGGAGCTACCGTCATCGGCTACGGCGACTATTTCGAGCAGGCCGGCAAACTGCGCGTGAACCTGACCCTGCGCGATCCGCGGACGTTGAAAGCGGTGCAAACGATTGCCGTCGTGGTGCCCGCGGGCGAAGTTCTGCGCGCCGCCGGTGAAATCGCGCGCCGTATCGCGCCGCGCTCTGCGCCTTACGGAACCGCGAACCGCGCGGCGGTGAGAGACTACGTCGACGCGTTGGAGACAGGCAACGGCGACGCTGCTATCGCTTTGGCGCAACAGGCGGTGGCCGCCGATCCGCGATTTGGAGAGCCGTATGTTCTGCTCGCCAACGCGTGGCTGCAGCAGGGGAACCGCGCGGGCGCGCTGGCCATGCTCGATCGCGCACGCCCTGCCGACCCGGCCGAACGCGCGCGCATCGAGCTCGAACGCGCCACGCTGCGCAACGATGCGCCGGGCCGCCGGGTGGCGCTGGAGGCACTGGTGAAAGCGACGCCCGGCGACCTGGAAGCCTGGAGCGGGCTGGCCGAAGTATGCTACACGCTGCGCCAGTATTCGGAGGCCGTGAAGGCCTACCAGAAAGCTCAGGCGATCGACCCGGACAACGGCAACGTGCTGAACGAGCTGGGCTACGCCGCCGCCTACTCCGGAAACCTGGAACTCGCGCTTTCCACGCTGCGCCGTTACGCGACGCTGCGGCCCAAAGACCCGAATCCGCTGGATTCGACGGGGGATGTCCTCCTCATGGCCGGGCGGCTCGAGGATGCCACCAACTCCTACCTGGCGGCCGCCAGGCTGGACCCCAGTTTCCAGGGAGGCGCCGACCTGTTGAAGGCCGCCTTCTCGCGCGTCCTGGCCGGCGACATGGCGCGAGCGAACGAATTCGACCGGCAGTACGTGGCCGCGCGGGCCGCCGCGCACGACACCTCCGCGCCGGTGTATGCCGCGCAATGGCTGTGGCTCACCGGACGGCACCAGGAGGCGTGGCGGGCCTTGAACGCCTTCGCCAAAAGCAACGAAACCGGTCCCACCCACGAGGCCGCCTCGCGGGCGTACTCCAATCTGGCAATGTGGAGCCTGCTTTCGGGTGATCGCGATACCGCCGCGCAGCTCGCCCAAAAGGCCGCCGCGGCGAATGGTCCGGCCACAGCGGCGGACGCGATCCTGGCCCGCTTTCTCGCGCAGCCCTCCGCGCCCGCGGCGGAGTGGACGGCCCGCGCCGCGCAGCTTTTTCGCAGTCCGGCGCAGGAGACGCTGCGGCAGGAGGTCCTCTCCTACGCGCTGCTCCTGGATAAGCAGTTCGCTCCGGCCGCCGATACCCTGCAGCGCCTCTACGCCGCCGCCGGGCCGGCCGCGGGCGAAGGCATCCCTGTGCTGCTGGCGTGGGCATACGTCGAGACCGGCCGCATTCCCGAAGCCGCTCCTCTGCTGCGCGCCGACCCCATTCCGCCGGCCGCGATCAACCTGTTTACGCCGCTGTATTTTCCGCGCCTGTATCAGCTTCGCGCGCAGGTGGCCGAGAGCGAAGGCCATCGCGACGAGGCCGAGAAGGATCGCGCTCTCTACCGGGAGCTTTCGGCGTCGCGGTAGGTCTCACCTTCTACGGGCGTGGGGAAAAGAAGTAATAATCCGCCGTGTAGGGCACCCTCAGAGTTTTGTTCATTTGCGTGCAGGACTGTGTAGCCGGTTTGCCGCCCTTTGTATGAAGCCGTTGAATGGCGGTTATGTTGTTCAACACGCCGGCGCCCTTGTGACCGGTGACACGCAGCAGGAGCCAGGGAATGGAGTTCGGATCCGGGCTGATATTGGCCACCGCCTTTGCGGTCACCGCGCTCCCATCCGCCCAAGTCCATGTGGGTCCGTAAGAATGCGAGCCGACCGTGCGACCCGCATCATCGCGAAGGCGCGCGTCCGGGCCGGCCAGCACCCACTGTGATCCGTCGCACGAATAAACCTGATCCCCTGATGCGTGCACGCGCCGAACCAGGGTCTCGCGCGGCGAGACCCGGAGTGCGGCCGGAACTGCCGGCTCCTGCGCGGCAGCGTGGAATCCGGCTGCAATCATAAGCGGCATCAGAATTGTGCGCGCGGCTTTCATCCTCGGATCTCCCTTCAACTATAGAAGCGTTTTCGCGCGGGAAACACCCTCAGGAACTCGGGAGCACCGCTCAGGATTGCGGGGTTAGGCCGCCGACTCCCGGCCACGGCGGACGTTTTTGTAATAGTGGGTTTGTATTAGTGTAAATCAGTCCCGATAGTCTTAAAATCTGCTTTGAGGCTTATCTGGCTTATGGTTGCGGCGGTTGCTGCCGCGCATGGCGGAGAGTCCACGGCCCGCCCGTTTCTGTACACGGCAGCGCCGCGATATGATTCCCGGCCGGGATTGCCTGAACGGGCCCGCTTCCCACAGGGCGCAGCCGTAATTCTTGCATCCGAAACCGGCAGGCGGCAGGTTGCACCGACACTCTGGGCATCGGCGGACCCCGCGGTTTCCTTTGACGGAAGCCGTATCCTGTTTGCCGGAAAGACCACCGCTGCCGGCCCGTGGCAAATCTGGGAAGCAGCCGCCTCCGGAGGAAACCCGCGGCTGGTGATCGATTGCCGCGAGGACTGTACCCATCCCCTGTACCTGCCCGATCGGCGGATCGTCTACACGCACGCGTCCGCCACCGGCTCGGATGTCGAAACCGCGGATTCGAGCGGCGGATCGCGGCAGCGTTTGACCTTTGCGCCGGGCCGGTACGTGACCGAGGACGTGCTCCGCGACGGCCGCATTCTCATGCAAAGCGGCGGCGAACTCTTTACCGTGTATCCCGATGGAACAGGCGTGGAGTCTCTGCGCTGCGATCATGGACCGGTGCGTGCCGATGCGCGGCAGATTCTATCGGGGGACGTGATTTTCAGAGTGGGCAGCCGGCTGGCGCGGTTCACGCCGGCGTCGGCATCGCAGGTCGACGTCGTGCAACCGGAGTGGGAATCGGCGGGGCCGGTCGCGGAAATCGTGCCGGGTGAATGGATCGTCTCCCTGCGCAGATCCAATGATCCATTCGGCCTCTACGTTTGGACGCAGGCGACGCGCCGGGCGGTGCCTCTGGAGATTCCCTCCGGCACGAACGCCATTCAGCCGGTGCTGCTCCGCGCCAGGGCATTGCCGCGGCAGTTTCCATCGGGGCTGGTAGAGTCGCGGAAAACGGGGAACCTGCTTTGCCTCGACGCTCGCGCCTCCCGCACGCCGATCCCGGATGCGGTCGCGGCCATTCAGGTCTATACCCAGGATGCCGCCGGCAGGGCCGTGCTTCTGGGCCGGCAGAACGTCGCCGGCGATGGATCGTTCTACGTGGAGGTGCCGGCGGACCGGCCGCTGCGCATGGAACTTCTGAACGCCGAGGGGCGGACCGTTCGCGCCGAACAAGGCTGGTTCTGGATGCGCCCCAGCGAGCAGCGCATTTGCGTGGGGTGTCACACCGGGCCGGAACGTTCCCCGGAGAACAAGGTGCCCGAGATTCTGCTGCGCACTCTCGTTCCCGGGAAGCTGCTGGGGGCAAGCAAATGACAGTCGGACGAATCGTCGCAATCGCAACCCTGTGCGCGGCGGCGTATGCGTTGGCGGACGGCGGATTGGGGCCGATCCGCTTCGAAGACGCTACGGCGGCCGCCGGCATCCATTTTACCCACTCGTTCGGCGCGGAGAAACTCGGCTCGCTCTTGGAGAGCACCGGCGCGGGCTGTGCCTGGTTCGATTACAACAACGATGGCAAACCGGATCTCTTCGTGGCCAGCGGCCGGCCGCTGGGAAAAGAGATGCATCCCTATCCGCTGCGCAAAACACCCGATCCTTTTCCCACCAATCACCTCTATCGCAACGACGGCAACGGCAGGTTCACGGATGTCACGAGCCAGGCCGGCGTGGCGGGAGACAGCTTCAGCTTCAGCGCAGTAGCGGCCGATTTCGACAATGACGGCTACACCGACCTGCTGGTGACCAGCTACGGCCGCGTGACGCTCTACCACAACAGAGGGGACGGAACGTTCGAGGACGTCACCCAAAAGGCGGGGCTGGACGTCAAGGGATGGGCCATCGATGCCGCGTGGCTGGACTACGACCGCGACGGCTGCGTGGACCTCTTCATCGGCCGCTACGTCAAGTTCGATCCGAAATACCGCTCCTACTACGCCGCCGATAACTACCCCGGCCCGCTGGACTACGAGGCCGAGACGAACCTGCTTTATCACAACACCTGCAAGGGATCGTTCGTGGATGTCAGTGAGAAGTCGGGCATCGCGGCATACAAGGGGCGCGCCATGGGAGTGACGGCAGGCGATTTTGATGGCGACGGCTATCCCGACATCTATATCGCAAACGACAAGACCGAAAACTTCCTCTTCCACAACAAACACGACGGCACCTTCGAAGAGATCGCCACCGAAGCCGGAGCCGCCTTCGGGCAGAACGGCGAATCGACATCCGCCATGGGGCCCGTGTTCTTCGATCCGGAGAACCGCGGCGCCGCGGACCTGTGGGTGAGCGATTCGCACTACAACCGGCTGCTGCGAAACACCGGCAAGCGGCAGTTCGACGATGTCACCCAGCAGGCCGGCATCTCGCAACTCACGGCGCAGTACACCAGTTGGGGCACGGGCGCGTACGATTTCGATAACGATGGCTGGCTCGACATCCTCATCTTTCACGGCGGCCTGATCCACCTGATCCCGCAGGAGCACTCGTTGTTTCGCAACCTCGGCAATGGAAAGTTCGAGGACGTCTCCGGCAGCGGCGGCGCGTTTTTTCAGACCAAAACGGTGGGCCGCGGCGCCTGCTTCGCCGATTACGATACGGACGGCAAAGTGGATGCCTTCCTGGTGAACCTGGGTGCGCCGGGGCAACTTCTGCACAACATCACCGAGCGCGCCGGCCACTGGCTCGATGTGCGGCTGATCGGAACGAAAAGCAATCGCGACGGCATCGGCGCCGTGGTCGAAATGACCGTCGGCGGACTGAAACGGCGGGCGGAGCGTGTGGCGGGGTCGGGCTACCTGGGCCAGGACGACTGGCGCCTGCACTTCGGGCTGGGGGCGAGCGCGCGAGCCGAGACGATCACGGTCAACTGGCCGAGCGGCGTCCGCCAGACCATGGAGAACGTGGCGGCCGACCAGGTGGTCACGATTCGGGAGAAGCCCTGATGCGGTCGCTGCTGCTTCTGATTGCTCTGTCATGCGCCGCCGCGCCGCTTCGTTATCCGGGCCCGGACGACATGGCCGTCTCACCGGATGGCCGCCGTCTCTATGTCGTCTGCGGCGGGACCGACGAAGTCGTGGCGATCGAACGCGCAACCGGAGCCATCGCCGCCCGCGTGCCGGTTGGGCGGCAGCCGCGCGGCATTGCCGTCAGCCCGGATGGCTCGCGGATCTACGTTGCGAATGCCTGGTCGGACACCATCAGCGAGATCGATGCTGCGGCGATGCGCGTCATTCGCAGCTTACCGGCGGGCTTCGAGCCCACCGGAGTGAGCGTGGATGCCGCGGGTAAGTTCCTCTATGCCGCCAATCGCATCGGGGGCGACGTCTCGGTAGTCGATCTGGCGTCCGGCAAAGACGAGCGACGGCTGGCGGCCGGCCGCGGCGCGAGTTGGATGGCCCGTTCGGCGGACGGATCCCAGGTCTTCGTCACCCACATTTATCCGAACCCCGGCAAGTTTCGCAGCCGGCCCGAATCGGAGATCACGGTAATCGACTCGGCTGCGCGCACCGTGATGGCGCGCCTGCCGCTCCACAACGTGGCTGGAGTCTTTCACGTCGCAACCTCGCGGGACGGGCGCCTCGGAATCGCGGCGCAAATGCGGCCCAAGAACCTGATCCCGCTCGCACACGTGGAACACGGTTGGGCTTTCGGCAACTCGCTGGCGGTATTCGGGGATGACGTGGGCGGCGTGGTGCAGCTTCCACTCGATGCGATCGAAGATTACTTTTCGCTGCCCTTCGGCGTGGCGATCGCGGCGGACAAATTGAAGGCTTACATTTCGGCGTCCGGAACGGATGAAGTCGCGATCCTCGATTTGCCGCGGCTACTGGCTGCGGCCAAAGGCGCGGACGCCGCCGCGCTGGCCAACGATTTGTCGGCCGCGGCACGGTATGTCATCGCACGCGTCGCGGTGGGGCGCAATCCGCGGAGCATTGTGCTGTCGCCGGATGGCGGCACGCTCTATGTGGCGAACCGGCTGGACGACACCATTTCCGTGCTGGACACGGCGGCCGAAAAAGTCACTGCGACGATTTCACTGGGCGCGCCGGAAAGCCTCACCGCCGAGCGCCGCGGCGAGCGGCTCTTCTTTTCCTCGAAGTACGCCTTCGGCAACCAATTCGGCTGCGCCAACTGCCATCTGGATGCCACCATCGACGGGCTCTCCTGGGATCTGGAGCCGGACGGCTTCGGCGTCGATATCGTCGACAACCGCTCGCTGGAGGAGATCGGCGAGACCGCACCCTACAAGTGGAACGGCGGCAATCCGGATCTGCAAACCGAGTGCGGCGTGCGCACCGAACGCTTCTTCTTCCGCTCGCAGGGGTTCCGCGGAGACGATCTGGAAGACCTGGTAGCCTTCATCAAATCCATTCCGCTGCGGCCCAACCGCTACCGCCTTCCCGATGGCCAGCTGACTCCGGCGCAGGAGCGCGGCAAAGCTATCTTCGAACGAACAAGCCGCAAGGACGGCACCCCGATTCCCGACGAATTGCAATGCTTCGTCTGCCACTCGGGTCCTCATTATACGAGCCAGTCGCTGGCCGACGTGGGCACCGGCAAGGCCACGGACCGTTCGCCCAAGATCGACATCCCACAACTCACTAACGTGGTTTACAGCGCTCCCTATCTGCACGATGGGTCGGCGCGCACGCTGGAAGAAATATGGACCGTGTTCAATCCGAACGACAAACACGGCGTGACCAACGACCTTAGCAAAGATGAGCTGAACGATCTCATCGAGTATCTGAAGACGCTATGAAGACCATCTCCACCTTCACTTTGCTGCTGGCGGCTTGCGGGCTTTGGGCCGGAGAGTTGCCGCGCTTCCGCTGGGAGAACTTCACTACGGCCAATGGGCTTCCCAATGATCGCGTCTACTGCGTGGCCGTGGATGGCGACCGCGTGTGGGCCGGAACCGACAATGGGCTGGCGCTGTACGCTCACGGCCAGTGGAAGGTCTTCACGCCCGCCGACGGGCTGGCGCACCGCGCCGTGCTTTCCCTGGCAGTCAACAAGCAGACTCACGATCTCTGGATTGCCACCATGGGCGGGCTCAGCCGCTATTCCGCGGGACGGTTCGATACCTATACCCAGCTCAACAGCGGGCTCGCCAACGACGTAGTCTACGGCGTCGCCGTGCAAGGCGACTACCTCTGGGTGGCCACCGCCGCCGGCGGGAGCCGTCTGAACACCCGCACCGGCGAGTGGAGCCTGTTCAACGAGCGCAACACGCCGATGTACGAGATCTGGACCTACAGTGTCACCGCGGCGCCGGACAAAGTCTACTACGCCGTGTGGGGCGGCGGCGTGCTCGAGTACGACGTCCCGACGGAACGGTGGAAGGATTACAACGATCCCGACGGCGAAACCGAAATCGTGCTCTACAAAGACCAGGGGCTGATCCACGAGATCACCACGTCGGTCAGCTATACCAACGGAATCTTATGGATCGCCACGTACTTCGGAGCCAGCCGCTACGACGGCCGTAACTGGCGCAACTTCCTCGATAAAGACAGCGGCCTTCCCAGCAATTTTCTGAACCAGGTGAAAACCGTCGATGGCACCCGCACCTGGTTCTCGACCGACAAAGGCCTGGCATATTTCGATGGCGAGCGCTGGGCGATCTGGCGCCCCGCACTCGACACGCACACACCCGAAATGCTGGTGCGCGATGCGCAAGGCGCGGTCTCGCGGATCGCGGTGGACACGGCGCCCGCGCATCATTACACCTTTGGTATCGATTTTCAGGGCGACGACATATGGGTGGCCACGGCCAATGGCGTGAGTCACGGGATTCGCATCGACACAAAAGGAGAATCGAAATGACGATCACGAGCGCACTGGAACAGATCCGCGGCGCGGAGCGCGTGGAGAAGCGGGCGATTTCCGCGCCCGCGGCACTCAACGAAGCCCCGCAATACGGCAGCTCCTTCTCGCGCGGATTGCGCATCGATCTGAACGGCCTCGCCATTCTGCTGATTTCCGGCACCGCCAGCGTGGACGAGTACGGCAACACCGTGCACCGAGGGGACTTCCGCGGCCAATGCCGGCGCACCTACCGGAACATCACGGCGCTGCTGGCGGCCGAGGGCGCTACCTGGAAGGACGTAGTCCGCACCACGTGCTACCTGCGCGATATCGAGCGCGACTATGCCGCGTTCAACGAAGAGCGAACGGCCTTCTTCCGGCAGCAGAGTCTCGATCCGCTGCCGGCTTCGACGGGAATTCAGGCGATTCTGTGCCGGCCCGACCTGCTGGTGGAGATCGAGGCCATCGCGATGTTTATTCCCGCGCGGGAGGAGTGATGCGCCGCGCATGGAGATTGCTGGCGATCGCCGCCGCGGGCGCTGCTGCGTCAGCCGCCCAAACCTGTTCGTGCGGCGCGAATCCGCCCGGCCCGCCGCCGGTCCGCACGCTGGCGCCGTATGCCAACGAGCCGGAGGATCTGCGCCCATTTTCGCGATTCACCAAACCCTACTACGAGCACTACACCAAGACTCCCGAGTACAATGGCGCGGCCTCCGGCGTTCCTACCACTCCTGCTTCGGACGTGAGCGAAGTGGCCATCGGCTTCCTGGGGCCGATTGAAAATCACAAGGACCTGGCGCTGGGAGTGGCGATGCGCCGCGGCGCTGAACTGGCGATCGCCGAAGCCAACGCCCGCGGCGGGTATTGCGGCAAACCCTTCCGCCTCAAGATCCACAACGATGCCGCCACCTGGGGCGCCTCCAGTAACGAGATCGTGAAGATGGTCTACGACGAGAAGGTATGGGCGATGCTGGGCTCCATCAGCGGCGATTCCACCCACATCGCGCTGCGGGTCTCGCTGCGCGCCGAGCTGCCCATCGTCAACTGCGCTGCCACCGATCCGACGATTCCGGAAACCATCATTCCCTGGATACTCACCTCCATCCAGGACGACCGCGTGCAGTGCTTCACGCTGGCGCGCCGCATCTTCACCGATCTCGGTCTGAAGCGCATCGGCCTCCTGCGCGTTAACGAGCGGTACGGCCGCTTCGGGGTCGGCAAGTTTCGCGACGCCGCGCGGCGGCTGGGCCACCCGGTGGTGATCGAACAGAAGTTCGACCCGTTGGAGCGGAGCTTCACGAGTCAACTGCGCGTGATCAATGACTCGCGCGTGGATGGCGTCGTGCTCTGGGCCGATTCCGCGGCCGCCGGGACCATTCTGAAAGAGATGCGGCAGATGGGGATGAAGCAGCCGGTGTTTGGCAGCTATCGCGTGTCCGGTGACGATCTGCTACGCATCGCCGGTGAGAGCGCCGAGGGTCTGGAGTTCGTCTACCCGTTCGATCCCACTCGCGACGATCCGGCATGGACCGGTTTTCAAAAGCGCTTCGCCGCCGTCTACCAGGCGAAGACCGACGCCTTCTCCGCGCTAGGCTTCGACACTATGAACATTCTGCTGGGCGCCATCTGCCGCGCCGGCTTGAACCGCGGACGCATCCGGGACGCGCTCTATTCCGTCGAGCACTACCGCGGCGTGACGGGCGAGATGACGTTCGATCCCAATGCCAAAAACATCGCACCTCTGTATCTGGGAACGGTGAAGAGCGGCCGCGTCACCTACCGGCGCTACACCATGGAAAAGCCCTATGCCACGGTGGGCGAAAACGGCGTGCGCTATGCAGGCCCGAAGATCGCGGATGCAGGCGCCGGCGAGCTGAAAATCGGCGTCTTCGGTCCGGGCGCGGACAAGCTGGCTGCCACGCTTCCGGTCTCGGGCTACAAGCTTGCCGGCATCTCTTCGGACGTTCCCTGGGGCAAAGCTTCCACGGAGCTGGTCAACCTGGTTTACGATCCCTCTGTCATCGGCCTGGTTGCGATCGGCCGCGAGCCAGCGCACCTGGCGGAGCAGATCGCGGTGAAAACATTTCTGCCGGTGGTGGCTATCTCGGCGGATCGGGCGCTGACCTCGGCCAATGTTCCGTGGATCTTTCGCCTCGGACCGGACGTGCCGCCGGCAGAAGCAATCCAGTGCCTGGCGGCGGCAGCAGCCCGCTCCGGCCCCAATCGCGGACGCATTCGCGACCTGCTGGCTTCGGGTGAACGAGCGGGAAAATTCGCTTTCGCGTCCAACGGCGAGTCGCGATAGGTCGCGGTCAAGCGTCTGCTTTGAGGTTGAAGCCTTCTTTCATCCAATAGCGGCCATAGCGGACGTTCTGGAATTCCTGCGTCACTCCGCTGGGCCATTCAACGGTGATTCTCCGGGCGGAATCCCGCGGGCCCAACCCGAACGTCACCGGCAGCGCGGATTGCGACAGGTAACTCGATCCGCTCTTCACGGTGCGCATCTGCGCTCCGTCCGCCGTGTAGAGGCGGATTACGCTGCCGATCCCGTCGCGGTTCGACCTGCTCCCCACCAGGCGAAGGCAAAGCGACCGATTGCCGTTCAGAATGTCGTTGCGGAAGAGCAGCGCCGGCCCCTGGTTGATGGTGAGCAGCAGGTCCACGTCGCCGTCGTTATCGAAATCGCCGCAGGCCAGCCCGCGCGCGACTTTGGGTGCGGCGAACTCCGCGCCCGCTTCCCGGACCACGTTGCGAAATCGGCCGGCGCCCTGATTCAGGAACAGGTGCGGCGCCTGCGCATAGGCGGAACGCATGTTGCGGACTGTGGCATCGATGTGGCCGTTGGCCGCAACGAGGTCGACCCGCCCATCGAGATCGGCGTCGAAGAAGGCGCATCCGAAGCCGAGCGTATCGCGCGACGCAGGACCGATGCCGGACTGCATGGCGATATCGGCGAAGGATCCCGACTGCCCGGCGCGGTAGAGCGCCAGCATCTCGTTATCGAAGTTGGTGATGGCGATTCCGTTGATGCCGGAATTATCGAAGTCTCCCACGTCGATGCCCATACCGGCGCGCGCGCGTCCATCGTCGCTAAAGGCGATTCCGGAGCGCACGCCAATCTCTTCGAAGGGTCCGTCGCGGAGATTGCGATACAGCTTGTTGGGCTGGGTATCATTCGCCACCACCAGGTCCGGCCAGCCGTCGCGGTCGCAGTCGATCAGGGCAACGCCCAGCGATTTGGAGCTGGTGTCGAACAGACCGCTGGTGGCGGTGACATCTTCAAACGTGCCGTCGCCGCGATTCCGGAACAGCCAGCACGTCGAGCCGCGGTAGGCCTCCGGAGTGCAGTATGACTTGTTCTTTCCATCCACGCTGCAGAATACGTCATGCTGCGGAGACCACTGCACGTAATTGCATACGAAGAGGTCGAGAAGCCCGTCGCGATTGTAGTCGAACCACATAGCCGAGGTGCTGAAAGAGGAACGGTCTGCCAGCCCGGCTTTAGCCGTTACGTCGACGAAGTGGCCTTTCCCGGTGTTGTGGAAGAGACGGTTCTGCCCCACGGAGGTGACGTAGATATCCGGCCAGCCGTCGTTGTCGTAGTCGGCTACGGCGACCCCCATGCCATACATTTCGACCGCCAGGCCGGCGGCGGCGGTGACGTCGCTGAACGTGCCGTTGCGATTGTTGCGATAGAGCCGCAGCGTGCTGCGCTGGCGCTTGTGTCCGGGCCAGTCGCAGCCGTTGGCGAGAAGAATATCGAGCCAGCCGTCGCAGTCGTAATCCAGAAAGGCGCAGCCCGAGCCCATGGTTTCCGGCAGATACTTGGCGCCGAACGCCCCGCTGTTATGGCGGAAGTTGATTCCGGCCGATTGCGTGACGCCGGTCAGACGGAAGCCGAGGCGCTCGACCTTCCCCAACAGGGGCAGGCAGCCGAATAGCAGAGTTCGCCGCGTCAAGCGATGCTCACCAGGCCCTTCCGGATGGCATACACCACCAGCTCCGCCGTATTGTGAATGTCCAGCGCCTGCATAATGTTGGCTCGATGAACGGCCACCGTATTGGCGCTGAGATCCAGCATGGCTGCGATATCCTTGTTCGACTTGCCGTTCACGATGAGTTGCAGCACCTCCAGCTCTCGCGCCGAAAGCGCAGGCGGCGGCTCGCTGACCGACGGCAGCGCCAGCCGCGGATCGAGAACTCTGTGACCGGCCGCTACCCGTTTGACGGCGTCCACGAGTTCCAGGTCCATCGCGTTCTTGAGCAGGTAGCCGCGCGCGCCGGCTTCCAGACAGTTGTGCACATAGGCCGGCTCGGAGTGCATGCTGAGGATCAGGACTCCAATTCCGGGCGCGCCCGCAAGAATGCGCCGCGTCGCCACGGCGCCGTTCATGCTGGGAAGCGCGAAATCCATCACGATCACGTCCGGCCGCTCGCGCAGCGCAAGGTCGATGGCCTCCTGGCCGTCGCCGGCTTCGCCGATGACGCGAATGGCCGGGTCGTCTTCCAGCATGCGGCGAAAGCCGCGGCGGACGAGGAGGTGGTCGTCCACCAGCACCACCCGCACGGCGTTGTCAGAGTTTGGCCGCTGCATGCGCCTCCTCCCTGGAAACAGGGGCTGAAATGCGAACCAGCGCGCCGCCGCCCTCGCCCTTGCCGAATTCGATGGTGCCGCCCACAAGCCCCGCGCGCTCGCGCATGGAGATCAGGCCCAGGCCGGCACGGCCGGCAGCACCGAACCCTACCCCGTGGTCTTCGATTTCGAGCGTCACCTGTTCGGGATTGCGGATCAGCCGCACCTCCGCCTGCCGCGAGCCGGAGTGGCGCGCCACGTTATTCAGCGCTTCCTGCAATACGCGGTAGAGATGAATGGAGGTCTCCCGGGAGAGTTCGCAGTCGCTGCCACTCTTCGTGTACCGCACCGCGATTCCCGTCCGCCGCTCGAATTCCGGAATGTAGGTGTCGATGGCGCTTTCGAATCCCACTTCTTCCAGCATCACGGGGTGCAGCGCCTGGGAAAGCGCCCGCACTTTGTCGAGCGTGGACTGCACCACCTCGTGGATCTCGCGCAGTTCTCCGCGCAGGGCTTCCTGCTGCGGGCCGGTGAGTTTGTGAGCGCGCTGCAGCATGGTGCCGATGGCCGTGAGAATCTGGCCGAAATCGTCGTGCAGCTCGCGGGAGATGGAACGGAACGCGCTCTCCTGCATGGAGATCAACTGCTGGGCCAGTTCGCTTCGCCGATTCGAAAGGGTGGTAACGCGGTCGAAGATGCGGCGGTTGTAGCGGATCAGGTACGAACTCACAACCACCAGCAGGAGCAGCATCGCACCCAGAAAGATGTACAGGTTCCGTTCCACCTGTCCGTGAATCTGCTGGGTTCGCGCCACGGCCTGCTCCTCGCTCTCGTTGTTCAGAACCAGCAGGCGGGAAATGGCGGTGCTCAGCGCGGCCTGGCGCGCCTGCAGAGAGAGCCGCACCTGTTCGCGCCCCTCGGTCTCGTCGACGGCCGCGAGCGCGAAAACGCGATCCAGCGCATCCCAAAACTGCGCCATGGAGGATGTCACAAAGCGGGCCTGGTCGGGCGTGCGCGCGGCCGGAGCGACGGCGGATTCCTTGGCAAACGCGTCTTCCAGGTCGGTGCGAATGCGCTGAAACTGGCTCTTCCAGGCGGTCAGCGGGTATCGGTCCCGCACATCCAGCATGTCCCTCATGCCGAGCCCGAGAAGGTTCAGATCGTTCTGCACTCTCAGCAGGAGCAGCGAATCGCGGCGGTTGCGGTCAATGATGTCGGTTTCCAGACGGCGCAGGCTCCGCAACTGGATCACCGTGTAGCCGGCGTACAGAGCCAGAGCCATCAGGCTGAACAGGAGCCCTGCGAAAAGCCCGATACTCAGCGACCGCTTCGACTTCAAGGTGCGCGCCCTTCTGATCGCCCAAGGAAGTTCGCCGCGCCACGGCGGGCCAGGAAACCTCACTCGCATCCTACCGGAAGGCTAGGAAAGCGATGCTTCGACCGATACGTCGCCGGCCTCACCCTTCCCGAGCGGCACAATATTGCCTGCAACCGGCACGCCATCGACCCACAGGGATACCCGATTCCCGGGTCCCTTCCTGTTCACCATAATATGGTAAGTCCTGCCGCGAAACTTCCGCACTACCCGGAAGCCGGACCAGGCCGATGGGATAACCGGAGCGATCTCCAGGCCATCGTATGAGGGGCGAATGCCGAGAATCCACTGCGTAATCGCATAGTAATTCCATGCCGCCGTGCCGGTCAGCCAGGAATTCTTGGCCTCGCCGTGGCTCGGAGCGTCGCGCCCGGCGATCATCTGCGAATAGACGTAAGGCTCGCAGCGATGCACCTCGCTCGCGCTCTCGCGCGCCGAAGGATTGATGCGGAAGTAGTAATCGTGGGCGCGGTCGCCATGGCCCAGGCGCGCTTCCGCAATCATCACCCAAGGGTTGTTGTGACAGAAAATGCCGGCGTTCTCTTTGTACCCGGGCGGATAGGAGGAAATCTCGCCCAGGTGCAGGTAGTATCGCGAGTATGCCGGCTGCTGCAGCATGATGCCATGCGGAGTAGCCAGCAGGTCCCGCACGGAATCGAGCGCCGCCTCGGCTCTCCCGTCCTCCAGGCCGATGCCCGCCAGAACGGCGAACCCCTGCGGCTCGATAAAAATCTTGCCCTCTTCGCACTCCGCGGAGCCGACCTTCCCGCCGGAATCGTCGTATGCGCGCAGGAACCACCTGCCATCCCAGCCGTGGCTTCGGACCGCCTCTTCCATGCGCGCGGCCTCGGCGCGAAAGTCGGATGCCTCCCGCGCAAGCCCGTGGTGTTCCGCAATGGAAGCCAACTCGCCCCCGGCCAGCACGAACAGCGCCGCGATGAAGACCGATTCCGCCGCCCGGCCATCCTTGTTGGTGGTGGTTTGAAAGGACTGCCCCGGCGTGTCGGAGAAGCAGTTCAGGTTCAGGCAGTCATTCCAGTCGGCGCGGCCGATCAGCGGCAGGCCGTGCGGTCCCAGCCGCTCCAGCGTGTAGCGAAAGCTGCGGCGCAGGTGATCGTACAGAGGCTGCTCGCTGCCGGGCCGGTTGTCGTAAGGCACCGGCTCATCCAGAATGCTCCAGTCGCCGGTTTCCTTAAGGTAGGCGCTTACGCCCACGATGAGCCAGTGCGGATCGTCATTGAAATTGGCGCCGATGTCGTCGTTGCCGCGCTTCGTCAGCGGCTGATACTGGTGATAGGCGCCGCCGGTCGCGAGTTGCGTGGCGGCGAGATCCAGGATGCGCTCCCGCGCCCGCGCCGGAACCATGTGGACGAAACCCAGCAGGTCCTGGTTGGAATCGCGGAATCCCAGGCCGCGCCCGATCCCCGATTCGTAGAAGGAAGCCGACCGCGAAACGTTAGAGGTGGCCATGCATTGGCACGGGTTCCAGATGTTGACCATGCGATTGGTGTGCACATCGGGCGTATCCACCTGGCAGATGCCCAGCAGTTCGCACCAGTAAGCGCGCAGCTCACCAAAGGCCGCTTCCACATTGGCCGGCTTCAGGTACCTGGCGATTACGCGCCGGACCGAGTGTTTGGCGATGGTCTGCGAACCGGGCGGATCGAATTTTTGGTCCACGGGATTTTCGTGATAGCCAAGCAGGAACAATACCTGCCTGCCCTCGCCGGGGGCCAGCCGCAGTTTGAGATGGTGCGACCCGATAGGCGCCCAGCCGTGCGCGATGGAGTTCGAAGCCGAACCGCGCTCCACCGCCAGCGGCCGGTCCCATCCGCGGTACGGCCCCAGGAAGGCTTCGCGCTGGGTATCGAACCCGTCGACAGAAGCCGAGCAGGCAAAGTAGGCGAAATGATTGCGCCGCTCGCGATACTCGCTCTTGTGATAGATGACGCCTGCCTCCACTTCCACCTCGCCGATGCTGAAATTACGCTGGAAATTGGTGGCGTCGTCCTGTGCGTCCCACAGGCAGAACTCGATGGATGAGAACACCGAGAGATCCGCCGCCCGATCGCGCCGGTTGGTCACCACCAACTGCCACACCTCCAGGTTTTCGTCCAGGGGCACGAAATACCGTGTACGCGCCTCCACGCCGCGGTAGCTGGCGCCGATGATGGTGTAGCCCATTCCGTGGCGGCACTGGTAGTCTTCCAGGTCGCGGCAGGTCGGCTGCCAGGAGGGAGACCAGAAATCGCCGGATTGCTCGTCGCGCAGATAAATGTACCGTCCTCCCAAATCAAACGGCACGTTGTTGTAGCGGTAGCGGGTCAGGCGCCGCAGGCGCGCATCCCGATAGAACGCGTACCCGCCCGCGGTGTTCGAAATCAGCCCGAAAAAGGCCTGGCAGCCGAGATAGTTGATCCATGGCAGGGGAGTGTCGGGCCGCGTGATGACGTATTCGCGGTTCTGGTCGTCAAAATATCCGTATTGCATGGAGGAGTCCTAAGCGCGCCCCTGGAAAGCTCGAGCCGGCTCGGAAGGCTTTGCCGGCACGCCAGGTTCGTTGAGGCGGTCATACCACGTGTACTTGAGGACCGCCGAGGTCACGGCGGCCACGCCCAGTGCCGCCAGCGCTTCCCGGTGCTTCCCGATCACAAGACAAACCGGCAGGGCGACCAGGCTGGTCTGCCAGCAGATTCCGACCGCGACGTTGAACATGTCCCGGCGGAAATCCTGATTTGGCTGGAATCCGGGATCCTCTGCGAGCACTTTGCGCAGAACCGGTCCCCAGAAACCCCAGGGCCGCACCCGCGTATAGAACGATTTCAGGACCTCTTCATCTTCGGCCGGCGTCAACAGGGTGCCTGCCAGGCAGCCTGCCAGCGAGATAGCCAGCAGCAAGGGGAATGCGTTCAGCGGTGACGTATGCGGCAGGGCAACGGGAAGGATCAGCGACGCTCCGACGCCCGAGATCATCCCCCAGAAATAGCCGTAGCCGTTGAATCGCCACCAATACCACTTGAGGACGTTGGACGCCGTATAGCCGCCCCATAGCGCCGAGACAATCCACTGGATTACGGAGTTGATCGATCCCACGAACCATCCGAAAGTAATGCCCGCGACCACAACCCCGAAAGAGGCAAGATAGCTCAGGCGCATGTACGTCCTCGAACTCGCATGAGGATTGATGAACCGCTTGTAAATGTCATTGACGATGTACGGCGGAGCCGCGTTCACGGTGGCTGCAAAGTTTGACATGAAGGCGGCCAGCAGTCCCGCGATGAGCAGCCCCAGCAGTCCCACCGGGACGAACCGGCCGAGCGCGTAAGGAAGCACCATTTCAAAATCGATGTTCTTGCCCATCGCGCGAATCGGGTCGCTGTAGAACACCAGAGCCAGCACGGTCAGGCCGGCGATCATGAAGTAGCGCGGAAAGATCAGCACCACGTTGACCCACGCGCTCATCAGAGAAGCTTCGCGGGGATTCTTCGTGGACAGGACTCGCTGCATGTCGTAGTTCGGCGCCGGACCGGCCATGCTGACCAGAATGCCCTTGAAGAGCAGCATCATGAAGAAAATTCCGAACAGGGAATATCCGTCCTCGGCAATCTTCGCGTTGACCGAATCGATCAGGCCCGTCCAGTTGAGGTTCAGCTTCCAGCCGAAGGACAACTGGTCCCACCCGGCCGGAACTACCCGCTGAAGCATCGCCGGAGAGACGCGCGCCATAGCGATGAGGCCGGTGGCAATCGACGCGACCGAAAGGATACAGAACTGGATGACTTCGGTGACGACGACACTGAACATCCCGCCCTTAACGACATAAAATGCGGTGATCCCCATCAGAATCAAGGCGTACTGGTTCGCGCTCAAGTGCCACGGCAGGAAATTGATCGCGAACTTGCCGATTCCTTTGAACGCGTAGGTCAGGAAGCCGATCACGCTCACCAGGGCGTAAATCACGACGATCAGGTGGGAGAGGCGCGCCCCGCGGCCCGTGCCGAAGCGGGTCGTGATCCATTCCGCGCCGGTCATGACATTGGAGCGCCGCAGCCACGCAGAAAGGTAGACCATCAGGAAGATCTGGTTGAACACGGGCCATAGCCACGGGATCCAGACGCTTTTCAGGCCGTAGACGAACAGCAGGGAAACCAGCCACATCGTGCCGGCGATATCGAACATGCCGGAAGCGTTGGAAACGCCGAGCACATACCAGGGCATTGTGTTCCCGCCGAGAAAATAGGCTTTCATGTCGCGCGAGGCGCGATGCGAGACCCAGTAACCAACCAGGATGGAGGTCGCCAGGTAAGCCAGAATGATCGCTATATCAATCCAGTCGAGATGCATGGATGTACCTCACTCCTGAGGCAAGGGTGGCGCCAAGGCAGGCGCGGCAGAGTGGCTCGCCGGAGCCGAGACCTATACCCTGTCAGGGTAATCGGCGGTCGCGGCGGAAGGGGAGGACATTACGGGACCTTACATATTTGACCCTTTAGATAGAAGAGATTAGTGGCAGCCGCATTACATACCGGGAGGACGTACTTTACGCAATCCAAGGTATCTGCGAATGCCGCGGAAGGCAGGGGTCAGGTGCGTTTTTTCGCGGCATGCTCCCGGCGCCATTGTTCCTGGAACTTCTCCATCATCGCCTTCATCGCCGCCGGGAGCTGTTCTGGGTGGCGCTCGATCTCCACGGTCCATGCCCGCATGTCGAGCGGCATTCCCCACATCTCTCCGGCCGGCCGAACGCCAGGCTATTGACGAAAGGAACGAAGTAGGCGAAGGCGAGGCCGATTGCCCCAAAACAGGCGATCACCAGGCCCACGACGATAGAGCGCCACAGCCGCGGCAGACGGAATTCGCCGGTCACGCGCAGCACCGGCGCCAGCATTACGATCAGCAGGGCAATGGGCAGCATGAAGTGGCGGACGCTCATGTTGAGATGGCTCAACACGCAAACCGAAAAGACGAGGAAGAAGCCGATCGTCAACACCCGCCAGTGCGGGCGCACGGCTTCCGGGATGGCGCTGCTCCGTTTCCGCCGGGCAATTGCCGCCCCGCCGCCAGCGCCAGCAGCAACAGGAATCCCAGCGTGGATTTCAGGGCGAACACAACGGGGTAGTAGTAGAGCACGCCGTGAGAGTGGGGATTGCCGAAAAGGAACATCGGCCGCGATCCCGTCGACAGCATCAGCAGCAGGCCGCGGCAGTAGAGCCAGACCGGCATCAGCGGCCGCCGCAGGATCCATGCCCACCGGCCACCGCCGATCAGGTTCAGAGCGTCGTCCGGCTGTTTCACGGAGAAAGCGAAGTAGACTGCGTACACGAGCAGAGCCGCCCAAAGGAAACCTCGCAGGATGCATTTTCGCCGCTGCCGCCGCCAGTCCCGCGCTTCTTCCTTCCCCTCGGGCTGCGCGGATGTGGGCCAGAAGCGCGTCTGCCCGAAGAGCACCACTGCAATCGGGACCAGCAGCAGGCCGGTGAATTTGGAGAGCAGCGCCGCTGCCACGGCGAATCCGAAAAGCAATGACTTGCTTCGGGAAGGTTCGGCCCAGATCTCTCCCAATTGCCACAGTGCCATCAGGGAAAACAGGGCCACTGGCAGATCCGTGATCACCATCGGGCCAAAGGTCAGAAATACCGGGGTGGTGACGGACACGGCGAGACACAGCAGACCGCCCCAGGGGGCGCCGAGCCGGCTTCCCATCCGGTAGATCACCCAAGCTGTCAGCAAAGTCAGCAGAAGCATCGGGAATCGGGCCCAGAGCAGGACCGGTTTCCAGGGGTTCCATCGCCCCAGCACCGCGTCGCCGAAAATCCACTGCAGTCCGTAAGCAGGCATGAAATCCGCGGCCATCTTCCAGGTTGGGGACGAGTAATCGGCGCGCGTACCGCGAATGACCAGCGGAATCGCGGCGAGCACCTTGCCCAGCGGGGGATGCTCTTCATTGAGTCGCAGGTCGAACCGTTGCAGATAGCTGAGTCCGGCGCCGATATGAGCCACTTCATCCACGGCGACCGACTCGTGAAGGGCCGCTCCACCCGCCAACAGAAACATGATGGCGAGCAGGCCGACAGCGGCCGCGCGAGGGAACTGATCCGACATGACGAAGGCCGGATCTATTCTAGCGGCGAGTCAAGAAGGTGTCACTCAAATTCGCGGCCCGCCCGGCACGAAGAGTTACCAGGCCTGCGCGGCGAGGACTTGCGGATGCCCGGGTACGCGACCGACTACGGGAACATACAGCACGATTTGCAGGTTCTTCTCTTCCCAGTGGCGAGGCAGTCGGGAGACAGCCTCCTCGAAGTACTCCGGGGTACTTAGAAATTCTCCGGCCGCGCGCGTCCCGTATTCGGTGATGCCGGCGGCGCTCAACAGGGGGTGATCCGTCGGACCGCGGAGCACGCGCGTGACCACGACGTAATCGTGGGAAATCTCCCAATGCGGCCACGCGCCCACCAGGCGCCACTCGTTATTCTCCGGGTGCTGACTATCGCGTACCATGTCCGTTTCGTGAGCGCTGTCCTTCACAAAGGTAAAGCGGAGAGGGCCGGCCGCGCGCTGAGTCCACTGGTTGTCGAAGGCGGCGATCATCACCGCCGCGTTCTCGCGCAGATCGGCGAATGTGGTGGAGCGTTCGCCGCGGATGCGATACGGTTTCGCGAATTTGTCCAGAAAGGAAGTGAGTCGAACCAGGCAGAGCGAGTCCCCCAGAGCGACATAACGGCCCGGGAGAATGACCAGGTCTTTTTTGGGGATCGCTCCTTCCTGGGGGCTATTCTCCTCTACCGTCGCCTCCGCCTGAATGGCATCCTGCGCCGCGGCGGATCGCAGATTGTATGCAATCGGCTGCCCCACGCAGACCAGAACCGGTCCCGGCGTTTTCAGAATCGGGCGCCAGAACCGATCGAGGTCCGACTGTCTCCACGGCAAAGCCAGCAGAGCCACGGCGGCCAGAGCGGCGGCGCCGCAGATGGCGCCGATCCGGAAGGAACGCGAGCGGAACAGGCCAGTTGGGGCGGGCACAACCGCTGGAGCAGGTACAACCACCTGGGCAGGCGGAACTTCCGCAGGCGCGCCGTGATCGACGTGCAGTTCGGCGATATACGATCCAGGCTGCAGACCGATTCGGGTCTCCGATTCATGCCCTGGCTCCTGATAGAACTGCGCCAGCTTTTTGCGAATCTCCGCGGCGGTGGCACGAACGACCGGATCCTGGCTGGTATCGTAGTCCGGGGACCTGCCGAAAACCGAGACACCCAGGGACCGTTCTTTCAGGCCGGCCGTATCGCCCTGCAGAGTGCGCTCGGTAATGTGACGCAATAAAAGCTGGCAACGCCGGCTTCCGTGAAACTGATGGCTGGCCAGCACCCGCTCCAGGACGTCCCGGATCTCATCGGCGTGCTCCGGCGACAGGGGCGAGGCGGCGACGTGGACATCAGGTTTGCGAGCCATGATCGCCTTGATTCACCACAGATCTTAACACACTAGTTTGGGTATTGTACCTTAATTACGCGATCGCTTAACCCACTGATTATAAGGGCTAAGCATTGTACGATCCCGTAACGTCCTTTAACCGCCCCAGGGTGGGCCTTATCATCGTCTCGCCACTCCGGAAAGTTGTCAGGTGTGTCCCGTGTGCCGTTGTGCATGCCGGAAACGGGGAGTTCCTGGAGTAATCCAGCCGGTGCGGGCAAATTGCTTTAGGGGAACTGATTTGAAGCATCGACTATCGTTGCTATTTCTTAGCAATTCCCTCGACTTTTGTCGCCCGAAGCCATTCGGGCTGGGTGAGCGCCATCGCTCGGGGAGAGTAAGATGAACCATCGCTTAGTGCTTCGATTCGGAGTACTTTTGATTGTTTTCCTTGCAGTCGCCCTGCAGGTTTCCGCGCAGGAAGCGACCATTGTCGGAACCGTAACCGACCCGACGGGCGCGACGGTTCCCAACGCCACCATTAAAATCACAAACACCGACACGGGACGGGTCACCGTATTTCCCACCAACACGGCGGGCGAATATGTCGCACCGAGCCTGCACATCGGTCGTTATGTCGTGCGTGCCGAAGCCCCTGGCTTCCGGCCGGTGGAACAGAAGGACGTGGTGCTCCAGGTTGGGGACCGCGACCGTGTCGACTTCAAGCTCGAAGTCGGCAACGCCACCGAACAGGTTACCGTGGAAGCCACGCCGGTCGCCGTACAGACCGACTCGAGCGAAGTCAGCCACATGATCAGCGGCCAGCAAGTCGCAAATATTGCAACCAACGGCCGCAATATCTACCTGCTGACTGCGCTGTTACCGGGCGTTTCCAACGCCATGAACAGCGGCGACTTTCAGTTGCAACTTCCGGTAAGCGGCGACGATAAAGTCAGCTTCAACGGGAATCGTCCCGGCCATAGCAACTTCCTCATTGACGGAGGAGAAGACTACGATCGTGGCGGCGAGGGTCGCCTCAGTGTGATGCCGTCACTGGAGTCGATCGCGGAATTCCGCGCGCTCACCTCCAACTACAGCGCAGAATACGGTCTTTCGTCAGCGGGAACCGTGACCCTGGTCCTCAAGTCCGGCACGAAACAGATCCACGCCGAGGCTTGGGAATTCGTGCGCAATGATTGGCTTGGCGCCAGCAACTTCTTTACAAATGCAGCCGGGCAACCGAAGCCCGAACTCCGCTTCAACGAGTTCGGTTTCAACGTTGGCGGGCCGGTCACATTCGGCAGGTTTTACAACAAAACCAAGGATAAGACCTTTTTCTTCTATAATATGGAGTGGCGCAAATACGTTCAGGGGGCAGGCGTCATTAACCAGACCGTCCCTCTGACCGGCTGGTATAGCGGCAATATGGCCGGTGGGCCGACGATCAAAGTGCCCTCCGCTGCCCAGTTAGCGCCATCCATCCTGGCGAAATTCACGGCTGACGGCCTGCAGCCCGGACAGGCCTTCCCGAACAACACTATTCCTGCCAATCTGCTCGACGCCAATGCCCAAACCCTTCTGAAGGCCGGCATCTTCCCGGCCCCCACCAGCGGGTCTCAATACATCAAAGGGGTGGCGGCGCCCAGCAATATGAAGGACGAAAACCTGCGCATTGATCACCATTTCACAGACAAGTTCACGGTTTTCGGTCACCTCATTACCGAGCAGATCCTCCAGGGCTACACGACGTCCATGTGGAGCGGCGATAATGTGCCCACTATCGCCAATACGTTCAGCAATCCCACTTATAGCGCAGTGGGTCACATGATCAATACCATCAGCCCCACGCTGGTCAACGAAGCCGCCTTCAATTACAATGGCAACCGCATCAATATCACGCCGACGGGCTTGTTTGCGCAACCCAGCGGGCTGAGCATTCCGAGATTGTTCACGGGGCCGAATGCGCTGAACCGCATACCCCAGATCAATCTTGGCGGTTCGACCGGCGCGCAGTATCAGTCGGCAAGTTGGCCGTGGAGCAACACCGCCAATTCCTACCAGTGGCGCGACGACGTTTCCTGGGTCAAGGGCGCCCACCAGTTGAAATTCGGTGTCAGTTTCATGTGGTACACCAAAGTCCAGCAACTGTTCGGTAACACCAACGGTTCATTCAATTTTAACGGCACCTTTACCGGAAACGATTTTGCCGACTTTCTCCTCGGCCTTTCCAGCCAGTACACCGAACAGGCGGTTCAAGACTTTGGACACTGGAACAACAAGTCGTATGCGTTGTATGCTCAGGACAACTGGCGCGTGAACCCGCGCCTCACGCTGAACCTGGGTCTGCGGTGGGACGGAATTCCCCATACATACGAGGCGACGAACCGGATGTCGAACTTCTATCCGAACCTGTACGTGCCGGCCAACAGGGCCATCCTTTTGCCGGATGGCACGATCAGTCCGTCGAGTCCCGGCTTAATTACCAGTCCCAACCCGATCTTAAAGGGAGTGCAGTTTTACGGGAACGGGATCGGTATCGCCGGAGTGAACGGCATTTCCAACGGTCTCGTCAACAACCACTGGGCTGCATTCGGCCCGCGTGTGGGTTTCGCATATGATGTCACGGGCGGGGGCAACACGATCCTCCGCGGCGGCTTCGGCACGATGTATGAACGCATCCAGGGAAACGATATGTACAACTCCGGTGCGAACATCCCGTTCAGCGACGCCGTCACGTTCAACAATGTTTCCCTGTCCAACCCGGGACTGAGCCTGCAGACCGGTCAAACTTTGGTCGCGCCGATTCTGCCGGCGAGCATCGTGGGTATGAGTCAGACCAATTACAAACTTCCGGTGAGCTACCAGTTCAGTCTCGGCGTCCAACAGTCGCTGGGCAAGACAACGGTGCTCTCGGTTGGCTACGTGGGCAGCCAAAACCGGCATCAAAGCTACCGCGATGAGACCAACCTGCCGGCGCCCAGCGTCTTGCCAAGCCTCATCAACGGCACGGCTCAGTTCAACAATGTAGTTCCGTATGCCGGCTATGGCTCCATCAATCTGTACGAGAACGCTGCCAACAGCCACTACAACTCGCTACAGGCCAGCCTGAATTCCCAGCTGCGTAGCGATCTTAGTTTTCAGCTTGCATACACCTACTCGAAAGCCGTCGATTCGACCTCCAGCGGCGGCAGCGGCGGCGACCTCCAATCCCTTGCCAATCCGTATGACAGGAGCTACGGAATAGGTCCGGCGTGGTTCAACCGCACACAGGTCTTTAACGCCAATTTCGTTTACGATATTCCGGCATTCAAGAACGCCACAAGCCGGGCGTTGCGGACTGCATTGGGTGGCTGGGAATTTTCCGGCTACGTCACAGCAATGACGGGTTTGCCGCTGAACATCGATGTCGGCGGACCACAGGCTTACAACGGCCTGCCGAACTGGACCGGCGGAGCTTATGGCGGAGCCGGAGGGAACCGGGTCAATGTCAACGGAAACGTTACCTATCCGCACACCGTGAACAAATGGTTCGACCCCTCCGTTTTTTCAGCCCCCACGGTAGGACAGTGGGGCAATATCGGCTATGACGCATTGTGGGGTCCTGGCCGGTTTAACACGAACCTCTCGCTGTACAAGGACTTCCTTCTCAGCGAGAAACGGGGAAGCAAACTCGAGTTGCGCGTAGAGAGCTTCAACATCTTCAACCACACGCAATTCACAACCGTTAGCACTACGTTTTCGTCAAGCAACTTTGGACAGGTCACCGCTGCCGGCGACCCCAGGGTGTTCCAGCTTGGCATGAAAGCGTTCTTCTGACAGGCCCAACTTGTAAGCCCCGCTCGCGCGTACCCTCCGTGCGAGCGGGGCTTTTCTGTTTTGAGGGGATATCGGCTGCTTATGGAACGGGCCGTGTGGCGAGCTCCTGAGGTGCTTCCGCACCGTCTGCCAGCGTGCGGAGCGGCGACAAATCCGGCGCCGCCCCGCGTGTCTTGGCCTGCTCACCGGGCCGGTTCTTTGACTTTGACGATCTGATCCTCCGCCACATTCTTCAATTCCTGGACGATCCCTGAGGGCCACCGGATCTCCACCGAATCGGCCACGCGGCTGGCTCCCAGGCCAAAATGCACCGGACCGGCGCTCGAAGAAGCATAGCCCGCCGCGAAGGCCACCTGGTTATACTGTGCCTTCCCTCCGGCCACCAGCTTGATCCGCGCTCCAATGGCGTCACGGTTGCTCTTCGTCCCCTCCAGCGCCAGCTCCAGCCAGTGATTCTCACCCGGACTGTCATTGATCCAGATTTCCGCCGGAGCGGCGAGCGCGCTCACCACCACGTCCAATCGCCCATCGTGATTCAGATCGCCGACCGCCGAGCCCCTGTGCCGCCGCGCAACCTGCGCCGTCAGCCCCGCCTCCGCCGTCAGCGCCCGGAATTTCATCCCGCCGAGATTCTGAAAGATCGTGTTGTTCTGCTCTACCGCCACCTGCGACGCATAGCCCAGCGATTGCACATGCCCGCGCGTCACAAATAGGTCTTTCCACCCATCGTTGTCGAAGTCGGCGACGGTTGGTGAGTAGCCGGCCATCGGTGCACTCAGCCGCGCCATGCCGCTCGACTCCGTGACTTCCACGAATCCGCCTTTCCCCGTGTTGCGGAATAGCGGAAACAGTTCGTTATCCAGCGCCACAAAAGCAATGTCGGGATAGCCGTCGTTATCCAGATCCCTCGCGTCCACTCCCATTCCCGAAATGAATTTCCCGTTTTCCGTGAGCGCCACGCCCGCTTCGAAAGCTCTCTCCTCGAATTTCCCGGCGCCCAGGTTGTGGAAGTAGGAGTTGTACACCTTGTCGTTGGCCACGAAAATATCCATCCGGCCGTCCAGGTCGAAATCCGCGATGCCGACCCCCATCCCTTTCCCCGGATGGCTGCGGATTCCTGCTTCCGCCGAAACGTCGCGGAATGTGCCGTCGCCGTTGTTTAAAAACAACTGGTTGGGAGTCGCTTTGTAAAACTTTGGATGGCAGTAGTCGTATTTGCCCGGGCTCGCCTCGCAGCGCGGCTCCGTGTTGATATCCCAAGCCAGGTAATTCACCACCAGCAGATCCAGCAGTCCATCGTTGTTGATGTCCAGCCATGCCCCTCCCACCGACCACAGGGGTCCGTACTGGCTGTCCGGTTTATCGATTCCGGCCTTCGCCGTCACATCCGTGAACGTGCCGTCGCCGTGATTGTGATACAGGTGATTCCCATGCACGCCGCCCACAAAAACATCCTTGTAGCCGTCGTTGTCGTAGTCGCCAACCGCCACACCCACATCGAACCCCGTGCCTGCGATTCCCGCCTTTTCCGTAACATCTTTGAAGTTTCCTTTGCCGTCGTTCTCGAATAACCGGTTGGCGTACTTCGCCGAGGTCTTCTGCAAACTCCGTATATCGGCGCCGTTGGTAAAGAAAACGTCCAGGTTGCCATCGTTGTTGTAATCGAAGATCGCCACTCCGCCGGCCATGGTTTCGGGCGCATGACGTTCCGGGGTCTCCGAGCTGTCGAGCCGAAAATCGATCGGCCGGAACACAAAATGAATCGGCGCCGACGCGTTTTGCCCCGCGGCGCCCCAAAGCACAACCAGCAACAGCGCGGCCGCACAGCCGGCGCACATTCCGTTCCGTGTCATTGCCGCCCCCGCACGTTGATCAATGGCTCCGGCGGCGCTTCCGCCTGGTCGGGCTTCGCCAGTTGCTTCACTTGCGCGAACTCGGTTTCCGCCTCCGGCCCGCGCCCCATCGCCAGCCAGAGCCTGCCCAGCCGGTAGTGCGCATCCGGTTTCGAGGGATCCAGCCGGATCGCTTCCTGAAAATGCTTCGCCGCCTCCTCGTTTTCGTTCCGCCCGGCCATCACGATCCCCAGGTCCAACTGCGCCAGCCGCAGTTTCGCATCCAGCGTTAAAGCCCGCCGCAGATGTTCCTCCGCCCGTGTCTGTTCGCCTGAATGCATCTCCGCATCCCCCAGGTAAGCCAGCGCCTGCGCGTGCTTCGGCTGGTCCGCCAGCTCCCCTTCAAAGGCCTTCCGAGCTTCCTCGTACCGCTTTTGCTTCCAATACAGGTAACCGAGACCGAAGTGGGCCTCCGGTTCGTGAGGCCCGGCTTTGACGGCTGCTTCCAACTCCGCCGTGGCCTGCTCCTGCTGGTTCGCCGCATCCAGCACCTCTCCCAGGAGCATGTGCACGGGCGCCGAGTCCGGGTCCCTGGTCAGCAGAAAGCGGAACTCCTCCTTCGCCGCTTCATACTGTTTCGACCACAAGTAGCTCTGCGCCAGTTTGAACCGCAGTTCCGTGTTATCCGGCTGGACGGCCGCCGCCTGTTTGAGCTGCGCCGCCGCCTCTTGAAAGCGGCGCGTGCCGTAATAGCTCATCCCTAACAGCACTCGCGCCTGAAAACCTGCCGGATCCGCCTTGACTGCCTGCTCGAATGCCGGAATCGCCTCCCCAAGCCGGTTCAGTTTGAAATACGCCAGGCCCAGGTTGAGCTCCAAGCCCGGCATGGCCGGGTCCAGCTTCAATGCCGCCCGGTAGTGCGGGATCGCCTGTTCGTACTTCCCCGCACGCGCCAGTTCGAGCCCCGCATTCGCTTCCGCGGCGGCGCGCGGGTCCGCCGCTCCCCATAAGCACGCGGACAACCATATCAACGTCAAAACGGATCTCATAATCCGACACTTTGTACTCCATCGTAACGCCGGTACTTCGCTCCGGAGCAGACAATCCGGCAGGTTTATCCCGGCATTTTCTAATTTCCGCTCTTCAATAGTGTTTCCGTATTATTGACTCCCGGTTGACTCTGGGGAACGATAGTTTGACTCACTGAGAAACGGGGCTGCCGCATGACAAAACTCAAGATCGTTTTGGGTTCGATGGTGCTCGCGTACGCGTTTTCCGTGGCCGCCTTGTATGGATTGATGATCCAACCGCCCGAAACCTTCGGCGCCGCCATGGCCAGGGTTCCCATGGCAGCGATGATGGTTCTGCCGTTCGAGCCATTATGGATGCGCGCGCGGAAGGGCGGCCTGCAGCCAGGCGACGCGGCGCCGGATTTCTCGCTGCCGACACTGGATCGAACCGGGACCTTCCGGCTCTCCGAGGAAGCGCGGCAGCGTCCGGTGGTGCTGATATTCGGGAGTTACACTTGACCGCCATTTCGCCGGGAGGTTCCCGCGCTCAATCGTCTTTATGAGAAATACGGCGGCCGGGCCGCCTTCTATGTCGTGTACATCCAGGAGGCGCATCCGACGGATCTCTGGGAGCTTCCGATAAACATGCGGGACGGCGTGGTGTTGCGCTCTCCGCGGACGGAGGGAGAGCGGGAGGCAGCGGCTTCCGCCTGCGTGCGGAAACTGGGGCTCCACATCCCGGCCCTCACAGACGGCATCGCGAACGGAACGGAGCGGGCATATACCGGCTGGCCGGACCGCCTATACCTGATCGGCCGCGGCGGACGAGTAGTTTTCAAGAGCGCTCCGGGTCCGTTTGGCTTCAAGCCGGCCGCTTTGGAAGAGGCGCTGCGGAAGGTTACCGCCGCCGATATGTGATACACCAGGGAATCGGAGGCAGGAGTCTGAATGCGATCCGCGTTACCGCTTCGTTTACCACGCCGCTGGGTTACCCTTGCCGTAGTTGCCCTGCCTGGTTGCGCGTGGCTGCTGCTCAGCCAGACGAGCCATCCCGATGACGCCCGCCTGTGGCGCTACCGCAATCTGGGCAAAGCATTTTACGAGAATCCCATGACCCAGAAGCAGGCGGTGGAGGAGTTTCGCAAGGCGTTGGCGCTGAATCCTCACTCCGTCCGTGAGCAGGTCAACTACGGGTTGGCGCTGCTGCGGGCCGGCGATGCGGCAGCCGGTATCGCTGCCCTGGACAAAGCCCGCTCCATGGACCCGAATCTCCCGCACCCCTGGTTCAATCTGGGCATCGCCCTGAAGCGCCAGGGCGATCTCGATACGGCTCTGGCGCGCTTTCGTACCATGGAGCGACTGGTTCCCGGCGAACCGGTGACTCATTACCAGATCGGCGCGATTCTCAAAGCCCACGGCGATGCGGCTGGAGCGGTGGCGGAGTTCGAGGAGGCTCGCGACCTCGATCCGCGGCTCGCCGCGCCCCACTTTCAGCTTTACGGGCTGTACCGGCAATTGGACCGGTCCGGCCAGGCGGCCGAGGAATTGCGCGTTTTCCAGGAACTGAAAGCGGCGCAGGCTGACGCGGTCACGCCCGAAGACATGGAATGGAGCATTTACGCGGAAATCTACGATCCGCCTCCCGGGGCGGAGCACCCCTTGCCGGCTCCCGCTCCTCCTGTGTATCGCGCGGAGCGACTGGCTGACGGATTCGCGGGCGACCATTCCGGTGTTACGGCGCTGCTTTTGGATGGCGTCCATCCCGGTTCGATTGCGTGGTCGGCAGCGCGCACCGTAGCGTATCGCGAAGGACGAATTCCGGTGAAGGATTCCGGCCTGGAAGAGCTGCGCGACGTGGTCTTCATCGCTCCCGGAGACTTCGATAACGACGGGCTCCCCGACTTGTGCGTCCTCACCAAGAGTGGAGCGTCGCTCTATCGCAACGTGAACGGGAGGTTCCGCAAACAGGCCGATCTCGCGCAGGGCTCATTCCGGCAGGCAGTCTGGCTGGACTACGATCACGATTACGACCTGGACCTCTTCCTGCTCGGAGACGATTCGCGTCTCCTGCGCAACAACGGCCAGGCCGGCTTCAGCGACGAAACCGGCCGGTTTCCATTTGTTTCGGGCCACGCCCTGAGCGCAACGCCGTTTGACCTGGAGCCCGACACTCCGGGGTTCGATCTGGTGGTCTCGTATGCCGATCGGCCCGGCGTGCTGTACCGCGATCAACTGGGCGGACATTATGCAGCGGCCGATCTGCCGGAATTGCCGGCCGGCGCATTGGGATTTACGGCGGAAGATTTCAATCGGGACACGCGCACCGACCTGGAAATTGTGGTGCCGGGCGGGCACTTCATTCTCCTGCGCAATCTTCCCGGCAAATTCGAAACGATGGCCGCGCCGGCTTCCGATTTTCCCTCCGAGCACCCGTTTGCTCGCGCCGATTTCGACGGACGCGGCCGGTTGGACCGTCAGTATATCGGCGCCGCGGGCGCGCTGATGCTGGATCGCGACGTCTCGCCCAAACCCGGCAACTGGATCGAGGTGGCGCTCGCCGGAGTGAAGAATCTGAAGACGGCGGTCGGCTCGAAAGTCGAAATCAAAGCCGGAACACTCTATGCCAAACAGACCTACCAGGGCATTCCGCTGGTATTCCGCCTGGGCGGCCAGCCGGAAGTGGATACCGTGCGGATCACCTGGCCGAACGGCCTCGTTCAAAACGAGACCGGCCGGCTGCCGGAGCGCGTGGCGGCGGTGAAGGAAGCGCCCCGCCTGGCCGGCTCCTGCCCTATGATTTTCACCTGGAACGGGCAGCGGTTCGCGTTCCTGACCGATGTGCTGGGAGTTGCGCCGCTGGGCGCCAGTTCCGGCGACGGCCAGTTCTTTCCGGTGGATCACACGGAGTGGGTTTCGATCCCGGCCGGAAGCCTCGAGCCGCGCGACGGCGCATTCGAAATCCGGCTCACCGAGGAGTTGCGGGAGGTGTCGTATATCGATCAGATCCAACTGCAGGCGCTGGACCATCCCGCGGCGACGGAGATCGTGACCAACGAGAAGTTCAAATCGCCGCCGTTCCCGGAGTTCCGCTTGTTCGGCGTGTCGCGGCGGATCTACCCGGTGACGGCGCGCGATCAAAAAGGGAATGACGTGCGGGCGGCGCTGCTGGCGACCGATGGCGTATACCCCGATTCCTTCCAGCGAAACCAGGCCGGAGTGGCGGAACTGCACAACCTGGATCTGGATTTCGGCACGTCCGCGGCCTCGAACCATGCCGTTCTGATCCTGCATGGGTGGGTGGACTGGGCAGACGGCAGCACGTTCCTCGGAGCGATGCAGGAGCATCGCGACCTGATCTTCCCCTATCTCCAGGTCAAGGACAGCGACGGAAACTGGCGCACCGTAGTCGAGGACATGGGCATGCCGTCCGGCAAGCCAAAGACCATGGCGGTGGACCTCAGCGGCAAGTTTCTCTCCCGCTCACGCGAAATTCGCATACTGACCAATCTCTGCGTCTATTGGGACGAGATCTACCTGGCGGAAGACGACGCGCCTCCTGCGGTGCGGCTGACGACGATTCCGATGCGCGAAGGGTCCCTCGGTTTTCGCGGGTTTTCGCGAACGACGATTCACCCGGCGCGCCTGCAACCGGAGAGTTTCGATTATCAGACGGTCAGTGAGACATCCCTATGGAATCCGACCGCGGGCAACTACACGCGCTACGGACCTGTCGAACGCCTGCTCGCGGCGCCTGACGATCGCATGGTCATTATGGGATCGGGAGATGAGATCCGCATGCGCTTTCATTCGGACGGATTGCCGCGTTTGCCTACGGGATGGAAGCGGGATTTTCTGCTGTTGGTGGACGGTTGGGCCAAAGACGCGGATGCCAATACGGCATTTTCGCAGACGGTGCTGCCGCTCCCGTTTCATGGCATGAAGAGCTACCCGTATCCGGATAGTCAAGCCTTTCCAAATGACCAAGTTCACCAGGAATATCTAAAGGAATACATTACGCGACCTGCGCTGCGGATAATCCGGCCGCTGACCGAGGGGATGGTCCGTTAGTCATGCGGCGCCAGCGACAGTTCCTTGCCTGGGGCCTGGCGCTGGTGGCGGTGAACAGCGTTTATCTGGTCGCTCTCGTTCAAGCCAGTTTGCTTTATGAATTGAACGTGCTTCTGCATCTCGCGCTGGGCACGGCGCTGGCGGTAGCCGCCGTCAGACTGGCGCGGCGCTATCCACGGGAATGTGCCGCATTTCTGGCAGCCGCGGTCCCCGCAGTCTATCTCGCGATTGCCGGCAATACCGCGGATCACCGTTGGGCGCTGTGGCTGCATGTGGCGCTGAGCGTGGTGGCCCTCGTGCTGATCGTGGTGCGCGCTGCACCTCTTTTGACGCGCTCGGAGAAGGCAATTCAAACGGGCACATGCGCCGCTTTGCTGCTGCTGGGAGGCGCGGGCGTTCACCAGGCATGGCATCCCGACCCTCGCGACGTGATCCGCAATCCGGCTAGCCCGCCGCTTTCGATGGATCAGGAAGGCGCGGGAGCGCTTTCGCCGTTTGCGCCGTCCTCAGCCCAGACCAACACCGGTAAAATCATCCCTGCCAATTTCTTCATGGACTCGGAAGCCTGTGGCCGATGCCACAAAGACATTTACGAGCAGTGGAAGAGTTCGATGCACCACTTCGCATCGTTCAATAACCAGTTCTACCGGAAATCCATCGAGTACATGCAGGAAGTGGCCGGAGTTCGTCCCAGCAAATGGTGCGCCGGCTGCCACGATCACGCAGTCTTCTTCAATGGCCGATTTGACCGGCCGATCCGCGAGCAGATCGATACTCCGGAAGCGCAGTCCGGTCTCGGGTGCATGTCCTGCCACGCTATTGTGCACGTGAACAGCACCATGGGCAATGCCGATTTCACGGTGGAATATCCGCCGCTGCATGAACTGGCATCCAGCCGGAACCGCTATCTGCGCGCACTGGATTCCTTTCTGACCTACGTCAATCCCAAGCCCCACAAGCGAACATTTCTGAAGCCGTTCCTGCGGCAGCAGCCCGCGGAGTTCTGCTCCGCCTGCCATAAAGTCCACCTCGACGTTCCGGTGAACGACTACCGCTGGGTGCGCGGCTTTAACGATTACGACAACTGGCAGGCCAGCGGCGTCTCCGGGCAGGGCGCACGGTCCTTCTATTACCCGGCGAAATCGCAAAACTGCGCCGATTGTCACATGCCGCTGGTGGCTTCGCGCGATCCGGGAAATGTGCAGGGCAAAGTGCATTCGCACCGCTTTCCGGCGGCGAACATGGCGGTGGCCTACGCCAACCGGGACGAAGCGCAAATGAAAGCCGTCGAGGATTTCCTGAAATCCGGGTTTATTACGGTGGACATCTTTGCGGCGTCCCCGGCCTCGGCGCGCCCCAACCAAACTGCCATGCTGCGTCGCAGCGAGAGCGTCCAGGCCAATTCGACCTTCGCCGCGGGCGAAGAGACAGAAGCCAAGGCCGCCCCCGTGATCCGCGATGTGAGCCAGGTGATGGCGCCGCTCGATGCGCCCGGCGCGGCGCTCGAACCGGGGACGTCGACTCGTGTGGATGTGGTTGTCCGCACGCGGAAGATCGGTCATTTCTTTCCGGGCGGCACAGTGGATGCGTTCGATGCATGGCTGGAGCTGAAGGCGCAGGACGGGGACGGGCGGGTCCTGTTCTGGAGCGGAAACCTGACCGGCGGCGATCATGGTCCCGTCGAACCGGGCGCGCATTTTTACCGGTCGTTCCAGTTGGACGGACAGGGCAACCCGATCGACAAGCGCAATGCGTTCCAGACGCGCAGCCTCTTGTACGTGCATCTGATTCCGCCGGGCGCGGCCGATACGGCGCACTTTCTGGTGCACGTGCCCAAAGATGCGCGCGGGCCCATTCAGTTCGAGGCGCGCCTCAATTACCGCAAGTTCTCCTGGTATTACACGCACTTCGCGTATGCCGGCCGGCCCAAACCGGGTCAGGAGTCATCGTTGTTGGGGCGCGACCATAATGGGCTCGAGTACATGTTCGATGCTGGCGCCATTCCGGCCAATGTTTCCGGGCGCATCCGCGGCAAAATTCCGGATCTCCCCGTGGAAACGCTGGCACGGGCAGCAGTCAGCCTGCCAATTGGCCGCGCGAACTGGGCGGCAATGGTCCGCCGGCAGGACCGCGAGCGCTGGAACGATTGGGGGATCGGGCTGCTCCTGCAGGGCGACCTGAAGGGTGCGGAGTACGCGTTTCAAAAGGTCACGCAGGCGGAACCAGGCTACGCGGACGGCTGGCTGAACGTGGCGCGCGCGCTGGTGCAGGAGGGCGAAATCGCAGCGGCCAAGCCGTACGTTGCGAAGGCTCTCGAACTGGGTCCCCGCCTGGGTCGCGCCTGGTTCTTTCAAGCCGCAATCCAACGCGCGGATGGCGATTACGACGGCGCGCTGCGGTCGCTGGAGCGCGTGCGCGCGGAATATCCTCGCGACCGCGTGGTGCTGAATCAGATAGCCCGCGTTCTGTTTTTGCAACGCCGGTATGCGGACGCGATCCAGGTTCTGCGCCAGGTGTGCGACGTGGATCCCGAAGACGTGCAGATGCATTACACCTGGATGTTGTGCGCCAGGGGCGCGGGCGATACCGCGGCTGCGGCACGCGAGGAACAACTCTTCCGCAGGTTCAAGGCGGAGGAAGCTTCGCAGGCGCTCACCGCGCGGCGCCGCGCGCTCAGTCCGGAGGACAACAACGAGCGGCAGACGATTCACGATCACGAAAGCGCCGTGAAAGGAACCATGTGAAAACGCCTGTTGCGCGCTGGTGGGCGATTGGTCTGGGGGCCGGCGCGGTACTTGTGGCCGTGGCACTGGCTTCGGAGGACTCCATTCCCGCGGTTGCTTTCACCGATGTCACCGCGCAGGCGGGAATTCATTTCACGCACAACAGCGGCAGGGCGGGGAAGAAGTACCTTCCGGAGACCCTCGGCTCCGGATGCGCGTTTTTCGATTTCGACGGCGACGGCTGGCCGGACATTCTGCTGATCAATGGCAGGGATTGGACGCCGCACGGCCGGCGCTCGCTGCCCGCCTTGTATCACAACAACCGCGATGGCACGTTTACCGACGTCACAGCCGGCAGCGGCCTCGATATCGAGATGTATGGCATGGGCGTCGCCATCGGCGATTACGACAACGATGGCCGCGACGACGTGTATATCACGGCCCTCGATGGAGACCGCCTCTTTCACAACGAAGGCCACGGCAAGTTTCGCGATGCGACCAGGGCGGCCGGTATCCGGAACGCCGTCTTCGGGACCAGCGCGGCATGGGTTGACTACGACCGCGACGGCAAGCTCGACCTGTTCGTCGCGAACTACGTGCAGTGGAATCCCAAGATCGATTTGTGGTGCTCGCTCGACGGCGTCACCAAGTCCTACTGCACACCGGAATCCTATCGGGGAACGCGCTCCCGCCTGTTCCACAACCTGGGCGGCGGCCGTTTCGAGGATGCCGCCGAAAAGGCCGGGCTGGCCGATCCCACCAGCAAGAGCCTGGGCGTTACAGTGCTCGATTACAACGGCGACGGCTGGCCGGACCTCTTCGTAGCCAACGACACGCAGCCGAATAAGTTGTACCGGAACAACGGCAACGGCACGTTTACCGAAGAGGGAATGGCGGCGGGCGTGGCTTATGGCGAAGACGGTGTAGCGCGCGGAGCCATGGGCGCGGATGCCGCCGACTACGACCGGTCGGGCCGCCCGCATCTGCTGGTCGGCAATTTCTCCAACCAGATGCTGGGTCTGTACCATAACGAAGGCAACGGCCTGTTCGTGGACGAAGCGCCGGCCTCGACCGTGGGCCGCGCCAGCCTGCTGTGCCTCACCTTTGGGGTTTTCTTTTTCGACTACGATCTGGACGGCTATCCGGATATCTTCGCGGCCAATGGCCACATCGATGATGAGATCGGCCGTGTTCAGCCCAGGGTGGCGTACCGGCAGGCGCCGCTGCTGTTCCACAATCTGGGCAAGAGTAAGTTTGAAGATGTTACGGCGCGGATGGGGCGCGCATTCAACCAGCCGGTGGTGGCGCGCGGCGCGGCCTATGCGGACTTCGACCGCGATGGCGACCTCGACTTACTGATCACTACCAATGGCGGCCCGGCGTATCTTTACCGGAACGACGGAGGCAACCGGAATCACTGGCTGAGTGTGCGGCTGGCGGGCAATCCGAGCAACCGCGATGGTATCGGCGCTGTGGTGCGGGTTGCCAGCGCTTCCGGAAAGCAGTGGAACATGGTGCGAAGCGGTTCCAGTTACTGCTCGCAGAGCGACCTGGCTCTGGCGTTCGGACTCGGGAAAGACACCAGTGCATCGGTGGAGATCGACTGGCCGTCGGGAAAGCGGCAACAGTTCGGCGGCCTTGCGGCGAATCAATTTCTGACGATTGACGAAAGCCGCGGCGTCATATCGCGGGAGCCTGCCAGCCCCCAAAAATCTCTTCGAGCCGCGCGCTGACCGCAAGCGCGACATCCTCCCGCCACGCGCGCGAGGCCACTTGCACCGCGATCGGCAGACCGTCGCCGGATGCGCCACAGCGCACGACGGCGGCGGGCAGGCCCGAAAGGTTGAATGCCATCGTGGCGCGGAAGCCGCGGAAATTCGCGTCGAGCGTGGACGCGCCATGCGGCAGCGCAGGCTGCGGATACGCCGGGCACAGAAGAACGTCGTAGGGGCGAAAGAATTCGCACATGCGCAGACGGTAATCCGTCCACTCGTTCCAATATGCCTGGAATCCCGCGAGATCGGTGCGATAGGCTTCCAGTTTTTTCAGCCAGGCGGAGAGGAGGGGATGAAGGCGGGTCGAACCGAGGTCGTGCAGGTAAGAACGCAGTGCGTCACCGCCATCGGCTCCGAGCAGCTTCATTTCCAGGTCATAGGTTTCGCCGAAGCAGCCGGGACGGCTTTCCTCAATGGAGCGCACCGTTCCAGAGAGCGCCTGCGCAGCGGAGCGAACTACGGCGGCGACCTCAGGCACGGCGTCATCGGTGAAGAACGCGACGCGCAGTTCGCTGAGCCTGCGCGAATCCAGCGGAGTGAACCCGAGATCGACGGCGGTGGGATCTTCGCCATCACTGCCGGCCAGCACCTGCATCATCGCGGAAAGATCTTCCACGCGGCGCGCCATAGGGCCAATCTGCCATAGGGCTTCGATCCATCCTCCGGCGGGCGGAAAGTGGCGCGTGCGCGGCAGGCGGCCCGAGGTCGGCTTCAGCCCGGCGATCCCGCAAAACGCCGCCGGCAGCCGCACGCTGCCCGCGCAATCGCTGCCCAATCCCATCGGCGAGCCGCAGGCAGCGATCAGCGCCGCCTCTCCTCCGCTGCTGCCGCCCGGAGTGCGCTCCAGGCTGTATGGGTTCTTCGTGCGTCCGAAGATCAGGTTGTCCGTTTCGAACGCAAACAGAAGGTCGGGCAGATTGGTTTTGGCGATGGGAATGCCGCCCGCCTGGCGCAATCGCGCCACCAGCGTGGCGTCGGCGGCGGAAGGCTGAGCGCATGCCCGCCCTGCCGTGCCGGCGGTACATCGCGTTCCGGAAACTTCGAGGGAATCTTTGATGCTGAAGGGAACGCCGTGGAATGGACCGAGCGGTCCGCCGCGCGCCAACGCATCGTCGGCCTCTCGCGCTGCCGCGAGGGCTCGCTCGGCCAACGGTTCTACGACCGCATGAATCGCCGTGTCGACCCGCTCAATGTGACGAAGGTGAGCTCCGACCAGCTCGACCGAGGAGATTGAACCATCTCGAACCCGGCGCGCCTGTTCGACGGCCGACGCTTCCAGCGTGGGTTCCATGCAGACCATTCTAAGCGGATCATCGCGCGGGCGAGACCATACGGGAACGCTCTCGTGCCGGTGATCTACAGGCTTGTCAAAGCCCGTCCTCGACTTTCACCGCCGATTTCTGCTCGAGGATCGTGCGGATCGTCGCGATTGCGGGCAGGAAGAGCGACATCTGATCGGCACTTGCGAACACAGCCTCGTAGTCGGCCGGTGTAAACGCGCACGCGAGACGAGTCGCGAACTTCTGGCGAAGCTGGCGAGCGTAATGATCGGCGTCGTAATCTCGATCAGCCGCGTGGTCCATGCCGGTTGGGCCATCTTCCGGGTCGCCCAGCAGGGCCCACTCGCCGTTTCTTTTGCGATACACACGGATGCGATCGCCAACGCTCCAGGACGTGCGCCCGCCGGCAAGCATCGCTTCGTATGGCGGCTCTCTGCGGCTATCCCGAACCGCGAGGTACTCCGCCGCCGATTTCGTGAGCCGCACGCGGGAAGATACGTCTCCCGCCGGCAACTCCCGCCGGCGGAGGCGGTCCAGCGTTTCCAGGTAAGCTTCGCGGACACCCGCCACGTCGTCCACAAGCAAGCGCGCAATCGCCGTTCGAAGAAATGCTTCACCAAATGGTTCGGCCCGGCTCGAACGGAACGCAACCCCATGCAGGATGAGAGAGCCGTCGTACCGCAGGAGCGCGTAGTTTTTCGGTTCATGGGACAGCATCGCGGCGTAACGGCCTTCGAATTCCAGTTGCACGCGAGGAGGGAGCTTTGCTCCGACCTCGGCTACAACACGGCGCTCGTCAGACTCGGTCCATCCTTCGGGAACGGCGAAGTAGACTCCGTCGGTGTCTGCTTCGAGAAGGGTCACACCGCGGGCCGCCAGTTCGCGGCACATCAGCTCCAGCGTTTCGCGGCCCCGGCGGGTTACCTCGTTGGCTGCGTGGACATCGGCAAAGCGCGTCAGTCCACCGGCCGCCAGGTATCCATATGCCGAGTTCACCACCAGCTTCATCGCTGCCGAGACGGCTTCGGATCCGTAGCGTTCCGCCGATTCCGGCGGCGCCTCCCGCGCGCGTGCCTTTGCGGCCAGCCGCAGGTCTACGAGCCGGTCCACCAGGGCAAGCAGCGCTCCGAGATGGTCGCGGGATGGCCCAATCCGGTACGTGCGCATCAATGAAGGATACAGACTTGCGACGTCCGCTTTCACCACACGGTGCGCTACACCCGCAGCAAAGAGATGCAGAGCGGCGCCGCTGTGAGGCGTCCCATCCCCGGCCTGGTGCGCCGGCAATGCCATTCCGGCTCGCAGGTACGCGCGCACGAGCAGGGGATCGATAATACCGGTGGCAGCTCCCGCGTCAGCGAGCCGCTCATATCGTCTGGGCGCGATTTGCGCCAGTGCGAATGCCGCGCCGCCCAACATTCGGGCAACAGCGGCGACCTCGGTCACGTCCGCAGTTGCGTAGCGGCGCACCCTTTCCGGATCGCGCCGATACACGGTGTAGACCTGGTCGCCCCGTATCAGTTCGCGATCCGGTCCCGCGAGCCCCAGGTGCTTCGCGACTGTCTTGAGTCCGTGATTCGGCAGTTCCCGGGCCGCGAAATCGTAACGGAGTACCGCATCCAGCGTGTCGATCAACTCGCGCCCCGGCGCGATGTACCGCACGCGCCGGCCGTTCGAAGATTCGGTATGCCCTCGCCGGGCGGCGCGTACCACCAGTCCAGGAGATCCGACCCGTCCCAGTGCGAGCGGCACACCAAGGATCTGCGATCGTCTGACGAGAAATGGCAGATCGAAGCCGTGCAGGTTATGGTTTTCGATGACGTCCGGGTCGGCCGCCTTGACCCTCGCGGTGAGTTCGCGAATCAAGGCGGCTTCGCCGGCGTCCCCGTCAGAGTGGATCTCCAGGGTTTCGGTCTGGCCCGTTGGATGACGCACGGCGATCAGGAAGATACGATCGCGTTCGGGATCCAGGCCCGTGGTCTCCAGGTCGAATTGCATTCGGTGGAGATGGTCGAAAGAGAGGTCACGGAAGTAGGTGCGTCCGGTCGCGACCAGATACTGCTCATCCGGCGGCAGCGCCAGCACCGCCTCCGTCCCGAGATCCCGCAGGCGGGAGACGCGCCGGCCGAGCCGCCTGGACGCTCCCTCCAATACTGCTGCGAGCAGCGCCCGGCCATCGGCGGCCGAGATGAGGTATCGCAGCGAGCCGGGACCCTCGAGTTCGCGATAAGTGATCGGCGCAGCGGAGCATTCGTCCCGCGCGATTCGTTCACCCAGATGGCGCAGGTCATCCAGCCGATCGAGTACGAGCCATGGCCGGAACCGTGCCTCTTCCCGGACCAATTCGGCACTCTTCGGGCTTCGGCGCCACACCAGGGCCCGGCCATCCAGCCCGGCCCAGACGGAAACAATTCCGGCTGTTGGATCCCAGCCCCCAACCCATTCGTCCTCGCGGCGCGGTTCCATTCCAAATCCAAGGCTCGATTCAATGTGCCATAACCGGCTCGTTACGGGAACGGAGTGCAGTGCGGCACAGGTTTGTCGAAGGCCGTGAGATGGAAAGTTGGAGCGAGACAGGGCGTCAGAGAAGCAGCATGGGAGCGCCTGATGCCCCGACCAATCTGGCAGCGACAAACTCCCCGAAAGCCAGACTTCACTCCCTTCCGGACTAACGGGTATTCTTGAATTGCGGGCGAGGGTGAGGTGACAATGCCAGTGGCAGAGGCGAAGACACAGTATTCGGCGATCTTGCTGGGCGCGACGGGGAACGTGGGAGGACGCATCGCGCGGCTCCTGATCGACAACCCGCTATGTAAGAAGCTGGTGTTGGTAACGCGCCGCAAGACGGACGCCTTCGTCGCCCCCAAGGTGTCGGAGGTGGTAGTCGACATGGACCGGCTCGAGGACGAGGTGGCGCCGCACGCCCGGGAAGTCGACGTCGCGCTCGCCGCGTTCGGCGTCGGCAAAGGCACCGCAAAAATGCCGGAGGAGCAGGTGCGCCGGATCGAGATCGCCTACCCGCTGGCCTTTTGTCGCGCCGCCAGAGCTGGAGGCGCTCGTGTGTGCGGGGTTATGACGGCAGCGGGCGCGGACCCCGAGTCCGGGATGAGATACGCGAAGATCATCGGCGAGAAGGAGAAGGCTGTCGAGTCTGTCCAGTTCGACTTCCTGGGAGTGTACCGTCCGGCCGTCATTCTGGGTAATTCCAACACGCCGGGCGCCCTTGGCTACGTCATGCCGCTGGTGCACTGGGCTATGCCCTCCAAGTACCACTCGATCCACAAGAACGACCTCGCGCGCGCGATGGTGGCGCAGTCGGAACAGGCGTTCCTCGCGATCGCGCAGGGCAATGCTCCGAAGGCGACCGTGAAAATCCTGGAGTACAAGGAGATGAAGCCTTTCTTTGTCAAGGGCGACAGCGGCGAGCATTAAACATGCCGGGGCGGCTGGAGCGGTCCGGCGAAAGCTGACTTGAGGGCGCGGCTTTGGAAGCGTGGTGAGCGGCGCGTCGATTGGACGACAGCCGGCGAGACCAAATCCGGACAGATCGACATCTTCGAGCGGTCATCGCGGAATCACACCTGTTGCGCCTCAATCGGATGCGCAAGAAATGAGTCTGGCGCGAAGATCGCACGCGCTCTGTAGGCTCAAAACTATCATCCAAAGGGGGAGAAGTTATGGCAACCATTGCAAGCCGGGTCAACGAACAGGCAGCAGACGGGAATGCGATCCGTCCGTTTCAGGTTGATGTTCCCGAGGCGGAGCTGACCGAATTGCGCACACGCATCAAAGCGGCCAGGTGGCCTGAACGAGAGACAGTTCGAGATGCGACGCAAGGAGTACAGCTCGCGACCATGCGGGCGCTGGCGCGTTATTGGGCGTCGGAATACGACTGGCGCAGGATCGAGGCAAAACTGAACGCGCTGCCTCAGTTCATTACCGAGATTGACGGGCTGGACATTCATTTCATCTACGTCCGCTCGAAACACGAAAATGCGCTGCCGCTGATCGTCACGCACGGGTGGCCGGGCTCGATCACGGAACAGATGAAGATCATCGGCCCGCTGACCGACCCCACCGCACACGGCGGAGACGCATCCGATGCGTTCGATGTGGTGATTCCGTCCATGCCAGGCTATGGTTTTTCGGGGAGGCCGACGACGACCGGGTGGAACCCGGCCCACATTGCGCGTGCCTGGACCGCGCTGATGAAGCGCCTCGGATATAAGAAATTCGTCGCGCAGGGCGGCGACTGGGGTGCAATCATCACCGAGTTGATGGGCGTCCAGGCGCCGCCGGAATTGCTGGGGATCCACACAAACATGCCGAATGTGATCCCGCCCGATATCGATCAACTGGCCTTTTCCGGCGCACCGGCGCCGGCGAATCTCTCCGCCGACGAGAAGCTCGCTTACGACCGGCTGAGCTTCGTCTATGCAAAGGGCATCGGCTACGGCTTTCAGATGGGGTTGCGACCGCAGACGCTGTACGGAATCGCGGATTCCCCGGTTGGTCTCGCCGCCTACTTCCTGGATCATGATGCGCGCAGTTACGAGATGATCGCGCGTGTTTTTGCCGGCGGGAGCGAAGGCCTCACCCGGGACGACGTCCTCGACAACATCACGCTGACGTGGTTTACGAATACCGCGCTTTCCGGCGCCCGTCTGTATTGGGAGAACCAGGGGGCGTCGTTCTTCGCCGTCAAGGGCGTCGTGGTCCCGACCGCCGTAAGCGTATTCCCCGACGAACTCTATCCCGCTCCGCGGAGTTGGGCGGAACGGGCGTATCCCAAACTCATTCACTTTAACAAGCTCCCCAAAGGCGGGCACTTTGCGGCCTGGGAACAGCCGAAACTCTTTTCCGAAGAGGTTCGCGTGGGCTTCAGATCGCTGCGGTAGGACCGTGCCAATCGGCATCAGGAGATACGCTATGGCTGACTATTCGCAATTCCAGATTGATAAAACCGCTCCAGGACGGTGGACAATCAGCTTCAACAACCCGCCGATCAACGTGTTTGTTCCCGCAACGATCGTCGAATTGAGAGCGCTGATGACCGATCTCGAGGCGGACGCGTCGGTGAAGGTCGTAGTGTTCGAATCGGCGAATCCCGATTTTTTCACCGCCCATCTCGACGTGGCCAAGGCGGCGGAACGGCCGGAGACCCTGGGGCTTTGGCGCGACTTTGTGCTGCGCCTCTCGTCCGCGGCGGTCGTGAGCATCGCGAAGATTCGCGGCCGCACGCGCGGCATCGGGAACGAGTTCGTGCTGGCCTGCGACATGCGCTTCGCCAGCCGGCAAAGCGCTGTGTTCGGCCAACCCGAGATCGGCGTAGGACTGGTCCCGGGCGGCGGAGCGTTGGAATGGCTCCCGCGTCTGGTCGGCCGCTCGCGGGCACTTGAGATCGTTCTCAGCGGCGACGATTTCGATGCCGATATTGCCGAGCGCTACGGCTGGGTGAACCGCGCGCTGGAGGATGACAGCCTCGACTCGTTTGTCGATACTCTTGCCGGGCGCCTGGCCTCGTTCGACCGTGAAACGCTGTCCGCGGCGAAGGCCCAGGTCAATCGGTTCGGGACGCCGACGGCTATCGAGCTTCAGTCGAGCAACGACCTGTTCTTCCCATTGCTGGCCTTGCCGGGCGCGCAGGCGCGCCGCGCGAAGATTCGTAATCTCGGTTACGGTGTGCGGAGCGACTTCGAATTGAACTTCCCCCGGTACCTCCCTTCGTTCGGGCGGACGGACGACGGTGACCGGCGCATTAATAGGTCGTCTCCAGGCTGAGAAGGTCTTTCGACGAAGAATACGGCCTCAATTGCCGTCGGTCATGCGGAGGCCCAGCCGCAACTCGGAGCAAGGCCGCGAGATTTCCAATGGCAAAGCGTTTGGCCCTCAGAGCGTTCCGTTCATGCTGACGCCGCCGCGCACTTCCCCTCCAGAGGTTCCTCTTTGAAACAGGGGTGTTTAGCCCGCAATCGCGCGGAACGCACTGCCTCGTTGAGGGCACTTGTGGCAATCATCAGCCGAAAACGGCAGCGACCGCCCACCTAGTCGCGAAGCGAGTACGCGCGCGAGCTTTTCAACCGCAAGGCCCTGCTCGTGCACGTTGTCATACAGGACGGCATCGTTGGCATAGGCCAAAGCGAAGTTCGATCCGAGTTCGATCGGGTGTTTGAGCGGCGCCATCGCCTCCTCTGTGCGCCCGCGTCGTACAAATCCACCGCAAGGACGTTCTTATGAGTTCGCCAGTCCAAGCCACTGTCGCGTGGCCGGTATTTTGCGCAGCACCAGGTGCTCGACCAACCTGACGGCGACAATCGAAACGCCCAGAAGCGGAAGGTAAATACAGAAAATAACCAACACCAGCAGGAAGCTGAAGGCGAGCGGCCTCTCCGGCGCCAGGTACATCGGCGCTCCGAGGACCTTGGAAGGGCGCCTCCGCCACCAGAGGACAAGCGCGCTAATGCTCAGCACCTCAAGACAGATCGCTGTGAATAGTCCGAGAAGTTGATTGGCAAGACCGAACAGTTGTCCCTCGTGCGCTGCCACGCCGGTTTCCACCCACCGATCGATCCATTGCTGCTGATTAAAGTCCTCACGCCGCACGACCGTGCCAGTGGAATTCAACTGAAGACTCGTTCTCAGGGTGCGATTCTGAGCGTCAGACTTCGCGGTCCACAATCCGCCAAGAACAAGCGGTGGAGCGACGAGTACCGGCCAGGCAAGATGCAAGGGAGTTACGGCGGCAACGATTTTATCGATTCCGTAAAAAGGCGGAGCGCCGTTCGGAACGAAGCCACCGTGCGCGTGCATTCCAGCCATGTTCATGGTATTTCGGGCCAGACGTGCCGGAGCCTCGGCCGCCGGGCCCGAAGCCCAATCCGGGTTGCCGGAAGTATGAGTCAAGGATCGGATCTCCTCGAGGTATCTGCCCCAGTTGCTCGCCCAGGGAAGGCCCGTCAGCAATAAAAACAACGCAAGTCCGGAGACCCATACTCCCGTTACTGAGTGAAGATCGCGCCAAAAGATTCGTTGCCGCTGGCCGAGTCTCGGGTACAGAATGCCTCCGAGCCCTTTTGCGCCGCGCGGCCACCAGAGAAAGAGCCCGGTGGCGATCATGACAATCGCCCACGATGCCGCCAGCTCGACGATCATCGAGCCGCGGTCGCCCATCAGCAATTCGCCATGCAAATGAAAAACGACCGTCATGGGGCGAGAATTCTCGTTGACGACCCGCATAACGTGCGCGGTTTGCGGATGCACGTACACTCGAAACTCGTCGGAGCCGCGGCCCACGATGATCTGAGCAGCGGATTGAGACGTGGCCGGGATCTGATAGAAGTGCAGGCTTGATCCTGGGACGGCTCCCAGTGCGGCAAAGACCTGCGCCTCGGCGCTCGCGCGCGGACCCGTGATCTCGAGATGATCGTATGGACGATCAAGCCACGCCTCAATCTGCGGCCTGAACAGATAAATCGAGCCGGTGGTTGCCAGCCAAAGAATAAACGGTATGGCAATGAGGCCTGCATAAAAGTGCCAACGCCAGATCGTGCGGTATCCAGGCCAGCTCCTAGCCAAATGTGCTCCTTCCTTTCGTGTGGTCATGAGGGGTTCAACTTCAGTAACGTACTTGAAACTCCATCATGGCGTTGACCGGAGAACCGGGGAAAATGCTGTTCGGCGTGTTGCCGGAAACATAATAGAGCCGGTTTGTCAGGTTTTGAAAGTTCACAGCGATTCGGTAGCGCTTTTGATCGCTGTGCCAGGGGCCAAAAGCGTAACTTGCCGTGGCATCCAAGCGCGCATATCCAGGCAGGAGGACATCGTCCGAGGGATCGACATAACGATAGGTGCGCGCCTGAATACCGCCTCCGAAACTCAATCCGCGCAGTGCACCGCGCTGAATCTCGTACACGGTCCAAATGCTGCCACCCTGGCGCGGAGCGTTCTGGAGAATATTGCCAATCGTATAGACGGGGTCCGAGACGATCGTTGCTTCGTTGAAGGCATACGCGAAGGTCACGTTCCATCCGGGTAGGAGCCGCCCCGAAGTGTCCAGTTCGACGCCCTTTGACTCCACTTCACCGAGCTGAATCGACGCCAGCGGATTCCCGGGGTTCGTAACGAGCAGGTTGGATGATCGTATGCGATACAGCGATACGGATGATGTCAATCTCCCATGAAGTTCGGAGGTCCGTGCACCGGCTTCGTACTGAGTGCCCTTCTCCGGCACGAATGGCTGACCGTTGGGTCCGAACTGCGCCGCGAGAGTTGGACTGAAACTGCGGCTCCAACTGGCATACAACGACAGCGGCTGGAGCACCTGGTAGCTGATGCCGATGCGAGGGAGAGCCGAGACGTTGCTCTGCCGGTTGTGAGTGCCGTAATCCAGCTCGTCGTATTTCTGTGTGAAGCCTTCGAATCGCACGCCGGCAAGCACTTTGAGCCTCGGTAAGAGCGAGATCTGGTCCTGGAGATAGCCGCCGTGGGTCATGAGCCGCGTGGTGCCGCTGATCGGGAAATAATCCGGGTCGTTCGGGTTGAAGAAATTGGCGGCGAGCGCCGCCGCGCTGGGCATGGCCTGGCTGAAGTAGACGGGATTATAAAGGTTTATCGGCGGCGCATCGCTGAAGACGCCGCGCTGTACGACAGACTCGAAGCCATACTCGAATCCCACAAGAAAGTTGTGCTCGATGCCGCCGGTCTTGAAAATGCCGGTGAGATCCGTCTGCCAGTCGTAGAGACGGAGCGGATAGGCGGTTTGCTCGTCGTATCGCGTGAACGTCTGGTTGTCGGGAAGGAGGTAACCAAGACTAGTGTCCAGGTAATTCCAGTCGGTGAGCGTGGCGCGGAACCGGCTGCGAACAATCCACCGGGAACTCAGATTGTGCGAGACATCGACGCTTCCGAGCTCGTTCTGCAAGTGGGAGTACTGCCAGGGCTCGCCGTAGTAAGAGCCGATCGAGACCGGCGCGGGACGGTCGCCCAGAGCGGGAATCCCATAGTCGGTGGTCGTCGAGCCGTGCAGATACTCGATCAAAAAGCGGATGGTAGTGGCCTTTTGGGGCTTCCAAGTCAACGCCGGCGCAAGAAAATAGCGGCGATCATGAAAATAGTTTCGAAAGCTGGAAGTATCGGCCACCTCTGCATTGAGACGGTAAAACAGCTTGTCGCTGCCCCCGATTGGGCCGGTGATGTCGAACGTGGGGCGCGCGGCGCCGAACCGGTCCGCCTGAAACGTGAAGGTGACGTGCGTGGCCGGCAGTGGCTCCTTGGTAATCAGGTTGACGATGCCGCTGGAAGTAGCACGGCCATAAAGGACAGAAGCCGGCCCTTTGAGAATCTCGACGCGATCGACATCGGTCGAGTCCGAGGGAACCATGCCGTCGAAGGCGAAGCCGTCGCGGTAGTAATTACTGAAGATCCCGAGCGGAAGGCCCCGGATTGTGATGGCATTGCCGACATCCCCCGCCAGGAGCACGTCCCGATTGACCCCACTGATATTCTCGACAGCGTCAGCAAAATAGATATCCTGCTGGCTCTGGATGAGAGCCTGATTGGCGACACCGACCCCCTGCGGGATTTCGTTGAGCGGTATGTTCATCTTTGTCGCTGTCGAAGACTCATCCGTCTGAAAGGAATTCACCTCCGCGCTTACGGTCACCTGTTGGCCGGGACCGGCTACGGTCATCTTGACGGTGAGAGATCCCAGGGCCTGCGCGGCAGTCAGGGAAACTTTCCTTTCGGCCTGCGTAAACCCCGCTCTCTCGACCTCGACGACGTAATCACCTGAAGGAAGGCCGTCAAACGCAAAAGTGCCGTCCTGTCCCGTTTTGGCCTGCCGCAAACGGACCGTCGCGGACCCGTTTAGCAGAATAACCGTAGCGTCCGGGAGGACTCCATTCGCCTGGTCGACGACCTGTCCGTTAATCGTCCCGGTTTTGTTCGGTTCTTGAGCGTGGCCGGAGGCGATGAAGAAAAAAGCTAAGAAAAGCGCGAGGATCAACCCGGCGCGCAGATCGGTTTCACTTCTGACAAAAGTTCTGCCGATGACAATTTGATGCACGGTAACCCACCCCTCTCATTCCGTTCTCGTTGCTCTTAAATACAAGTCCCGTTCTGTTTCACTTCAGAGCCACTGGCAGGGCGGCGTGCCGCCTGCAGCGGAGCGGCCACGTGATCAGCAACACGGTCAGTCTGTGTTACCGCAGAGTATGGAGATAACGAATCAAGTCCTGCACGTCGCTTTCGGAAAGACGCCCATCAAAGGCCGGCATCGTGCGCAGCCCCTGGATAATTGTCTTGCGGACCTGTTCGTCGGTCGCCGCGGCGCCGCTTGGTAACGTCTTGGCGTCAAAGAGCCCCTCCAGTTTTGGGGGCTGCTTCTTCAGATCCGGGTTCGGCGTCTCATGGCAGTCGGCGCAGTTCACTTCGAAAAGATCCTCTCCCTGCTGCTGCCGGGAAGGTCCGCATCCCGTGAAGCCCGACACTGTAATCGCGAGCCAAAAGGCTGGTACAGCGCTTCGCAAGACCGTGCTCATCCTTTGGAGCCTCTTTCCCGGACGGATGGGGCAGAAGATTTGACCTGCTGGCGCAGTGCGTCCTCCAGTTCCGCCGTGGTCCATTGTGCGGCCCAGTACTTGGCCACTTTCCCCTCGGGCGAGATCAGCACGATATCCATGCTGTGCGAAATCTGGTTGTCCTGTTCGTAGTATTCCAGGCCGAAGGCTTCGGCGAGCTTGCGCATATCGGAGGCATCGGCCGTTGCGAAGTCCCATTGCGCGAACCCTTCTGCGTGATCGTCGAGGTATGCCAGGCCGTACTTGCGCAGCACGGGAGGAGTATCGTACTTGGGATCGAAGCTGATGGTCACCAGGTGCGTTTTGCTGTAATCGGCGGTCTTGATAAGGTCGTCGTGGATCCTGGCGAACTGGCTGCTGAGCCGGGGACAGAACTCGGGCACGGGACAGCGGGTGTAAATGAACGTGACCAGAACGCTCTTTCCCTTGAAGTCGCTGAAGTGGATCCGCTTGCCGTCCTGGTTGGTGAGTGGAATATCGGGGACTGTCTCACCGACCGCCAGCGCGTGCTTGACCTCCGGCTTTGCGGTCGCGCGCCCGCTTTGATCGGTGATGCGCACGGACTGAAGCCAGTAGTCTTTGGCATCTTTGGTGCTGACCAGATCAGCCGTAATCATGTCTCCGGGCTGAACATCCCGCAGGGCCGCTGGATCCTTCACCTTGTACGGCATTGTCATGGCCGGCATGAATCCGGGAATGGCGCCGTGCTTTATCGTGAACTCACCGGCTGTTTGATCTTTGTCCAATACTTTGCCCTGCAGGGAGTAGTGCCTGGTATTGGACTGGCATCCCCCCGCGATCATGCACAATACTGCCAGTCCGGCAATCGTCCATTTGTTCACTGCTTCCTCCATTCATCCTCTTCATCAAAATCCGGCAGAGCCGGAAGTTCGGGACCGGACGCCGGCATCGGCGCCGGCAGCGCGTGTGTCTGCCAATGCCGCACCCGCCACAGGCCGAAGCCGCTGGCGAGAATCAGCGCCATCCAGGGAATCCATGGCGTCCACCAGGCCGGTGTCGTTCGTGGGTCGACCAGCACCTTGCTGCCGTACCTTGCGACATAGGTGCCAAGAATTTCGTCGTCGGTCCTGCCCTCCGCCACCCAGCGGGCGATCTCGATCCGCATCTTGAGCGCGATTTCGCTTTGGTGCGTCGCTACCGCTTCGGTATAACAGCAGGGGGCCAGAACCGCCTTTTCTAGCCGCATGATTCTGGTGGTGGGATCTTCCGAGGTCTGGCCATTGGCCGGAAGCACGAGGTCTCCGGCGGCAATTGCGAGTGCGATTCCAAAAGCGGTGAGACTGCTTCGAGTGTGTGACATGAGGTCGGCTCTCCGTTCAGCGAGCCAACTGCGCGTAACGCTCCGACACGAAGTTCCAGTTGACGACGTGTAGGATCGCTGCCAGGTAGTCGGCACGCCGGTTTTGATATTTGAGGTAGTATGCGTGCTCCCAGACGTCGATTCCCATCAGCGGCCTCCTTCCGGCGAGTAGCGGGCTATCCTGGTTGGGCGCGGTGTCGAGGATGAGCTGGCCCGCCGGGCCGAGCGAGAGCCACGCCCAGCCGCTCCCGAAGACGCTGCCGGCGGCAGCGCGGAGATGCTCTTCGAACTTCTCCTGGCTGCCGAAGGTCTGGGCGAGCGCGCCCGCCAGAGCTCCGCCCGGTTTTGCGCTTTGCGCAGCCGGACAGAGCGTTTGCCAGAAGAGAGAGTGGTTGGCATGGCCGCCGCCCTGGTTCCGGACCGCAGTGCGCACGTTCGCGGGCAGTGTGTCGAGGCGCCTCAAGAGCTCGTCGACACTCATTTTGGAGAGCGCCGGGTCGGCGGCAATCGCCTTATTGAGATTGTCGACGTATGCTTGATGGTGCTTGTCGTGGTGGATCCGCATGGTTTCGGCGTCAATGTACGGTTCCAGGGCGTCGTACGCGTACGGCAGTTTGGGCAGCGTAAAGGGACCCTCGGCGGCCTTAACAGTTTGGGCCACCGCGCTAAAAGCTGCCAGTTGCAACAAGGTTCGTCGTTTCATGGTGCATTGTTCCTTTCTTGTAGCCGCGCCTTCCGCGGGTGTTTGTGGAACCTGACCGTTCGCCTTCGAGTACGCGGCCGGCGCACTGCCGGCGCATGGTGGCGACGATCTTCTGTGCGGGCTGGAGACGTGCGAGCGCCTCACGATCCGAGGTCGCTCCGGTTGGGATTGGAGGCGCCCACCATCGCTTGAGACGCACGGTTACCGGCTTGTCGGCGGCCCATGCGTCACTCCGCGACAACAGAAGAGCGATGGGGATCACCGATGACTTCATTAACGAACTCCTTTCATTCGTTTCCGGATTTCAATGTCGCTATTCGCTTCTATTCCGTGAGCGCACCAGCGCCCAGGCGGGCTCGTGAACGAAGAGGCGTTCCGCAGCGTCAGTCGGGGGCCGGTCAGGCTTCGCGACGGCGAGGATGCATATGCACATTCTGCACACGCCGAATTGCATGGAAGGCTCACGCGCAAGATCGGAGACACCAGAAGAACCCCACGCGATGCGAGGTCTGGTGCGCCCTTCGGGCGTGGAGCGACCATGCCTGACGGCCGATGTCCGCCCCGGTTTTGAACTCAGTTGGGACTTGCAGTCGAAGGCGGGGGACGGCCAAATAGCGGGAAATCGGTTCTATACGAACGAAATGTTGCCGAGGAGGAAGCGGGAAAGCGGGAGATAACAGGTGTTATAACTGGTTCGAACGGTCCGACGCCGGGCACGACGCCACTGACGCCCTGGACCGCAGGCAAGTCGCCGCATCCGCACGGGCATTCCGAGGAATTGGTCCAGGCGGGCCCGCTCTGGCTCGACCGGCGCTGCGACCGTCTGCATTGGCAAACCTTGGAACCCTTGCAGGATCGCATGCCGCAGCACGAACTGTCCTGGCCGAGAAGGAGGACAGCGGGCTCGGCGTAGGGGACCAGGAGAAACAGGGTCAGAAGCAGCGCAGCCACTCTCGGTGTGGAACGAACGATCTGATCGAGGCAACGCCGGGGCGCGAACCATTTGGGAAACAGCACTGCGCTACGCCCCTCCAACCTGACGATCTCCTTTGCGCGAGTATAGCATGGCGATCAGCCGAAAACGTCTGCCATCGACGAGCAGGGCTTTGGCGGACAGACTCCACGCGGCGGACGCTCGCCGTTAGCTGGTGTTGAGCGAGAGTTTGGAGAGACTCCCCTGGGTGCGCCGGTCAGATCCGGGTCTTGACGACCTTCTGTATGTGAACGGGGTCGTAAATGACCTTCACTTCATTCTGGGCAGCCAGAACCTCGCCCGTGGCGAGGGTGAAAATGCCGCTCTTGGTGTTGGCGGTGAAGGCGTGAGCCAAAGTGATGGCGTGGTTCTTCGTGCCGGCGCTCAGTTGCGTGAACGTGACGCTGCCGAAGTTGGGCATTTCAGTATTGATGGCCTCAATCACCCATTCCACGCTGGATCCGTCGTAGGCCGCTGTCCCGTTGGGGTCGGATACGCCCACGCTAATGGCTTGCGAAGTCCGGTAATTCATCATGCTGACATAGCCGTGATCGGACTGCGGGGCGCAGACCAGCACGCTGACTGTGTCGCCGGGTTGAACGGGGAGGTTCGAGACCTGGTAGCCCGCGGGATACCACTCCGTCCAGGCCCAATAGCTGACGCTGTTTCCATTCACCGTGGCGGCGGTTCCGGCCTGCAGCACCTGGCTGGTGCCCCAACCGCCCAGCCCCACCCAGAAGCCGATGGTCTGCGATCCGGCCAGTTGCGGCGTGGTGCTGATGGTGGGAACGACCCATTCGGCGAAAACCATGGTGGCGGGCTCGGTGGGGTTCAATCCTAAAGAAGAGACTTCGACAATGCCGCCCGCCCAGTTGCCGGCCAGACCGAAGTCGGCAGGTTTGAGGGCGCCGTGCGGCAGGGTTCGCCAGACTTTGTCCTCCACCAGTTCGGCCTGGATGAATTGGACCGGTCTCGAAAATGCACGGTCCCAGAGCTTTCGCAGTCCCGGTTCCTGAACGGCATCGGGGCGGCGCGGGATCCCGTAGACCGCGAGTTGATTGGCGGTCGCGGATACGGGGTTGAAGTCTCTCGGCGGCGCGGCAAAGGTGGTGATTCTCCGATTTGGTGTTTCGAACTTTGTAGTCGGTCCCATAGCCTGCTCCTTTCAGCCGGGGTTTTCACCTTGGTGCACGGTTAGTATAAACGCCTTCGCTGCGTTTTGATCCTACTGGTTCGGATTCTTCCCCATTGCCGGCATCTGGAGGAGTTACATAAGATACATGTAACACCTGAAACAAGGAGAGATTAGTTCGGGTAAATCCTCGAATCCAAAAGATACTCGCTGCAGCGCAGGAAAGTAGTACGTATGGCGGCGGATGTTCAGGTACAATTTCGGGGCAGGAACTCCATTTTCGCGCCAGTACATTTTCCAAAATCCACGTATTGAATGCCTTGTTCCATTCTCACAGAGGGGGGATTGTGGTCATGTCACACCTTACGAAGTTAGTTTGCGGTTGCGCCCTGGTCGTCGCGCTTCATGCCCAGCCGGCCTCGGTAAAGTGCACTCCCAGCGGCAATATTACTAACTGCCGCGTGGATAATCCGGTAGTCACCCAACGCAGTTACGACTACAAGACAGTTACTTTTAAGCCCGGCGATAAAGTTACGATCAATGCCGGGGGCTGCGTGCAGACGGGGGGCAGCGGGAAGACCTGGAAGCGGTATGTGAACCCGAGCGGCTCGAATTCCGACAGGCTATATCATGGCCTGATCGGAATTCCGGGGATTACCGCACCGGGGACGCCGGTACGGATCGCCGCCTATGTCGGTAAGACAGTCGTGATCCCGCAAGGAATTACGGCTACGAATAACTTCCTGGTTCTTGGTTACGAAGACGACGGCTATGGCGATAACGGCTACTGGGGGCACGACGATGGGACAGAGGACCAGTGTAAGAACGTCGGCAATGCGTGGGTGACTCTGGCGATCGACCGCTCGCCGGGCACGCCGCCGCCGCCTACGCTTGCGCCATTCGACCTGGAATGGCCCGGCGGCGTGGACGTGAACGGAATCCCGCTCAACCCGCAGTGGCACGCGGAGGCCAACGTAGCCACTCACCCGGACCCCGCCAAACTCTGCAATTCGTTCCCGTATTCCAATAACTCGGTTTCCTTCGGCGCGCCGCCCTGTACGACGCAGGCGCCGGGAATCGATAACCCTTCAGGGCTCAATTCGTATCTGTGCGAGAACTTTGGCGCCACTCCCGGCAAACTGGACGGGCATGTGAACTGGATGGCAGCGACTTATACAGGACATATCACCTGGTCGGGGCACAAAGACTGGACGCAGATCGGCGACGACGACTACAATGTCGATCTGCAACCGTCCAACGGCAAGGGACTGACCGCGCCCAGCCCCGATCACATCGAACTGGAATTCGATTCCGATGAGACGATCGACCACTTCAGCACGCCGTGGTGGCAGCAGTTCCACGACGCGGTGGACAATAACGGCGGCAACTCGGGCGGCGCGCCCGGGGCCATGATGGATGGCCACTCGGCGATCGTGATCGGGCTGATGAACCTGGACGCGGAGCACGATGCGCACTCGGAGCTGCATCCGGTGTGGGCGGTCGCCATCCGTTTGAACAAAGACAGCGATTTCAACGCAAACGACGATGCGTGGTCGTTCTTCGCGCGTAACTGGGGCAATGAGGGCTTCTGCAGCCAGAACCAGCACTATATCGATATCGACACGCTGAGCTTCTCGCTGTCCGGACCTCCGGGCGCCGCGGTGTCGCTGACCAGTGCGGTTTTCAAGGCCAATCGCAGCGACGTGTCGACGGCGTTTTCCGCCGAGCCGGGCGCGGCGTTGATGTCATTTCAACTCGGCGCCGCCGAGAACGGCGGCATGATCGAAGGGACAATTCACCTGAAATGGACGGGCGGAACTCCCCCGGCCTCGACCTTGATTTCGAAATTCGGCCAACTGCACCCGCTGCTTGCCGAAACCACGAAGATTCAGCCTCCCGAGGAGCGCGCGGCCGCGCTCTACGCGCGGGTTCCGGCCGCAAAGAAGGCGGCGCTGGATGCCGCGCTGAAGAAACCGGCGCCGCAGAAGTTCACGGTCAACGTGACACCCAAACTCGTAGCCACCCCGCAGATGGCGCTGACGGTTGCGCGGCTGGCGCGGCCGACGGTTCGCTCCGTGCCCGATCCGAAGAAGGCGGCCAAAGACAAGCAACGGGCGAAGGCCGTGTGCACGGCGTTCAGCAATGCGATTCCCGGAGCACCGGCGAATTATTGCGCCGGCGTACAATAAAGCGGCCGGGAATCCCGCCACACTTGTCACTCCCAGCCTTTCGCCATCCGGCGTTACGTTGGTCTCGTGAGCGGAAAACAGCGCGGTGACCGGACGGGCCGGCGGACGAAAGCTCCGCGCTGCTGCCGCCTCACAGAGAGGAGACCAAAATGAACGGTGCAATGAAAACGCCCCCGATCGTATCTGCGCAGGAGTGGGAGGCTGCGCACAAACAGCTTCTGGTGAAGGAGAAAGAGCTGACCCGCGCGCGGGACGCACTGGCCGCGGAGCGGCGGCGGATGCCGTGGCTGGCCGTGGAGAAGAAGTACGAATTCGAGGGGCCCCATGGAAAGGTGAGCCTGCTCGATCTGTTCGAGGGCCGCCGGCAGTTGATCGTCTATCGCGCCTTCTACGAGCCCGGCGTGTTCGGCTGGCCCGAGCATGCCTGCCGCGGATGCTCGCTGGGCGCCGATCAGGTGTCGCACCTGGCCCATCTGAACGCCCGAGACACCACGCTGGTATACGCTTCCCGCGCGCCGCAGGCGGACATCGCGCGCCTGAAGGCGCGGATGGGCTGGGAAATGCCGTGGTACACCATGACAGACAGCTTCGACAAAGACTTCGGCGTGGATGAATGGCACGGCCACAATGTGTTCTTCCGCGACGGCGAGCGCGTGTTTCGCACCTACTTCATCAACAACCGCGGCGACGAGGCGATGGGGAGCACCTGGAGCTATCTCGACGCCACGCCGCTCGGCCGTCAGGAGACCTGGGAGGATTCGCCGGAAGGTTACCCGCAGACTCCGCCGTACAAGTGGTGGAACTGGCACGACAACTATGGCGCTGAGACCTCGCCTGACCCGAAGTGGATCGATATCCTCACCGACCCTCAAGAGGCCGCGCGAAAGCGTGCGGCGGAAGAGGAAGCGTGACGGAGGTGAGTTCTAATCGCCGCCAGCGCGGCACTTCAGTATACTGACAGCTGTTGCATGCTGGCATGGTGGCGATGAAATGAACATCACGGCAAGCGCGGTGAACTGCACGCAGGTCGGCGATGCGTGGTCAGCATTGGAAACCAGCGCCGACGGCATCAACTGGAGCACCCTCGCGCCCAACACGACAAGAGCGGGCCAGGTTTTCGTGAAGATGTGGCTCAAGGGAGTATCGATCGACGGGTCCGTGCAGGCAGCCGATGCCAACGCGCCGGCCTACCCGGAACTGGCGGGAGCGGCAAGCGGCTATCGCATGGGCCTGATCCAGGTGATCAAAAAACTACCCGTCATGACGGCCCGCTACGAAGGGTATAAGTATCGGCGATGGCTGCAGAGAACCATTCCCTTCTTCGACAGCACGGGAGTGGGAGCCTCGCCGTGGTACAACGTGGGGACCCGGGCGGACCTGACCAACGGCGCGGCCCATCAGGTAACGCTGCAGGACTACCCCACGACGACCGCCGGCGTACGCTATGACGGGACGCCCGGAGCGGGACGCATCGAAGAGCTGCAGAAGGCGCTGGATTTCGATGTTTTTCTCGCGGTTGCCCCTAAGACCGCGCATTACAAACAATCCAACATCCGGATTCTCTGGCATCTGACCTGGACCACCGAGACGCACTTGAAGTTCGAATGGACCGCCGCCGACACGTTCAAGTACGCAGTAACCAAATTCGCCCGGTCCGCCACCGCGGCCGCCGCCGCAAATGCCCTGCAATCGAAGGCATTCGTGACCGCTTTCCCGATCTCCGCCGAAGGCGCCAACGAGGCCATCAGCACCAGCACCTTGGTATAACTGCGATATGCAAAAAACCATCCTTGTTTGCGGGCACGGGCCGGGGATTTCGGACGCGGTGGCGAACCGGTTCGGCGGCGAGGGGTTCCAGGTCGCTCTGGTCGCGAGAAGTGTGGACAAGCTCGAAAAGGCGCGCGGGGCGCTCGAGGCGCGAGGCATTCGGGCGGCCGTGTTTCCCACGGATCTCTCCGACTCGGGCGCGGCGAAGGGGCTCGTCCAACGGGTGGCCGGCGAGCTCGGGCCGGTGACCGCGATTCACTGGAACGCATATGCCAACGTGGCCGGCGACGTCCTGGCCGCCGATGCCGCCGCGCTGCACACGGTGTTCGATGTGGGCGTCACGAGCCTGGTTTTGACGGTGCAGGAAGCGCTGGGCGATCTGAAGGCCGCGAAGGGAGCGGTGCTGGTGACCAACGGCGGCCTGGGCTTCGCCGATCCGAAGGTTGACGCCACGGCCGTGCAATGGAACGCGATGGGTGTGGCGATTGCGAATGCCGCCAAGCATAAGCTCGTCGGCCTGTTGAGCGAGCGGCTGCGCGCCGACGGGATCACGGTTGGGGAGGTTATCGTGATGGGGGTGGTGAAGGGCACGATCTGGGATACGGGCGGCCCGGCGATCGAGCCGCGCATCATCGCCGGGAAGTTCTGGGAGATTTACTCGAAGCGCGAATCCGGCTTCGTTACCGTTTCCTGACCCGGCGGGAGCGTTCCCCGGAGGACTCAGGTGCGATCGGAACCCACTCAAAGGCTTAGAATTGGATCTATCGGGAGGGTGGCCCTTTTCAGGCATGAGCCCTGAACGATTCCGCCAACTTGAAGGGCTATACCACGCGGCACGCGAGGGAACGCCGGAGGAGCGCGCGGCCCTGCTGGCCCAGACGGATTCCGAACTGCGGCGCGATTTAGAGTCGCTGCTCGCGCAGGCCAGCGGCAGCGAGTTTCTGGACCGGCCGGCCCTGCAGAGCGCAGCGGAACTGCTGGACGATTCCACCATTACGCATCTGGCGGGCAAGACGGTATCGCATTACAGGGTCCTGGAGATGCTGGGCGCGGGCGGCATGGGGGTGGTGTACAAAGCCTTCGACACGAAGCTCGACCGTCCCGTGGCTTTGAAATTTCTGGCGCCGCACCTGCGGCACAACGAAGGGCTGAAGCGGCGCTTGAAAGACGAGGCGCGCGCGGCCTCGACCTTGGATCACCCCAATATCGTGGTGATTCACGATATTGACGAAACTCCGGACGGCGATCTGTTCATTGCGATGGCGTTCCACGAAGGCGCCACCTTGCGCGATAGAATTCGCGACGCGCCCGGCGGGCTGCCGGTGGCGGAGGCTTTACAGATCGCACGGCAGATTGCGACCGGGTTGGCCACGGCCCACGAGCGCGGCCTGATTCATCGCGACATCAAGCCGGGCAACGTGATCGTAGCCAGGGACGGGGTCGCCCGGATTATCGATTTCGGACTGGCGAAAAGCGCCGACACCACGGCGACGGTGGATGGCGCCGCCAGAGGCACGCCGCTGTACATGTCTCCGGAGCAGGCGTCGGGAAGGCCGCTGGATTTGCGAACGGATCTGTGGAGCCTGGGCGCAGTGATCTACGAAATGCTGGCCGGCAAGCCGGTGTTTCGCGGCGAGACTCAGCTACAGGTGATGAGTGCCGTGGTAAACGGCGAGCCGCCCGCACTGCGCGAGGCGCGGCCCGGCCTGCCGGTTTCCGTCGAGGCGATTGTCACCCGGGCGCTGCAGAAGGACGCGGCGAAGCGGTATCAATCCGCAGCAGAGATGGCGCGCGACTTATCCGAAGCGCTTGCCGGCGGGAATTCAGCGAACGCTCCGCGTCTGGCGGTGCAACCTGTCCGGGGCGCGGGCAGGCGGGCGCTGCGCGGAGCGGTGGGCATGGCGGGGCTGGCGGCCGTTGCACTGCTCGCCTGGCGTTTTGGAGCGCCGCGCAGTCCGGCGACGTCCGCATCGGAGTATATCCAGCTCACCAACTTCAGCGATTCGGCGACTGCTCCGGCGCTCTCGCCGGACGGCCGGATGGTGACGTTCTTCCGCGGCGGCGGCTATTTTCTCGGCAGCGGACAGGTCTATGTCAAGATGCTGCCGGATGGCGAGTCGAGACAATTGACCAATGACGGGTCCCCAAAGTACGACCCGGTATTCATGCCTGACGGATCGCGAGTTGCGTACACCGGGCTTTTCGCGCCCGGCAGTTGGGATACGTGGACCGTGCCGGTACTGGGAGGGCCGCCCTCGCGCCTGATGGTCAATGCGGCGGGGCTCAGTTGGATCGCGCCGGACCGCATTCTGTTTTCCACGGTCAGCAGCGGACTGCACATGGGAATCGCGACGGCGAAGGGAGACCGCTCCGGAGAGCGCGTCATTTATTTCCCGCAGCACGACCGCGCCATGGCGCACTACTCCTGGCTATCGCCCGGCGGGGATTCAGTTGCGATTGTGGAGATGGATGCTTCCGGAGCGTGGACGCGCTGCCGGGTGGCGCCGATGGACGGAAAGTCCGCGGGCGTGCAGGTGGGGCCGGAGGGAGCCTGCAGGGCGATTGCGTGGTCGCCCGATGGAGACTGGCTTTATCTCAACGTGGACGTGGGGGGCAGTTCGCACCTGTGGCGGCAGCGCTGGCGGAATCGCGCTCCGGAAGGAAAGCCGGAGCAGATTACGTTTGGCCCGACCGAGGAGGAAGGACTGGCGGTGGCGCCCGACGGGAAGTCGCTCGTCGCCTCTGTCGGCGTGCGCGAGAGTTCCGTGTGGATGCACGATGCTGCGGGCGACCGGATGGTCTCGCAAGAGGGATCGGCCTCGGCGCCCGCGCTTTCGCCGGATGGCAAGCGGTTGTACTACCTGCTCCAGAAAAACAATCAGTCGGACGTAAAGGATTTGTGGATGAGGGATCTGGCCTCGGGAAAGTCCGGGCCGCTGCTCGAGGGCCTGCGAATCGTGGACTATGCGATGTCGCCCGACGAAACGCAAGTGGCGTTTACCGCGGACGCCGGCCGGGGGGAAAAGGACATCTACGTGGCGGCGGCGGACCGAAGCACGGCTCCGCGCCTGGTCGTCCGGGGTGGGGACTCCGTGAGTTTTTGCCCCGGCGGCAGGCTGATTTTCCGCCAATTGAGCGGCGAGGCGAATTACCTGGCACGCCTCCAGGCAGACGGGAGCGGGATGGCGCGAATCCAGGACCTGCGCATAGCCGGGAAGTCCGGCGTTTCCCCGGACGGGGAATGGGCCCTCGTCGGGAGCGGCTACCGGGACCTGCACGGAATGTATGCGGTCTCGGTGAACGGCAGTGCCCGGCGACAGATCTGCAACACGGAGTGCAACGGGAATTGGTCTCCCGATGGGAAATATGTGTACACGGCGGTCGGGGCGCCAACGAACTCCAACGGCTCGACGTATGTCCTGCCGGTCGTGAGCGGCACCGAGGTGCCGGATTTGCCGCCGATCAATATTGAGGGACCTGCCGGCGTGCAATCGATTCCTCACATGGAAGTGGCTCCGGGACCGAATCCGGGTCAGTACGCGTTTGCGAAATCGACGTTTCAGGGAAATCTGTTCCGCATCCCGCTGCATTAGATTCTCCGGCCGTTGCGGGGGGGACGGCGCGAGTGATCAGTGGCCGCGGCAGACCTGAAAGGATAGGAGCTTCTATGCGTCGGACTTTACGCTTTGCGGGTATCCTGGCGGCGGTATTGCTGGCCGCGGTACTCTGCCTGCCGTTTCTGATCAATGTGGATCGATTCAAGCCGATGTTGGAGTCCGAGCTTTCCACAGCACTGAATCGCGAAGTGAAACTGGGCAATCTCCGGCTCTCGATTCTGGCTGGCGAAGTCACAGCCGACGATCTTTCGATATCCGAAGACCAGGCTTTCGGGAAACCGGCATTTATTCGCGCCAAATCGCTCGGCGTAGGCGCGGAAATCTGGCCGTTTTTGACGTCGCGGAAGCTGGTGGTGACGTACCTGAAGATCGACCAGCCGGAGATCGCACTGATGCAGGCGCCTTCGGGCAACTGGAATTTTTCGAGCCTCGGCACGGCCGGGAAACCGGCGGCCGCGCCCGCTGCCGGGACGGCGCCGCTGGACCTGGAGGTCAAACTGGTGAAGATCACGAACGGGCAAATTACGCTGACGCGCACACAGGAGCGATGGAAGCCGGTGACGCTGGACCATGTGAATCTCGATCTGCGTGACTTTTCGGCGCACAACGCATTTCCGTTCGTCTTTTCGGCGAACGTGGCGGGCGGCGGCACGATTCAGTTGAGCGGGCAGGCGGGTCCGATTCCCCCGGCCGATACGGCCATGACGCCGGTGAACGCCTCGGTAGATCTGCGCCAGCTTGACCTGGCACATTCCGGAATGAACGATTTCGCGCCGGATGTGGCGGGCCTGGTTTCCTTCCAGGGCAGCGGCGCTTCCGACGGCCGGCTGCTCCATCTGCAAGGCAAGCTGAAAGCGGAGAAGCTGAAACTGGCGAGGCAGGGAAGTCCGGCCGGCGGCCCGTTCGAGTTCGATTTCGCGGCCTCCGACGATCTGCAGAAGCACAGCGGCACGGTGGAACAGGGCGATATCCACATCGGCAGCGCGGTGGCGCACCTGACCGGGACGTACGCGGAGCAGGGCGAGGCGATGCTCCTCCACATGAATCTCTCGGGTCCATCGATGCCGGTAGCGGACCTGGAGACGATGCTCCCCGCACTGGGGATCGTGTTTCCCGCCGGAAGCCGCTTGCAGGGCGGGACGGCGAGCGTCACGCTGGCGATGGAGGGTCCCGCGGACCGGCTTGTGACTACGGGATCGCTGGCTCTCCACAATACGCGGCTGACGGGATTCGACCTGTCTGGGAAGATGTCGGCCATCGAGAAACTGGCCGGGATTCGGGGCCGCCCTGACACGGAGATCCAGACGCTGAGCGCAATGGTCCGCGTGGCGCCGGAGGGAACTTCGGCACAGCAGATGAAACTGGTGGTGCCGGCGATCGGGGAAGTGGATGGCGCAGGCACCGTCAGCCCGGCGAACCAACTGGATTTCAAAATGAGCGCCACGGTGCACACCTCGGGAGTGCTTGCGGTCGCGGGCAACACTCCCATTCCCTTCACGGTGCAGGGAACATGTTCGAACCCCGTGTTCCGGCCGGATGTTGCGGCGGCGGTGAAGGACAAGGCGAAGAGCGCGGCGAGCGGGTTGATCCGGGGGTTGCTGGGCGGCAAGAAGGAATGAGCGGAAATGGCGGCGGCAGGATCGGGGGCGCCCAAGGGTCCGGCAGCGGGGCTTCGTATAGAATGAACAATTCAGGGTCGGAGTCAAATCTGCTGTTCCGGTGAGGAGTGGGGTTCCTGCCAATGGGAAAATACTGCCGTGTTTGCGCCGCGCTGGGCTTTGTGTTTCTGGTGGCGCCGGCGATCGGTCTTGCGCAGACGGACGAGATCCAGGTTTACGATGCCGAAATTGCCGGGCCCGGTGTGTTCAACCTGATGATCCACACCAATTTCACTCCCATCGGGCGGACAACGCCTGACTTTCCCGGCTCCATTATTGCGGACCACTCTTTCCAAACCACCGCCGAATGGGCATACGGCGTGACCCCGTGGTTCGAGCAGGGACTGTACCTGCCTGTGACCACTCCGTATTCCCAAGGGCGCGGCCCGTCTGTGGACGGCTTCAAGATCCGGGAACTGTTCGTGCGGCCCAATGCCGCCGAGCACGAATTCTTCTATGGCGTGAATTTCGAGTTCAGCGTCAACGCGACGTATTGGGAACGCAGGCGCATCTCGTCGGAAGTGCGGCCGATCGTGGGAACCCACTTCCACAGGGTCGACCTCATCTTCAATCCGATTGTGGACACCGATTACCAGGGCGGTCTCGGGAACCTCGAGTTTGTGCCGGCCGCGCGGGCCGCGTATCATCTCAACGACAAGTGGGCCGTAGCCGCCGAGTGGTATTCCGATTTCGGACCACTGCACGACTTCCTGCCGGTGAACGATGAGTTTCACGAGATCTGGGCGGTGACGGATCACGAAATCAAGGGTGTGAGCATCGAGGCCGGCATCGGATTCGGAGTGACCGCGGGGGCGGACAAGCTGACACTGAAGCTGATGTTCTCCCGCGATCTGAACGCGCGGCCCAAGCCGGCGCAGTAAAGCCCGCGGCTGCGCGACGTCAGCGGCGATCTGTTACGATGCCGCGCACCGCCCAGACTCGCGCTGGAAGAACAAAAGGTTTGGCTTCATCCGATAGAGCGAGGCGGCTTTTCACCTCGCGGCGCAAAGCCTGCAAACGGTCGCGATCCAGACGGCGAACATAGGCGCCGGCCGGCCCCTGCCCGAGAAGGAACGGCTCCCAATAATCCGTGAAGGATTCGAATCTCATGTTGATGTCGATTGCCTGTTCGCGGATATTCTCTAACTCTCCCTGTTTCCACAGGGCCGGCAGTTCGCCCGCGCGGCAAAGCGGCATGTGTTTCTCGTCGAGCTGCTCGGCCGCCGGCTCCAGGCCGGCAGCGGCGTCCCAGAACGCACGGAGCATCCGCATACCCCCGCCGTAATCCCAGACTGCCGCCGCGAGCTTGCCGCCCGGCCGGGTAACGCGCCGCAATTCGAAGAGGGCTCTTTTCGGATCGGGGATGAAATTGAACACCAGCAGCGAAAGAGCCGCCTCGAAGCTGGAGTCAGGAAAACGCAACTGCTGCGCGTCTCCCACTTCGAACCCGACTCGATCGGGAAAGGCATTCCTGCTGCCGGCGTAAGCAACGTATTCTTTGGATGGGTCGATCCCCGTCACGCGCGTGTGGGCCTTGCGTTCCGCGATCGCGTATGCCAGCGATCCCGTGCCTGAGCCCACATCGAGCACGCGGCCTTCTTCGGGCAAGTCCGTGAAGTCCACCAACCGCGGCGCCACCAGACGGCTCCAACGGCCCATGAAACGTTCGTAAGCTTCGGCGTCCCCGAACATAGCAGGCTGGCTTTTGATGACCGCAGCCAAGGGCGCGAAGAGGAAAGCCCTCCGCAGCATTTCTCGATTCTCGCAGATTCGGAGGCTGCGGACGGGCGCCCCCAGACGATTGCCCAAAGCGCCTCAATGCGCCGGCTTCAGCGAAGCTAAAACCGACTTGGGAATCTTCGCCACCACGTGGATCGACGGGTCCACCACTTCGGCGACGTCGTAAACCATCGCGGTGCCCAGCACCGAAGAGACCTCGGCGGCGTTGAGCCCGTATTTCTGTTCCAGCCAGCGCACCAGATTGGTCGTCGCGCCGCGGAACGCGTCGTCCAGGCTGCCGGCGATGCCGCTGGCCATCAGGTAATCGGCGTTCTCGAAGCGCGGCCCCGGCAATCCAACACCCGGCAGCACGTCCACCGTGAATTCGATTTCCATGGAGGTCTCGAGAGCGTCGCCGGTCAGTTCGCCCGCTCCTTGCCTGGCGTGGCCGTCGCCCACGAACAGCAGCGCGCCCGGCACATTCACCGGCAGATAGACGGTGACGCCCTCGCGGAGCTGGTTGTAGTCCATATTGCCGCCGTAAAACCCGAGCGATCCCGAACGGTATTGGTTCCCGATACCCGGCGCCACTCCGACGCAGCCCAGCATGGGCGCAAGCGGGCACGCGGTAGTCCTTCAGCCGGGCGCTCCGCGAGCGGATCCGGATCCCCGGTCCGAAATTACCTACATTTACAAAATCCAGGTATCCTCGGCGCCTTCCTTTTCGCTTTACAGCCAGGAGGAAACGAAAATGAAAACCAGGATCTTAGGGACCTTGCTGATGAGCGCCGCCCTGACACTGGGCGCCTCCGAAAGTCCCAAGCCCGCACCCGGGAGCGATGCCGCCATAGGGAACCAGTTGCGCCGCGATATCGTGGCGTACAGCGATTACTCCGTTTTCGACGATGTAGCCTACGGCGTGACCAACGGACAAGTCAACCTGGGCGGCGTGGTCACAGACGCCTCCAAGAAGACGGCGATCGAGAAACTCGCGCGCTCTGTCCACGGTGTCACAAGCGTGCATGACAATATCCAGGTGTTGACCGGAGGTACGGTCGACAACCAGCTTCGCACGGCGATCGAGAGGGCGATTTATGGTACTCCCGTTTTCGATCACTACGCGTACGAGGGTCGGAAGCCAGTGCGTATCATCGTGGATCATGGCCACGTGACGCTCGAAGGCGTCGTACAAAGTCAATTGGAGAAAGACGTCGCCGGCGTGAACGCAGCGGCAGTGGGGCTCAGAGAGGGTCCGGTCTCGAACAATCTTCAGGTGGCGCCCGCGGCCAGGAACAGCTAATCGAACGAAACAGCCTGATTGCGAGGCGGCCTGTCCAAAGCAGGCCGCCTTTGCTGTTTCTGGAGAAACCAACCCGTTTTCAGATAATGTGGTTCTTGCATGATTTCTCGCAGGGGTTTTCTGGGAGCCGCCATTGGAGCCTCTACGCGGGCACAAACCCGCCGCGCTCCGGCGCGATTACGGGGCGTAATGCTCGACGCCGCCCGCCTGCCCGAAAGCATCGCGTTTTATCGCCGATTTATCGACTCCTGCTCCGATTGGGGCTATAACGCGATTCTGTTCCGGCTTACCGACGATCAGGGTTGCGCCTTGCGCTTCGAGAGCCATCCGGAGCTGATCACCCACGCCAACGCGCTGAGCGCCAAAGAAGCTGCGGAATTAGCCCGCTATGGGCAGAAGCGCGGTGTCATTCTGATTCCCGAAGTGGAATCGTTCGGCCACACACGCTTCATCACCGCGGTTCCCCGCTATGCGGAATTTGAAGATGGGGACCCGGCCCGGAAAGGATTTGGCGGAATCTGTCCCGTTCATCCCGAAGCGGTCCAGATTGTGCACGACCTGTACCGGGAGGCCAGCCGTGTGTTTCCCGCCCCATATTTTCACGGTGGCTGCGACGAGGTCAACTGGGGGTACTCCGAACGATCGCGGCGGGCGATTGCCGCCACATCGCGGGAACAAGTTTGGGCCGCTTATGTCAATTCGCTGGCGGCGCTGGCGCGCGGCCTCGGCAAGGAATTCATTCTCTGGGGCGATGTGGTGGTGCATAAAGAGCCGGCGATTCTGCCTCTGGTCGATAAATCCGCCATCGTCATGGACTGGCAGTATTACGTGACCGATCCTGCGCCGTTGCACACCACCGCCCAGGCGCTGCTCCAGGATGGCCGAAGGGTGATGGGCGCGCCGGCGATCATTTCGTGCAAATGGGGACCGCGCTGCTCCGAAGAGCAGTTGCGCAACATCGACGCGTTTGCCGACGCCTATGGACCGCTGGCAAACCCGGGCAATCTCGGCGTGGTGATTACAAACTGGACGCCCACCCGATACCTCGCCCGATCCTTGTGGGACACTTACGCGTACGGCGCCATGGCGCTGCGCCACGGCGGTGCTGATGCCCGGGCGAGAGCCTTTCCCGAGTTTGTTCGCAAGTTTTATGGCTCCCGATGGAACGCGTCGTGGGATGACGCTTTCCAGGCGTACTACCGGATGGCTCCGGCCCGTCCCAATTGCGCGGCGCGCTGGAAGGGGCCGATTCTGCCGACGGCATGGGCTTCGGACAGCGAACTCCGCGCGGCGCTGGCGGCAAAATCCGGAATCGCGCCCGATTTCCAGCAACTGCGCCGCCGCCTCGGCGAACTCGAAAGCTCCGTCCGCCGGCACACTGGTGACTTTTCCGCTTTTGCGCTCTCGGCGGAGTACCTCGAACATTTGTATTGGCGGGACGCCGCGATCCGCTCCAACACGCAATCCGCCGTTCTCGAAACCCTGGCGCGCCGCGATGCCGAAATGGCGGCGAAACTGGACGCCGAATGGAACGTCAGCCGTCCACCGGATTCGCCGGGCAAGAGCGAGCCGCTTCCCCGATTGGGTCCACAGGATCAGTTGCTCTTCCAGATGCGGCAGGCGGCAGAATATTCGGGCCAACTGGCCCGAGCCCCGGAGAGATTGCGGCAGGTGCTGGCAGCGGGAGTGCGCGGGGAAGCCGGTGCAATTCCGGCAGAAGGCTGCGGCACCTGACCGGGCGCCTTCGGCAGCGATGCGAGCCGCCAGGCTCCGGCGCTCAGTCGGCGGGCTGCTGCTGCGCGATGCGATCGCCGCCGGCATCGATCAGAGCCGCGGCTTCCCTGTCGAGAAACAACGATGCCTGCGCGTGACGGCGCAGGATCGATGCGGGGCACTCTTTCCGAACAGGCCCTTCCAGCGCTTCTTTGACGGCGCGTTGCTTGCTGCCGCCGGGCACGCAGACGACGGCATGCGGAGTCCGCATAAAAACGGGCACGGTGAGCGAGAGGGCGCGGCGCGGGACATCATCCAGCCTGGCGAAGGCTCCATCGTGGACCTGCTGCGTGCGGCAGATCTCGTCGAGTTCGACAGCGCGGACATCGCTGGGATCGGAGAAGTCGCACTCGGCCGGATCGATGAAGGCCAGATGACCGTTCTCGCCGATTCCGAGCGCGACCAGCGCCGGCGGAGACTGCCGGAGCAGTCCCTGGTAACGCCGGCACTCGCCTGCAAGATCAGAGGTATCGCCGCGGAGCTCATGAAAGCACTTCACGGGGACATGATTCACCAGATGCTCCCGCAGATAGCGCCGGAACGACGCCGGATGAACCGCCGGAAGGCCGATGTACTCGTCCATATGGAACACCGTGATGCGGTTCCACTCGATGGACGCGTCTCCCCGCAGGGCCGCCAGGAACTCGTTTTGCGAAGCCGCGCAGGCAAAAATCACGCCGGCCTGTTCCCGGTGAGCCAGCAGATCGCGGATTGTCTGCGAGGCGGCACGAGCTGCCGCGAGCCCCATTGCCGCGCGGGTCTCATGCACCTCACTGGTGAGGCGGTCCACTTGAAATCGAGTGATCCGCATCCCCTTAAAAGCCCAGCTTCAGCCCGAGTTGGATATTGCGCGATTCTCTCATCCCGGTGATCTGGCCGAAGTTCGTGGCCCCCAGACTGGTCGCGACCGTGCTGGGGTTGGCGTGGTTGAGCAGGTTGAAGGATTCGGCGCGGAACTGCATGTGCACCCGTTCGCTCAGGTTCACGTTGCGAAAGAGCGATACGTTCCACTGCTGGTATCCGGGGCCAAGAGCGGAAAAAGGAGACGCATCGCCGGGGCGAATGACTCCAGCCGGTACGGCGGCGTAGCACTGCGTCTTGAACCACTGGCCGATGGTGTTCGGCGCTCCCTGATTCGGATTGCAGATGGCATCCGGACGCGGAGTAACCGTGTCCACCAGGTCGCCGATGCCGCCCCAGTCCATACCCAAACCGGAAGTGACCGCGAGCGGCAGACCGGTCGCAAACGTGGTGATGCCGGAGACTTCCCAGCCGCTCAGCGCTCCATGCACGAATGCATTCGCGGAATGAAACGGAATGTTATACACATAACTGAGGGTCAGGACCTGGCTGCGGTTGAAACTCGCAACGCCGTAATCCGCGGCGGCGTTGTAGGTGTTTTGAATCTCGTTGCTGCGGTCGGAACTCGTGTCCGTCAACGTTCTGGACCAGGTGTACGCAACCGTAATGATGGAGTCGGCTTTGAGCCGTTTCCGAACCCAGACCTGCAGTGAGTTGTAATTGGAGTTGAACCAGTTCTCCACGTTGTTGATAGCCGCGTAGCCCAGGTATGGCCGGATGGCGTTGAGCAAAGGTTCCGTGGAAGAGGTCAGCGGCTTGGCGGCGGTGGTCACCCCATCCGCCACGGCCGTGCCCACGGGCACCTGGTTGATATCCACGATCCCCAGCAGGTGAGTGGATTTGGCGCCGTAATAACCCACGTCCAGCGAAAGACTGGAGCCGAACTGGCGCTGCACGTCGAAGCTCCACTGCTGGGTATAAGGAAGCAGGTCGGGAAGCGGTGTGCCGCGGAGGGTCTTGGGAGCAGCGGAGATGACGCTTACGCCCGCGCTGGGGTTGGAAAGACTGGTGTTGCTGATGGTGATGTTATTGACGAAGGGCGGATTGGTGAAAATGTTGTTCTCGAACATTCCCACCAGCGTGGAGTCGTAGGTGATTCCGTAACCGGCGCGAATGGAAGTCTTTCCGTTTTTGAACGGATCCCACGCGAAACCGACGCGCGGAGCAAATTTGCTGCCGGGATTGTTCGCCACCTGGCCGCCGTATGGCGATGAAGAGCCATTGATGATAATGCCGTTGAGCGGGTTCCCCGTATTGGGCACCAGGTTGCCGTTGGAGGCGACAATCTGCGGCGCTTGACTGGCGCTATAAAGAGCCGGATCGAAGCTTGTCAGTTCATGCTTGTCGTCGTAAGGCTGGCGGAAATTGGAGTAGCGGACTCCGAGATTCAAGGTGAAGTTGGAGGCCGCGCGCCAGTCGTCCTGAATGTAGCCCTCGAACTGCCGTTGGCGCATGTCGGGGAGGAGATCGAGCGATGCCTGGGTAAAGCTGGTGACGTTACCCAGGAGGAAATCCGCCCAATTCTGCTCGATGGTGGGCGTCCCGGCCGGCGGTGTGGTGCTGAAGGAGAATGTTCCCACGTTGTTGAGCGCGTAATTCTCGCTCTTGCGGTAGTAATTCGCGCTGACTCCCGCCTTCAGCGTGTGCGGCCCCAGGATTTTGGTGAAGTTATCGAGAGCATTGTAATTCTGGTTGTAATCCACGTAAGGTCCGTAGCCCTGCGTGCTGCTGACGCCGCTGATGCTGAGGTTGGGAATCCGCTGCAGAGTGACTGGATAGGGCAACTGTACCTGCACGTCCGGCGAAAGCGCCGCGCTGTCCAGCCCGACGGGCCGGCTGAAGCGCGCGCCGTCGGTGAAGTTGAAGCCGGCTTCGTTCACGGTGGTGGGCGAAAACGCGGAAGTCGCGCGGACCACCCAATTGCGCGCCGGCGACCGGGTCGCGGTGGTGCCGACATTCGGCAGGACATCGGCAATCTGATAGCCCCCGGGTTCCTGGGTATCAATGGCGTCATCCATGAAGCGGCCGGAAATGCGCAGCCTGGGCCCGAAAACGTGGTCGATTTTGATCAGTTCCTGGCGGAAGTTGTAGATATTCCGCTGCGGCGTGAACAGGGTGAAATTCGATGGGCTGCCGGCCGGGATTTTGGACCAGAGATCCTTGATGTACTCCTGCGCGACAGGGTTGATATTGGCGATCTGGGTCGACGTTGCCTGGCACGTGCTGCCGCTGTACTGCACACACACCGGCGAGGGGAAAACTCCCTGTTTCATCGCGTCACTGGGGACAAGCGACTGGAAAGTCGAGTAAGTGAGAACGCGGCGAAACTCCTGCGACCAGAAAAAGAATGTCTTGTTCCGGTCGGTGTTGTACTTGTGGGGGATCAGAACGGGGCCGCTCAACGTATAGCCGAAGTCGTTGTACCGCAGCGGGGGCCGGGCAATCGAATGCGCGTTGTTCAACAGATCGTTGGCTTGCAGGACGTTGTTGCGGAAGAACTCGTAAGCGTCACCGTGGAACGTGCTGGTGCCCGACCGGGTCATCACGTTGATCATGCCGGCCGCGCCGCGTCCGTATTCGGCGCTGTAGTTGCTTCGAATCACCTCGAATTCGGCGATCGCATCGACGCTGGGATAGTTCAGAAGACTGCTGTTCGAGCCGCGGTCCACATTGTCGGCGCCATCGAGCATGAAGGTGTTGGCGCTCTGCCGGCCGCCGTTGATCGAATATGGAATGGTGTTCACCTTGCCGAACGGATCGGTCGTGCCGATCGATAGCTGGTCCGTGGAGGCGGTGTCCACCACTCCGGGAACGATTTGCAGCAGGGCCAGATAGTTCCGGTTGTTGATCGAGAGCTGGCGGATTTCAGAACCCTCCACGACGTTCGCGGCGGAAGAAGACTGCAGGTCGACGTGCGCCGCGTCCTCCGCCACCGTAACTTTCTGGGTGATCTCGCCGACCTGCAAGACGATCGGAATCGTCAGTTTCTCATCGACGTGCAGCGCGATGCCGTCCCGAACGGCTTCCTGGAACCCGGGATGCGTTACCGCGAGACTATAGACCCCCACCGGCAGAAGCGCGGCGACGAATTCGCCATTGCCGTCGGTAGTAACGGTCTGCACGACGTTGTGGAGATCGGAGGCAGTGATCTGCACGCGCGCGCCACCGATCGCCGCTCCGGTCGGATCGGTTACGGTCCCCACAAGCGAACCGGTGATGTTCTGAGCGGGCGCCAAAGCGGCGAGCCCCACAGCGAATACGGCGAAGAACAGGCCCTTCATTCAACCCTCCCTGCAAGACTGCCTTTTTCTGGTATGTCAATTCATATCACTCGCGGGACGGTCTGTCAACAACTGATCGTCACTGAAATTGCAGTTTCCGAGAGACATGTCATATTCTGGAGCCATGCAGGCCGAACCGGTCCGCCGCGGCACGTTGGCGGAGAAAGCGTACTTCCTGATCCGGGCCAAGATCCTGAAAGGAGAATTCCCGGTGGGGTTTCCCCTGTCCCGGCGCAAGCTGGCCGTGGATTTCGACATGAGCTTTCTTCCCATCTCGGAAGCAATCCAGCGCCTCGAGAACGAAGGACTGGTGGAGAGCCGGCCGCGTGTGGGTACCCGGGTTCGCGTTCCCTCCGCGCAGGATCTTCGCGACACGTATATCATCAGGGAGGCGCTCGAGACCCAATCGGCCCGGCTCTTCTGCGAAAAGGCAAGTTCCTCGGAGCGGCGCGAGATCCTATCGATGGCCGACCGCCTCGAAGAAATGATCGCCGCTCCCGCGGAGGAGGAGGAGGACAAGGAGCGCCAGTTTTCCATTCAGGCACTGCACGTGGATTTTCACATGCGCATCGCCGAGTGCACCGGCTGCGCCCCGCTGATTGACCTGCTGGAGAAGAATCATCTTTTGATCTTCAACTGGTTCTACGATGTTTCCGCAGGATACAAGATGTCTCCAGGCCGGCACCGCACGCTGGCGGAAGTCATTACCGGCGGCGAACCCGACGCGGCCGCCCTGGAAATGGGCCGCCACGTTCGCAGCGGCATGGACGACATCGAGCAGGGGATCGCCGGCCGGTTTCGCAGCATTCTTTCGGAGCCGGGCGAGGGCGAGGCGGAACCCGTATCGCTTTGGCGGGTGCGCCGGCGAGAACGCAAGCGCGGCAGCAGATCGCGATAGTATTGCGCAACGGACGGCGCTTGCGACCCGGCGGTTGTGAGCCCCTGCAAGAAGCCCCGCGCTGCCTTCCAGATGCCCGGATCCGGCCCTCCCCGCGGATCAACGGCCCTTCCCTGAAGGATTTTTCGCCGGCATTCCGTCTTTCTCCTACGTACGGGAGAGGGAGCCTGGCTATGGTTCCGGCACAGTCACTCATCGCCGACGACAATTGCACGTTCGAATCGATCTACGGCCTCCTGCGCGCTCAGGCGCGCTGGTATTTGCGTCGCGAGCAAAACGCGCATTCACTGAGTCCTACGCTGCTGGTGCACGAGGCTTGGATCGCGCTCGCCCGGTCGCAAACGGTCAACATCACCGACGGCGTGCACTATGTGCGGCTGGTGAGCCGCGTCATGAAGAACCTCCTCGTCGATCGCGCGCGCAGAAAGGGGACTCTCGCTCGCGGAGGCTCGTGCAGGCCGCTCAAATGGAGCGATGCTACCGAGCCTTCGCAAAGCGATTGTGAGCTGATTCTGGCGGTCGCCGATTGTCTCGACCGCCTGGCGGAACGGTCTCCCAGGCTCGCCACCCTGGTCGAGCTGCGGTATTTCGGCGGTTTCACCGAAAACGAGGCCGCACAGATCCTGGGTCTGTCCACCCGTTCTGTGCGCCGCCAATGGAAGGCGGCGCGGATCCGGCTCCTGGAACTGCTGCAAACGCCCACCCGTTGCGGAGGGCAGGCAAATGGCTGAACGCTTCGAACCGGCTGACGCCCCGCCGGAGAACGCGCTCGACCTGGTCGCCGGCGCACGCAAGCCGGTCCCTGCCGATCCGGCCGCCCTTCTTCAGGCGTCCGTCAGCCGCCTCCTCGCGCTCGCGGGCTCCGCCGATGGTTTTCTCGATCGCCCGGCGGCCGCCATGCCGGAGGTTGCTCCAGGCGACGTGCTCGAAAACCGCTTCCAGATTCTCGAGGAGCTGGGCTTTGGAGCGACCGCGACGACGTTTCTCGCCGACGACCGGCTCCTCGGAAAGGTCGCGCTGAAAGTGCTTCATCCGGAACTCTCCGCAATCGATGGCTGGGTCTCGCGCTTCGCGGCCGAGATCCGCACGGCGCGTTCGGTTCGACATGCGAACGTGTGTGCCGTCTATGACCTCTTCCTCTTCGAGAGCCGGGACGGACGCCGCGCGGCGGCCACTATGGAGTATCTTCGGGGCGAGACGCTCGCCCGCCGTATGTCCCGATGCACGATCTCTCCGCCGGAGGCAATTCGGATTGCAAAAGGCGTTGCCGCCGGTATCGATGCTCTCCACGCCCACGGAGTCCTCCATCGCGATCTCAAACCCGATAACATCATGCTCGTCCGCAACGCCGATCGCTCTTTCCGGCCGGTCATTCTGGATTTCGGGCTGGCGAGTGCGGGCGGCCCGCAGGTCCGGGGAACATGCGCACCGGGCACTGCAGTTCAGGGTTCTCCGGAATACATGGCTCCGGAACAGTTTCGCCCGGGCTCTTCTACGGAGGCCTCCGACATCTATGCCTTCGGCCTCATCCTGTTCGAAATGATTGCAGGCACGCGTCCGTTCCCGCGGGAAGATCTGCTGCAGACCGCGATCCGCAGGTCCGTCGAAGATGCACCGGCGATTGCTTCTGTAGCGCCCTGGGTTCCTCGGGCGTGGCATGCGCCCATTTCCCGGGCCCTCTCTCGCGACGCGGACCGCAGGCCCGGCTCTGCCATGGATCTGGTTCGCGAGATTGAAGGCCGGTCTGACATACCGGATCGCGAAGCCGTCCCGATCGCCCGCCGCCACAGGTCCCGGCGGATTCCGGCCCGGCGTTGCTGTCGGTGACCGGAATCCGCGGTTGATCTCCGTTCGATCTGCCAGGCCATCCTGCTCCTGTGCCAGCGCACTGCCGTGACGCCGGCCCGGCATGCAGACCGCAATCACCGGGAGCCGCCGCCGTTCCTACCGCACTTCAGGAAGGGATCCGGGCGGATGTGAGCCGCCCGGGCTTATCAGTTTCCGATTGGTCCGCAACTTCCGGGGTCCAACCAAAGAAGGTGAATGACCTTCTTCTCCGCGGTTGGGTGAGATTGCGCCGCTTGCGGGACGAACTGGAGCGGCTCGCCCTGGCGCATTTGCTGACCCAGCAGCGCCATCGTGACTACCCGGTCTCTGAGTGCCATGCTGTACTCAACTTGCAACAGCCCCGGTATGTAATCGGTCGGGTCCCGAAGTTGGCCCGGCACGACGGGCTCCACGTCCGCCTCTACGCCCAGCAGCATCGCGGACTCGCGGAACGCCATCTGCGAGTGTGCGGCGCCGAGGTCCTGGTCCGACTCCGCATAAATGTGCAGCGAATAATAGCCGGGCGTTCCCATGCTGGACGGCCACTGCGGGAAACTGTCGCCATCCCCTTCACGCACTCCCAGAAACGGCACCTCCGACGAGCTGAGATCATATTGGAAAATCGGATAAAGATCCAGGCTCGAGGGCGGACGTTTGTTGTTCGTTTCGAAAGTGACGCCCGGAGTATCGATGACGAGCGCGGTTGGGTCAAAGTCCACGAGCCGGCCGGACAGAATGGATTTGGGACGCGGCAGCAGGATTTCGAAATACGGCATGGCGTCGGGATTGCCGGGCGGGTTCTGGAAAATGACGAACTGGTCCAGGTGATTGTGAATGGAGTCCTGCCCGCCGATTTCCGCTCCGTATAACTGAAGCATCGCACCGGCCGGAATGTGCCGTTCTCCCAGCCAGGGCCCTGCCATGAATACGTGCTCGTGCATCTGCGGCGTCCGCACTCGAATGAAACTGGAACTGCGCACGTCGGTGAATATCAGCTCGCCGTGGAATACCACGTAGAGCGTTCCGTAGACAGATTTTTCCGAATTTCCACCTTTTGGTTTCATCTACCTCTCCTTGTGTGTTGGTTGTGGGCTTACGAGCGGCCGAAAATCTCAAATCCGGCCCAATAATACGGATGGCTCCAGGGCCGGCAGGCTGCCACACCGGCCTCGGCGTTTGCCAGCGCCTGAGCGCCCTTCCTGCCGGCGAAGATGCCATCGTAGAATCGCCGCATCAGGTCTGAGGTCGCGTCGGAATCCACGCTCCACCGGCTCGCGATGACGCGCCGTGTGCCCGCGCTGAGCAGCGCCCGAACCAGGCTCTGGCTGTTGACGGGCCCCTGCTGCTCGCCGGAACCGGTCAGGCAGGCCGACAACACGGCCAGAGAGCAGCGGCTCCAATCCTGGTGCGCCAGGGAACGCGCGGTGATGAACCTCGAATCCTCCGCGCCTGGTGACGGCAGCAGCAAGGCGCCGTTCCCGCCGTCGGACCACCCGTGTCCGGAAAAGTGAAACAGCTCCGTCTTGGGCGCAAGCGACGCCAGCGCGTCCTCCGCCGCGGTGCCTTCGCGCAGCACCACCGCCCGGGTGAATCGCGACGCAACATTTTCCGCCTCCGCGGCGGCCGACCGCAGCACCGGCAAACGACCTCTTCCGGGCGCGATTGCCTCGGGAGCAGCCACTACCAGCGCAGTGGAATTCCGCGTGATGTCGAGGTCCGAGTCCGGCGCCTCGCTGATGACCTGGCTCTCGGCCAGGTAGCTGCCCGTGTCGTCGGTCAGAGCGCCGAACGGTATCGATGAAATCCACTCATCGGTTTCCAGCGTGATGGCAGTGCCGCGCTCCTGTTTCAGTTCAGGCGCAATCAGCCATCCGAACAACTCGTGGCCGATAGACCGAATCTCCATTTCCGACGATTCCGGCGTTGCGCACAGGCGGACGAACTGCCGCGCTGCAAGTTCCACCTTCCCCCCAGCCGCGTCCACCCGCCTGATGCGAGTACCGGAGGCATCCGTCAGCCAGACGGCGATGGTTCCCGGTAGAACCGCGTACGTGATGGTCGCGGTCGCGAGCGCGCCGGAGCGTTCCGGCCGGTCCTGATACTCGTGCCAGAGCCGCAGGGATGCCCGCGCTCCGGACTGCTCGCCAAGCAGAAGCTCTGTCAGCGCGCGATAGGATGGCCCCGCCATTTCGAGTTCCGCCAGCCGGTCGGTATAGCCGCCGTTGGACGCGATTCGCTGCCGGTTGCATGCGATTGCCTGGGCGAATGCTTCGGCTGCCCCTTTGGAGTCCTTCTGCGCGAGCAGCGCGCGGCCCCGCATCTCATTCAGGCGCATCTGTTCCCGAATCCGCCGTGCGCCGGCGCCCTTTTCCAGCCGCACCAGACGCTGCAGCGCGCCCCTAATTCTCCCCGAGGCGATCTCGGCCTCAGCGCGGTCGAGTTCGACATTCCATTCCAGGTCGTCGCGGGTCGCGCCGGGCGGCATCGATTGTGCGGATTTCGCGGCGCGATTCAATTCCGCTTCTTCTCCCGCGAAATCCCCGATTTTCGCGAGCAGCACGGCGGTTTCCACGCGGTCGACCATCTCGATGGAGGAACTGTTGGCATCGTGGGCCGACCGCGTCGCCGCCTGCAGCAGGATCACCGCGCATCCGTTCCAGCCGAGTGCGGCTGCGGACTTCTGTAAATCGTACTGAAACTGCTGCGCCCGCATCGGCGAGGCATTCGTCGTCCAGTACCTTCGCAGCCCCTCGCGGTCGTTGTCCCAGACCGGCGGATAGTTTCCGGAGGCGCCGTCAATCGCCGCCAGCAGCCCCAGAGCGAGCAGGGACTGCACCTGGAATCCGCGCCGTTCCAGAGCCTTGTAGGCGCCTTCGAACTCCACCCGCGCCGGGCCGGAGCGCCCAAGAGCCTCCGCGCAGGAGGCGTGAATCAGGTGCGCCAGTTGCTCCAGCCAAACGTAGCCGCGCTGCCGCGCCGCCGGGAGAACCTCGCCGGAAGTACCCAGGCATTCCTGCCGCCGCGCTGCGCGATTGTAGGAATACGCCAGTTCCAGTTGTACTCGCATGGCGGCCGCCGGAAGCTTCGCGGCTTTCAGGCGGGTGATGACGTCGCCCGCGCCCGCGAGCGCCGCGTCGCTGCCGCCGGACTGGCTCATGGCCAGCACTTTTCCGAGTGCGGCCGCGGCCTCCGCCTGTGCAGTCGTGCTGGTTGCTGAGACGGTGTCGAGTAGAGAGGTATCGCCGAAACGGCCGGCAAACTGCCGGGCCACGATCGTCGCCGCGGCGCGCGCCTTCGCATCCGTCCCCGCTCGCGGGAGCCATTCCCGCCAGAAAACATCCAGGTACGGTTCGGGATCGAGGTCCGGCGTGGCCGCGGCAAGGAACGCTGCCGGGTCTTGGATCACCCGGTTCTCGGCCTTCTTTTTTTCCTGGCGGAGTTTTTGGAGATCGTCGATGTGCCTGTGGGCCTCCGCGGTCCAACCCGCCGAAGGCTTGAGTTCCAGCAGTTTGTGCCATGCCTGCAGCGCATCGTCCACCAGCCAGAGCCGCTCGTAAACAATGGCGCTGTTGAAGAGCGCGCGGGCATCCCGCGGGTCGAGTTTCAGCGCACGCGAGAAGACCTCCAGTGCGTGTCCGTAATCGATCGCGCGCTTTTCGGCATCGCCCCGCAGGGCCAGCGCGCATCCCAAATCCACCAGGATTTCCGCGCGGCCGGGCGTCAGTTCTGCTGCGCGCGTGAGGTTTTCGACGGCGTGTTCGTAGTCCTGCTCGAGCAACTCCGCACGTCCTTCGAGCGCCAGCGTCCGGGCATCCTCCGGGTGGTTCGCCAGGAGGCGCCGAATGACCGACTCCGCCGAGATCAAGGCCTGCGGGCGGTCGAAAACGGACGCCGATCCGCGCTGCACGCGAACGGGGCTGTACCCCTGGTCGGGCAACCAATAATCGAACGGCCGGGCTTCGGTGTACGCCGCAGCGAGCAGCGTTTCCGGCCTGCCGGCCTGCCGGAGCAACCAGGCCACGGTGATTCCCGCCGTCAGTACAACGGCTGCCGCAGCCGCATACCACGCCCGATGCCGGCTGGGCGCCAACGAAAGTCTCCGGCGCGGCAGCACGCCACCCAAGGCTGTGCGGCCAATCTGGCGGTCGGGCAAAACCGGGATCGTCCGGGCCGGTTCTTCGTCCAGCACCATGCCGGCGATCTCCGCGCAGCGCGGGCATTGCGCCAGGTGGCTCAGAATCTTTGAAGCCTCCGCTTCCGCCGCCTCTCCCGCACAGTAATTGGCCAGTTCTTCCATCGCCGGACACTCGTTCGACAATTCCGCCCTCACACGGTCCCGCGCCACAGCCAGAGCGGAGGCGGACTCCCGCCATTCCGACAGTTGCCGCCGGCATTCGTGGCATTCGCGAAGGTGCGCGTCCCAATCTGTCCGCGGCGGCCCTGCCCCGGCGGCTTCGATCAGTTCTCCGGGCGTAAGGTGTCGCGGTTCCTGTTCAGACAAGTGACACCTGCCTTACATAGACGCAAATCACGCGCCGGCTCCTTCACCCGGATGCATTTCTTTCAAAACGCCGCTCTTGCGCAGGCAATCCCTCACCGCGATCGTCAGCCGGTGGAGGAGCGTTTCGACGCCGTCGCATGCCATGCCGATACCGGGCAGCGCAGCGATGTTCTTGGGTTTATAACCGTGCCTGTGGTACAGCCAGAATACTGTCCGGCTTCTTTCTTTTTGCGGTTCCAGACACCGCTCGATTCTTTCCAGCAGGAGTTGGCGCTCGGCGGCCTGCAAGGGATCGTCGGCGGCGCTCAGAACATTTTCCAGGTTTTCCAGGCTGGCCTCCGCTCTCCCCGACCCTTTTTTCTCCGAACTTCGCGAGCGGTAGTAGTCGGTCACCGTGGAGGCAGCAATGGTCGCGAGGTAAACCTGCAGGGCTCCGTCGTTTTCCGCACGGCATGCACGCAGGACTGCGAAGTTCTTTTCGAATAATTTGAGGAAGACATCCTGAACGAGGTCGTTGGCGAGACCGTCGCCTGCCAGTGCAAAGCGCGCCAGGGCGCGCCGCACTCCCTTCGACACGACCGGCTGGAGGCGGTCAGCCAGTGACTCCCAGTCGGATCGGCGGTGCTTTGCCAGGCACAGCTTGAGAAGAGGGACGAGACCCGGATCTTGATTCGTCATCTGAGCCCTGAAATGTCCCGAGTATACCGAAATCCAGGAATTCGTGCGGGCGAATTGCTGCACCGCTCGCGGCGTTTGCTCAACGCGTGTAGCGGCGATACGTCAGGGTTGCGGGTGAGCCTCGGGGAGCGGCTTGAGCCGGAGTAGCGGGAGTCTCAGATCCCTTTGATTTCGCCCCCGTCCATCCGGATCGAAGCGCCTGTGAGCCAGCGAGCCTCCCTGGAAACCAGGTATGCCATCAAGCCGGCAATCTCCTCCGGTTCGCCATAGCGGGCGATGCCGGCTTTTTCGGGAAACTGCTTCATGGCCTCATCCACGCTCATTCCGTGCGCCGGCGCCCATCGATCGAGGAAAGACCGGCGGCGGCCCGTCATCACCGGACCCGGCACCACGCTGTTGACTTGGACTCCGTCCTGGATGCCTTGCTCGGCGAAAGCCTTCGCAAGCGCAATGATGGCGGCGTTGATTGTTGCTACGGCCGCAAACCCCGGCTTCGGATCGAGAGCCGCGCTTCCGGAGGTCAATACGACCGCGCCTTGCGAAGCCTTGAGAGCATCCCAGGCTCGGATCGTCAGCCGGCGCGCACCGTGGAGCTTGAGCGCCATGCCGTCGTCCCACTGCTCGTCCGTCATTTCGAACAAATCGATCTGCGGCACGGCTCCCGCAATGTTGACCAGGGCTTCGATTCCGCCAAAGCGGTCGAGCGTCCCCTGAACGAGAGTCTCGACCGACCGCGGATCGCGCAGATCGAGCGCGTACGTCAAGGGTTCGGCGCCTTCGGCTTCTACCGCGGCCGCGGTGTTCTTCAGTTCGTCCTCCTGCCTGGCGGTCAGGACGACGACCTCGAAGTCGCGCGCCAGGCGGATCGCGGTGGCGCGGCCTATACCCTGGCTGGCGCCGGTGACAACGGCAACGGATTTGTTCTTCATCGTTATTTAGCGCGCGAGCGTCTCCCGTGCCGCTTCCAGAATCACGCCAACGACTGCATCCGGAGCGGTATACATAGGAGTGTGGTCGACCGGGTGCGTCCGGATCTTCGCCCGCATCCGCTCGGCCATATAGCACTGCGTTTCCGGCGCAATCATGCGATCCTCTTCGGCCAACAAAAACCATGACGGCTTCGTTTTCCATGCCGGCGCCGGGGCCTTCTCCTGAATGCACCGCAACGCAATCGGCCGCTGCACCGCTTGCATAATCGTCGTCTGGTCGTGCGAGGCCTTGTGCGCCACGGCATGGGCAAACCCGCCTTCGGGCATCCAGACGAATCCGTGTGCGTCAGGTGCGAGCTGCGGCGCCTCCGGATGCGGTTTCGCGCGATAAAAAACATCCGCGACCGTCTCGCCCTCGGCAGGCGCCAATGCCGCAACATACACCAGCGACTGGACCCGGTGGTCATGCGCTCCGGCGATCACAGCGCCCGCATACGCGTGGCCGGCGAGCGCCACCGGGCCACTCGTTCTCTCGATCGCTCGCTGCAGTGCGGCGATGTCGTCGGTCAGCGATGTCAGGGGAATCGGTGCGCACGTTACGTGCAGCCCGGCCTGCCGCAACGGCAGGATGACATCGCGCCAACAGGAGCCATCCGCCCACGCGCCATGGACCAGAATGACCGTGGCGTTCGGGGCCGACGAATTCATCGCGCTCCTCCGGAGGAGGTCCGGCGCGATACCACGTTCGCCGTCAGGAATTCGTCCATCGCGGCGGCGATTTGCACGGCGTGCGTCTCGATCGCGAAATGGCCCGTATCGAGGAACTGAACCTGCGCCTCCGGTATGTCTTTTCGAAACGCCTCGGCGCCGGCGGGGATAAAGAAGGGATCGTTCCTCCCCCAAATCGCCAGCAGCGGCGGCTTAGCATTCCGAAAGTAATCCTGAAACGCCGGATACAGCTTCACATTCGACGCGTAATTGAGAAACAGATCGAGCTGAATGTCTTTATTCCCGGGACGCTCCAGCAGGGCCGCATCCAGCGTGTAGGATTCCGGCGGAACACTCTCCGGATTGGCCACACCGTGCGTGTACTGCCAGCGCGTTCCTTCCAGCGTGAGGATGTTCTTGCGGATGACCTCCCGGTTTTCCGATGTCGGGTCGGCCCAGTATTTTCGGATTGGCCCCCATGCGTCGCCGAGTCCTTCTTCATACGCATTCCCGTTTTGCGAAACGATAGCGGTGACGCGGTCGGGATGCGCCATCGCCAGGCGAAACCCCGTGGGCGCGCCGTAGTCGAACACATAGAGCGCGAACCTGCTGAGGTTCAGCGCTTGCACGAAAGCGTCGATTGTCGCAGCCAATCCTTCGAAGGAGTACACATAGTTTCGTTCTGCCGGCACCTCTGTAAATCCGAAGCCCGGGAGGTCCGGCGCGATCACACGGTAGCGGCCGGCGAGGCGTGGAATGAGCTCGCGAAACATGAAAGACGATGTCGGGAAGCCGTGAAGCAACAGCACCACCGGGGAATTTGGGTCGCCCGCCTCGCGATAGAACACCTGGACTCCATCCGCCTCGAGCTTTTGAATAGTGGTCACGGGCACACAAGGGCCGGCGGGCGCTTTCGATGTCCTCGACCTGGCTCCGGCGCTTTTCGCGGTTTGGGCTGAACGATCTTGACTCATGAGATTCTCCTCGCTTCTGATCTGGGGGGCACGCGCTGGCTAGGGCATTCGAGCGGCCAAAACTGGAAAATCCTCAACTCGAAATCAGCGGAAGGAGGTAACTCGTTTTGGCACGTCGGATTTTCGTGCAAGAGCCGCGAAGGGAACCCGCGTCGAACTGACGAAATCGCGACGTATATCCAACAGACTGACTGAAATTGGTCACGGCACAGCACGACCCGGTCGCCGCCGAAACGCGAACCGTATGCTCTCGCCCGTCTTTCTGATGAGTGCGTCACCCGACCGATGGGAGACCCGAAAAAAGGCGCAACCGGGAACTGACAACCAGCCGCACCTTTGTGACGGCATGCGGCAGAATCTTGTAAGGAACAACGTCATCGCTGTCCGCCGCCAGGCCCTCTTCCAAGCCGCGCCGCCAGGCAATGCGCAGCTCCGTGTTGATATGGACGATGTTGATTCCAGCGCTGATGGCCGCCTTGAAGTCCGCATCCACCGTTCCCGAACCGCCATGCAGCGTCAGCGGAAGGCCCACTGCGGCTTTGATCTCGCGAATTCTGTCGATATCGAGATGTTTTTTCTCCTGCCCGTCCACCATGCTCTTGAGCATCCCGTGCGAATTCCCAACCGCAGGCGCGAGAATGTCCACCCGCGTCTCGGTGACGAACTGGCGGGCCTCCGACGCAGTCGTCAGCGGCTGCGGGTTCCGCGGCGCATCTTCGTGAATACTCGAGCCGCTTCCAATGTCTCCTATTTCCCCTTCTACCAGCACCGCCGGATTGATCGACTTGAGCGCCTCCACCGCTGCTCGGGTTTGCCGCGCATTCTCCTCGAAGGGCAATGAAGAAAGATCGTAAACCACAGAATCGAATCCGGCTTTTACGGCTTCCAAGGCCTTCGGCAGGGAGTGGGTATGATCTGCGTTGAGGAAGATCGGATAGTCGAATTCTTCTTTCAGGCTCCTCACCAGGGCAGCAAGCTGCCGCGTCCCGGCAAATTCCCGCTCGCCCTCGGAAGCTCCAACGATTACCGGCAGATTCAGATCGCGAGCGGCTTCAAAAACGGCTTTCAACAGGACAAGATCGCTGATATTAAAGTGGCCGAGCGCCGCTCGGGTCTCCGCCGCATGCCGCAGCGTGTCTTTCAGGTTCTGCATGATAAGCGGATGTGCAATTCACCGGCCAAGCGGCGGCATACCGCGGCGGTAAAGCGCGAAGTACACTGCCGAGTCGCACGCGCCTGTGAGGTCGCCCGCAATGAGCAGGCACGGACGACCGGCAAAATTGCGATTCTGGTTTAAGGTTAAAGAGACGATGAAGATCTTCGGTAGGACCATGGGCAATTCGGGCGGCGTCGGCTCTGCGATGCTGCCCAAGCTCGCCGCGTTCGTTCTGGTGGCGACGCTCCAGGCCATGGATCTCAAGACCGCGGTCATCGTCGCTCCGGCGAGCCTTACTCCGCCCGAACAGAAAGCCGCCGCCATGCTGGCCGACGAAATCGAGCGGCGCACACGAATCCGCCTGCCCATCGAGCACGAGTGGCCGTCGTCGGGAGTTCCGATTTTCGTGGGCCGCGACAGCGACCTGCGCGCGATGCACCCGATGCCGGTCATGGCGCCCGCTCCTGGCGCTGAGGGTTACCGGATTCAAATCGGGAACAACACCATCCTGGTGCTGGGGAATGACGAGCGCGGAACGATTTTTGGCGCGGGCGGGTTGCTGCGGCGCCTGTTCATGGAGCGGGACACGGTCGAAGCACCCGATTCGCTGCGGCTTGCCACCGCGCCGCGTTATGCGCTGCGTGGCCACCAGCTCGGCTATCGGCCGAAGACCAATTCCTACGACGGCTGGAGCGTGCCGCTGTGGGAGCAGTACATGCGTGACCTGGTGGTCTTCGGTGCGAACGCGATCGAGCTGATTCCGCCGCACTCGGATGACGCGCCGGACAGTCCGCTGTTCCCTCTGCCTCCCATGCCGATGATGATCCAGATGTCGAGGCTGGCGGCGTCTTACGATCTCAGTGTTTGGATCTGGTATCCCGCGATGGACAAGGATTACTCGGACGCCAAGACAGTGGACGCCGCGCTGCGAGACTGGGGCGACGTCTTCCGCCGGCTTCCCCGCGTCGATGCCGTGTTCGTGCCGGGCGGCGATCCGGGTCATACCGAGCCGAAATACCTGCTGGCGCTTCTGGAAAAAGAGACGGAAGTGCTGCACCGCTATCATCCGAAGGCGCAGATGTGGGTCTCGCCGCAGAGTTTCGACCGCACCTGGACGGATGAGTTTCTCGGGATTCTCAAAGAGCAGCAGCCGGCATGGCTCAGCGGCGTAGTTTTCGGGCCGCAGGTCCGCATGAGCCTGCCGGAGTTGCGCGCCGCCGTGCCGCGGCGCTACCCCATCCGGCTGTATCCCGATATCACACATAGCCGGCAGTCGCAGTTCCCCGTGCCGGACTGGGATCCGGCGTATGCCTTCACTGAAGCGCGCGAGTCGATCAACCCGCGGCCGTTCGATGACGCCAATATTTTCCGCCGCTACGCGCCAGACAGCATCGGCTTTCTCGCGTATTCGGAGGGCTGCAACGACGATGTGAACAAGATGGTCTGGAGCAGCCTCGCCTGGAACCCGGATGCCGATGTGATGCAGATTCTGCGGGAGTACAGCCGCTATTTCATCGGTCCGAGCGAGGCTGACGAATTTGCGGAAGGCCTGGCGGGGCTGGAGCGCGATTGGCGCGGGCCGCTTGCCACGAACGCTGCCGTCCCCTCCACGCTGCACGTGTTTCAGAAGCTCGATCGGGAGGCCTCGCCGCAGCTCCGCGCCAACTGGCGGTTTCAGCAGGCGCTTTATCGCGCTTACTACGACGCCTACACGCAGGCACGGCTGGTGTTCGAAAACGGGCTCGAGGAGAAGGCGCTCGCCGAATTGAAAAGCGCGAAAACCGTGGGGGCGCTTCCCGCACTTGACCGCACCGCTGCCATTCTCGATTCGCCGTTCCAGGATGCCGCGGCGCTCGGCTGGCGGGCCCGCGTCTTCGAGCTGGCCGAAGCACTGTTCCAAAGTATCCGCATGCAGTTGAGCGTTTCGCGATACTTCGCCATCAGCGTGGATCGCGGAGCCAATCTCGACACAATCGATGTACCCTTGAACGATCGCGGATGGCTGGAAGGCCGCTTCGCCGAGATTCGCCGGATGGGGGACGAAACCGCGCGGCTGCAAGCGATCGACGCCATTGTGCACTGGACCGATCCCGGCCCCGGCGGATTCTATGACGATCTGGGTAATCCGCTGCGCGAGCCGCACCTGGTGCGCGAACCGGATTGGCGCAGCGACCCGGAGTTTCGCCAGTCGCCGTTGATCGGTTTCGCGGGTACTCCGGCCTGGCGCATGTCGTGGCGCACCGACGCTGAATCGCTCTACGACGCACCGTTGCGGATGCACTACGACGGGCTCGACCCACACGCGCAGTACAAGCTGCGCGTCGTATATGCGGGCGACAGCCTGCGGGTGCGCATCCGGCTGGTGGCCGACGGCATGTTCGAGATCCACCCGCTAATGCAGAAGCCGGCGCCCGTGGCGCCGCTCGAATTCGATATTCCCCAAGACGCTACCCGGAAAGGCACACTGGATTTAAGCTGGTATCGCGAAGCCGGTCTCGGCGGCAACGGCCGGGGCTGTCAGGTTGCGGAGGTGTGGTTAATCAAAAAATGACGCCGACTCCTTGGACAAGTCCCGTAAAACAAAAACTGCGCGAAGGGCGGCCGGTGGTGGCCGCCACGATAACCGTCAACAGCGTGGAGGTGGCCGCGCAGACCGCCAATTTGGGCTTCGATTTTTTGTGGATCGAAATGGAGCATTCGCCCATCACGCTGGAAACCTTGAGAAGCATGGTGCTGGCGACGCGTGGGCTGCCCGCGCTGCCGTTCGCGCGCGTGCCCGTGAATGAGGTATGGACCGCCAAGCGCGTGCTCGATATGGGCGTAAGCGGAGTGATGTTTCCCTTCACCAGTACGCCCGAACTGGCACGCCAGGCTGCGGCGGCATGCCGCTATCCGCCGGGTGGCTGCCGGGGGTCGGGCGCCGGACTGGCCAAGTTCTGCTGGCCGGAACCGGATCGCTACTCCGATTCCGCGGACGAGAACGTCACCGTGATCATCATTATTGAAGAGGCGCGCGCGGTCGAGCGGATCGACGAAATCGCCGCCACACCGGGCGTGGATGTGATGTTTATCGGAACCAGCGATCTGTCATTCTCGCTCGGTCTGCGCGGCGACCAGAACCATCCGAAGCTGCGCGAGGCGATCACGAAAGTCGTCGAGGCCGGACAGCGGCACGGCAAGTATCTCGGACGTCCGGTACAGCGGCCGGAGTTGATCAGACAGTACCGCGAGGAGGGCTTTCAACTGTTTCAGGCGCCCACCGACATCGGTTTCCTGAGCGCCGGGGCGAAGAGCTACCTGGGCGCGCTATGAACGGGCCGGCGGGCGTAGTATCGGCATTGTCAGAGGAGCAGCTATGGATCGGCGACAGTTTCTGAGTGGATTGACCGCGGCCGCAACTGCGTCTTCGAGTGCGCTCGCGGCACAGGACGCCGTGCCGGCCGCGCGCTTCAACGCCATTCAAATGGGGCCGCACAGCCTCTGCGACGAGGGAATCGACCACGTGCTCGACCTGATTCAGGAAACGGCGGCCATCAACACCGTGATGGTGTACAGTCACATGTATCACGGCGGGTACGGCAAGCCGATCCAGTTGTTCGCGCCCGATCACGGTGTGACGCCGCGCGAAACCCGCGGCCGCAAGCTGCCGCTCGCCTGGGTGAAACACCACGAGCAGTATTTCAAGAACACATCGCTGCGTCACATGCCGGTGGACCCCGGCGACGAGTACGCGAATCGCGACCTGTTCGCGGAGATGCTGCCGGCCATCCGCAAACGCGGCATGAAGCTCTACGCACGCATCCTGGAGGGCTCGGGGCGCGAGGCCGCCGACCATATCCTCAACTATGCGAAGGTGGAGACCCGGGACATCGACGGCAAACCGTCCCTCGTGCCGTGCTGGAATCACCCGGAGTATCGCGCGTGGTGGACGGATACTGTGGAAGACATGTTTCGCAGCTACGAACTGGACGGGCTGCAGTGGGGAGCCGAGCGGCAGGGTCCCTTCATGAACGTGATCCTGCCCTGGAACAACAATCCACCGATCTGTTTTTGCGAGTTTTGCCGGGCGCGCGGCAAGGCGAACGGAATCGATGCGGACCGGGCGCGGGAAGGATTCGCAAAGCTCTATCAATATGTGCAGGGCCTGATGAACGGGCAGACCAAGCCGGTGGACGGAGTTTTCGCGGAACTTCTGCGCGTGTTGATCCGATATCCCGAGGTCCTCTCGTGGGAATACCAATACCGGCTGTCCCGCGAAGAAATGCAGCGGGCGATTTACGAAACGGTCAAGTCCATCAAACCCTCGGCGCAGGTCGGATGGCACGTGGACCACCAGCCCTCAAGCTGGGACATCGTCTATCGCGCCGAGATGAGTTATGCGGAGATGGCGCCGTATTCCGATTACATCAAGTTCATCGCCTACCACGACGTGCTGGGCCCGCGCATCCGCTTCTGGTATCTCGCGCGGCTGCAGCGCACGGTGTTGAAAGAACTGACCCTGCCGGAATCTCTCAACCTGTATTACGACATTTTCGGGTATGACAAGACTAAAGAGCCCGGTGTGGAAGAACTGGCGACCACCGGATTTTCGCCCGACTATGTCTTCCGCGAGACGCGGCGCAGCGTTGCTTCCGCCGCGGGAAAGACCAGGATCTATCCCGGTATCGGGTTCGACGTACCGTGGGGATCGAAGCCGATGCCTGCGGATCCGGAGAAAGTCTACGAATCGGTGAAGAAAGCGTTCGAAGCCGGCGGCGCCGGGATCGTGGTCTCGCGCGAGTACGAAGAGATGCGCGTTCCGAACCTCAAAGCCGTGGGACGCGCCATGCGCGAACTCGATCGCGGTTGATCGCGGAGGATGGCGGCGGGCGAATCGCGGACGGAAGGGATTACTGCTGAACCGTAAGGCTCCACGCGTTGGATTGTGCTCCGTTGACGGTCACCATCACAGGGTAGTCTCCGTTGGCGAGAGACGACGGCACGGTCACGATCACCTGGTACAGACCGGCGAAACCGGGAGCCAGCACCGCGGCGTACACGGACGCCGGGACGTTGCCAACCGTGGCTGTGACGGGCGTACTCGTGTATAAGGTCGGGCTCGTCGGAACGGCTGTTCCGACCGGAGCAGCCGGATTCGTAGGCCCGAAGCCGGTACCCCAGAGAATAATCGCTTCGCCCGGCCTGGCGGGGACGGTCGTGACCGAATAGGTCCCGTTCTTGACGGCCAGCGTGTAGTCGGCGTGTGTGGCGACGGGCTGATTGCCGGGTAAATTGAAGAACGCCGGACTATACTGCTGCGAAGTGACAGTAACTGGAGCGCTGGCTCCCGACGCGGTTGTCAACGTCACCTGCATGCTACCCAGACCGACATCCGGCACCAGCACATTGACCTGCGACGGGCTGACGTAACTGATGTATGCCGACTGGTTGCCGATGTTCACGCTCACGCCGTCGAGCGTAGTCGGAAGTTTGCCGTTGACGATCGCCTTGCTCCAGTCGTCTGAGGTCCCGGCGGGGGCAAATCCGCTGCCGTAAAGAGAAACGTAGGCATTCGGAAACACGCCTGCCTGTCCGCTGGCCGAGTTGGAAACACCCGTAATGACAGGCGAGGGACTGCCGGCTGAAGGCGTCAGGGTGTACTTAGTGGTGTAGATGTGGTCGCCATTCTGATTGGGAGGCCCGGGGACGCCTGCGTTCCCGGCGACGTAGACAGTGACGTTGCCGACGTTGGCCGCCGGCGGATTCCAGTCGAAACTGTAGGTTCCTGAACTGCCGCCCAGGGATTGCACATACCCGGTGTAACTATGCTCGATGTATTGCAGCGGCAGGCTTGCCGGACACGCTGGAGAAGACGAGGGATTGGCGCAGCCCTTTCCGGCGCCGGGAAGGCAGTATTCGTCGAAGACCTGAAGGTTGGTCTGGGAGCACATCAATTGCGAATTCGCGTCGATTGGAGTGAACGTGCCGGCCATGGTCGCGGTGCTCGTGGCGAGGCGTGCCGTAAGCTGAAAGCCCCAGGCGCCTTGCGTCGGTGCAGGATCGGAGATGGTCACGGTCACGCGCTGCTTCACGCCGGGAACATAGCTGCTTCCCCCGGAAAATGTGACAGCCACGCCGCCTTTATTAGCGGCGCTGTTAGTGGTTCCGGTGTGACAGCCGGCGGTAGCGCAGGTTGCGCCCCCATTTTCGCCCGGGACTCCCACATACCCTGGGTTGGGCCCGTATTCGTATGCCCAAAGTAAGATGGGGATTACCGCGAGCACGACCGCGGCCTTTGTTGTGACGTGTCTTTGCTTCCGCTCCATGTATCTCCCCAAGCTGCCCAGTTACAATGGCTGTAAGCTATCCTGGCCGGGTTAGTACTTTTGTGAGAGCCCCTCAGCGGAAGTACTAGCCCGCCGGTAAGTTTCCCGTTTTGACGTTCTCCGAGCATAAATCGGCTTCCTAAGCCGGTCAAGACAAAAATGGATAGAAGCACCGCCAAAAAAATATGTCCTCTTTACATCCCGTTTATCGCCACTTATAATGACACGACACGTTGCCAGAGGATGTTACAAATGTTGCTGCGCGCTGCCCTGCTCATGGTTTGTGCGGTCTCGGTTCAGTCTCTCCACGGCGCCACCGACCCGTACTGTCCCGCATATTCGCCGAACGATCGGGGGCGGCTGGCCAGGGCGGAGGAGCGGATCCGGGCTTTCCGCGCCTTTTCAGCGGCACGAAACAATTCGGCCGCCAGGAAGCCTCACCTTGTTCTGGCGCAGATGGACAATCTCGTCGATCAGTATATTTTCGGCAGAATGCAGCAGGATCGCGTATCGCCGGCACCGCAAGCGAGCGATTCCGAATTCCTGCGGCGCGTGTACCTCGATCTCACGGGCCGGATCCCCACCGTCGATCAGACATTGCAGTTTCTCAACAGTACCGATCCCGGTAAGCGTTCCGCACTCATCGAGCAACTGCTGGCATCCGACGCTTATGTCGATCGCTGGACGCAGTTCTACGGCGACCTGTTTCAGGTAACCAGCGGCTATTACAACTTTATTTCGGTGCAATCACGGAACCTCTTTAACCAATACCTTCGCGAGTTCGTGCGTAACGACCGCCCCTGGTCGGATGTGGCTCAGGAACTGCTGACGGCATCGGGCGACTCGTATCTGTCCGGCACTCCGAACTACATGGTTCGCGGCCTGCAGCAGAACGAACCGATTCAGGATACCTGGGATACCTTGACGGACAACAATACGGTCACCTTCCTGGGGCTGAAAACCATCTGCGTGTCGTGCCACGACGGGCGCGGGCACCTCGAGCAGATCAATCTTTTTCTGGCCCCGAAGAAACGCACGGATTTCTGGGGCATGTCCGCGTTTCTTTCGCGGATGAATATGACCGAGGAACCGGTCGATACCTTTTTCCGGCAGGAGCGCAGCATCATTGCCGACCGCAGCACCGGCGATTACACGTCGTGGGTGGACCCCAACAATCCAGGCCCGCGTCCGGCGCGGTACGGCGGTCCGTACAGCCCGGTTTTCATGCTGACCGGAGACATAGCGCAGACAGGGCAGTATCGCAGCGAACTGGCGCGTCTGATCGTTGCCAACCGGCAATTCGCGCGCGCAGCGGTCAACTATCTCTGGTCGGCGATGTTCACCGTCGGGATCGTGGATCCCCCGGGACAATGGGATATCGCGCGCATCGATCCGAACAACCCTCCGCCGGCTCCGTGGACGATCCAGCCGACGAATCCGGACCTGATCGAGGCACTCGCCACGGAGTTCCTCAACAGCAACTACAGCATCAAACATATGATCCGGCTGATGGCCAATTCGCAGGCCTACCAGTTGAGCAGCAATTACGGCAGCGGCTTTCAACCCGTTTATGATACGTATTTTGCCCGCCATATTACGCGGCGGCTGCGTGCGGAAGAGATTTACGACGCGGTTGCACAGGCCACCATGACCGCGATCCCCATGAACCTGGAAGGTTACTCCACCCCGGTCTATTACGCTGGGCAACTGCCGGACCCGACGGAGCCCCGAAACGACTACACGATTTTCAATTTCCTGCAGAACTTCGGACGCGGCGACTGGTGGAACAACCCGCGCAATTCCACGAGCACGATGGTACAGGCGCTGTTCATGATGAACGACTATTCGGTGAATTACCGCACCTTCACCGGAAGATCGACGCGGGTGGATTACGTCCTGGGCCAAAACATGAGCGATACCGACGCAATCAACAATCTGTTTTTTGCGTCATTGAGCCGTTATCCCACCGCGGATGAAATGACGGTTCTGCAACAGAATCGCGGCATCGGCACGCGCGACCAGTGGCTCACCGACATTCAGTGGGCGCTGCTCAATAAACTCGATTTTCTGTTCAACCACTAGAGAGGAGCTTGCTGGCGATGGCTCGCCGAAACTGCTGCTGTAGCCCGGAACATACGATTTCGCGGAGAAAGCTTCTTTTTGGAGCGGTGAACGCGGCCGCGTTTCTAATGGCGGCGCGGAGGGGCGACGGCGCCGTGACCTCGGCGGGTGTGCAGCCGCGCGGCACCGCCAAAAGCTGCATCTTCGTCACACTGAACGGCGCACCGAGCCACGTCGATACCTGGGACGCCAAGGACGGCCCGTGGAATCCGCCGGACGCGAATCTGCAGCAATACTCGGGCGGAATGGTGCTCTCCAAACGCCTGTTTCCCACGTTTTCCCAATTGACGGGCGACATTCTCTTTATTCACTCGGTTTCCAGCTGGGAACTGGCGCACGACCGCGGGCAGTTCTATACGCAGACGGCTCACCCGGACAACCCGGCATTCATCGCCGAGAGCCCGAATGTCGGAGCGGTGGTTTCCTACGAGCTGGGTAAGCACGGTCCGCTGCCGCCATTCCTTGCGCTGAATGTGGATTCCACGTTTCAGGGCGCGAAGTTTCTGGGAGGGGCTAACGAGCCGCTGATCGCTCCGGTGCAGGCGAACGGGTTGACTACCCTCCAGCATCCCTATTACGGCAACAACAGCCAGCAGATCTTCAATGAGAAATATGCCATGCTGCGCCAGTTGGACGCGCCGCTGATCGCTTCCCCCTATAGCGACGATATGGCTGCCCACGCCAGCTACTACGATTCGGCCAAGGCGCTCATGTACGATCCCACGGTCGCGGGCGTCTTTCAGTTCACCAGCGATGAAAGCACGCGCTACGGCGACACCGCATTCGGCCGCGCCTGCATCGTGGCGCGCAATGCGGTGCAATCGAAGCTGGGCATCTCCTTCGTCAATATCGTATACGACGGCTGGGATACGCATGTCGGCATGTTCGATACCTCGTACTCCCCGAATATGTACACCTTGTGCGGTGCGCTCGACCTGGGGATCGGCACCCTGATGAAGGATTTGAAAGCCAGCGGCGACCTGTCTTCCACACTGATTGTCCTGCTTGGGGAATTCGGCCGGACGCCCGGCCTTCTCAACGCCCAGGGCGGCCGCGACCATTGGAAGGACGCGATGAGCGTGTTCATGGCCGGCGGCGGAGTGGCCGGCGGGCGCGCCATCGGAACGACTACGGCGCTCGGCGACGAAATCACCGATCCCGGCTGGAGCGGCGATCGTCCGATCTTTATGGAAGACATCGCCTGCACAATGTATTCCGCGTTGGGAATCGATTGGACCAAGTCCATCAGCAACACGCCTTCGGGCCGGCTTTTCGAGTATGTAGGACAGGCAGCCGCCGGCGTCTATACATCCGTCGATGAGGTGTTCGGATAGATGCGCGTCGGAATGATACTCTTCACCCTGCTCAGTGCGGCGGCGGCGCAGGCGCAGCGCGCAGCGGTGGCTTTCATCGACGCTCCTTCTTCGCAGGTGGTGGCGGGCGGCACCGTGCAACTGCACGCGACGGCGTACGATTCGAACGGAAACGCCATCACTTCGGCGGCTTTCAACTGGAGCGTGTCCAATCAGGCCGTCCTCACAGTGGACTCTCAGGGCAACATTCAGGCGAGTACGCTCGGCTGGTCCGATATCTATGCCGACACGAATGGTGCGAGGGCGACGATCCGGCTGCAGGTCGTGCCGCTGGCGATTACCGTCACTCCCGCGAACCAGACGGTTCACGTAGGCGATACGGTGCAGTACGCGGCGACCGCTCTGGATATCAATTCACAGCCCCTACCGAATGTCACCCTGAGCTGGCGCGCTTACGGCGCCAACAGCAACACGAATAACGGAATCGCGATTACTCCCGGCGGCCTGGCGAGCACGTTCGGCTTTGGGACGTACTTCGTCGAGGCGTTTTTCAGTTATACGGTGGTCGGCGGTCCGTTTATCCAGCAGTTCTTAGGAAATACGCTGCTCACCGTCCAGGAGCCGGCCTTGTATACGCAGACGAAGCTTCTGGACAGCACGGCCGTGAGACAAGGCTTTCAATTGCGGGAAAGGCGCGGGCTCATGTCCGTGAATGACTCCGGGCAGATCGCCTATGTCGGTTGGCTGGAGGGATTTGCGACCGCCGCGCTGTTGTGGAATGCCGGCGCATTCACTCCCGTTACCGTCGCCGGCACTCCGGCGGAACTTCCCGGTTCGAACCTTGTCGATATCGACGACCTGGCTCTCAACAACAACGGCGAAGTCTCGACGCGCTGCGTGGTCGCGCCCATTCGGAATTGTATGCTCTTCGGAGCCCAAAACGGCACCGCAAACATGATCCTGTTCGATGGCAGCGGAGGCGGCAGCGTCACCGATCTGCGGAATTTTCAGACCACAAGGTTCGGCCTCAATGACAACAGCCTGACTTTGTTCCGCGCGGATTACGAAAACATCGGCTCGACCAACCTGATCACCGGCCTTTTCACGACAACGGCAAACGGCGCGGCCTACCCCGCAGTGACGGCGGGAACACCGCTTCCGGGGCTCGGGACAACATACACTTTCGACCGTGATTTCGGGATCTGCAACGATGGAACGATTCTTTTCTACGCTACGAACGGATCGTCGCGCGCGCTCTACCGGATGACGCCGGACACTACAATCACCCGCGTCATCGGCACCGGCGACATGCTCAACGGAAGTCCCGTTGTGTCGCTCGGTAATGTCGCCGTGGGAAAGAATGGCCAGTATGCCACCATGGCAAACAACGGCACGCAGAATATTCTGCTGTTTAGCGGCGACCCGTCTCAGTATTCCGTCCTGCCCACCGGATATGTCAACAGCATCTTTGCGATCAGTAGTACCGGCGAGGCCGTTTTCAACGCGAGCGTCAACAATATTTATGCGCTGTACCGCTGGGACGGCAAAAGCGTGAAAGCCGTGGTCGTTCCCGGTGCGCCCTCGCCCGACGGCGATGTGTACGCGCAGGTGGATTCGGCGGGTTTCAACGGCAAGGGAGAAGTGATCGCGCAAACCCGCACGCTGAACAATCTTCTTCTGGTTGTGGATGCCGGCGCGGGGACCGGCGGCAGCCAGACGATCGTGTTCCAGTCCGGCGCGCCTGTGAATACGCCTGCCGGACCCGCATTCTACAATTTTGTGCTCAACGGCCATACCGGGAATCCGATGATCAAGACCGGCTGGTATAGCTCCGATGTGCTGGAACTCGCCGGAGGTACTCTGCTACCGCGATTCGTGAACGGCGACCGGATGCCGGACGGTTGGTTCTACGAAGGCAACGACGATGTCCGCCGCAACGGCGACGGCGACCTGTTCGTCTCGACCGACCAGAGCATCACGCGCGTGAACGCATCCGGGTCCACGCTGCTGGCGCACTTCCCGCAGCGCGGCGGGGGCGGCACGCTCTACACGGGGTTCCAGGTGGCGGCCAACAGCGCCGGAACCGTGGCGCTAGTGGGCGGAACCAGTTTCAACGCGCAGCACCTTTCGATTCTGAACAACGGCGTGGCCACTCCGGTTGCATACCTCGGCGGCAGCGGAAGCTATCGGACTGCCAGTCCGGGCGGCGGGTACTTCCAAGGCTCGAGTGATATCGGGATCGATGAGAACGGCGTACTGTATGCCAATTTGACGGTCAACGGAGGGCCGAACGGATTGTTCTCCTATACAGCCGCAGGCGGGTGGACCAGTGTTCTGAAGATCGGGGATCCGTACGACACCCGCAACGTGACCGGCATCAATTCGATTCGTGTCGCGGGAACCACCTGCTACGCCGTCATCCAGACGACCGCCGGCCTGTCTCATCTCGCCGGCTATCAGAATGGCGCGTGGACCGACATCATTAGTTACGGCGACAACATTGCAACCGGCGGCGTAGTTTCCGGTATCGGATCCTTTGATGCGAATCGCAAGGGCGCGGTAGCGGTCAATATTTACGGCCAGGGCGGCATTCAATACGTGATCTATATCAATGGCGCCGATCAACGGGTCGCCGCGGATAACAACCACATTATTTCCTCGTCGGGAGAACTCTTGATGACGTTTTTCCAGGTCTCACTGAACGATGACGGGCGCATCTTCGCGACAGCCATCAACGATATCGACGAGCTGGTTCTGTATGAGTTCGATCCAGTATCGTAAAAACGGCGATCGCATGCGCGGCGAATGGCGGAGCGCCCTGCGGGTCCTGACTGCGCTCGCGGCGCTGTGCGGACCGGCGGCGGCGCAGAACGCCGTGGTGACAATCAGCGGTCCGCCGGGCAACGTGCTCGTTCACGGCTCGGCCCAATTTGCCGCCGCAGTCACCGATGCCGCCGGCACGCCGCTGGATGGCTCGGGCCTTTCCTGGGCAACGTCCGACTCCACCGTGGCGACGATTGCAGCGAGCGGCATGATTCTGGGTGTCGCGCCGGGTGATGTGATGGTAACGGCAAGCGACGCGAACACGGGCGCCTCGGCTTCGCAGGTGCTGCACGTTGTGCCGGCATCGCTTACGATCCAAGCACTTTCTGTTCCCGTTCATGTCGGCGATTCCCTCAAGCTTTCCGCCGCCGCGATGGATGCGGCCGGTAAGCCGATTCCAGGCATCGCATTTCAATTTCGCTCCGGAGAGCCGGCGGTTGCCGCGATCTCCAGCGACGGCACACTCACGGGAGCGGGCGAAGGTTTCACAACGATTGAGGCGCGGATTCCGAGCGTCACCGCAGATCCCTCGCTGATCGCGACCATGGCAGTCCACATTCTGCCGCGTCCGGCTTATCAGATCAATAAGCTGCTCTCCACGGGTACTACGGGCACCGGCGTGATCGCGGCGGTGAGCAGTGTGAGCGCAGTGAATTCTTCGGAAATCGGCGCGATCGCGACCCTCACAAATGGCGGACAGGCTGCTTTCCTGATTGAAAACGGCAAGACAACCGCGCTTGCGGTCACGGGTCAGGTGCTGCCGAATGCCGGCAGGATGGTCGTAAGGATCGATTCCGTTTCCGCCAATGCGCGCGGCGACGTCGCATTATTGATCGAATATCCTTCACAGTGGTGCAACGCTTCCGTGATTCTGTTTCCGCACGGGCAGCCGGAACAGGAACTCGGAGCCGCCAACTGCAACAACGGTCTATATCCGCGGAGCCTGGCGAGCAACGGTACCGTGATCTACCGCTTCAATGACCAGATCCTCTCCGCCGGCGCGGCGGGCAGTCCGACGTTGCTTTTCTCGATTGCGACCCAACCCGCGACCAAGGATCCGGTGCAAAGTGTCAACGATTTTTCTCCGTCGCGGATAGGCACGTTTGTCCTGAACACCTATCGGGCGTCCGGAACGCACGCGTATCTGTACTTCGACGGCAAGAACCTGACTCAGGTCTTCAAGGATTCCGACTCGATTGGCGGCGTGGTTCCGATTAATATCGACATGCCCGTAGGAAGCGACGACGGGACCTTTTACACGCGCGTCAACGGCACCAACCTGGAGATGTTGGTGCAGATCGCTCCCGGACCGACCACGCGGCTGATCGTGAATACCAATCCCGTGCCCGGGGGCACACTGGGCTGGATCGGTTCCATCGTAGATGCCGCGTCCGGAGGAGTGCTGATGGAGGCGGATCTCAATACGAATCCGTACCACTCGGCAGTGGCGGTCTGGAACGGCAAGGTGCTCACCGAATTCGCGCCGCTGGCGGGTTGGGGCGCTTTGATGGCGGGCGCGATGCTCTCGAACGGCACGGCGGTGGTTTCCGGTCTGTTGAAGGGGGACACCGCGATTACGCCTCTGCGTGCGGTTTCCAGCAGTGCAGCATCCGCCGTGTTGATCCCTGCCGGGACCGCGCTGGCGCAGACGGTGCCTGCGGCAGTGGACTGGCATTACGGACCTCGCGGCGGAGGTCCCAGCGGGATTGTGTTCCGCGGTGCGGGAGACGCGATTGTGTCGGTCGCGAGCACGGTACAGGTTCTGGCGTCGGTGGGTTCGACGCTGCCGAACGGACAGGTGGCGCTTTGGATCGGGGCGGCCATGGGTAATCAATCCGGCGACCTCGTATTCACCGCCGGCTATTCCACGGGGAACGTGGTTGTGCGCTATCGGGGAGGGAAGCTGGAGACTCTGATCGACACAGCGGTCACTGGCGCGGGACCCGGATTGAGTACGCTGAGTTGGGCCAATAATTATCGAGGACGATATCTGGCGATGAACAGCCGCGGCGACGTAGCCGCGGCGAGCGGCTACAATCCGGGCGGGCAGTACGATATCGTACTGTTCGATTCCTTCGGGGCGCACCTTGTTGCGCAGCTCAACACGCCTGCGCCGGGCGGCGGCAACTTCACCAATTTCCAGGACCTGGCGCTCGACGACAGCGGCCGCATCGTGTTCAGCGCTCAGACATCGGACGGGAAATCCGCCGTCTACTTTTGGGACGGGAATACTCTGCAGCGTCTCATCGGAATCGGCGACCCCGGGCCCTCCGGGCTGCCGGTGAACGAAGTCTCGAACGTTTCCGGTGGGGGTAGCGGATTCGTGATCCTGTTGGCTTTCGGTAATTATCAGGTGCGCGAATTGCGCTATTTCGATGGCGCGAATATGCGCGTGCTGCAATCCACCGATACCACCTTCCTGGATGGAACAGGCATCAGCTACTTCTGGGAAAACGAAGCCACCGTTTCCGACGATGGCGACGCACATATGATGGCCGCGACGCAGGATACCGGAACGGGAATCTACGCTCACCGCTCCGATGGCCGCGACCTGATTGTTGCGCGCTCTCGCGACGCGCTGCCCGCGGGGGAGCGGCTGATTATGCCGCTCTCGGTGGGTTCCTCGAGCGGAGGCCGGATTTATTTTACGGCGGATGTAGTCATCAAAGGCGTGGAGATGCTTGTTCTGTACGAGGCGATCCCCCAGTAACTCGGGAGTAACTCAGAGCGATTCTTCCGGCTTGACAATGATCAGAGCTGCATAAGACAATGCCAACAATTCACTGGGGCCCAAACTACGCGGAGGGGGCATCGCCGTGGACCGGGGGAAAAACTGATGCGGCGCGGTATCGCGGCGGCCGTCGCCGTGGCGGCGGTTCTCGCCGCAGCCGGCGCCGAGCGTGGCCTCGTGGACTGGCCGTTCTGGGGTGGCGACCCCGGCAGCACACACTATTCGCCGCTTGCCGATATCAACACCAGCAACGTACAGGAACTGCGTGTAGCGTGGACGTGGAAGACCGGTGAAAAGCCGCTGCCCGAGTACGACACCCGGCCGGGAATGTTCGAGAACACTCCGCTAGTTGTGGGCGGAGTCATGTACCTGAGCACGCCATACAACAGGGTGGTGGCTCTCAATCCGGAGACGGGCGCCGAAATCTGGAGCTACGATCCGAAATCCTACGTTGACGGCCAGCCTGCCAACGGCACCGGCTACGTGCATCGCGGCGTTGCCTGGTGGCGCGATTCGCGCAACGGAGAAGAGCGCATCTTCTTAAATACGCGCTACCGTCTGGTATCACTGAACGCGAAGACGGGAAAGCCCGACACTTCGTTCGGCGATAACGGCGTAGTCGACCTGAGCCAGGGGCTGGTGTGGCAGATCAACAAAATGCACTACAGCGAAACCTCGCCGCCGGTGGTGTACAAAAACCTGGTGATTCTCGGAAACGGTGTGGGCGACCGGCTGATCTACAAAAACGATCCGCCGGGCGACGTGCGCGCGTTCGACGCCCGCAACGGCAAACGCGTTTGGACGTTCCATACGGTGCCGCAGAAAGGCGAGTTCGGCAACGACACCTGGGGCGGCGATTCCGCCGAATTCACCGGCCACACCAACGTTTGGGCGCCGATCACGGTGGATGAAAAGCGCGGGTTCGTCTATCTTCCGGTGAGCACTCCGAGCAACGACTATTATGGCGGCAACCGGCCCGGCAATAATCTGTTCGGAGAGACTCTCGTCTGCCTGGATGCGAACACGGGCAAACGGGTGTGGGACTTTCAGATTGTCCATCACGGGCTGTGGGACTACGACCTCGCTTCGCCGCCGGTGCTTGCGTCCATCCGCGTCAACGGGAAGAAAATCGATGCGGTCGTGCAACTGACCAAAGAGGGATTTGCATTTGTGTTCGATCGCGTGACCGGCAAACCGGTCTGGCCCATCGAAGAACGCCCTGTGCCCGCGAGCGACGCACCCGGCGAACACGCGTCGCCGACGCAGCCATTTCCCACCAGGCCTCCCGCCTACAGCCCGCAAGGAGTGACGCTGGATGATGCGTTCGACCTGACGCCGGAACTGAAAGCCGAGGCTCAGGCGGAGATGAAGAAATATCGGCTGGGGCCTCTGTTCACGCCGCCTTCTCTTGAGGGAACACTCGGGCGCCCGGGCGTGATCGGCGGGGCTAACTGGGGCGGCGGCGCGTTCGATCCCGACACCGCGATGCTGTATATCAAAACGACCAATATGCCGGCGGTTTTCCGCGTTCACAAAACGGACCATTCCGCTGCGAATCCGCGGGCGGCGGAAGTGGATGCGGAATGGAGCGCCGATCTTCGCGCGCAGGCCACTTTCCATGGCCGTTTGCCGTTGACCAAGCCACCCTACGGCTACGTGACAGCGCTCGATCTCGACCACGGCACGATCGCATGGCAGGAGCCGTTCGGCGACTGGCCCGAGTTGCGCGCCAATCCGGCGCTGCAGGGCGTGAAACTTCCGGCGGTGCTCGGCGTCGGCGGACCACAGGGCGGCGTCGTCACCAAAGGCGGTCTGTTCTTTGTGGGCGGCGAAGATCGCGCGCTGCACGCCCTCGACAAAACCAATGGGAAAGATCTCTGGCAGGGAGCGCTGCCCGCGCGGTCGTACGGCGACCCGATGACCTATCGCGCCCGCTCCGGCAGGCAATTCGTCGTGATCGCGGCGGGGCAAGGCGCGGAAGCGGAAGTGGTTGCGTTTTCCATTCCCAATTGAGAGGTGCAGAATGCAGCGGCGCAGTTTTTTTAAGACGATTTCCTCCGGCGTGGTCGCATTCTTTGGGGCAGGGCGGTCGCGGGCGCAGGAAATCAGTGCAGACGCCATCCACGAACTGGCTGCTGCGGTGCTGCCCGGTTCGCTCGGCCGGGAGCGCACGGAAAAGATCGCCGATAGCTTTATTCAATGGATTCGCGACTACAAGCCCGGCGCCCAGATCTCATCCGGTTACGGGCATCCGCGCACCCAGGTGACCGGTCCGTATCCTTCCGCGCACTATGCGGAGCAGCTCAGCGCCCTCGGGTCGCCGATTACCCGCGACTCGGTTGCCAGAGCTCTCGACACAGCGCACATCGACCGCATTCCGCAGCGGCCTAATGGCAATCATGTCGCAGCCGACCTGCTGGCATTCTTCTACGGATCGAGCGACGGTGAGGATTTCCTGTACGGCGCCGCCATCCGGCGGGGCGACTGCCGCGGGCTGGAGAATTCGGCCCAACGTCCCGCGCGGCTCGCCTAGGAGAGCGACATGCCGGTTCACGAAAGCGATATCTGCATCATCGGCGCGGGAATCACTTCCGCGATGCTCGCGCAGAAACTGTCCGAGCTGCGGCCGGGGCTGTCCATTACGATCGTGGAAGCCGGGCGCTCCATCTTCGATTTTGAGAATCGCTTCCACTACCGCGAGCGCATGATCAAGTACGGCGAAAATCCCTGGCCAGGCGACTTCATTGAGGGCCAGGCCGCGGAGGGAGGAATTTCGCGCACGATGGCGGTCGGCGGTCAGGCACTGCACTGGGGCGGCACCTGCAATCGCTTTTCCGAAGAAGATCTGCGGCTGAAATCCATGTACGGGGACTATGTGGACTGGCCCCTCGAGTGGGTGGAGCTCGAGAAATTCTATTGTGAAGCGGAGCGGCGCCTCGGTGTGTCGGGCGAGCCGAGCCCTTTCCCGGGCGACCGGCGAAGCCAGCCGTACCCGATGAAGATGATGCCGCTCACCTGGAATCTGGAACGTTTGAAGGAATGGGGCGACAAAAGCGGTATACCGTTTCAGGGCACTCCGCAAGCGAAAAATACGGAGCCCTATGACGGCCGCTCCGAATGCCTGCGCTGCGGGACCTGCGATATCTGTCCCACCGGCGCGCGTTATTCGCCGGATTTCACCTTCAAACAGTTGCTGGCTCAAGAAAAGATCACGCTGCACGACCATACGCTGATTCGCAAACTGACGCTGGACGCGGCAAAGCCGCTGGTGGCGGCCGCGCACGGCGTGAACAGCGAGCGGCCCGACGATCCGGTGGAGTATCGGGCGAAGATGTTCGTGGTTGCTTCCGGCTACACGTGGAGCTCTCACCTGCTGCTGCTCTCGGCGAATTCGCGATTTCCACGGGGCCTGGCGAACCGCTCCGGACTGGTCGGAAAGTACATGAACGGCCACGCGTTCATTCAGACATTCGTGGAACTCGATGCCGAAATCTATCCCAATATGAATCCCGAGTATGGGCTGATCTCGCGCCGCTTCTTCCGCTGCTCGCCCAAAGACCCGTACGTGCGGCACGATCTTCGCATCTGGGCCGCCTCGCGTCCCGCGCCGCCCTTGCGGGATGCGGGCGGGCGTCTGCAACTCGGCGACGACCTGGTGAATAGCTGGCGATCGAAGAGCAGCCGGGGGATGGCGCGCGTCCGCGCCTACTACGATGTCCATCCGGCGGAAAACAGCGAACTGGTGCTGAATCCGGCGGTAAAGAACAGATGGGGCGATCCGATGCCCGGGATCACACATCGGCTGGACGCGGCCACTCAGGCTCGTCACGAAGCCACCAGACAGCACATTCAGAATGTTTTCGAACGCCTGGCGGCCAACCACAACGGCAGAATCACGCGCGTGATGGAAGGCAACTATCTCGATCATCCGGCCGGCGGATGCCGCATGGGTACGGACCCGCAGACCAGCGTCTGCGACAGTTTCGGACGCACGCACGATCACGAAAACCTGTTCATCGCAGGCGCGCCGACGCTGCCCACGGCCGGTTGCACCAATGGGACTCTTACGTTCGTCGCTCTCACTTTGCGTTCAGCGGAGGAGATTGCCGGACACTTTCGTTCGAAAGCATGACGGCGCTTGCCGCAGTGCCTGCCTGGACACAGGATGCCCGCCCCACTCCATCGGCGGGCTCACGGCTTTATCTCGGTGGGCGCGAGCGCAAGTTTCACTCATATCGCAAAGCCCGCATCGGATCGACACGCGACGCCCGCCGCGCGGGGAGCAAACACGCAGCGATGCCGCTCGCCGTCAGCAAGAGCGTGACTGCGGCGAAGGTCCACGGGTCAGTCGCCGAAATGCCCCAAAGTTGGTTGGCGATCAGGCGCGTGAGGACGGCGCTGGCCGCGAGTCCCAGCGCAACGCCGGACCCGATCAGAACGAGCCCTTTGCGCAACACCATGCCGAGGATCTCGTTCTGCCGCGCCCCGAGCGCCATGCGCACGCCAATCTCGTGCGTGCGCCGGCCGATCGAGAACGCCATCACGCCGTATATCCCGATCGATCCGAGCGCCAGAGCAAGGCACGCGAAGAAGCCGATCAGCAGTGTGTTCACACGCCTGGGCACGAACATTCTGGTACGCAGCGTATCCAGGCTTTGAATGTCGTAAGGCGGCTGGGTCTTATCCACCGTGGCCATCTCGCGGCGCACTGGCGCAACGAGACGCATTGGGTCCGCCGTCGAGCGAAGGACAAAGGTCACATGTGAGTAGGGCGACTGCGAATACGGCCGATAGAGTTCCGGCGCGGCTTCTTTCAGTGGGTCGGGACGAGTATTGCTCACCACGCCCGCGATCGTGAGCCACTCCCCCTTGCGCTCCGGATTTTCAATCCGGGTCCCGACACCCGCATCTCCGGCGAGGAACTGCCGCGCAAAACTCTCGTTCACCATGGCGACTCCCGGCGAGCCTTGGCGGTCTAAATCTGTGAAGCTACGGCCGCGCAGGAGCGGGATTTCCATCGCGCGGAAATAATCCGGGCTCACAATTATCATCGAGATCTCGCCCTCGACGAGCGGTTGTCCTTCCACTTTGATGCCGCCATGCTCGCTGAAGCTAAAGCCGCTGAGCGGCAGAGCGCTCCCGCCCGCCGCCGACTGCACGCCGGGCAAGCGGACAATGCGGTCCAACACCTGTTCGAAATATCGGGCCTGATCGGCTGCTTTCGGGTAGCGGGAGGACGCCAGGTCGGCCTCCCAGGTAAGCATGTGGTCGCATCGGAAGCCGGGGTCGATGCCGCGCAGACGCACGAAGCTCTTCAACAACAGACCGGCGCCGCACAAAAGCACAACGGCCAGCGCCATTTCGAAGATTACGAGAGCGTTACGCACACGACTGCTCGATCGGCCTTCGGTAAGGCTGCGGCCGGCATCTTTGAGGAAATCGTTGAATTGCATTTGGGACGCCTGAATCCCAGGTGCCAGGCCGAAAGCGATCCCCGTCAGCAGGGCGATCGCGAAATTGAATGCCATCACGCGGTAATCCAGGCCGATCGGGTCGAGCGTCGGGAGATTCGGAGAGATAAATGCTAGCAGCAGGTTCTTTACCCAAAATGCCAGTACCAGGCCGAGGATTCCGCCGGCCAAACCCAGCATCACGCTTTCGGTGAGAAGTTGCCGGACTACCCTGCCGCGGCCCGCACCGAGCGCGCGCCGCACGGCCATTTCGCGCCCGCGCGATGTGGCGCGCGAAAGCAGCAGGTTGGCCACGTTCACGCAGGCTATGAGGAGCACGAACCCGACCGCAAATAGGAAGAGAATCAAGGAGCGCCTCACACCGCCCGTGATCTCTTCGTGCCAGCTCGTCACGACCACGGCCCGACTCGCGGGACGTTTCGGTGCCCCAGCCTGCATCAAGGCTTGAAGTTCCGCGCGCACCGCGGGAATCGTGATGCCGGGCCGCAAACGGCCCATGGTCTGCATCAGGATTTCGCCGCGACGGGCCTGGCCGCGCTCGCCGATGGCAAATGGGAGCCACACATCGTAGCTGTTGTCGCTTCCGTAGCGGTCGGGCACGCGGAATCCGGCAGGGAGCACTCCCACTACGGTGTAGCTGGCGCCGTCGAGCGTGACCGTGCGGCCGGTGACTGCGCGGTCGCCGCCGAAGTGGGTCTGCCAAAAACGGTGGCTCAGCAACGCGACCGGCGGGCCGCCCGGGCGGTCCTCCTCTGGAAGAAAGCGGCGGCCCAGGATCGGCTGGGCGCCCAGCAGGGGAAACAGCGATTCGGTGGCCAGCGCGCACTCCACACGCTCACCTTCGCCTCCGGCCCAGAAGTTCGCCGCGAACCGCATATAGCCCGCAATGCCGCTCAAGGTTTTGGCGCCGGCCTTCCAGGTTGCGTAGTCGCGCGTATAGGAGAACGGAATCACGTTACTGGCGGCGCCGCGCCGGAGGTCCACTTTGATAGCAACGAGTTGGCCGGGTTGTGGATAGGGCAGCGGGCGCAGCAACACGCCGTTAACGACCGTGAAGATAGCCGTCGTGACGCCGATGCCAAGCGCCAGCGTCAGAATCACAACTGTAGCGAACCCGGGCGATTTGCGCATCCCGCGAAGGGCATGGCGCGCGTCCTGTGCGAGCCGCTCCGCCCACATCCAGCCCCAGGCTTCACGGGCTTCTTCCCGTAGTAGCAATGCATTTCCAAACTGCGCCTTGCCGGTCATCTCTGCGTGAAACCGCATCTCTTCTTCGAGATCGCGGTCGAACTGCCGCCGCCGAAACAGGAACAGCAGCCTACGCCAGACCTCACCGAGCGATTCCATTTGTTCTCCTACGCCGGTTGCATTACCCGGCCGATCGCTCCCATGACCTTCTCGAATTCGGCGATCTCCATGCCCAATTGCTTACGGCCCGCCGGCGTCAGGCGGTAGTATCGTGCCCGCCGGTTATTCTCGGATTGGCTCCACTCGGCAACCACCCAGCCTTTGATCAACATGCGCTGCAGCGCCGGATAGAGCGATCCTTCCTCAACCTGGAGTACGTCGCGGGACATTTGCTGAATGTGCTGGGCAATGCCGTACCCGTGCATCGGGCCGAGGCGAACCAGGGTCTTAAGAATCAACATGTAAAGTGTTCCCGGCGGGATTTCCGTCCGGGTCGTGGCTTCATCTCTTCCCATAGCTGAACTACTGGTATTCTGGACCCGATCAATTCAGGTGTCAAGGTCTCATTATCTGGTCTATTATCTGCGGCAGCCAGGTCGAGGCCGATAGATGTCAAACCGGTAACCGTTATGCCGGCCGGTTGCCGGATTGGCCACGTCGGATCCCGGCAGTCAACGGCCCCGAAGCCGTGAGGGGTCCGGGCGTGGCGCCCGGCGTCTATGGCGTTTGCCTCAGTCGTTCATGGCACAAGCGATGAACGTACGTATGACGGCGCGCCGATATCGCCCAACGGGGTAGGCGCTCATAATTTCCTCCTACGTTTGCGAACTGAGCGCGTCGCGCGACAATGTCAACCGCTGCACATTGCCTCATCCAGTAGCCGTCCTCGGCCCGCGTCGTCTGCTCGCCGATACTCCTTACCGAACTCCTTCAGGTACTGCTTGCGCGCGTTCATGTCCACCTTTCATGGGTGTCATGTTTCGCGCCCTCGCGGGTTACATTTTCATTTGACCCAACCGAGTCGTCCCTGGTGACATTTTAGGCGACCCAATTCGGGGATCCTGTCCGGCAACTGCGCCGGGAGTATAATAACCTGCTGAACAAGGACGTCGCGGAGTTCGATGAGCTGCTCAAACAACGCGGCATGCCCCTCCATCGGGCATCCTGCCGGAGCACCGGGCAGCTCGGGGGGTGAGGTTCCAACATGATCAAACGAACATTGCTGCTTCTGCTGGCTGCCGTTTTGGTCCTGGCCGCCCAGGACCAGCCCATCGTGATTGCGGCCGGCACAATCCTGGATGGCACCGGCAAGATCCTGCACAACACGCGAATCGTGGTCGAGAACGGAAAGATTGCGCGCGTCGATCCGAAAGCCAGTCCCGTAACATACGACCTTCGCAACATGACGGTCTTGCCGGGCTGGATCGATGTACACGTGCATCTCACCTATCACTTCGGCCCAACCGGCAAGTATGGCGACCGCAACGAGACGCCGCAGCAGGCCGAGTTGGCCATCGCCAGCAACGCCTTTGAGACATTGATGGGCGGATTCACCACCGTGCAAAGCGTCGGGGCCGCAGGGGATGTGCCGGTGCGCGATGCAATCGCCAGGGGCATCATCCCAGGTCCGCGCGTCCTCACCGCGGTGCGCCCGCTGAATGGCCGCGGTCCGCAAACGGGCACGCCCGACGAGATCCGGAAGTACATTCGCGATGTGAAAGCGCGGGGCGCCGACCTGATCAAGATTTTCGCTTCCGCCAGCATTCGCGATGGCGGCACGCCCACGCTATCGCAAGAGCAACTCGACGCGGCCTGCGGAGAGGCGAAGGCCCTGGGTCTGCGCAGCCTGGTGCATGCCTACCGCGACTCAGTTCGCATGGCCACGCTCGCGGGCTGCACCGAAGTCGAACACGGCACCTTCGCCACTCCGGCCGATCTCAAGCTCATGGCCGATCGCGGAACCTATTTCGATCCACAAGCCGGCCTGGTGATCGAGAATTATCTTCTCTTCAAGCAGAATTTTCTCGGCGTTGGCAACTATACCGAAGAAGGTTTCAAGCAGATGCAGGAAGCGCTGCCGCTGAACCATCAACTGTTCCACGAAGCGATTGCCACCAAGGGATTGAAAATTGTTTTCGGCACGGACGCCGTGGCGGGAGCCGATGGCCGCAACGCTGAGGAATTGATCGATCGCGTCCGCGATGGCGGGCAGCGTCCGATGGACGCCATGGTTTCCGCCAATTCGCTCGCAGCCGAATCGCTGGGCCTGGAAAAGGAGATCGGCTCGATCGCGCCCGGAATGGACGCAGACATCATTGCGCTCGCCGGGAATCCGCTGGACGACATCACGTCCGTCCGTCGCGTGGTCTTCGTGATGAAGGGCGGAACTGTTTACAAGAATGTCGCGGCATCGGCGATTCCGAAATTCGGCGGGGTAGCACCGTAATACTGTCACATCTGTGACACGGCGAAAGCCGCCGAAAGAGCTTGACTTTCCGGCGGCCCGACCATAGAATCCACTCCATACTGCGCCTGTAAGCCGAAGGTTCCGCCCGGCCTCCATCCTCAGGCCGGACTCCAGGTTGAGCCCCAGCACATGCCCGGCTGAATGCGCGGACGCCCCGGGGGTGTGTTCGGATCGGGAGGGGCATCGTGAAGATAAAACCAAACCTTTTCTTCGTTTTCGCCGTTTCGCTGTATTCGTGCGTAGCGGCAGGTTATTCCTTTGCGCAGACCGCCGCCACTGGCGCCATTCTGGGAATCGTGACCGATCCGTCGGGCGGCGTGGTCGTCGGCGCCAATGTTGAAATGGTGAATTCGGCCACAGATCTAAAGGTTTCCGTGCTTACCGGTGCACAAGGCCAGTATGCATTCCCCTCCGTGAATCCGGGGACTTATCGAATCACCGTGACCGCACAGGGATTCCGTACCAATGTGCTGGAGGGAGTGCAGGTCCAGGTGAACACCAGCGTCACGGCGAACGTGAAGCTGACCCTCGGGGAGGCGACGGCAACCGTGTCCGTCATGGCCTCCGAAGCGCAGTTGGAGTTACAAACGGCGGATGCGACGGTCGGTGACGTCATCGGCACCCAGCCTTTGCTGCGGCTTCCGACGCGCCTGCGGCAGGCGCAGGAGCTGTTGCTGCTGCAACCTGGAACAACGCCGCAGACCGGCAGCGACAACGGTGCTTCCATCGCCGGCGCTTTGAATGACCAGACCACATTCACGCTGGACGGCATCGATATCACCGACAACTCCACAAATTCGACGGTTGCCAACGATGCGGGCGCCCGTCCGGTGCTGATGTTTTCCGTGGAAGCCACCGACGAATTCCGGGTGGCTGTGGCGAACGCCAATTCGACCTTCAGCCGCGGTTCCGGCGGCCAGGTCAGTCTCGTCCAGCGAAGCGGCACGAACCAGTTTCACGGCTCCGCGTTCTGGTACACGCAGAACAGCATTCTGAACGCCAACACGTGGGACAACAATCGTCTCGCCCTCGCCAAGCCTCATGTCGAAGACAACCGCTACGGCGGCCGTTTGGGCGGCCCCATCTGGCGCGACCGGACCTTTTTTTTCGCGGAGTACGAAGCGCGGCGCTATCCCGAGACGTTCCCGATTACCGCCACGGTGCCCACGCCGAGCCTGCGGCAGGGAATCCTCCGGTTCGCGGACGCGGCAGGCAACATTCTCTCGTATAACCTGGCCAACTCCACCGCTTGCGGAACCGCCGGCAACCAGGCCTGCGACCCTCGCGGTCTGGGAATCAGCCCGACCATGCAGGCAATGATGGCGCTCGACCCGCAAGGAAACACCATCGGCGGAGACGGCCTCAACACAACCGGTTTTCGCACCAACGTGAGCTCGCCGCTTACCGAAGACTTCATGACGTTCCGGCTGGACCATAACATCAACTCCAAGTGGCGGGCGAACGGGAGCTTCAGTTACTCGCGCTCCCTGGCTTTCAACTCCTCGCCGCTGGTGGCCGACTTCCGGAATCCGAACGACATCATCAACGAGGATCGCATCCCGTCATGGACGAACGCATTTATCGGCGGACTGACCGGGCAGTTGTCGAACACGCTCGTGAACAGCTTTCACATAGGCGACGTTCGCAACCGGAACGGCGCCCTGCGGCCTTCGTTGACAGCGCTCGCCTCGCAACTTGCGCTGCCGGGCACCAATACCTCGCAGGGGTATGTGGCGGTGACACCGAATGTCTTCACCCCGCCGATCAGCATGAACAACAGCGTTCGTACACAATACAACAACAACGTGAATCTTCAGTTCTCCGACGATTTGAACTGGACCAAGAACCGTCACCTGATCCAGGCGGGCGCGAATCTGCAGCGCATACCGCAGTACCACATCCATACCGGCAAAGTGGGCGGTTCGGTGAATTCGCTGAATGCCACGGAAACGGCCGACTCCTCATTCCTGGTGATCCCCGCCGCCGACCGGCCTCCGACGTGCGCGGGAACCCTGACTACGAACTGTCTGCCTTCGTCGTTGTCGTCCACCTGGGATTCTCTCTATGCCTCCGTGCTGGGACTGATGAATGACGACAACACGTTTCTGGTCCGCAACGGCCAGTTACAGCCGCAGCCTTTCGGGACTCCTATTTACATGGACGCGTTGTCGTACTTTACTTCCTTTTACGCGCAAGATACCTGGCGTATCGCTCCTTCACTTACCCTGACTTACGGACTTTCCTATAGCTTTCAGACGCCCTATAACTTCGCGAACCAGGAAGAGGCGCTGTTGGTGGATGCGTCCAATAATAAGATTCTCTCCCCGCTGGCATACATCCAGGCCAAAGCCGCTGCGGCGGAGCAGGGCCAGATTTATAATCCGACACTCGGCTTTATGCCGGTGGCTCAGTCGGGCATGGGAAGTGCGTACCAGACGGACTTCGGCAATGTCGCCCCCCGCGCATCGATTGCGTGGAATCCGTCTTTCGATAACGGGGTGCTGGGCAAACTGCTGGGCCGCCAGAAAACGGTCATTCGCGGCGGGTTCGGCCTGTATTACAGCAGACTCAGCTCCGAAGACAGCGTCGTCAGCCCCGGACTGACGGCGGGTTTCAGCTCTTCGATCACTACCGCGCTCGCCACCTGCGCGGCTTCCGGCACGCCGGGCGCCGGGTGCAACTCGGCATCGACCGCGAACCCCGCTCTCAGCGCGTTTCGCATCGGGCAGGATGGCGCAATCCCGATTCCGGCTTTTGCCCAGAGTGTTTCAAGCCCTTATGTCCCCGCCAACAACTACAGCGAGCTGATTTCCTTCGGAATCGACCCGTTTATCAAGAGTCCCCGCATTTATGTGGGCGATGTGACGGTGCAGCGCAACCTGGGACACGGGGTGTTTCTGGAGGCGGCATGGAACGGGCGCTACGGACGGAGGCTCTTTGCGAACGTGGGACTCGGCGCGAGTCCTTACATGTTCAAGGATTCCGGTTCCGGGCAAACGTTGGCGCAGGCGTTCGATGCCGTCGCCAGCGAGTTGCGCGCCGGTCAGCCCGTGGCGGTTCAGCCGTGGTTCGAGAACCAGTTACCCGGAGCCGGCACGCGCAACGGTTTCACTTCGACGACCGCGTTCCTGGCGAGCCGTGAGGCGGCATTTTTCACCAATGGCCAGATGGCGAATCTCTTCGATAGCACTAGTTCGAGCCAACCGGGATTGAACGCTCTGCGTTCACAGCTGGGCCTGCAGGCGTACGACGAAACGTCAGTCAATGAACTCCTGGAAGTCGTCAATGAAGGATGGTCGAATTACAACGCCTTTCTGTTGACGCTGCGTCATACCGGCACCAGGTTTACGTTCGACGTGAACTACACCGTCTCGAAATCGCTGGACACGGACCAGGGTGTTCAGAACGATTCCGCCACACTGGCCAATCCGCTGCTGCCCGGAGTCGATTACGGCCCGTCGAAATTCGATCACGCGCAGATTTTCAACGCGCTGTTCGTGTACAATCTGCCAACCCGGTACAGCGGGTTTCCCAGCCTTTTGAACTATGTCCTGGGCGGCTGGCATGCATCGGGCATTTTTACGGCTCTGAGCGGCGCGCCGCTGTACGTCAATGAAGGGTCCCAGGTGTGGGGTGGCGGACAACGCTCGGTCTTCAGCACGCCCGCGGTGCAGTTGGCGGCTTCGCCGGCGCTCGGCACGGGCGTGAACTCGAATGTGCTCGGCTCGGGCGGGGTCGGAACGAACGGCAACCCCGCGGTGGGCGGCACCGGCCTGAACATCTTCGCCAACCCGCAAGCCGCATACCAGCAGTTCGGATTCGTGCAGCTCAGCTCCGGGATCGATGGCTATGGCCATCCCATGCGCGGATTGCCCTTCTGGAATCTGGACAGCTCTCTCGGCAGAAGGATTCCGCTGAAGGAAAGCAAAGCGCTGGACTTTTCGTTCGATTTTTATAACATGTTCAATCACCCGAATTTTTCCACTCCCGGCCTGTCGCTCACCGGCAGCGAGGTGAATTTCGGCGTGATTTCGAGCACGGTAACCCCTGCCAATCGCCAGGCCAGCAGCCGCTGGATCATGTTCGGCGCGCGCATGGAGTTCTGAAGGTCACTACATCGCACTGCGTCCCTTCCGCCCGGGCCCGGTGCTATCCTTACGGAAGCCGTGCCGCGCCAACTCGCCTTCGCACTCCTCTGCTGCTCCGTGCTCTCCGCGCAACAGGCCGCTACCGGTTACGGGATCACTGTGCGGTACGCCGCCGATTTCACCGGCCACACCTGGAAGCAGGAACCGAAGCTCACGCAGCAGCAGGTTGGCACGGACATCCCCGAAGGCGTCGCTCCGCTGCGGCCGGTGCTCCACTTGAAAGGACAAGTCCCGGGCCGGGCCGACGACAATACCATCGAGATCACCCCTCTGCACGACCGCTCCGTGCCCGACTTCGCCAAGGCGTATCCCGGCCTCAACTCCTCCGCCATGGCTCTTCGCGTCCTGCTTGCCAAACCGCAACTTCCCGGAATGAAGGCGTTGGAAAAGGCTGACCCCGTCATCGTCGATGCCGTGTATGCGCTCTGCGCGCGTGTGGAACGGGTCGAAAGCCCGTGGGTCAGCGGCTTTGCATTCCTCGCGCAGTTCACCCAGGAGGAAAGCGGAGATCTTCCCAACAACCGCGAACTGACCTACCAGTTTCTTGGAATTACCAGGGATGGCGCTTACTTTGTCGAAGCCGCATTCGCAGTGAGTCACTCGTCTTTGTCGCGGGGGGCCGTTTACGCGAACGCTTCCAAGCTGCGTGAAAGCGAGCGCCGGCTGGGGGGCTTGGACGAGAATTCCTTTCAGCCGCCGCTGCCGCGTTTGAAAGCGGTGATTCGCTCCATGACCGCTGCCGGGCCCCAGCCCCGCTGAAGGCTTCCGGGCGCTCGTCAAAACGTAAACTGCAATTGCAGGTCAACCTTGCGGTTATACGAATTGGGAGCGCCCCCGTGCATCATCACGATGAGTCCGCCGAGACCGCGGTACTGCCCGAAGTACGGCGACGAAAGGTCCCCGTCCGGCGGTGCAAAGTTGGACCGGTTCAGCGCGTTCAGAGTCGTGGCGCTGAGCGTCACTTGATAGCGCCGCGTTGCGCCCGTGGTGAACATCCCGGCAGGAGCACCGGGGTGGTCGCTGCCGCCATCGGACACACCGCTCCTCCCTTCCGCTCCGAACTGCCATGTGTGCGCCACCCGAAGCGCGACATTCGCATCTGCGGGGCCGCGGCCGGAATTGCGGCCGATCACCGGCATGCCGGGAGTGGGAAACAGCTCGAAGCATCCGAACGCCACGGCGTACACATCGCCCGCTCCGTCGCACGGACCCGCGACGAGAGCCGGCCGCGCAACCGGTGCGCCGGTCAACAACGGATCCAGCCCGGTCGTGATGTTGTAAGGCGTCCCGCTGTTCGCCACCACAAACGGGCTGACGCTCCATCGCCCCGGCAGTTGCAGCGTGCCGCCGAGCGCAACCCGATGCCGCACGTCCCCGTAGGTCGAGGGCCCCCACTCCCCGTGCAGATTGTAGGGATTCGCGGGCAGCCCTTCGTTGTCATCCTTCCCGTAAGAGAGCGCGTAAAAACCAAACAGAAACAGACGGCGCCATTGGGTGCTGGTGTTCGCCACCAACTGGTGCTGCCGGCTCACACCGGACGATTCCGCGAGCAGGCGCACCGCCGGGTCCCCGAACGGGAAGATGCCATCGATCGGTGTATTGATATTCCGCTGGTTCGCCAGATGCACGCCGCGGCTTTCGATCTCCGTCAGCGACACGTGCGACCGGGCATTCAACTGCCGCTCGATCCCTACGCTCGATTGATACAGTCTCGGCGCGGCGAATCCGGCCGCGACCGGTTGTAGCTCCTGCGGCTGTTCGCCGGCGGCGAGATCCGCTATCGAGGGCAGGGCAGGGAAGAACGGCGGGTTGAGAATCAGGTACGACTGTTGCGTCACACCGTTGTATCGCAGGCGGTTGAGCGTCGTCGTCAGGGGAACGCGATCGTAAAAGATTCCCGCACCCGCGCGCAGCACCATCTTTCGGAAGTTCCAGGCCAGCCCCGCCCGCGGCGCGAAGTCGAGCCGGCCGCCCAGGTTGCTCTGCGTTTCGTAACGCAGCCCCAGGCTGATGGTGAGATTGGCGCGCGCGCGCCAATCGTCGCCGGCGAACACACCCGCGTCCGCCTGTCTTACTTGCGCAACCGGATTGCCGGCATTGCGGCTGAACTGCGCGGGCGTTCCGGCCTGGTATTGCGCGAGCGAATAAAACGTGTACGTCCCGGGGAAGTTGTTGCGTGAGGTATCGGTGAGCCGCGCGTCCCGGACGCGTCCGCCCCATTTCACGGTATGTTTGCCGGCCGCGTAGATGGTGAGGCTGGAAGCTTCCCAGTTGCCCCTGACATTGCCGGAATCGCCGGTGGGCGCGCCGCCCGCGGAGAACGCGCCCACGACGTTGATCGCCGGCGCATCGCTTGCCGCGCCGGACCAGTCGGTCGATCGCAGGTACTGGAACCGCGTCTCGGTGACGAGCCGCGCATTGAGCGTCGCAGTCTCGATAGCCTGCACGGTCTGCTCCCTCTGGACCTCGCGATACGCCTGCGACGGCAGGTTGAAGCCTCCCACGCCCTGATTGTCCAGTGTGTTCCAGATTTGCTGGTAGCGGATGCTGAGATTGTTGCGGGCGTTCAGCGCATCGTCGACCCGCGGACTCACCGCCGTGCGCGATTGCGGCGCGGGGTAGGTTTCGTTCAGCGGCCCCCCAGGCGTGGCCGCGAGAATCACGGCGTTATCGCCGATTTTCCGCTCCTCGAGATCGAGCGTGAAGGACGCCTTGTTTCGCTGCAATGGCCCCGCCACATCCGCGCTGTAGAGCTGCGAACGGTAGGCCGGCTTTTGAGCAACCAATGGATTGCGTGTGTCCAGGGGGTCTGCGTTCTGCGACGTGAGTGCCTGGCCGTGAAGCGACTCGCTGCCTGCCTTCGTAAAGATCTCGACCCGGGCAAGCCCCGGCCGGTCGAACTCCGGCGCAAACGGGTTGGAATTGATGCGCACTTCCCGGATGGCCGATTTCGGCGGCAGATTGGCGCCGGTGAAACCGTCGATGTAGACCTGGCCGCCATCGGGGCCCGGTGCGGGGCCGGCCAATGCCTGCAGTTCGAGCGCAAGTTCGTCGGGATCGTCGGAGAGTGCGGCGATCTGCCGCTCGCCCATCACGAGCGCGCCGGCATTGGATTCCGGATCGGTGCCGACGCGGCCTGTTCGGCCCTCCACCCGGATCGATTCTCGTGCCGTCAAAATCGTGAGATGGATGTCGCAGACGGTCGCGCTCCCGATCGCCAGGCTCCGCCGCACGGCCGCGAAGCCGCGGGCGGTCACGTGCAGCGAATACCTGCCGCCGGCGAGTTGCGAAAACGAATATGCGCCCGCCCGATCGGTGCGTGCGTGCCTGGCGCCCGCCGGCCCCTCGAGAGCGACCGTGGCGTTGGGCACGGCTGCGCCCGAGGGATCCGTCACCGTTCCCCGCAAGCTCCCCTGCGCCCGAACCGCGGCCGTGCACAAAACCAGGAAAGCCAGAAACTTCATTGCAGGATCGCCGGCAGGCTGAACCCGGTGGGGCCGGTGAGCATACCGCCGTGCATCCGGTTGAGAGCATCCATGGGGCTCTCGCCGGGGGCTTGCGCTTGGGCCATGCGAATCAATTCGTCCACGTTGGCGATGACCATGATGCCGGTCACTCTCCCCGGTTGGCTGCCGCGCGTGCTGGTGACCACGGCGGTAGTGCCGGGCTTGAGGTCGTCCATAGTGCCCGCGGGCAGTTGCTGCAGCATCAGCGCCAGGCTCCCCGGCTGATGATGGGCACTGTGTTCGGCGGGCGCCGTATGCGTCTCCGGCAGTTTTTTCACCTGGGTGTCCGCGGTCAGACGAACCACCAGCGCGTTTTGGGAGGCCAGATCCAGAATCCGCACTTCGCCTTTTTTGCGATTGACAGACTGCACGGTCCCGAGTGTAGTGAGGAACGTGCCGAATACGACATCCTGCGCGGTGAGCCGGGCGGCATCTTCGCTGCGGTCGCCGCGGGCCCGCAGCTGGTCGCCTACGGCGATCTCGTCCGCCGAAGCCGGCCGGGCATCGGTGAACTTTACCGAGTCGGGAGCGTAGCGGCGAATCGTCGTCTTCGCGGTCAGCACCACGGTGGTGCGTTGAGCGCCTTCGGGCGTGCGGGTTTCGACGACGATGTCGTCCCCGCTGCGCGCGGTCACCATCCCGGTGATGCCGCGTTTCTCCCAATCGAGGCGCTCCGCCGCATTGCGGCGCGCGATGTCGCTGGCCGAAACCACCACGATGCGCCGCGCCTCCTGCATTCCTTCCACAAACGAGGCCAGCACACGGTCGCCGCGCGCGATATCGGCAATGCGCGCGGGCTGCGCGTGGTTCAGGTCCTTCTCGCCCGGCGCCGCCAGCAGCACTTCGGTTTCAGCGCTGAATTTGATCCAGACCGTGCCCCCGCCATCCGCTCGCACGCCCAATTCGAGGGACTTCACGCGGAAGTCGCTGACCGTTCCGAGAACCGGCTTTCGGGCCGGCGAAGTGATCTCGCGCACGGCTGACCAGTTTCCACCCATTTCCGTCGTGCCGTTCATTTTCAGGCCGTCCAGCGTGCCCGAGAATCCAAAGCCCTCCGGCACATTCGGCACACTGAGGCTGAACGCGACTTTGTTCTCCTCCACGCTCCCGCTGCCGGCGAGAGTGCCGAACATCTCGGTTTGAAATGAAACGGCGAGTTTCGCCCCGTCTTGTTCGATGGCGAATGGCCCCTTCACCACTCCATGCGGAGTGTCCATCGACATCTGCCACTTGCCGGCGACATTGGCCGGAGAGGCCTTCTGCGCCCAGCCGGCCAGCGCGAAGACAAATGCAAACCACAGAATTTTCTTCATGAGTAGACGGTACGGCGGACGCCCCCGGCGCATCAACGGAAACGGTTCGGGCGCGAAGAGGGAATGCCGGGCGCGGAATTTCCGGGTGCCAGCGCGGCCGGGGTGCTACAACCCCGGTATCCGCTGGCGGAACAGGCGCGCCTGCCGTTCGCTCACGACGATTTCCGTGGCCGCGGCATCCGCCATGATGAGCAGAAATCCGCTCTTGAAGTACGGCCGGATTTCTTTGATGCGCGGAACATTCACCAGCACCTCGCGGCGGGCTCGGAAGAACAGATCCGCCGGCAGGCCGGCTTCCAGTTCCGACAATTGGGAGTTCACCCAGAAGGTGTCATCCGCCGTATGGGCCTTTACGATGCCGTTTTCCACCTGAAACCACAGAATCTGCTCCGGCGGTACGAGCAGCATGCGATCGCGCTTGCGGCACACCACCTGCCGCAGCACGCGCGAGGAGTCCTCCGCGATCTTCCGCAGCCGCTCGCCTTCGCGGACGCGCTCCGCGCTCGCCGCCAGTTTTCGCGCGCGCTCGACCGCCATCGCCAGCCGTTCCGGTTCCACGGGCTTCAGCAGATATGCCAATGCGTTCGCCTCGAACGCCGCCAGGGCGTGCTGATCGTAGCCCGTCACGAAAATCACCAGCGGCGGCGGCACATCGCGCGGCAGGGAATGCAGCAGCTCGAAGCCGGCGAGGCCCGGCAGTTCGATATCGAGAAACAGCAGGTCCGGCCGGAGCTCTTCGATTCTCTCGAGCGCCTGGATGCCATCGCGCGCCTCACCGGCGATCTCCAGATCGGGATAAGGCGCCAGCAGGCGGCGCATGCGCGCGCGGGCCGGCTCTTCATCGTCGACAATCAGGCACTTCATCCGGTCACCGTTTGAACCCGGGGAATTCGCACTGTCACGCGGCAGCCGCCGCCGGGGCGCTCTTCCATTGCGATGCTCGCCCGGTCCTGATAGAGAGTCGCGAGCCGCTCCTGCACATTAGCCAGGCCGACACCTTGCGTGTCGCGGCCCGCGCCAGGTCCGACGCCATCGTCCTCCACACGCAATCGCAACACAGCACCTTCCACGCACACCGAAACACTCAGGGCTCCCGGGCCGGGTTTCGGCGCGAGCCCGTGTTTCAGCGCATTCTCCACCAGCGGCTGCAGGATGAGCGAAGGCACCGCATCGCCCGCGGCCTCGGGATCAACTGAAATCTCCACGCGCAGGCGGTCGCCGAAGCGCGCCTCCTCAATGTACAAGTATGCGCGCAGGAAATCGATTTCGTCCCGCACGCTGGTCAGCGGCCTGCTGGAATGCGCCAGCACATGGCGGAAAACGCTGGCCAGCCGGAGCGTCATGGTCTCCGCGCGCGCCGGGTCGCGGACGATGAGGTCGGCTACGGTATTCAGCGAATTGAACAGGAAGTGCGGATTGATCTGCGCCCGCAGCGCGCGCAGCTCCGCTTCGGTCACCTGCTGCACCAGCACGGCTTCACGGCTCTGGCGCTCGATGGCGTCGCATTCACGCGCGAGTTCATCGATGCGGTTGCCGTAGAGCGCCGCAATCGCACGCAGGTAATCGACATCGTTGGACACCAGCCCCGGACGCGTGGAACCCGGCGCGGCAGCCAGCAGGTGCGTGACTCGGCCACCAGTCGCGATCGGGATCAGCACCTCGCCCGCGCTTTCGACGATCTCGCCCTCCAGCAGAGGGGACGGCGCCTTGCTGTCCAGAGGCAGCACGCGAGCTTTGCTCAATTCGAGCGGACGGCGGGCCGCCTCCTCGACGGCGGCTGCAATCCTGCTCTCGTCATCCAGATCGCGCAATCGTGCGGCGAGGGCGCGAGTCTCCGCACGATAATCGGGAGCGCGAAAGAGCCAGCGATTCACCGCCTTGCCTACGCGTTCGTCGACAAACGCGATGGAAAACAGCAGAGCATTTACGCTCAGCACCAGCATGAAGGCGTGAATCGCCGAAGGAAACGCCGCGCGATGGACCACCTCCCAGGTGGTGGGCGCGGTGGTGACGGCGGCGAGGAAGCCTGCCCAGAATGCGGCCAACAGAATCCGGACTGCGTAGCGGATAAAGCGGTCGGCCAGGCGGAATCGCGCGAACAGCAGAAACGTGCACAGCACCATGAGAAGAATCAGGTGACCCGCCACGCCCTGCAGCAGCCCCGATTCCCGCGGCAGCATCATCAACGCCGCGACAGCGAGCGCCGCGACGATAGCCAGGGACGGCAGATACACCGCGCGTGGTGTGAAGCGGCGCCGCAGCGTGAATCCGGCGCCCAACACCAGCACGATACCGGCATTCAACGCCGTGGCGCGCGTGATCTGGCCCGGCGAAAGCCGCCCCCACCACAGAAGTACGACGATCGCCGCCGCGGAAATTGCTGCACATATTTGCAGCGAGCGAGCCGCGGTTTTCTGCCACCGAAGAGCGGCAAAGGGCCGCCAGACCGCGAGGATCGGAAGCGGAAAAACGGCTGCGCCGGAATATTGCACCGCCTGGGCCGCGAATACCGGCCCGGCGCCTGGCGCAAATCCCGCGGACAACAGAAGTACACGCCCCAGGCCGCCGGCACTCCACAGGATGCCGCACACCGCAAACAGAATGTTGGCCACAGGCGTTCCCGGCAGCCGCGCGGCCCGCAGCGTGAGCACCAGCAGGACGGAGGTGATCAGCAGCGAGGTAGTGAAATGAATCAGCTCACTGGTGAGCCCGCCGCCCGCGCCTGCCGTTACATGCAATCCCTCACAGCATAGCTGCGGGAAAGGCCGCGCGTCCAGCGCCCTGCCGCCAGCGCGGACAATCGCAGCGCGAGCGCGGCCGCAGAGAGTCGAGCGCGGAGATGCGGCGCCTCCATCCCCGCGCGATTGTCGTTCGGTTGGTCCCCGCCGGGCTTAGAAAAACAGCTTCAAAGCGAAACGGAGCTGCCGGTCTCCCGAAGACGACGTAATGGTGTCATAGCCGTTCAGATTCGTGACTACCCCGTTGCTGAAACTCGCATTGGAGACGGTGGCACTAGGGTTCGAAAACTGCGGCGTGTTGGTCAGGCCGAGAGCCTCCGCCCGGAACTGCAGGTTGAAACGCTCAGTGACCTTGAACGTCCGGAAAACGCTGGCGTTGATGTTGAACAAGCCGGGTCCGCGCAGAATGTCGCGCCCCGAATTACCGAAGCTCACAGTCGTCACGGGAGCAAAGGCATTCGGGTCGAAATACGGCGATCCCGTCCCGTGGCCGCCCAGAATCGCCACGTTCCCCACCACCTGGTTGGCGGTCTGCGAGTTGCCCGGGGAATTCAACGACGTGGCGGAAGACGAAACAGTGAACGGCGTTCCGCTCATGCGGCTCAGAATCCAGTTAACCTGCCAGCCGCCCGCGATGGCCGCTCCGACTCCCTGGTTCAACAGCTTCGTGCCCTTCCCGAAGGGGAGCGGGTAACTGCCGAATATCTCCAGGTTGTGGGTGCGGTCGTATCCGGCAAGCGCGTAGTTGCGGTAGACCACCGGTTCCCAATTCCAGGTCAGGCTGCCGCCTTCTTCATTGTCGGCGGCATCCAGGGCTTTGGAGAATGTGTACGCAAGGCCGAGGGTCGCGTTGCCCACCCGGTGGTCGGCGCGGACCTGCAGGGCGTTGTACCGGGAACCATCGATGGACTCCATCGAGCTGATCGTCGAAGCGTTGCCGTACAGCGCATACAGCGGCTGGCCGGCCTTGCCGCCTCCCGGAGGAGCCGAGTTGATATTGACGCCGTCTGTCGGGCGGATGTCGCTCGTCCCTACGTAACTGGCCTGAACCGTGGTCCCGCGGGCCAGTTCCCGCTGCACAGTGAAGTTATACGATTCCGCGTACCCGCGGCGATAGGGCGTGGGGTAGCTCCATGCACCTACGCTATTCGGCAGCGGAACGGTTCCCGAGCTGAGGTCGGGTCCCAAAAATGCCGGTATGCCGGTAACCAGCGTGCCGGCCGCGGAATACGAATTCACGCCCGAGTATTGTTCGGATATCACGTCCGGATACGTCTGCACGTTGTTCCGGAAACTTTCCGCGTTGGTGTTAATGCCATAGCCCGCGCGAATCACGGTCTTCTCATCCAGCCGCCACGCGACTCCCAGGCGGGGCGCCAGGAATCCGCTTCCCGTATCGACATTCGATCCATGCAGCGCCACCAGGTTGGTAGTCGGATCGTAGCGGATCCCGTCGATTCCATGTTCGCCGTGGCCGTACGGATAGAGTTCGTAGCGGACTCCGTACGTGACGGTCAGCTTGCGGGTCGCCTGCCACTGGTCTTGAATGTACAAAGCGTAGCTGTTTTCAATCAGCACGGCCGGATTGATGTACATGTGGTCCTGTCCCATGGCCGACGCATCGCCTAACAGGAAATCCGCCCAGGAGTTATACAGGTTAGGCGCTGCGCCTCCGCTGAGTGCCGTGAGGCCCCCGCTGAAGGTGAAGCCCCCGCGAACGCCGTACTTCGTGTTGGCCTGGTAATCCGCAATCTGGTAATGGAAGAACTCGCCTCCGGCGCGGATGGTGTGAGAGCCTTTGATCCAGGTCCCATTCAGCGTTTCGACCCACAGGTTATCGCGGAACAGGAATGGGTTGGACGCGTTCGGATTTCCCAGCGAGGAGAACGTGGTGAAGGAGAAGCTGGGGATGCCGCCCTCCAACAGACTGGGGCCGTTGGTGCCCGGAATTCCCAGAACGTTCAGGCCATAGTTCTGGTTGATATCCGTGTTTTCGCCCGCGAGGTGCAGGCGGGTGAAGGCGGCGTTGCCATCGATCAGGAAGCGCGGAGAAACCGTGTAGTTTCCGCCGATCGAAATGCTCTGGATGCGTCCCGGTCCGTTGCCCGGCTGGCCTCCGTCAATCGCGTTGCCGCCGGCCGCGCCCAGCGTCTGCGGATCAAAAATACTGCTCGGCGAAATGCTGTACCGCCCGAAGATCGCCAGCTTGTCCGTGGGGTTGTAATTGATCTTCGTGTCGATGTTGTCGCGCCGGAACTTCCAGTCGCCGCTGGCGAAATAATCGTTGGGGATTCCGCCCGCGATGTTCGGTTCGGGAATCAGCGAGATCAATTTGGCCGCCGCGGAAGCGATCATTGCCGCGGGAATCTGATTATTCGGGAACGGCGTGCGCCCGGTTCCGCTGGAGGTGCCTGTGGTGGGGTCGTAGATGGTGGTTCCCGTGCCCGCGAAGTTGCCTTGCCGCAGCGAATCGTTGGCCACCGTCTGAAAGGTCGAATACAACTGCCGCTGCTCGGTGCGTTCCCAATCGGCGAAGAAAAACAGTTTGTTTTTCTTGATCGGGCCTCCGACATCCAACCCGAACTGGTTGAGGATGTTCTTGGGGTTGCTGCTGCCGAGATAGAAAAAGTTGCGCGCCTTCAGGTCGCTATTGGTGTTGTACTCCCACGCCGCGCCGTGAAAGGTATTGGTCCCCGATTTGATCGTCGCATTGATCGCCGATCCGGCAGCCATGCCCTGTTCCGCCGTGAAGCTGTTGCTGACCACATTGACCGTTTCAATCGCTTCGGCCGGAGGAACATAAGACGCAATCTGCGGCAGCCAGGGATAAATATCGCTCGCCCCATCCAGCTTCATATTGTTGCCGGTCATGGTCGATCCGTTGACGTAGAAAGCCTGCGATTGTTGCGGATTCGAGGCGATGGAGCTGTTGGCGACCGGAGGCGTAAAACCGGGCAGCGTAATGAACAGGCTTTCGAAATTGCGGCTGCCGGTTGAACCGGTCATAGGAAGATCGGAAAGCTGCGAAGTCTGAATCTGGGAATTCACGTCGGCGCGGTCGGTCTGCAGCGCCACCGCGGACGTGGTTACCGTAACTGTTTCCCCGACCGCGGCTACGTGGAGCTGCACGTCCCACCGCTGCACGGTGTTGGCCTGTACTGCGATGCTGGGCGCCACGTTCGTCGAGAACGATGTCGCACTGACTGTCACTTTGTAGACGCCGGTCTGGAGGTCCGAGAAGAGGAAAACGCCGCGATCGTCGGTCGTGGTTTGTCGGGCGATACCGGTCTGGGTATTCGCAACTTCGACTTTCGCGCCGGGCACCGCCGCGCCCGACGTGTCGGTGACGTTTCCTGTGAGCGAGCCGTAGAGGACCTGTGCATCGAGCGCACAGGGAGCGCAAAGTACGGTCGCAAGAGTAAAGAATAGTGCAAATCTACCTGGTCCTGAAAGCATCTTGGCTAACCTCTTTGGTTCTCAGCATAGTCTCGGTTGTGGGAAGTGTCAACCGCGATCACCACTCAGTTCAACCGCCCGTCGCGTGCATACTCCCCGCCCGCACGCGTCGCGAAGCGAATCTGCTTCGCTCGATACCGCAGCACGCAATCGCCGCCCAATTCCGAGCGGACGGTCACCTTCTGCAACGCACCTTTTTGCCAGTCCATGTTGACTACAAACCCGCCGCGGGCGCGCAGCCCCACCACATGTCCTTCCGGCCACGAAGATGGTAAAGCCGGCAGCAACAGCAATTCACCGTGCTGGCTCTGCAACAGCATTTCCGCAACCCCGGCTGTGATTCCCTGAATCCCCTGGTTTCCGTCGAAGGACGGCACACGGTCGCTCTCTTCCTTAGAAGGATGCAGGCTGATCTCGGTCAGCATCCGCCCGAGAATGGTTGCCGCATGGTCGCCGTCGCCCAGCCGCGCGTAGAGATTGATCTTCCACGCTCCCGACCAGCCGAGGTTCTTATCGGTACGGCGCGCCAGGGTGGTCCGAACGGCGGGTTCGAGCGCCGCGGGGAACTGAGCCGATGGAAAGAAGCCGTAGAGCGGCGACAGATGGCGATGCGTGACTTCCGGCTCGTCGTAATCTTCCAGCCACTCCTGCACCTGTCCGTGCTTTCCGATGCGGTCCGGCGGAAGCCGCTTGCGCGCCGCCTCCACCTGCTCGCGGAAGTCCGGATCCACGCCGAGGATGCGCGCTGCTTCCGCGGTGTGAGCAAACAGGTCGCGGAGCAACTGGTTGTCCAGCGCCGGACCCATCGTCACCTGGTGCGCCTTGCCGTCCGGCCCCAGGTACGAATTCTCCGGCGATACGGAAGGCGCCGTAACCAGCCAGTGATGCGCCGGCTCTTCGATCAGAAAATCAAGGAAAAACTCCGATGCCCCACGCAACAGCGGATACACGCGCCGCAGATAAGCCTGATCGGGATGGAACAGGTAGTGCTCCCACAGGTTCTGGAGCAGCCACGCGCCTCCCGTCGGCCAGATGCCCGGTCCCGTGGAATCCGTGGGCGCCGTGTTCATCCAGATATCGGTTCCATGATGGGCCACCCAGCCCCGGCAGCCGTACAGTTCCCGCGCGGTGCGCGCGCCCGCTTCGGCAAGCTGCGTAACAAAGCCGAGAAGCGCGTCGTTGGTCTCCGCCAGGCTGGTATTCTCGGCCGGCCAGTAACATTCCTCGAGGTTGATGTTTAAGGTAAAGCGGCCTTCCCAGCGGCCCTCCATGTTGTTCAGCCACACGTTGTGGTTGTTGAACGGCAGTGTGCCGGGGCGCGACACTGCCAGCAGCAGGTAGCGGCCGTATTGGCAATACTGCACGATGAATAACGGATCGGGAATGCCCTGGCGGAGACGGTTTAGGCGGGTTGTGGTATCGAGTTCGGCTGCGGCGTGGCCGCCCAAATCCAACTGGAAGGCGCGAAACCGCGGCTGCCAATCCTGCAGATGGTGTTCCAGAAGGAGCCGGTACGGCCCCGCTCCCGCCACGCGCTTGCGAACTACTCCTTCCGGATCGCCGCCAAGTTCGTTCCAGCGCACATAATTGGTGGCGGCTGCCAGAACCAGCGTCACGGCGTTGGCTCCGGTCACGGACGTGCACGCCGCCGTCCGATCTTCGTCCTCCGCCACGCGGCACGTCCCGAGCGAACCGCCTTCCGGCACCACGCGCAGCCGCGCAAACCAGCGGATCTTCGCGGGGATCACGGGATGCGCCGATCGTCCTTCGATGAGCGTTTCTGCCGAGCCCTGCATCTCGATTGCACCCCCGGTCAGCCGGGCGCTGCGCGCGCTTGGTTGGATACTCGCCAGCCGGACCTGCAACGATATGCGCGCGGGCTTGTCCGCGGTGAGCCGCACCACGAGCACCTGGTCGGGGTAGCTGGCAAACACCTCGCGCGTATAAGTAGTCCCGCCGATCCGATACCGGACGCGGGCCACCGCCGAATCCATATCCAGTTCGCGGCGATAATCGGTAGCGTCACGTGCGCCGGGGAACCGGATGCGAAGCTCTCCCAAAGGCTGGTAATCCTGCACCGAAAGCGGCACGCTCATGAGCTTGTTGCACAAAGCCTGCGCCTCGCTCAGCTTGCCGTCCAACAGCAGCCGGCGAATTTCGGGAAGCGCCTCGCGCCCCTCAGGATTGTTCGGATCGTAGGGCGCGCCGCTCCACAAGGTTTCTTCGTTGAGCGGGATCAACTCGTCCGATACGCCGCCATAGACCATCGCGGCAAGCCGGCCGTTGGCCAGCGGCAGCCCCTCCCAGTAACGCGACGCCGGCGTGCGATACCACCAGCTCATTTCCAAAGGCGCCGCCGCGGTTGTTGCAGCCGCCAGCGCCAGAAGAAAACAGAAGCGGCAAGTCATGAACACGCCTCAGGAGGCGATCTCCAGTTTAGCCGTGGCATCGCCGAACTGCGCGTCGGGTATTCCGAGGAAGTCGAACATCGATAAGTAGAGGTTGCAGATCGGCGTCTCCTGCTCATAGCGGATGTGGCGCCCGGTGCCGATCTTCCCATTGCCATGACCGACGATGACCGTGGGACACTTCCCGTGGTCGTGAATGTTGGGATCTCCCATGGATGCTCCGTAAACCAGAATCGAATGGTCCAGGAGCGAGCCGTCTCCATCCGGGGTGTTCTGTAGCTTCCGCGCCATGTACGCCATTTGCTCCAGGTGATAGCACTGAATCTTCGTCACCTTCTCGATCAGCTCGGGATTGCCGCGGTGATGGGAAATCGAATGATGCGCTTCCGGAACGCCGATTTCCGGATACGTACGCAAGCCGCCCTCGCGAGCGAGCATGAATGTGGCCACGCGCGTCATATCCGTCCGGAAAGCGATGGTCAACAGGTCCAGAATGAGATGCGCGTGATCGGCGAATACCGGCGGGATGCCGGCCGGCTTATCGAGACCCGTCGGAATCTGGTGGCGGTCTTTCTCGGCCTTCGCGATACTCAACTCGAGTTCCCGGATGGAGGTGAGATACTCGTCGAGCTTGCGCCGGTCTTTAGGTCCCAGGGTGCCCTGGAGCCGCTGCGTGTCTTCGTACGCCAGGTCCAGAATGCTGTTGCGATAGGCCGCCTGGCTGGCGCGCTCCGCCGGGCTTCCGCCCAGGTCGAGATCGCCGAAGAGCCGCTCGAAGAGCAGGCGGGGGTTCATTTCCGGCGGCAGCGGCTGGGTAGGCGTGCGCCACGAAATGCTCTGGTAGGCGCAGCTATAGCTGTCGCATTCGCCGGCCTGGCGGCTGTCTTCGCAGGTTACTTCGAGGGAAGGAAAGCGGGTTTGCCGGCCCGTTTCCCGCGCGATCACCTGGTCCGCCGAGACGCCGCAGTGGATGTTCGCGCCTTCGGTTTTCCTCGGATGCGTGCCGGTGAGATAGCTGGATGCGGCGCGGGCATGATCGCCGGGGCCGTCGCCGAGCGCCCGCCCGTTGGTGTCGCCCAATCCGCTGAGCACCAGAACGTCCTTGCGGAATTGTTCGAGCGGCTTCATGATGCGGCGGAATTCGAAATCGCGGCCGTCGGTTTCCGGATACCAGTCTTTGGGCATCATGCCGGTGGGCGCGTACATGAAGAGCACGCGGCACGGCGGCGGTCCTGCTTTCGCGGTCGAAGCGAAGGCCGGAATCATGGAATCGAGCAATGGAAGCGCGATGGAAGTGCCGATCCCCCTCAGAAACGTTCTTCTTGGCAAATGCTTCATAGTCCCCTCAGGTACCTGTCAGTTCGACGCATCGACGGTTCCGCCCCGCATCTGGAACGGAACGCTGGCAACGATCGCCTGGACTAATGCGGAAAAACGATAACCGTTCTGTTCCACCCGGTCGACGATCCGATCGACCGCCGGCCGGTCATATGTTTCGAGCCCTCTTCCCAGTGCGTACGTCAGCAGCTTCTCGGACAAAGCGCGCGTGAAAACCCGGGGCTCGCTCCTCAAGATTGCTTTCAACTCCGCCGACCCATCAAACGATTTGCCGTCCGGCAGAACACCGGACGCGTCGATCGGAAATTTTCCATCCATGGTGCGCCAGCGGCCGATGGCGTCGTAGTTCTCCAGGCCGAAACCCAGCGGATCCATGCGCAGGTGGCAGGATGCACAAAGCGGGTTCGACCGGTGTTTTTCCAGCTCTTCCCGCAGCGACATCGAGACTCCCGCCTCCGCTTCGTTGAGCAGCGGAACATCCGGCGGCGGGGGCGGCGGCGGCGCGTTGAGAATGTTCTCCAGGATCCACTTGCCGCGGATCACCGGCGATGTCCGCGTCGGATAGGAAGAGACCGTGAGGACGCTGGCCTGAGTGAGCACGCCACTGCGCTGGCTGCCACGAAGCTCGACGCGGCGAAACTCGCTGCCCTGCACTCCTTCGATCCCGTAGTACCGGGCCAGCCGTTCGTTCAGATAGGTGAAGCGGCCATCGAGAAAATCAAGAATGCTGCGGTCATCCCTGACGATCGCATCGAAGAACATCCGGGTTTCGGTCTGCATGTCATCCCGCAGTTCGGCGTCGAATTCCGGAAACTTGACCGGGTCGGGCTTGAGCGTGTCCAGGTTCCGCGTCTTGAGCCACTGGCCGCCGAAGTCTTCCACCAGGCGCTGCGATCGTTCGTCGCGCAGCATGCGCCTGACCTGCGCCTCGAGCACCGCCGGGGAATGCAGTTGGCCTTCCTCCGCCAGTTTGAGCAGCTCGTCATCGGGCATGCTGCTCCACAAAGAATAGGAGAGCCGTGAAGCCAGTTCCAGGTCGGTAATGCGGTGCGGTCCGGCGCCCGCCGGATCGCGTTCGATCCGGAAGAGAAAATTGGGAGACATCAGAATGGCTTCCAGAGCGACGCGGATTCCGGTTTCAAACGAGTCGCCGCGCCGCTGCGCCATCCTGACCAGTCCAGCGAGCTGGTCCAGTTCCTGGCTGGTGGCGGGCCGGCGGAACGCGCGGTGCGCCAGGGTGGTCAGGATGAGCCGCGCACATGCCGGGGTGTGCTGGGTGCACACGAAAATCCTCTGGTACGAGGCCGTCTGTTCGGGGGGCTTTTGTGTGATGGGACCACGCACCTGCAGATATTCGACGTACGGCTTCGCCTTCTTCCATGCCGGATCGATCTCAATGCTCGCGGCGATTTTGTGCGGCCCCTGCGAGATCTCCAGGTTCTGAGCGTCGAATCCACGATCCATTTCGGTGTAGACCGTGATGTCCCGGTTTAACACTTCCTTGCCATCCAGGAACAGACGGCCTTTCATGTGGAACCCGGGGAGGTATCCCTGAAACCAGGCGGCGCGCAGGTCGTACGTCCCATCTACCGGGAAAGGATGCACCGTCTCGATGTACAGTTTATTCGCCTGGCCCATCTTCTCCGCGAGGTAGCGGGAGACAATCAACTTCTGCGGTTCGCCACTGGGAATGGCGGCCTTGGCAATGCGTTCCGCCGCGACGAGATATTTTTCGGTCAGCAGCGGCGAAAGAGAAAGGACGTCGCCGATATCATCGAACCCATAGCCGTAAGGATCCACCGGGAAGTCGTCCGCTACCGGAAGATTCAGGTGCAGCAGATCGAGGATGGTGGCGTTGTACTCGTAGCGGTTCAACCGGCGGGCGGTCACGCGTCCCGGTTGAGGCGGGGCGTTTGCATCCAGCCGCGCGTATTCGGACTCGATCCATTGGGTGGCGGCAGTGATTTGGGATTCGGCGGGCCGCGGCATTCCCTTTGGCGGCATCTCGCCGGCGCGGAGTTTTTGCACGACCAGTTCCCAATGGTCGCGATCCTTCATTGCGGAATCGGCCGGCTCGGCCAGAAACTGCTGCAGGTTCAAGCCGCCGGACGTGGTTTTGCCGTTATGGCACAGAACACAGTTCTGGCGAATCAGCGGCTTTACCAGAGTTTCGAAGCCGTTGTCGGCCGGCGCGGCAGACACTAGCGCCGCTCCCGCCAGCAACAGCCAAAGGCCCCTCCCGATTGTCATCCCAGTTCCCCAATATCCCTCTTGCACTCGCTAAATCGCTATGGTACGTTTCCTGCTCTCCGGAGTAATTCCCACAGGCACCAGCACTATTGTCTCCCCTTTTGCAGTCGAAAAGGCCAGCAGCGATCGGTTCAACTCCTCCGCGCGCCGTCCGTCACGATACAGGGTGACCGCCTTCTCGCCCCAGGGATTGCGGACGCCGCACTCGCCGCCGGCCTGCGACCGCAGTTCTACAAACTCGATGGTTCCCCCGCGCATGGCGGAGGTCACTAGAAAAGCCCCACGCGCCAGCAGGGTAAACTCGGCATCCCACTCCGCGGGCCAGGCGCCGAATACGCGGATCACGGGCGATTTTCCGGGCGCCGGGGGAGAACTCTGCAACAGCGCCAGGTGCAGCCCGGCGGTCACCTGGCCGAGGCGCTGGCAATCGGTGGCTCCTGGTCCTTCGCGAAGGGTCATGCGGTTGGCCATCACGATCGGCTCGCCGGTGCCGGTCGGGTCCACGAAATCGCCCTGCGCTACCCGGCAGCGGATCTGGCTGGGCAAAATGATCTTGAGGTGATCCGCCCTCCCGAGATGCGCGGCCATGCTGGAAATGGCGCTGAGAACCCCGATGTGCGTATCCGGCCCGAGGTTGTGAGCGGGCCCGGCCTCATAGGTGGCGAGGGTGATGCGCTTGATATCGGCGTCGTCGGTTTCGAGCGTACACAAATCGAAACTGGCGGCGGGTGCGGCGCTGAGCCGCGGCCGGTCCTGCGGCCTCGCGGTGTGCGTCGCCGTCACCCATAACAAGGGCGCGCCGGGCTCGCGCATGCCTGCGGCCTCGTTGGTCGGCAGCGGAGCCAGGTTCGCGAGCAATTCCCGCCATGCCGGACGCAGGTCCTGATCGACTCCGAGGATCTCCGATGCGCGGATCAGTAGTGGAGTAATGCCGCGGATGGTCGAGAGCTCCTCCTGGGTATCGTCGGCATTCCAATTCCACTCGCTGTGGTTCACGTGATGGATATGGAATTTCCCGTCGGCCTCCTTTTGCAGGTTGGGGAAAGTCCGGTAGAACTCCACCGTGCCTTTCAGTATCGGGTAAGCCCATTCCCGCAGCCATTTCACGTCCATCGTGCTTTCGTAGCGCACCCAATAGTGAAAGGCGATTTTCCCGGCCGTGGCCAGGATGTGAGTGGTGTGGCCGAACGGGCCGGCGCCCTTATCGGGAGCCACGTAACGCCCCTCCACCCACTTCCCGTCGGCCTGGAAATTCCAGCGCGAGTTTTGCCCGTTCTTGGTGGCTGCGAACTCCATGAACTCCGCCGACTTTTCGCTCCACGGCTTGCGCGCGAGGTACAACTCGCGCATCTCCGCGGCGATCCCGTCCGGCAAACGCTCCGGCCCATCGAAGAAAGTAGTTTCGGGGATCCAGACGCCTTGCGCGCCCCACTGCTGGCGCGCGGCAAGGGCACAGGCTTCCAGCATTCCGCTGTACATCCGGAAGACCGGATCGGTCAGCTCGGGACGGTTGGCGGGCGCCAGGCCGGCGTAGTAGGTAGCGGTGTTGTTCCACCAGTGCTGCGACCCCCAGCACCGCATATCCGCGTTGCTGTACCAGAGCATGCCGCCGTAGCGCGGCGGGTATGCCCCGCGGCTGCATGCGGCCATCACATAGAGGAAATACGAATAGTGCTTCTCGACAAAGTCCGCCTCGCCATCGTTGCTGTGCAGGTGAATGAAGGCCCTGGACCAGAATGCGTGCCACCAGGAGCGGTTGTCGGCGGCCAACTTTTCGAACCCCTTGCGCGCCGCGGCATCCAGTTGCTTCAGCGCCAAAGCCGCCACGTCCTGCTTCTCGTCGAACGTGGAAGCGCTGGCGATCAGTATCGTGAAGCGGCCCCGGCCCGGAGCGGATGTGAGCGACACGGTGAGATCGTTGGAGTATTTCGCCTTCGCGACCCGCCCCAGAATCCGGATCGCCACCGCCGAGCTGTTGAAGTGCGAGGCTTCCCGAAACTCCTGTTTCAGGATGATGTTTCCATCGCGGATTTCCAACTGCGATGTCGCGTCGTGGTTGCGCGTGCTGACGTCAATTGCGTGCCGCCGGGTCAGTTCCCAGTTCTGGCGGAAATGAAACTGCACCACGTAGCGCAGCATGCGAAGGTCGATTCTGACCGGCCACGGCTGCGGGCGCTCGTCGTTTACCTCGACGGCCATCACGTCTCCGCCGTCCCACGCCAGTACGCGCGCCGTAACACCGCGGCCGCGCAGCGTCATCAGGGCATCGTAGATGGAAAGGTGCTGGCTGAACTCCGGCCCGGCGAACACATCATTGCCGAAATCGGCAAAATCGATATCGACCTGCCCGCAACTGGTGGCATAGTCGGCATTGCGATACGGGAAGCTGTGGGTGCTGCCGCTGATGGGGTAAACGTCGGCCCGGTTGATCTGGAATTTCAGAGCGGAGGGTGAAGTCCAGGCCAGGCTGCCCATGCGTCCGTTGCCCAGCGGCATTCCTTCTTCGCTACGCGATGCGGGTTTCTGGTAAATCAGGTCGCCTCGCGATACCAGCCGGGCGTAATCCAATTGCAGAATCGACGAACCCGCGGGCGAACCGGTATCGGCAGCAGCAGCCGCGGTGTCCCCGTGGGCCGGCACGCTTGCCGCCAGGCCGGAAGCCGAAATACCCGCGAGGAAATTACGTCTCGAAACCATGGGTCAGAACGTCAAATGGGCCTGCAATGTGATCCAGCGGTTGATGGCGCCTCCGCCGGCTCCGTTCAGGGCCGGCTGCGAGGTCACCTGCCCGAAAAAGGTGTTGGTGGGACTGGTCACCGGCGCGGACATCTGCGAGCGGTTCTGCACGTTATAGACATCGAAACGGAAACCCAGCGTGGCGCGTTCCTTGAGCCGGAAATCGCGTTCGGCATTCAGGTTCCAGTTGCTCAGCTTGTCGGCGCGGCAGCCCCCGTATCCGTTGATTTCGCGCGGGAACACGGCAGCCTGGAAGGACGCCGCCTGTTGTGCCGCGGCGGTTACAAAGCCCGAAGTGTTGAACCATTGCGAGAACGTGTGCGGCCCGTTGCAGACGTTCGATGGGTCGCCGTTGTAATAGATCGTGGTGCTCCACTGGATCAGCGGTCCCGGCTGGAATTCATAAATGGCGGTGAACTGATATCCGCCCAGGATCCAGCTTGCCGGACCGCGCTGGAGCCACTTCCTTCCCTTACCTACCGGCACCTGGTAAACCGTGTTCATAGTCAGGCGGTGGGGAGCGCCCAGCGTGCCGGGTTCCCAGGCGGGGGAGGTGGCGAATGCATTCGGGAAATAGTCCGCCGCGTAAAGCCACATGCGCGTGTAGGCCACATTGAGGTTCATTCCGTTCGAGAAGCGGCGCTGGAAACTGACGTCGAGCTCCTCGGTTTTCGCCTTGCCCGCCGGCGCCTGCTCCGTCAACCCGTTCATCTGCGAGAACGGCGAGAGCAGTTTGTTCACCGCAATCGTCTTGCTGGTGAAGAACGAAGCGTTCGACATGTAGTTGTACAGCGTGGGATTCGAGCTCTGCAGGCTGGCGAAGTTGCCGATGTAGTAGGGATTGGTGACGTTGGCGTTCATCGCCGTCGCGACCGCGTCATTGCGGCTGGCGCCATAGGACCAGTATTGGGCCGGCAGAGCGGAAAGCGATTGCGACATCGTCACGTTGTCGGAGTAGGAGCCCCCGTAGGCTACATCGAGAGCCATGGTCGTGCCGACCTGGCGCTGCACATCCAGGCGCCAGCGGTACTGCTCGATATGGGGACGGTCGAACGGCCAGAATGTGTAGCCTCTTCCGACTGCCGCCATGGCGCCGAGCGAACTCCCGAGCGGCGAAAGGAATCGCGCGCCGTTCGACATGACCGGGAATGGATCGGTGAGCGGCGAAACGCCGCCGACCGGATTCCCGACCAGCCAGTTCTGGCCGAAATCGTTGGAAATGGTGGTGGTGGTGGTCTGGCTGAAGCCGGTCTGATTGATCGGGGTGCTCACGCCCGAGCCCGTGAGGTTCATGACGTTCAACGTGTCATAGAAGATTCCGGTGCCGAAGCGCAGCACAGTTTTCGGGTTGAACGCATAGGCGGCGGCCAGGCGCGGTTCCCACTCGAGCGCGTTGTTCCAGAGCTTGCGGCTGGTGCCGTTGACGCCTACATATTGAGGGCCGCCCAGCGCTACAAACTGGGATGCCGGCAACTGGGGAATCGGATTCGCGGCATAGGCCGCCTGGGCGGCCGTGGTGATGGGCAGTTGTAGAGACGGGTTCATTGCCCCGAGCATCCGGTTGTAGCGCTCGGTCGGCCCCAGTTCATATTCCATGCGCAGCCCGAGATTCAACGAGAGCTTCCGGCTGGCGCGCCAATTCTCCTGGGCGTAGGCCGCGTAATACGGGTTGAGCAGCGCCTGGCTCGAGTTGGAATCGATCGAAACCCCGGTGGGCAGGCCCATCATGAATGCCGCCCAGGAACCGGCGAACCCGCCCGTACCCGCCGAGCCGAGGCCGTCTTCGGTGCGCTGCATCCAGGTGCTGTCAAACGTGAACGAACCGGCGTTATTACCGGGCGTGTAGCCGGTGTAAAACTGGCCGCGGGCATCGAAGCCCAACTTGATGGTGTGCTCGCCGGTGGTGCGCGTGAGTTCCGCCTTGCCGGACAACGACCGGTCGCGATAGACCGAGTTGGACGCGGTTACGCCCGTCCAGCCGCTCCAGGTGACATTCGGAATTGCCTGCGAACTGGAGGCCTGCACATCCATGTACGTGGGCAGGCCCACACTGGAGGGCATGAGGCTTTGAAAGCCCGGATCGAGGCCCTGGTTGCGATAGATGTTGTCCGCCACCGAAACGTCCAGCAACGTGGTCGCGCTGAACGTATGCACCCAGTCGATTCCTTCCCCCGCGTTGTGGCGCACCGATTGCGTGACCAGGAGATTCGGCATGCTGCTTTGGTAAAGCCAGTTGGGAGTGGAGTTGCGCCACTCGCTCAGGTTCCAGCGCAAAAAGATTCGATCTTTCTCCCTGGGGTCGTAGTCGTAGCGATTGGCGTACTGGTAGTAGTTTTCGGCGTACGGGGAAGAGTACGCGGTGTAGTCCTGGCTTGGCTGGACGGTTGGATCGGGGCTGAGCGTGTTCGGCAGCGGCAGCAGGTTACTGTAGAACTTGTACATCGGGTTGTCGATTCTCGACTGCGGAACGATGTTGCCCGGAAACGGGGTGCGCACCACGTGCCCCGGCCGGGTGGGATCGGGCATGGTGCTGAAGGGGTCGTACACCTGGTAGAGCGTCGGATTGACCAGCAACAGCGCCGAGAAATCCCCTTGCCGCTCCGCCGCGGTCGGCACGGCATTATACGACTGCCGGTACTGGCCCACGCGGAATCCGCTGTAGCCCAGGAAGAAGAAGAGCTTGTTCTTCCCGTTGATGACTTTGGGGATGATGACCGGTCCGCCCAGCGCGGCGGCCCAATAGTTCTCGCGTCCCGGCGCCTGGCCGCCCTGCGACCGCAAAGCGTTGGCGGCGGCTGTGTTGCCCGCGGCTAAATCCTGCGCGATGGTCGTGTAAAAAGTCTTCTTCGTGAAGAAATCCAGTGCGTCCCATCGGAACTGGTGCGTGGTTTCGCGCAGATTTCCATGAAACTGGTTGGTGCCGTTGCGGGTCATCATCTGCACGGTGACGCCGACGCCATGGCCGATCGATGCGTCGAACCCGGAAGTCTCCAGCTTGAACTCCTGGATCAGTTCCGGCGCGGGCATGTAAGACGTGCCGCCGTTGGCGTAGTTCGACGCGCCGTCGATATACCAGTCGTTCCCACCGGCGCCCGCGAGGCTGGCGCCTACTCCGCCCCACGCATAATATCGGGACGCGGCGCCGTTGCTGTGCAGCCGAACGGTTTTGTCCGAGAGCGAATCGGTGGTCTGGATTCCGGGAGCGAGTTTGGCGAGCGTGAGCACATTGCCGGACGGCACGGGCAAATCCAGCATGCTCCTGGATTCGACAACCGCGCCCGAGGACATGGTATCGGTGTTCAACAGCGGCGCCTCGGCGGTGACGGACACGGTGTCCGATACCGCCCCGAGTTCCAGCGAAACGTTCACTTCCACGCGCGAACCGACCGGGAGATCGACGCCGGAACGCACCGAAGTTTTGAATCCATTGGCTTCCACTCGGACCCGGTAACTACCGGCCACCAGCAGCGGCGCTTGATAATAACCGGTGTCGTTGGTAGTGAGCGGAACTTCGACATTGGTTTGGGTATTGATGACGAGAACTTTGGCGCCGACGACGGCGGCGCCGGAGGGATCCGATACTGTCCCAAAGATAGCGCCTCGGGTCTCCTGAGCCGCTGCCGTGATTGCGAGCAGAAGGATCATCGCAGTGATGCGGGCGACCCGGCCAATACGCGGCGACTGAGCCATCATAGATACCTCTATCCACTTGATGAATTTGAGTTTCCATCTCGTGCCGCAGATTTGTTCCGCAGCGCCCTCGGAAGCGAGATCTACTCGCGTTTTTATATATCATAACGGTTTCAGGTTGTCAATGAATCGTTTCATGAATTGATGTACGATGGAGGAGATTGCGCCCGCGGCGGGCCGGCGGATTGCCTCACAGCCAGGCTCCGGGCACGCGCCGATCCTTGACGGGAGAAAAACCGCCATGAAATACTCACGAAAGAGCCCCTGAAAAATGGAGGATTTGGCGATGGATTTCGACTTCGATCTGGAGCCCGTGGCGCCCAAACCATCCAGGAAAGACTTTCGTATCGGGATTATCGGCGCCGGCTTCGTGATTCGGGAAGTGCAGATTCCCGCGTACCGTCATGCCGGCTATAACGTCGCCGCCATTGCCTCGCGCAGTCCTGAAACAGCTCATGAAGTCGCCGACCGCCACGGGGTGCCCCACGTTTACGAGACTCCGCTCGAGCTGCTCGAAGACAAGAGAATCGACATTGTCGATCTGGCGGTGCCGCCGGATCAGCAGCTCGGGATCATCCGCGAAGTGGTGCAGCGGGCGAGCCATATCAAAGGCATCCTGGCGCACAAGCCCCTGGCGCTGAATTACCGGGATGCAGCCGAGATTGTCCGGCTATGCGATGCCGCCAAAATCACCCTGGCGGTGAACCAGAACATGCGCCACGATCCCTCGATCCGCGCGCTGCGCACTCTCTTGCGCCGCGGGGCTCTGGGCGACCCGGTTCTGGCGACCATCGAGATGCGCGCCACGCCTCACTGGCAAGCCTGGCTGCGCGAGTACGGACGCTTGACCCTCCTGAACATGAGCGTGCATCACCTCGACTGTTTCCGCTTTCTGTTCGGCGATCCGGCGACGGTCTATGCCAGCGCCCGCACCGATCCGCGCACCCGCTTCGCGCATGGGGACGGCATCTGTCTCTACATCCTGGAGTACGAAAACGGGTTCCGGGCCGCGGCATGGGACGATGTATGGGCCGGCATCGGTCCCGATGGCGACGCGCCGGAGCCCTTCGTCCGATGGCGCGTGGAAGGAACCAGGGGGATTGCGCAGGGTAGTGTAGGCTGGCCGGAATTCCCCAACCGCAAGCCCAGCCTGATTCAGTTCACCACGATGGATACCAATCGATGCTGGGTTTCGCCCCAATGGAAGCAGGTTTGGTTCCCCGACGCTTTTGCGGGCACCATGGGGGAATTGATGGACGCGCTGGCGCGGGGTTCCGAGCCGGGAATCAGCGGGCGGGATAACCTGGGCACAATGGCTTTAGTGGAGGCTTGTTACGCCTCTTTGCAGGAGCATCGTCCCGTGAGAGTCGCCGAGGTTACGGCAGCCGGGAACGCAGCCGATCCTGTGAAACAGCCGGGAGGCGTAATTGCCGCGTCGCAGCGCTGAAAATGGAAGCGCCCTCAGCGACACCAGTTCGCGCGTCACGATCAAGAGCGTGGCGAAGCGCGCCGGGGTGTCGATCGGCACCGTGTCCCGCGTCATTAACGGGTTCCGCGATGTCAATCCGGAACTGCAGGAGCGGGTCGAGAAAGCGGTCCGGGAGTTGGACTACCGGCCCAATATCCGCGCCCAGAGTTTCGTACGGGACAAATCGCCGATCATCACGTTCCTGTTGAGCAATCGCGGCGGGTTGAACCCGTTTCATTCGCTGATTCTCCAGGGCGTGGAAGACTACTGCGCCGACGCCGGCTATTTCGTGCTCTTCGCGCGCTGCCAGTACTCTCCCGCATCGCGTGCGTCGGAGTTACGGCTGCCCAGCGTTCTGCTGACGAACGGCCTGGCCGATTGTGTGATCGCGGCCGGCGTGAATCACGAGAACCTGCTCGAAATGATGCAGGACCGCGGCTTCGCTTACGTGGTGCTGGCGAACAACCTGGTTTCGGCGCGGCCGCACAAGCCGTTCAACCAGGTCCGGTTCGACGACACCAGCGGTTTTCAGGAAGCCACGCGCTACCTGATTCAACTCGGGCATAAGGACATCTGTTTCGTCGGCGATACTTCCCTGCAATGGTTTCAGCGGCGCTACGAAGGATATCTCAAGGCCATGCGCGAGCAGGGATTGCCGGAGCGGGCCCAGACCGTCGCACTGTCGGACGACCTCTTCGAAAATGGCCGCGCCAGCGTAGAGATGATTCTGGAGCGCGAGGAGCCGCTTTCGGCCGTGATTTGCGGGGCCGGTGAATCGGCTGAGGGCGCCATGGAGGCGCTGCGCGAACACGGCCGCGAGGTGCCGCGCGACGCCAGCGTGATCGGCTTCGATCACCTGGTGATGCGCTCGGGTCTGTGGAAGTTGACCAGCGTTTCCGTGGACGCGGTGGAAGTCGGCCGCCAGTTGGCAAGGCTGGCGATCGAACGCCTGAAGTCGAATGGCAAAGAGGTCCCCGAATCCGTTGTTCCGACGACCTTGATCAAGCGCGGCACGTGCCGTCCCTTCCGGCCGGCCGAGCAGATGGTGTTGTAGACGATGGCGGTCCGGGCGGTGTCTTCAGCCGGCGGCGGCGACCCTTCACGGACGTGTAGCGAGCAGAAGGTTGCGCGCCAGGGCGAGCGCGCTCACGGCATTTTCGCCGTAGGCATCGGCTCCGATCTCCCGGGCGAACTGCGGGGTGATGGGCGCGCCGCCGACCAGGATTTTTACAGCGTCGCGAATCCCCGCTTCGCGGAATGCGGCAACCGTGGTGCGCATTGCCGGCATGGTGACGGTCAGCAGCGCCGAAAGACAAACGACGTCGGCGTGCTGTGCCCGGGCCGCCTCGACGAATCGTTCCGGCGCCACGTCCGTGCCGAGATCGCAGACTTCGAATCCGCCGCCTTCCAGCATCGACGCCACCAGGTTCTTTCCGATGTCGTGCAGGTCGCCTTTCACGGTTCCGATGACCACCCGGCCCAGCGGATCCGCGCCCGCGGCAGCCAGCAGCGGCCGCAGCAATTCCAGCGAACTTTTCATGGCGCGTGCGGCCAGCAGCAGGTCCGGCACGAAGTATTCTTCGCATTCGAAACGCCGGCCCACCTCATCCATGGCCGGTATCAGGAACCGGTGTACCAGCGTCAGAGGCTCCTCGCCCCGTGCCAGCGCCTCACGTGTCACGGCCGTTGCGACCGTCTGGTCGCCGTTCAGGACTGCATCGTAGAGTTCTTTCAAGTCGGTCACTGGCGCAAGGTCCTCCAATTGACAATGGACAAGCGTTCATGAAATACTTCATTCGAATTTAAACATATTCCCCGTCATGGCACAAGCGCCCAATCTCGCTCCCCGCATCCTCGCCGTCGACGCGAGCTGCCGTTCCACCCGGCAGCTCCGCTCCGTGGAACTGGTGGAACGCGGGAGGCGCAACTCGCGGCAGGGAGGTTCCCATGACCAGTAAGGAAAGACTGCAGGCGACGCTCGATCATCGCCAGCCCGATCGCATCCCCATGGATTTTGGCGGAAGTGCGGTAACCGGCGTTCACGCCTCGATTGTGGCTGCTCTGCGCGATTATTACGGCCTCGAGAGACGGCCGGTCAAAGTGCACGAACCCTTTCAAATGCTGGGTCTCGTGGAAGAGGACTTGGCCGAAGCCATGGGCGTGGACGTCGCCGGCGTCTTCGGTTTCAAGACCATGTTCGGGTTCCCGGCCACGGAGTGGAAACCGTTCCGCTTGTGGGACTCTCTCGATCTGCTGGTGCCGGTCGACTTCAACACCACGGTGGACGTCAACGGCGACCTGCTGATCTACCCTGAAGGCGATATCACCGCGCCGCCCGGCGGCCGGATGCCCAAGGGCGGGTTCTTCTTCGACTGCATTATCCGGCAGGAGCCCATCGACGACACGAAGCTCAACGTGGAAGACAACCTGGAGGAGTTTGGCCCTATCGGCGAAGAGGATATCGCGCATTACCGCCGGGCCGCGCAGGCCGCGGCATCCGGCGGGCGCGGGATCCTGGCATCGGTTCCCGGCACCTATCTCGGCGACATCGCTCTCGTTCCCGCGCCGTTCCTCAAGCATCCCAAAGGAATTCGCGATGTGGCCGAGTGGTACATGTCCACCAGGACGCGCCGTCCTTACATCCACGCGATGTTCGAGAGGCAGGTGGAATACGCGCTCGCGAACCTGGCGCGGATCCACGCGGCCGTGGGCGACGCTTTTGACGCTGTATTCACCTGCGGAGCCGATTTCGGCACGCAGAAATCGACGTTCTGTTCCGTGGCCTCCTTCCGCGAACTCTGGTTCCCGTATTACCGGCAGATCAACGACTGGGTTCACCGGAATACCCGCTGGAAGACCTTCAAACACTCCTGCGGCGCCGTCGAACCGCTGATTCCATCCCTGATCGAGTGCGGTTTCGACATTCTGAATCCGGTGCAATGTTCCGCGGCCCGCATGGATCCGCGGCACCTGAAAGATGCCTACGGTTCGAATGTAGTCTTCTGGGGCGGCGGCGTGGACACGCAGAAGACTCTGCCGTTCGGAACCCCGGATGAGGTGCGCCGGGAAGTACTGGCCCGGTGCGAAATCTTTTCGCGCGACGGCGGCTTCGTTTTCACTTCGATTCATAATGTGCAGGCCGGCACTCCGGTCAGGAATCTCATCGCAATGCTCGATGCGGTACACGAGTTCAACGGCGCCGGTGTGCGCGTATAACCGGAAGAGGGAGGGAAAAGATCATGCCAAGAGGATGCATCAACCGCGATCAGGTCCTCCGCTACCAGGAAGACGGATATGTCCTGGTGGAGGGGATGTTCGATAGTAATGAAATCGACTTGCTGGGCCGAGCCGCCCGCGAAGATCGCGCTCTGGACGCGCACTCCTTCGGTAAGGGCGATGGCGAGGGTGGCACTGTCCGTCTCTCGTTGTGGAATCATCCCGGGGACACGATTTACGGAATGGTGGCGCGCTGCGAATCCATCGTGGGGTCGGCCGAACAGATCCTGGGCGGCGAAGTCTACCATTACCACTCGAAGATGATCATGAAGGATCCCAAGGTTGGCGGCGCGTGGACCTGGCACCAGGATTACGGCTATTGGTATCAAAACGGCGTGCTCTTTCCGCTCTTGTGCAGCGCCTCCATCGCGATCGACCCGGCGACGCGCGAGAACGGCTGCCTGCAGGTTATCCGGGGCTCGCACAAGTTGGGCCGGATCGATCACATCCTTACGGGAGACCAGGCGGGCGCCGACAGGAGCCGCGTGGACGAGGTGCTCAAGCGGCTCGACCTGGTGCACGTCGAAATGAATCCCGGCGATGCGCTGTTTTTCGACTGCAACCTGTTGCATCGCTCCGATCAAAACCGCTCGGACCACCCGCGGTGGTCCATGATCTGCTGCTACAATGCGGCCCGCAACGATCCCTACAAGGAATCGCACCATCCGCGCTATACGCCGCTTGCCAAGGTGCCGGATTCGGCTGTGGCGCAAGCGGGTTTGAGGCGCTTTGCCAACTCCACCGCCGATGTCGCCTGGCTGGATCCTAACGAAGACAAGAGTGCGGCCAGCCTGGCCGCCGAAAAATGAGCGCGCCCCCGGCGCCGGCCCTCCGCTGTTACATGAACTGGCTGGCGCTGGACGGTCTGCGCGAACCCGCCGAGGGCTGGTTCGCGGCTTTGCGCGGTGCGGACTATGACGGCGTACAGTTCGTGCAGCCTCTCTCGCGCGCCCCGGTCGAACAGTCCCGCGCTTGCGGCTTGCGCGTATGCGGCAGCGGCCGTGTCAACCATGCAGGGGATGCCGAATCCCTCGCGGCGGAAGCCCGGGATCTGGGGCTCGAATGCCTGACGCTGCATGTGGGATGGGGCATGGAAGACGATCGCGACGCCGCGGGCCTCATCGATTCCGTGCTGGAGGCCTCCGCCCGGCACCGCCTGCCGCTGTACCCCGAGACGCACCGCGCCACCCTGTTTCAGGATCTCTGGCGCACGGTGCAATTCGTTCGCCGGTTTCCGGAACTCCGGTTCAACGGCGATTTCTCGCACTGGTATACGGGCCTGGAAATGGTTTACGGCGGTTTCGAGAACAAACTGGAGTTCATTCAGCCGGTGCTGGAGCGGGTGCGCTTTTTGCATGGGCGCATCGGCACGCCCGGCTGCATTCAAGTCGATATCGGCGATGGCGATTCCCGCGAGCGGCCCTACATCGAGCATTTCCGCGCGCTGTGGACCGCCGCCTTTTCCGGCTTTCTCCGCTGCGCCGCTCCCGGCGACGCGATCTGCTTTGCGCCGGAACTCCTGGCGCCCGGCATCTACTACGCCCGGACGTTCGAGGGCAGGGAAGAATCGGATCGCTGGCGGCAGGCGCAGGTTCTCAGGGGCATTGCCCGCGAGTGTTTCCAGTCGGCTCTCGAAAGTTCCGGCGCTGCAACCGGCTTGTAAAAACGCGTGGAGATCTTGGGGAGGAACGTGAGATCCGTCGGGAACCGCGACGCTGGTAGCCGATGGGCCTGGATGGAACGGGCGATCGGCCGCCGGAAATTCCTGAACCGCGGTCTGGCCGCGCTGGCGGCATGCGCGGCATGGCAGCGGAGTCAGGCCGCGCCGTTGCATGAGCCGATCGCCACGGGCCGTTTTCTGCCCACAACGGAATCGCTGCAACAATACCGGGCCCCCGCCTGGTTCGCGAACGCCAGGTTCGGCATTTCGGCTCACTGGACGCCGCAAAGCGTGCCGGAGCAGGGAGACTGGTATGCGCGCAACATGTACATCCAGGGAAGCGCGCAATACAACGATCACCTCTCGCACTATGGCCACCCTTCGAAATTCGGCTACAAGGATCTGTGCCACGCCTGGAAAGCCGATGCCTGGGATCCCGAGGGACTGATCCGGCTTTATCGCAAGACCGGCGCGCGCTATTTCGTCGCCCTGGCGAACCACCATGACGGTTTCGATTGTTGGAACTCCGCGCATCAGCCCTGGAATTCGGTCAATATCGGTCCGAGACGCGATATCGTCGGCTCCTGGGCTCGCGCCGCCCGCCGGAACGATCTGTGGTTCGGCGTGTCCGTCTTTGCCACCCAAAACTGGCAGTGGTTCAATGTCAGCCATGGTAGCGATCGGGCCGGTCCTTTGCGAGGCGTGCTCTATGACGGAAACCTGACCTTAGCCGAAGGCGCGGGGCAATGGTGGAACGGCCACGACCCCGCGCGACTGTATCAGCCGCCCCACGCGGACGATGCACCGCCTCCTGCCGAATACGTGCAGAACTTTTTTGATCGCACCAAAGACGTGATCGACCGCTACCATCCGGACCTGGTGTTCTTCACCGACCGCGGTCTGCCCCTCGGCGACACCGGTATGCGGCTCGCTGCGCATTACTACAATTCCAGCGCCGTCTGGAACCGGGGCCGGATCGAAGCAGTGATCAACACCAAGCACGTTCCGCCCGCGCTCGACGGTGCGCTGGTTGCCGACCGGCTGCCGGACGACGCCATCGGCGCCTTTCCCTGGCAAATGGATATTTGCATCGGCGATTGGCACTACAAGCGCGATATCGTCTACAAAACGGCGGCAGAGGTGGTGCCCTACCTTGTGGACGTCGTCAGCAAGAACGGCTGCCTGCTGATGAACACCCCTTTACGCGCTAACGGCGCGTTGGACGACCGCGAAATCGCGATCCTTCGGGACATTGCGGAATGGATGGATGTGAACGGGGAAGCGATTTTCGAGACCCGTCCCTGGAAAATTCCCGGCGAGGGGCCCACGGGTACGCCGCAGGTCGATTTTCCGCAACGCGATCTCCGCTATCGGGCGGAAGACATCCGCTTCACCACCAAAGGCGGCCTGCTGTATGCCATTGCCATGCACTGGCCGGACGACGGCAGGCTCGCGATTCGCTCGCTCGCAAGCCATTCTCCGTACTTTCCGGGCGGGATCGCCGCCGTGGAACTGCTCGGTTCTCCGGCCAGACTGCAGTGGAGGCGAGATACGAATGCGCTCACCGTGGAACTTCCCACGGAGAAACCCTGCCGGTATTGCTATTCCCTGCGGATCCGCGCTTTAGGATAAGGCGCTCTTTTATGCGCGCGCGGCGGCGTTCGCAACTATCTGCTCCCAGATTGCGCGATTCTCCGCCAGCACGGCGACGCGGTCCGGGTAGTTGGCCCCGACTTCCAGAAAGGCCCAGCCGTTCCAACCCGCCTTCGTCAGAGTATCGACCACCAGTTGATAGGGATACTTCGGGTCTTTCAAGTCGTGGACGTGCATAGTCGGCGAGAGCACGTTTTTCACGTATTGGAACTGTTCCTCGAACCCCGGATTCACGGCGTTCCTCGGTTCCGAATTCAGGCGGATGCCGATGCAACGGTATTTCACGCGGTCCATCACGTACCGCATATTCTCGAGCGCGCCCGGCGCGCTGTGCGCCTCCAGGGCGATCTGCTGCCCCAGGTCCTGCGCCAGTCCGCCGCACTGGTTGAGGCAGTCGGCAATCTGGTCGAGGGTCTGTTCGTGCGGCGCGTCCGGCAGCCAATCGTTCGGCAGCACACGGATGAACTTCGAGCCCACGTCGTGGCTGAGCTTCAGGTAACCCTTGGACCATTCCACGGCAGCCTTCTGTTTTTCCGGGTCGGCCCAGGGGAAGTGTTCGCTGGTGGCCAGGGAGACCAGTTCCACCGGACTGTCCTCGAATCGTTTTTTGGCCTCCGCGCGGCCCTTCGCATCCAGCTCGAGTTCGACGCCGTGAGGGTATCGCGCCGTCGTGCCGTTGGCATACTTGATCAGGGTTTTCAGCTCTACCGCATGCACTTTGGCCGTGGTGAGGTTCTTGATGATGGCAGGGATATCCCAATCTTTACCCAGCTCGTAGGTGGCCAGGCCAAAGCGCAGGCGCGCCGGGCCGGCCGCCAGGGAAGGCAGAGCGCCCAGTGCCGCGGCCGCCCCCGCGGCCTTCCATGCTCCGGACAGGAACTCCCGCCGGGAAGAGAGATTCGTTTCAGACATGAGAATCCTCCTGATCAGACCTTTTCCGGAACCACGAACGGCTTGCGATATTCGCGGGAAACCAGTTTGTTGGCTTCCTCGTGGAACTCGCCCGCGAACCGCTCCGTGGCGGGGTCGAAGGTCAACATAGGCCCCGCCACCATCATGTTTAGGTCTACTCCGTTGGCCTGCAGGTGATCGCACATCGCCTCATCGATGGTCCGCAGCTCTTTCCGGCCGCCGATGCGCTCGCGAATTTCGCCCTGCGGAGCCGCCTTTCCAAGCCGATAGGAGATGTTGGCCAGGTGCACCAGCGTCGCCGAAAGATGGCCCTGCAGGGCGTCGCCGGTGAGATCGCTGGAACGGCGGCTGCGCACCGCTCGAATGAACGACACGTTTTCCGGGGGATTGGTGGATTGGAATTCGCGGATCAGGCTGCCGTTATTGTCGAAAGCGCTGTTTGCCGCAATGTAGCCGCCTTCGCATTGCACCACCACTCCGATGCGTACGCCGCGATAGGCATCCATGGTCTGCTTGTAATTCACGTTCCATGCGGTCGAAAGCAGGGACTTGTCGTGCGGCAGCCCGCGAACTTCGTAGATGATGGGCGCGGGCTTGTAATCCAGGTACACCAGTTCGGTATTGGGAGTCTGCCCGTCGTCATCGTACGCGAAGCGGCCGCCGAAGGTCATCACATGCTGCGGCGCCGTATCCTGCCGTACCGCCATGCGGCAGCCGTCCATGCTGTGGATCCCCATGTTGCCGATGTCGCCATTGCCATATGGCCAGATCCAGTGCCAATCGTAGTGCAGGAATTCGCGCATCAAGGGCAGGATCGGAGCCGGGCCCGACCAGAGATCGTAGTCGATCGTTTTCGGGATCGGTTGCGGTCCGCTGACTTTGCCGATGCTGGTCCGGGCATTGAAGTCCAGCCCGTACACGTAGCGGATCTGGCCCAGGTTGCCTTCGAACGCATATTGGAGCGCTTCACGGAATCCGGTGGGAGAGCGCGAATTGCTGGTGCAACAGACGATCCGCCCGTACTTCCGGGCGGCTTCGACCATTTTCCGGCCTTCGAAGATGTTGTGCGACGCCGGTTTTTCCACGTAGACGTCTTTACCCGCCTGGCAAGCCCAGACGGTCGCGAGCGAGTGCCAGTGGTTGGGCGTCGTGACGCACACGGCATCGATATCCTTGCTGTCCAGCAGCCTTCGGAGGTCGGTGTACGGTTCGACTTTCAGCCCGTCTTTGGCGAACTGCTGCACTTCGGGGTCGAGATTGGCGTGGTCCGGATCGCAGAGCGCGACCACGCGCACGCCGGGAATCTTGCGGAAGGCGCGGGCATCCATTTTGCCTCTGCCTCCGCCTTTTACCGTGGAGCCGACCCCGATCACGCCCAGGCGGACATCGTCATTGGCTCCGAGCACGGCCGGCGCCGCTCCCAGCGCCGCCACAAAGGTTCTGCGCGAGATTGTTGGCATGGCCACCTCATTGCCCGCATCCGTTGCCGGCGCGGCAGAAGCAATTCATGAAACAGTTCATACCAATATTGCCAGATGCTCCTCCGAGTGTCAACGGCAATGGCGCCGGAAATTCCGCGCCCGCTTACCAGCGCGCCAGGTCACCCAAACCATGCCGGTCCAGGAGATCGGCGACCCGAACGGCTTTCCCGGATCGCGCAGCCTCGTCCATCGCCTGCATCAGCGCGACCGTCACGATGCCTTCCGCCACATCGGGTTTGGGAACGTTGCCGGCGGCCAGGCTGCGGGCAAAATACTCGATGTAGTTCTGATATTCGCCGGCGTGGTGCGAATGGCCGCCGAAGCGGAAGAAATAATCGTCCATATCTTCGAAGGTTTCGATGGACGATTGCTCGCCGATCTTCCACGCGTAGCGCAAATCGTAATAATCGGCATGGCTGGCGCCCTCAGAGGCGCGCAGAATACAGCTCATATGGCTGTCGCGCTGGATGGGAACTACGGGCGCGGAATAAGTGCCGCTGATGCGCCCGATCACGCCGCCGCCCGACCGGAACACGAACTGAAACGTATCCGGATGCTTCAACCCGAGTTCGCGGCCATTGGCGCTCAGGGTGGCATATCCCATGACTTCGGCGACATCCGGCACGTACCAGCGCACCAGGTCCACCGGATGGCTCAAGCCTCCGTAAAGCCATTTGAACGTGTCCAGCATGGCCCAGCCCTTCGCCAGGAACCAGCGGTGATCGGCATTGTAATGCGCTTCCACGCTGTGCAGCGAACCGAATGCACCGGTTTCGAAGTGCGCGCGCTGGCGGGCAAACGGCGCGAAGTGGCGGGAACTCTGGCCAACCATCACCAGCCGCCGGCTGGCGAGCGAGGCGTCCAGCACCTGGCGCGCGTTGTCGAGGTTGGCGAGAAACGGCTTGGTGCAGATGACGTGTTTGCCCGCCTGGAGCGCCTGAATGGTGTGGGCGCCGTGAAGATGGTCCGGCGTGTAAATCCCGATCACGTCGATCGCGGGATCCCCCAGCATGTCCTCGTAGCGGGTCGTGTACCCAGGGAGGCCGAATTCGGCGCAGCGCGCGCGGCAAAGTTCCTCGTTGAGGTCGCAAACCTGCGCCACCTCCCACAAATCGCTCCGCAAGCCCGCGGAAATGATGCTTCGGCCTTCGCCGAGGCCGAGCACGCCGAGTCTGAGTTTACCGCCGGTGGATTGCATGTTCACGAGGTTCCTTTTGCGCCACTTTTCATTTTGCGATAATCCGGTATGCGGGTTGGGCTGAAGGCGCCCGCCCGCGCAGTCCGGCAGTTGACAAAGCGATCATTTTCATGAAATACTTCATTCGAATTTAAACATATTCCCGGCCATGCCACAAGCGCCCATCCTCGGTCACCAGCATCCTCCTGCCGCCGACAGACATTTCGCCATCGGCGCCATCGGCGCGGGCTTTATCATGCGCGACGTCCACCTGGTCGCCTACGCCAAGGCCGGCTACCGCGTCCATGCCATCACCTCGCAGGATGTCGATGACGCCCGCCAGGTGGCGGCTTTGCGCGGCATCCCCCACGTGTACGCCGGCACCGCCGAACTGCTGGCCGATGAGGCCGTCGAGGTTCTCGATATCGCGGTTCCCCCGCACTGCCAGCCGGGAATCATCGAGCAGGCGGTACGCCGAAAGCCCCGGCTGCGGGGCATCCTGGCGCAGAAGCCCCTGGCGCTCAACCGCGCCGACGCGCGGCACGTGGTGGAACTGTGCGAGGAGGCGGGGATCGCCCTGGCGGTGAACCAGAACATGCGCTACGACCAGTCGATGCGCGCGCTGAAGACGCTGCTGGACCGCGGAGAATTGGGCCAGCCGGTGCTGGGCACCATCGAGATGCGCGCCATTCCGCATTGGCAGAGCTGGTTGCAGCAGTACGGGCGATTGACGCTGCTGAACATGAGCATCCACCATCTGGATTGCTTCCGCTACCTCTTCGGAGAGCCGCAGAGCGTGTATGCGAGCGTGCGCAAGGATCCGCGCACGGAGTTTGCCCACCGCGACGGCGTCGCGCTGTACATTCTGGAATACAGCGGAGGGCTGCGCGCTTCGGCCTGGGACGACGTATGGAGCGGGCCGTGCCGCGAAGGAGCAGGCGCGGACAACTATATCCGCTGGCGGGTGGAAGGGACCGAGGGGATGGCGGAAGGGACCATCGGATGGCCGTCGTATCCCAATGCGGAGCCGAGCACCATTCGTTACACCAGCCGCAGGGCGGGGAAGTGCTGGATGGAGCCGCAGTGGGACGAAGTATGGTTTTCGGATGCGTTTTCCGGGCCGATGGGAGAACTGTTTGATAGCATCAGCGAGGGGCGGCCGCCGCGGATCAGCGGGCGGGACAATCTGAACACCATGGCGTTGGTTGACGCGTGTTACCGGTCCATCGAGCAGCACCGCCCCGTGGAACTGATGGAAATTGAGGAGGAGTGCCTTGAAGCTCGGGCTGATTAATTCCGCCTGGTTCGGTTCCCCGGTCGGTACCGCCGAAGGAGTCCGCCGAACCCGGGAGATTGGGTTCGATACCATCGACATCTTCGCCGATCCGTTGGAAATCGGCATTCGGGAGCGCCGCCTGGTCAAAGACACCTGCCGCGAAGTGGAGCTGCCGGTCGTCTCGGTGGTGTGCGTAGCGCTCGGAATTGCCGATTTCAACGGCCCTGTGCGCCAGTTCCACATCGATCGCGCGAAAAAGCATCTGGAGCTGGCCTACGAGCTCGAAGCGCGCAATCTGCTGCTGGTTTTGGGCGAATACATCTGGCAGCAGGAGGTGATCGCTCCCCCCGATCAATGGAAGTGGGCCGTGGACTCGGTGCGGCGGCTCGGCGAATTTGCCGGCCAGTTGGGCCTCGAAGTGGCCATCGAACTGGAGCCGTTCTCTCTTTCGCTGGTGAACGATCTCCCGAAGATGATCCGGTTCCTCGACGACGTGCGGCATCCCGCCGTGCAGGCCAACCTCGATATTTCGCATCTCGCCCTGGCCCACACCGACCCGAAAGACGTCGCCCGGCTGCGCGGCCGGATCGCGCATGTGCATTTTTCGGATTGCGACGGCAAAAAGCACGGCGATCTGCCGCCCGGCCGCGGAGTGGTGGACTTCCCGCCGTACCTGGCCGCGCTGAAAGATGTAGGCTTCGGCGGTTCCGTCACCATCGAACTGGAGTATTCGCCCGAGCCGGACAAAATTGTCGACTGGGTGCGCGAGGCCTATCGGGAAACCGATCGGCTCATGGCCCGGCAGGGCCTGCGCGATTCGGCCGCGACCCGCTCCGTGACCGGATCGGTGTAGCATGCGCAAACCGCCGGGAATCCATCGCAGGAATTTTCTGGCCGCCTCGCTGGCCGGCGCGGGGCTGAATCTCGACCTGGCGGCGCAATCCGCGGCGGAAGAACCCGAGCCATCCGGAGAATGGTACGAGCGCGCCATGCGCTGGGTGCAAATTATCCTGGTGGAGAACGATCCCGGCCGGTACGACCTGAACTTCTGGCTCGATCTTTTCCAGCGAAGCCACACCACCGGTCTTTGTTTGAGCGCCGGCGGCTGCGTCTGCTATTACCCCACAAAGATTCCGTATCACCATCGCAGCTCCTGGATGAAAGAGGGGGACGACCCGTTTGGCACGTTTGTCGAGGCGTGCCGCAAGCTGGATATGGCAATTGTGGCCAGAACCGATGCCCACTCCATGCTGGACGATGCCGCACAGGCCCATCCCGAATGGGTGGCAGTCGATCGCCAGGGCAACAAGCGTCCTCATTGGGCGATGCCCGGGCGGTGGCTCGCCTGCGCTTATGGCCCCTACAACTTCGAATTCATGACCTCGGTACATCGCGAACTGGTGACCGAGTATCGCATCGATGGACTCTTTGTAAACCGCTGGCAGGGCAACGGGCTGTGCTACTGCGAATCCTGCCGCCGGCTGTTTCATGCATTCAGCGGCAAGGATCTGCCCGTAGGTGTGAACCCGCGCGATCCGGTCTTTAACACTTACGTGGAATGGTCGCAATCGCGCCTGGTGGAGCTATGGAAGCTCTGGGATGGCCTCTTGCGAAGCGTCAACCCGCACGCGCGCTATTTCTCCAATGTCGGGCTGGAGCGCGTCACGGCCAGCCAACTTGCCCCGGTCTATATTTCCGAGCGCCAGACGCGCGGCGGAAACCCGCCCTGGTACAACGGTCAGGGCGCCAAGGAAGTGCGCTCCGTCTTCGGGCGCAAACCTTTCTTCAGCCTTGCCTCCATGGCGCTCACTCCCAGAGATTCGGTCGCCACGGAAGCGGAGCTGCGGATCTGCCTGGTGGACGGCATCGCCAACGGCGGTCGGCCATGGCTCATGAAGACATCCGCCATGGCAGTGGACCGCCGCTGGGTTCCCGCTCTGGAAAAGGTGTACGACTGGCATTGGCGCAATGAAAAATACCTGAGGAACACCGCCGGCATGGCCCGCGTAGGAGTGGTCTATTCCGCCGGCATGCGCGACATTTCCGGCATCACCGGAGCCGCCGGAGGGTGGCGCAATACGGGCGAGGTGCGCTTCGGTCCTCCGCCATCCTACGAACCCGATCTGTATCAAACGGGCATGTATCACGCCCTTGTCGAAGCGCGTATCCCTTTCGACCTGGTGTTCGACCGCCTGCTGGACAAGGAGCACATGGACGCCTACAAGCTCCTCGTGTTCCCCAATCTCACTTCCCTCTCCGACGCGCAATGCGAACGGGTCCGCCAATATGTGGAACGGGGCGGAAGCGTGCTCGCCACGTTCGAAACGTCGCTCGAGGACGAACAGGGAGTCCAGCGGCCCAACTTCGGCCTGAGTGAACTGTTCGGCGTGGCGTTCAATGGCAAAGTGGAAAAGCAGATTTCGAATTCCTACATGGCAATTGAGCGCGCCACGCGGCATCCCATTTTGCGCGGTCTGGAGGATGTCGGCCACCTCGTCAATACCACTCAGCGGGTGGACGTCCGCGCTGTGGCTTCGTTCCCGAACCCTCCGCTGACCAGAATTCCCAGCTATCCCATCGTTCCCCTGGAGGAACTGTTCCCGCGCCAGGTGAACACAGGCATTCCGGAAGTGTTTCTGCGTGAGACCGGCGGCGGGCGGGTGGTCTACTTCCCCGGCGATGTCGACCGCACCTTTTGGCAGGCTATGCTTCCCGATCTGGGCACGCTGCTGCGCAATGCTGTGGCATGGGCGATGAACGAAGAGCAGCCTGTGAAGGTGACCGGTCCGGGCATGGTGGAGGTCATCGGCTGGCGCCAGGAGGGCTCGATGACCGTTCACATCGTCAACCTCACCAACCCCATGATGCTGCGGGCGTCCTTTCGTGAACTGCTGCCCATAGGGGAACAGCGGGTGAGTGTGCGCATCCCCGCTGGAAAGACGCCTCGCGGCGTTCGCCTGTTGGTAGCCGGACGGAGCGTGCCGATGCAATATGCAGACGGCTGGCTCACCTTCACAGTCCCTTCGATTCTGGATCACGAAGTGGCTGCGATCGATTTATAGCCGGAAACGCTATGTGGAAGCTATCTTTGATCGTTTTGGGCGCATCCGCCTGGTTATTCTTCCCGGGTGCGCCGTGCGGCTGGAGTCAGTCCGCCGAGGCCACGTTTGTCCCGCCGAAAAAACCGGTTTCCATCTCGACCCTGCCGCCCTACGACACGCAGCCGGTTCCCATGCCGCTCGCGGAACGGCTGCGCCGCGGTCTGGTCCCCCGCCGCGGCATTTGCAGCATCGGAACCATGGGCGGAACGTTCCTTTCCGGGGACGGGAAGATGATGCTCGATGTGGCGGGCAATCCGCTCGCCGAGCAGGTGATTTTTCATCAGGAGAGTCTGCTGGTTCCCTGGAAACGGCCTTTCGAGGCTCCCAGGATCGGTTACGTTCTGCCGGAGGTCCGCAAGCTGATGCTTGCCGGAAAGTACCGCGAGGGGCTCGAAAAGGCTCTTTGGGCGGCCACCGACGCCGGCATGCCGCCGGGAACGCGGAACCATATGGTGGTGACGCCGTTTTCGATGCGCATCGATATCCCCGCGGCCGGCCGGCCGAAGGACCACCTCCGGACCCTCGATTTCGAAAGCGGCGAAATCAAGGTGGTCTGGACGGACGACCGCGGCGAATGGGTGCGGCGGACATTCGTATCGCGGCCGGATGATGTGGCGGTCCAATACCTCACCGCTCCGCAAGGGCGCACGCTCGATGCCGCTATTTCGATTCAGACCGGGGGTCCAGGGCCGGCCGCGGGCGGCGCCGCCCCGGTGCGCTATGAGCGCGATTTCAACGAGCGCCGCCTGATCGTCGTCGGCCACTTCAGCCCCGATACCGGCAACATCGGGTTTGCGGGCGTCACGCGCATCGTTTCCAACGGCGGAAAGGTGCGCATCGAAAACGGCAAACTTGTCGTCAGCGGAGTGCAGTTCCTGATGCTGCTGACGCGCATCGAGCGCTACCAGGATTACGACCGCTCCCAGGTGGACGCACTGGCGCGCGCTCTCGACGAAATCACTCCCGACTACCACCGCCTGCTGGAGCAGAACCGCCGCGTGCAATCGGCAGTGATGGATCGGGTGTCCATGGATTTCGGCGGCGCAGCCCAGCGAGGCATGTCCACGGAGGAATTGCTCGTCGACCAATACACCAGGCGCGGACTGTCTCCCGCGCTTCTGGAGCAACTCTTCGACATGGGGCGCTACTGGCCGTACGCGCAGGGAACCGGCGAGTTCCCGTCGCTGGTGGGGCAGATGAACATCAACTATAACCTGCAAATCGCCCCTGCTCCCATGGCCGATCTCCCCGAGGTGATGGATACCTACACCAGATGGCTGGAGGGCCTGCTGCCGGATTCCCGCAAGAACGCCGAGAACATTTTCGGCGCACGCGGCGTAGTTTTCTCGATTCATCCCGATGAGCAGCAGGGAGTCCTGGCTCACTGGACCTTTACTTCCCCGCACCTGTACTGGATCTCCGCCGGCGGCTGGGCCTACAGCCCGGTCTGGGATTACTATCTGGTCACGGGCGACCGGGAATTTCTTCGCCGCCACCTGGTTCCGGCGCTGAAGGAACTGGCCCTCTTCTATGAGGACTTTCTGACCGAGACGGATGAGAACGGAAACTACATTTTCGTGCCCTCCTATTCTCCCGAAAACACGCCGCGCAACGCGGACAACACGCCTGCCGTGATCAATGCCGTGATGGATATTTCGGTCTGCAAAGAGGTGCTGACGCACCTGATCCAGGCATCGGAAACTTTGGGTACCGACGCCGGCAGCGTACCCAAATGGAAGGCCATGCTGGCGAAAATGCCGCCTTACCTTCTGGACCGCGACGGTGCACTGAAGGAATGGGCGTGGCCTTCGTTGCAGGAAAATCTGGATCACCGCCACGTGTCGCATCTCTATGGAGTGTGGCCGTCCGACGAAGTGGACCCCGACCGCAGTCCGCAGCTTGCCAGGGCTTATTGGCTGGCGAACCGGAAGCATGCCGAACAGAACTCCGCCGGCCATGGACTGGCGCATCGCGGGCTGGCCGGCGCGCGCCTGAAAGACGACTACATGGTCAACTTCGAGTTGAAGCAGTTCCTGGAGCAAGGCTATATAGGCCCCACGCTGCGCACGTCCCACAATCCCTACCAGGGACCGATGCCGGACGAACAGGGAGCCATTCCCACGCTGCTCATGGAAATGCTGGTGTACTCCCGGCCGGGCGTGATCGAAGTGCTGCCGGCGCTTCCGGAATCGCTGACCCGCGGGAGCGTGAAGGGTATGCTGGCGCGAACATTTGCCCGAGTGGACGAGATGAAGTGGGATATGACCCGGAGGACTGTAGAACTGACTCTCACTTCGCTCCGCCCGCAGGACATCACGCTGATTGTCCGGCACGGAATTGAGTCAGCGGCAGCGCCCCCCGGCGTGCTTGCCGCGCAGCCCAAACCCGGCGCGACCAGGTGCGAGCTGCATTTGCCGCAAGGCAAGCCCGTGAGTTTGCGGCTTCACCTGGGACCCCACCGGCCTTCGGATTGGGTCCGCGCGGTTGCAGCGAATTCCGGGAGCGGGCAATGACGCATCGGTGTTGTCTGGCCGCGGCGTGCGGAGTCCTGATGATGGGCGCCGCAGGAAGTGCCGCGGTGGTTCTGCCCGATGTCTTCGCCGAACACATGGTGCTGCAGCAGGGCGCTCCCATCGCCATCTGGGGCTCGGTGAACGGCCCGGGGGACCAGGTAAGCATACGCTTCGCCTGGCGGACTTACTCGGTGACCGCCGATCGGAACGGACACTTCAAAATCCTGCTTCCGCCAATGAAAGCCGGGGGCCCGTTCGAGCTCACAGTTTCCGATCTCACCTTTGATTCTTTCCAGTTGTTCGATGTTCTCGTAGGCGACGTGTGGCTGTTGTCGCGAGCGCCTGCCACGGAACCAGGGAGCGTTTCTGCGCCATACCAGCCGGTGCTCCAGCCATTCGTTCGCATTTGGCAATCGCAATCCGCGGGACCGTGGGCGATGCCCTCGCCGGAGACGGCGGCCACCTGGTCCGCAACCGCCTATTTCTTCGGACGCCAGTTGTACCAGGACCGGAAAGTTCCGGTTGGCGTGATCGAAGTCCCGCCGGAGCGCCTGGCGTCGCTCGCGCCGTTTTCCGTTCGGGGCCTGATCTCGTTTTCCGAAGGAGCCGCGGCAGACGCAGCGCAAAGCCGGGTCGCCGAATGGCGGAAAGCCTGGGGCCGAACCGATCTGCCGGTGCTTTCGGTGCGGCAAGGGAATGGTTCCGCGGGGACGGCCGGAGTTGTCGTCGTCAACGTGGAAGACATACAGGACGGGCAGGAGGTCGGTGGCCGCCTCGCCGCGGCAGCGCGCGCTCTGGAAACGTCCGCTTCGGGGAAATAGAAGAGGGTTCGGGCGCGTTATCGTGCCGGCCTGCGCTTGAATCTGCGCAGCGCGACGCGCAGCAGCGCGTAGTTGGATGCTCCAACCATAAGGGCGAGGCCGCAGGCCAGAAGACCGGCCGGCCACAAGGCCCGATTCGGAAAGATATCCTGCTGCACGCGGTAAACGCCGATGGCCAGAAACACCAGCCCGCTTACCAGGAAATTCTTCATCTGGCGGGGAATGCTGGCAAAGATAAACACGCAGGCGGTGGCGGGAAGAATCCATTCGAGATTGTGGGCCTCGCGCGGCGTCGCAGCAGTGAAGCTGAGCACGAACAGCGGCGTCATGACGTGGCCGGGAATCGCGAAGCGAAACGATTTCCCAACCATGCGCACCTGCGGAGAGTGAAAGCGGTCGCAAATGCGGTCCAGCAGGAAGTAAACGATTGCGTTCCCGATGAACAGATACTCGACCTGGCCGCGCGTCCATGGCAGGGCGGATTTCAGGCGGTTCGCCCATTGCGCGTCGTAGCCCGCCAAGCCGCTCAGCGCGGCAAACGTGAATGCCACGCCGAAGGGGTAGAAGTAGCGCGAGTCGTCGGGCATTTTGAGGCGCTCGAAAGAAAAGCCCGCGGCCATGAAGAGGGCGGCGCAAGGCAACAAATCGAGATAGAAGCGGCCGGGGTCGTGGTCGAGGCAATCGAGAACACCCAGGCGCAGCAGGGTCGCGAGACACAGCAGCGCGGCCGTCACCGCGTTCATCAGCGAAAACACCGGGGCGCGCGTGAGGCGGCGCAGCCACCAGCAGACCGGCAGGCCGGCAAGCAGCGACCACCAGATCTGCGTGTTGGTGAACTGCTTGGCGAATCCCAGGCGCTCGAACAGCTCGAGTTTGATATTCCCCTGTGTGAAGCCGGCGAAGAGGCGGATCTCTTCGAGCGTCACCAGGGCAGCCACCGGCGTCAACAGACAGAACGCCAGCAGGTAAGCGATCGCCACGCGGTAGTGGCCGCGGCGCCATGTCCGGATCCCGATCCACGCCACCGGCATGACCGCAGCCCAAGCCAGGATCACGGCGGGCGCGCCCTCCAGAGCGGGATACGGGAAGACCATCAGCAGCGCGGCGCCCACGACCAGAACCCAGGCGCCCAGGTACAGGCTGACCTGCGGCAGCGTGAGGCGGCGCACTGCCAGGATCCACGCATCTTCGCGCTCCAGCAGCCTCTCATACCGCTTGCGGATTCCGTCGTGTTCTTCCGCGGACACAATCTGGTCGTGCTGCCAGCTATCCAGATCGCGGAGATGCTCTTTGACTTTGCCGGAAATCAGCCGGGTGTAGGCGCCGGGTTCCGCCAAGACCGGCTCCTGCGCCAGGAAACGGCCCAGATCGTCGGCCATCTCGCGCGCCGAAGCATAGCGCGCCGCCGGGTCCTTCTCCAGGGCCTTGAGGCAGATGTTTTGCAGGTCGCGGGGAATTGCCGGATTGAGACGGCGCGGCAACGCGGGGTCCTCTTCGCGGATATGCCGCAGCAGCTCGTTCAGGTCGGCGCTTCGAAACGGCAGCTCCCCCGTCAGCACTTCATACAACACCGCGCCGAGTGAGAATACGTCGCAGCGGACATCCAGCTTTCCGGCGAGGGTCTGCTCCGGAGAGAGATATTCCGGCGTGCCCACCACCTCGCCCGACCGCGACAGGCGCTCCGTCACGCCCGTATCCAGGGCCAGTCCGAAATCCAGGAGCCGCGGCTCCAGATCGGTTCCCACCAGAATGTTGGCCGGTTTGAGGTCGCGGTGAAGCATGCCCTGTTCATGGAGGAACTGCACGCCGAGGACGACTTTGCGGACCAGTTCGGCACGCTGCTCGAAGGTCAAGGGCTCCGCGGCGCGGGTGAGCGGAGCGCCCTCAATATACTCCATGACGAAATGCGGCGGCTCGTCCGCGGGGCCCAGGCTGTAGATGCGGGCAATGTTTGGGTGGGTAACCCGCGCCATCGCGCGTGCTTCTCCCATGAAGCGGGCGCGCAGCGCGGCATCGTCGGCGTAGCGCTCGGCCAGGGTCTTGATGGCTACTTTCCTGCCCAGCGCGTCGTCTATGGCGAGCAGGACGCGGCCCATGCCGCCGGCGCCGATTTCAAGGAGAATCTTGTGTCCGGAGAGTCGCTCCGGCAGTGCCGCGGCATCGACTACGCGGTCGATATCGGCCAGCGCGGCAAGATCCTCGCGCAGTTCAGGGTGCGTCGTGTGGCGCGCCTTCTCATCGACCATGCGCGCAAAAGCCTCCGCAAGCTGCTGTTCGCGTTCGTCATCCGTCATGCGGCCGCCTCTCGCACAGCACGGAACCGCTTGACGGCACGGTGCAGCAGCAAGGCGACAGCCTCGCGAGATTTGCCCAGCCGGCAGGCAATTTCCGCGGTGGTCAGGTCTTCGATCTTTGCCATGAGAATGATTTGCCGGTAATCGTCCGGCAGCGCGCTCAACTGCCCGATGAGGCGCTCCACCGCTTCTTGCTGCGCGAACAGCCGGCTGGGCGTCAGGCAATCGGCCGGCTCCGGTCCCAGGGGATTGCTGGCGGAACGCAGCGGCACCTCTGTGCCGTCGCGGCGCGCGCGCCCCTGGTAGCGGACGCGGTCGATGATCACATGGTCGGCGATCGCGGAAAGCCAGCGCAAGAAGCTGCCGGGCGACTCGTAGGAGAATCGGTCGAGATCGCGAAACGCGCGCAGCATGGTTTCCTGCACGACGTCCTCGACTTCGGAGAAGCGCCGCGCGCGCGGGCTCAGCTTGAAGTGAACCAGCACCGCAAGCCGGCGGCGGTACATCTCGAACGCCCGCGACAGGGCTTCCTGGTCGCCGGCACGCGCTTGCTCCAAAAGAGTAAACGTGGTGGTGGATTCCATCACACGCCCACATCATAGCCGCAGACGAGGGCGAAATCCAGCCGGGACGGGCCTTTTGCGCAGGCCCTGGCCCAGCGGGAAGAAAATTGCGGGGCCGGTGCAATTCTGCGCTTGCCGCGACGCTGTTCCCTGGTGAGAGGTGATTATGAAATGGATGGCAACGGTTCTGGCGACTTCGGCGGCGGCCCTGCTGACGGGCTGCGCGCCGGTGCTCTCGGTGAATCCCCTGTACACGGACACCAGCTCCGTGAAGGAGCCCGCCGTGGCGGGTATCTGGGAAGATGTTGACGGCTCGGAGACCTGGGTGGTTCGAGATGCCGGTGACAACGGCTACTCCCTGGTGGTAGCCCCGGTAAAGGAAAACGACGCCGTTCAGGTTTATGATGTGCGGCTTGTGCGAGTGGGAGGATTGCTCTTTGCGGACGGCACCTTGCGGCGGGAGAGCGATATCGCGGGCCACCTGCTGGCATCGGTCTCGGTTGAGGGCGACAATCTTCGGGTAGCGCTGCCGGACGCCGAATGGTTGAAGAAAGAAAGGCCGGACTTTCCGCTGCCCGCGCACACTTCCAATGGCGACCCGCTGGTCTTCACCGCAACCACCGCGGAGGTGCAGCTTTTCATGACGAAGTGCGCTGGAATGCCCGGCTGCCTGGGCGAGCCGGCGACTTTTCACAGGGTGAAGTAGGCAGGAATATTGCATCGGTTTGGCCGATGATCTTCCGGCGAATCCATCTATTTGACTTGCAATTTGCGGCTCGGCTACGATAGCCTCGGAATGCGTCGGATCCTGTTCAATCTGCATTTGTGGACGGCGATGATCGCCGGGGTGGTGTTGATCCTGCTGGGCGCGACCGGCGCCATCCTGGCCTTCGAGGAGCCCATTGACCACGCCCTGAATCCAGCTCTTTTCGATGTGCAGCCGCAGGGCTCGCCCATGCCGGCAAGCGGCATACTGGCACTTCTGCACAAGACCTATCCGCGCAAGCGCGTGACCATGCTGATGTTCAGCAAAGCGCCGGACCTCTCCACCATGGCTGTGATGAGAGGCGTGGGTTCGGTTTACATCGATCCGTACACCGGCCGGATTCTGGGGACGCGCAACAATCACTACTTCACGCAGACGGTTCATCAGCTTCACATTCGACTGCTCATGGGAAACACCGGATCCACCATTCTTGGCGTTGGCGGCATCGTGCTGGTGTTTCTGACACTCAGCGGGCTTTACTTGTGGTGGCCGTTGAAACGGGTGACGGTGGCCGGGCGAAAGTCATGGCGCCGGTTTAACTTCGATCTGCACCACGCGGTGGGATTCTATTCCTCGGTTTTCCTGTTGATCCTGTCGTTCACCGGGGTGATGATCGCTTTCTCCGAATACACGGCGCCGGCCATGTACAAAGTGACGCACTCGGAACCGGCCGACCTGGAGAACGAGTCGACGCCGGTGGAGGGCGCGCGGCCAATCTCCCCCGACCAGGCCGTGTCAGCCGCGGCGGCCGCGCTTCCCGGTGCGAGCCCGGTCAGCCTGATGCCGCCCGCCGGAGCGGATGGATCTTATCGGGTGGCCCTGCACTTTCCGGAAGACCGCACGCCGGGTGGCCGGAGTGAGGTTTACGTGGATCAGTTCAGCGGCGCTGTGCTTTCCGTAGAGAGTTCGCGCACTGCCCCGGCCGGGACCCGGCTGGTGAACCTCAATCGTGCGCTGCACACCGGCGATATCGGCGGCCTGCCCACCAAGATTCTGGCATGCCTCGTGAGCCTGGCGGTGATGGTGCAGGCGTTCACCGGCGTCGTGATGTGGTGGAAACGAAGCACGCCCGCGAAGCGCGCTGTGCTGAGGCCGGAGAAGGAACTGGTCAGCTAAAAAGGGCGCACGGTCAGGGGCGCTCGTCCCAGCGCAGGATCGCCAGAAGCACCTTCTCGATGCCCTTCGCCGAGCCCGCGGGAGCGAACCATTCCTCGAGGGAATGCAGGTTGCCCGCGCCGCCGCCGCCATCGACCGTAATCGACGGAATGCCCGCGCTGGCCGCGGCGTTCGAATCGGTGCTGCCGGCGCGCAAAACCGGCTTGCCGAGGCCCACCGCTTCCGCCGCATACGTCATCGCTTCTACCAGAGGAGTGTTATTGGAATTCGCAATGGCATGGCGAAGGCCGATCTGCTTGGCGTCGACCGTCAGCTTGGTGCCGGATTCCGCGCGAAAACCGTTTTCCTCAGCCGCCCCGCGATGCACCAGCGAGAGGAAAGTCTGCTCCAACCGTACCAATTCCTGTTCGTCTTCCGAGCGCATGTCGAATTCGAACCAGACTTCAAAGGGAATCGAGTTGACGGAAGTGCCGCCGCCGATTCTACCCACGTTGTACGTCGTTTTTGGATTGGCGGGCACCTGCATGTTCGCCAGCAGCGCGATGATGCGGCCGAGCGCATGGGCGGGATTGACGCGCCCGAAGTTCAAAAAACTGTGGCCGCCGGGTCCTGAGATGGTCACCCGATACCGGCGGCTGCCGATTTCGCGGTGGAAGATGCAGTTGGTGCCGTCGCCATCGATCGAGATGAAAGCATCGATCTGGCCGCTGTACCGCCCTTCGCCGACCAGGTACTTGATGCCGCGCAGATTCCCAATGCCTTCCTCGCCGACATCGGCTACAAAGAGCAGAGAGTGCCGGGTGCGGATGTGGGCCTCATCGAGAGCTTCGGCGAGGGAAATGATTACGGCCAGGCCGCGCGAATCGTCTACCAGGCCTGGGCCGTTCAGACGTTCTCCGGCATGCTTCACCTTCACATCGGTTCCGGGAGGGAAGACGGTATCGAGGTGGGCGGCGATCGCCAGGGCGCGTGGAGAAGCGCCCTGACGCCAGCCGAGGACGTTTCCGGCGGGGTCGATCTCTACGCGATCCAGGTGAACGCGGCGGAACTCGGCCGCGATTGCCGCGGCTCGCTGCTGTTCCTGGAATGGAGGCGCGGGAATTTCGGCAATTTTTGTCTGCAGCGCAACCTGAGCGTTTTCGTGTGCGCCGATAAAATCCAGAGCTTGCCGAACGTCGCCGCGCGTCATCAGGTTATCTGCCGCAAACCCGCATCCGAAACTGAAGACGGCTAAAATGGCTGCGCGTTTTGCGGATCGCAAGTCACCTCTCCTGCCCGAACCGGCGTCATCAAAAGACCATTTTCATCGACAACTGTATCGAACGGGGCCCGCCGATCTGGTACAGGGGATTAAAGGCCGGGACGCCGCCGCTGCTGGCCAAGGCATTATCCAACATCGTGTTCGTTTTTCCAAACGCCGCGTTGGCGACATTCAGCGAGGTGGCGCCGGGCGCGAAGGCGAAGGCCGGATGATTGAGCAGATTGAACAGATCGGCGCGGAACTGCAGCTTGAATCTTTCGGTAATGGGAAACTCGCGGCGCAAGGTGAAATCAAGCTCGTTCCATCCATATCCACGCAGCGCGTTGCGGCCGAGATTTCCTTGAGCAGGTGTCTGACAGATGCCTGTCGCGGCGCATGTGGACAGCGGCCGTGTGAAAGCCGCCGGAATCCCCGCGGCCAGAGACGCTTTGGAGTCCGGGTTCAACGCCCAGCCGCCGGGGCACGGCGATCCATAAGCCTGGGCGCACTGTTGCCCGTAGAGGTAAACCGGCCCTCCGGTCAAGTCGGGCCGGGCGTTCACTTTGATGTTCGGGTACAGGCCGGTGAAATAAGCATTCCCATCGATGAGGTTAACCGGCGGGGCGCTGCGCGCACGGAAAATAATGTCGCTTCCCCAGTGGCCCAGCACAGCGTTCGCAACGCGGCCCATCTGGAGGGCCGGCATAGTGTAGTTCAGCGCGGCCTGGAACGAGTTGCGGATATCGAAATCCGAAGAACCCCGGTTGGCGATTACCGGTGCAATGCCGGGATAGGGAATGGTTACGTTGTCGGCCGACCCGTCATCAATCGAATGGGACCAGACGTAAGACGCCATCGCAGTAATCCCGGAGGAAAACCGATGATTGAACAGTGCCTGAAGCGAGTGGTAGCTGGACTGTCCGCCGTTGGTGAACGCCTCGAATCCCAGCGGCAGGTTCGCTCCGGACGCGGTATTCGCGGGCGCCGGGGGGTAGGCAAACGTCAGGAACTGGTTGCGCCCGATCGCTCCCGCATACGTAACGGTCAGCGTCTGATTCGTGCCGAGGTCTTGCTCCAGCGCGACGTTCACCTGATAGACGTACGGCAGACGCAGATGCGGATCGGAGACGACTTCCATGGGAAAGGGCGGGTTGTTATTCGCCGGTGGAGGCGTTTCTTCGGCCAGTGTCGCCGGGAACTGGCCGAGAGGCGGATACTGCCCTGTGGCCGCATAAGTCGCCGTGCCGCCGCTGATCGTGCTCAGGCAGCAGACGGTGTCGCCGGTGGTGTCGTAGAAAATGCCCCACCCCGCTCGAATCACCCTGCCCCACCGGGGATCCTTGGAAAGCTGCCAGGCAAGGCCGATCCGCGGCGCAAAGGCAGAGTACTGGTTGTGATAGACGGGAGTCCCGAAGGGAGCAATTACGGTTGCGCCCAGGTTGTTCTCCTGAAGCTGATTCAGCGCCAGGAACGGTACACTCGTCAGGTTTCCCGGAGCCGGGTTGTCATCCCAGCGTAGTCCGTAAGTCAGGGTTATGTTCGGAGTAATTTTCCAGGAGTCCTGCCAGTATAAGCTGTAGTTGTAGTAGGCTGCGATCCAATTGGCATTGACGGCCGACGCGTAAGTGTCGGGAGCTCCTTTGACCAACGATGCCGTCGTAGCAAAAGTATAATTCTGCTGGTACACGGCGCGCGTCTGCACCGGAGTAAGACGCCGAACGTCCACCCCGAACTTCATCTGGTGCGATCCTTTGTTCCAGCTTACGGCATCAATGTAGTTATACTGACTGGACTCGTTCTTCGTCTCCAGGCCGGTCCGCCATTCCGTACCGGGCGTGAGAATGAAGAAAATTCTTGAGTTGTCGACACTTACGGGACTCGCGCCCGGCAGCGAGATCGACGATGGGAACAACTGTGCGTTCGGAACCGCGACCGCTCCTCCGAATGAATCCACGGCGCTCGTCGCGTATCCAGTTACAAAGGTGTAGTTGAAGTGAAAGTCGTTTACCAGCGTCGGGTTGACGATGTAAGTGGCGCCGGCCGTGGCGGAGGAGGTGTTGAATTGCTGGGTCATCAGCGACGTAAAAGTCCCGCGGTTCGTCGACGTTGACGGCGCGTAATTGCCGCGCGCGAAGAAAGTAAGTTTGCTGGTGGCGTTATAGTCGACGCGCAGACTGGAGGCGTTCAGGCTGTTGAGTCCCGGATAGCCTTCACAAAACGGCGAAAGATACGGGTCGGCGCTGTTCGCTAAAACTCCAGGGCAGCCGCCCTGCGTGGGCTTGGGGAAGGCATTGAGATAGGGGATGACGGAACTTACAGCCGGAGCACTTCCGGTAGGACATGGCCCGTCTCCTCGCGCGCAGTCCGAAGGTACATACTGGTTCACCTGGGCCGGCACAGTCAGACGGAGACCTTCGTAAGATCCGAAGAAGAAGAGTTTGTCTTTGATGATCGGTCCGCCCAGGACACCGCCGAAATCATTTTGCCGCTCGGCCGGATGAGCCGCGCCTCTGGCGTTCAGGAACCAGTCATTGGCATCGAGGTCATTATTGCGGAAGTAATCGAACACATCGCCGTGAAACTGGTTGGTCCCCGAGCGCGTGATGATGGAGATCTGCCCGCCGGGAGTACGACCGTATTCGGGCGCGAATGTCGAGGTCTGAACCTTGAACTCCTCCATGGCGTCCAGCGAGACGAGGTTGTTGAAGCCGCCGCCCGCCGTGGGCTGCACGCCCGAACCGGCTGAGCCCGCCAAAGTGCTGCCGCCGCTCGCAACCCCCACGTTTGCGCTGACGCCGTCGAGGGTGAAGTAGTTCGAGTCGGTCCTCTGCCCGTTGATGCTGAATTGCCCGGGGGCGCCGGACGATGCGGCGGCGACCACCACGCCAGGAGTCAGGGTGATGAGGGATTGGAAACTTCGGCCGTTCAGGGGCATATTGGCGACGAAGTCATGGTTCACCACGGTACCGACGCTGGCATCGGACGTATTCACCAGGTCGGCGGCGCCGGTGACGTTCACCGTCTCTGTAGTCGCCCCCACTGCCAATTGAAAGTCGACGGTGACGCGGTCGCTCACATGCAGGTCCAGATCTTTTCGGACGCTGGTCTGGAAGCCCTGGCGCTTTACTTCGATCTCATATTTTCCGGGTAGTAGTTCGGGAAACTCGTAGATGCCGGAGGCGTTGGTGACCGTGGATTGCCGGGTGCGGGTTTCGACTCTGGTTGCCGTGACAACGGCGCCGGGGATCACAGCCTTTGCGGGATCGGTAATGGTCCCGCTCAAAACCGCGTTCTGCGCGAATAGACAGCCGGAAAAAAGCACCGCAAAAAGGCATGAGCTTATGGGTCGCATTATTTCCCTCTTCGATCGTGCTCAACGGAGAGTCTACTGGAGTTTAGAACGGCGGTCCGGTGCTGTCAAATCGATTATTCCTTAAGCATCTTATCGCCGTGACCGATCAGCTTGGTTCTGCGGAGTGCTTGCGGACGAGGCTGGCGCGGGGACTAAAGTTCTTTCATCATCCGCCAGTGGACTACCGCTTCGAACTCGGTGCTGGCTCTTCCGCCCTGAACATAGTAATGCTTCTTATAGAACGGAACGGCGCTTTCCCGGGCGTTCAACACAACGCGCCTGGCGCCCTGGGCACGGGCATGCGCCTCCAGTTTTTCGAGAATGAGGCTGCCGATACCGGCGCGGGCACGGTCGGACTCCACCGCCATATAGCGCACCTGCGCCTCTTCGGGGGAATTGAAGTGCAGGCGCCCTACCCCCACCAGCAGGGTGCCGCCTTCCAGGGCCATCAGATGAAACGCGTCACGCTCGTGGCCGTCGGTTGCGCTCTCGCGCGATTGCGTCCACGGCTCGCGCAGAATGCGCCACCGAAGGTCGTAGTAGAGGCGGAACTCCTCCTCCGTCTTCGGCTGGCGCAGTTCTATGGGCATTCAATTTTCAATTGTAGCGCCGCCGCGTTGTTGGACCCGGCGAAAATCGGCCGCTCCTAAGTCGCGGGCGCCAGGACGGATGCGAGGTGTTCGACCATCTTGTCGGTTGCTTTGAGCCCGCTGCCGGTAAGCATGACGGCAACTCGTTCCCCGTCGCGGATGACTCCGCCGGCGATCAATTGCGCCATGGCTGCCGGCGCCGCAGCCGCCGTCGGTTCCACATAGACGCCCTGGCGGCCGAGGCTCTCCAGCGTCGCCCACAATGCGTCGTCGGTGACCGTTACCACCGCTCCCCGGGAATCGCGGATAGCCTGCAGGATACTCTTGCCGCGCACCGGCCTCGCCACGGAGATTCCTTCCGCCGCGGTTTGCTTCTTGGGGCTTTCCGATACGTCGGGCCGGCCGGCCTTCCACGCGCGATAGATGGGATCGCAATTCGCCGACTGCACGGCGCAAAGGCGCGGGACGGCCGCGATGAACCCGGCACGGAACAGTTCCAGAAACCCGAGGTACAAGCCAAGCAGAAGTCCGCCGCCTCCGGCCGGGGCGACCACCCAATCCGGCGGTTCCCAGGAGTACTGTTCGGCCAGCTCGTAAGCCGCGGTCTTCATACCCGCCAGAAAATACGGACTCCAGTTATGGCTGGCATAAAAGATCCCGCCGGCTGCCTCCCAGGCGGCTTGCGCGGTATCTTCGCGCGTGCCGGGGATCTTCACCAGGGCCGCGCCATAAGACGAAATCTGCGCCGCCTTGCCCGCGGATGCGCTTTCCGGGATGAAGATGTTGGCGCGAATCTGCGCCAGGGCAGCATATGCCGCGATAGATGCTCCGGCATTCCCGGAAGAGTCCTCGAGAATTTCCTCGATGCCCCATTCCTTCAGTTTGCTGAGCATCACGGAACTGCCGCGGTCTTTATAGGAGCCGGTCGGACAGAGGTAATCCAGCTTGAAAGATACGGGGAAGCCATCGAGCCGCGCGTTAATCAGAGGCGTGGAACCTTCGCCGAGAGAGACAGTATTTGCGGGGTCTTCGATTCCCAGGGTTTCCCGGTACCGCCAGATGCCCTGCGGACGCCCGCTGAGCTCCTCCTTTGAAAACATTCCCGGAGAATTCAGCAGAAGATATCCGCCGCAGGAGTTACATCGCCAGATAGGCTCCGCGGCGGAGAATATATGATTACATTTTGAACACACCAGCATAGGGCCTGATTCACTTACCGCTTCTTATTATGGATGGCAGATCCACTTCAGGCAAATACACATTTGCGGCGCGAACCTATCGGTTCTCCCGATTAACAAAGAGAGACCTGCGGACGATTTCTCGCGGCGTGCCCTTTGTTGCGGAAGTGCGCCTGCAGCATGTCGACCATGGCGGTGGCTGCGGGGCGGAGTCCTCGCGGACGCGGATAGACCACCGCCAGGGAACGGCTCAGTTCCTTCCGCGGGATGGGAAAGACGCGCAGGCCCTGCAGCGCCCGCGCGTCCTGAAATGCGCTGTTCGGCAGAATCGAGATGCCCAGCCCGCGCGCAACCATGGCTTTAATGGCTTCCGTTTCCGCAAGTTCGATGGCCACACGCGGCGTGATCCGTTGTTTGAACAGATACCGGTCCACCAGTTTGCGGGTATTCTGGCCCTGGCGGTGCAGAATGAAGCGTTCTCCCGCCAGGTCTGAAACGCGCAGGTGGTGTTCTCTCGCCAGAGGATGGGCTGCGGACATGACGCCGACAAACGACTCATCGAAGAGAACGATTTTTTCCAGCGCCGGGGAACTGAGGGGCAGCACGACGAGCGCCAGGTCCAGTGGGCCGGCCAGAATATTGGAGGCGATATCCTGAATCGTGCCGCCGGTGATATTCAATTCCACGTTCGGATACCGGGTCGTGTAATCCTTGAGGATTTCCGGCAGGTGGTAGAGCAGGGTCGTGGAAGCGCACCCGAACGAGAGCTTTCCGCAGTACGGGTCGCGCACCGTGCGCACGGCCGTTTCGGCTTCCTCCAGCATCTGAAAGATGTCGCGCCCGTATTGCAGCAGGCTTTCTCCCGCGGGAGTCATCGCGACATTCCGCCGGTCGCGGCTGAAGAGCTGGACCTTTAACGCCTCCTCGAGCTCGCGAATGTGCTGGCTGACCGTGGATTGCGAGATAAACAGAGTGTGGCTGGCGCGCGTAAAACTCTTGGTGTCCGCTACAGCCCGAAAAACTTCGAGCTGGCGAAAACTGATCGGCATAAGCAACTATTATACCGATAAGACGGGCAGTCGCTCATCGGTCAGAACCGATCGAGGTTTCCGCGCCCGGCCGCGCCGCTTCCGCATTTCCGGCCACGAACCGCTCGAACCAGTAAATCTGCCACTCGAGCACCTCCACGGCATGTTTCGGTTCGGTGCGCAGGCTGTGCGGCTCGTGCGGAAAGATCACCAGTTCGCTCGGAACGCCGAAGTGCGAGAGCGCGCGAAAGAACTCTTCACCCTGGCTGAGCGGCACGCGCTGGTCGGCGTCGCCATGCAGGATCAGCGTGGGAGTCTTTACGCGGCCGGCGTTGCGGATGGGCGAGTACTTCCAGTAAAGGTCGAAATTCTTCCAGAGATCGCCTCCGAAATCGCGCTCGTGCCCGTAAAAAGCATCGCGGGTGCCTTCGACGCTGATCAGGTCCGAGATCCCGCTCAGAGTGACCGCGCCCCGGAAGCGGTCGGTCTGGCCGACGATCCAATCGGTCATGAACCCGCCGAAGCTTTGACCGGTGACGCCGAGGCGGTGGGCATCGATCCAGGGATATTTGTGCAGAGCCGCATCGACGCCCGCCATGATGTCGTCATACGCTTTGCCGCCCCACTGGAGTTCGACGCCGCGTTGAAAGGCCTCGCCGTATCCCGAAGAGCCGCGAGGGTTCGTCATCAACACCGCCCAGCCGCGCGCCGCATAGGCTTCGGCCTCCAGGTTCCAGTTGATGCCATACATGCCGTTGGGCCCGCCGTGAATCATCAGGATCATGGGGTAAGAGGCGCCGGGCCGCCATCCTACGGGCTTCACAAAAAAGCCTTCGATATCCCATCCGTCCGCGCCTTTGTAGGGCAGACGCTCGATGGGCTGAACGTCGATATCGGGCAGCCATTTCTCGCACAGATTCGTTATCTGCGCCGCATGCCCGGCCTGTAGATCGGCGGTATAAAGATCGGCCGGATGGCTGTAATTAGCGCCCATATAGACGAGTTTTCCGGAGGCGTCGTTGACATTCATGGCGGTGATATCGATTCCGGATGTCAATTGGGACGCTCTCCCCGTACCGGGATCCAGAAGAAACAGGGGGTCTTCGCCGCGATCCGCGCCGGTGAAATAGATGCCGTCTTTCGCCCACTGGATCGCGTGCGGGTAAGTGACGGTTTGACTGGCGAGCCGATACTTTCCGCCGTCGACCGGAGAGATCCAGATTTTCGGGATGGCGGCTTCGTCCGAACTGCCGATGTATGCCAGACTCCGCCCGTCGGGCGACCAGCAGGGCGTTTCGAGAGCCGTTCCCGGAGCCATGAGACGCACGGGCCTGCCCCCGGTGGCAGGGACCACATTGAGCTCGGAGCCTTGAAGCACCGGCGTGTCGGTGGGTTGCGTCACGTAACTGATGCGCTTTCCGTCGGGCGACCATTGCGGCGCGGAATCGTTGCTGCGATCGCCGAACGTGATTTGCTTCGACGCACCTGTGGCCACATCCACGGTCCACAAATGATCGCGCCGGTCATCGAAGAACCCTTTTCCATCGAACTTATAGGCGGGAGTGGTGTAAACGCGGAAATCGGCCGGTTCCTGTCCGCGGGGAAGGGAATCCTCCGGCCCGATCTTGCTGATGCACACGATGCGCCGGCCATCGGGCGACCATTGAAAGGCGCTGGCGCCGTTCTTCAAATCCGTGACCCGCCGCGCTTCACCGCCGCTCATGGAAAGGACATACACCTGCGCTCTCTGCAGTGTTCCGGTGCGCGGATCGTGCCGCGCCGAAAGAAACGCGAGCCAGCGTCCGTCCGGACTCCAGCGCGGCGAGGTGGAACTCTCGGCATCGGTGACAGCGCGAGCCGCGCGAGGCTCCTCCATCGAGGCCACCCAGATCTCGGTGACGCGGCGGTTCTGTCTCCGGTCGATGCCGGTTACCGTATACGCCACCAGTTTTCCGTCGGCCGAGATGTGCGGGTCGCCGGCGGTTTCGAGCGAGTAGAAATCGGCGGCGGAGATGCCGCGCTTGGGCGTTCCCTCGGCGCCGTACAGAGACGCCGCCAGAATCGCGTAGACGGCGCAGGCCGTGGCGAACCGCGTCCGTGTGCCGGCGGATCGGAATCCTACGATACGTTGGTGGGGGCCGGACGAAAATCGCAAACGATTGCTCCTTCCTTCATCACTAGCAGAGGATTGCGAAGATGGCCGAGGTCCTCGAGAGGATTCCCGGCGAGCAGCAGGAGATCCGCGAGGCAGCCGCTTTCAATACGACCGAGCAGCGGCAGGTTCAGATAGCGGGCGCTATCCGACGTGGCGCAGCGAAGTGCCTGCGGGGCAGACATCCCGGCTTCGACGTACTCCAGCATCTCATCGATCAGCGAATCGAACGGCGTGTTCGCCACTCCGCAATCCGTGCCGGCCAGGATTCGCACGCCCGCCTCGCGGAATCGCGCGGTGTGCTGCTTTCGCGATTCCAGACGCTCGACGGCGGCATGGTCGTCGCCGTTCTGCGAGCCCGACAAACGGATGGTCTGGGCAATGCGAATTCCGGAGATCGCCGTTGGGCTCACCACGACTCCGTTGTCCCGCATGCGCGCCGCAATCTGCGGGTCGAACCGGGTTGAGCCGTCGGGGCACACGAAACCGGCGTGCTCGATGATATCCACTCCCGTGTCCAGGGCTCTCACGATGCTTTCCGCGGCATGACAGTGCGCGGACACGTGCAGACCGTTGGCGTGGGCAGCCGTGACCGCTTCGCGCATGATCTCCGGCGCAAGGTCGGCCTCGCTGGGACGTGTGCCCGGAGTGAGGCCGCCTCCGGAGGCGATCAGTTTGACCAGCGCCGCGCCTTGTCTCGCCTGGCTGTCCACAGCGCGCCGGACTTCGGCCGGCGTCGAGACCTCAATGCCGAAGAAATGGCAGTGGCCCGCCGGCCGGGTCAGCGGCGAACCGGCGGCCAGAATTCTTGGCCCGGGATACTCACCCCGCTCCACGGCCTGCTGAAAGCCGAATAAGAGAGCGGCAGGGCCTCCGCAATCGCGAACGGTTGTGATCCCCGCATTGAGCGCCAGGGCGGCATTGCGGGCCGCCGTTTTGAGCTTGGCCGCGTCATCGGTCTCGAGAAAGGCGGCGCGCGGTGAGGGTCCGGCATCGAGGAACAGATGCACGTGCCCGTCGATCAACCCGGGGCAGACGTAAGCGCCGCATGCATCAATCACGCGGCTGTGCACGCCGGCCGCGGGCGAAGAACCGTTCGTCAGCGACTCAATACGCCCCCCGCACACGTTGATGCTCATTCCCCGGCGGGCAAGGCCCCCATCGACATCTATTACCGTGGCGTTGACGATCGACGAGGATTGTTCCATGAGTGCGAGCCGGCGAGAAAATTCAAATGTTATTGTACGAGGCGGTCGAAATCAAACACAAATCGATATTCCTCCTCCGGAAAGATCGGTTCTACCGATAAAACTGCACGGCAGTCCAATAGCTATGGCCGATACGTGGTTCCGGGGAATATCGATTTGACATATCACGCGGCGGGACAGGATACTGCGGTTTTGAGCGGGTATCTTTATGCTGAAACGGTTTGGATACGGATTGTTCACCGCGATTGTCGTGCTGGCGGCAACTCCCGGACGGCTGGATTTGAGCGCGCTGAAGTGGCGCAACATCGGCCCGAACCGCGGCGGGCGCTCGCAGGCGGCAGCGGGCAGTTCCCGGCGGCCGCTCGAATACTATTTCGGCGCCACCGGCGGCGGGCTGTGGAAGACGACCAACGGCGGCACCACCTGGTTTCCGGTCACTGACGGGCAGATCCACAGTTCTTCGGTGGGTGCGGTTGCGATTTCGGAGTCGAACCCCGACATCGTGTACATCGGAATGGGTGAAACCGAACTCCGCAGCAGCGTGATGCAAGGCGACGGTGTTTACAAGACCACCGATGGCGGCAAAACGTGGAAGCACATGGGGCTGGCTGACACGCAGGCGATATCCCGCATTCGCATCGATCCCACCAATCCCGATGTCGTCTATGTTGCGGCACTGGGGCATCCCTTCGGACCGAATGCGCAGCGCGGCATTTTCCGCTCCCGCGACGGCGGAGCCACCTGGAAGCGTATTCTGTTTCGCAACGATCACTCGGGCGCCATCGATCTTGCCATGGACCCGCACAATCCCCGTGTTCTGTTCGCGACCACTTGGGATGTCTATCGCTCGCCGTGGATGCTTTCCAGCGGAGGACCCGGCAGCGGCATCTTCAAAAGTACTGATGGCGGCGATACCTGGACCGAGATTACCCGCAATCCCGGAATGCCGAAAGGGATCATCGGCAAGATCACGGTGAGCATTTCCGGCGCCGATTCGAACCGTGTGTACGCCATGGTGGAAGCCGATGACGGCGGGCTGTTTCAATCCAACGATGCCGGCCAGACGTGGACCCGCGTCAACGCCGACCGTAACATCCGGCAGCGGGCCTTTTATTTCTCGCGCATCCTGGCCGACCCGAATCATCGCGATACCGTCTACGCCATGAACGTGGAGTTTTATCGCTCCGATGACGGCGGCAAAACGTTCCAACTCATGCACACGTCCCATCCGGATCACCACGATCTCTGGATCGCGCCGAATGATTCCCGCCGCATGATCGCGAGCGACGATGGCGGCGCCTCCGTTTCCACCGACGGGGGCCAGACGTGGACCGCCGAGCACTATCCCACCGGCCAGTTCTATCACGTCGTCACGACCGTGGACGTACCGTATCACGTTTGCGGATCGCAACAGGACGACGGCACCGCGTGCGTGCCGAGCAGCGACGATACAAACAGGCACAACCCCGCGGCAGCACCGGGAGACTGGTTCTACAGCGTTGCCGGCGGCGAGGCGGGCTACGTTGCCGCGGATCCGAAAAATGCCGACATCTTTTTCGGCGGCGACCAGGCCGGGATCATCACGCGATACAACCGAAGCACCGGCGAAACACGCTCCGTTACCGTCTTCCCGTGGTTCTTCTCCGGAATGCCCGCCAGCGCGCTCAAAGACCGCTGGCAGTGGACCTTCCCGATCGTCTTCTCGCCGGTGGATCCGAATGTTCTCTATACCTCTTCGCAGCACCTCTGGAAGACCACGAGCCAGGGCCAGCGCTGGGAGCAGATCAGCCCTGATCTGACTCGAAACGACTACAAGACGCTGGGGGATTCGGGCGGGCCCATTACCAAAGACCAGAACGGCCCGGAGATTTACGGGACCATTTTTTCGATTGCCCCGTCGCGCCACGACGTGAGCACGATCTGGACCGGTTCGGACGATGGATTGGTTCACCTCACCCGCGATGGAGGAAAGACGTGGCAGAACGTAACGCCGCCGGGGATGCTGGAATACACCCGCATCAGCCTGATTGAGGCATCGACGCACGATCCCGGCGGCGCCTACATCGCCGCGCGCCGCAATCAACTCGACGACCGCCGGCCCTACGTCTACCGCACGCATGATTACGGTAAGACGTGGACCAAAATTATCGACGGGCTTCCCGACGACGATTTCGCGCAGGCGATCCGCGAGGACAGCGTCCGCGCCGGGCTGCTGTATCTGGGAACCGAGCACGGGATCTATTATTCTCCAGACGATGGCGACCACTGGCAGTCGCTCCAGTTGAACCTGCCCGATACACAGGTTGCAGATATCGCAGTGGAGAAACACGATCTGGTGATTGCCACCCACGGGCGTTCTTTCTATGTGCTGGACGATATCGATCTCCTGCGGCAGTTCACGCCGCAGGTCGAAAGCCGGAGCTTCTACCTGTTTGCGCCGGAGCCCGCGGTGCGCCCGCTACGCAACGCGGTAATCGACTACTATCTGAGTGCCCCGGCGGCGAAAGTTGTCCTCGAGATCCTCGATGCTCACGGACAGGTGGTGCGAACGTTTGACAGCAGCACGCGCGGCGACCGGACGTTGCCCACACTCACGGCGCGAGCCGGCTCCAACCGGTTCGAGTGGGACCTGCGGTACTCCGGATCGACCACCTTTCCCGGCATCGTTCTTCGCTATGCGGTGCCCGGCCAGGGGCCTCTGGCGCCTCCTGGAGAATATACCGTCCGGATGAGCGTGAATGGGACAACACAATCGCAGCCTCTGGCGATTCAGCGCGACCCGCATCTCACCGTCACCGATGCCGACCTGCAGGAGCAGTTTAAGCTCGCGATGCAGATTCGCGATCAATTAAGCCGCGCCCACGAAGCCGTCATTCGCATCCGCTCGCTCGACGCTCGGATGGCGAAGAGCGCTGCCGAATCCGGTGACCGCGGAATTTCCACGAGCGCAGCGGAAATCAAATCGAAGCTGGATGAGATCGAATCCGATCTTTACCAGGTGAAGAATCGCAGCCCGCGCGACACTCTGAACTACCCCATCAAGCTCAATAACCAGCTTGCGGTATTACAAAGGCTTGTCGATACGGGCGATGCCCAGCCGACGGACCAGGACTATGCGGTCTTCCACGAGTTGACAGGCCATCTGAATGAGATTCTGGGCCGGCTGGACCAGGTTATCGGGACAGACGTGAAACAGTTCAATGACCGGCTCGCTGCACGGAAGCTGGCGCCGGTGCCGGTAAAGTAACGTCAGACCGCTGTTTTATCCGCCACTGCCGTTGTCGCCGTGTCGGACTTACTCTGGCTGCGTAGCTTCTTCCACCAGAGATAGTAACCGGTAATCGCCTGAATGATCAGCATCAGGCTGGAAAGAGAAACCAGGATCTTGCTCGGATATCCGAACAGGTCGCCGGTATGTATCGCGCGGTTGAGAATGATGGTCCGGCTGGCTGAGGGCGCCGTTCGAGAGCTCTGGAAATTGATAACCTGGCCACTGAACTGATCGACGTCCGCCCAGCTTCGCCCCCCTGGAGTCAGATCTTCGGGGTAGCGCAGGGCGACGACGTACGAAGACTTCGCGTTCGGCGGAAGGCTGACAGATAGCGCCTTCGTCCCCGGCAGTGCCGCTTCTGCGCTCTGCACCGCCTGGTCGGGAGTAACGCGCGTCATACCCGGATGAAACACCGAAGGGACGACTCTGGGAATCGGCTTCGTGCCTTCGTGTCTGTGTAGATAAAGCTCGATGGCATTATCGTAATGAACGACGATTCCGGTGGTACCGAGCACCAGCAAAAACACGGCCGAATAAATCCCGGAAACGTTGTGGATATCGAAATTGATGCGGCGCGCGCTGGCGCTCCACTTGATGGACGTTCGCTTCAGCGGCCACCACAAATAGATTCCGGAAACCACCAGAAACAGCAGGACCGCAGTCACGCCGGCCACGATGCTGCGGCCCGTGGGACCCATCAAAAGCGTCAGATGGATCATGTGGATGGTCTGCAGCGGCGTATTCGGGTCGCGAGATCCCAGGATCTGACCGTTGTAGGGGTTCATGAAAACCTGTTTGGGCCCGCGGACCCGGAACATCACCGAGTCGGTCGGACTTTGGGGGAGCCTCAGGTTATTGACCTTCTGGCCGGGGAAAGCGGCGGCCGCCGAATGAAACAGTTCCGCAACCGGCAGAAAACTTCCTGCCGGCTGCACATCGAACAAGCGGGGATTGAACAAGCGGTCCAGGTTTTCTTCGAACGCCATGATACTGCCGGTGACCCCGATGATGACAACGAAGATACCTACAATCAGTGCCCCGTAGAGGTGGAGGTTAAACAGTGTCTTACGCATGCGCGACTCGCTTTGTCAAGGTTCTCTGACTCGAAAGTAACTGCTGGCGTCCAGCCTTGTCACTTTGCCGTTCGCATCCACTTCGAATTTCAGCAGTTCGCCATCGTTGCCGCCGCCGTTCATCTTGAAGGTATTGGGCCCGGCGGGCGTCAGGCGAATGCGGGAAGTCCAAGGCGACGCCGAGTCCGGGGAGATCATGATCAGTTCGCCGTCGGCAATCAGAATCTGGGTTTCCACATGTTTCCACGAGTAAGTGCCGACATATTTCGACCAGGAGGGATCCGCGACGGGAGCGGGCTTCGGGCGAGCCGTGGCTTTGGCGATCGCCGGCCCGAGGATACTCATAGCCTGGTTGACATAGTAAGTCGGATCGGCGTCGTATCCATTGATGAGAACGATCACGCCGAACTTTTCGGCGGGCACCCACTCCATGAGGCTTTTGTAACCGGGAGCGGCGCCGTCTTTGCCGACTCGCACCTGCTGGCCGACGTGCCGGATGCCGAAACCGAGTCCCTGCGCGGAAGACCAATCCGGCCGCAGCCATTGGACGCGCTGCATCTCGCGCAGCGTCGGACCTTTTAGAATTTGCGATCCTCCTGCCGGGCCGTCGCGGAATTGAAGGGAAACGAATTTCGCGAGGTCGTTGACGTTGGAAGCGAAACCGGCCGAAGGAGTCAGGGCTCGGGCATCTATGAAATCCTCGGCTTCCCTCGGAACTCCCGGCTTGTGCCTGCGGTATCCCACGGCCATATCCGGCGTTTCGGCTGAAGGCACAACCAGAGTCGACGACATGCCGAGCGGGCGCAGAATATGGCCCTCGATATATTGCGGATAGGGCTCGCCGGAAACGGCAGCGACCACCTCGCCCGCGATGGCGAGCGCCAGGTTCGAGTATTTGTATTCCACATCGGGCGCAAAGACGGCCGGTTCTTCGGGCACCAGCCGCATCATTTCCTCGCGGCTGGGGAATTTCAGGTCGTTCCAGTAATACAGCGGAAGCTCGCGGGCAAGCCCGGAGGTATGAGTCAAGAGGTTCCAGATCGTGATGGGCGGCGCATCGGGCCGCGGCTCCTTCACATGGAACCAGGAGAGATGTTTGGAGACCGGGTCGTCGAGTTGCAGCTTTCCGGCGTCGCGCAACTGCATGATGGCGGTAGAGGTGAAGACTTTGGAAATCGATGCGATGCGGTAGAGGGTGGACGGCGTGGCGGGAATGCGCTTCCCGATGTTGGCAAATCCGTAGCCCTTGGCCCAGATCAGATCCGGGCCATACACCACCCCGATAGATAAGCCGGGCTCTTCGCGGGAAACCACCGCAGCCTGTATCCAGGCGTCCAGTACGCTGAGCGGTCCGGCGACCGCGGGGTTTTGTGCGAGTCCGCGGTCCTGCGCGGAGCAGGGAAGAGCAACCAGCGCAGCACAAAGAATGAGAGCGGCAAGGAAGTTACAGTTTCGCAATGGCAATCCCACTTTCTCCGGCGATCGAGTAGAGCAGGTAAGTCTGGCTGCCCTCTCGGAAGATCGCCGGATCCCTGAGTTGTCTGACTTTGCCCGGCGCCAGGCCGATTTTGGATGGAACCAGCGGCTTGTTCGCACCTTCATAGTCGGTCTCCGGTGAAAGTACGATAACCGGCGGCGAAGCTTTCCATGTCATCCAGTCCGGGGTCAAATCGATATAGGAGACGAGGATGCTTTCCGGAGCATCTCCGATTCGCGAATAGTAGACCGCCAGGCGGTTCCCTTCCAGATCCACCGCGGCGTGCCGCAGAACGAGCCTGGGGTCCTCGCTGAAAAGGGTTGGGCCCTGTTCGAACGGCGTTACTCCATCGCGCGAGCGAAGAAATACTCCGGCGCGGGCAACCGCGTAATAATAGCCGTTCCAATGAAAGACGCGGAAATAGGCCGGACCAAGCGGGGTCGGCCGCGCCGTGAAGTGCAGGCCGTCGGGCGACGTTGCCAGCAGCGTCTTCTGATCTTCGATGTTCTTTCCAACTCCTTGCGCCGGGCAATGAAAGTACATGAGGATCCGCCGCTCCTGCGTGTCGACATGTACATCCGGCGAGGCGATGTGGTCATGGCACGCAGTAGCTTGAGTTATCTGCAATGTTCCCGGCTCATAAACCTTCCAGGGGCCGTCTAAGTGGTCGGCGTAGGCGAGGCGAATGTACTTACCCTGATGATGTGCGAAGTACAGATAGTATCTTCCCAACGGGCGAGTGACCCAGGCGGGGACGCGAATCAGCGACGGTCCGTTGATGTTATCGCCCAGCGACGGACTCATTTCCGGAGTGACGATCGGATTGTGTGCAAGACGCGCCGGGTGCATGGCGGCGGCCGCGAAAAAAAGAGCTGGCAGGAACCGCACCATGGCCGTCATTCCTTCGCGGATGCGCCCCGGGGAGCGCTCATGCCGCTCAGAGCCTGATCGAGATCGGCGATCAGGTCCTGCAGATTCTCAATGCCGGCCGAGTAGCGCACCAGGGCTTCGGGAATCCCCATAGCCGCGCGGTCGGGCGCGCTGACCTCGACATGGCTGGTAGTTGCCGGCGGCCCCACGATCGTTTCCACCGAGCCCAAATTGGCGGCCCGGTGAGCGAATCTAAGCCGCGGAAGAAATGCCTTGACGGCCTCATAGCCGCCCTTGAGGGCGAAGCTCAAGACGCCGCCGAAGCCGCCCGGCATCTGGCGCCGCGCAATTTCATGCTGCGGATGCGAGGGCAAACCGGGATAGTACACGCGCTCGACAGACGCGTGCGCTTCCAGATAGCGCGCAATAGCCAGGGCGTTGGCGTTCTGCCGCTCCACGCGAATCTCGAGCGTCTTCGTGCCGCGCAGCAGCAGGTAGGCCGCGAAGGGATCCAAAGCCGCGCCGGTGATCTCGCGGTAATGATAGATCTGTTGCACCAGATGCTTGGGGCCGCAGACGATTCCTCCCAGCGCATCGGCATGTCCCCCGAGAAATTTGGAGGCGCTGTGCAAAACGAGGTCTGAACCCAGTTCCAACGGATGCTGGTTGATTGGCGTGGCGAAGGTGTTATCCGTAATCACCAGCGCGCCGGCGGCGTGCGCGGCGCGGGCGGTGCCTTCGATTTCCACGACTTTGAGAGTCGGATTAGTCGGCGTCTCCAGGTACACCAGCGTGCAGCCGCGCTGAATTTCTCTGGCGATCTGTTCGCCGTCGGTGGTCTCGCAGAGACAGACCTCCACGTGAATCTTGGGGATAAACTCGCGGAACAACTGGTTGGTGCCGCCGTAAGTGTCTTTGACCGTGACAATGCGGTCGCCGGGTTTCACCAGTGTAAAGATTGTGTTACTGATGGCGGCCATACCGGAGGCGAAACTCACGGCCGATTCCGCCGCCTCCAGCAGGCGCACCTTCTCTTCGAAGGCGTGAACGGTGGGGTTCGTGTTGCGGCTGTAGATGTGGCCTCGGCGCCGGCCCAGCGCTACGGACTGCCAATCGTCCAGATCGCCATAGCCGAAGGAGACGCTTTGTACGATCGGAACCTGGGTGGCTTCTCCGGAAACCGGCGGCTCTTCGCCGCCCCAAACGGTCTCGGTGCCGGGCTGCAGATGATTCTTGTATCGCATCGGGACTACTGTATTGAAATTCCGGCTTCCAGTCACGCGGCCTGCGGGAACGCCGCCCTGCACGGCCTCGTATATTCCTTATCGGTCCTGGCGAACCTCAATGTCAAATCGAAAAGTAATCAAGCCAATCATCGGTTTTGGCGATGGAAGCGCGAAGGCGAACGTTGTGGGAGCGCATCGGTTTGGCCGATGGATGAAGGCCTGTAGTATCCATTTGACAGTGCGGCCGGCCTCCGCCATTCTAGTCTCTTGCAGGGATTCGGGGCCGGCCCGTGTTATGAGACCAGACGGAACTCTTGTTCTTCGACGCAGCGAGATTGCTTCGCTGCTGACTTTCAGCGACTATGTCACTGCCGTGGAGGAGGCGTTCCGCGCTCATGCAGAAGGCCGTACGCTTTCCCCCGGCCTGATGCACGTGGACGCGGTGGACGGCGAGTTCCACATCAAAGCCGGTGGCTTGCGGGCAGGGCAGCCGCGCTTCGGAATCAAGATCAACGGCGGTTTCTTTCAAAATCGCGCCCGCTTTGACATGCCGAATATCCAGGGCGTCATCCTCTTGAGCGACGCCACGAACGGCTATCCTCTGTGCGTCATGGATTCCATGGAAATCACCATCCAGCGCACCGGTGCGGCGACCGCGATCGCAGCCCGCTACCTGGCGCGGCCGGATTCCGCGGTGTGCACCATTTGCGGCACCGGAAACCAGGGACGCATCCAGTTGAAGGCGATCTTGAGCGCTTTGCCGCTGCGGAAGGTTTTTGCCTGGAGCCGTTCCTACGCCAACGCGCAGGCATTTGCGGCACGCATGACAGCGGAAACCGGAGTGCCGGTGGAGGCGGCGGCGGAATTGGAACCGGCGGCCGCGAGCAGCGACGTCATTGTGACGTGCACTCCTTCGCGCCAGCCGTTCCTGAAGGCGGCAGCGGTTCGGCCGGGCACGTTTATCGCGGCGGTCGGCGCGGACAGCCCGGACAAACAGGAACTGGAGGCTGCCCTGACCGCGGCGTCGCGCGTCGTTGCGGACCTGACGGACCAGGTTGCCCACGTAGGCGAAGCCCATCACGCCATCGCAGCGGGGCTGCTCGCGCGCTCGGGAATCTGCGCGGAGATCGGAGAAATCATCGCCGGGCGCAAGCCCGGGCGCGGTTCCGCGGACGAGACGATTCTTTTCGATTCCACCGGCACTGCCCTGCAGGATGTGGCCGCGGCGGCGGCGGTCTATGAGGCGGCCCGCCGCGCGGGAGTCGGCGCTACGATTCAATTAGCGGCTTAGTCGCCGCGCCCCTGACAGTCCCATGACGCTGCCTCGGTTGGATGAGCTTCGAGCGGCGGCCGCGATCGTGCACCGCACCGTGCCGCCCACGCCGCAGATCCGCTGGCCGCTCTTGTGCGAGCAGACCGGCGCCGAGGTCTGGGTCAAGCACGAAAACCACACACCGGTGGGAGCGTTCAAACTGCGGGGCGGCCTGGTTTACATGGAGAACCTGCGCCGGCTCGACCCCGGCGTTACCGGCGTGATCGCAGCGACCCGCGGCAACCACGGTCAAAGCGTGGCATTGGGGGCGGCGCGCGCCGGTTTGCGTGCCGTGGTCGTGGTGCCGCACGGCAACAGTGTGGAAAAGAACGCCGCGATGCGGGCCCTGGGCGCAGAGTTGATCGAGCACGGCGCCGACTTCCAGGAGGCCTACGAATATGCCGTGGAACTGGCGCAGGCCGAGTGCCTGCACATGCTCCGCTCATTCGACCGCGCACTGGTTGCCGGGGTAGGCAGCTATGCATTGGAACTCTTCGAGGCGGCGCCCGCGCTGGACGCGGTCTACGTGCCGATCGGGCTCGGTTCCGGGATTTGCGGCACAATCGCAGCGCGCAATGCGCTCGGCCTGAAAACCGCAGTGATCGGCGTGGTTGCCGCCGGCGCGCCGGCGTATGCGCTCTCGTTCGCAGCCGGCCGGCCCATCGCCACGGAAACGGCGGAGACCATCGCCGATGGCATGGCGTGCCGCAAGCCCGATCCCGAAGCGCTGCGCATCATCCGCGAAGAGGCTGCCCGGATCGTGACGGTGGACGATCGCGAAATCCAGGCCGCCATGCGCTGCCTGTTCTCCGCCACCCACAATGTTGCCGAAGGCGCCGGCGCGGCTGCGCTCGCGGCCCTGCGGCAGGAGAAGGATCGCATGGAAGGCCGCCGCGTAGCGTTGATCCTCACCGGCGGCAATGTGGATCGCGACGTCTTCGCGCGTGTTCTTGCCGCCGGGGATTAGAACGACCGTGGCTCGATTGCGCACGTTCTTGACATTGCCTTTGTTATTTAGCTATATTCATAAGCCATTGGAGGGGACCAATGTCTGTGCAGCCCGCCGCGCCCGGTCCAAGCGCGGAGTCCGCTTTGCCGGCCCGAACCTTCCGTGATGTCTTGGGCAGCTTTCCCACCGGTGTCGCCGTGGTCACGGCATATGGAGGCGATGGTGTGCTGTACGGTGTCACCGTAAGCTCGTTCAATTCCGTATCTCTGGATCCGCCTCTGGTGCTCTTCAGCCTCTCGCGCCGGCTCCTGAGCCTGCAGGGGCTGCTGGCCGCCGAGGCTTTCGCCATCAACTTTCTGCGCGACGACCAGGCGCACCTCTCCGCGCGTTTCGCTTCCGCGCTCACCGAGAAGTGGGAGGGTATCGAATTCCGGCCCGGGTCGACCGGCAGCCCGGTTCTGGTTCCGGCGCTCGCTGTGCTCGAATGCCGGCACCATGCGCAATATGACGGCGGCGACCATGTCATCGTCGTCGGCCGCGTTACCCATCTGGAAGTCGATTCCGGCTGCAAACCGCTGGTGTTTTTTCGCGGACGCTACCACTCGCTGTCCCTGCAGGAGCATGCATGAAATCCGGCCGTGACCACCTGGCTTCGCTGCGCGACGGGCGGGAAGTCTACATTCTGGGCGAAAAAGTTGCGGACGTCACCCAGCACCCGGCCTTCCGCAACGCGGTCGCTTCCGCAGCGTACCTGTACGATTTTCAGAGTCTGCCGGAAAATATCGAAAAGCTGACGTTTGCTTCGCCGGCCACCGGCGAGCGCATCGGCCGTTTCTGGCAGCTTCCCACCAGTTATAACGAACTGCTGGCGCGCCGGGAGGCCATGTCCGCGCTGGCGGAAACACACTTCGGTTTCATGGGCCGCTCGCCGGACCACGTAGCGTCGTGTCTCGCCGGCATGTACATGGGCATCGAGGAATTCGAAGCGTTCGACCGGGAACGCGCCGCGGCACTGCGCGATTACTTCCATTTTGTCCGGGACCGCGACCTTTACCTGACCTACGCCATCATCAACCCGCAGGCGGATCGGTCGAAAAGCGCAGCGGAGCAGCCCGGCGGATTCCATGCGGCGCGCATCTGCGGTCAGGATTCGCGCGGCATCACCGTCAAGGGCTCCAAGATGCTGGCCACGAGCGCCATCATGGCCAACGAAGTCTTTGTGACCTGCATCCAGCCGCTCGCCCCGCAGGATGCGGCGTACGCTTTTTCCTTCGCGGTGCCGATGAACGCGCCCGGGCTCAAGATTCTCTCCCGGAAATCCTACGAGTGGTCCGCGGGCTCGATCTTCGACAATCCGCTGGCCAGCCGCTTTGACGAAAACGACGCCGTACTGTATTTCGATGAAGTGCAGGTTCCGTGGGAGCGCGTCTTCATCGCGCAGGATGCCGCCATGTGCCAGCGGCAGTTTCATGCCACGCCCGCTCACGTTTACCAGAACTATCAATGCCAGGTCCGCCTGATGGTGAAGATGCGATTTCTTCTCGGGCTGGCCCGGGAAATCTGCATTGTGAGCGGCACGGAGAATTTTCCGCAGGTGCGCGAGATTCTGGGCCAACTGGCGGCCGAAGCCGCCATGGTGGAGGCGTTCGTCACCGCGATGGAAGCCAAAGGGTCGCGCCGCGGAGCGTATTATGTCCCCGACCGTCACATGCTCTATGCCGCGCAGGTACTCACGCAGCAGCTTTATCCTAAAGTCATTCAGACACTGCGCGACCTCGCCGGCGGCAATATGATCATGCTGCCGTCCGGTGTGGAGGATTTTCACGATCCGACAATCGCCGGCTATGTTCTGAATGCGCAAGCCTCGGCTGCCAGGACGCCCGAGGATCGCGTAAAATTCTTCAAGCTGGCATGGGACGCGGTCGGTTCGGAGTTTGCGTCCCGCCATACGCAATACGAAATGTTTTACGCCGGAGCCGGCTTCGTGACCAAAGGTCATTCCTTTCGTTCGTACGATTGGAAGCGCGCGGGGGAGATGGTGGCCCGGATGCTCGCTGGTTACGAAGCACAGGGTCCATGCAGTGCGCCCGCGGGCGAGGTGCGAGGTGAGGCCGAATGAGCACGCCGGTGCTGCAAAAAGAACAGAGAATTCCGCGGCGCGAGCGCAAGCCTGCGCCGCTGACGGCCTCGCGCCCGGAACTGCTTTCCGGCGGGTCGGACGCCGACTTTCGCACTCTCGTTCACAGCATGTTGGCGTTTTCGACCCGCCTCGAAAGCGTGCGCGCCGGGTTCGCACGATTGGTGGGCCTGACTCCGATTCAATACACCATGTTGATCTCCGTCAGCCACCTCGAAAGCGATGGCGCCGTCAGCGTCAACATGCTGGCGGACCATCTGCAGTTGAGCGGCGCTTTTGTGACTATTGAAACCGGCAAACTTCTGCGGAAAGGGCTGCTCACCAAGGAACCGGACAGCGGCGACCGCCGGCGCGTCTCCTTGAAAACCACACCTACGGCGCGCGCGCTGCTGGAATCCCTGTCTCCCACGCAGGTGGCCGTGAACGACGTGTTATTCGATTTTCTGGATGCCTCCGGCTTCCGGCAACTCCTCAAGATGGCGCGCCAAATGCCATCGAGTGCGAACCGCGCATTGAGCCTTCTGCATTACCTGGCCGAAGACAAGGAGCGGGCGCGGTGAGCGCCCTTTCGCTGCAGATTCAGACGAGCGGCGGAATTCTGCCGGTGCAGGTTTCCGTCCGGCACCTCATCATCGCGGGATGGACGGGCAGGGACCGGACAGCGCTCGAAGCGCACATCCGGGAACTCGCCGCTCTGGGAGTTGCCGCGCCCGTGCGGACGCCGGTCTTCTATCGCGTCTCGGCATCGCTGTTGACAACGGAACCCGCCATACAAGTGCTGGGCACAGATTCCACCGGCGAGGTCGAATTCGTATTGATCCGGGATGCAGAACGATTGCTGGTCGGACTCGGCTCTGACCAGACCGACCGCAAAGCCGAAGCAATCGGCGTGGCCTTATCCAAGCAGATGTGCCCGAAGCCGCTGGCTGCGGATGTCTGGGAATTGTCAAGCGTAGAGCCGCACTGGGACGAGCTGATCTTGCGCTCGTACGTGGTCGCGGACGGCAGCCGCACCGTCTATCAGGAGGGAAGTGTGGCAAACACGCTCGCTCCCGAGAAACTGCTGGAACTGTACACCGCTCAGAGCGGGCGGCCCTTCTGCACCGGCGCCGCGATGTTCTGCGGTACGCTACCGGTGATTGGCGAACTGCGCTGGGCTTCCGAATTCGTCATGGAACTGGAAGATCCCGTACTGAACCGTAAGCTCTCGCACAGCTATGCGATGCGCCCCCTGCCCGTGGAGAGTTGACTGGGCGCTGGAAGGAGAAACGGATGGCACAAAAACCGCATCTCGAATTTTTCCCCGTGGATATGGCGACGGGTTGGGAAACTCCACCGGGCTACAAGCAGGGATTCACGCAGAAGATTCTGGCGAGCGATCTGGATGAAGTGCGCAAGCGCGGTAGCCGCTCGCGCCTGCTGCGACTCGCTCCCGGCGCCTTTTCCGAAAAGCCTTTCATACACGATCACTGGGAAGAAGTCTTCCTGGTCGAGGGCGATCTCACCGTCGGCAACGACGAACGTGGAAACGGCGGAACGGCATTTCATGCCCCGACCTACGCCTGCCGCCCGCCCGGCGCTTATCACGGACCGTTCAAATCGGAAAAGGGTTGTCTGCTGTTCGAAATTCACTACTACAGCCCGGAGGGCGAGGCTGCCGATGAGTGACCGCCTCGGTGACGCCTCCAGCCGCTCGCTTTTGGAACAGGCTCTGGAACGCGCGCAGGATTCCGCCGGCGAGGGATCGCGTGTGTACCTGCGGCTGGATGCCGAAAACGCCCGCCGCACCGCCGGTGCCATTGACCGGAAACGTGCGTCCGGCGCGCGCCTTTCTCCCATCGCCGGGCTTCCTGTCTCGGTCAAGGATCTCTTCGATATCGAAGGCCAGGTGACGACCGCCGGATCGCCCACGCTGCGAAGCGCTCACGCGGCGGCTCATGACTGTACTGCAATCGCGCGTCTGAAAGCCGCGGGCGCGGTAATTGTGGGCCAGACCAATATGAGCGAATTCGCGTTCACCGGCGTCGGCATGAACCCGCACTTCGGAACTCCCGCGAATCCCTTCGATCGAGCAGCCAGGCGCATTCCCGGCGGCTCTTCCTCGGGCGCCGCGGTCTCGATTACGGACGGCATGGCGGTCGCTGCCATCGGCTCCGATACCGGCGGTTCCGTGCGGATTCCAGCCGCTCTGTGCGGCATTGTGGGGTTCAAGCCCACGCAGCAGCGAATTCCGCGCGAAGACGTTTTCCCGCTGTCTACCACGCTGGATTCGATTGGGGTTCTGGCGCGTTCGCTGGAAATGTGCGCCGCGTTCGATGCAGTCCTGGCCGGCGAGGAACCGCGCGGAGTGACTCCCGCGGCTCTTGCGACAATCGTCGCCGCGGTTCCGCGAAACTACTTCCTCGAAGATCTGCAGCCAGCGGTCGGGAGCGCTTTTGCACGCGCTGTTGCCGCGTTGTCGGCGGCGGGTGTCCGGGTTGTCGATGCCGATTTTCCGGAAGTCGCGGGCATCGGCGCAGTGAACGCCAAAGGCGGCTTCTCCGCGGCGGAAGCTTACGCGTTTCACCGGAGAATCGGCACGGACTTCGCGGCCTGCGATCCGCTGGTTCGGGAACGCATTCTGCGCGGAGCGGCCATCGAAGATTCGGACTATCTCGAAATGATCCACGGCCGCGCTTCGATCATCCGCGACTTCGACCGCGCGCACGCCGGCTTCGATGTGATCTTATGCCCGACGGTTCCAGTGATCGCGCCCGCGATGGCCTCTCTCGAGCGCGACCCCGATGAATTCCGGAAGGTGAACGCGCTCGTGCTGCGCAATCCTAGCGTGGTGAATTTTCTGGACCGCTGTGCGCTCAGCCTGCCCTGCCACCGTCCGGCCGAAGCTCCGGTTGGCCTGATGCTCATCGGCCGTCACTTGGGCGACCACGACCTTTTATCGATCGGCGCCGCCGTCGAGCACGCGCTCGCGGCTGCAAACGGAGCCGCCGCTCCATCCGTCCGCACATGAAATGAGGAGTACCCATGCGACGTCTTTTGCTTTCTTTGTTTGTCTGTTGCTCGCTGGCCACGGCCGCAAGCTTCACTTTGGAGCAGGTGCTTTCCGCGCCATTTCCCTCAGACCTGGTGGCCGCTCCCGGAGGCGCCCATCTCGCCTGGGTGCTGAACGATCAGGGGAAGCGCAACGTCTGGGTTGCCTCCGCGCCGGATTACAAAGGCGTCCGCCTCACTTCGTACATGGAGGACGACGGCCAGGACCTGGGTCAATTGCAATGGACGCCGGATGGCCGCGCGGTGGTTTACACGCACGGCGGCGATCTGGAATTCCTCGGCCGGCCCGATCCCAACCCTACCGCGAATCCCGCGGGGGTCGAGCAGGATATTTGTGTCGTGATCCCGGGACAGGCGCCGCGCAAACTCGGTGTCGGCTACTCGCCCGCCGTTTCCCCTAATAGCGACCGCGTGGCGTTTCTGCACGCCGGGCAGATCTGGGCGGCTCCGCTTTCCGGTAGCGCGCCGGCCGAGATGCTGATCCATGCCCGCCCGGATGTTTCGGCTACGGACCTGCAATGGTCGCCCGACGGTTCCAAGCTGGCGTTCGTCAGCGACCGCACCACACACAGCTTTATCGTGGTTTACGACTTCGCCGCGAAGTCGGTCGTCTACCTGGAGCCGACGGTGGATCGCGACTCCGATCCGGTCTGGTCGCCCGATGGCAAGCAGATCGCGTTCATCCGCAACTTCGCGGGTGGATCCATGCGGGGACTCACCAGTCCGCAGCCATGGGCGATTCACGTGGCGAGCGCCGTCACGGGATACGGACGGGAAATCTGGCGCGCCACTGCCGGCCCCGGCAGCGTCTTCCACGCGGTGGTTTCCGATCGTCAACTCTACTGGGGCGCGGGCGACCGCATCCTGTTTCCGTGGGAGAAAGACGGTTGGTGCCATCTGTACGCCGTCGCGGTCGAAGGCGGGCCGGCCAGGCTCTTGACCCCCGGCAATTTCGAAGTCGAGCATGTCGCCGTGTCTGACGATGGCAAAGAGGCAGTCTTCTCTTCCAATCAGGACGATATCGACCGCCGTCACATCTGGCGCGTCTCCTTCGCCGGCGGGCCGCCCGAAGCGCTCACCAGGGGGGAATCGCTGGAGTGGAGCCCCGTGTTCGCCGGAACCGGCATCGCCTACCTGCATTCCGATGCCAGGCGCCCCGCGCGCGCGGCGATCCAGATGGGCGGCACCGTGAAGGACCTCGCGCCCGATTCCATCCCCGGCGATTTTCCAACGGATTCGCTGGTCATTCCGCAACAGGTCATTTACTCCAGTGCGGACGGGTGGGAGATCCACGGCCAACTCTTTCTGCCGCCCGGCGACCGGCCAGGCCAGCGGCATCACGCACTGGTTTTTCTGCACGGCGGACCGCGCCGCCAGATGCTGCTCGGCTGGCACTACATGGATTACTACAACAATGCCTATGCGATGAATCAATACCTGGCCAGCCAGGGATACGTGGTGCTGGCCATCAATTATCGCAGCGGCATCGGCTACGGCGCTGCGTTCCGGGAAGCCGCCAACCAGGGCGCCGCCGGCGCCAGTGAATATCACGATGTCGAAGGAGCCGGCCTCTACCTGCGCACCCGGTCGGATGTCGATCCCGCCCACATCGGACTATGGGGCGGCTCCTACGGCGGGTATCTCACCGCCATGGGCCTGGCGCACGGCTCCGATCTGTTCGCTGCCGGCGTGGACTTCCATGGGGTTCACGATTGGGCCACGCGCGCCGCTGCCGGCGGACGTCCGTGGGCGGCCACTGGCGTTCGCGTACCGGAGACCGCCGCCGAGCAGGCAGTGCGGGAGGAGTCGATCCGTACCGCGTATGAATCGTCGCCCATCTCTGCCGTCCGTAGCTGGCGCTCGCCGGTTCTTCTCATCCACGGAGATGACGACCGCAACGTGAGTTTCTCCATGACCGTCGATCTGGTCGCCGCGCTGCGCAAGCAGGGCGTCTATTTCGAACAACTGATCATTCCGGATGAGATTCACGGCTTCCTGCGCCACGCTTCCTGGCTGCGCGCCTACCATGCGGAAGTGGACTTCCTGCACCGCAAGCTGTAGCCCGCGCCTACTTTTCTGCCGGGCGCGCGGCTGCCGTTGCCGGTTTGCCGCTATCGGCGAGGAGACGCTCGATGGTGGAGGTATACTCGCGATCCAGCTGGCGATAGAAGTCGCCGCTGGCCGGACCCGCGAAACCGGCGTGAATGCCTTTCACCAGGCCGTCACGCCCGATAAAGATGGTTGCCGGCCAGGTGTTCAGGTTCACCAGTTGCGTCACCTTGTCCTGTAGTTCGTCGGGCGCGCCGGCGATGAGGTACAGATATTCGATCCCGTATTTCCTGACGAACGCCCGGGGCCGCGTCAGTTGCGCCTGCTGTTCGGGTTCTTCGAAATCCAGCGCGACCATCTCGAGTCCTCGCTCGTGATACTTGCGGTAAAGCTGTTCGAGGTAAGGTGCCTCATCGTGGCAATTGGGGCACCACGTGCCGGTTATGTTGACCAGCACAACCTTGCCCTTGAATCGCGGATCTTCGTTCGACCAGACTTTGCCATCGAGATCCGGAAAGCGAAACCGGAACGGCTCGGAAGGATCCTTCACCTTCGTGTGCGTATCGAAGTTCGCGGGCTCGGGCACGCCTTTTTCCCGCGCCTCTTCCATGCGGTAGGCGATGAGTTTCCCCGGGCGGCCGGTTTTCAATTCGATGTCCAGCGCCCCGTCCGGCTGCGGGACCACCTCCATCAATGCGGGGCGGGTCCCGTCAAAATGGCTCAATACGAATCTGCCGTCCTGCCAATGCCCGGTGAGCGAACCGGTGTCGCCATCGACGCGCAGAATGGCCGCCGCCACTTCGTCGCCCGTCTGGCGGACAATGAAGCGCCAGGCCTTCTCGCCTTTCGCGGTTTCGTGGGCGATCTCCCAAACTCCTCCGATGGAGGGCACGTTACCTGGCTGATCCGGCGCGGCAATATGCCGGACGGCCGTGAAGGCCGATCCGTCGCGGTCCAGGGCGCGGCCGGCGATGCGTCCATCGAGGCGGCCATCTTTGTATTCCGCCGTGATGGTCATCGGCAACTGGTCGAATGCCAAGGTCACCGCGCCATCCTGGAGCTTCGCGCTGGTCGGCGTGACGGGAACATCTCCGTTGAAGAGCGACCCCGTAAAGGCTCCCCCTTCGCCCGAGAGATCCAGCCGGAACGGAATGGCGACGCCGCGAATGGTGACGGTGGCATCCCAGCGGCCCGCAAGGGAGTCTGTCTGGGCTGAAGAAACTGCGGTGGAGAGCGCTAAGGAAAGCGCGGCCAGAACGAGTACTCGGATTCCGGTCATGGCGTTATACCCTACTATGCCTATGGAGATTATCATGATCGCCCACGGCCGTCAAGCCTGTCGATAGGAGGGTAAACGCTGCGGGAATTCCGATCAGGTCAGCATCGCCGAACTTCTGGATTGATATCGCAGCTTATTCATTCGCGGGCGCGGAGTTCGGGAGCTGGGCTTCAAACTGCCGGAGGTCCCAATAGTCCCGCCACGCGGAGATCCTGCCGTCCCGCAGTTCGAAGACTCCCGCGCACGGTACGCTGATCCGGTTCTCGCCAACCAGGAAATGATCGATGCGTTCGGTCACCACGACATTCCCGTCCGCCAGGATGTGACGAATATCCCAGGGCAGCGCACGCATACCGCCGGCGCCTCGCCGCATGGCCTCGCGAATGGCGTCGCGGCCTTGTATCGGTCGCCAGGGAGCATTCCACCAGACCGCGTCCTCATTGAAATAGCTCGCGAATTCCTCCGCATCGGCCCGCACGCACACTTCGAGAAACCGGCGGATGAAAGCGATACTTTCCGAGTTGTCCAATGCCTTCGGCCTCCCAGGCCGCTATCCAGAAGGTTACACCGCACGACGCGGCTTATTCCTCCCGCAGCGCTGCGATTGGGTCTACCTGCATCGCGCGGCGCGCCGGCATGTAGCTGGCAATGGCCGCTGCCGCCAGCAGCACAACTGCGACGATGGCATAGGTTGCGGGGTCGGATGCCTTGACACCGAATAGCAAACTCGCCAGCAGGCGCGATAACGCCAGTGCCCCAGCCGCGCCGGCAAGCACTCCCACCGCCGTCAGTTTCAGGCCATCGCCAACCACGTGCCGCAACACGTTCGCCGGCGAAGCTCCCAAGGCCACGCGGATTCCGATTTCCGGAATCTGCCGGCCTACCTGATACGCGAGCACGCCGTACAGCCCGATGGCGGCGAGCAGCAGGGCAATGACGGCAAACGCGGCCAGGAGCGTCGCCTGCACGCGCCGGTTGAACACTTCCTTATCGAGAATCTGCTCCATGCTGGCTACATTCGCAATCGGCTGATCGGGATCTACCGACCAGATCGCCTGTCGCACCGCCGGCGCGAGACTCATGGGCGCGACCCTGGTGTGAATGGCGAGCGAAAAGGGCGGGTACGGCGACTGCAGCGTTGAGATGTAAAACTCCGGTTTCGGCGGCACGTCCAGGCCCGAAGAGTGGATATCGCCGACGACGCCCACCACGTCCGCCGAAACATCGGCCTCGAACTGAATGCGGCGCCCGATCGGGTTCTGGCCGGGCCACAGCAGACGCGCCAGTGTTTCGTTAATCAGGACGACGCGCGGCGCATCGTATACATCCGTCTCCTGAATGTCCCGGCCGCGCCGTAGAGGGATGCCCATGGCGTGCAGATACCCCGGGCCGGCCATGCGGAAATTGCATTGGAAGCGTTCCCGGTCGGCGTGCCCCTCGGCGCCGATTCCGGAGATATCGCCCTTGACGCTGACGGGGATGTGATTGGTGAAGCCGGCCGATTCGACGCCCGGAATGGCGTTGATGCGCCGCAAAAGCTCGCGCTGCGTGGCCACCATGTGAGCGTGATCCGGCGGCGTTTCCGGCGGCGGAATGAGCAATGTAAGGATGTTGCCGGTGCGAAATCCCGGATCGACATTGCGCACGTTGGCGAGCGTTCGGAGTAACAGGCCCGCGCCGATGAGCAGCATGAACGCGAGCGCCACCTCGGAACAGATCAGGAAGGCGCGCAGGCGGCGCGGACCGGCGGCGGCCAGCGTGCGCGCGCTTTGCTTAAGGGATTGGCTCACATCCAGCCGGCGCATGCGCGCCAGCGGCACCAGGCTGAACACGAGCGCGGCCAGGACAGCGATCGCGGCTGTAAACACCAATACCCGCCAATCCACCGACAGAGCATTCAAGCCCACCAGATCGCCGGGCGCGAGATGCGCCAGAAACGCGAAGGTGGTGGTTGCCAGTACGAGGCCCGCAACGCTCCCGGCGGCGCACAGCAGCGCGCATTCACAGAACGATTGCCGGACGATTCGCCAGACTCCGGCTCCCAGCGCCGCGCGCACCGCCAGTTCCTTGGAGTGGTGGGCCAGGCGCGACAGCAGCAGATTGGCCAGGTTCGAGCATGCGATGAGGAGCACGCATACCACGGTTCCGACCAGAACCGTGAGCACGCGGCGGCTCGAACCGACGAAATGGTCGCGCAGAGGAGCAACGAAGGCGCCCACTTTCTCGTTGGTGTCCGGATACTCGCGCGCCAGTCCGGCTCCGATCGCTTTCATCTCCGCATCGGCCCGCGCCACCGTCACCCGGGGTCTCAATCGTGCGATAACCATCCAGTTGTGACGGCCGCGCGCCGCCAGTTCCTGAGGCGTGTACGTGCTGCGGAGGGGCGTCCAGACTTCCCCCAGCACACCGCGATACTCTCCCGGCGGCTCGCTGCCGGCGGCCAATACCCCGACCACGGTGTATTTTTCTTCGCCCAGCGCCACGGCCTTCCCGATAATATGCGGATCTGCGCCGAACCTCCGGCGCCAGAACCCTTCGCCGATCAGCGCCACTTTCGCGGCCCCGGGCCGGTCTTCCTCATCCCGGAAAATGCGGCCGAGCAATGGCCTTGTGCGCAGCGCGCGCAGCAGGCCGGCGGTGACCAGACTCCCGCCCACAACTTCCGGAGCGCCTTGCCCCAGCAGGCGAAACCCCCGCTCCTCGAGTGCGCCTATCTCCTCAAAAGAGTGGCTGCGCTCTTTCCAGTCCGCGAAATTCCCGGGCGCCACCGGACTGTCGCGCAATCCGAAGAACGGCGCGCTTTCCCATACCAGCACCAGCCGGTCCGGGTCCGCATACGGCAGCGGACGCAGCAGGACCGCGTTGATCAGGCTGAAGACCGCCGCGTTGGCTCCGATGCCGATGGCGAGCGTCAGAATGGCAATCCACGCGAACCCGGTGGACTTGCGGAGCGAGCGTGCCGCATAGCGCAGATCTTGCAAGAGGTCCATCGGCTCTATTTTAGGACTAAAAAGTCCGATACTGTAGCGCCCTGGCGGAGGAGCTCCGCGTAGACACCGCGGGGATAGAATGGGCTTTCATGTTGATTCGAACTTTTGACGAAGGTGAGCCATTTCGTTGCGCGGGGAACGATTTCGTCATGCTCCTGCCAAGAGATGCCACCGATTGCTGCGAAGTCGTCAAACAGACGGTACGGCCGGGCGGGACGACTCCTCCCAACGCGCATGAAACGTTCCTGCAGGTGTATCTGATACTCGAGGGCATCGCCGATGTCAGGATCGGCGGCGAGTCCCGCGTGGTTGCGGCGCCCGCGATTGCGCTGGTCCCGGCGAAAACGGAGCACTGGGTGGAGAATCCGTCCGCCGATCGGGAACTGGTTTATCTGTACATCAGCGTCTGGCCGGAGGGGATTCCGCAGGCCGAAAAGGAAGGCGGCTGGCGCAACGTCTATCGGGCAATTATCGACGATTATGCCAGCCGCGGGTATCCCACGCCCGCACGCAAGACGTAGGCACGCGGAGTCCGAATCATGCGAATCACTTCTATCAAAATCCGGGTCGTGCGCAACCCGCACAGCGCCATGGTGACCGCCGGCATCAAGGGCGGAGATGCGGCCCACGACGTGGTTGTTATCCAGATCGAGACGGACGAAGCGCTTCAGGGCCACGCCTTTGCCTGGGGCGGCCGCAGCGGGTTGGCCACCGCTCACCTGATCGGTTCCATCATTCGTCCGCTATTGATCGGCGAAGATCCCCTCTGCCGCGAACTGCTCTGGCAGAAAGTGCGGCAGATGGACCGCTGGTGGGGATTTCTTCCGATCTATGCGCATGGACCCGTGGATGTGGCCCTGTGGGACATCGGCGCCAAATCGGCGGGACTGCCGTTGTATCGATTTCTGGGCGCGTATCGCGAAGGGCTGCCGGCGTACGCCAGTTCTTTGATACTGCCCTCGGCGCAGGCATTTGTCGATCAGGCGCTCGCCTACAAAGCCATGGGCTACCGCGCCTACAAGCTGCATCCGTGGGGCGATCCGCGCCGCGACGTGGAAGCGTGCGCGGCCGTGCGTGCCGCTATAGGAACGGATATGGTGCTGATGAGCGATCCCGTGGCGGGCTATAACCAGCAGCAGGCGCTGCGGGTGGGCAGGGAACTGGAGAAGCTTGAATTTCACTGGCTGGAAGAGCCGCTCTCCGATTACGATATCTACGGCTATAGCGAACTCTGCCGCGCTCTGGAGATTCCCATTGCCGGCACCGAATCGACCCCCGGCGGACTGTTCGGCGTGCCGCAGTACATCACCCAGCGTGCGGTCGATATCGTACGGTCGGACGTTTCCTGGAAGGGGGGCGTCACCGGCCTCATGAAAACCGCCGCGCTGTGCGAGGCGTTCGGCCTGAACTGCGAAGTGCACACGACCACCAACGCGCTGCTGGACGTGGCGAATCTCCATGTCAGTTGCGCCATCAGAAACTGCGAGTATTTCGAGATACTGATTCCTCAGGAACCGTTCACATTCGGCGTCCGGAACCCCATCCGCATCGATGCAGAAGGCTGGGTGCATGCGCCGCAAGGTCCCGGATTGGGCGCAGATCTGGACTGGGATGTGCTCGACAACAACACAATCGCGGAAGTGTAAGGAGGCAACATGTCGTGGCGGAGGCAAACGGCCGGGTGGATGGTTTCAACCGCAGTCCTGCCGTGCCTGATGGGGGCGGTCTCCGTAGTGACGGACCCGTCGGCCACGCCCAGGGAATTGTACGGCGCGGAGAGATTACGGGCCGCCGTGGCTTCACTGCGGAGTGCTCCGGAGGGCGCGCAAGTCCTGGCCGCCGTTCGCTCGGCGCCTTTGTTCGCGAAATATGGCGACCTGCCGCGGTTCGCATCGGGCGAGACGGAGGCGTTTTTCCTGCGGCGCTCGGGAAACACGTGGTTCGTGGGCGGCAGCGACGCTTCGGGCGTATTGTACGGGTGCATGGAGCTGGCGCGCGAAGTCGCCGCCGCCGGTTCGCTGCCCGCGAATCCGGACATTCTGCAGCGCCCCGCGTTCAAAATTCGCGGCACCATGCTGTTCTGGATGAAAGCGGGGAGCTATAACTGGCCGGTAACTCCGGAAAACTTCCCCTGGTTCTTCGACCGTGCGCGAATGCTGCGCTATCTCGACCTGCTGGCGGAGAATCGCTACAACACCATCTTCTTCTGGAACGGCCACCCCTTTCCCTATTTCTTAAAGCTGCCGAAGTATCCCGAAGCGCGCATGCTCGACGAGGCGGCGCTGCAACGCAATATGGACCAGTTCCGGTGGTTCACGCAGGAAGCCGACCGCCGCGGCATCTGGACCGTACTGCACTTTTACAACATTCACGTTTCTCCGTCTTTTGCGAAAGCCCATGAGCACGAAGGCGTGCACGTGCAGAACGACACGCCGACGCCGCTGCTGGTGAATTACATGCGCTACTGCGTGAGCGAATTCGTGCGCTCGTATCCGAACGTCGGGCTCATGCTCACGGCCGGCGAAGCGCTGCACGTTCACAAGGAGGAATTTGTTCGCGATGCCATCATCGCCGGGATTAAGGATACCGGGCTCCATCCCCCGCTCATCGTGCGCCAGTGGCAGATCGATCCCTATCGCTTCCGCGATATCGATAAGCCGAGCTACGACAACTTATACACGATGATGAAGCAGAACACCGAGATGCTGGTGAGTCCGTACCCGGATCCGCGCAACAAGCTGTGGGTTTCGTTCGGGCTGAACCACATCATCAACGTCCACGAGAACGCGGATGTGAAACCGCTGCGCTGGGGCTCGCCGCTCTTCATCCGCCAGATGATGGAGCTTTGGCGGAAGATGGGTGTGGCCGGCTTTCATCTCTATCCGATGGTTTCGTGGCTCTGGCCCGACACCATGGACCGTGTGTCACCCCCGCTCGACACCGTCGATCGCGACTGGATCTGGATCGAGGCCTTCGGCCGTTACGGCTGGAACCTGGACCGGCCGGCGGCGGCAGAGGAGAACTACTGGAAGAGCCGCCTGCGCGAACGCTTCGGCTCCCAGCAGGCCGCCGACGCGCTCTACGAGTATTACGTGAAGACCGGGCCCATCGCGCCGGCAATCCAGAACATCGTCAACATCTACAACATGAACTACCATCCCACGATGGTGAGCCAGGAAGCCACGTTGAACGGCATTCTACACTCCGACCGCTGGGAGGAAACCGGCAATCCGCTGGCTCAGCCTCTGGACGATGTGACGCTGGATGCCTACGAAGCGAAATATGGCAAGCTCGACAGCGCGGCGCGTCTTCGTCCTCCGGCGTCGATCAAGGAACTGGTTCGCGGAGGAACGCTGCCGCCCGCACCCGATCCACTGCGTGTAAGCACCGTGCTGGAAGAAATGGCGTCCCAGGCGCTGGCAGCGCTGGAGAAGAGCAGCGCCCCGCGCGACCGGCCCGAGTACGACCGCTTCGTGAACGACGCGCGGATATACGTGCATTTCAGCCGGTTCTATCGCGCCAAGCTCGAGGCGGCGCTCGAAAAAGGCCGCTACGACACTTCCGGCAATCTCACCGATGCCGACCGGATGCTGGCCCTGCTGGCGAAGAGCGTCAACGAATATCAGGCGCTCGAGGAACGCGCCGATGCCGGTTACACCCGGGCGACGGACCTTTCGACGGCCTTCCGCTGGTCCACCGTGCGCGGCGAATTCGAAGACGAACTGGCGTTCTACCGCAAGCAGCGCTCTTTGCGCGACACCGGCGCCGACGTAGTCGTTTTGGGCGAAGACGGCCCTGTCAGTGATGCCAGCAACGTATTCCACTGGCTGCTGGAAGAAGCCAGTACGGCGCGCGGATGGTCGACGCAAAGCTACCTGTTCGGACCGAATCTCTTGCAGAAAGCCCGCCTGGCGGTGGTCTACGATATGAACTCGCGGCAGTTCCGCGAGACGGAGCCGCAATTGCAGGAATGGGTCCGCCGCGGCGGCATCCTGGTCTTCTGGGATCCCATGGCGCGCATCCAGCCGGCGCCGCTGCTCGAGGGCCTGACGCTTTCCAGCGACTCCTCCTACCGCGCCGCTTCCAACTTCGAGTTCGATGCAGTAGAAAGCCCATTGACGCGATCGCTCACCGGCATGCATCCCCTGACGACGCCGCGAGACCAGTTGCAGAGTTCCATTCGCGAGGCCGATTCCCAGTGGCACGAGCTCGCCTACACCGTAATCGGCAACGTTTCGAGCCGGCAATTCTCCTTCGACGATCCCACGTTCGGTCCACGCTGGACCTCGCTCATGGACCCGGCGCGCGTTCCCGTCCTGCTGAGCCGCGATGTGGGCGCCGGCCACATCATCGTCGCACAGCTCGGGACCGCGACCGCTGTATCGCGGCCGGATGTGCGTTCGGTGCTGGATCAATCGCCTCTGCCGCAGCTTGTCCGGAACCTGGTGGGGTGGGCCGCCGCTGCCCGCTGACTTATCGCACTCCGAAGCGCTCCAACGCCTCGGGGAGAATGGTGGTGCCCGCTCCCGGCTGCACGGGGATCAGGAAACGGCCGTCGCGCACGGTCGCCGGCTCCGCGAAGCACTCGCGCAGCCAGGGAATGTACTCCAGCATGCCGCAGGCGCGATGCGCGATCGAAAGGTGCAGATGCACCTGCATCATGTCGCCGATGTGGGCCACCACCGGCAGCCGGTAAGCGTGCGCCAGGTCCGCCACCTGCCACCATTCCGTGACTCCGGCCAGCCGCACGGCATCCGGCTGCACATAGGTGACCGCGCCTTCGCGGAGAAAATCGCGAAAATGATCGGCGGTGTAGAGTTGCTCGCCGAGCGCGATGGGCGTCTCGATCTCGCGCGCCAGCCGGGCGTGGCCCGGAATATCGTCATACCAGAGCGGCTCTTCGAACCAACGGATCCCGAGCCCGCCGAGCCTGTGGCCAAATTCGAGCGCTTCCGGCAGATTCCAGCGTCCGTTGGCATCCACCATCAGGGTCACCTCAGGCCCGATGGCGCGCCGCACGGCCTCTACGCGTTCCAGGTCACGCGAGATCGGCCGGCTGCCCACTTTGATTTTCACTCCCGGGAAGCCTTCCTCTTCGACCAGGCGTCGCGTGTCGTCAACCAGTGTGTCGAGCGGCCAGTTCAGCCAGCCGCCGTCGGTATTGTAGGCCGCCAAGTCCTTTGCGGAGGAGCCGCCGAGCAGTTGCCAGAGCGGCACCCCGGCAGCCTTGGCTTTCAGATCCCACAGCGCGACATCCACCGCCGAAAGCGCGAGTTGCGTGATGCCCGCGCGGCCCACCCATTGTGCCGGTGGGAAACGGGACAGCTTGTCCCAGAGATGCTGCACCGCGTGCGCATTTTCGCCGAGCAGCAGCGGAGCGTAGGTGTCCTGGATGCACGAGACGATCAGCCGGTCGGTCGGCAGATGGGCGTGGGTGCCGGTGTAGCCATACCCCGTCAATCCGGAGTCGGTATACAGAATGACGCCCGGCGCACCCCAATGGGTGAGCTGGTGTGTGCTGTCGGCAATCCTGTTTCGGGTGACCGGAACGTGCAGCAGGAAACTTTGGGCTCGCGTGATCTTCACAGTTCGCAATGTATCGCACGGCAGCCGCGGGCGTCGCGCAGCGTCCGGACCGGGCTAGCGGAGATCCCAGCGCGGTTTCCGCCCGTCGAGACAGGCCGCGGCGGGGCGCTGCCGGGGGTTGTCCAGAAACTCGAGCACGAGCGCTTGCGGGCAATCGCTGATGGGATTCGCCGTGAGTTGATGTCCCATGCCCGGGAAAACGAAAAGATGCGCGTCGCGCAAATGCGAGGCGGCGGACCGCGCGTAAGCGGGCGGAGTGACCGGGTCGTAAGCACCCGAGAGAAGCAGGGCAGGGATGTCACTCTTGACGGGTAACGTCTCGCGCCGTCCCGCGGGCCTCACGTTCCAAAGCCGGCACGCATTCACGAGCTCGAGTCCGCTGGCGGAATGGCGCATCCAGGGACGCTGCCCATCTTCGCGCTTCAGCCGGGCAATATCGGTGAACGGAACCTCTTCGGCGCAGTGGAAGGAAAGCTGCGCGCCTCGATCGACGAGTTCCCTGGCCACGAAGATGGCGTGTCTCCCGATGACTTCTCCCCAGACAGCATCGGCGCCGCCATCTGCGGCGCGGTAAATCGCCCACGGGATTTTGGGAATCAGGTCCGATTCGTAGAGCGCCATGTGCAGCGCCTCCATCAACTGGCTTCCGTCGAATCGAACCTCGAATGGGGTACCGTGCCAGTTCCCGACGAGGCGCCGCGGCGACCGATCGAGCCGATCCGCTGCATCGAGCAGAGTGTTCCGAAGATCGGGGAATGCGGCTTTGCACCGCGTATCCGAGGCGCAGTCTGAAAATAGCGTGTTCAGCGCGTTTTCGAACTTGACTGGTCCATCCGCGTACTCGTCCACTTCCGGCGGGACCACGGAATCCAAGATGACGGCGCGGATGCCCGCCGGGTGGTCGCGCACCGCAGTGAGAGCGAGCCGCGTTCCGTACGATTCGCCGAGCAGGTTCCATTCCCGCAGCCCGAGAGCGCGGCGCAGGTCGTCGAGATCGGCGGCAGCGGCCGCGCTGTTGTAGCAATCGAGATCCGCGACAGCGGAGAGCCGCTTCCGGCAGGCGCGCATCCATTGTTCCGGTGGTCCGGAGGCGTTTGGACAGTCGAGCGCCGGCTGCGAGTAACCCGTGCCCCGCGTGTCGACCACAATGAAGTTGCGCTTTCCGATGTACGGCGCGACGACCCGGCCAAAGAGCTTGGATGAGAAGAGCTGCGCGCGGCCGCCGGGCCCTCCCACCAGCCAAACGATCGGATCGGGAGCCGGCCGTGCACTTCGGCTCTGATAAATCGCTACGTGCAGGCGGATGATACGGCCGTCAGCTTTGACGCGGTCTTCCGGAACGGTGAGCCAGCCGCATCGCACCTGCGCTCCGTTCGGAGGGGTGAACGCACAGGATGCGAACACAAAGCGCTGGTGAACGTCCCCCGCGCTGTCTTCGTCGATCGGAATCGGCCGCTGCTCGGACGGCAGCGAGCACGCCATGCAGTACAAAGCTGCCACGACGCCGGACCGCAGCGTGCCGCGCATCTGGTTTCAGTCTACTCCGTTGCCTCGCTATCAGACGATGGCGCGGGCGATCGTCGCCCGCCGGGGCGGCGGAAGGCCGTCGCTGCGGTCCCGATAGTAAAGCTGTTCGGCCTCAGCGGGAGAAAGGATCGCAACACGCGAAAATCCCATCTCGGATAACTCCGCTGAGAGAGCATCCGGGTCGTGATAACTCAGCCAGGGTTCTCCCACGGCCGCGGCGCTCTGCGCGAGAGTGGAAAACCCCTCGTACTGGTCGTCGCCCGGGCGCCTGCCTTGCGAAAACGTGAGGACCACTTCGGAAAGCGCCGGAAACGATGCGATCAGTTGCAGAATCGCCCGCACCGTTGCCTGCGGCAGATACACCAGGACCCCGAGACAGGAGAAGAACGCGGGCGCATGGAAGTCGAGGCTGCTGTTGTTTGCCAGAATCTCTCGCAGAGTCGCCGATTCAAAATCCGCGGCGACAAACTCGACATTCGGCGGGATCGCAATTCCCGCCGCCCGCAGACGTTCCACCTTGGCGCGCTGGCTGGCGGCGTGATCCACCTCGAAAATGCGCAGCGGCGCGGCCCAATCGGGCTGACGGTAGGCAAATGTGTCGAAGCCCGAACCGAGAATCACGTATTGACGCACTCCACAAAGCACGGACTCCTGAAGGCAATCCTCGGTATACCGGCTGCGCAGCACCACGTGGGAACGCATGGCGATGTTCACCGCGTCGTTGAACCAGTCGCGGCTGGCCAGCGCCTTCTGCAAGGTGTCCTCGCCCAGGAGCAGCGGAATGACGGAATCGTTCAGTATCTTGGGGGATTCGTCGTAAAGCTGGTGCAGCGCGCGCAAAATCGCGACCCCCAACGCCGTACGGCTCGCCGGCCGTTCCTGGGAACCCATACCGCAACCTTATCACGGCATTGGAGAGGGGCCGGCGGCAGGATCGCCGGCGCTACCCGCCACCCGCCAACGCCGGCGCCGGCCGTCGTGAGGATGTCGTGGCTCTGCACACTTGGGATATACTCGGGACTCCGGCCCTCCGGGCAACCGGCGCGGGTGGGCCCGAACTGAACCGTGGCGCGGATTCTGCTGGCGACGTTCGGCTCTTACGGCGATCTCTTCCCGTATCTCGCAATCGGAGTCGAATTGCGTCGGCGCGGGCATGCGGTCACCATCGCCACGCTGCCGGTTTACGCGCAGAAGGTCGCGCACGAGGGCCTCGAATTCCATGCGGTGCGGCCGGACATTCGTCCCGGAGACCGCGAACTCCTGGCCCAGGTGATGGACGCGCGGCGCGGCACCGAACGGGTGCTGCGGTTCACGAGTTCCACCGTGCGCGAAAGCTATGACGACACGCTGCCGGCGGCGCGGGAAGCCGACCTGATCGTGTCCCACCCCATCACCTTCGCGGCAGTCATTGCCGCGGAAAAGCTGCGGAAACCGTGGGTGAGCTCGGTGTTGGCGCCCATCTCGTTTCTTTCGGCATACGATCCGCCGGTGCCCGCGCAACGGGCCTCACTGCTCAAAGTGCGCGCGCTCGGTCCCGGCGCGATGCGCGTGTTGTGGAGCATCGCGAAATGGCAGACCGGAACCTGGATGCGCGAAATCCCGGCGCTGCGGAAAGAGTTGGGTCTTCCCCCCGGCGAACATGCGCTCTTCGAGGGCTCGCATTCGCCGCGCCTGGTGCTGGCTCTGTTCTCGCGATGGCTGACGGAACGCCAGCCCGACTGGCCGGCGCAAACGGTGATGACCGGTTTTCCGTTTTACGACGGCGGAGAGGCGGCGCCGCCGGAGTTGGACCGGTTCCTGGACGCCGGCTCGCCGCCGGTAGTCTTCACGCTCGGCTCTTCGGCGGTCGGGGTGGCGGGCGATTTTTACCGCGAGAGCCTGGAAGCAGTGCGGCGTCTCGGCGCGCGCGCCGTTCTCATGACCGGAGAACATCCGCAAGGGCTGCCGGACTCCCTGCCTCCCGGCGTGCTGGCCGTTCCCTACGCCCCGCACGCCGCCGTGATGCCGCGCGGCGCGGCGACGGTCCATCAGGGTGGAATCGGCACCACGGCGCAGGCCATGCGGGCGGGCAAGCCGATGCTGGTGATGCCGTTTGCGCACGATCAGTTCGACAACGCCGAGCGCGTGCGCCGGCTGGGAGTTGCCGAAGTACTCACGCGGCGCCGCTACACCGCCGCGCGCGTCGAAGGGCTTCTGGGGCGGCTGCTCAACGATGCGCGCTACGGACGCGCCGCCCGTGAACTCGGGGAAAGAGTGCGCGCGGAACAGGGAGCAGCGGCGGCGGCAAACGCCATCCAGCGCATTCTTGACGAAGAATCCAACAAATAGCGGATGAAAGTGGAGCTATTCGCTATAATCGAGTTCGTCAGATCGACCCAAGGAGTCTGTTTTGCGAAAGAAAGTGACGGTTGTAGGCGCGGGGAACGTAGGGGCGAACTGCGCGTTGCGTGTTGCCGAAAAGGAACTCGCCGATGTGGTGCTGGTAGACGTCGTGGAGGGCGTTCCGCAAGGGAAGGCCTTGGATCTGCTGCAATCGGGCCCCGTGCAGGGGTACGACGTGATGTTGACGGGGGCGAACGATTACGAACCGACGGCCAATTCGGATATCGTCATCCTCACCGCTGGCTTCCCGCGCAAGCCGGGAATGAGCCGCGACGACCTGCTGATGGCGAATTACGAAGTGGTTCGCACGGCCACCGAACAGATCGTGAAATACTCGCCCAACTCCATCATCATCGTGGTGACGAATCCGCTGGACGCCATGGCGCAGGCGGCATACTGGGTATCGAAATTCAGCAAGAATCGCGTGGTCGGAATGGCCGGCGTGCTGGATAGCGCGCGCTTCCGCACGTTCATCGCGCAGGAAGCGAAAGTCTCGGTGGACAATGTGACGGCGGTCGTGATGGGCGGCCACGGCGACACCATGGTCCCGCTGGTGAGGCTGAGCAACATCGCGGGCATCCCGCTGACCGAGGTGATGGATCAGGCGACGATCGATCGCATCGTAGACCGCACACGCAACGGCGGAGCGGAGATCGTCAAGTACCTGAAGACGGGTAGCGCGTACTATGCGCCTTCGGCCGCGGCGGTGGAGATGGCGGAATCCATCCTCAAAGACAAGAAGAAGGTTCTGCCTTGCGCCGCGCTGCTCGAGGGCGAGTACGGCATCCACGGCCTGTTTGTGGGCGTTCCGGTGAAACTGGGCGCTCGCGGCATCGAGCAGATCTACGAAATCAAGCTGACCGCCGAAGAGCAGGCCATGCTGAAGAAGAGCGCCGATGCCGTGCAGGAGCTGGTTACCGTTCTGAAGTCGAAGCCGTAGCGCGTAAGCTTTTTTGCGAAGCCTTTATTCTGATACCACGGGGCCATCGCCGCGGGAGAGATCCTGCACGATGAGTTCGCGCAGGTGCGCCGCGCTGGCGGCCGCCGATTGCAGCGCGAGCAGGTACACAATCGCGGCAATGCCCGCGCCTAAGGCGAGCACCATCGCGAAGGCCCATTCGCTGTTGAAGGCGTAGCGCGCCACGTATGCCAGGGCCGCCGGCGCGAGAGCGATCGGATATGCCAGGAAAACCAGGCCCTGAAAGCGGCCGGATGCGCCTCCCTGCGAAACGCGCTCCGGACTGAGCGGCCGCGGATAGCGCACGCTCGCGATGTTCCCCATGGCCAGCATGTAAAACGAGCACACCGTCATCACCGCGAACGTTTCGGCGAACTGTGTAGCACCGAACCGCACCGGGAGCAGGGCCGCAATGGTGGTGAGGATGGCGACTTCCAGATAGATGGCCGCCAGCACCGCGATATTCTTCGCTACCAGCACCTGCGCGATGGGCTGCGGAGCGGCGAAGTAAAACAGCGCCGCCGAGCGATCGAAGCCGAAAGCGTTCCAGTAGCTCACCTGCCCGAGCAGCGTCAGCGAATAGACGCACACGATGGTGACAAAATAGCGAGGCATCAGGGAATGGCCGCCGCCCACGACCAGCGGAAGCCAGACCGCCAGCCCAAAGGTGAAGCCCATGATGAAGACCATGCGGAAACGCGGTGTGCGGGCGAAGGAGCGCAGTTCCTTTTCCACCAGCACCGCCAGCGGATCGCGCCAGAGCAGGGCCGGGAAGCGATAGATGCGATCGAGTACGGCACGCTGCCGCGGGCGCTCGGGCAGCCCTCCGGTGGACTGGGCGGCAATCGGATCGTAGCGCAGGTTGCGCTCGAACTGGCCGCGGCCGAACCAGGCGGCCAGCGCGATCCAGGCCCCTAGAGAAAGCACCGGAACGACGAACGCGGGAGTGAGCGCAATTTGCGCGGCCGCCGTCCAGGGGAGCGCGGGGGTTTTGAGAAGAACCCCGGCGGAACCGAGGGAGCGCGGCGCAAGACCGGTCTGCACCAGCAGACGCGGCAGCACCCAGAGCATGACCATCAGGAAGGCCAGGGCTTCGCGCACTTTGCGCCGCGTCAACAGCCGTTCCAGCAGGCCGCGCACGCCGGAAGCGAGAAACACATTGAAGGTGACGAAACAGAACGCCGCCGCCAGCAGGCGCGGCGCGGCAAGCCAGGAGATAGCCGGATTGGCCAGCGTACCGAGCGCGCCTCCGGCCAGCACCAGCAGCATCTCCGCCGCCGTCGCCAGCCGCAGCAGAATCTCCACCACGAAGAGCTGCCCGTGGGGAATGGGGTAGGGAAGCAGCTTGCGCATGTCGAGCGCCGAGCCCATGCTGGCGGAGAAGATCGGAATCAGTTGCCAGTACAGGCAGATCGCGAGAAAAGCCAGGGGCACAGCGCCCGTCAGCTCGGTGCGAGAGGCTTCCCGGGCCAGCAGGAACAGGACGCACGCGCCCGCGGTCCAGATTCCGTACCACAGGAAAGACGTAATCAGCCCGATTTTCGACCCGCGCCGGCCGAGCCGCATGCTGAGGAACTGGGCGCGCAGGAGGGCGGCGATCATAGCCAGTCCAGCGTTTCCAGGACCCTTCCGGCGCCGACCACGCGCACGAATGCGTCTTCCAGCGATTCGCCGCCGGCGCGCAGCTCGTCGAGCGTGCCGCTGGTGACGATGCGGCCCTGGTGAATAATGGCCACGCGGTCGCAGAGGCGCTCGACCACTTCGAGCACGTGGGTGGTGAGAAAAATGGTAGCGCCGCGCCGCACCTGGCTGGTGAGAATATCCTTCATCAGGCGCGCGCCCACCGCATCCACGCCTTCGAAGGGCTCATCCATGAGAAACAGCTCGGGATGATGGATCAGCGATGCCGCCATGGCGACGCGTTTCCGCATGCCTTTCGAGTATTCGCCGATGATCTTGCGGTCGGCCTGCAATTCAAAGAGCACCATGAGGTCGGCCGCGCGGGCCATGGCGGTGGCGCGCGACAGGCCATACATGCGCCCGACGAATTCCAGGTATTCGGCGCCGGTAAGGCGGTCGAACAGCAGCGATTCATCCGGCACCAGGCCGATGCGCCGCTTGATTTCCAGTTCGTCGCGCGGCATCTGAAAGCCCAGGATCTCGATGGACCCGGCATCCGGCGGGATGAGGCCTGTCAGCATCCGGATGGTGGTGCTTTTGCCGGCGCCATTGGGCCCCAGAAAGCCGAAAAACGAGCCGCGCGGGACGTCGAGATCGACGCCGTCCACGGCCGGTTTGAGCCCGTAGGACTTCCTGAGACCGCGCACGAGAATGGCGGGCGATGCCATCATTCGAGTATACGGAACTGTTACAAGAGGTGACCCATCTTGTCGCGCTTGGTGTGCAGGTAGGCTTTGCGCGTGTCGAGAACGTCGGCCAGACACGGAACCCGCTCTGCGACGCGCACGCCGGCGGCTTCCACGGCTTCCACCTTCTCCGGATTGTTGGAAAGCAGGCGCACCGCTTTCAGCCCGAAGTACTGCAGAATGGCCCCAGGGAGCGCGTAGCTGCGCAGGTCGCTGTCGAAGCCCAGGCGCTGGTTGGCTTCCACGGTATCGGCGCCCTCGTCCTGCAGTTCGTAGGCGCGCAGTTTGTTGAGGAGGCCGATTCCGCGGCCTTCCTGATGCTCATAGATCAGCAGGCCGCGGCCTTCCTGCGCAATGCTCTTGAGCGCGATTTCGAGCTGCGCCCGGCAATCGCAGCGCAGGCTGTGAAAGACATCGCCGGTCAGACACTGGGAGTGAATCCGCACCAAAGGCGGCTCGCCTGTGAGATCGCCCATCTTCAGGACAACGGCCTCCTCGACGGGGCTGCCGCTGCCTGGTCCGCCTTCGAAGCCGTAGATGCGGAAGAAGCCGAACTGAGTTGGAAAATCCGCTTCAGCCACCTTGCGGAGCTGTAGCGCGGAAGTTTTGTTCATGGTTTGGCTATTAGAACCTTAGTCCTTTTATTATAATGGCTTCCGGCACCGAATGCTGGAAACCTACTTTTCGCTGCTGTTCAAGCTCGGGGTGATGGCCTCCATCGCCAGCATCCTGGCGCGCTCGAACCGCTTTAAATCCATGCTGATGCGCGAAAATCGCACGCTCAACCAGCGGCTCGCGCTGTCAGTCGTGCTGGCGGTCGTGTTCGGCCTGAGCGTAGTGATCCGCGGGGTAAACCCCACCTATTACGCCTCCGATTTGGGGCTGGAAGGAAGCCTGCTCGCGGGAATTCTGGGCGGCTATGTGACGGGCCTGCTTTCGGGCATTCTGATTTCTCTTCCGGCATTCCTCCTGAAGCACGAACAACTAACGCTTCCCATGCTGGCCGGCATCGGGGTGCTGGGAGGGGTCCTGCGCGACCTGGCCCCGGACCCGGAAGAGATCTGGCGCTTTTCGCCGTTTCTCGAAATGAATATTCTGCGTTTTTTTCGGGAGAACCGGCATCATCGGCGCGCGGCTTTCCACCTGATGTTCGGAGCGGGCATTCTTTTCGCCGAATTTCTGCGGAATACGCTCTGGAATTTCGGCGGCAGCAAGGATGTGTTCTTCCTGCCTTCGAACTGGCCGGAGCGCAGCACGCTCCTGATGACCTTGTACTATGCGACCACGCTGATTGCGGTCACCATTCCGCTCAAGATCTGGAACAATACCCGCAACGAACGGAAGCTCGAAGAACAGGAAAGGCTGCTGGTGGAGGCGCGCCTGGCCGCTCTAACCAGCCAGATTAATCCGCACTTCCTGTTTAACACCCTGAATTCGGTCTCGTCCCTGATCCGCACGGATCCCAACCAGGCGCGGGTGATGGTCGTCAAACTGTCCAAGGTGCTGCGGCGCCTGCTGAAAAAACATGAGAATTTCAGCGCGCTTCGCGACGAGATTAATTTTATCGAAGACTATCTTTCGATAGAAGTGGTGCGATTCGGCGATAAGCTCCGCTTCGAAAAGAATGTCGCCGACGATACGCTGGATATGCTCGTGCCGAGCATGCTGCTGCAACCACTGGTAGAAAACTGCATTAAGCATGGATTGAGCAGCAAGGTTGAGGGTGGGACCATCCGGATCAGCGCCAGCCGCGCGGAAGCCAAACTGCTGCTGCTGGTGGAAGACGACGGTATTGGGATTCCCGAAGCCAAGCTGGCCACGCTGCTGGACCGCGGCATCGGGGTGAGCAATGTAAACGAACGGCTGAAGGTGCTGTTCGGCAACGAGTATCGCATGTGGATCGACAGCCAGCCGGGCCATGGCACGCGCATTCAGATCGAAGTGCCGGAGCTGCAGACCGACCTGGCGGCTGTATCATGAGCAATACCCAACAAGGAGAGATCTTGTCCAGACTCGAGGAGTCCGTTACTGCATGGCCTGCCGCCGCCCTGCCCGCCACGCTGGCTGAGCGTACGCGCCGCGTTTACGACCGCATGGCAGCCGTGTATCCGCTTTCCACCATGTTCTTCCATTCCCGCGCACACCGCTGCGCGCTGGATGCCTCGGGCGTCCGCAACGGCATGCGCGTTCTGGAAGTGGCCACCGGAAGCGGGGAGATGTTTCGGCGCCTGGTGCGGGTGAACGCAGGGGGCGCGACCATCGGGGTGGATCTCTCGCCCAACATGGCGGCGCGCACGCAGCGCGTGGCGCGGCGCAAGTTTCCACGCGCTTCGGCGCACTGCCAGGCGGTAGATGCGCGCCACATGCCGTTTCGCGGCGAAAGCTTCGACGCCATCTTCTGCTGCTACCTGCTGGAGCTGCTTTCGGCGGACGATATCGCTCAGACGCTGCGCGAATTCCGCCGCGTGCTGCGCGAAGGGGGCCACCTCACGCTGGTCCTGATCGGCCAGAATACGCCCGTTTTTAATGCCGCTTACAAGGTGGTGGGAAAGGTCGCGCCGGCATTCTGGGGGCGGCAGGTGGAGCGCAGGGTGCCGGAACTGATCGCCGGCGCACAGTTCGAAATCGTGCAGGATCGCGGCGTCAAACAGGGTTTCTACCCTTCGCGCGTACTGGTAGCGCGAAAGTAGCGGTGCGTCGCGTGGGGGCGCGGCTTTACTTCGAGGCTGTCTGCTCCTGGCGCGTGTACACCAGGTTTTCCGTCGGTTTGCCGGGCGGATTGATGGTCATCACCACGACAGTCAGGGTCTTGCCGTCCTCGGAGAGCTTGAGCTGCCTCTTGGTGACGAAATCATTGCCGTGCCGCTGTTCGATGACCACCAGCATGGGGCCGTTGTAGTACATCGAAACCTGCGTGGATTGACCGTTCTCCTTCAGCTTGCACTCCTCGCCCTGAGTATTGCAGGTGACATCGACGGTAACCTGCTTGCTGCCACTGGCGAAAGTGCGGGTAATGTCGATCGAATCCGCTTTTTGATTGATGGACAAAGTTTCCGGCTTGCCTTTGGTGTCGGCACCCTGGAGTTGCCAGTTGCCGTTCAGGTCAGGGCGGTCGTCCGCCGCCCACAGCATCCCCGCGAGCAGAGCAGCCAGACACAAAATCATCCGCATCGTGATAGCCTCCCGATTTGCTCTATTGTAAGCATTTGGAAAAGTTATGCAACTACTGCGAATTCCGTAGCCGGCGGTGGCGCGCCGCCGTCGGCAGATCCAAAGATAGGGAGTGCCCGCGCGGAAGTGTGCGGGAAGTAGCGGCCGGAGCCTCTATCTGTATACATTTGTTGACATTATGCGGGCCCGAAAAGGGTGCCTCCAGCAGGCGGCGATGCGCCCGCGCACCCTTGCCGGACTGCCAGAATTCGAACCGTAACCTCACCCACGAAGGTAGAATCGAAGTGCAGGCGTGCGGATCACGATATCCAAAGAGAACTATTTAAAGGCCATTGCCGAGGCGGAAGCAGAGGGCGAGGACGTCAAGGCGGTGACGCTGACGCGCTGGCTGCGGGTCTCGGCCCCGGCTGTCACTATGGCCATCAAACGGCTGAAGCGTGACGGTCTGATCCGCGTGGGCGCGGAAGGGCAGATCGCGCTGACTCCCCCGGGCCGCGAAATCGCCACCCGGCTGCTCAACCGCCACCTCCTGATCGAGCGCATGCTGGCGGAGATCTTCGGCCTCGAATGGTACAAGGTCCACGATGAGGCGGAGCAACTCGAGCACGCGGTCTCGGCGGACTTCGAACGGAAGCTGGCGGAAAAGCTGGGCGCCGGCGGGCCGTGCCCGCACGGCAATATCGTCGGCATGGATTCGCCCGCCCACCGGCGGCGCATCGGTCTGCGCCCGCTCGATGAGGCTGCGGCCGGCGAAACCGTGGCCGTGGCCAGCGTCTTCGAGCGCGACCGCGAACTGCTGGAGTATCTCGACCACCTGGGGATCCGGCCAGGCGTCACGCTGTGCGTCGAGGTGTCCGGGCGCGAAGTGGAAGTACGCTCGGGAAACGGACCGGTCCGGCTGCCCAAGACCGCGGCGTCCAAGGTCTGGGTCAGGTAGCCTGCCTATTGGTTTTTCGAGCGTGGATCGATTCGCACCAGACCGTCCCGGTAGTTCACCGTGATGACGCAGCCGCTCAGAGCCGGATAGCCGATCAATCCGGAAACTTCCAGCCCGTGATAGCGGCTGGATGCCGAGAGATCGACCGCAACCACGGGATTCACCGACAGCTCGCGAGAGCCGAAACGCACCCGAGCGGGAAAGCGGAACAGAGGAGCTTCCATGTCTGCGGAGCCGTTTTGCACGGAGATGGATTCGGCGCCTGCGATGCCGTGATTCAACTCCCGGCTCAGGGCCGGAGAGATCGCGTTGTAAGATGCGCCGGTATCGAGCAGGAAATACCCCTCGCGGGTCTCGTTGAAAACTCCCTTCAGGAAAAGCAGGCGGTTGCTGGCGACTGCCCGTACGGCCCCCGGGTCATCCGGTTCGCCGGCGGGGTACGGCTCCAGATCGAGGCTGCGCCCCGGGATATCGAGGCGGATCAGGAATTTCGCGAACAACGACAGGGGCAGCACGCCGTCGACACCGTCAGCCAGCCGGCGCCCGGAGATGAGGACCGGGACGTCATTAAGTTCCAGACCGGACATCGCGACCGTGTTGTCATCCAGCCGCGTGGCCGGCTCAGCCCCTGCCGCCCCCGGTTCCACGAGGTCGAGCGCCGCGCCGCCCTTGCAGCCCGATCGTGCAGCAGTGCGGCGGTCGAGCACCACGTGCTGGGCCCCGCTGTCCAGGAGCAGGCGCAACTCCGGGCCCCGGTTGATGCGAGCGCGCACCAGCAGTCCGGTGGGGCCGACCGAAGGCGCCGCCAGGCGGTCCAGCCGCAGGCGATAGCTGTGGTCGAAGTGCAGCGGTTCGGAAGCGCTCTCGCCGGCAGGCGAGGCTCCGGCGCCGGAAAAAACGAAAACGGGCAGGGTCAGCAGAACGACATAGCGGCCGCTGCGCGCCCTTCCGGATGCAATCATTACAAAACCGTTAACAAACTATGACGATTTCGTTTCGATTGCAATAGGAACGTTGTGTAACTACGTACCAGCTTGGGACTTAAGAGTGGTCATGGGGACTGCGCGGGGTTTCCGGCGTCCAAGACACACAAAAGGCCGGCGGCTCCTAACGAACCCCCGGCCCTCTGTTCGAAACCAATCGATTCAGGTGTTTATGCGACAGCCGTACTTTTTGTGGGCACCGCTGCCGCTGCCTGAACTTTGTTCTTGCTCCCCGGCGGACGTCCTCTGCGTTTGGGGGCTTCCTCTCCCGCTTCGGCCATCCAGGCGGGCGGCCGTCCGCGCCGGCGGCCCCGACCACGCGCCAACCGTTCCAGACTGAGGATCGCTTCTTCGATTTGTTCTCTCTCCGCTTTTAACTCAGCGAGAATTTTGCTGACATCCATACTTAGACCCTCCGGCGTCCGGCGGTCCATCGCGTCGGACAGAAAATCAAGAATTCTTTTGCTTCCAGTATACTCTCGATTTTCCTTGATTCAACCATCCTTTTTCAAGACAACTCCGGCGATTTAGGTTGAGATATCGAGATAAAAAGTACCCCTCTTAGATTTAGTACGTTTGAAGCTGTTACGGCGTTTCCCGGAGTTTTTTCCAATGTCTGTAAAAAGGCAAACCGGCGAGGATTAACGCGATTCCCATGAACGACTCTCTGGGTCTGTCGAAAGCCGTGGAAACAAGCAGGATAGCGGCTGCAAGGATGAAGAGAGCGGGCACGGCCGGATATCCCAGGGTGCGGTAGGGCCGCTCCAGAGCGGGTTTTTTATAACGAAGCACGATCACTGCCGCTGCCGTCATACCGTAAAGAATCCAGCTCGCGAAAATTACCAGATTAAAAAGGTCGTCGTAGCGTCCCGAAAGCACCAGCAGAGCCGACCAGGCGGACAACAGCAGAATCGAGCCCCCCGGTGTGCGGTGCTGCGGGTGGACGCGGCCCACGAAGGCGAAAAAGTATCCCTGGCGGGCGGCCGCGTAGGGCACGCGCGCACCGGAGAGAATGGATCCGTTGAGTGCCGCGAAAATGCTGATCATGGCTGCGAGCGAGACGGCGTTGGCGCCGATAGCCCCCATCACCTTACCCATCATGTCCGCCGCGACGCGTGTTCCTCCCGCGACTTCGGCGGGCGTGAGTACGTGAAAATACGCGGCGTTGGCGAACAGATAGATGCCGATCACCCCCAGAGTGCCGCCGATCAGCGCGAGCGGCAGATTCCGCTGCGGGCGCCGCACTTCCGAGGAGACCATGCTGACGTTATTCCAGCCGTCATAGGCCCACAGCGCCGCAACGAGCGCCGCAATGAATCCGGAAAACGTCAGCGGCGCGACGCTGGCCGGCGCCGGCGCGTGCGCATGGCCCAATAGCAGCCCGGCGAGGATGATGGCCGCGATGAGCGCTACCTTCACCGCTGTCACGGCCACTTGCACATTGCCTCCCAGTTTCACGCCGTAGTAGTTGAGCCAGGCCAGCAGGACGATCAGAACGATGGCCAGTAGCTGGCCGTAGCGGATGTCGAGCGGTCCGCCATGGGGGCCGATAGGCAAAGGAATGGAATAGAAAACCGTATCCAAAGGAGGGAAAAAATTTGCAAGATATAAGAAAAAGCCGGTTGCTAAAGTGGCAATAGAGCCGCTTTTTGCCACCCACATTTGTGTCCAGCTATATAAAAAACCCCACATCGGCCCGTAGGCCTCGCGCAGGAACGCATACTCTCCGCCGGCTTCCGGAATAGCCGCCGCCAGCTCCGCGTAACTCAAGGCTCCAGCGAGAGATAGAAGCCCTCCTACAATCCAGACGACGAACACCACGCGGACGCTGCCGACACTCGCAATCATGGTTTTCGGCACCAGGAAAATTCCGCTCCCGATCACCGTGCCCACGACAATTGAAGCCGCCGCCCAGGGGCCTAAAACGCGTTTTAATTCGTCGCCCGTATTTTTTTCCATTCCAATTCACCCACATACCCGGGCCTCGCGAGCGGGCCGAAGCCGGCCGCTTCCCTAACGGCCGGGGCCTTGCGAAGCCGCGGCCAGGGGTTTTTCGAACAGGGAGGCGCCCATGGCCACGCCGAATGTTACCGCGGTTCCGATGAGGACGTACCAAGTCCAGGCAATGGTTGTCGCGAAATTGACGTACAGGATGACTGCCAGCCCGGCGGCCACCCCTGCCACGGCCGCCCCTTCGCGCGGCTTCTTCGTCAGGATGCCCAGCAGAAAGACGCCCAGCAGCATTCCGGAAGGTATCGAAGCGATCTTCAGTCCGGCCTCAAGAACGGATTTCGAAAGATGCGCCGCCGCCACCGCGATCGCCATCAGCACGGCTCCCCAGCCGATGGTGGCGAAGCGGGCGATCGTCAGGCTTCGTCCGTCGCTCACGTGCGGATTGCGCGCGCGTACGAAATCCACCACGGTCGTGGAGGAAAGCGAGTTGAGCGCGGCGCTCAGGTTGGCCATGGCGGCGGCGAGAATGGCCGCGGTCAGCAGGCCGGCGAGGCCGGTGGGCATATGGTGCCAGATGAAATCGGGATAGATGCGGTCGGTCTGCGCCGGCTGGGGCAGATGGAGGTCGCCGTAATAGACGTAGAGCAGAACACCGATCAGCAGAAACAGGGTGAACTGAAACAGGATGACCACCCAGCTCGAGAGCAGCGCCGTGCGGCTCTCCCGTTCGTCGCGCGCGCTGAGAAGGCGCTGCACCATGAGCTGGTCGGTGCCGTGGCTGGACATGGTCAGAAAACAGCCGCCCGCCAGGCCGGCCCAGAAGGTGTAGGTTTGCGAGAAGAAGGAAAGCGTGGGGGCGAAATGGAAGTCAAAGATTGTGAACTTACCGGCGGCGCCGGCGACCGCAGCCACGTGTGCCCAGCCGCCCGGAATGTCGCCCAGGATGAAGAAGAAGCTCAGCACCGCGCCCAATACGTAAAGGGTCATTTGAATGACGTCCGTCCAGATCACGGCCGTCATACCGCCTTCAAAGGTGTAAAAGATCGTAAGCACCAGAATCAACACCATGGAGCTCTTTTCGCCGGTGCCGAGCACGATGGAAATGACCAAAGAAATAGCGAATACCCGTACCCCCTCGGCGAGAGCGCGCGTCACTAAAAACATAGACGCAGTAAGTTTTCGGATGCGCTCGCCGAATCTCTTTCGCATCAGCTCGTAGGCCGTGAACATCTCTCCTCGAAAATACTGCGGCAGAAAAAGAATCGAAATCGCGATCCGGGCCAAAAGATAACCGAGTACGATTTGCAGAAATCCCAGGTTGCCCGTGAAAGCCAGCGCAGGAGTTCCTACAATGGTGAGGGTGCTGGTTTCGGCCGAAACGATCGAGAGGCTGATGGCCCACCAGGGCGCCGTCCGGCCTCCGAGAAAATAGTCGCGCAGGTTTTTCTGCCCGCCGCGGAAACGTGCTCCGAACCACGTGATGCCGGCGAGGTAGGTCAGGATCACTGCGAGGTCGATATAACGCATGAATGGAAACGACTTCTAGCATAGCGTTGATCTGTTATGATTTGGGGTTCGGAACTTGGGCATTGAAAACGGCGTCGAATTCGAGAGGCCATGCCGGAGTTTCGAGTGTACCGGCAACCCATTGCGTCGAGAATGAAAACGGAGAACAAGGAGCAGGAGGTGTACGTGCACGGATTTTTGAAGACCATGAGCGGGTGGGCGGCCGTTGCCGCGCTGGGTGTGATCATGGGGATAGGGACCGCGCCCGATTTGCGGGCTCAGGCGGCTGGCCAGGAGGCTGCCGCGCAGAAGCCCGCGACCCCGCAGAAAAAGGTCAAGGACCAGATCGAATACGATCTTTTCAACCAGGTGCTGAAGGACCAGAGTGCCAACAATCCACAGAAGACGATTACGGATCTTGACACCTGGGCGCAGAAATATCCCAATTCGGATTACAAGGATGACCGCCTGTACATGTACGAGGACGCGTACAGCAAAATGAATCCGCCTCAGCCCGAAAAGGTAGTCGACTACGGCACGCAGTTGATGAACAAGGGGCTGGATAACGTATTCACCGACCCCAAACAGGGGCCGCTGCAGAAACTGAACGCACTATTCGAATTCACGGCCGCCATGGGCCAGATGCCGAATCCGACGCCGGAGCAGATCGATCTCGGCAAGAAGGCGGCGAACGAACTGAAGCAGCAGGCGACGTCTTATTTCACGCCGCAAAACAAACCTGCCAACAATACCGAGGCCCAGTGGGACCAGGCGCGCAAGACGCTGGAAGCGGCCGCCGATCATACGCTGCTGTACCTGGACGTGCTGCCCGCCAACCAGGCGATGGCCAAAAAGGACTGCGCCACCGCCGAACCGCTATATGTGAAGGCGCTGCAGGACCGGCCGCAGAGCGCCTACATCTCCTACCAGTTGGCCACCGCGATGGTCTGCATGCAGGCGCAGCATCCGGAGCTGGTGCCGCAGGCCATCTACGAATTCGAACGTGCCGCGGTGATCGACCCGACGCTGGGCGATCCGCACAACGATCCCGAACGGCTGAAGAAATATGCCGACAATGCGTACGTGGCAGTGCACGGCAGCACCGACGGACTCGACCAGCTCAAGGATCAGGTGAAGCAGTCGCCGCTGCCTCCGGCGGATTTCAAAATCCAGACGAAGGCCGAAGTGGCCGCCGCCAAGGAGCAGCAGTTCGAGCAGGGCAATCCCCGCCTGGCGCTGTGGATGAAGATCAAGGGTGCGCTGGCCGCCCCCGATGGCGACACATATTTCACCAATTCGCTGAAGGATTCGGCTGTGCCGCAGCTTCGCGGGGTAGTGGTGGAAGGCAAGCCGGCCTGCCGCTCGCGGGAGATTCTGGTAGCGGTGCCGCTGCCCGATCAGCCCAATAACAATACGGCCGAAATCACCCTGAAAGTCGAACCGGCCCTGACCGGCAAACCCGAGGTCGGCAGCGAAATTCTCTGGGAAGGCGTTCCTACCGCTTTCACCAAGGATCCCTTCATGCTGACCATGGAAGTGTCGGACAAGACCAAGCTGACCGTAAAGACCAGCCCTTGCGCGCCTGCGCCGGTGCGCCGGAAGAAGGCCGCGCGGTAGCACGGAAACCACGGCGCCGCTCCCTCCGTTGGGCGGAGCGGCGCCATCCTCTGTTCGTTTCTGCATCCTTGCCCTCCTGATTTTCTGATATCTTCATCTGAAGAGCTATGACACACCGCAGAGAATTCCTGAAACGTGCGACCCTGGGGCTGGCCGGCGGCGCACTCGCCCGCGCGGCATCCCTGGAAGGCGTCTTCGACGTCAAGAGTTATGGCGCGAAGGGCGACGGCACGTCAGTCGATACGCCGTCCATCAACAAGACCATCGAAGCGGCCGCGGCGGCGGGCGGCGGAACGGTCTTCTTTCCGGCGGGGAATTATCTCTGCTACTCGATCCATCTGAAGAGCAACGTGGCGCTGCACCTCGACGATGGCGCCACTATTATCGCGGCCGATACGCCGGAAGGCGGGGTGGGCGGCTACGACGCGGCCGAGCCCAATACTCCATGGGACAAATACCAGGATTTCGGCCACAGCCACTTTCACAACAGCCTCATCTGGGGCGACGGCATCGCCAATATCGCGATCACCGGCAATGGCCGCATCTGGGGCAAAGGGCTGAGCCGCGGTCAAGGCGCGATGAATCCGGGAGTGGGCAACAAGTCCATCGGCTTGCGCGAATGCCACAATGTGCTGCTGCGCGATTTCTCGATTCTCCACGGCGGCCACTTCGGTATCCTGGCTACCGGCGTCGATAACCTGACGATCGACAATCTGAAGATCGATACCAACCGCGACGGCATGGACGTGGATTCCTGCCGCAATGTTCGCATCTCCAACTGCTACGTCAACTCGCCCTGGGACGATGGCATCTGTCTGAAGGCCGATTACGCGCTGGGCTCGGCGCGGCAGACCGAGTTCGTGACCATCACCAACTGCTATGTGAGCGGCTGCTGGGAAGAGGGCACCATGCTCGACGCCTCGTACAAGCGGTTCGGACCCGAGGCGCGTGTGCCGCACACCGGACGCATCAAGTTCGGCACCGAGTCCGACGGCGGCTTCCGCAACATCACGATTTCCAACTGCGTTTTCGAAGGCTGCCAGGGGCTGGCGCTGGAGACTGTGGACGGCGCTTTGCTCGAAGACGTCACGGTGACGGGCATCTCGATGCGCGATATCATGAGCGCGCCCATCTTCATGCGGCTCGGGCGGCGTCTGCGCGGGCCCGAAGGAACGAAGGTCGGGACGCTGAAGCGCGTGATCATCGACAACCTGGTGTGCTCGAATTCGGTATCGTCATTGGGGTCGATCATCAGCGGCATTCCCGGTTATTACATCGAGGATGTGAAGATCAGCAATGTGCAGATCCAGCACCAGGGCGGCGGGACCACCGAAGATGCGGCCTACCAGCCGCCGGAGGCCGAGGATATTTACCCCGAGCCCGATATGTTCACCGCTCCGCCGCGTCCGGGACGCAACGGGCGCGGGCCCAATGGAGAGTTCGTGCCGGAAGGCGCGGGACGCGCGGGCGCCGGCAGGGGCGGTCCCGGCAGGGGCGCTGCGGGGCAGAATGCCGCCCGCGGAGGCGCGCGCCCGCAGCCTGAGCGGCACAAGATGCCGTCGCAGGGTTTCTTTGTCCGGCACGTGAAGGACATTCAGTTCGACAACATCGAGATCCTGGCCATGAAGGAAGATCGCCGGCCGGCCTTTGTGCTCGACGATGTCGAGGATGTGGACTTCTTCCGGATCAAGACGCCGCGCGTGCCCGATACGCCGGTATTCGCGCTGCACGATGTCTCCGGCCTGAGCGTGCATATGTGCGCCGGGGTCAGGGACACGGAAGTGTCGAAGGTCGAGCAGAAGACGCTGTAACGCCGCGCACTCAGTGAGCCGCCGCGCCCGCGTCCAGAACGACCTTCTGGCGGGTGCGGCAGGAGCGGTACACGGCCTCGACAATTTCCAGCGCCTGGTAGCCTTCTTCGCCCGCCACCAGCGGCTTGCGCCCTTTTTCGATGGCGTCGCCGAAATCGCGGAACTGGCGCTCGAAGGGTTCGAGCGAAATCGCCATGGGGTCGCTCGCTCCCGAGGCCACCTCTTTCGCCACGGGGGCGGGTTCGCCGAAGTCGTTTTCCACGTCCCAGGTGGTGAGTTTGTCGCCGGAGATGATCGCCGTGCCTTTCGTACCGTGTAACTCGGTGCGTTCGGTGTACCCCGGCCAGAACGCGGTGGAGGCCTGAATCACGCCGGTCGCGCCGCTGGCATAGCGCAGCACGGCGTTTACCACGTCCTCGGATTCGATCTTGTGGCGCGCACCCAACTGCCAGACGCCGGTGAGCTCCGCCACCGGTCCGGCCAGCCAGCGCAGAATATCCACCTGGTGGATGGCCTGGTTGATGAGGGCGCCGCCGCCTTCGGCGTCCCAGCTTCCCTTGATGGGCCGCGAGTAATACTCTGCCGAGCGGAACCACTTCACGTAGCAATCGCATTCCAGCAGCTTGCCCAGCCGCCCCTCCGCCAGGGCCCGGGAGAGAAACAGGCTGGCATCGTCGAAGCGATGCTGGCTCACAACACCCAGCAGAATTCCGCCCCGGCGCGCGGTTTCGATCATCCGCCGCGCCGTTTCCAGGCTGGTGGCGATGGGCTTCTGCACCTGCACGTGCTTCCTGGTCTGGGCGCAGATTTCGATGGGTTCGAGCCGGAAATTGGGGAAGGTGCAGACGTCCACGTAATCGACGCGCGGATGGCGGCAGACCTCTTCGTATGTGCGCACGAATTCGCAGCCGTTCTCTTCGGCGAACTTGCGTCCCGCCGGTTCGTAGATATCGGTGCAGACCGCCAGTTCGAAGCCGATGTTCCGATAGACCCGCGCGTGCATCCGCGAAATCGCGCCCGTCCCGATGATTCCAACTCGCATAGAAGAATTCTATCAGCCATCGCGCCGCCGCCCGCCGCCTGCCTGAAGCTACAATGAAAGCTCAGGCAACAATGAAGCGCTATTTTGTATTTCCCCTGGCGGTGCTTTCCGCGCTCACGCTGATTTCCTGCAAGCACGCGCCACCGGCGGGCGTGGCGGCCGAAGTGAACGGCGTCGCGATCACCTTCGCCGAACTGGACAAGATGTTCCAGTCGCAGCCGCAGCAGCCGCCCGAGGGGGCCACGCAGGATACCATCATGTCGCAGAAGCTGGACCTCCTCAACAGCCTGATCACCAATGAAATCCTGCGGCAGAAGGCCGAGAAACTGGGGCTGACCGCGGTGGATGCCGACGTTGACGGCGAAATCAGCAAGCTGAAGGAGCCGTTCACCAAGGAGCAGTTCGAACAGCGGCTGGCCGCGCGGCACATGACCGAAGCCGATTTGCGCGCGCAGATTCGCCGCGACCTCACGGTCAACAAGCTGGTCAACAAAGAGATCACCTCCCACATCAGCGTGACCGATGCCGAAATCGCCAGCTTCTACAACGCCAACAAGGCGCTGTTCAACCTCCCCGAGCCGCGCATCCACATGGCGCAGATTCTGGTCACGCCGTTTCCCAACCCGAACGTGCACAACCTGAAAAACAGCAAGGCGCAGGACGAAAACGAAGCGCGCACGAAGATTCTCGATATCGAGGCGCGCCTCAAGCGGGGCGAGGATTTCGCCATGCTGGCGCAAAACTATTCCGAAGACGACCAGTCCGCGCCCAACGGCGGCGATATGGGCTTCGTGCCGGAATCGACGCTCGATAAAGCCAGTCCGGAACTGCGCAAGATCGTGGTCTCGCTGCCCCCCAACGGCATTTCCGGCGTGATCCACACCGCCGACGGCTACCGCATCCTGAAAGTCATCTCGAAAGAACCCGCCGGCCAGCGCGATCTCAACGATCCGCGCGTGCAGCAGGACATTCACGAGAACCTGCTCAATCAGAAAGACCAGCTTCTGAAAGCCGCTTACGTGGAAGCCGCCCGCGATGCCGCCAAGGTCACGAATTACCTGGCGCAGAACATCGTGGACGATGCCGCCAAATCGAAATAGGCCGCGGCTTCGAAGGGCGCGTCTCGCGGGCCCCGGGGGAGCGACAGTGTACCCTGAAGAAGACGGGTACCGATGGAATTCCCCAGAAAGCTCCCGGCCGCGATTCTGGCGGGGTTGTTCGCTGCCTGCATCGTCGCCTATTACACCACGGGCGGTCCGGCGGGTTCGGGCGGAACGCCGGCATCGGCCGCGCAGCCTCTGGTCGATACCAGCCAGTTGCAGACGGTGCTGCGGCTGTCGCCATTGGCCGCCACGCCGCAGGAGCAGGTGCAGGCGCGCGATGCCTGGCGTCTGGCGGACCACGAGCTCGACCTGACCTTTGCCGAAGCGCTGCGCCAGGCCGCAAGCGAAGCCACGGCCGCCTTTCCTTCGGGCAGCCCGCTGCAGCAATTGAGCGACAAGATCGCCCGGCTCAACGGCCGCGTCGCTGCCGATAAGCAGCGAGTGGCGGATGCCGGAAAGACTCCCGCCGGCGCACTGGACCTGGCGCAGGCGCAGCTCGACCTCGACCAGGACGAGCTTGACGACGCGCAGGACGACCTGGCGCGCGAAGGCGGCGACAAGCGAAGCCGTTTGCAGCAACTGCTCCAGGAACACAACGCTTCGGACAAGGTTGCCGACCAGGCGATCCAGTTCTCCTCTCCCGCGCCCACCGGCACTCTGGGCGAGCAGTTCAACTCCTGGTCCGCGCTTGGGCAGTATGACGCGCAGTTGCGTACCGCGGCGCAGCAGGCCACGAAGCACGCCGATGCTTTGCTCGCCGAACACAACAAGCTCGAGAGCCAGGTGAGCAGCCAGCCCACCGCCGGCGCCACTGTGGCGGGCTTGCGCGAGCTGGCCGCGCAGCACAAAACGCTCAGCAGTCTGGACCAGCGGATTCAGGACACCCGGCAGCTTGCCGCGGTGTACCAGGCATGGAGTTCGCTGGTGGGGGGACGGCGGCGCGCGGTTCTACGGCTGATTCTGCAATCGCTGGCGGCTATCCTGGCGATTCTGCTGATTGCGGTGCTGTTGAACGGGGCCATCCAGCACGCGTTCCGGCAGATCGATCCGCGGCGCCTGCACCAACTGCGGGTGATTGCGCGCATCGCGCTGCAACTGGCGGCGCTGCTCCTGATTCTGTTGATCCTCTTCGGGCCGCCGACGCAGCTTTCCACCATCATCGGGCTCGTCACGGCCGGCATCACGGTGGTGATGAAAGATTTCATCGTGGCGTTTCTCGGCTGGTTCACGCTGATGGGCAGGAATGGAGTCCGCGTGGGCGACTGGGTCGAAATCGAAGGCGTTTCCGGAGAAGTGATCGAAATCGGGCTGCTCAAAACGGTGCTGCTGGAGATGGGAAACTGGAACGAAAGCGGACATCCTACGGGGCGGCGCGTGGCTTTTCTGAACAGCTACGCCATGGAGGGCCATTTCTTCAATTTCTCCACCGCCGGTCAATGGTTGTGGGACGAACTGCAATTCGCGCTGCCGGAGACGAGCGACCCGCAAGGGCTGGCGCGGCGGATCGGCGAAATTGTCGAGCGCGAAACCGAAGCGGACGCCGCCAAGGCGGCAGAGGACTGGCAGCGCGTCACGCGTCGCAGTATGGCGCACGAGTTCTCCGCTGCGCCGGCGGTCAGCCTGCGTCCGGGTGGCAGCGGGCTGGATGTGGTGGTGCGCTACATTACGCGCGCGCAGGAGCGCCACGCGGTGAAGGAGAAACTTTTCCGCGCGGTGGTGGATCTACTTCACAAGCCCGCTGAAGCAGCCGGCGGGTAAGCCGATATGCCACACGACCAGATCACGGATCCCGCGAACGCGTTCCTCGAAGCCGCCAGCGTACCGCGCCAGGGCTGGCTTTGCTCCGGAACCCTGGAGGAGGCGGAGGAGTTCTCGAGCGCTACCCGCAAGTTGCGGATGCCAGCATCTACACCGCGGCTCTCCGCAACACCCGCGACGGGCGTTCTGCGACCGCCATTGTCGCGCGGCGCGGACGCGCCGATGTGCTCGATCTCCTCGGACGGCGAGGCATTCCGCTGGGTCTGGATGGAGCCGACGTGCGCATCGCAGCCTGCGCGCGAGGCGATCGCGCTGCGGCGGGTAAGAAGCCCGCGGAAAGGCGGGAAACTGCTCGCCGAGTTCGCCGGCAACGGCAACCTGGAAGGAGTGCGGTGCCTGCTCGATCTCGGTGTGGCTGCTTCGGCCACGCACGGGGAAGGCGACCCGTACTGGGACGTCACTCCGCGAAGCACGGCGCTGCACGTAGCCGCCTGGCGCGCCCGGCACGCGGTAGTGAAGGAGCTGATCGCGCGCGGCGCGCCGGTGAATGCCTCCGACGGGAAAGGCCGCACGGCGCTCGCTCTCGCGGTGAAGGCATGCGTGGATTCGTACTGGAAAGACAGGCGATCGCCGGAATCCGTAGCGGCATTGCTGCAAGCCGGCGCATCCACGGCCGGCATCGAAATTCCCAGCGGATATGAAGAAGCAGATCGGCTGTTGCGCCGCTAGGGCAATGGGCGCCGGTTCGGATTACACCGCGGCCCGTTTTTCCGCGGCAGTCGAAAGCAGGGTTCGCGTCCTCGGCTGGAAGGCGAATAAAGGACAGGAAAGCCGCCGGCCCGAAGCTTCGAATTCGACTGTGTATGGCTGTTCGCTTTCGAGGGTGCGATGCACCTGGCAATGGAGGAGTTCCGTGCCCGGTTCGAGTAGTACAAAAACCTGACACGCGACATCCCATGCCCGCAACGGATTGACGACTTCCCTGATCACCAATGGCCCCGTGACTTTGTTTTATTCACCGACAGCGGGACTCACCCCTAGCCTCGGTTGCCGGGTCTGAGCTCCGGCTAATGGGCTTAAGTTATCTCAAAACCGGTTCTTATTGCGACGTATCTTTCGTCTAGTATGTGACTTATGGGAAGTTCCAAAAATTCGTCAAAGTTGGTCTTCGTACTGTTCGAAGGCCACGCGGACGAGTTGGCCACGGGTGCGCACGCCGGTCTTCTGAAACAGGCTTTGCAGAATCGCTTTGACATAGCTTTCGGAAATCTGCAGGCGCCAGGCGATCTCTTTGTTGGATAACCCTTCCAGCACAAAGCGCAGCACCTGGCGCTGCCGGTCGTTGAACGCGGGAGTGGAAGCGTGTTCGGCCACCGGCGTCTCCGGTTTGCCGAAGGTTCCCTCGAGGGTGCCGCCGGAAGCCACCACGCGAATACTTCTGCTCAGCTCCGCGAGCGGCGCTTCCTTGAGAAAAATACCGGCGACGCCCTGGCGCAGGAGGCGCCGTGCTTCATTGTCGCTGACCCATGCGGTGACCACCAGGACGCGGCCTTCGAAGCCGCGTTCGCGCGCGGCCGGCAGGAATTGCGAGGCGCGCTCGCTTCCCAGGTCGTGGTCCAACAGGACCAGGTCGAAATGTTTCTGCGCCAGAATCTGAAGCGCTTCCCGGATGCTCGCACAGTGCTCGATCTCCAGGGAGGGGTCCGCTCCCAGGACCAGCGCCACGCTTTCGCGAAACAGCGCATGATCGTCCACCAGGAGAGCCCGAATTATCGATTGTTGAACCTCTTCCATCACCCTTCCGAACCTTCGACCGGCCAAAGTTCCACTGCGAAGCAGCTCCCCGTTTGCTGCGGTTCGTAGCGCAATCCCCCGCCGTGCGCGTGCAGAATCGCCCGCGACACGTAGAGGCCGATGCCGAGCGAATGCGCGCCCGGCTGAAACGGCTGGAACAACTCTTCGGGATGCTCGACTCCCGGCCCACTATCGCGAAAGCGTACCACAACCAGATCGCTTTCGAGGGCCGCGGAGATGTGCAGCTCCCTCAGACCTTCATTTTCCTCCATCGCCTGCTCGCTGTTACGCGCCAGGTTGACGAAAACCTGGAGCAGGCTGTGGTGATCGGCCTGCACCAGCGGCAGGTCGCTCTGCACTTCCCAGATTACATCCACGCCGCCTTCGCGGAGCGAAGGCTCAATGACGATGCGGGTCTCGTCCAGCACGGTGCCGAGATCGGCGACCGCATGCTCGCGGTCGGACGCCATGCGCAGCCCTGAGCTGGCGATCTTCTCCAGCCCGCGGATGAGTGTTCCCAGCACCTGGTAATGCTCGTTGCAGGCGATCCCGTTGACTGGGCTGAGGGCCGAATGCGCGTTGGCCGCGGCCGCCGACAGGTTGCGAATCTCATGCGAAATGGCGCCGATGACCACGCGCGAAGTGGCCATCATGGAATTCAACCCGGCGCCTTCGCGATCGCGCAGATTCTCGGAAGCGTCCCAGATCACCGCGGCCAGTGCCGAACCGCGGGAGGTGCGGTACGTCGACAGCCAGACATGCGCCAGAAAGACCTCGCCGTCGCGCCGCTGCCCCTTGCATTCGACGTTGGTGCGGATGTTGCTGCCGAGACGCGCGCTGTGCAGCATGCGGCTGAGCAGGGGCAGGTAGGGCTCCACGGGCTGCCCGTGCATCGATTCATCGTCGTAACCCAGCAACTGCCGCGCCGATTCGTTCGCCAGCAGGATCTTGCCGGCGTGGCCGATGGTCAGAATCGCAAGCGGGCTGGTTTCGATGAGCACTTCGAGCTGCTGTTCGGCCTCCTCGCGCAGTCGAATCTGCTTCTCGCGCTCGCGCAGGTGCTCCGCCAGCATTCGCCGGCGCGCGTTCAGCTCGGCGACGAAGAACCCGGTCATAGCGAACCCGGCCATGCTCACCAGCACGCGGCCGCCCGATCCGGGTCCCCACACCGACGGATCGAAGACCACCGCGGCGTTATGCGGCCCGCCTTCGAGCGGATCGAACGCCTCCCGCAGGTATGCGCACGTCGCCGCCAGTCCCAGAATCTGCGCCTTGCTGAGCGCCGCTGCCGAAAGCAGAACGGGGACCACATACAAAAACCCCACCGAAACATTTGGCAGCAGCCAATCCAGCCACGCGATCACGGCAATCAGCAGCCCCGCGACCATGCACACCTCGATGCGGTGGGATTCGGCGTAGACAAGAAAGCGGTCGAGGCGGCTCATCTAACTGGGGCTCTCAGCTATCAGCTTATCGCGCTATACTTCCCCTAGCACTCTGGAGGGGCCATGCATGCCTGCTTATCGGTTCATTCTAAACGGCAAGCCGCAGACTGTGGAGGCGGTTGGCGCGATGCCGCTGTTGTGGGTTTTGCGCGACACGCTGGGGATGACGGGAACCAAGTTCGGATGCGGAATGGCGCTCTGCGGAGCGTGCACGGTGCACGTGAACGGGCAGCCGATGCGGTCCTGCTCGACGCCGATTTCGAGCATCGCGGGGAAGCGCGTCACGACGATTGAAGGTCTGTCGCCCGATGCCACCAGCGCCGTACAGCGCGCCTGGGTCGAAGAGGATGTGCCGCAGTGCGGCTACTGCCAGTCCGGCCAGATCATGACCGCGGCGGTGCTCATTTCGAAGAAGGCGGTTCCCACCGACGCCGATATCGACGAAGCCATGCGCAACAATATCTGCCGCTGCGGAACTTATCAGCAGATTCGCCGCGCGATTCATCTGGCGGCGCAATTGCACGCCGGCGCAGCGCGCCAGGGAGGTGAGGAATGAGCAGCCCGGCCCGCCAGTTCAACCGGCGCGCGTTTCTGAAGAGCGCTGCGGCATCCGGCCTTCTGCTGGGGTTCGACTTCACCGGAACGCGCCTCGCGCGCGGCGCCGAAGCGCAGGCGGCCAGGCTCAACGCGTGGATCCACATCGCTCCCGACGAAACCGTCACGCTGTTCATCCACAAAGCGGAGATGGGGCAGGGAACTGTGACCTCGCTCTCCATGCTGCTGGCCGAGGAACTGGAATGCGACTGGTCGCGAATCCGCACGGAGTTTCCGGGCATCGACCGAGCCTACGGGCCGAACCAGGGGGTGGTGGGCAGCGCCAGCATTCGCACTTCGTGGCAGCCGCTCCGGCGCGCGGGCGCCGCGGCGCGGCTGATGCTGATTCAAGCCGCCGCGCAGCAATGGGGCGCCGATGCCGCGCGCTGCCGCGCCAACGATGGCGCGGTGACCAGCCCCGCGGGCGCGCGCCTCACCTACGGTGCGCTGGCCGATGCCGCCGCGAAACTGCCGGTGCCGGCCGCGATCGAATTGAAGGATCCCTCGCAGTTCACCATCATCGGCAAGCCGCGCAAACGGCTCGATACGCCGGACAAAGTGAACGGCCGCGCGATGTTCGGAATCGACGTACGGGTGCCGGGCATGCTGCGCGCCGTTGTGGCGCGCTGCCCGGTGTTCGGCGGCAAAGTCGCCTCTTTTGACGCCTCCAAAGCCAAACAGCAGCCGGGCGTCAAACACGTAGTGCAGATTTCAAACGGCGTGGCCGTGGTGGCGGACAACACGTGGCTGGCGGCGCAGGCGCGCAACGCGCTGGAAATCCGCTGGGATGAAGGCGCCAACGCCAACCAGAGCAGCGCTGCGATCTCCCGGCTGTTTGCCGGGCAGGCGCAGCAGCCCGGCGCGGTGGCGCGCAAGGAGGGCGACGCCGCCGGCGTGATCGGCGGGGGCGCTCGCAGGATCGAGGCCGTCTACGAAGCGCCCTACCTGGCGCACGCGCCCATGGAGCCGCTCAACGCCACCGCCGACGTGCGCGCCGATAGCTGCGAAGTGTGGGCTTCGACGCAGGGGCAGACGGCGGCGCACCAGGAAGCCATGCGGATCACCGGGCTGCCTGGCGACAAGGTCAAGATTCATACGCTCTACATGGGCGGCGGGTTCGGCCGCCGTGCGCGTTCCGATTATATTGGCGAAGCGGTGGAGATCTCTAAAGCCGTGGGCGCGCCGGTGCAGCTCACCTGGATGCGCGAGGACGATATGCAGCAGGACTGGTACCGCCCCGCGTCATATGCGCGCTTTGCGGCATCGCTGGACGCCGATGGCTGGCCGGCGGCGCTGCACAGCAGGGTGGTCTGCCCGCCGTTTGGCGGCCTTCGCGAAGGTGTTTCGCGCACCGGCGTCGAAGGCATCGCCGACCTCGTGTATGCGATTCCCAACGTGCTGGTGGATTACCACGCGGCGGACGTGGGCATTCCTGTGAGCTATTGGCGAAGCGTGGGGTATTCGCAGAATACGTTCTTTCTGGAGTCGTTCATCGATGAAATGGCTCTGGCGGCGGGGAAGGATCCGCTGGAATTCCGGCGCCGCCTGCTGGCCAATTCGCCGCGCCTTCTGACGGCGTTGAACCTGGCGGCCGAAAAGGCGGGATGGGGAACGCCGCTGCCGGCGGGGCGCGGGCGCGGCATCGCGGTGGTGAACAACATCGGCAGCTTCACGGCACAGGTGGCGGAAGTGTCGGCGCCGCAGGGCAAACTGAGGGTGCACAAAGTGGTGTGCGCGGTGGATTGCGGACACGTGGTGAACCCTTCGGGTGTGGAGCAGCAGATCCAGAGCGGGATCGTGTACGGCTTGAGCGCGGCGCTGAAAGGGGCGATTACGATCGACAAGGGCCGCGTGCAGCAGGACAATTTTCAGAACTACGATGTGCTGCGTATCGACGAAATGCCGGTGGTGGAGGTCCACATCGTGCAGAGCACGGCCAACCCGGGAGGAATCGGGGAAGCCGCCGTGCCGCCGATTGCGGCAGCCGTGGCGAATGCATTGTGCGCGGCGACGGGGAAGCGGGTCAGGAAGCTGCCGATTGCGTGAGCCGCGGCGCTACGCGGCTAGCTTGACGACTTTTTCCGCGGCATCGCGCATATCGGCGCCGACGGTGAAGTTCAGGCCGGATTCCATCAGGATCTGCCGCCCCTGCTCGACGTTGGTGCCTTCCATGCGCACCACGATGGGCACCTGAATATTCAGGTCGCGCGCCGCGGCCACCACGCCGGTGGCGAGCGTATCGCAGCGCAGAATGCCGCCGAAGATATTGATCAGCACGGCGCGCACGCTCTTGTCACTGAGCAGAATGCGGAAGGCGTTTTTTACCTGTTCGGCGCTGGCTCCTCCGCCGACATCGAGAAAGTTAGCGGGACTGCCGCCGGCGTACTTGATGATGTCCATGGTCGCCATGGCCAGGCCCGCGCCGTTGACCATGCAGCCCACGGTGCCTTCCAGCTTGATGTAGTTCAGGCCGTAGCGGGAGGCTTCCACTTCCAGCGGATCCTCTTCGTTGGTGTCGCGCAGGTCGAGCAGCTCTTTGTGCCGGTACAGGGCGTTGTCGTCGAAATTGATTTTGGCATCGAGCGCGTAAACCTTGCCGTCTTTGGTGAGGATGAACGGGTTGATTTCGGCGAGCGACGCATCCATTGCCAGGTAGGCGCGCGCCAAAGCGGTCATCGCAGCGACCGCGCCGTTGACGCTGGCGCCAGGAATCCCCATTCCGAATGCCATCTTGCGCGCCTGGTAGGCCTGCAGCCCGATTCCCGGCTGCAAGGTCTCCTTGAGAATCAGCTCGGGCGTTTTCGCGGCGACCTCTTCGATTTCCATACCGCCCGCGGCCGAGGCCATGAATACCGGCTTGCCCTGCACGCGGTCCAGCACGATTCCCAGATACAGTTCGCGCTCGATGGGCAGCGTCTCTTCTATCAGCAGCCGCTGGACGATGCGCCCCTCGGGACCGGTCTGGTGCGTCACGAGCTTCATGCCGATCATCCGGCGGGCGATCTCGGCGGCTTCCTCGGCATTCCTGGCGATTTTCACGCCGCCGCCTTTTCCGCGCCCGCCGGCGTGGATCTGCGCCTTCACCACCACACTGCCGCCCAGCTTTTTGGCGGCCGCTTCCGCTTCTTCGGCATTGAAAGCAACCTCGCCGCGCGGCACCGGAACGTTGTACTGGCCCAGAATGGCCTTGGCCTGATATTCGTGTATTTTCATGAGAAATGTGCGCCTGTGTTAGTATGGCGGAAAGCCGGACCCCTCAAATATATCATGGCGCTTTTGCCTTATCTGGAAAGACTAGCGGCCCGCCAGGACCTTTCGGCGGCGGAGGCGCAGAGCGCCATGCAGGCGATTCTCGAGGGGGAGGCCACGCAGCCGCAGATCGCCGCCTTTCTCATGGGGCTGAAGACCAAGGGCGAGACGGTGGAGGAACTGGTGGGTTTCGCGCGCGCGATGCGCGCCATGGCGGCGCCCATCGACCCCGCGCTCTCCGGGCGGCCTCTGCTGGATACGTGCGGCACGGGCGGCGACGGCAAAGGGACGTTCAACATCTCGACCGTGGCGGCGTTTGTAGTGGCCGGGGCGGGCGTGCACGTGGCCAAGCACGGCAACCGTTCGGCGTCCGGCGCGCCGGGCTGCGGCAGCGCGGACCTGCTGGAGTCGCTGGGCATCGAAATCGCTCCCTCTCCCGAGGTCGCAGCCCGAGCGATTCGCGAAGTCGGCATCGGATTCCTGTTCGCTCCGGCGGTGCACACAGCGATGAAGCACGCGCAACCGGTGCGGTTGGATTTGCGCATGCGAACCGTGTTTAACCTGCTCGGACCGCTGACGAATCCGGCGGGAGCCGATACGCAGCTTGCCGGAGCGCCTTCGGAACACGCGGCGGAGCTGATTGCCGGCGCGCTCGCGGCGCTCGGGCTGCGGCACGGTTTTGTGGTACACGGCTCCGACGGGCTCGATGAGATCACTACCACGGGCCCCACGACGGTCTTCGAGGTGGGCGACGGCAAGAGCGAGCGGCGCACGGTCGAGCCGGCCGATTTCGCGGTCCGCACCGCCAGCCTGAGCGATTTTCGAGGCGGCGAAAAGGCGCGCAACTGCGAAATCGCCAAAGCCGTTCTCTCGGGCGAGACCGGGCCGCAGCGCGATATCGTGCTGGTGAACTCCGCCGCGGCGCTGGTGGCCGCCGGGCAGGTGGAGACCTTCCTGGAAGGAATGGCCATCGCGACCGTTTCGATCGACAGCGGCGCGGCGTGGAGGAAGGTTCGGGAACTGGCGGAGTTCACCGCCGTGAATCCGGCTTCGTAAGCGCGCCGGCGTCCGAGATTCCGGAAAACCCCTGCTAACTTTAGTTGTCGCCCGGCATCTAGCGGACGCACTCATTGAACGATCCACTCCCGGAGACTTAGAATTCCCTCGTGAAATCCACGAGGATCAAATGAACCTCAAGCCCGGCACGCGGTTGGGCGATTACCGAATTCTTTCTACGATCGGACGCGGCGCGTACGGAATGGTGTTCGAGGCGGAGCACGTCCTCACACTGCGCGTGGATGCGGTGAAACTGCTGTACGACGCGAGCCCGTCATCGGCCGACGACGAGCAGCGTTTCCTGCGTGAGATTCAGGTTCAGGCGAACCTGCGCCACCCCAATATCGCGACGGTGCACACGGCATTTCTTACCGAGTGGGGGCTGGCGCTCGCCATGGAGCGGGTGTACGGCGATACGCTCGGCGGCATGCTCGGGCGCGGGCGCGTGCCGCTGCACGATGGCATCCGGTACATTCAGGAAACTCTCGAGGCTCTGGACTGCGCCGCGCGAAGCGGCATCGTGCACCGCGATATCAAGCCCGAAAACATCCTGGTCACGCAGGATGGACAGGTGAAGATCACCGATTTCGGCCTGGCCTATTTTCGCGGCTGCGCGCGCCTTACGACGCCGGGAGAGAACCTGGGCACGCCGTGCTACATGGCGCCGGAACAGGTGACCGGGACGGAGCCGGTGGACGCCCGCACGGACGTCTATTCCACGGGCGTGGTGCTGTATGAAATCGCGACGGGACAGCCGCCCTTCACGGCATCGAACGGCTTCGCCGTGATGCTGGCGCATCAGAACACGCCGCCGGTCGCGCCGGTGGAACTGGAACCGTCCATCCCGCCCAAACTGAATCAGGTGATTCTGACCGCGCTGGAGAAGAACCCGGACTGCCGCTTTCAGAGCGCGGCCGAGTTCTCGACAGCTTTGGCCGAAGCCTGCGGGAAGATTGCGGCTCCGGTTGCGGCTGTGCCGGCGCCTCCGCCCGCGGCAGTTGCGGCGGCCGCGGCGCGGCGATGGTCGATGGGCCGCGTGAACGCGGTGCTGGCAGTTTCGCTGTGCGGCGCCGCAGTGGTCTGGATTGGACGCAGCACTCTGCGGGGCGGCCCGGTTCCGCCGCGGCAGCCCGCCGCAGCTCCGGCAGTATTGGCGGTGCCCACGCCGCCTGCGCCGCTGCCGCAGGTCGATCCACCGCCGGAGCCGCTGGCGGTGCCGGCCGAGCTGGTGGTTGAGGAGCCGGCGCCGCAGCCGGAAACGGACCACCGCCATCTTGCGCACAGAACCAGGCGGCCGCCCCCTTCACCCGCGGCCGCCGCCGTCCCGAAAGTGGCGCCGGCGATTGTGATCTCGCAGACGCCGTCCGGCGATACGGATTCGAACCCGGTTCCCAAAAGCCCCACACCGTCCAAAGCCGATGCGAGCGTGACCGAAGCCCCCGTTCCGGCCTCCCAGTCCGCCGCAGCGCCGGCGGATGCGACGGATCCCGCGCCCGATGCATCCGCGCCTTCCGGATCCGAGACAGCTCCGGCGAAGCGGCCCGGCGTTCTCAAGCGCGCCATCAACAAGCTCTTCCATCGCGGCAAACACGAACCGGACGGCGACGCGGTTCCAACGCCGAAGACGGACAAGAACTGAAGCGTGAGCGCTCTTCCGCGGTAAGCTGGCTTTACCATGCAACTGCGGTTTGCCGAACCCGCCGATGCGCCGGCGCTGCTTTCTCTGATCAACCTCGCGTTTCAGGTCGAGCGGTTCTTTGTCGATAAAGACCGGCTCACCCTGCCGGAGGTGGAAGAGCGCCTGCACACGGGAAGGTTTCTGATGATGGAGGACGCCGGGGAATTGCTGGGCTGTCTGTACCTGGAGCCGCGCGGGGAGCGCGTCTATTTCGGGCTGATTTCCATTGCGCCCCGGCTTCAGGGGAACGGGTTGGGCAAACGGCTGGTCACCGCGGCGGAGGAGTACTGCCGCGGCGCGGGCTTTCGCTTCGTCGATCTCAACATCGTGAACCTGCGAACGGAACTGCCGCCGTTCTATCGCAAGCTGGGCTATGCAGACGCAGGCACGGCGCCTTTTCCGGAAGGCGAGCCGGTAAAGCTGCCGTGCCATTTCATTCGCATGTCGAAGGCGCTTTGATTTGTGCGATGCTGGTCTGGTGGGGAGGCTGGCGAAGCGCATCGCGCTCGGGGTCGTGGGTGCGGCGTGTCTGTTGTATGCCGGTGACTATCTGGTGTTGCGCGCGCGCATGCCGGGGAGCATCGGTACCGTTCAGGTTCAGCCGTACTACGCGGTTCCGCAGAAGGACGGCAAAACGGAATTCATCCTCGCGGACCCGGAAACCGAGAGTTGTGTGCATTCGCTCTTCCCGCACATGGGCAACCAGCCGTGTTGGTATTTGAGCGGCAGGAAACAAAAACGGATCGATATGTAGGCTGCGCCACAAGACGGCGATTCCCTTCGTAACCGCAGCGCCGCAGGCAGCGCCGAATCAGATGACCTCAGGAGCCACGGGAAATCTTCATGAAGCTGCTCTTCGTTACTCTCTTGTTTTCTTTGACCACTTTCTCCTTACAGGCACAAACCGGCACGATCAAAGGGCAGGTCACCGATGAAACCGGGGCCATCATACCCGGGGCCAAAATATCGGTGCAGAGCGGCAGGGGCGCCATTCGCACAACCACCGCGGGGTCGGACGGTACGTATACGATTACCGGGCTGCCGCCCGGCAACTACAGCGTGGTGGCCAGCGCTACGGACCTGAAAATGCCGCAGCCGGCGACCATCACGGTCAAGCCCGGCGTCCAGACCCTCGATCTGAAAATGAGCGTCGCCGCCGTGACGCAGGAGGTGACCGTTCACGAAAACGCAGGGCCCACGGTAAGCACCAGTCCGGCGAACAACGCCAGCGCCCTGACGATATCGGGCGAGGATTTGCAGGCGCTGCCGGACGACCCCGACGATCTGCAGAGCGATCTGCAGGCGCTGGCCGGTCCCGGCGCCGGGCCCAACGGCGGCGAGATGCTGATTGACGGCTTCAGCAGCGGGCAGCTTCCACCGAAGGATTCCATCCGCGAGATCCGTATCAACCAGAACCCGTTCGCGCCGGAATACGACCGGCTGGGCTTCGGCCGCATCGAGATCTTCACCAAGCCGGGCACCGACAAGTTCCGCGGCGACGGGTGGTTCAACTACGGCGACGGCATCTGGAACTCGCGCAATCCTTACGCCGCCCAGAAAGCGCCGTTTCTGCTGCAGGAATACGGCGGAGATTTGAGCGGGCCGCTGAACAAGAACGCATCGTTCACGCTGGATGTGGAGCGGCGGCTGATCAACAACGGGTCGATCGTCAATGCCGTCACGCTCAATCCCGGCACGCTGGCGATTTCGCCGTTCACCTCCACGCCGGTCGCGCAGCCGCGGCGCATTCGCGTCACTCCCCGGGTGGATTACCAGATCGGGCAGAGCAACACCCTGACCCTGCGTTACAGCTACCTGGAAAACAACATCCGCAACACGGGCATCGGCGGATTCAACCTGGCGTCCTTGGGCTACAACGCGGCCGACCGGGAGCACACCGTGCAGGTGATCGATAGCGCCGTGCTCAATACCCGGACGGTGAACGAGACGCATTTCCAGTTCTATCGCGCGGAGTCGCAGAACACGGCGCTGAACGGAGGCCCGGAGATTTCGGTGCTCGGTTCGTTCAATGACGGAGGCAGCACCATCGGGCGCAGCTCCAATGTCACCGACAATTACGAATTACAGAACTATACGACTTACGTGAACGGGCCGCACAGCGTGAAATTCGGGGTGCGCATGCGGGAACAGATCGTCAACGATTTTTCGCCCTCGAATTTCAACGGGACCTTCACCTTCAGCGGCGGCCTGGCGCCGGAGCTGGGCGCCGATAACCAGCCGGTGCTGGACGCCAGCGGGCAGCCGGTGCTGGAGGATATCACGTCCATCGAACAGTACCGCCGCACGCTGCTGTTTCAGGGCTTGGGATACTCCGTGGCGCAGATCCAGGCGCTCGGCGGAGAGCCTTCGCAGTTCAGTCTGAATGCGGGCAGCCCGGCGCTTTCGGCGAGCCAGTTCGATATCGGCGCCTTTGCGGGTGACGACTGGAAAGTCAGGAGCAACATCACGCTGAGCCTGGGGCTCCGCTACGAAACTCAGAGCAACATTCACGACTACCATGACTTCGCCCCGCGCATTGCGGTTGCCTGGGCTCCCGGCGCGAAGAAAATGAGCCTGCATCCGAACACCGTCATCCGCGCCGGCTTCGGAATCTTCTACGACCGCTTCCCACTGGGCGACACCCTGATGCTCAAGCGGTACAACGGCTCCGTGCAGCAGCAGTATTTCGTGGCCAACCCGTCGTTCTATCCCGACGTCCTCACTCCCGCGCAACTGCTGGCGCTGGGCGGCGTGCAGCAGACGCGCAGCACCAACTGGGAAATCGACAGGAATCTGCGCGCGCCCGAGATGTATCAGTCTTCGCTCAGCGTGGAGCATCAGTTGCCGCTGAATACGACGCTTTCGGTGACGTACACCAACTCGCACGGGCTGCACCAGTTGTGGTCGCGCGATATCAACGCGCCGCTGCCGGGGACCTATAGCCCGACGGATCCCTCCACGGCGGTTTATCCTTACGGAACGCCGGCGCCCATCTTTCTGATGACGTCTTCGGGACTCTATAACCAGAACCAGATCTTCACCAACATCAACAGCCGCATCAACGCCAATGTCTCCCTGTTCGGCTTCTACACTTTGAATTACGCGCGCAGCAATACGGACGGAATCGGCAGTTTCCCCGCCAACCCCTACGACTTCTCGGGTGAATACGGGCCGGCAGCGACCGATATCCGGCATCGCGCCTTCATCGCCGGGAGCATCAATACGCGATGGAACATCCGGCTGAGCCCGTTCATCATGGTGCAGTCCGGAGCGCCTTATAACATCACTATCGGCCGCGATCTTTACGGCACCACGATGTTCGACGATCGTCCGGGAATCGCTCCGAACGCGAGCATTCCGGGCGTGGTGGCCACTCCCTACGGGCTGCTCGACCCGAATCCGGCGCCGGGCGAAGCGCTGCTGCCGCGCAATTTCGGCCGCGGTCCGGGGCAGATCACGATCAATGCCCGGCTGAGCAAGACGTTCGGCTTCGGACCGGAAACCGGCGGCGGGGCGGGCGCGGGAGCGACCCCGGGCTTCGGCGGTCCGCCGCACGGTCACGGCGGCGGCGGTCCGGGCGGCGGCGGGATGCACAGCATTTTCGGCGATATGCCGACCAATCACCGCTTCAACCTGACGGTTTCGATTTCCGCGCGCAATCTGCTGAACCACGTCAACGAAGGGCCGATCGTGGGCAACATCACGTCGCCGTTGTTTGGGGAAGCGACGGGCATCGCGGGCGGAGTCGGAGCATTTGCGGAGACGGCCAATAACCGGCGCGTCGAATTGCAGATGCGGCTTTCGTTCTGAAAAGGACGGCCCGGCCTGCTCAGTGAGCGAGCACCGGGGTGACCATCTCCAAGCGCCCATCGCTGCCGGTGCGAATCGCCATGGCGAGCACCGTAGCGCTGCCGGAAACGTACAGAGTGCCCTTCCTGCCGCCGAAGACCGCGGCGGACTTGCCCATTGCGATGGCGCCCTGCTGGAGCGCGGGGATGGAGATGGTGCCGGCGCCGAGGGTCGCTCCGCCGCTATCGTAAACGCTGAGCGTCAGGGTGACGGTGCCGCTCGAAGCCGGATTGTAGATGTAGAGTGTGGTTCCGGGCGTGATGGTGCCATCGAAGGGAATTGCAAACGGCGGCGCGAGCGAAATCGAACTCGCGATCAGGTCGGCGCCCACCTGCGTCAGGGCCTGCACTTTCCTGGCGGCATCGCCGCTCTGCACCAGCGCGAATCCCTGGGCGGCGGGTGAAGACTTGCCCGTGGTGGCCACCGTGGTGGTGCCGAATGCGGGAATCGTAACGTTTTGCCAGGCGGCGGGTTGTGCTCCGCCGAGAGGCAGCGGAAGCGCGACGCCGTTGCCCGAATGGAACGCCACCGAGGCGTTGATCGTGCTGCCGGTGGGATTGAGCAAAGTGAAGATCGTCGCAGTGCCGCCGCCATCCAGCACCAGCGGAACCACCGATACGGGGCCGCCGGCGACCGGGCCGGCTGCCGCTGCGACATCGATTTCGACCGCAAGTGTCTGGCTCGCGCCGCCGGCGGAAAGCGTAAGGGTGCCCGTGTACGCGCCGGCCGCCGTCAGATTCTGCACCGCGAAGGCTACGCTGAGAGTCGCCGGTTTGCCGGCTACGACTGTCAGGGTTGTCGCCGAGGGCGCGATCCAGTTCTGGCTCGCCTTGACCGTGACCGTCGTGCTGGAAGTCGCGGCGGTGCTCACCTGCACGGGCAACGCAGCTGGTGCGGCGGCGTTGATGGTCCAGGAGGTCTTGAGCGATGCGGGGGACAGCGCCAGGGTGGCCGCCGGACTGGTGCCGGAACTCGGCGCCGGCGGCGCGAGATACGCGCTGACCGCTGGATAGGCCACCGCGAAGCGCGCGTACCCCGCGGTGAACGGTGAAGTAGAACAGGCGTTCGTCGGCGGTCCATAAGTCAGGGTGCCGACCACATTTTTTGCGGAATCGAAGAGGGGCGAGCCGCTCGACCCGGGTTCGATACGGCCCGAAGTCGCCTGAATCTGGTAATACAGGTTCGCGGGGGCCAGGTCGGAACCGACCTGCGCCGCCATATCCGCGCCGCGGGAACCGAAGTAGATGCGGGTGTAGTCGGCCTGCGGATGGTGGATGCCGATGGCGGCGGCGCCAATGGGCAGTGCGGTCGCACTGGCATCCCATCCGTAAAACGTAAGATTCGTGCCGGTGGGAAGGCCGGAAAGCAGCAGCAGGCTGTAGTCGCCGCTGCCGATTGGCGCACTTGCCAGGTAGCCTGCGCCGAGCGTGCGCGGCGAGGCCAGCAGGCTGGGCGCGGCTCCGTTGCAGGACGAAGTCTGGTAGTTCCAGAAGACTTCGACGGTGGCGGCCGCGCCGGAGTTCGAAACGCAATGATTGGCGGTCAGAAAATACGGTTTGGAATCGCGATTCGTATTGTTGACCAGGCTGCCGCTGCAGGCGTAGGAGGCCCCGCCCTGCTGAAAGAGGTACATGCCTGTGCCGCTGGCGATGGCGCTCCAATCCGGGTAGCAGCTCACGTCCAGCTCACAGGAGCCCGCCGCCATCGCCTGTGCATCCGCGAGCAGGTGCGAGACGGCATCCACGCGGAACGGTAGCTGTCCGCCGGGCACCTCCGGCTGGTATTCCACAATGGCGGTATCGCCGAAAATCGTGTTGCTCCAAAAACCTCCGGCATCGTCAGCCATGGCTCCGAAGTAGGGCCCGAAGACCTGCGCGCGGTCCGGGCTGTAGATCCATACCCCTTCCGCCTGCGGCGAAAACTCGGCCAGATGGACCCGCAGGCCGGCGGCGCCTTCGCTTTGAATGGCAAGCCGCCAGACGCGCGTACCGTCATCCAGCGTCACCCAGGCGCCGGCCAGAGACTGCCGCGTCCGCAAGGGCCGCTCGATGCCTTTCAACGTGAGCCGCGGATCGTGCGATACGGCGGCGATCTCCTCGGGAAGAACCGCCGGCAGGCGGTACGGCGCCGCGATGGACAGGCGGCTGGAAAAACTGGCGGGCCGGGCCGCGGCATCCGCGCCGATGCGCGCGGGACGCTCCAGGGGGCCGATCGATTGCCCGCAAAGCAGGGGAACGAAGAGCGCCAGCAGCGCCGGTTGAAAACGGGCCATAGATTTCTCTTCCCCCTTATCGGCCGGGTCGCGGCTCTCTTGAGGAGGGCCGAGTCTTTTTTTCTTCGCCGTGCTACCTTGAGCGTTTTGGGTGGACAAGCATGCCGAACAATACGATTCCCCGCCGCAGTTTTCTCCTGGCGTCGGCCGTCGCCGCCGGCGCCAGCGCGCAGACCACCGCTCCGCAGCCGCCGCCTGATCCGCACCGGCGGATTTACTCTTTAAACTGCCGGTGGCTCTATGGCGGAAAAGCGCGGCCGGGCGTCTCCGAACCCGGGTTTGACGATTCCTCCTGGCAGCGCGTCACGCTGCCGCACACCAATGCCCGCTTCCCATGGCACAGCTTTGACGAAACGGCGTTCCAGTTCGCCTCCGCCTACCGCCGCCACTTTCCGGCCCCGGCGGGATGGCGCGGCAAACGCGTGTTCGTGGATTTCGCGGGCGCCATGACGGCCGCCGCTGTCACGATCAACGGCCATCGTTTCCCCGAATACAAGGGCGGCTACACGCCGTTCTCCTTCGAACTGACGCCGCACCTGAAGTTCGGCGCCGAAAACGTCTTAGCCGTGGAGCTGGATTCCACCGAGCGCGCCGACATTCCGCCCTTCGGCGGCAACATCGATTACCTGACCTTCGGCGGCATCTACCGCGACGTGCAGCTTCGCGTGGTGCCGAAGCTCTTTCTCGAAAACGTCTATGCCCGGCCCGTCGATCCGCTGACGAGCGCGCGCAGCGTGCGGGTGCGCTGCCACCTGAACGGCGTTGCCGAAGGGCCCATCACGCTCGCGGCCGAACTGCGCGACGGAGACCGCGTGGTGAAGACCGCAACCAGCACCATCACGGCGGCCGCGGATTTTCACGACGTGGTGATCGACGGGCTGGAGGGCATCGCCTTGTGGAGCGTGCAGAAGCCCAAGCTCTATGACATAGCGGCGCGGCTCACCGGGCCCGGTGGAGCGCGCGACGAGTACCGGACACGCATCGGTTTTCGCGAAGCCCGCTTCACGCCCGATGGCTTCTACCTCAACGGCGAGCATCTCAAGCTGCGCGGGCTGGACCGCCACCAGACGTTTCCCTTCGTGGGCGGCGCAATGCCGGCGCGCGTGCAGCGGCGCGATGCCTGGATTCTACGCAAAGAGCTGCACTGTAATATCGTGCGCACCTCCCACTATCCGCAATCGCCCGATTTTCTGGACGCCTGCGATGAACTGGGCCTGCTGGTGCTGGAGGAGATTCCCGGCTGGCAGCACATCGGCGACGATGCCTGGCAGGGGATCGCCATCCGCAACGCGGGCGAGATGATCCGCCGCGACTGGAACCACCCGTCGATCGTGCTCTGGGGCGTGCGCATCAACGAATCACACGACAATCACGACTTCTACACGCGCACCAACGCACTGGCGCATTCCCTGGACGACGCGCGGCAGACCGGCGGCATCCGCAACAATTACAATTCGGAGCTGCTGGAAGACGTATTCACCATGAACGATTTCGGCTTCCCGCTGCGGCCGCCGAACCATCCGCTGTATCTCAACACGGAATTCGCCGGCCACACGTTCTCGACCAAACGATTTGATAACGTGGAGCGCGTCGCGGAGCACGTACGGCGCCACATTCGCGTGCAGAACCAGATTGCAGGCGACAATCGCTACGCCGGCGGAATCGGCTGGTGCGCGTTCGATTACAACACGCATCCCAATTTCGGCAGCGGCGACCACATCTGCTACCACGGAGTCAGCGACATCTTCCGCATTCCCAAGCCGGCGGCGTATTTCTATCAGTCGCAGTGCGATCCGGAAGAGGAGATCGTGCTCCAAGCCGGCTTCTTCTGGTCGAGCGGCGACCGCGCGGGCGCGGGCGGCACCGGCCCGGTTCCGGTTCTTTCCAATTGCGATCACCTGAAGGTCTACTACGCGGGCGATCTGAAGGCCGAGATCGAGCCGGACCGCAAGAACTGGCCGCATCTGAAATATCCGCCGTTCACGATGGACATTGGCAACATTCCGCTGAACCCGTGGGGCGACTTGAAGATCGAGGGCTATATCAACGGCCGGCTGGTGAAGACGCTGGTGCTCTCCGGCAGCGGCCGCGACGCCGATTTCAAAGTGCTGGCGGACGATCGGGAACTCGAAGGCGATGGCCGCGATGCCACGCGCGTGGTCTTCCTGGTGACCGACGAGCACGGCAACATCCGTCCCTTCGCCAGCGCCGCGCTGGCGTTGACTCTGACCGGGCCGGCCACCCTGATCGGCGAAAACCCGTTCGGCCTGGCCGGCGGCGCGGGCGCGGTGTGGATCAAGGCCCGGGAGGCCGCGGGCGTGGCGCGCCTTACCGCGCGGCACCCGGTTCTGGGCGAGAGGCACGTGGAGATCCGGGTGAAGGCGGCCGCGCCGGAAGTGCTCTGATTCCTTGCCACGGCCGAACGGTGGTTTCTCAGGCAGCCTCGTCTCGCGGGTACTTCCTCCGGCGTCCCACGAAAAAGGTACCCAGGCACAATCCGAAAGTAATGCCGCCTCCGCCGAATACCCGGAGATGCGGCAACAGGGGCCTTTCCGGCAGGCTGGCCGGGTCCAAAAGCTCGAGGTTGTCGCCGAGCCTGTGCTCGTAGGCTTTGCGGAGGTCGGGATTGCCGCTCTGCTGGAGCCCGCTTTGGAGGCTGAGGTTCTCTTCGACCATTCGGGCCAGCAGAGAACGAAGCACGGCCTGCGCTTTGAGGGGGTCGGGATATGAGTAGGAAACAAGGAACGCGAAGTCGCCGTTGGGGACGGAAACCGGAGTGATCCGGGCAATCCGTACGTCGCTGCGCATGCGCTGCACAACTTGTTCGATGGGCTCGCGGGTGCGCTCTTGCGCGTAGAGATCGAGCGATGGATCGCGGATCAATTTCGCCAATGCTTCCTGGTTCAGAGCCTGTTCCTGCAGGGCTTTCAGTTGCTGCGCCGCCGGCGGAAGCTTCATTTCCGCGATCACGCGCTGCGGCGCGGAGGGAGCGGCGAAACGAAGCACAGCGATCGAGGTGGTTCGATACGGCATGATCCACGATGCCGCCAGCCCCAACGCGCCGCCGGCCAGCGCGAAGGCGGCGATTTGCAGCGTCTTGCGCGGCCGGTGGAGCAGCGGAATGGCGATCAGACCGAGCAGCAGCCCCACGGCGCATCCGGCAGCGACGAAGGCAAGGCGATTGGGGCTAATGGGCGAAGGAGCATTGGCGGGAGAGACGACGGCGAGCTGCACCCCCGCCGGCCCCGGTTCGGATTCGCCCCACTGCGTGTGCCATAACGCGGCCTGTGATTGGTTTTGCGCGACGCTCGTCTGAACGAATCGCTCGGCGATTTGCCCCGCGACCGCCCGCGCCTTTTCCTGCTCGCGATATGCGAACGAGACGCTCACCAGGTCCGGACGGCCTGGAACGAGGCGGACGCGAATCTGTTGGCGCATATGCGCGACGATCTCTTCCAGGGGCAGTTCACGCCGCTCGGCGGGATACAAGTCGAAAGAAGGGTTCGTGATGAGGCTGTTAAGGCTCGTACGGCTGAACAGCGACATCTCCACCTCGAGGAGAGCCTGCGGTGTCGCGCTGGCGGGTCCTTCCACCTTCAGCATGGCTGTCGAGGCATAGAGACGCGGCACGCGGAACGAGACTCCCGAGGCCACGATGGCACCGGCGGCCCCCAGCGCGGCGACGATTTTCCAATTCGCACTTCCGTTTCTGATGCGCATGGCGATCGCTCCTCTCAGCACATTCGACAGCTCGCGAAAATCCGGCTGTACGTCCTCCAGCAAGGCATCGAATTCGGCGCCGTAGCGGCGGCGCCAGGCTGTGGGATAAAGACGCGCCGCCTCGCGAATCCAGCGCCTCATGCGTGTTTCAGCCTCCGCAGCGCTGTTTTCGCCACCCGGTCCATGTCGGCGGCCTGTTCCCGCAGATATTGCCGGCCGGCTGCGGTGATGCGGTAAGGTTTGCGCCGCTCGGCGGATTCCAGGGGCGCGATCCAGCCGGTCTCTTCCAGGCGCGTGATAGCCCCGTAGAGCGTGCCGGCGCCCAGACGGACGCCGGCGAAGCGTTGAACGTCTTCCATGATGGCGTAGCCGTGCTTATCGCCCCCGGCCAGGCTGGAGAGAATCAGAATCGCTGGGTCGGTCATATTACACTTTACGGTATATCGTATTGCGTAATAGTAGAACTGTCAAGGCCGCGAGAGCGGCTCTTATCGGCCGGCCAGCAGTTCGAGAAAGGCCCGCGCGGCGCGGTTGAAGCGCTTTTTTCTGCGATGCACTACGCCCACAGGGCGCGCCAGGCCGGGCGCGGCGAGCGGCACGGCGGCCAGGCGGCCGCGCTCGATTTCCGCCTGCATGGTCCGCACCGGCAGAATGCTCACACCGGACCCGACAGCCACGGCCTCTTTGATCATCTGGATGTTGTCGAAGTGCAGGACGGGGACGATTTCGATGCTCTGCGCGCGCAGGAAACGGTCGAGTTCGCGGCGAATGGCGAGGTCTTCGTCGAAGGCAATGAAGTTCTGGCCGTTGAGGTCCGCGGGGTAGACCCGCTCGCGCTCCGCCAGTTCATGGCCCGGCGGCAGGGCGAGCTGCATCTCTTCGTGACGCCAGGGAATCGCGGCGATTTCGCGGCCGGGCTCGGGATAGCTCACCAGGCCCAGGTCGGCGTCATCGTTCAGGATGGCTTCGTAGATTTTGTCCGGCCGCATGTAATCGACTTTCAGTTGCGCGGAGGGGAAGCGCCGTTCGAATTCCTCGCGCAGGCGGCTCATTTCGGTCAGCCCGATGGAATAAATGGACGCCACCCGCACGGCGCCTTCAATTTCACTCTTCAATCCTTCGAGCTGCAGGCTGAACTCAGCCTCCCGCTGCAGCACGTCGCGGCAAAACTCGGCATATGCCTTTCCGACCGGCGTCAGCTCCAAGGGGCGCTTCGTGCGATCGAAAAGAGCCGTTCCCAGGCGCCGTTCCACCTCCTGCACGTGCTGGCTTGCTGCCGATTGGCTAATACCGCAATGGGCAGCGCCTTTGCTCATGCTCCTGGTCGCTGCTATCTCCTTAAAAAGCTTGAGTTCCGTGGACCACACAGAGTCAGAATATCATAAGTTTTTCTAATTGTAATGCAAAAACATTTTTCTATTGCCTAATACTGGAGCCACTGATACACTGAGAATCAAAAGGCAACCGCCTAAGCGCAGAAGCTGGCGACCGGACTACCCTCTGAGGCCGCTGGATTCCCCGAGAAAAGCCATGAGCGAAATCCCTGTTCGAACCGGCCTTCCTGCGCCGCAAGGTCTTTACGACCCGCGGCACGAGCACGATGCCTGCGGTATCGGCTTCGTTGCCAACATCAAGGGGCAGAAGTCGCACGAGATTATCCGCAAGGGGATTCAGGTTCTCATCAACCTGACGCATCGCGGGGCGTGCGGCTGCGACCCGGAAACCGGCGATGGCGCCGGTGTGCTCATCCAGATCCCTCACAAATATTTCGCGCGCGAATGCGCCAAACTCGGCTTCACTCTGCCGGGAGCAGGCGAGTACGGCGTGGGGATGATCTTTTTTCCTGTGGAGAAGCCGGCGCGCCTGCAATGCGAGGGCATTGTCGAGCGGATCGTGCGCGAAGAGGGGCTGACGGTGCTGGGCTGGCGCGATACGCCGATCGATGGCGGCGCGATTGGCCGCGTGGCGCGCAATTCGCAGCCGTACATCCAACAGGTTTTCGTCGGCCGCGCCAAGGGGATACACGAAGATCAGCTCGAACGAAAGCTGTACGTCATCCGCAAGCGCGCCGAGGCGGAGATCGCCGCGTCGGCCATCCCCGATAAGGGCTTCTTTTACGTGCCCTCGCTTTCGGCGCGAACCATCGTCTACAAGGGCCTGCTGCTGGCGCCGCAGATCGCCAATTTTTATCCCGAGCTGAGCGATCCCGACGTGGTGAGTGCGCTCTGCCTGGTGCACCAGCGCTTTTCGACCAACACGTTTCCCACCTGGCAGCTTGCGCACCCGTACCGCTATATCGCGCACAACGGGGAAATCAACACGCTGCGCGGGAACGTCAACTGGATGCACGCGCGGCAATCAGTGCTGGCGTCGCCGCTCTTCGGCAGCGATATCAAGAAGCTGCTCCCGATCATCCAGCCGGGCGGCAGCGATTCGGCGGCGTTCGATAATGCCCTCGAACTGCTGCTCATGGCCGGACGCGGCCTGCCGCACGCCATGGCAATGCTGATTCCCGAAGCGTGGTCGAAGAACCAGCACATGAACCCGCAGAAGCGCGCGTTCTACGAATATCACGCATCGCTGATGGAGCCATGGGACGGACCGGCGGCCATTGCCTTCACCGACGGCCGCTCGATCGGCGCCACGCTCGATCGCAACGGCCTGCGGCCGGCGCGCTACCTGGTAACCAGAGACGACCTGATCATCATGGCTTCGGAAACCGGCGTGCTGCCGGTGAAACCCGAGGACGTGCGCACCAAGGGCCGCCTGCAACCCGGCAAGATGCTGCTGGTGGATACCGAAGAAGGCCGCATCGTTTCCGACCAGGAGCTGAAGCGCGCGCTGTACGGCCGCAATCCGTATCAGCTCTGGATCAAGGAAAACCAGATCACGCTCGATCAGTTGGCCGATCCGCCGCGCGAACACGGCGCCGATGCCGCCACGCTGCTTTCGCGTCAGCGCGCCTTCGGCTACACCGATGAAGACGTCAAAATGATCCTCAGTCCGATGGCTGCGACCGGCGAAGAGCCGGTGGGCTCCATGGGCACCGATACGCCGCTGGCCTGCCTTTCCGACAAGCCGCAGCCGCTGTTCAACTACTTCAAGCAGCTCTTCGCGCAGGTGACGAACCCGCCCATCGACCCCATTCGCGAAGAGATGGTGATGTCGCTCACCAGCTACATCGGCACGGAGCGCAACATCCTGGCGGAAACGCCGCAGCACTGCCACACGCTCAAGCTGAAGCATCCGATCCTGACCAACCGCGACCTGGAAAAGCTGCGGCGCGTCTCGCAGGGCGATTTTCTGGCCACCACGCTGCCCATGGTTTTTCCCGTGGAAGACGGGGCCAAGGGCCTGGAGCGCGCTCTCACACAGCTCTGCCGGCATGCGTCGCAGGCAATTCAATCCGGCTACACGCTCCTGATTCTGAGCGACCGCGGAATCGATTCCGGCTACGCGCCCATTCCCAGCCTGCTGGCGCTGACCGCGGTGCACAATCACCTGGTGCGCGAGGAGACGCGCACGCAGGTGGCGCTGATTATCGAATCGGGCGAACCGCGCGAGGTGATGCACTTCGCGTTGTTGATCGGCTACGGGGCGAGCGCGGTGAATCCGTACCTGGCGCTGGAGACCATCGGCGCCGAAGCCCCCCCCAATTTCATCAAGGCAATCAATAAAGGCCTGATGAAGACGTTCAGCAAGATGGGGATTTCGACCCTGCAAAGCTATCGCGGCGCGCAGGTCTTCGAAGCCATCGGGCTCAACCGCGAACTGGTGCAGAAGTACTTCACCGGGACGCCTTCGCGCATCGAAGGAGTGGGGCTCGATGTGCTTGCCGAAGAGGCCATTCGCAAGCACGCGCACGCTTTCCGGCCCGTCAGCGCGGAGAATCCCGATCTTCCCACCGGCGGCAATTACCAGTACCGCGCCGGCGGCGAGTATCACCTGTACAATCCCCAGACCATCGCGCGGCTGCAGCACGCCGTGCGGCAGGGAAGCTTCGAGACGTTCCAGCAGTATACGGACCTGATCGATACCCAATCCAGCCAGCTCTGCACGCTGCGCGGGCTGCTGGAGATTCGCGATTCCGGCGAGCCGGTTCCGCTGGAAGAGGTCGAGCCGGCCGGCGAAATCGTCAAGCGGTTCGCTACCGGCGCCATGAGCTTCGGCTCGATTTCGCAGGAGGCGCATGAAACGCTGGCGATCGCGATGAACCGCATCGGCGGCAAGTCGAACACCGGCGAGGGCGGGGAAGACGAAGCCCGCTTCGGCACCGAGCGGCGCAGCGCGATCAAACAGGTCGCCAGCGGCCGTTTCGGAGTCACCGCCAACTACCTGGTGAATGCCGAAGAGCTGCAAATCAAAATGGCGCAGGGCGCGAAGCCCGGCGAAGGCGGGCAGCTTCCCGGGCACAAGGTGGATGAAAACATCGCGCGCGTACGCCACTCGATTCCCGGGGTGGGCCTGATTTCGCCGCCGCCGCACCACGACATCTACTCCATCGAAGACCTCGCCCAGCTCATCTACGATCTCAAGAACGTCAATCCGAAAGCGCGGATTTCGGTCAAGCTGGTGGCCGAAGTCGGAGTGGGCACGGTGGCCGCGGGCGTGGCCAAGGCGCATGCCGACGTGGTGCTGATCTCGGGCGATACGGGCGGCACCGGCGCTTCCCCGCTCAGCTCCATCAAGCATGCCGGCGTGCCTTGGGAACTGGGACTCGCCGAAGCGCACCAGGTGCTGGTGCTCAACGACCTGCGCGGGCGCATCCGCGTGCAGACCGATGGCAAACTGCAGACCGGCCGCGATGTGACCATCGCCGCGCTGCTGGGCGCCGAGGAGTTCGGCTTCTCGACCGCGCCCCTGGTCTCCATGGGCTGCATCATGATGCGCAAGTGCCACCTGAACACCTGCCCGGTGGGGATCGCGACGCAGGACCCGGCGCTGCGCGCCAAGTTTCAGGGCACGCCGGAAAACGTCATCAACTTTTTCTTCTTCATCGCCGAACAGGTGCGCGGCTACATGGCGCGGATGGGCTTCCGCACATTCGACGAAATGGTAGGCCGCGTGGACATGCTCGACGTGCGCAAAGCCATCGACCACTGGAAGGCCAAGGGCCTGGACTTTTCGGCGATCCTGTATCGCCCGCAGGTGCCCAGCCGCATTGCGCGGCGCTGCGTGCAGGCGCAGGACCACGGCCTGGCGGAGGCGCTGGATTACAAACTGATCGATCACGCGCGCGAGGCCATCGAGAGCGGAACGGCGGTAGAGATCAAGCTGCCCATCCGCAATATTCACCGCACGGTGGGCGCCATGCTTTCCGGGGAAATCGCGCGCCGCCACGGCTCGGCGGGGCTGCCGGAAGACACCATTCGTTTCCGCTTCAACGGCTCGGCCGGCCAGAGCTTCGGAGCTTTTCTGGCCAGGGGCGCGACGCTGGAACTGGAAGGCGACGCCAACGACTACGTCGGCAAGGGACTTTCCGGCGGACGGCTGATCGTGTACCCGCCGCGGAGTTCGACCTTCCTGCCGGAGGAAAACATCCTCATCGGCAACGTGGCGCTGTATGGCGCTACCAGCGGCGAGGCATTCTTTAACGGCCGGGCGGGCGAGCGCTTCGCGGTGCGCAACTCGGGCGCCACCGCGGTGGTGGAAGGGTTGGGCGACCACGGCTGCGAATACATGACCAACGGCCTGGTGGTCGTGCTCGGCAAGTGCGGGCGGAACTTCGCCGCGGGCATGAGCGGCGGCTTCGCCTACGTGCTGGACGAAAAAGGCGATTTCGCCGAACGCCGCTGCAACGGCGCTACCGTCGCTCTGGAACCGGCGGTGGAAGATGGCGCCCAGTTGCAGGCGCTGATCGCGCGGCACGTCGAAGCCACGGGCAGTCCGCGCGGGGAGTGGATCCTGGAAAACTGGGACCAGATGCTCGAGAAATTCATCAAAATCTACCCGCATGAGTACCGCCGCATTCGCGAGCGGCGCGCGCAGAACGCGGGTGCGCTCGCCCTGGAGGTCGCGCATGGGTAAGACCACCGGCTTTCTCGAATACACGCGCGAAGTGCCCCAGCGGCGCTCTCCGGCGGTGCGCATCCACGACTGGTTTGAAATTTACCAGCCGTTTCCGGAAGCCGCGGTGCAGAACCAGGCGGCGCGCTGCATGGATTGCGGCGTCCCCTTCTGCCACAACGGCTGCCCGGTCAACAATGTCATTCCCGACTGGAACGACATGGTGTACCAGGGCCGCTGGCGGGAGGCCGTCCGCAGGCTGCACGCCACCAACAATTTCCCCGAATTCACCGGCCGCATCTGTCCCGCGCCCTGCGAGGCGGCGTGCGTGCTGGGCATCAACGAGCCGGCAGTCACCATCAAGCACATCGAAAAGACCATCATCGACCGTGCGTTCGATGAAGGCTTCATCCGGCCGGAACCGGCGCCCGTGCGCACCGGGAAGCGCGTGGCGATCGTGGGCTCCGGTCCATCCGGGCTGGCCGCTGCGCAGCAACTGGCGCGCGCCGGCCACGATGTGACGGTGTTCGAAAAGAGCGACCGCATCGGGGGCCTGCTGCGCTACGGCATTCCGAATTTCAAACTGGAAAAGCACGTAGTGGACCGGCGGCTGGAGCAGATGCGCGCCGAAGGCGTGCGCTTTGTCACCGGCGCGCACGTGGGCGCGAACGTTCCCGTCGAAGACCTGCGCAAGGAATATCATGCGCTGCTGTTGGCCGGCGGGGCGGAGCAGCCGCGCGACCTGAAGGCGCCCGGCCGCGAATTGAACGGCATCCATTTCGCCATGGAGTTTCTGCCGCAGCAGAACCGCCGCTGCGAAGGCGACACGGTGCCGGATGCCGGGGCGATTCTGGCAACCGGCAAGCGCGTCGTGATCATCGGCGGCGGCGATACGGGGGCCGATTGCCTCGGCACGAGCCATCGCCAAAAGGCGGCGGGCGTGACGCAATTCGAACTGCTGCCGAAGCCTCCCGACGAGCGTGCGGCTTCGACGCCGTGGCCGCTCTGGCCCATGCAACTGCGCATCGAGAGCAGCCACGAAGAGGGCGGAGTGCGAGACTGGTCCGTCAGCACGGTGAAATTCACGGGCGATGAGCGCGGCAACGTGCAGCGGCTGCACGCCGTGCGGGTGGGCCCGGCGCCCACGTTCGCGCCGCTGCCGGGGAGCGAATTCACGATCGAAGCCGACCTGGTGCTGCTGGCGATGGGTTTTCTCGGCCCGGTGCGCAACGGCATGATCGAGCAACTGGGCGTGGCCCTGGACGCGCGCGGCAATGTGGCAACCGGAGCTAATCACATGAGCTCGGTCGCGGGCGTGTTCGCCGCGGGCGACATGCGGCGCGGGCAGAGCCTGGTGGTCTGGGCGATTGCCGAAGGCCGCGCCGCGGCAAGAGGGATCGACGAGTATCTGGGCTGAAGGGGGCCGCTACCGGCCTTGCCAGCGCAGGCGCACGTCGTCGCCGTCCATCACGATGCGGCGCACCACGCCGCGGTCATCCACCGTCAGGAACATGCCGCCGTTCAGCCGCTGCGGACCGGCCTCCACCGTCATCCGCGCGCGCAGGCCATCGGGTTCGGCGTGTTCGACGATTCCGCGCACTTCCAGCGGCTCGCGCCGGTCAGTCTGAAATACAACCGTGGCATCGCCGCCGGGCTCGATGTTGACGCGCGCTTCATACAGGCGCAGGTCGCGGCCTCCGATGTGCGCATCTCCGACGCCCGGACCGCGGAACCGCACTTCCGTGCGATGGAACGGAGGCGGCGGAGGCGGCGCCGTGGAATAGCCGCCCCCCTCGCGCTCCCAGGAGAGGCGGAAAACGTATCGCCCTTCGCCGCCCGCGCTGTCGCGGATGTAGACCACCGCGGTAAATCGGTTCATGCGGGTCGGCTCGCTGACAAGGCGGATCTCGTTTCGACTGTCACGCACCTCGAAGCGGAACCCGCGCAGGTCATGATCCGGAAGCGGCACGTTGCATTCGCTGCCATCGTCGCGCGGATCGCGCCCCGCCAGCGTGTGCACGAAGACCATGTCGCCCCGCACGGAGATTTCGGCCGTGTTGTCCACCTGCAGGCGGATATCGCACTGCCCTTTGCCGCGCGGCACATCGTCGCGCGTCATCTGCCGGACTCGAAACTGCGTGTCGCCCCACGCCGAAACTGCCGTCAACGCGGCAATCGCAATCACCCAATGGCGCATATGTTCCAGCATACGCCAGAACGGTGAATTGCCGCGGGCCGGAGCCTGGTTACATTCCGGAGAGCCGCAAACCGTGCGTATCTCCGCCTTCGAGTTCCAGCTTCGAGGCCAGGAAATGGACCAGGTCCTTCATGGAAACAATGGCCAGCAGGTGGTCGCGATCGCGAACCAGCAGCCGGCTGACGCCCTTGTCGCGCATCTTTGCCAGCACGCCCATGGCGTCGTCGTCCGGGCTGATCGTATTCTCCTCCGAGCAGGGGTGCGCCACTTCGTTTACGTGATGATGCGGCCATTCGTCGCGTGGAATCTGCCGCACGTCGCCGATGGTTACGCAGCCTTCGAGATGGTCGCTGCCGGTCACTACCGGAAACATCTTGAAGTTGTACCGGTAGAGGTAATTGTGAACGAAATCCTGAATCGAAAGATCGGGCGGCACGGTCACCGGGTCTCGATGCATGAAGTGGCTCACCGGCTCGCCCGCCAGAATGGTGCGGACCAGCATCTGCTCATAGGAGGCTTTCGATGCTCCGCGCAGGAACATGCCGATCAGGAAATACCAGACGGCGGCGATGAAGGCGCCCGAGAGGAGTTCAAAGAGGCCATAGGCCATGAGGAGAAATCCGAATCCGGAACCGATCGCGGAAGCGATGCGCGTGGCGCGGCGCAGGTCGCCTTTGAAATGCCAGAGGGCGGAGCGCAGCACGCGGCCGCCATCCAGCGGAAATGCCGGAATGAGGTTGAAGGCCGCCAGAATCCAGTTGATCCAGGCGAGATAGGCGAGGACGCCGACTACCGGGATGCTCCACACGCCCGTGCCGGCGATTTTCAGCACATAGAAAATGAATCCCACCACAATGCTGGTGATGGGTCCGGCGATGGCCATCCAGAACTCCACCTTGGGGCTCTGCGGCTCGCCGCCCATATGCGCCACACCGCCGAAAATGAAGAGCGTGATGCCGCGCATCGGCAGGTTATAGCGGCGCGCGACCAGGGAATGGAACAGTTCGTGAACCACGATGGAGCCGAAGAGCCCGACCGCGCCCGCGACGCCCATCCACCAGTAGTCGCTGGTTGGCAGGCCGCTGTACGCATATGGAAAGAACCCGGCAGCCAGCGACCAGACGATGAGCACTGCCAGAATCAGCCAACTGGCATCGATCCGCACCTGAAATCCGAACAGTTTAAACAGAGGAACGCTTCTTCCGAACATGTCTTATGGCCTGCTTTCACAGGTGATGCGCGCAGGCGGAGGACCATTGTGCGCTGGAATACGGCAGGGTGCTGCCAAACCCCGGCTCCGCCGCTGGTAGAATCGAATAAGCCGCCTCTTATGACCACCATTGAGGAGCGCCGGCAGGCGCTCGACGACATTCTGGAGCGACGTGTCCTCGTTCTCGACGGGGCCATGGGCACCATGCTGCAGCAGCGCCACCTCACCGCAGCCGATTTCGGCGGCGCGGCGCTGGAGGGCTGCAACGAAATGCTGCTGGTGCATCGTCCGGACGTAGTGCTGGAAATCCATCGCGCGTATTTCGCCGCCGGGTCGGACATGGTGGAGACCAATTCCTTCAACGGCGCGCGCGTTTCGCTGGGTGAGTACGGCCAGCAGGCGTTAGCCTACGAGCTCAACATGAAAGCGGCGCAACTGGCGCGACAGGCGGCGGACGAGTTCACCACCGCGGCGCGTCCACGGTTTGTCGCGGGATCCATGGGTCCGACCACGAAGGCCATTACGGTGGTGGGCGGGATCACGTTTCCCGATCTCGTCGAGGCGTATTCCGAACAGGCGCGCGGCCTGGTCGATGGCGGCGCCGACGTTCTGCTTGTCGAGACCTGCAACGATACGCGCAGCGTCAAGGCCGCGCTGCTGGCCATAGACCGGCTGCGGCGCGAAATCGGGCGGCGCATTCCGACGATGGTGTCGGGGACGATCGAACTCACCGGCACGATGCTGGCCGGGCAGCCGGCGGACGCGTTTGTCGCTTCCATCGCGCACGCCGATCTCATTTCGATCGGGCTCAACTGCGCCACCGGTCCGGAATTGATGACGGACCACATCCGCACGGTGAATGAAATGTCTCCGGTGCGGGTTTCGTGCTATCCGAACGCCGGGCTGCCCAACGAGGAAGGCAGGTACCTGGAGACTCCGCAGTCGCTGGCTTCGCAGCTGGAACGCTTCATCGATAACGGCTGGCTGAATATCGTGGGCGGCTGCTGCGGAACAACCGATGCGCACATTCAGGCGATCGTGCAGATGGCGGAAGGCAAGCGGCCGCGGGCCGTGCCGGGCCAACCGCACCGCGCCTATTATTCCGGCGTCGACCTGGTCGAGGCCGAGGACAGCAACCGGCCTCTGATCGTCGGCGAGCGCACCAACGTCATCGGTTCGCGGCTGTTCAAAGAGATGGTGGCCGCCGAAAAGTGGGAAGAGGCTACGGAAATCGCCCGCTGGCAGGTGAAGAACGGCGCGCATGTCGTCGATGTCTGCCTGCAGAGCACGGACCGCGACGAAATTCAGGACATTCCGCCGTTCTACGAAAAGCTCATCCGCAAGATCAAAGCGCCGCTGATGATCGATACCACCGACGCGCGCGCCATTGAACTGGCGCTCACGTATTGCCAGGGCAAGAGCATCATCAATTCCATCAACCTGGAGGATGGCGAAGAGAAATTCGAGCGCGTCTGCCCCATCGCCAGACGCTACGGCGCGGCGCTGGTGGTGGGTTCGATCGATGAAGACAAGCAGCAGGCGCAAGCCTTCACGCGCGAGCGCAAACTGGCTATCGCGGAGCGCTCCTACGGGCTGCTCACGGAAAAGTACGGCATCGCGCCGGAAGATATTGTGTTCGATCCGCTGGTGTTTCCCTGTGCCACGGGCGACGCCAATTACATCGGCGCGGCGGTCGAGACCATCGAAGGCATCCGGCTCATCAAGGAGAAGATTCCCTTCGTCAAAACCGTCCTGGGCATCTCGAACATCTCGTTCGGACTGCCCGCGGCGGCGCGCGAAGTGGTGAATTCGGTCTTCCTTTACTACTGCACGAAGGCGGGGTTGGATCTGGCGATCGTCAACGCGCAAAAGCTGGAGCGCTTCGCTTCCATCCCCGAAGAGGAGCGGCGCCTGGCGGAAAACCTGCTCTTCAATTCCCCCGCGGTGGACGCCCAAGGCGAAAGCCTGCGCACTGCGCCCGAAGACTGGCGGCAGCAAAGCGCCGAACAGAAGGTGGCGCTCAACCAGTACCACATTGCTGCGGTTACGGAGCACTTCCGGAAGACCGGCAAGAAGGTGAAGCAGCGCGCGGAAGATCTGCCACTCGACCAGCGGCTGGCCAATTACATCATTGAAGGCACCAAAGACGGCCTGATTGCGGACCTGGACCGTAAACGCGCCGAAGGCGCCGCGCCGCTCGATATCATCAACGGGCCGCTCATGGCGGGGATGAGCGAAGTCGGCCGCCTGTTCAACAATAACGAACTGATCGTGGCCGAGGTGCTGCAATCCGCCGAGGCCATGAAGGCCGCGGTGAGCCACCTCGAGCAATTCATGGAAAAGTCCGATACCGCTGCGCGCGGCAAGGTGCTCCTTGCCACCGTCAAAGGCGACGTACACGATATCGGCAAGAACCTGGTGGAGATCATCCTCGCCAATAACGGCTACCGGGTGATCAATCTCGGAATCAAAGTGCCGCCCGACGTGCTGATTCAGGCTGCCAAGCAGCATCAGCCGGACGCCATCGGGCTCTCCGGCCTGCTGGTGAAAAGCACGCAGCAGATGGTCATAACCGCGACCGATCTCAAAACGGCGGGCATCGCGGTGCCTCTGCTGGTGGGCGGCGCGGCGCTCAGCGAGAAATTCACCCGCACGAAAATCGCGCCCGCATACAGCGAGGCCGTCTGCTATGCCAAGGACGCCATGACCGGCCTCAGCCTGATGAACCGGTTGATGGATCCCAACGAGCGCGCCAGGGTCATTGCGCAGCATAGCGCGATGGAAGCGCCCGTAGCCGCGGCGGCGGAAGAGGCCCTTGTTCCTCTCACCACGCGGCGAAGCGGCAAGGTGCGCATCGATCTGGCGATTCCCGCCGCGCCGTACCTGGAGCGCAAGGTCCGCGACGTGCCGCACCTGGCCGAAGTCTGGAGCTACATCAACCCGTTCATGCTCTACGGCCGCCATATGGGCTACAAAGGCAACTTCGAGAAGGCGCTGGCCGAGCACGACGAGACGGCGCTCGACCTCTTCCACAAAATGGAGGAGGTGAAGCAGGAGGCGGCGCGCTTCATGAAGGTGAAGGCGGTCTGGCAGTTTTTCGAAGCCGAGCGCGACGGCAACGCGATTCACCTGTTCGCGCCCGGGGAACCCGCGCCGCTCCACACGTTCGCCTTCGGCCGGCAGCGGCGGGAAGACGGCCTCTGCCTGAGCGACTACATTCTGCCCGCCGATGGCCATCGCGATCACCTGGCGCTGTTCGTGGTCACAGCCGGCGCGTGCGTCCGCGAGCGCTCCGAAGAGTGGAAGCGCGATGGCGAATTCTTTAAGGCGCACGCGGTTCAGGCGCTGGCCATCGAGACCGCCGAGGGCACAGCCGAGTGGCTGCACCGGCGCATTCGCGAAGACTGGGGCTTTCCCGACCCTCCCACCATGACCATGCACGACCGCTTCACCAGCCGGTATCGCGGCAAGCGCTACAGTTTTGGCTACCCGGCGTGCCCCAACCTCGACGACCAGCAAGGCATCTGGAAGCTGCTGCGGCCCGAGGAGATCGGCGTGCATCTTACCGAAGGCATGATGATGGAGCCGGAAGCCAGCGTCAGCGCGCTGGTGTTCCACCATCCCGATTGCGCCTATTTCACGGCCTCCGAAGCTGAAAACGCGGCATAGGCGCTCTGTTCATCCTGCGATACACTGTCTTGTATACAAGACGATCGGGACACGCCGATGAACCGCCAGACAACGTCTCCCCGACTCCTTGGGGCGCTGGTCCCGATGTTCGGCGAGCATCCGGTTTCTCGAATCGTTGACCGACGAGGCGGTGCTGCACGATCCGCGCTTCGCCGATCCCTGGTGAGGCGTGGCTCTCCGGCACTAAAATAGAAGCTTGCCGACCCCCACGCGACCCCTCCTGGCCCTGATTGCTCTGGCCGGCGCCCTGCGCGCCGCCGCTCCGTTCACGCAGGGGCCGCTTCTCTTCAGCGACGACTTCCGCTCTCTTGCCCGCTGGACCGCCGAGCTCGAAAAAGGCGGGACCGTCGCGCCACGCGCGGGCCTGCTGGATATCGACGTTCCCGCGGGCTGCACCCTCTGGTTCCGCCCCGAACTGGAAGGCCCCATTCTCATCCAGTACGAAGCGCGCATGATCAAAGCCGGCGGTCCCAACGACCGCGTCAGCGATCTCAACGCGTTCTGGATGGCCACCGATGCGCGCTCGCCCTCCGATCTCTTCGCCACGCACCGCTCCGGCAAGTTCAGCGACTATAACCAGCTCCGCACGTATTATGTCGGCCAGGGCGGCAATCACAACACCACCACGCGGTTTCGCCGCTACATCGGCGATGCCACGGAGCGACCGCTGCTGCCCCAGTACGATCTGCGCACTCCCGATGTGCTGCTGCAGCCGGATGTCTGGCAGACCGTGCAGTTGGTCGCGCTGGGCAGCCGGATTCAGTATTACCGCGACGGCCGCCTGATCTTCGATTTTTCCGACCCTGCGCCTTATACACGCGGACACTTCGGTTTCCGCACCACGTTCAGCCACGTCGAACTGCGCAATTTCCGCGTGTACCGCATCGCCGCGGCGGACTCCGCGCCGGTTACGGCGCAGGAAGACGCGGCTACCATCCGGCTCGACAACGGGCTTGTCGCGCTCGAGTATTCCAAGGCCAGCGCTACGTTCGACGCCATCTACCGGCATCTGGACGGCAAGCTCGTGCCCGCGGCGCTCGGGCCCGATGCGTATTATTGGGACTCGGTATCGCGCCCGGAGCACGTCCCTCCCGGCGTCACCGTGCCCTCCAACGGCAACTTCCGCGTGCACATGAATCCGGAGCCGCCGCGTCTCATCGCATCGCCCGATGCCGCCGAAATCGTTGCGCCCGCGCGCCACAACGGCTGGTTTCTGTTCGATCTCGAAGTCCACTACGTGCTGCGGCGCGGCGACCCAGGCTTTTATGCCTACTGCGTGCTGCGCCATCCGGCCGCGCTCGGCGCCACGTCGCTGGCGCAAATCCGCTTCGTCTCAAAAACGGTGACAGACGGGACGTTCACCGATTTCGTCATCGGCGGCGAGCGCATCAGCACCATCGACCGCAGCGCTGTTCAGCGCGAACTCATGAACGCCACCTACCTGCTGGCCGATGGCACCATTCACACGAAATATCAGAACTCCAGCTACTGGGCGGAAACGCCCGTCTACGGCCATGCGGGGCCGCGGATGGGGTTGTGGAGCATTACAGCCTCGCCCGAATATCAGAACGGCGGCCCGCTCAAGCAGGGGCAGACGGTGCACGACAACGTGCTGCTGCGCGTGCTCACATCGGGCCATTTCGGCGCCGCGCCGGTCGACGTGGCAGCGGGCGAAACCTGGTCGAAGATCTACGGACCCGTGTTTACGTACCTCAACACCGGCGATAGCGTGGCGGGCCTGTGGGCCGATGCATCGGGCCGCCAGCAGTTGGAAGCCGCCAGTTGGCCCTACCCGTGGGTCACTGCTCCGGAGTATGCCCACCGGAGGGGCACGCTCACGGGCGCCTGGAAATTACGCGGCGAGAAGGCCGGAACCGGCGCCTGGGTAGTGCTGGCCGCGCCGCCCACTGCCGGCGCTTCTGACTGGACGCTGCAAAGCAAGGGCTACGAATTCTGGGCGCGGACCGGCGCGGACGGCAAATTCACCATTCGCAATATCATCCCCGGCACCTACACGCTGTATGTGAGCGGCGCTGACCAACCCGCGCAGTACATCGAAAACGGCATCGCCATCGGGGCCGGCGAAACCGTGACGCACGATATCGATTGGACCCCCGTCCACCACGGCACAATGCTCTGGCAGATCGGCACCTTCGACCGCACCGCCGCTGAGTTCCGCAACGGCGACACCTCGCGCGATTACCGGATGTTCCAACACTACGCGAAAGATTTCCCCGACGACGTGACTTTCACGGTGGGCGAGAGCGATCCGGCGCGCGACTGGAATTACGCGCAATGGGCGCTGTACATGAAAAAGCCGGTGTGGACCATCCGCTTCCGCGACGATTCTCCCGCGCCCGGCACGGCGACCCTGACCCTGGCCTTCGCTTCGGCGCAGCCGCAGCGCGGGCGCGTGACGAACCTTCAGGTGAAAGTCAACGGTACCTTGATCGACACCATTCACCTGCCGAAGACCGGCACCGCGGGGTATCGCGGCGGTGCGCAGGATTCGCCGTGGAATGTACGCACGGTGCCGTTCGATGCCGCGCTGCTGCACGTGGGCTTCAACGAGATCACGCTCGGTCACGCCGACGCGCGGCCGTATCCCGCCGATGGCAATGTCACCGGCACCGTGGGTCAGGTGATGTACGATGCCATCCGGCTGGAAGTGGCGCCCCCGCGATAGAGAGCGCCGGCGCTAGGGCGTATCCACTTCGCGCACGAGGGCGAAAGCGGCGTTCGGCTGGGGGATAGGGAAATCGAAGCGGGCGCTGGCGTTGGCTTCGATGCGCGCAACCGTGGTGCTGACCGCGCCCAACCGCGAACCCAGTTTATCGGTCAGATCGAAGACGATCTGCGCATTCTGTATGGCGTGGCTGGTCTTGTTCCTGACCTCGCCGGTCAAACGGAGCGGCTTGCCCTGCTGGACATGAACGTCCATCACTTCGAGGTTGCGATTGCTATCCACCTTCAAATCGCCGTTCAGGTTTGGCAGCATCTTCTGCGCGATCTGTTCGGGGGTGAGTTGTGCCGCGGGCGCCTGCCGCGGGTTCTTGTGTTCGTTCAGCGCGTATAACAGGAGCGCCCCGACTACCACAAGAGGCAAGCCGATGAGCACGCCGAGTTTAATCTTCTGCCGGATGGTCCGGTTGCTGAGATACAGCGGATCCTCGGTGGGCCGCATGCCGGCGAAGACGATGGATTCGAGGAATTTCCGCAGGCGATTCATTCAGCCCGAAGCTCTCTGCAGTCATTATAACGTGAGCATTCGTACCTTTCGAGAGCAAAGCCTGCACCATTGAAAACAAGGGCAGCCGGGATGCCGTTCGAGATATGGCGGTTTCCCGGCCGCTTTGCCGGAAGGCCGGAGGCGCGGGGAAACGCCAGTATAAAGGGGGTAAAGATGCAAAACCGTTTCTCCTGTTTGGCCGCCGCGGCGCTCGGGATTCTGGCGCTCGGGCCGGCCATGGCGCAAAACTCCACCGCAAACCGTCTGACGACGGGCGATTCCACCTTCGCCGACGCAGCTGCGCGCGGCGGGCTGGCCGAGGTAAAACTGGGCGAACTGGCCCAGACCCACGCCGCCAGCCAGGCCGTCAAGAACTTCGGACAACGAATGATTACCGACCACACCAAGGCCAACGACAATCTGAAGGCGGTTGCCGGAAAAGAAGGCATCACGCTTCCGTCTGCCATGGATTCCAAAGACCAGGCCACGTACGACCGGCTTTCCAAACTCAACGGGGTCCAGTTCGATCGCGACTACATGGCCGACATGGTGAAGGATCACAAGGTGGACATCGCCGCGTTTCAGCACGAAGCCGATGACGGCAGTAATCCGGGTTTGAAGAATTTTGCTTCCCAGACGCTGCCCGTGCTGCGGGAACACCTCAGCCTTGCGGAACAGACCGATTCGCAAGTAAAAAAATAGCGGCGCGGATGTCGCGAACGGCTCAGCCTGCCGCGGTTTCGCCGCTCAAGCGCTCTTCGAGGGTGCGCAGACTCTCCTGGCGGCCCATCACGATGAGATAATCGCCCGGGCGGATGAGTGTATCGGCGGACGGATTGAACATCATGCCGCCATCGCGCGCGCGAATGGCCATAACGATTACGCCGAGATCGCGTCCGAGCCGCATTTCCTGGATGCTGTGAGCGGCCATTTCGCTATCTTCGGCCACGCGCACCTGTTCGATGCTGATGTCCTTGCCGATATCGTTGGTGGTGAAATCGAGGAACTGCACGACGTGGGGGCGCAGCATCGACTGGGCCAGGCGATGGCCGGTCATGGCATAAGGAGCGAAAACGGCGTCGGCCCCGGCGCGCCGCATTTTCACTTCGGCGCCCTCTTCGGCGGCGCGGGTGGCGACATAGAGACCCGGGTTCAGGCCCTTGGCGGAAAGCAGCACGAAGAGATTGTCGGCATCGGTAGCGAGCGCGGCAACCAGGCCGCGCGCCTGCGCGATGCCGACCTGGGTGAGCGTTTCATCGCGAGTGGCATCGGCGGCGACGGCCAGCATGCCGGCGTGCATGGCCCGTTCGACGCGTTCGGGACTGCTGTCGACGACTACGAAGGGCACGCCCGCGTGCTGCAGCTCGCTGGCAGCGCCGCGGCCCACGCGGCCGAAGCCGCAAATGATGTAGTGGTTCTTGAGATTGTCGATCATGCGTTTGGTCCGCCGCTTGCCGATGGCATCGCCGAACTCCAGCTCGATGATGGTCTGGGTCATGGCGCCAATGGCGATAAAGATGGTGGTCACGCCAAAAAAGATGAGGAAGGAATTAAAGATGCGCCCCGCCCGCGAGAGCGGATGTAGCTCGGCGTAGCCCACCGTGGTCATGGTGGTGAGGGTCATGTAGAAGGCATCGAAGGGCGGGTAGTGATCGATGACGGTAAAGCCAACGGTGCCGATCGCGAGGGTCCCCGCGATGGCGAGCAGGATAATCAAGAATCGGCGCGTAAGCCGGTCGAGCCGCATCGTATCGACAAGTATAACGGCCTGCGCGATTAGGTAGGCCCTCTGCGGTTTGATAAACTGAAGTTCAAGCGCATTCCCAGTTTTCTCAGCGGGCCGGTAGCTCAATGGTAGAGCATCGCCCTTTTAAGGCGGTGGTTGCGGGTTCGAGTCCCGCCCGGCTCACCATCTGAAACCCTTCATTTTGCGAGAGTTCCATGGTCGCCTGCGAAATCCCCAAGCGCTCTGCAATTTTGCCGCGACATAATCGTGTGCCCCCTCACGACCGCCTGCGACGCACCCGGACGCGTTTGCATCTTAGTGCCATACGCCGCTAACTGCGACGGCCGGTTCAACGCCATTTCAGTCCGAGTCGCAGTGCGGCTGCTCAACATTGCAGAGAGGAGCGGAGACATGAAGATTGGCATCATTGGCTCAGGACAAATCGGCGGTACGCTCGCGCGGCGGTTTACCGCACTGAAGCACGACGTGTCGGTCGCGAACTCGAGAGGACCAGAATCGCTCGCCGACCTAGCGCGCGAGACGGGCGCGAAGGCCGTAACGGTTCGCGAAGCGGCCAGGGCCGGCGACGTTGTCATTGTCACGATCCCCGAGGGGCAAATTCCGAAGCTGCCCAGGGATCTGTTCGCCGGTGTCCCGGACAACGTGGTCGTGGTGGACACCGGCAACTACTATCCGCAGCAAAGAGACGGGCGGATCGCGGGCATCGAGGAAGGGTTGACCGAAAGCCGGTGGGTAGCGAAACAACTCGGCAGGCCGGTGGTCAAAGCGTTCAACAACATCTACGCCAGGCACCTGCTGGAACGCGGGCGCCCCACGGGGACTCCGGGGCGTATTGCCCTGCCAGTAGCGGGCGACGACCAGAGGGCCAAAGAGGTCGTGATGCGACTGGTGGACCAACTCGGGTTCGATCCCGTCGACGCCGGAGGGCTCGATGAGTCGTGGCGCCAACAACCCGGCACGCCCGTATACGGCGCCGACCACGATGCCGCGGGCGTGAAGCGTGCGTTGTCGGAGGCCAGTCCCGAACGCGGGCGGGAATGGCGGGCTACGCCAGGCAGTCCCGGCAACTTTGCCCGGCCGGCGTGACCGGCGGCGGCGACTGCGGTTGGATACAATTACTGGCAACAGGCCCCACAACCGATAGGAGGGAACATGAGCGCAGGACAACCGCAGGCGCCGCAGTCCACAATCGGGCGGACGGTGGTGCCCTATCCGGCTTTCCAGGAAGCCTTTCAGCAGGACCCGGGTCAACTGCACGATGCCGTCCAGCAAGCCACCGCAAAAGTCGCGGCGGGTGACCCGCAAATGCAGCAGCAGATGGTTGCCGCCTGGAACAATGCCATGGGCGTGCTTTCGAAAGATGCCAAGGGTGTGATGGCGATGGGCAGTCAGGGCGCGGGCATCCTCCACACACCGCAAAATGATTTGGCGGCCCGCATCCAAACGCTGCTGGCGAAACGGGCGACAGCAGCAGGCCAGGTCGGCACACTCCAGGCGCCGCAGTCCGTCCAGACGCCTTCGGGAGAGAGCTTCGTTCCCGGTGTGCTGTTCGTCAAGTTCGACAATGCCGACATCGCGGGCTGGCTGCAGATGGCGCCGGAGTTGCTCTTCAAGCCGCCGAGAGCTGTGTGGATCGATCCTCCGCCGGTCCCCGAGCCGATCGCCGATGATGCGCAGATGGCGGTCTTCGGCGATTGGGGAACCGGCTTGTACGGAGCGCCGGCCATCGCCCAGACAATCGCCGGTCTGAGCCGCTGCGACGTGGTGCTGCACGTGGGCGACACGTATTATTCCGGAGAAGACGGAGAGATCCACGATCGCCTGGTCGGCGACTGGCCCAAACGGCCTGCCGGTACCCTCAACCGCAGCCTGAACGGCAATCACGAAATGTACTCCGGCGGTAAGGGTTACTTCCAGGCGCTGGCCGATTTCTTCCACCAGCCGGCCAGTTGCTTCGCCATGCAGAATGCGAACTGGATTCTCGTCTGTCTGGATACCGCATACAAGGATTTCGACCTGGATGCGAAACAGGTAGCGTGGCTGAAATCGATCGTCGCCGCCGCGGGAACGCGCAAGCTGGTTCTCTTTTCCCACCACCAGCCGTTTTCCCAACTGGATGACCAGGGACCGAAGCTGCAAATCGCCCTCGCGGACCTGTTGAACCAGCAGCGGATTCACGCCTGGTACTGGGGTCATGAACACCGGCTGGTCATCTACGACCCGCATCCCGTTTGGGGTTTCAAGGGCCGATGCATCGGTCATGGCGGATTCCCGTCCTTCCGCGACGATCTTCCGGATGCGCACGGCGATCTGTATCAGTGGTTGATTCTCCCGGCGCAGCCACAGGCGCCGAAGGCGCGACTGCTGGACGGTCCCAATTTCTGGATCCCCCAGGCTACGGAATCGTTCAGCCCGCACGGGTACGTCTTTCTACAGTTCGATGGCGACAAGCTGTGGGAGACCTTTCGGACGCCCAACAACATCGGTCTTCTGAAACAGGAAGTCTGACCCGCGTGGAGGCGGGAATCGCCGAACGCGCGGCCTTCGCCGGTACGCTTATGCCAGCACGCGCGCGCACTCATGCGCCAGGGCCATGATCGTCCATTGCGGATTCACGCCGGCGCTGTCCGGGAAAATGCTGCCATCGCAGATTCGAAGATTACTGAAACCGCGCAGGCGAAATTGACTGTCGACGACGCCTATGGCCGAGTCACTGCTCATGGCATTTCCGCCCTGAGGATGACCGGTCCCGACACTCAACAGGTAGGCTTTGGAGGGATCGTTCTGGATACTCGCCAGGTCCTTGTCCAACTGCGCGATATCCGCGGATGTTTGCAGCTTACGGCCGTTTCCCAAGGCGACGAGCGCGTAGTCGATGTTGCCTGCGAGGAACGCCTCGGCCAGAAGAACCAGCCCGCGCCGCAGGCCGCCGATATCGTCGGAGGAGATGGGAAGCTCGATAGCAGGTTTGCCCTGCCAGTCCAGCGTGATGCGGCCGGAAGGTGCCGACCCGACAAGCGGGGAAGCCGCCACCGTTTTGGCATAGGCCATCATGCGATCGAAGTGGGCCTGCTGAAAACCGGGCATCGCAATGGAGTTTGCACCCGGCGGATTGAACCACGTCTCGATCACGAAGCCGCCTCCGGGAGGCGCGAAGTAATAGTGTGCAATCTGCAGCCCCGGATGCTGGTTCACTTCCTCCTTGCAGAAGGCAAATATGGGCGAGCCTAAATTGGCGGCAAACCGCCGGCCCACGGGAATGCGGTTGCTGTGAATATAGTGACTGAGATCGGCGGAGTTCAGCAGAACGGCCGAGCTGCCGATCGGTCCGCACGAGAGGATAAATTCCTTCGCCTTCACCGCCACCGTTTTTCCGCCGGCGAGCCGTACCTCCAGGCTGTCGACGCGCTGCTCTCCCGTGCCGGAGCTCGCGTCCAGATGGACCGCCTGAACCTGGGCGCGATCCACAATTACGCAGCCCGCCGCAACGGCCTGCCGCAAATACACCTGAACGCCGTTCCGCTTCCGTTCGGAGCCGCAGCCCACATTGCAGAGCCCGGTCCCCAGGCAGTCTTCGATGTTGACCAGGCATTCATAGAGTCCCGGTGCGGGCGGGTCGCCGAGCGGCGGTTTTTGCGGAGCGCCAAACTGATTCGTGAGAAACTTCCAGGTGGGGTTCAGCCGCGGCGCGGGATTGGCGGCCTCCGATGCCGGTCTGATGCCGAGTTCCTGCGCCACCTGGGTATAGGCCGCCGCCAGATCGGCGGCTGAAACCGGAAAACCGAGGCTTTGCCACTCAGCCAGCCGCTGCGCCGGGAGGCGGAAGCAAACCGCATTATTGACGATTCCTCCGCCGCCCAGGCAGGAACCCTGCAGCACGGTGAAGGTGGGGCCCTGGGTTCCGACCAGTGGCATGGCCACGTTGGCCTGCTGCAGCCCGGACGATTTGTAAAGGCGTGCCGTCCACAGGATTTCGTCGGAATCTATGGTCCGCTCCGGAACATACGGACCGGCCTCGAGCAGAAGAACGGATTTGCCTTTGGCGGCGAGGCGTTGCGCCAGCAGTGTTCCGGCCGGCCCGGATCCCGCAATCACACAATCGAAGACCTGGTTCGGAGGCTCCGCAAGAACCGGCAGGTCCGGTGTGTTCCGCGGTTGGTGCACGGGCCGCGAATAGTTCACCAGGGCGTCGCATTTGGGGTGAGCGTAATAAGGGAAGACGACAAGCGAATGGAGGAGCTCGAGAACATCCCGTATGGGCGAGCGATCCGTATTGTTCAGTTGCGCCGTAACCAGCATCCGCAGCAGCGTCACATCGGTGAGCTGACTGGGCAGGAAGGTGCCGATGGCTTGCAGCCAGCCGGTGACCGTGGTGAGCAGGTCGGAAGATGCATTCGCCAGAAAGCGATCCAATTCCGCGTTAATGTCGTCGAATTGCGGCCCGTTCGGCGGCAGGTTCGGGGGAAGGAGGAGACGCGCGCAGAGTGTGAGGGTCTTCCGCTGTTCCGGAGTAAGCTCCGTGGTGTGCGTGAAAATCAGTGGAAGACTCGGATAGACCGCGCGCAGTTGGCCGTTCACGAAGCCGAAAAAAGCCTGGCAGGCGGCCTGGCGTTCGTCGTCTGATTGGGCGCCCTCCACCTTGCAGGATTGAATCTGGCGCACAAAATCGAGGATGTGGCTCTGCGCGACTCCGGTGCCCGCGACTTCCCCGTTGCTCTGGAGAACCAGGTTGATGGATGTGAGGTCGGTCGCGGTGTCGAGCCCATTCTCGGCGTGCAGATCTTTGACCCCGGTACAGACAATCGTCTGTCCCTGAGAACCGGGGAAAGAAAATGAGTAATCGACGAACTTGTGCGTGCCGGCCGGATCCGCATCGCGAAAGAATGTGACGGTTCCGCCCGGAAGCAGGGCTGCTGTCAGGTTCGGTTTCCACGATACCTTGCCGCCGCTGATCACTGCCGTATGTTTGGCGGCGACGAGGAAATCCTGCAGCCGGGGGATGGAAATGTTCAAAGTGAGCTGGAACTCTCCGCCGCCGGACTTGGCAGCGACGGTCGGATCGGAGATCTGCGGTGCTACCTTGCCGGATGCGGTTTCGCAGAATGCAATCCCCACTTCCGGCCCGAAATCAGGCACCGCGACCCTCCCGGTTCACCCTCCGCACAGCACGCGGGGGGCAGATCGACGCGATGTCAAACAGCATTCCAGGAGTATACTACTCCGCTCAGTCAAACAAATCCGGAGTATTGGCAGGTCCTTGCTCCTGGGGTAAAGAGCAAGCATCCGGACGACGCGCGGCGGAACTGCCCGGGCCCGTGAAGCAGGATACCGAAAAAGAATCGAATCTTTCGCGAAAGTGCCGATATGTGCAGTGGGAACCCGTGCGTAAGATTCTCCTGGACGTCGTGATGTTGTTGGCCCTGCTGGCACTTGCTTCGGCGGCGCTGGTGGTGGAAGGCTCTCGCTCGTCGCCTGCGCAGACATCTTCGGTTCAGGCGTCGCCGGCCGATGCGGAATCGGGCGGTACCGTCCTTTTTTAGCTTCTGATACCGACAATTTCTGCCGGCCGCGCGCCGGCTTTCCCCCCATTCCAGCCTCGTCAGATTGCCCCAAAAGTACTCTTACTAATTGCAGGTAATTGAGGTACATTCAGGACTATTGAATCCGGCCTGTCCGGCCGATGATAAACGGTATAGGCGTTATGCGCGCAGACATCATTCACGGAGACCGGCGGGTCGACCGGCGATATGCCTACGAAATGCCGCTGCGCGTGCTCTATTCCTCGGGCGGCGTCGCGTATGTTGCCAACGGCTTCACCACGGATCTGGGGCGGAAAGCTATCCGGTTCGTCGCAGAAACCACGCCTCCCAAGGACAGCGATATCGAGCTTCTCATCGCCTGGCCGTTCCTGCTGCAGAACGTCTGCCGGCTGCAACTGAAGGTGTGGGGCAAGGTGTTGCGGAGCGACGATCGCGGGACGGTGGTGCGCATCCAAAGGTACGAATTCCACACGCACGGGGAACGGTCGTTCGGCGAAGCGGCGGCGAACGACGCGAATTGGAGCATCGTGGCCTGAGCGTGCGCCGCGGTTATCGGCTGACCGCCAGGGGCAGCAGCGAGAGGATGCGCTTGATGTAATCGCGGGTCTCGGGAATGTTCGGAACACTGCCGGCGCCATCCACTTTGGCGGGACCGGCATTGTAAGCGCCCAGGGCGAGCGAAAGATCGCCTCCATAGCGTGCGAGAAGGCTCTTCAGGAACCGGGCCCCGGCTTCGACGTTGGAGGAGGGGTCGAACGGATTTTGCACCCCCAGGTCGCCTGCGGTGCCGGGCATCAGTTGCATCAACCCCATCGCGCCTTTGGCGGAGACGGCGCAGGGGCGGAATCCGGATTCCTGCCGGATGACGTTGCGCAGTACCGCTTCGTCCAGGTTCTGGTGCTTGGCGGCCTGGCGGACCAGGGAGTCGATCTCGTCCGCGGGCAGGGGGTCGCAGTCGGCCACCGGCGCCGGAAACGCGCCCGTCACTCCCATGTGGGAGGGTGGCGCCAGCACGAAAAAGTCGTCATGCCCAGGGACTTGCGACCCCAGGGAGGAACGCTGGCGCGCTACGGATTCTTCCATCGCCGCCACCGCCGCGCGCTGTTTTTGCAGAGACTCTGCCATGGTGCCTTGGGCATCCGCCGGAGGCTGCGCGCGCAGCGCTGCGCTGCACAGTACGATGGCCAGAATCCGCGATAATTTGCAGGCTCGCATAAGAATCTTTCCTCGAATCGGCGGCCCTTCCCGCCGATGTGATTGTTGAGGGCCGCAAGGCAATTCGCAGATGGAAATTGGACCTTTGCCCCGCGTAACGATGAGTGAGTCGGTGGTCTCCGGCGATGCCGCTCTGGATGCAGCGAGCCTGATCCGGCAGCTGGTTGTGGCTGTGCACCGGCTCAATCGTCTGGAGTTTCTGGAACGCGGGCGCGAATTGAAACTGCGGCGCACGCCGGGAAGGCGGACCTCCGTGGAAGTACTGGACCGGGAAACCGGCGAAGTCCTCGACGAACTGCCGCCTGAGGCAATTCTGCGAATGGTGGACGAACTGGAAAAAGAACGCGAAGGGGAGCAATAAGCCAAATGCCGAAAGACGCCTATCTGGAGAGCCGAGTTCTGGCTGCGGACCCCGTTGAGCTGATCCACATGCTCTACGAACACGCGCTGCTGCAACTGCGAGTGGCGCGCACCGCTTTGGCCGTCAAAGACGTCCCGTCGCGATCCACGGCCATCGCCAAGGTCCTGGCGATTCTGGGCGAGTTGGAAGGCTCGCTGGACTTTAAAGCCGGCGGCGCGATCACGCAGAATCTCTCCCGCTTGTACCGGTACATGCGAAAGCGGCTGGTGGAGGCGAACGTCGGCCGGCTGGACGCGCCGCTCGCCGAAGTGGAATCTCTTCTGCGCACTCTGGACGAAGGCTGGACGGCGATGCAGCATAAGAAACCGGTCGGCGCCCCGATGCCATACGCCGAAAGCGCCGTCGATCAGGGCGCGCACGCCTGGAGCGCATAGCGCCGGGCGCGGCTCCGAACAGCCAGGCGGCCGCATCAACTCTTCTGCAGTCCCTTGGCAATCATGGCCGCGAGGCCGAGGCCACCATTCTGCGCCATGGCCTGAGCGAAGGCCTCTTCGCCGTATTCCATGGCCGAAGAGGAAGATTGATCATCGCCCGTTCCCAGCCAGCCGCCTTCGGAATCCTGCATGGATTTCATCATCTGGCCGATGAGCAGAGCTTCGAACTGCTTCGCGGCATCCAGCACTTTCGCGGGGTCGTCCTTGGGGCGCGCCGGCAACGTGGAACCGGCGGCAGCAATGGAACTGGTGGGGTCGGTCATGCGCACTCCTAAATGACGCGCAGGTCGGCATCCAGCGCGCCGGCGCTTTTCAGATTCTGCAGAATGGAAATGATATCGCGCGGGCTGGAACCGATGGCATTGAGCGCGCGTACGAGTTCTTCCACCGTGGCGCCGTGCTGCAGCAGCACGCTGCGCGACTGCTCCTGTTTTACCGCGACGTTAGTCTGCTGGGTGACCTGGGTGGCGCCGCCGCTCATCGGCGGGGGTTGAGAGACCAGCGGGGTGGTTTCGATTTCCACATTCAGATTGCCCTGCATGATGGCTACCGGCGCGATCAGCACATCTTTGCCCATGACGATGGTCCCGGTGCGCTCGTTGACTACGATCACCGCCTCGGTATCCGTCTCCACCGTCAGGTGGTCCAGTTCCGCCACAAACTCCGTGGTATTTTTGGCGTATTCGGGGGGCAGGGAAACGGTTACGAGGGCGGCGTTCTCCGCATGCGCGATGTTGCCGAAGCGTTTGTTGACGGCTTCGGTGATGCGCGCGGCCGTGACGAAATCGGCGCGCTGGAGTTGCAAGTGTAAGTGCGAAGTCAGGTTCACGCTGGGCGCGTTGTGCTCGACAATGGCGCCATTAGGGATTCTTCCCACCGTGGGATGGTTCACCGTCTGGCTGTTCCCGCGGGCTCCGGCGATGAAGCCGCCCAGCACCATCGGTCCCTGCGCCACCGCGTAGACCTGGCCGTCCGGCCCTTTTAAGGCGGTCATGAGCAGCACGCCTCCCTGGAGACTGGCCGAATCGCCCATCGCCGCGATGGTCACATCGATTCGCGACCCGGCCTGCGAGTACGGCGGCAGCGTGGCGGTCACCATCACGGCAGCCGTGTTCTTTACCTGGATCAGGGTGGGGTTGACCGTGAGCCCCATGCGCTCCAGCAGATTGGTGAGGCTCTGCGCGGAAAACAGGGTCTGCTGGCGGTCGCCCGTGCCGGCAAGACCGACCACCAGCCCGTAACCCAGCAACTGGTTGTCGCGGACGCCTTCGAGCGAGATGAGTTCTTTCAATCGCGCGGCCGCGGACGCGTGCGGGGCCAGGAGAAGAAGCAGCAGCGGCGCAGTGAATATACGGTTCATGGCGGATCTCAGAACGGCAGAATGCCGAGCAGAATGCGGAACAGGAAATTGGGCCGGTGAATGGAATCGTTCACCACGCCTTTTCCGTCGATCTTGATTTCCATTTGGGCGATCTGGTTGGAGCTGATCATGTTGCCGGTAGTCAAGTCAGCCGGGCGGATCACGCCGCGCACGGTGAGCAGTTGGTGCTCCGAGTTGACCTGCAAATCCTTGGTTCCTTCCAGCACCAGGTAGCCGTTGGGAAGCACGTGAGTGACGCGCGCGCTGAGCGTGGCGGTGAGGGTGGACTCGCGCGAAGTCGTTCCCGCGCCATCCAGTGACTGGCTGCTGGCGAGGTTGAGCAGATTCTGCGCCGCGCCGTTGGGGCTCTTCTTGCCGGCGAGCGCGGTGATCTGGCTCTGAGCGGCACTGGCGCGCGAAGTCTTCGTGGCGCCGGTGGCCACGGCCGATGCCTGTTCATTGACCACGATCGTGACCAGGTCGTCCACCTGCGCCGCGCGGACGTCGCTGCCGAGGTCGGTGAGGCGCGAAGCCGGCGACCACAGCGAACCGGGCGAGGGCTGCGCGGGCGCCGGCGGCTGTTTCAAAGCCTCCTGCAGGTACTTATCCAGCGCGCTCGGCTCGGGTGCCTTTTTGTGCTTGGTGGCTGCAAAGGCGGTGGTCACCAGAATCGCCGGCAGCGCGGCGAAAAGAAATGTTCTCGCATGCATGGTTTGAATCCGTTAATGGCCGCTGCCGATCGAGTCCGTTCGCACGACGGCTTTGTCCTTCCCTTCCACCACGGCCTGGAACACCTTGTTGCTCGAAAGATTGCGGACGATAATCTGGTCGCCGCTGCGGCCTGAGGACTCGGCCTTGGCGGTGAAGCCGATCCGCGCGGCGCCGCTAAGAACCTCGATCTCGACTGTATCGCCGCGGTTCACGTCATTCGGTACGGTCAGGAGTTCGGGGCGGATTTCCGTGCCGGCGGCGATGTGGCGCGCGGGAACCAGGCCGCCTTCGAGCAGCCCCGCCCCGGGCGTCTCCATTCCCGGAAAGCACTCGGCGTTCTCCGTTCGCACCTGCCGCGGATCGATCGGCTCGCCGGCTTTCAGCGGTTCCACGGCGAAGATGCGGCGGCAGGCGACTTTCACCCGCACCCGCGCCCATACGGCGAACCGGTGGCCGCCTCCATAGATTACGTCGCCGCGCCACAGTACCGGATCCTTCTGCGCCTGCGAAGCCGGCTTTCCGAGCGTCTCGCGCGGAAATTCCACGCGGCCGCGCGGAACCTGGTACTGGCTGGTTTCCGCAAGGTCGATGTGGGCATCGGGAGCTTGTAACGATTCGCGCATGGCCTGCAGCACACGGTCGCGGCTCAGCGATTCCATGGGCCATTCGAAGCAGGCCTCCGCGGGCGAATTGAAGGCGATGGAATAGCGGTGTGCCAGTTCGAGCAGTTCGGGGATGTGGAACGTTCGCCTGGATCCGGGGGTGGGCGTGCTGCCGAGAATGGTTTCGGGGGGCATTGCTTGAAACACCGGGAGGGCGCGCGCGAGATCCTTGCCCAGAATGCGGTCGCCCTCCACCGGTGTACAAACCGGGGCCTGCGCGGGAGCGAAGCGCGCGGCCCAGCACAGCGCCACTAGGATCCGTAAGGTCATTGCTTCAGATTGTTGACCTGTTGATACATATCATCGGCAGCCTTGACTACTTTGGAATTGGCCTCGTAAGCGCGCTGCGCCACGATGAGATTAATGAACTCTTCGACCACGCTGACGTTGGACTGTTCCGTGTACCCCTGCAGCAGCGTTCCCAGGCCCTCCTGTCCGCCCGGAGCGGCCACCGTCGGGTCGCCCGAGGCGTCCGTGGGCTGGTAGAGATTCTTGCCGATGCTGTTGAGCCCCGCCGGATTCTGGAACAAAGCGATCTGGATCTGGCCGGCTTTCTGCGCGGCGGTCTGCCCGGGAAGAAGATAGCTGACGGTGCCGTCGCTGGCGATAGTCACCGATTGCGCGTTGGGCGGTATCACGATCGCCGGCTCCAGAGCATCGCCGCTCGAGTCGACGATGTTGCCGTTGCGATCGAGCTGAAATTCGCCGTCGCGCGTATACGCCAGGTCGCCGGTCGGGCGGCGGATCTGGAAGAACCCGTTGCCCTGGATGACGAGATCCAGCGGATTGTCGGTCTCGGTGAAATTGCCCTGCGTGAAAATGATTTCGTTGGAGGCGGCTCTGGTTCCCAGGCCGAGCTGCAGGCCGGCCGGCACAGTGGTCTGCTGGCCCGCCGATGCGCCCGGCTGCACCATGTTCTGGTAGAGCAGATCCTGAAACTGCGCGCGCCGGGCTTTGTATCCCGCGGTGTTGGCATTGGCGAGATTGTTCGCGATATTGTCTACGTTGAGCTGCTGTGCGTTCATCCCGCTGGCGGCGCTGAAGAGGGCGCGAATCATCTTAGACTCCTTGAATTTCGTTCTGAATCATCTGGTTGACGAATGATTGCGAGTATCCGTGATCGTAAAAATCGGCGATCAGGCCCGGATTGACGATGGTGCCGTCGGGCATCTGCACCATTTCGTTCGGGACACTCTGGGCGATCGGTCCATAGGGCGCCATCGCGTTTTCCTGGATGACGGTGCCCCCCACCATGGAGGCCACTTTCTCCGCGGTCGCCTGGGTCGCGAAGTAGATCGGGTTATACCCCCAGCTCGTGCCGTTGGGGCCGCTTCCCTGCGGATCCTGAATCCACGGATTGTCGCCGAAGACCGATTGCGCGGTGGGCGGATCGTTTGCGGCGGGAGGCTGCGCGGCGGGAGTCGCCGGCGCGGCGGTCGCGTCTGCAGCCGGCGCCGGATGCGCGGCGATCCACTGTGCCCTCAGCGTCGGATCGAAAAGCACCAGGGTGCTGGGCGTATCGAGCTGCCCGTTGAGCTCGTCCGCGAATTGTGTCGAGTCGGAAGACGTTGCCGCCGTGGACGCCGTGGATGTGGACTGTGTGAGATCGCTGCTGCCGATGGAAGTAATCATGAGTTCGTTCCTTTCCGCGGGCTCTAAGAACCGACCCGCGCCACCTCCTGAATGCTCTTCATATCCATGTCGTTGCTGACCCCGATAGCCTTCTGCAGCATTTCGAACTGCCGCATCACGCCCACCAGGCGCATGGCCGATTCCGCCACCGGCACATTGGATCCTTCAAGCTTGCCCTGCTGCAGCTCGGCGTCCGGAGCGCTTTGGGGCAGGTTCTTGGGATTGCTGTTCCGAAAACAGGCGCTGCCCATTTTGACCAGCGGGTCGGTGGATTTGAAATTGACCACCGCAATCTGCCCCAGCGATTGGCCGCCCTGCATCACCGTGCCGTCGGGCGCGATTTCGACGGGTTTGCCGGGTTGGATTTGAATCGTGTCGCCGGAGGTGTTCTGGAGCGCGTAGCTATCGGCCGTGGCCAGTTCGCCGGAGGGAAGCACCTGCAGACTGCCGTTGCGGGTATAAAGAGGTCCCTTGGGGCCGTTCACCACGAAAAAACCGCTGCCGGAGATAGCTACGTCCATGGGATTGCCGGTGACTTGCAGAGTGCCCTGAGAGAAATCGGTCCACTGGCGTTGAATCACGGGCAGGGTGGATGCGGGGGCATCGCCGGCGCCTTCGGCGTCGTCGGATGTGAAGAGACCATAGAATTCGAGATCGCGTTTATAGCCGGCGGTGGCGGAGTTGGCCAGATTATTGGCGAGCAGGTCGAGCGACTCCATGCGCGAGCGAATTCCGCTGGCCGCCGCGATGGTCAAAGCATCCATAAGACAGAGCCGGAGAGTGCACGCCGGCTACCAACAAAAAAAATGTAGAAAACAGGCTGCAACTGCCGATATGCAAAGGTAAGCCGAGTTGTCTTTCGTCAATTCCTTGACGAGCGGGCTTGACTGTCAAAACACCAACACCCTCACCGCGCCGTGCATCCGTTTGAAAAGACGGCTGCGCGCGATTGGCGTAAAAGCTGCGCTACTGGCGCCGTGACTATTCGCGCGGCAGCGACTCCTCCGGCTCCTCAGCATGCGCCGGTTGCGGCACTTGTGAAGGGTGAAGGAGAAAGCGCCCTAGGAGGATTCACGCAGGCGCTGTTTCTCGCCGCCGCCGATCCCACGGAAACGCCGCTGCCTGTGAAGCCTCGCGTGCCTGCGGTCTCCCGGCGCGCTGAGGACACGACAAAACGGCAGCGTCCGGCGGCCGAAGGCCGAAAAGACGATCGATTGTTTGCCGCGGTGGCCGGGCAGGCATCGCCTACCGTGGCGTCCGGGCTGCAGTTCTTCGCTCCCTTTCTCCAGATTGCTGGAACCGGACAGCACGACCTTTCTCACGGCAACGACAACGACAACGGGAACGCCAATATCAACCCGGCGCACGGCGCCGACCCCGCGCAGCCTGTCGCGACGCACACCGCTCCGGAAACCGCGGCCGAAAACGCTCAACAGAATCCCCCGGTTGCCGCCGATGGCGAACTAGCCTTTGCCGCGCGCGTCCATCCCGCGCCGGCGGACGGTTCCACGGTGGCCCCTCCGCAGAGGCCGCTGCAGCCGGAGACGCAGTTTGCACCGCAGGCGGCGGAACGAAAATCCGATAGCGATTCCAACGCCGCGCCCGCGATTCCCGCAATCGCGGCGAGCGCAGGCGCGGCCGCGAGTTCTTACGGACACACCGCTCCCGAACTGGCCATGGCGCCGCAGCAGGCGAAAGCGCCTGCCGCGCCTTCGGGCCCAGTCGAGGCGCGGCCGGTTGCGCCCGCGGAGAGCAAACCCGCGCCGGCGTCGCCTCTGAAAAACATTTCCCTGCAAGTAGCGCAGCCGGGCGCGCAGCGCGTCGAAGTGCGGGTCGTGCAGCAGTCCGGCGAAGTGCGGGTTGCCGTACGCACCGGCGACAGCGACCTGGCGCACGGCCTGCAGCAGGGCCTTTCCGATCTGGTGGGCCGGCTGCAGGAAAACGGGTTTCGCGCCGAAGCCTGGCGGCCGGCCGGTTCTATCGCACAGCCGGCGCAGGTTTTGCAATCGCACAGCAGCGGGACGTCTCACGGCGATAACTCGTCGTCTTATTCCGGCGGCTCCGCGCAGCAGCAGGGCGAGCGGCGGCAGAACCATTCGCCGCGGCCCGGCTGGGTGGAGCAGTTGGAGTCCACGATCGCCGGCGAACCATCTCAAGGAGCATCTTATGGCATCGGCAGTTAACCCAATAACGGGTTCATCGTCCACCAGTTCCAGTGCAGCCGCGGCGTCCGCGATGGGGGCTTCGGCTCCCAGCGAGGAGATGTTTCTGCAGCTTCTGGTGGCGCAGCTTCAGAATCAGGACCCGCTGAATCCCACCGACAGCACGCAGTTCGTTTCCCAGCTCGCGCAGTTCAGCGAACTGGAGCAGGTGATGGCCATTCGCAGCGATATCGAAACCGAAATGGCGCAAGGCGCCGCGCAGCAAACGCAGAGTTCCACGAGCACCACCACGCCCTCTACCGGGCAGACGCAATCTTAGAAGGAGAAAACCGAAATGTTTCCCGCATTCAACATCGCACTATCCGCACTGAGCGCCAATTCCACGGCCATTGATGTGGTCGGCAATAACCTGGCGAACCTCAATACCACGGGTTACAAATCCACCGACGTCAATTTTTATGACTTGATGTCGCAAAACCTGGGGGCCAGCCCGGAAGCAGGCCAGGTCGGCATGGGCGTCGGCCAGGTCGGGACGGTCGCCAACTACGCGCAGGGCACCATCACGACCACCAACGGCGCGACCGATGCGGCGATTCAAGGCAACGGCTTCTTCGTGGTGACGAATTCCACCAACCAGACGCTCTATACGCGCGACGGCAGTTTCCAGGTGAACGCCGAGGGCCAGATCATCACCGCGACCGGTGAGAACGTGCAGGGCTGGGGCGCCGCCAACGGCGTTGTGAACCCCAATGGCCCGACCAGCAGCCTGAGCGTGCCGCTCGGAACCACCGTGCCCGCCAGCGCCACCAGCACGATGAGCCTGAATGTGAATCTGAATTCGCAAGTCGCGACCACCGATCCCGGCGCAACCTTCGCGGCTCCCATTCAGGTATACGATTCCCAGGGCAACACCCACACCCTGACGGTGACTTTCACCAAAACCGCGAACAACTCCTGGAACTATGCGGTGACGATTCCCGCTTCCGACCTGGGACAAGGCGGCAGCACGAGCCTGGCATCCGGAACCATGACTTTCGATTCCAACGGAAACCTCACCGCCCCGGCGGCCTCCGCGGATCCGCAGAGCATCAAAGTCACCGGGCTGGCCGATGGCGCGGCCGACATGAACATCAACTGGAGCCTTTACGGCGCGGGCGGAGCCTCCAACATCACGCAGTACGCCGAGGCATCCGCGGTGGGAAGCTCCAGCCAGAACGGCAACGCCGCGGGGCAGATCACCAACGTCAGCCTGCAGAACGGCGGCATCCTCATGGCAAACTATTCCAACGGCCAGCAGGTCACCGTGGGCCAGCTCGCGCTGGCTTCGATTCCGAATCCGGACAGCCTGGTATCGGTGGGCGACAACAATCTGCAAGCCACCGCAAGCACCGGCACGGTCACGGTGGGCGCGGCCAACACGGGCGGGCGCGGACAGATTGTCGCGGGCGCGCTGGAGTCCTCGACCGTCGATATGGCCACCGAATTCACCAACCTGCTCACTTACCAGCGCAGCTACGAGGCCGCTTCGCGCGTCATCACCAGCAGCGACCAGCTCCTGCAGGAGACGGTCAACCTGATCCACCAGTAACGCATCCATGGGCGCGACGACGGAATTCGAACATCTGCGGGACATTCCCTTGCGTTTCGAAGCGGTTCTACCCGGTCCGGTGCTGCGCATCAGCGAGCTTCTGGAACTGGCGGCGGGGAGCGTTCTCAAGACCGGCCGCGCGGCGGGCGAAACCGTCGAAGTGCTGGCGGGCGGCGCATACATCGGGTCGGCCGAACTGGCGGACGCCGGCCAGCGCCGCGCCGTGCGCATGATCGGATTCAGCACGGGGACCCGATGATGGATGCCGTCCAACCCGTGCTCGCGGTCCTCTTCGTTCTGGGCCTGCTGGGCGGAACGTTGTACTGGCTGCGCGCGAAGGGTCTGGCGCGGTTCAACGGCAAGGGATTCAGCCGCCAGTCCGGCAAGCGCATGCAGGCCCTGGAGCGCCTGGCGCTCACGCCGCAGCACTCCCTGCACCTGGTGAGCGTGGGCGGCAAGACTTTGCTGGTTGCGGTTTCACCCGGAGGCTGCACGGTGGTGGATGCCGCCTCGCTGCAGATTTCGAGCGAACACGCGGTGGAGGGACGCTGATGCGGCAAGCTCTGCGACTCCTTCTGCCGGTGCTTGCGGCATGCGGAACGGCAATGGCCGCCGCCGCTACGCCGCAGTCCAATTCGCTTTTGGGAATCAACATGGGCAAGTCCGGCGAGCTGGGCGTGCCGATGCAGATTGTCGTAGTGCTCACGCTGCTAACCCTGCTGCCGGCGGTGATCATGTGCATTACGCCCTTTCTGCGAATCACGATCGTGCTGCACTTCCTCCGCCAGGCGCTCGGCACGCAGACCGCGCCTTCGAACCAGGTGCTGGTCGGAATCTCCCTGTTCCTCAGCCTGCTGGTGATTTCACCGGTCGCGTCGGATATTTACCACCAGGCGTGGGAGCCGATGCAGAACAACCAGATCACCTCCGACCAGGCCTTCGACGCCGCCGCCAAACCGCTCAAAGCCTTTCTCACACGGTTCGCGCGCGAAAAGGATGTCAAGCTGTTCGTCGAAATCACGCATGCGCCGGCGCCCCATAATCCTTCCGATCTCGATCTCAAAATTCTTGTGCCGGCTTACATTCTCTCCGAGCTGAAGGCGGGCTTTCAGATCGGCGCAGTCCTGTTTCTGCCGTTCCTCATCATCGATCTCGTGGTGGCGTCGGTGACGCTTTCCATCGGTATGGTCCAGCTTCCTCCGGTCATGATTTCAGCGCCGTTCAAGATTCTGCTTTTCGTGCTGGCCGACGGCTGGAACCTGGTGATCGGCTCTCTCATGAAAGGTTTCTACGCATGACCCCCGAATTCGTCATCCAGATTCTGCGCGAGGCGCTCATGACCGCGTTCTGGCTCAGCGCGCCCCTGCTGGCGGTGGGATTCATCGCCGGCATCATCATGAGTTTCATCCAGATTCTCACTTCGATTCAGGACTCCGCCTTCAACGCCATCCCGCGCCTGCTGGCGTTTCTGGCCGCTTTTGTCGTGGCGTTGCCCTGGATGCTGCACAAACTCACCGCCTACACCGTGTTCACGCTGGGGGATCTCAGCCGCTATGCGCGGTGAGCTGGTTCTTTCCATCTCCACTGTGTTGGGCTTCCTGCTGACGCTGATCCGCGTGGCGGGCGTTTTCATCTTTGTGCCGATTCCCGGAGTCACCGGCATGGTCAGCCCGGCGCGCGTCATTCTACCGCTGGGAATCACAATAGCTCTCTTCCCCGAGTGGCCGCAGGTCACGGCCAATCCTTCGGCGGGCCTTTTTCTGTTGTGGATCGTCATTGAGGCCGGCCTGGGTATCGGCATCGGGCTGTCGGTGGCGTTCATCACCGAATCGCTGCTGGTCGGCGCGCAGACGATGGGGTTTCAGGCGGGCTTCGGGTTTGCCAGCACCATCGATCCCAACACGCAGGCCGATTCGACCGTGCTCGTGATCTTCGCGCAGCTTGCCGCCGGACTGCTGTTCTTCGCTACCGGAATCGACCGCGAGGTGTTGCGCATTTTCGCCCGCAGCCTGGAAATCTGGCCCGCCGGCACGTTCGTGCTCACCCATGGCGCGGCGGCACAGGTGCTCGCAGCGGGATCCGCCATGTTCAGCACCGGACTGCGGCTGGCGCTGCCCATGATTGCCATTCTGGTGATGGTCGATATTTCCCTCGCGCTGCTGGGTCGGGTCAACGCGCAGTTGCAGCTTCTGACAGTGTCGTTCCCCATGAAAATCATGATCGGGCTGGCGATGATGTCCTGGCTTGCCCTCCTGCTGCCGCCGGTATTCCACGCCGGAATCGATGCCGCCTTCGCCGGGGTGCGCGCCCTGATGGCTCGCTAGTATGGCGGAAAAAGATCAAAAAACCGAACAACCGACACAGCGGCGCCTGAAGAAGGCCCGCGAAGAAGGCAATTTTCCCACCGCGCGGGTGTTCGTCAGCGCGCTGCAGTTTCTGGCGTTTGTGGCGCTGATCCACGCCTGGGGCTGGCAATGGCTCGATTCCATCCGCCGCACCATGGCCGCCCTGTTTCAGCACGCGCTCGATCCGCGATTGACCGCCGCGGAGCTGACCGCGCTCAGCCTGGACCTGCTGGAGCACACCATGGTGCCGGTGGCATGGCTGGGAGCGGTCCTCATTCTCATTACCATCGCGGTGCAGCTTGGCGTGACGCGGATGGGCGTCAGCCTGAAAAAAGTGGCGCCGGACATAAAACGGCTCAATCCGCTGGCAAAACTGCGGGAGCTGCCGCGGCAGAATCTGCCCTCGGCGCTGCAGGCGGCGGTGATGATTCCGGCGTTCGGGGCGGCCGTCTACTTTGTGGTAAAAGACGACTTCCAGAGTTACCTCTCTCTGCCCTTGCGGAGCGTTCCTTCCGGAGCGCTGCAGGTGGCCTCGGCCATCCAGGCGCTCTTGTGGAAGGCGTCCTTCGTCTTTGTGATCTTCGGAGCGGTCGATCTGACGCGCCAGAAGCGTCGCTACCAGAAGGATCTGAAGATGAGCAAGCAGGAGATCCGCGACGAATACAAAGAAGTGGAAGGCAACCCGCTGATGAAACAGCGCATCCGCAGGCTGCGCCGCGATATGGCGCGCCGCCGCATGATGCACCAGGTTCCCACCGCGACCGCCGTCATCGTGAACCCGACGCATTACGCCGTAGCCCTGAAGTACACGATGAGCTCGCCCGGAGCGCCCCGCGTGGTGGCCAAAGGCAAGAACTACCTGGCGCTGCGCATCCGGCAGAAGGCCATCGAACACGAGGTGCCGCTGATCGAGAATCCGCCGCTGGCCCAGGCGCTGTATAAGAACGTCGACGTCGGCCAGGAGATCCCGGCGCATCTGTACCGGGCGGTCGCCGAAGTGCTGGCTTACATTTTCCGGCTCATGAATCGAGGGGGACACTAGCTTGGCACAGACAAAAGCAATAGCCGCTCCAGCGCCGTGGAAACAGCTCTCCGGCATCCTGTTTTCCAACTGGAAGGAACTGGGAGTTCCCATCGCCGTTCTGGGAATCGTGATCGCGCTGATCACGCCGCTGCCGGGCTTTGTGCTCGATATCCTCATCGTCACCGACATCATGATGTCCGTAGTCGTCATGATGGTCGCGATGTACATCCGCAAGCCGGTGGAATTCAGCGTTTTTCCCACTACCCTGCTGCTGCTCACGCTCTACCGCCTGGCGCTGAACATCTCCTCGACGCGGCTCATCCTGATGAACGGCAACACCGGCACCAGCGCCGCCGGCGAAGTGATTCAGGCTTTCGGAAACTTCGTGGTGGGCGGCAATTACATCATCGGCGCGGTGATTTTTCTGGTCCTGATCGCCATTCAATACGTCGTCATCAACCATGGCGCGGTGCGCATCTCCGAAGTGACCGCGCGCTTCACCCTGGACGCCCTGCCGGGCAAACAGATGTCCATCGATTCGGATTTGAGCTCCGGCCTGATCGATGAAAACGAAGCCCGCAAACGCCGCAAGGATCTCGCGCGCGAAGCCGAATTCTACGGCGCCATGGATGGCGCATCGCGCTTCACGCAGCGCGATGCCGTAGCCGCCATTCTGATTACCGCCATCAACATCGTGGCCGGGTTTCTCATCGGCGTGCTGCAGCACGGCATGGATCTGCGCCATGCGATCGAGACCTACACCGTGCTGACCATCGGAGACGGCCTGGTGACGGTGATTCCCGCGCTGATGATTTCGATTTCGGGCGGCCTGATCGTCACCCGCGCCAGCAGCGACGAGCGGCTGGGAACGGACTTCAGCAAACAGCTCTTCAGCAGCCCGCAGCCCCTGATGCTCTCCGCGGGCGTGCTGATCGTGCTGGCGTCGTTTCCCGGGCTCCCGACGATTCCGTTTCTGCTGCTGGGAGCGGGTATCGGAGCGGCCGGCTGGAACATTCGCCGCAAGCGGCTGGCGGCCGCCAAGGCCGAGAGCGCGGCCAAGCCCGCTGCGGCCAAAGAGAACATCGAAAGCCTGCTGAAGATCGAGCCGCTGGCCATCGAGATGGGGCTCGGGCTGATCAAATTCGTCGCCGGCGGCCAGGAATCGCCGCTCATCAAGCGCATCGCCGGCATCCGGCGGCAGCTTGCCACGGAACTGGGCTTCGTGCTGGGACCGGTGCGCGTGGTGGACAACGTGGCGCTGAAGGTAAACGAATACGTAATTTCGCTGAAAGGCGCCGAAATCGCCCGCTACGAACTCCCGGCAGGCTGCGAACTGGCGATTCCGGTAGGCAAATTCGCCCCTCCGCCCGGCGGCAAGGAGACCCGGGAGCCGGCCTTCGGCATGACCGGCTGGTGGGTGCAGAGCGAGCAGGCCGATGCCGCCCGCCGCGCCGGATTCACGGTGGTCGATGCCGTCAGCGTTCTGGGCACGCACCTGACCGAAATCGTGCGGCGCTACGCCCAGGAGCTCTTCTCGCGCGCCGACGCCCGCAAGTTCCTGGACCGCGTTTCCCAGGAGCAGCCCAAAATCGTCGAAGAGCTGGTCCCCAAGCTCCTTCCGCTCTCCACCGTTCAAAGAGTGCTGCAGAACCTGCTCCGCGAGCGAGTGGCCATTCGCGACGCCGTGACAATTGTGGAGGCGCTGGGCGAAGGAGCTGCGACCACCCGGAATCCGGTGCTGCTGACGGAATACGTCCGGCAGGCGCTGCGCCGCATCGTGGTCAAGCCGTACCTCGATGCGCAGGGAAATCTGCCGGCCTACCTGGTGGATCCGGCCATGGAACAGATTGTGGAATCTTCCGTGCAACACGGAGAGCAGAACAGCCATGCTACGCTGTCGCCGCCGGCTATCCGTGATCTGCTGCAGAAGGTGAGCCAGAAAGTGGGCGATCCGGAGACGCCGGCGGTGGCCATCGCCGGTTCGGGATCGCGGTATTTCCTGCGCCAGATGGTCGAGCCGGCGGTGCGCAACCTGTTCTTCATTGCTCACAATGAGGTTCCCATGGAAGTCAAGATCGTTTCGCTGGGAGTGATTCAATAGCCATGCCTGCCGCAAAGCCGTCCACGTTTGTGAAATCGTTTTTCGCCGAAAGCGTTCAATCGGCAATGGAGTGTGCGCGCCTGGAAATGGGTCCGGATGCCTTGTTGCTGGAATCGCGGGAAGCTCCGCCGGAAGCGCGCCACCTGGGCGATTTCGAAGCCGTTTTCGCGGCCTGCTCCGAGCCTCTGCGGGGCGCCGCGGCGCCCGCTTCCGGCGAAGTCGAGGCCCTGCGCAGGGAAGTGGCGGAGATTCGCGAACTGCTGGCGCGCACCTCGCCTTCGGTTGCGCCGCAAACCGCGCCCCTCGAGCTGATTGCGCCCCGGCTGATCGACGCGGGCGTGGAACCCGCGCTGGCCCGCGAAATCGAAGAGGCAGCCAAACGCCGCCTGTGGCAGCGCAGCCCGCAGCGCAGCGCCATGCGCCTGGCGGCGGCACACGATCCGCGCAGCCTGTTCGAAGCGGCTGCCGAAGAGATTATGGATCGATTTGCCGTGAATTCCGAAATCGGGCGCGTGACCGCTCTCGTCGGGCCGCCCGGAACCGGCAAAACCACGGCTCTCGTCAAAATGGCGGTGCAGTACGGAATCGCCAGGAACCGCGCGGTGCGGCTGATCTCGACCGATACCCAGAGGATCGGCGGCGCAGAGCAATTACGGACCTATGCAGGGATCCTCGGAGTGCCGTTCCAGGCCGTGGAATGCGGGGCCGCGCTGGCACAGGCGATCGATTCCGCGCCGGAGTCGTCGCTGGTTCTTGTCGATACCCCGGGATTCAGCGCCACCCTCCTCCAGGACCTGGGCGCCGAACTGGCGGGCTTCCTGGCCCACCGTCAAGATATTGACACCCACCTGGTTTTGACGGCCTCCATGCGGCTGGAAGACCTGTACCATGCGGCCGAGCTGTACGAATGCTTCGAGCCGGCGCGCCTGCTGTTCACGCGGGTCGATGAAACATCCTCCCTGGCAGCCGCATTTTGCCTGGCTGCGCGCCGCAATAAGCCGGTTTCTTTCCTGTCCGCCGGCCAGTCGATCCCCGAAGATCTGGAGGCCGCAACCAAAGAGCGCATCGCCGATTCGTTGGTACGCCAATTGCCCTCTGCTTTGGAGGCGGTTGCCTAGACGGTCGAATGCCTACGGGGACTTACGGATATCAACACGACGTGGACGCAGACGCCGAGCTGCGCCGGGAAGCTCTCGTACTGGAACACCTGCCCCAGGTGCGCCTGATCGCACGCCGGATTCACGACCGCCTCCCGGATCATATCAGCCTCGACGATCTGATCTCGACAGGCGTCATCGGTCTCCTCTCGGCCATCGACAATTTCGATCCCTCCCTCAACGTGCAGCTCAACACCTACGCGGAACGCAAGATCCACGGCGCGATTCTGGACGGCCTGCGCGACATGGACTGGGCGCCGCGCAAGGTGCGCAAGAAATCGAAGCTGATCGAGGCGGCCATTCATCGCGCCGGGCAGCGCGCCGGCGGAGACGCCACCGAGGAGCAGATCGCCTCTGAGCTCCACATTCCGCTCGCCGAGTATCAGAAGTGGCTGAGCGAAGTCCGCGGCGTGGAGCTGGAGCGGCTGGAATATGCCGGCGGAGAAGACCAGGGACGCCAACTGCTGCAGATCGTCGCCAGTGCGGAAGAGGATTCTCCTGCGCGTATTGTGGAACGGGCGGAACTGGAGCGCATCCTGGCTCTGGCGATCGACCGCATGCCGAAAATCGAACGCACGGTGCTGCACCTCTATTACTTCGAGGAATTGAATCTGCGGGAGATCGCGCAGGTGGTCGGGTTGCATCTGTCGCGTGTGGCGCAACTGCGCACGCAGGCCATTCTGCGTCTGCGCAGCCATATGGAGAGGGTCTGGCTGGCGAAACCCGGGAGAAAAGGATGAATTCGCAAACCTTCGATGTGCTGCTGGACGTCGAACTGCCGCTGACGATTCGATTCGGCAGCACCGACTTGACGTTCGGAGAGATTATGGGGCTGGAAACCGGTTCGCTGGTGGAATTCGATCGCGCTCCGGATGAGCCGGTCGAAGTGCTGGTGAACGGCCGCGTGGTGGCGCGCGGCGAAATCGTGATGGTGCAGGGCAACTATGGCGTCCGCATCACCGAAATCGCCAGCCGCCGGGACCGGCTCAACACCGGCGCCGGCGGTGGAAATTCCGAAATCAAGGGGGAATTGTGATGCAATTCGCCTGGATTCTCAACCCGATCCTGCAGTATGCCATGTTCGCGCTGGCGCTGGCGGCATCGCTGGTGTTCTTTGCGTCCATCAAGCGCGAAGTCTGCCGCTACCGCTCGAATTGCAACCGGCAGGTCGAAGCGTCGCAAGCCGTGGTTGAGAAAGTTGTCGCCGAAGTGGCCGCGCTGCGCGGCGAACTTGACCAGATTCGCCTGGTTCCCGAACAAACCGCAGAATTGACGCTCACCCGGCGAGCGCAGGCGCTGCGCATGTGCAACCGCGGGGAATCCGCTGCTACGATCGCGGCTGCTCTGCGGACACCGCGCAACGAAATCGATCTGCTCCTGAAACTGCAGAAACTCGCGTGCCCGCCGGCGCAGACCACGGCCGCAACAGGCGACTAATCCGTTTAAAATACCCCAAATGAAGCCAGTCTCTACCCCCAATTTAAGGTACTGATAGCGCCGAGCTTTGGAATAGACTGATCGAAGCACAGCACAACTATGTAGGTTCTCTCAGCGCATTATACAAAATAGTGCTTCGGAATTCGGATAACCCTAAAAAACTTCCCGATACCGCCGATGAGATCAGTGGGATTGATCCGCAATTTCGTCGGCTGTACGTCGCTGCTCACGAGGGATCAACTGCCATTCAGAGTTCATTTCTGATGATGCTTTGAGGAGCACCATGTGCGACGAAGCGCAGGGACTACTGGTTGCCTATCTGAATGCCTTGGAGGAATACGACCGTTTTCATATCACATTTTTGGCCGCATTTCACCGTCGCAATGAGGAAACCGTAGCCGCATACAGCCGGCTTCTGGACGATTCCAAGACCAGAATTCACACGACCCGGCAGCAGTTCCAGGAACACCAGGACACGCACTCTTGTGCCGGCGCCATCCGTTTCGACGGTGACAAAGCGCTTGGGTTTTGAAGTCCCGCGCGGGCTACGGCGTCGCGCAGAGCGCAGGCGAATTCCCGAAATTCCGCAGTTTCATGATGAGGGTCGTGCGCTTGAGGCCGAGCAGTTCGGCGGCCGCCGTTTTGTTGCCCGCTGTCTTTTCCAAAGCGCGGTCGAGCAGGAATTTTTCAAACTGCGTGACCGCGGTTTCGAAATCCAGGGCTTCGGCCGCCGGGAAAGCGATCGTCGGCGCCGTGAAGGGCACTACCTTCAACGAGCCGGCGGGCGCGAGATTGAAATCACCGGCATAGAGCGTCTCACGGTCTCCGCTTAACGCAACTGCCATTTCCACCGCGTTTTCCAGTTGCCGGACATTTCCCGGCCAGGCGCACGCGGAAAGCCTCTCCATGACGTCCGGCGTCACTTTCTTGACAGGGATGGATTCCAGTTGACAGATTTTCTGAATGAAATGGTCCACCAGCAGCGGAATATCTTCCGGCCGCCTGCGCAAGGCGGGCATTTCGAGCGGCACCACGTTGAGGCGGTAGTAGAGATCCTCGCGGAACTTGCCCTGCCGCACGCGCTCCAGAAGGCTCATATTGGTGGCCGCGATCACCCGCACATCCACCTTGACGGTTTCCGAACTCCCCAGCCTCTGGATCTCCCGTTCCTGCAGTACACGCAGCAGCTTGGCCTGCAATTCGAGCGGCATATCGCCGATTTCGTCCAGGAAAATGGTTCCTTTGTGTGCCTGTTCGAAGCGGCCGATGCGGGTCTGGACGGCTCCCGTAAATGCGCCTTTGACGTGTCCGAACAGCTCCGCCTCGAGCAGATTCTCGGGCAGCGCGCTGCAGTTCACCGCGACCATGGCCTGGCCCGCCCGCGGACTGGCCATATGCAGCGCCCGAGCGGCCATTTCTTTGCCGGTTCCGGTTTCGCCGCTGATCAGCACCGTGCAGCGCCGGCCGCCGATCAGGCGAATGGTTTCCACCACGTTTCGCATCGCGCCGCTCTTACCCACCAGGAGTTTGAGCCAGGGCTCGGAATGATAGCCTCGGGAGCGCGCAGACCGCCGGCCACGGCGTTCCTCCAGCGCATTTTCGATGCAGTCACGGAGGGTTTCCGGGGTATCCCGATATCCCAGGCAGTGGTAAGCCCCGGCGCGGATCAAGCGAACGGTTTCGCCGGCGCGCATGTCCGTATTCCAAAAGATAACGGGCATCTCGGCATCCGCGCTGTGAATCATCTCCAGAGCATCGGCCGAATTGCTGTCGGAAATTTCACCACTGACCAGGACGCAATCGAATTCCTCCCGCGCCAGCCCTGTCAGCGCCTGGCTCAGGTTGTCGAATGAGACAACCCGAAGATGTTCTAGAACTCCACACCACTCTGATTCAATGGAACATGAGGAACCGACCCAAGCCACCTTTTGAAAGGGCATACAGTTAGGAATAAGATGCCTGGATCTGTTTATTCTATGTTCTTTTTGGTATTGTAAACTCTTATGGCTTTTGGATAACATCACGAATTTTCCGAATTCATACTTGCAGTTTGGCCTTCTATATGCAAGTCTCGGTAAAGGATTCGAGTATGCGAATTCAAAACGATGGAATCGCCGCGTCCGCTGCTTCGCAATCCGCCGCGGCCGAAAATTCGCCCCAGGCGGTTTCGTCGCCGCAATCGTCCGCGGCAAACTCCGGCGCGGATGTAATTGAAATCTCCTCGCTCTCGGGCGGAGTGTCGGCGGCGGCTTCCCAACTGGCCGGCCGTCAGGCCGAGCGCGTCAGCCAACTGGCGGCGCTCTACGCCAAAGGCGAATACCACGTGGATTCGGCGCAACTCAGCCACGCGCTGGTGAACCATGCTCTCTCCGGCAGGACCGTGGAGGAAGACAGTTGACGCCGCGTCCCGTTGACTGCATCCGGATTGCGCGCGCAAATCTCAGGCAGGCAATCGAAGCATGCGGCGCGGCGGATGTGAACGGGCTCCCGCGCATGCTCGCGTTTCTCGAAACGGCGGCCGCGGAGGTGACTCGGGCGGAAAGCGCGATGCGCTCCGGCCTTCGTGAAACTCCGGCCGATATGCGCCGCCAGGCGGCCGGGTTGAAACAGGACATCGCCTGCATGTTTCGCGTGATTGACGGCTGCGCGGCGCTGCACCGCGGCCGCACCCTGCGTCTGGACGGCACACCGCTCTCCTATACCCGCTACGGCCGGCCCGTCGCCGCGCCACCTGCGCGGGTGGACTGCGAAGTGCAAGGATAGGCGGCGATGTCCAATCTACTGGCGATGTTCAACGCGTCAGGCAGCGCCCTGGACGTGTTCCAGCAGGCGCTCAACGTCGTGCAGAACAATGTCAACAACGCATCCACCCCGGGATATGCCAAGCAGACTTTGAATCTCGAAGCGATGCCTCTCGATGTGACCGCGGGACTGGCGGGCGGAGTGGCATCGGCCGGTCTCGACGATTCGCGCGATTCCTACGTCGAAGACCAGGTGCAAAGACAGACGCAGGCGCTCGGCCAGTATACCGCGCAGAGCCAGGCCACCGGATCCCTCCAGAGCCTGTTCGATGCCTCCGGCAACAGCGGCGTGGCCGCGGCGCTGAGCGCGCTTTCGCAGAGTTTCTCCGCCTGGAGCGTGACCCCGAGCGACGCCACCGCCCGCCAGAGCGTGCTGGATTCCGCCGATACGCTCGCCTCTTCGGTCCGCGGGCTGGCCGCTTCTCTTTCGCAGAACGGGCAGGAGCTGGACGGTTCGATCTCTTCCACCGCCGCGCAGATCAACAGCATTGCCGCCCAGGTTGTCGCTTACAACCAGAGCCGCCTTACGGAGACCACACCCGATCCCGGCCAGCAGGCGCAGTTGTACAGCTCGCTAGATAATCTCTCGCAACTGGTCAATTTCAGCACCGTCAACCAGGCTGACGGTACCGTCACCGTGCTGCTCGGCGGCGGCTCGCCGCTGGTGATCGGGCAGCAGCAGTTCTCTCTGGGAACGGCGTCCTCCGCCACGGGCGCCCAGGTTCTGGATTCGCAGGGCAACGACATCACGTCCCAGATCACCGGCGGGCAGCTCGGCGGGCTGTTGGACACCCGCAACCGGGTGCTCGGCTCGATGACCTCGTCGCTCAACCAGTTCGCCGGCGCGCTGGCGGATAGCGTTAACCAGTTACAGCAATCGGGCACCGTCTCATCGGATTCCGGGGCCGCGTCCGGCGCCGCGCTGTTCACGTACAACAGCTCTTCGCCCGCCGCCACCCTGGCTCTCAATCCGGATATCACCACGGCGCAGCTGGCTCCCGTGGATTCTTCCGGCAACTCCAACGGGAACGCCAATCAGCTCGCCGCGCTGGCAGGCGCGCCGCTGACGCAGCTTGGCGGCACGAGCCTGACGCAATATTTCGGTCAACTCACCAGCCAGATCGGAGAGGAGAACCAGAACGCGACTACGAATGAGCAAAGCCAGCAGCAGGTAGTCGCGCAGGCCACCAGCCTGCGCAACCAGGTTTCGGGCGTATCGCTCGACGAGGAGGCCGTCAACGTGCTCACGTTCCAGCGCAGTTACCAGGCGGCCGCCCAGGTGCTGACGGTGTTGAACACTCTGGCCGATTCGGTCTTGAACCTGGTTCCACAATACTGAGGATTCACCCATGGTTCTGAATATCAGCGGAGCAACCCAGGCCTATCTGGCCGATCTGAACCGGACGCAGCAGCAGATCAACCAGGCGCAGCAGCAGGTCAGCTCCGGTCTGCGGGTGCAGTCGCCTTCGGACGATCCGGCGGCCGTCCCCGCCATCCTCGCGACGCAGGCCGCAATCGGCGCCAATCAGCAGGTTCAATCCAATCTCAACAGTGTGCAGGACGAGCTGCAGACGGCCGATGGGGCTTTGCAGAGCGCCGTGCAGGCGGTCCAGAACGCCGTCACGCTGGCGGCTCAGGGTGCCAACTCCACAGCCACCGCCAGCGAGCGCGCGAGCCTCGCGCAGGAAGTCGCCGGCCTGCAGCAGACGCTGGTGGGAATCAGCCGCACGACCTTCAATGGACGATATATCTTCAGCGGCGACCAGGACACCGCTCCGGCGTACGAGCTGGATTCCACGCAGCCGGAAGGCGTCCGGCAACTGATCACGGCGCCGTCCACGCGGGTCATCACCGACCCCACGGGCACCGCCATTTCCGTAGGGGAGACCGCGCAGCAGATTTTCGACGCGCAGAATTCCGATGGCACTCCGGCCTCCGGGAACGTCTTCGCCGCCGTGAACTCGCTTCTGACGGCGCTCCAGAATAACGATCAGGCGGGCATCGCACAGGCTTCCGATGCTCTCAAGAGCGCCGGCACGTACCTGAACCAGCAGCTCGCGTTTTACGGCGAGGCGGAGAATAACGTGACCAGCGCGCTCGACCTGGCGCAGAAATTTCAGACCCAGCAGCAGCAGCAGCTCAGCCAGCTTCGCGACGCCGATATTCCCACGGTGGCGACGCAGTTGACGCAGGCGCAGTTGGACGAGCAGGCGGCGCTGTCGGCCGAGGCCAACATCTCCCAGGCAAGGAACCTGTTCAGTTACCTGGGTTAGCAACGGAGCTCGATCAAGATGGATTCCGAAGAGAACGCGCCGGGGCCGCGGCTGGTGGCCGGCGCCGAAGAAGATTCGTTTGCTCCCGGAGCGCTGCCGGCGGAGCAGATGGCGTTTGTGCGCGCCATCCAGGAGGACTTCCTCCGTGGTTTCGCGCGGCAGGTCGCCAACCGGCTGGAGACTCCGGTAGAGGCACATATGTCCGCGGTGCAGCGAGTCTCGCGCAGCACGTTTCTCCATTCCCAGGAAGACGGGGGGCACATGCTGGTGCTCGAGACCGAACCGGCGGGCAGCCAGGTGCTGGTTGCATTTTCCGCGGGCCTGGCAGCCTGTTTTCTACGCTCGCTGTTGGGCGCGCCGCCGGCCGCCGATGCCGGCCCCAGCGCCCTGACCGAGATCGAGCTCTACATTCTGCATGAAGTTTTCGACCTTCTGGTGGAGGAGGCGAACCGTGCCTGGAAGAGCTGTGGAATCGCCTTCCGGGTGGGGTCGACGGAGACACCGGATGCCACGGCGGGGCAGGAATCGATGCTGGTGGCGTCCTGCCGTGTGGATATGGATGAGACGCAAGAGGGATTTCGCATCGCGGTTCCCGCTTTTCTGGCCCGGCTGGCAGCGCTGCACGCTCTTCGCGGCAGCACGGGCGCGGCGCCGGGCATTTCGATTCTTGCATCGCTGCGGCATGCCCGCCTGCGCGTGGAGGCCGTGCTGCCGGGTTCGACGGTGAGCATGGCCGATCTGCTCGCCATGGAACCCGGGCATCTGCTCATGCTGTCGCGGGCGGCCGGATCCCCGCTGGAATGCCGCATCAATGGCAAACCGAAGTTTCAGGGGGAATGGCTCGCACGGGGAAATCGTCAAGCACTGGAATTGTTGTAGATCTGGATTCTCCCGGGAGCGAGCAGGCAAGGTGCCCGAGCAACTGCAGGCAAAGCGTGGTTGCGGGGTTTTCCTGGCCGGTCGAGAGCAGGCCGGGAAGGCTGTTCATGCGGCTGGCAATAGCCCGCAACACCGTTCTGCGCTCGGTTTCGTTTTCGTCACGGGCATCGTCGAGAACCGAGAGGCTGCGCTCGATCTGGCGCTCGACCTCCACCGGTTCTCCGATCAGCCAGGCCTTCAACAGGTCCCTTGCCAGGCAACCGGACAGGGACCAGACGCCTCGCTCGTAAGATTCCATCCTTACTTTCATTTCGGCTGAATACCGACAGCTTTCTACTGTATTTCAGTGGCTTAAAAGCAATAACTTTCTCGAATTAATTACCCGAATCACCGATATGTTGGTGGAGAGCCGATCATGATCCATGTCACGCGTCTCAATCACACACCGGTGGTCCTGAACTGCGACTTGATTGAGCAGATTGAGACGACTCCCGACACCGTAATCAGTCTGACGACCGGTCAGAAGATCATGGTTCTGGAATCCATCGAAGAGGTGATCGAGCGGGTGCGCCGCTTCCGCCAGTCGATTCTCGTTCCGCAGGGTCCGTCTCATGGCCAATCCACAACCCAATAAAAAAGCCGGCTCCCGCCCCGACTTCGCTTCGATCGGCGGTCTTGCGCTGGCTCTCGGCGGCATCCTCGGAGGGCTCGTCCTCGACGGCGGGAAGCTCACCGACGTCAAGCAGATCACCGCGGCGATGATCGTCTTCGGCGGCACCATCGGCGCCGTCATGCTGACGACGCCGCTGAGCGTTCTGCTGGGCGCGGCCGCGAAAATGGGTTCGATCTTCTTCGAAAAGGCCCAGCCGGTAAACGAAACCATCGAGACCATCATCGGGTATGCTACCCAGGCGCGAAAACAGGGAATCGTCTCCCTGGAGCAGGAAGCGGAAAAGATCCAGGATCCGTTTTTGCGCAAAGCCCTGAACCTGGCGGTGGACGGCATGGAGCTCAGCCAGATCCGCAGCGTGATGGAGCTCGAGATCGACCTGGTGGAACAGCGGGGCGAAGCCGAAGCGAAGGCCTTCGAGGCCGCCGGCGGCTACTCTCCGACGATCGGCATCATCGGCGCCGTCCTGGGGCTGATGCAGGTCATGAAGAACCTCGCCAATATCGATGAGGTGGGGCGGGGCATTGCCGCCGCGTTTGTGGCCACGGTGTACGGCGTGGGTATCGCCAATCTCTTTTTCCTGCCCGCGGGCGGCAAGCTGCGGGCGCGGCTGCGCAGCGAGATCCAGATTCGCGAGCTGATGCTGGAGGGTGTGCTGGCAATCGTCGAAGGGCTCAATCCGAAACTCATCCGCATCCGTCTGGACGCCTACCTGGCGCAGCCCGCCAAAGCCCGCAAACAAGCCGCGGGCCACCGCGAACCGGCGTCCCAGACCGCGGCGGCGGAGGGTTAACGTTGCCTCGAAAAAAGCACGCCGCGGTGCATGAGAATCACGAACGCTGGCTGGTTTCCTATGCCGATTTCATCACTCTGCTCTTCGCCTTTTTCGTGGTGATGTTCGCATCGTCGCAGACCGATAAATCCAAGGCGCAGCAGGTCTCCGATTCAGTGAAAGAGGCCCTGGAGAAAGGCGGCGTCACGGCCGCCGTGCACGAAATCCTGGGCGGCACGGTGGATGAAAAGGGGAAAGGCAACGCGCAGATGAAGGGGCCCGGCGGAAGCGAGCCCAAGATCGTGCGGCAGCAACAATCCGTCGCCGAGCTGCTGCCGTCGCTGACCTACCTGACACAGGCGCTCCAAGCCGAGATCAAGGACGGAAAAATCGAAATTCATCTCGAACCGCGCGGGCTGGTGGTCAGCCTGCGCCAGGCGGCGTTTTTTCCTTCCGGAGAAGACACGCTCGACCCCGCCGCGTTCGACAGCATCGACAAAATCGCCGACACCATCCGCAAACTGCCGAATTCCGTACGGTTGGAGGGGCACACGGACTCGATACCTATCCACACCGCGCGTTTTCGCAGCAACTGGGAGCTTTCCGCCGCGCGCGCCATCGCCATGCTGGAAGTGCTCGCCACACGGTATAACATTCCGCGCGAGCGATTCGCCATTGCGGGCTACGCCGACACGGTACCGCGGGATTCCAACGATACCCAGGCGGGCCGCGCGAACAATCGACGCGTCGATATCGTGATCCTGAATCAGCGCGTGATGGTGAAGGACCCGGAACTGGCCGAACCGGCGCCCGCGGCGGCCCGCGTCTCTCCTACTGCCCCGGCACACCCCGCGGCCCCGGCGTCCCCGCCGGCCAGGAAATAGTCCCGGAGGGCGGTGTTCGGCTTCTGAATTGCAAAACCCAACGCAATGCCGCGCGTTCAGACAAAATGCTTCGGTGAACTCGATTATCCTCAGGATGCCGTCTACGAGTTTCCCTACGGTCTTCCCGGCTTCGAACGCGAACATTTCTTCGTGTTTCTGGAGCGGCCCGGCACGTATCCCTTAATGTTCATGCAGAGCCTGGCGGCGCGCGATCTCTGTTTTATTCTGCTTCCCGTTCTGGCAGCCGCTCCCGGCTACCAATTGTGCCTTGCCGAAGAGGATCTGGAGGCGCTGCAGCTTCCAACCGACCGCCAGCCGCAGATCGGCACCGAGGTTTTGTGCGCGGTACTGGTGTGCGCCGGCGCCGGCGATCGGCCTCCGACGGTCAACCTGCAATCCCCCGTCGTGCTCAATCTCAAGCTGCGGATCGGACTGCAATCCATTCAGGCGCAAACCTCTTATTCGCACCGCCATCCGCTGCTGGGCCGGGCGCATCCCGAGGAGTGTGCCACATGCTCGTGATGCGGAGGCGGGCCGGGGAACGTCTGCTGATCGGCGAAGCGATCGAGATCGAGATCCTGGAAATCTGCGGCAGCCGCGTGCGTCTGGGCATCGTGGCGCCCGATTCCGTGCTGATCCAGCGCAAGGAAGCCAAGCTCACCCGCGAGCAGAACATCACTGCCGCCGCCAGCGTGCAGCGGCAAAGCATTTCCTCACTGGTGGACAAGCTCGGCATGCACGGAATGGAACAGCCTGTCAAAAATTTGACGGATGCCGCGGCTGTGTCCAGTAAAAGTACCTAATCAATTCCCAAAAAAATACTAGAAGTCGGGTGGTACCTTCCCGATATGTCTGAGTGAAAGCTGATACCTCGGGCATCCGAAACGGAGAACCCGAACCTGGGCATGATGTCCGGGATGTATCGCAAACAGGACGTTAAACAGTATGATTTCCATTCAGACGAACTACGCGGCGATGATGGGCGAACAGAACCTGGGCGTGAACAATACGTTCCAGACGAAGACCATCGAATCACTGACCTCCGGGTACCGTATCAACAGTTCGGGCGACGACCCCGCCGGCCTGGCGGTGGCCAATCAGTTTCGCAGCAATATCGCCGAGTTGACGCAAGGCGTCATCAATGGCAACTCCGGCGTCAGCACCCTGCAGATCATCGATGGCGGTCTTTCCAACATCAGCACCATGCTGGACCGCATGAAGACCCTGGCGACGGAATCCGCCTCCAGCACGTTCACGGGCAACCGCGCGACGGTGGATGCCGAATTCCAGACGCTGAAGGGCGAAATCGACCGTGAAGCCGGCAACATCGGACTGGGCGGCACCGACAGCTCCAACGCGACCAACCTGCACGTGTACATCGGCGGCGGCGACAACCAGACCGACTCGCAGGTAGCCGTCAACCTGGCGGGACAGACGGTAGATTCCGCGTCCCTCGGACTCGCTGTGGCGAGCGTGAACGGAGCCACCAATTCGGCGACAGTGGGCGCGATCAACCTGAACACCAGCGCACCGCAACTGGTCGGCGCCACTCAGGCATTCACGTTTACGGGTCTTCCCGGCGGCGCCAGCGTTACCGTGACGGTCTCGGGCGGTTCGACCGGTATCACCACCAGTCAGGCCCTGGCCAGCCTCGATTCGCAGCTTTCGCCTTACGGCATCACGGCCGGCCTGAACAGCAGCGGAGACCTGCTATTCCAGTCCAACTCGGCCTTCAGCGAAACCACCGCGGCCGCAAGCGCCGGCGCCGGCCTGGCAGCCGCTTCCGGCCCCAATGCCAGCGCCGCGCTTCCGAATACCGACGGAACGGCGAACGCTCTGGCTGCCGTAACCGCGATCAACTCCGCTCTCCAGGCGCTCGGCAGTGTGCAGGGCGCGGTGGGCGCGGGTGAAAACGACCTGAACTACGCCATCGGCCTGGCCAATTCGCAGATCACCAACTTCTCCTCGGCGGAGTCGCAGATTCGCGATGCCGACATCGCCACCGAAGCGGCCAACCTCACCAAGGCCCAGGTCCTGCAGCAGGCGTCCGTCGCCGCCATGGCCCAGGCCAATGCCGCTCCGCAGGCAGTTCTGAAGCTGTTGCAATAAACTCCGATCGTGCGCTGATCGGTCTCTGATTAAACGGGCCGGACCGTTTCATGGTCCGGCCCAATTTTTGCATAAGGCTTCGTTATGGGTTCGAGCACATCTGCCATTACACCGCCTACGTTCAGCGGTTCCAGCACGTTTTCCAGCTCTTTTCAGCAGGTGTTGACCAGAGCTGTCCAGATCGCCTCCCTGCCCATGCAGCAGACGCAGAACGAGATGACGGATCTCGGGAACCAGCAGACCGCGCTCACGCAGCTTGAATCGGTTTTTCAGTCGCTCGATAGCGCCGTGCAGGCCATCGGTTCCTCGTCGTCCGGCAAGACCAGTGCGACCGTGTCCGATCCCACCTCGGTCAGCGCTTCGACCACCACGGCGGCGCTTCCCGGAACCTACTCGATTCAGGTAGATACGCTCGGTTCCTCCACCACGACGCTGAGCGCGGCGGGAACCCCGACGGTCACCGATCCCACCACCCAGAACATCAGTTCCGCTACCTCGTTCACCCTCACGGTCAACGGCAACGCCACCACCATCACTCCATCGGACGGCTCTCTGGAAGGGCTTGTCAACGCCATCAACACTTCCGACGCCGGCGTGCAGGCTACGATCGTCAACCTGGGCTCCAACTCCAGCCCCGATTACCGCCTGGTCGTCACCGGAACCGACTGGAACAACGACACCATCCAGCTTTCCGACGGCACCTCGGACCTGCTGAACACGATCTCCACAGGAGCGCCGGCCACTTACAGCGTGAACGGTTCGAACACCGTGCTGCAAACCACTTCGCCCCAGGTGACGCTTTCCCCGGGCCTCACGGTCACCCTGCTGGGCACTACCACGCAGCCGGATACCATCACCGTGGGAGCGGACTACAGTGGCCTGCAGAGCGCCCTTTCCAGTTTCGCTACCGCCTACAATGCGGCCTTCAGTGCCGTGGAGCAGCAGGTGGGGCAGAACGGCGGAGTGCTTTCCGGCCAGACCATCGTCTACACGCTGCAGAATATGCTGCAGAACCTGGCGGAATATTCGTCCTCGGGCTCGGGTTCGGTCGTTTCCCTGAACGATCTTGGCCTGACTGTGGACCAGAACGGGCAGATGTCGTTCGATTCCTCCGTTTTCGGTGCCGCCAATCCCTCCGCGGTAGCGCAGTTTCTGGGCTCTGCCACGTCCGGCGGATTCCTGCAGACCGCCTCCAGCGCTCTGACTTCCGTGGACGACACCAGCTCCGGGAATATCGAAACGGATTATGCGGGCCTGCAGAACCAGATCGATCGCGATAACCAGACCGTCACCGACGATCAGGCGCGCATTACGTTGATGCAGAATACCCTGATGAGCGAATTGACGCAGGCGGACGCCGCCATCGCCACGCTGCAATCGCAGAAAACCTACTTCGCCGATCTGTTTCAGGCGGAGTATCCGAGCACACCGACCTCCTGATGAACTCGCGAGACTTAGGACAACTCGAAAAACAGCTCCGCTGCGCTGCCGCGTGCCGGCGCTACGACGAAGTGCGGCGCCTGGCTTCCTGCTTCGGCGAGGCCACGCGCTCCTATGCGGAGTCTCTTCCGCGGGAGGATCCGCGCGCCGCCGAAGCCGTTCGCAAACTGATGGATGTGCTCGCCTGGACCCTGGTGACGCTGCAAGCCTCGCGTTCTGCATGCCTGGACGAACTCCGCCGGCTCAGCCTGGCGAACCGCTATCTCACCCGCGCCGAGCGCTCCCGCCCGCCGGGCAGCGTGCACATGGAGGGGTAAGCACTCCCCGCGAACCCGTCAATTCACTGACACGTCACCGGCTTGACGACCGCCAATCCGTTCATTTCCCCTGCATTCCCGCGTCCTGGGAATGGAATACCAGTTGCCTCTATCCTCCTGCCGTGATCGATCGACTTACCGACAGCCTCGAGCAGTACATGAATGTGGTCAGCTTGCGGCAGAAGCTGGTCGCATCCAACATCGCCAACGCCGATACTCCCGGCTACAAAACGCAGGACCTCGATTTTCAGTCGAGCTTCCTGGCCGCGCTCGACGGAGGCTCGCCCCAGCCTTCCGAAGTGGCGGGGCTCACCACGAAAAACGACGGCAATAACGTCGACCTGGACCGCGAGGCGCGCCTGCTCGCGGAAAACGCTATGCGTTTCAGCGTCGCATCCAACCTGATGCACATGGAACTGAACACCATCAAAGAGGCCATCCAAGGAGGCAAGAGCTCATGAACCTCTTCTCCGCACTCTCGGTCAGCGCGTCCGGCATGGCCGCGCAACGGACCCGCGCCGCGCTGCTGGTGGAAAACATCGCCAATTCGGAAACCACGCGCACTCCGGAAGGCGGCCCCTACCGGCGCAAAGACGCGATCTTTTCGAGCGATCCCACGGGTTCGGCATTCTCCTCGGAGCTGGATTCGCAGCTCGACGCGCAGCCGCTCGAGGGCGTCAGGGTGGTCGGCATTTCCGTCGACAACAGCACGCCCGAAAAGGTCTACATGCCGGGGCACCCCGATGCCGATGCCGACGGCTACGTTTCCATGCCCAAGGTGAACCCCGCCGAGGACATGGTGGACCTGGTCGGCGCCAACCGCAGCTACCAGGCCAACGTGGCGGCAATGTCGGCGGTCAAGGACATGATTCAGAAATCCATCGACCTGCTGCGATAGGAGACTTGTGACGACACCCATCTCAAGCATCGCTCCCATTGCAATGCCTCAGGTGACGGCCTCGTCCGCCACAGCCGCGGGCCAGCCCGGCGAATTTCAAAACGTGCTCTCCAGCGCCATCGATTCGCTGGAGTCGCTGCAACAGAACGCCGCTACTTCGGTGCAGAAGTTTCTGACCGGCGAAAACGAAGAACTGCACACCACCGTCCTCGCCACCCAGAAAGCGGAGCTCGCCTTCGAACTGGGCCTGCAGGTGAGAAACAAAGTGGTGGACGCCTACCAGGAAATCATGAAGATGCAGATGTAGCCAGCCACAGCCGCCATGAACCAGATTACGACCCTGATCGCCGGACTTACTCTGAAGCAGCGGATTTCGATTATCACGGCCGCGTTCGCCGTGGTGGCCGGGCTCCTGGCCCTCGTCCATTGGAAACATGAGGGCGATTTCCGGCCGCTTTATACCGCCATGGCGCCGGAAGACGCCGCGGGCGTGGTGCAGAAGCTGCGTGAAACAGGAGTCGAATATCGGCTGGATGAAAGCGGCGGCTCCGTCCTGGTGCCTTCGGATAAACTGGCGGAATCGCGCCTGGCGCTGGCCGCCGCGGGACTTCCCAAGACCGGCCGGATCGGTTTTGAACTTTTCGACAAGACCAATTTCGGTGCCACCGAATTCGTCGAGCACATCAACTATCAGCGCGCGCTCGAAGGCGAACTGGAGCGCTCCGTCATGAGTCTGGCGGAGGTGGAGCAGGCTCGCGTCCACCTGACGATGCCGAAAGACTCCGTCTTCCTCGACCAGCAGCAGCCGGCCAAGGCGAGCGTCATGGTGAAGCTGCGCCCGGGGGCGCAGATCTCCGCGCAGAACGTGCTGGCGGTGACGAACCTGGTGGCCAGCGCAGTGGAAGGCTTGAGCCCCGACGCCGTCTCCGTGGTCGACATGGACGGCACGCTGCTGAGCCGCCCGCGCAAGGCCTCCACCGGCGACGGCGCCGAAGTGACGAGCGAAGCGCTCGAAGTGCGCCAGCAGCTCGAGAAGAACCTGGTGGAAAAGATCAGCGAAACCATCGAGCCGCTGCTCGGAGCCAACCGCTTCCGCGCCGGCGCTTCGGTGGATTGCGACCTCACCAGCGGCGAACAGCAGGAAGAGACGCTCGACCCGGCGCACTCCGTGCTGCTGAGTTCGCAGAAAACCGAGGATGTGACCGAGCGCCCAACCTCTGCCGGAGGAATCCCGGGCACGGCCGCGAACCTGCCGCAGCAGGCATCGACTGCCAATAAAGGCGTTGGAGGCATTTCGCGCCGCACTGAGAACGTTACCTACGAGACCAGCCGCATCGTGCGCCACACCAAGATTCCGCAGGGAGTGATCCGGCGCATGTCGCTGGCGGTCCTGGTGGATCAGACGGTGCAGTGGGAAGGCAGCGGCAACGCGCGGCGGCGCATTCTGGTGCCGCCCTCTCCGGAGACCCTGAAGACCATCCGCGACCTGGTTGCCGGCGTGACCGGTTTCAATACGGAACGCGGAGACCAGCTTGTGGTCGAAAGCCTTCCGTTCGAATCCAGCATCAATGCACCGCCGCCCGCCGCGCCTGCGCCATTGTCCAAGCCCAAGGTGCCGGCAGCGCTCGAGTTCGCCAACCGGTATCGGGACCTGTGGGCGCCCGTGACCCTGGGGCTCGCGGTGCTGCTGGTGCTGGTGCGCGGCATTTTCAAATATGCCCGCCGCTCGCCGCCGCGCAGGGTGGAGATTCCGGATGAGCTCGAAGCGCCGGCCGTTCGCACCGAACTCAGCCCCGCGGCCGTGGAACTGGCCGCAGGAATGCAGGAAACGCTTGCACCTGTCGATGTCGATACCGACCTGGCGGAGCGCGTCCGCGCCGTGGCCCGCCGCGAGCCGGCTCTCACCGTGAACGTGCTGCGCATGTGGCTCGAGGAAAACAAAACCGAAAATACCGCCGTGCCCGTAAAGTAAACCAATTGTCATGCCGACCCAGATCGCAGAATCCGTAACCGGAGCCGCCAAAGCCGCCATGTTTCTCATGGGGATTGGCGACGAGCTTTCCGTCGAACTGCTGCGCCAGCTCGACAGCAACGAGATCCGCCGCGTAAATTCGGAGATCTCCGCCCTGCAGGCCGTCCCGCCGGCCCACATGGTCCACGTATTCCGGGAATTCGAAAGTCTCACCGAATCCAGCCGCTACTTCGCAAAAGGCGGCAGCGATTGCGCGCGCAGGCTGATCGAGCAGGCGCTGGGCGCGGAATCCGCGCGCAAGCTGCTGGATACCGCCGAGCCCGAGCCGCAGGGACAGGCGAACGCGCCGGCCGCCAGCCCGGAGCTGGAAATTCTGCAAAATACCGACCCCCGCCAACTCGCAGCATTTCTGCGCGCGGAGAATCCGCAAACCATCGCGCTGGTGCTGGCCAACATGCCGCCCGATGCGGCCGGCGCGCTGCTGCAATCGCTTCCCGCCGAGCTGCAGTCGCAAGCCGCATTGCGCATGGCGAGCCTGGAGCGCGTCTCGCCGGATGTCTTCCGCAAAATCACGCAGGCCATCGGCTCCAAGCTCAAAGCGATCCGCCAGGTGAGCAAATCGGACGGCATTCGCCTGCTGGCCGCCCTGTTGAACCGCATCGAGCCGGCGCGCGCGGAGGAGATTTTGGGCGAACTGGAGCAGGAAAACCAGTCCGCCGCCGGTTCAGTGCGCAACCTGATGTTCACGTTCGACGATATCGTGAACATCGACAAGTCCGGAATGAAGGCCCTGGTGGGACGCCTCGACCAGAAGGTGCTGACCATGGCGCTCAAAGGAGCCGCCAAGAAGCTGCGCGAACATTTCACCCAGTGCATGTCGCAGCGCGCCGCCGAGATGCTCGCCGAGGACATGGAGGTCATGGGCCCGGTGCGCATTCGCGATGTGCAGGCGGCGCAGCAGCAGATTCTCGCCACGGTTCGCAGCCTGCAGCAGCAGGGCGCCATTGCCAACAGCAGCGGCGGCGGTGAGGAGTATGTCGAGTAAGCTGTTTCGCGAAACCGTGGAGTTCGCGCCTGTCGTTTGGCGCCACGGCGCGAAAAGTGCCGCCCATTCCGACGCGCCCGATGTGGCGGCAGCCGGCCGCGACCCTCACGGCGAATCGCTGCTGCGCGCGCGCATCGCGGAACTGGAAGCGGCGGCGGATACCCGCAGCCGGCAGGCTTACGAAACGGGCCTTCACGCCGGCGAGGAAGCCGCCGTCGCCCGCTTGCAGGCCGAGGTGGGCGAAACTCTGCAACGGCTGGTGGCGGCGATCGCCGATGTTTCGGTGGTGCGCGCCAAAACCATCCGCCAGGCGGAAGCCGACACCGTGCGGCTGGCCATCGAAATCGCGCGCCGTGTCCTGCATCGCGAGGTTTCCGTCGATCGCTCCGCGCTGGAAGCCCTCGTGTATGCGGCTTTGACGAAATTGCAGGGGCAGGAAGTGCTGCGCGTGCGGGTGCACCCCGATCACGAAAAACTCGTGCGCGCCTGCCTCGAGCAGAACGGGCGCGGAGAATCCGTCGCCGTGCTGGCCGATCCGCTGCAGCCTTTGGGCGGCGCGATCTTCGAGACCGGCCGCGGCGCTTTGGATGCATCCATCGACACGCAGCTCGGCGAAATCGAGCGCGGCCTGATCGATCAACTGGAAAACCGCTTATGACCTCTCCGCAGACGATCGACCTGGCTCCCTATATCGAGGGAGTGCGGAATTTCGAGCTGCTGCCGTGGACCGGCGAAGTGGTCGAACTTGTCGGCATGCTGGTGGCCTCGCGCGGGCCCGCGGCCGCGGTGGGAGACTTCTGCGAAGTGGTGACGTCCGCCGGGCGCCGCATCCGCACCCAGGTGATCGGCTTTCGCGACGGGCAGGTGCTCTCGATGCCGCTGGAGGAGATCGACGGCATCCAACTCGGCGACCGCATCATCGCGCGCAGTGAAGATGCGCGGGTGGCGGTGGGCCCGGACCTGGTGGGCCGCGTTCTGGACGGCTTCGGCAGGCCGCTCGATCGCGGCGAACCAATCCGGAGCGCCGCGGCATACCGCCTCTACAATACTCCGGGAAGCCCGCTGGATCGCGAGCACATCGTAAACCCCATCGTCACCGGCATCCGCGCCATCGATACCCTGATTCCCGTAGGCACCGGGCAGCGCATGGGGATCTTCGGCGGCAGCGGCGTCGGCAAAAGCACGCTGCTGGGCGCCATGGCGCGGCACAACTCCGCCGATATCACGGTGATCGCGCTCATCGGCGAACGCAATCGCGAGGTGCGCGCGTTTCTGGAGCATGAGCTCGGCCCCGAAGGCCGAAGCCGCTCCGTGGTGGTATGCTCCACGTCCGACCGGCCGGCGCCGCTGCGCGTGCGCGCCTGTTTCGTAGCGCTGGCCATCGCCGAATACTTCCGCGACCAGGGCGCCAACGTGCTGCTCATCATGGATTCGGTGACGCGCCTGGCCATGGCTCAACGCGAAATCGGCCTCGCCGCCGGCGAACCCCCCAGCCAGAAGGGATACACGCCCTCGGTCTTCAACCTGCTGCCGCGGATTCTGGAGCGCGCCGGGAATTTTCAGAAGGGATCGATCACCGGCTTCTTCACCGTGCTCGTCGAAGGCGACGATTTCAATGAGCCGGTCTGCGATGCCGTGCGCTCCATTCTCGATGGCCACATCATTCTCTCGCGCCGCCTGGCGGCCGCGGGCCATTATCCGGCCATCGACGTTCTGCACTCGGTGAGCCGCCTCGGGCCGCAGCTTTCCTCGCCGGATCATCTGGCCGCGGCCTGCAAATTGCGCGAAGCCCTCGCCGTTTATGAAGAGTCGCGCGACCTGATCGAGCTCGGTGCATACACCTCCGGCACGAATCCCGCGCTCGATGCCGCCGTGCGCGCGCACCCGGAGATCGTGGCGTTCCTGCGGCAGGATACCAGGCAGGACGCGGCGCTTCCCGAGGCGCTGGCGCGCATGAAGGCCATCGCCGAAAGGCTGTAACGCGGGATGGAACGTTTTCAGTTCCGGCTCGATCGCGTGCTCGCTTGGTATCGCAAGAAGTGCCACATGGAAGAGAGCCGCCTGGCGGTGTGTCTCGACCGCGTCCGCACCACCGAAAGCGGCATCGCACGGCTGCGGGCGGAGCGTTCGGCGATCGAGCATGAGTTGTTCGCTCGGACCGCCATTCCGGCGGCCGACTTCCTCAACCTGGGCCGCTATCGCCTGCGCGCCGACAAAGAGGCGGCGGAGTTGCAGGCCGAGCGCCGGCAGAGAACGCTGGAAGTCTCCGAGCAGCTCAAACGCGTGCGGCGCGCGCAGCAAAGAGTGAAGCTGGTCGAGAAGCTGCGCGAGCGAAAACTCGAAGAGTACACCGCCGCCGCCGGCCGCGAGCTGGAGAATCTTGCATCGGAAGCCTTCCTGGCCCGCTGGTCGCAAAGATAACGTTTCTCCTGACTGCCCTCCGGTCGGCTTTCCATCCGCGGGCGTGCACCGCGTGCTTTCCACTTGACAATCGAGAGGAGAAAGCCGTATATATCTAGTTTGTCGAGGGGAGGGCAATCGCATGGGCGAGCATTCCGGCAGCCTCGTACAGGGCACGCTCGATATGCTGATCCTGAAAACGCTGGCGCTCGAGCCGATGCACGGCTACGGCATCGCGCAGCGCATCGAACAGATCAGCCGGGGTGTTTTCCACGTCAACCCGGGCTCGCTGTTTCCGGCCTTCCGGCGCCTGGAGCGCGCCGGATGGATCAAGCCCATGTGGAAGCCCACTGAGAACAACCGCCGCGCGAAATACTACGCCCTTACCGAGCGCGGCCGAAGACAACTGAAGAGCGAAGCCGAAGAGTGGGGCCGCCAGAGCGCGGCCATCCAGCGGATTCTCGAGTCCTGCTAGCGGAGGGAAGCGATGTCGCTATGGACGAATCTCAGCGGAGGTCTTCGCGTGCTCCTGCACCGGCGCCGCGAGGAAGCGGAGATGGACGAGGAGTTGCGCGCGTATCTGGACGCCTCCGTGGAGCAGAAGGTCCGCGCGGGCATGAGCCTGGCCGATGCCACACGCGCGGCGCGCGCCGAGATGGGCAGCCTGGAATCGGTGAAAGAGGGCATCCGCGGCGCCGGCTGGGAAACGGCCCTCGAGGCTTTCTGGCGCGACCTCCGTTATGCCGTGCGCGTATTGAAAAGCGCTCCGGTCTTCACTGCCGTGGTGGTGTTCACGCTGGCGTTGGGCATCGGCGCCAACACCGCGATCTTCAGCCTGATCGACACCATTCTGCTGCGTTCCCTGCCGGTTCAGCATCCCGAGGAACTGGTGCGGGTGACGCCCAACTCCTTCACCAATCCTCTGTGGGAGCAGGTGCGCGACCGCCAGGATGCCTTTTCCGGCATCTTCGCCTGGAGTTCCGATCGTTTCAATCTCTCCAAAGGAGGGATGATGCGATTTGCCGACGGCATCTGGGTGAGCGGCGATTTCTTTCGTACCCTGGGTCTCACTCCGGCCGCCGGGCGCCTCTTTTCCGAAGATGACGATCGCCGCGGCTGCGCGGCGCGCGCGGTCCTGAGCTACGGCTTCTGGCAAAGCCGCTACGGCGGAATGCCCGGTGCCATCGGCAGCACCATTTCGCTCGAAGCACACTCGTTCGAGATCATCGGGGTGGCGCCGGCGCGCTTCTACGGGATGGAGGTCGGCGGCCGATTCGATGTCGCGATCCCCATCTGCGCGGCGGCTCTCTTCGATGGGCCGAGGTCCCGCCTGGATGCGAGGAGCTGGTGGTGGCTGAACGTCGCGGGCCGTCCCAAGCCGGGCGTCGGAATGGCGCAGCTCAAGGCGCGGCTGGCGGCCGTTTCGCCCGCGGTGTACGGCGCGGTCGTGCCGCAGAACTGGGATAGCGGATCGCAGAAGAACTTTCGCCGGCGGGTTCTGGTTCCGAAGCCCATGGCGCGGGGGATTTCCGTTTTGCGGGAACCGTACGAGCAGCCGCTCCGCATCCTCATGGCGGTGGTGGCGCTGGTGCTGCTGATTGCCTGCGCCAACATCGCCGGCCTGATGATGGCGCGCGCGGCGGCCCGCGGCCGCGAGATGGCGATGCGGCGGGCGCTGGGAGCCTCCCGCATGCGGCTCATTCGCCAGTTAATGACTGAGTGCGTGCTGCTTTCGTTCGCCGGCGCGGCTCTGGGCATTCTCTTGGCGCGCTGGGGCAACACCATCCTGATGCATTACCTTTCGACGGTGAATAGCCAGGTGTTTCTGGATTTTTCTCCCGACTCGCGCGTCCTCGCATTCACCGCCGGGATCGCCGTCCTCACCGGCCTGCTGTTCGGCATCGCGCCCGCGCTGCGCGGCACGCGCGGTCCCCTGACGGCGGCCATCAAGGAGACATACGCATCGAACCATGGCGTGCGCGGCAGGTTCCGTCTCTGGATTGTGGCCTCGCAAGTGGCGCTGTCGCTGGTCCTGCTGGTCACCGCCGGGCTGCTGCTGCGCAGCTTCTGGAACCTGGCATCGCTCGATATCGGGTTTGACCGCCGCCATGTGCTGCTGGCCAACGTGGGGTTGGCCACTACCGGCATTCCGGCGGCGCAATACCGGGCCACGTACGACCGGATTGAAGCCGCTCTGCGGTTGCTGCCGGGCGTGGAGTCGGCCGCGCAGTCGGTGCGGACGCCGCTGAGCAACTTCGAATGGAACACATTCGTGGTCAGCGACGCGCCCCATCCGCCGACGGGCGACGATTCCCTGGTGTGGTTCGATTGGGTCAGCCCCACGTATTTCGGCACGCTGCGCACGCCGCTGCTGGCCGGCCGCGGCTTCAACGCCGGGGATACGGCCGGGTCGCCTGCGGTAGCCGTGATCAACCAGACGATGGCGCGGAAGTTCTTCGCGGGAGTCAACCCCGTCGGCCGCACCTTCCGCGTGGCAGGCGAGGCGCGCAGACTCGAGCCTCCGGTCGAGGTGGTGGGCATCGTGAAAGACGCGAAGTACTCCTCGATCCGCGAGGACACCTACGCTACCATCTTCGGGCCGGTCTCACAGTGTCCTCCCGCGCAGTTCGCCAACTTCGAGATCCGCACGGCCGTATCGCAAGCGGGCATGACGGACGCCATTCAAAAAACCATTGGCGCCATCAACCCTTCGATTCCCATCGAAATCCACACGCTGGCCGCGCAGGTGGACGACTCGATGACGCGCGAGCGCCTGCTGGCATCGCTGGCGGCGTTTTTCGGCTTGCTGGCCCTGATTCTGGCGATGGTCGGCCTGTACGGGACGCTCAGCTACCTGGTGACGCAGCGCCGCGTGGAATTCGGCATTCGCATGGCGCTGGGCGCGCCCGCGCGCTCGATTCTCGGGCTGGTGATGCGCGAAGTGGCGGTCGTCCTGGCGGCCGGCGCCGCGGCCGGCCTGGGTGTCTCGCTGGCCGCAACCAGGGTCCTGCAGAGCCTGTTGTTCGGACTCCGTGCCCGCGATGCCGCGACGTTCGCCACCTCGGCCGCGCTGTTGGCCGCGGTCGCCGCCACGGCCGGCTATCTGGCCGCCCGGCGCGCCGCGCAGGTGGACCCGGCGGTCGCTCTGCGGCATGAGTAGACAAGAGAGGGGAAAAGCACCGCTTCCTGCGGTCGCGGCTCCGATGCGCATTCGACACATCTCGGAGCCGCGATTGAAAGGAGCGGTGCCTTTTCGTCCCTAAAACAAAAACTTAAAACCCAACTGCAAGTAACGCGGCGTGCTCGCGGAGGTCTGGCCGGCCGTTCCCGGTGTAATCTGGCCGAAATTGGAGCTCGTCAGCGTACCGTTCCAACTGGTGCCGTACAGCGAATACGAATTGAAGATGTTGAACCACTCGGCGCGGAACTGGAAGCGCAGACGCTCCGTGAAGAAGAACATCTTCGAAAGCGACATATCGGGCACCGGCTTCGACTGCAGCTGGATGGCGTCCGTGCGCGCCGGCACCTCGGTGGGCGCGTAGGGCGGCAGAGCGATGAAATCGATCGTACCCAAGTTGCACCCCGGAACCGAAACGCTGTAGTTCTCGAGCGTCAAAGAGCCGTTTTCCGCCATTTGGGCGACGCACGGGTAAACGCCCTGAACCACCGACTTGCCGAAGTTGACGCCGCCGGGCTCGCTGGGGTTTCGCACCATGATCGAGTTCGCCGGCAGCGACCACGGGCGCCCGGAGCCGTAGACCAGCACGAACGTGTGCTGCCAGCCGCCCAGAACGGCATCGACGAGACGGTTTGCCTGACCCAGGAAACGTTTGCCCTTGCCGACCGGAATCTGCCACACCGTGCTGACCTTGAGCACGTTCGGCAGGTTGAACCCGGCCACGCTGCGCTCCAGCACGCTCTTCTGCGTATCCATGAAAGCATTCGCGGCCAGGCTGCCGCCGCCGGTGCCGGCTTCGGTGGCGGCGTAATTGCCCTGTTCGATGACCTTCGAGTACGTGTAACCCACGGTGGCATTGAGCCCGGCAGCCGCGCGGACGGTATAAGTCATCTGTAAGCCGTTATACCAGTCTTTGCCGAAGTTAGTCCCTAACTGAGTAACTCCTGTGAATTCGGGGTAAGGCAGGCTGAGCTGGTTGCGCGCCGTGGTGGGGCTGGACCCCAGCGTGGTATTGGCAAATCCGGCCATGTTATAGAAGGGATTCGACAGCAGCGCGTCACAGTAAGTGCCGTTCCCGCCTTCCAGCGGGTTGCACTGCTGGCGCAGTCCCAGCGGCAGAACGTCCATGCTTTCGTTGGTCTCCAGGTGATAGCCGCGGTTGCCGACGTAAGAAGCTTCCAACACCGAATGGAACGGCAGCTCGTACTGCACTCCGGCTGAGAACATGGAGACATACGGCAGGCGGAAATTGCCGTTGAAGTAACTGATGCTCTGTCCCAGCAGCGATTGCATCCCGAGACTGCTGCCCGTGGGCTGAAGGATTCCGCCGGGATACGGATTGTTCAGAATCCCGTTCGGATTGGACGCGCTGTTGGCAAGAACCGGCGTCATGTTGTTGTTCAGCGAGGTAACCAGTGAAGTCGTGATGCTGTAAGCGGGACTCTGCATGCCGTCGTTGGTCGGGTCCAGCATATAGCGGCCCCAGCCGCCGCGGAAGACCAGCTTGGGAGTAATCTGGTAAGCCATTCCGAAGCGGCCCTGGATGCCCGTCCAGTCAACGTTGGAATTGCCGTTGCCGGGCTGCACGAAGAGGAGTCCGCCCGTGACGGTCGGGAACCCCGGCTGCGCCGTCTGCACCGCGGCGTTGATGGGATTGACGGCGGTCGAGAATCCGTTCGAGAGCCGGCTGTAGCGCTCCGTGATCGCGGGATAGAAATCGTAGCGCGCGCCCAGGTTCAGCGTAAGCTTACGGGTGATCTTCCAATCGTCCTGAAAGTAGAACGCATTGTACCGATAGACGTAAGACGGACGTGCGTTGTTGTCCACGGAGCCGGCGGTGGGCAGACCCAGCAGGAAGGTGGCCAGGCCGCTGCCGCTCGAAGAGTTCGCGATATTGTACTGCTGCTGCGTCCAGCCGGTGCCGAAGGTCCAGGAGAAGTTATTCCCCAGGTTCACCAGGTCATACTGAATGCGGCGGATGTCGAAGCCGAATTTCAAGGTGTGGGCGCCGACTACCTTAGTAACCGTTCCGGCCACCGAAGCCGAGTTTGTGTAATTGAAATTAAACGGCGCCGCGCCGATTCCGGTATCGCCCGTCACGCTATAGGAGCCGATGTAATTGTTGACCGGAAGCTGGTTGACCAGCGACGCCGGGAAGCCGAACTGGGTCGGACTCCCCGCATTGAGGTCGGTCCGGGTGCCTTCCACATAGCGCGAGTAAGACACGCGAAGGTCCGTAACCAGGGTAGGAGTTACCGTACTTGTCCAATCGAGCGCATAAGCGTCGTTGATCCGCTTCAGCGGGTCAGAGCCCGAGTATCCTTCGCCGGTGAGGCCGTTGCGGCTGTTGTATTCGGTGCGGTCGTTGCTGCCGTTGCGGAAGAAAAGGTGGTTGCGGTCGCCGAAATTCTGGTCGAAGCGGTCCACGGTGTTATAGAAGGAATCGTGAGTGGGATTGACGCCGCCGGGAATCAGCAGGTTGTTCTGTCCGTAACCGGAGCCGGGAGTTACCGTGTTGGCCCCCGGCCATAACTTGGCGATGCTGAGAGCGATCGGGCTCAGCCGGTTGGCGGGAATCATGTTATTCGGAAACGGCTGGCGGGTAACGGTGGTGCCGTTGATCACTGCGTTATCGGGATCGTAAATGGTGATCTTATTGCCCGCGGAATTGGTCAACTGGCTGAAATCGCCGCCTAACTCGGCCGCCGTGGGCACCGAAACCGTCAGGGGCGCGGGCGTATTCTCGCGGTAGCCTTCGTAATTGAAGAAGAAGAAACTGCGATCGTGGCCGTTGTAAATCTTGGGGAAGGTGAGGGGCCCGCCGATGGAAGCGCCGTACTGATCCAGCAGGTGGCCGCTCTTGGCGGCGCCGGTGGAATTGTTCTGGAAGGAGTTGGCGTCCAGCGCATTGCGGCGCATGAATTCGTAGCCGGTGCCGTGGTATTGGTTGGTGCCGCTTTTCGTGGTGACGTTGATGACGCCGCCGCCAGTCTTGCCGTAGGAGGCATCGTAGGCGCTGGTCTGAATCTTGAATTCCTGGGTGGAATCGACGGGCACGACGAATGCGATGTTATTCGCGCCGGCCTGTGCGTTATTGGGCGCGCCATCGAGAAGAAACTCGTTGGTGCGGTCCAGACCGCCGTTGACCGACCAGTCGGCGATCGCGCCGTTGTCGAAGGGGCGCTGGTAGAGCAGGGAACCGTTGTACGTGACTCCCGGCGAGAGGTTAGCCAGCATGTAGGGATTGCGCGCGTTGAGCGGCAGTTCGGTGACGGCAGTCTGGTCGATCACGAGTCCGCGCTCGGCGGTCTGCGTATCGAGCGACTCGGTTTCGGCTGAGACGGTGACCGATTCGCTGGCATTGCCGATTTCCATTTTGATATCGAGGCCGGCCACGTCGCCCACTTTCAGGACGATCTGGGTGCGCAGATACTTCTTGAATCCCGGCGCTTCCGCGGTCACGTTATATTCGCCGGGCTGCAGGTTGGGCAGCGTGTAGATGCCCTGAGAATTGGTGAGTGCGGAAGTGGTTTCGTGAGTTCCCTGGTTGATGGCTTGAACCTTGGTCTGTGGAATCACCGCTCCGGTGGAATCCGTGACGTGGCCCGTAATCGTAGCGCGAAACTCCTGAGCAGCCAACACAGCCGCGAAGGACAGAAAAGCAGCAGCACAACGTAGCTTGAGCCCCATAGCCCCTCCTTCTGGAGTGCAGTTCTGATCGAATATAAGCGTTTAACCATGTGCTGTCAAGAGAATTTCATATGCTCGAAACCAGCTTGCAACAAGGCGGTAAGCGTTTATATCGATTTTCGTCCCGCAACCTCCGCGGCCGCCCGGGATCGATAGCGCTAAAGTAGCCATCCGAACCGCAGGCGGACCCCCGGAAGCCGGGTGCCCTTTTCGGTAGACTTGTCACAAAGCGCGGGCCTCTGACGTTTTCAGGGTAAGATCGCTATATCAATCAAGGAGAACAGTGATGAAGGGAGCCGGTAGTGCGTGGATCCGCCTGGCGGCAAGCGGCCTGTTATGCGTGGCGGGAGCCGCCGCGCAATCGACCTCGGCGTCGCCCGAATTCGAAGCAGCGGTCATCAAACCGGCCGCGCCGCCCGTTCTCGGGCGCATGATGGTCAGGATGGCGGGTGGTCCCGGACACGGCGATCCGGCCCAGCTCAACTACGTGAATGTGTCGCTCAAAATGGTGATGGCGACGGCTTACGGGGTGAAGAATTACCAGATCTCCGGGCCGGACTGGCTGAACACCGAGCGCTTCGATATCACCGCCAAGATCGCCCCGGGAACCACCGAGCCCGAATTCCGGCTCATGCTGCAGAATCTGCTGGCCGAGCGATTTCAATTGAAGGTGCACCACGAAACCAAGGATCTGCCGATGATGTCGCTGGTGGTCGCAAAGAACGGCCCCAAGATGACGGAATCGAAGCCCGATTCGGCCGGCTCCGACGTGCCGGTGAAGGGCATGGGCGACGGCGGCCCCAACGCCCCGCCCCCGCCCCCACCCCCGCCGCCCGACGGTGGAGGTGGCGCGCGCATGCGGATAGGCGCCGGCCCTGATGGAATGCCCAAGATGCCGCCCGGCCAAAAGGGCAACTTCATGATGATAGGGGCCGGCGGCCGGATGCGTTTGCAGTCTGCCAGCCAGACCATGGCAGGCCTGTGCGAGATGCTCTCCAACCAACTCGGAACGCCGGTGGAAGACCATACGGGCCTGACCGCCAAGTACGATTTCACGCTGGATTTCGTGCCCGACATGTCGCGCATGACGGGTCCCGGCGGCATGCCCATGCCCATGATGATGCAGAGCCACGATGGCGGCGGCGGCGGCGGCGAACCGGCCGCGGGAGCGAGCGAACCGAGCGGCCCCACCCTTGAACAGGCCGTGCAGGAGCAGCTCGGTCTCAAACTCGAGCGCTCCAAAGGCGCCGCGGATTTCGTGGTGGTCGATCACATGGAAAAGACTCCCACCGAGAATTAGCGGCGGTACCCCCGGCGGCCGGAGCGAGTCATGCACTTAAAATACGAGTGTGGACTCGAAAATCGGCCGCTGGTTGTTTGCCGTCTACGTAGTCGCGTTGCTGGCGTACTCCCAGACATTGGCGGCAACCGGCGATGAGGGCTATCATCTTCTGGCGGCGCAGCTGATCCGGCGCGGCATGCGGCCGTTCGTGGATTTCTTCTTTCCCCAGGCGCCGTTGAATGCCTGGTGGAACGCCGGATGGATGAGCCTGTTCGGCGACACCTGGCGCGTCTCTCACGCCACCAACGCCTTGTTGACGGCCGGTGCGGTGCTGCTGGCCGCGCGATTCTTTTATTCGCGGTTCCCCGATACCCGCTGGCGAATGCCGGGAGCCGTGGCCGTGGGACTCATGGCCGGGCTGAATGTCATGGTGGTCGAGTACGGCCCGCTGGCTCAGGCTTACGGCACGGGCATCCTTCTCACGATGGCCGCTTTCCGGCTGACCGTCGCGGCGGCGGAACAGGACAGCCTGCTGGCGCCCGCGGCCGCTGGACTGTGCGCTGGAGCCGGTGCCGGCTGCACGCTATTGACCGCGGCCGCCGGGCCGGTGATGGCGCTATGGCTGCTCCTGCAGAGCGGAACGAAACGCCGCTGGGCGAAGGTCTCTTGCATGGCGGCGGCCGCCTTGATTCCCTGGCTGCCGGTCGCGTGGCTGGCTGTTCAGGGGCCGCGCCAGGCGTGGTTCAACCTGGTGCAATACCACGCCAGATGGCGCACGCTCTACTGGCCGGACACCACGCGGCACGACCTGGAAACCGTCACCTTGTGGATCGATTCCGGCCAGGCTCTCACACTGGGTCTGCTGGCGCTCGCCGGCCTGGCATTCATTTATTTCCGCAGTGGCTGGACGCAGGAACTCAAGGCGAAATTCTACCTCTGCGGCTGGCTGGCTTTGGGGATCAGCTTGGAGTTGTGCCGCGCCCACCCCACCTTCCAGCGATACTTCCTCCTGATTGTGCCTTATCTGGCGCTGCTGGCGGGCGCAGGTCTGTATGAGATCGGCTCGCGCCTGTTCGCGCCCGGGCGGCCCGCATTGCCGCTGGCAATCGTTTCGGCGATCATGGTGCTGGGTTTGGCGAAGTCCATTTACGAGCGGCGCGAGCTCTATACCTTCCGCGACTATGAACGAGTCGCGCGCCGCGTCGATCAGGTGACGCCGCGCGGCGCTCCCCTGTTCGCCGATGAAATGGTGTACTTCCTTACCCGCCGCCCGCCACCCTCGGGGTTGGAGAATGTCTACTCGCACAAGGTCGCTTTGTCGCCTGCCGACGAAGCCCTAATGCACCTTATCCCGCAAAGCGAGATGGACCGCCGCCTTTCCTCGGGAACTTACGCCACCGTGTATACCTGTGAGGACGATGAAACTTACAACAAGCTGCACCTACCCGATTTATACCGGCACAAGGAAGAGAGCGACGACTGCATGATCTTCTGGGACAAAAAGTAAGACCGCTCCCTTCGGCCGGGTTCCGGACCGCGATCGCAGGGAGCGGAGCATTTCGCCGCGCGACTCAGAAGTACAGCTTGATACCCAACTGGATGTATCTCGGGGTATTGCTGTTATACAGCGTTCCGAAGTTAGTCGAATAGGCGTTGCGCAGTTGATAGTACTTATACCCCTGGAGCGTGCGGATATCATACGAAGTGGCTGGCGTGCCGTAGAAATTGGAAGGCAGCGGAACCGTGTAGAAATCCGAGGGCAGCGCGCCCCCTGTGGTCTTCTGCGCGTTGACCATGTTGACGATTCCGTTGTAAACGGCCGCGCCCGCGGTGGTCGATTGCAGCGGTTGCCCATTGGCGTTAGCCCAGGTGTTGTAGGCGGAAGTGGTGAGCGTCGCGGTGCTGGGTGCGCCCATGAAGTCGGCGCCGCCCGCGTTATTCGGGTAGACCGTGAAGATCGGGTGATTCAGAATATTCAGCGCGTCCATGCGCAGCTGAATGCGCCGCTTTTCCCCCAGCCGGAAGTTCTTCTGGATGGAGAAGTCGAAGGACTCCGCCCAAGGTCCGCGCAGGCTGTCGAAATCGCGCGGGGCATTGCCGAGCTGCCCCAGTGGAGGGCGCTCGAAAGCCGAAGGGTTGACGTACGGCTGGCAGCCTGTGCCCACCGGGCAGCTCGAACTGTAGAGCGGGTTCACCAGCGGAACGCCCGGAATCACGTTGGGCCGTGCGCTATGCGTCTGGTCGCCGAGCTGGTTGGTGTCGGAGAGGTAATCGGCGAACGGGAAACCGCTGTTGATGCGCGTAATCCCGGTGATGGTCCAGCCGCCGATTGCCCAATCGACGGGCTTGGGCGCGCTCGCCAGGAGCTGCCGCCCATGGCCGAAGGGCAGGTCGTAAATGGCCGAGCCGTGGATGATATGCCGCTGGTCGAAAAGCGATACCGCCCTGTCGAGCGAGCGGGATGCGCCGAAGATCACCTGCCCGGAGCTCTGTCCGTTCACGCTGGTGAGCACATTCTTATCGCCGCCGGCGCTGGAGGCATCGTCGATCGATTTCGAGTAAGTATAGTTGGCGATGAAAGTCAGCCCCGATCCCACTCGATGGATCACGTTGACATAGCCCGCATGGCGAATGCTGTTTCCGGAAGCGTCGTACCAGAGATACAGGCTCGAGAAACCCAGGTAGGGACTGCCCAGAGTTCCGTTCTGTACGCTCAGCACCTTTCCGGTGATCGGATTCACACGGGCCAGAGGATCGGTAATCGTCCCGGTCGTGCTGACATTCTGCGCTAACTGCGCGGTAATCAAGTTACTGTCTTTGGGGTTGAGATCCTCCTGTCCCATGAATAAGTGGATTCCCATGGCGCCCGTGTAAGCGAACTCGATGGTGGTATCGTGCGTCGCCTGCCAGGAGGTAGTGAGGTTCCAGTTTTCCACATACGGCGTATGATAATTCGGCGAAACCGCAAAGCCGCCGAAGGCCTGCTGGTAGTACAGGCTGTTGGCGTAAGTCAGCCCGTTGGAGGGCGCCCCTAACGGTCCGTACACCTGCGTAGTGGGCGAAACCGGCGTGATCACCGGAGGATTTTCACCCAGGCGCATCACGTTGTTCGGGTTCGCGGTCTGCGAAGGCGCGGTGGTGGCCAGGCCCGCGGTCGCGCCGAAATCGGGCTGCGGCAACTGCGAGAATCCGCTGATGGGCGCGTGCGAGAGTCCCCATCCGCCGCGGAACACCACCTTGCCGTTGTCGAATCCGGGCGTCCAGGCGAAGCCGAAACGCGGTTCGAAATCGTGATATTCCGGCTTGGTGAGGTAGGGCGAGTTGCCGCCGATGCCGCTGAATGCGAACGGGACTTCCTGCGTCGTGGTGAGCACCTCGCCATCCTGCAGCGTCAGCGGAGTAGGCAGGTTCGCTGTCTGCGCCAGATCCGGCCGGAAGACGCCCTGGTGATTGTACTTCTCGGTGCGCGGCATTTCCAGGCTGTAGCGCAGCCCGATGTTCAGAGTCAGGTTCGGTCTGACCTTCCAGTCGTCCTGAATGAACGCGGCGCCCGCGTTCCACCGGTAGTAATACGGAACCTCGACGTTGCGGGCAGTCACGCTGCCGTTGGTCACGCCCAGCAGGAAACTGGCCCAGGGGCTGCCGCCCGTTCCGGCCGATGTGCCCGTGGAATCCGTCTGGATATTGCTGAAGGCGTAGATGCCGCCGAATGCGCCATAGAGCGGAATGATGTTCTGCAGGGAATGCGAAAGATCCACGCCGAACTTCAAGGACATGTTGCCGCGCTGTTTATAAACGATGTCCGTGATGGCATAGCGCTCTTCGCGGTCGTCCTCTTCGGTCGAGCCGGCGCCGCCGAAACCCGTGGCCGTGCTGCCGCCGCCGCCCAGGGAAGAGCCGGGAAACAGGCTGTTGAACGAAGGCAGGCCTCCCTTGGTGATGGTTGGCAGCCCGAACAGCGTGTTCAGGTTCTGCCCGGTCGAGGGGTCCCATTCGGGGGCCACCGTGTTGCTGAACCGTCCGCGCGTGTAGTTGAGGCGCAGGTCGTTGAAGACGGTGGGCGAAAACGTGTGCGTATCGGCCAGCATGGCCTGCTTGCCCCAACTGTAATACGCGCCGTTGTTGGTTGGGCTCACGGGAGTGCCCTGAATCTTCACGATCGGGGTCGTGGTGAAGCGGCCGTAGAGACGGTTCTTGTCGGAGATGATCTGGTCGACCCGGACCGTGTATCTTACTTCATCCTGCGATAACAGGCGCGGCGCGTAGATATTCGAAATCAGGCCGTTGGAGTTCAGATAATACGGGCCCGCCGTCGCGATGTACGATTCCGCCTTGAGCGCCGTCGAATCCAGCATGCTCTGCGGAATCACATTGCCCGGAAATGGCGCGAAGGTGGTCTGCCCGGTGGGTAGGGTCGCCGTCTGGAACTGATTGCCGCCCACTACGTTGTAGGTGTCGTAAATGTTGCTGTCGGCGGCCGTCACCGCGTTGGGAGCGATGCCCTGAAACTGATTCACTACGCTTTGCGGAAGCCAGCCGCTGGGCGTGTTCACCAAGCCGCTGAAATCGCCTGTCAGCATGCCCGGAGTCGGCATCAGGCCGTATTGATCCAGGTGGTCGCGGCGATATTCCGGCTCGGCGGCGGCGAACCAGAACGTCTTGTTTTTGCCGTGGTAGATCCTGGGAATCCACACCGGTCCGCCGGCGGCCAGCGAGAACTGGTTGTATTTCAAAGTCGGAACGGGCCGGTTCGCCGTCGCCAGCGTGAACGGCGCGGCTGCGAAATCGGGGTTGCGGTTATACCAGAGGGCCGTGCCGTGAAAGTCGTTGGTGCCGCTCTTCGTAGTGGCGTTGATGACGCCGCCGCCGGTGGTGCCGTACTCGGCGGAAAACGCCGAGGTCTGCACCGTGAACTCCTGCACCGTCTCCGGCGTGAAGCTCACAATGGTGCGCGCCAGGCTGATGCCCGTATTGTTGGTGCCATCGGCCATTATGAGAGTGCTCAAAGGCCGCCCGCCGCCGACCGTCAGATTGCAACCGGGGCACGGCGTGCTCGCCGTGATCACCGGATCTTCGCTGCCGGCATCGCCGCTCACATTAGGCAGGGTCAGCGCCAGGTCCAGAACGCTGCGATTGAGCAGCGGAGCATCGTCGATCTGCCGCTCCGTGATGGTGTTGCTGCTGGTGCCCGATTCGGTATCGATCTGCACCGCGTCGGCCACCACCGTGACTTTGGTGTCGACTGACCCGGGCTGCAGGGTCACATTCACCGCGGAGTTGGTCGCGGTGTTGACCTTGACCGAATCCACGACCGCTTTTTTGAAACCGGGAGCCTCGACCTGGATGCTGTAAGTGACCGGCTCGAGATCCACCACCGTATACGCGCCAATGTCCGAAGTCTTCGTCTTGCGTACTTCGTTGGTTCCCAGGTTCGTGATGGTGACGGTAGCCCCGGAAATGACGGCATTACTCGCGTCGGAAACGACTCCGCTGATACTTCCACGGTTGGTTTGAGCGCTCAAGACACAGGCACTCAGCAAAAGCGTCGCGACCAGGCGTTGCATATCGGATCCCTCCAAGAGACGTATTCGACTGCCCTGAATTCTTTCGGGCTATCTTACGGCGAATTCCCGCCTCCGGCAACCCGGCTTTTCACGCGAAGCCCGGTGTTTTACTGACATAAACGCGCGGCACGCGCCTGAGGCGCTGAAAAATTCCGGTATATAAAGGAGTTAGCAGGACATTCCGGAGTCCGGAACGGCAAAATCGGGTTCCACTCAATCCAAGATCGGTAATTTTGCATACCGAAACGATTGGAAAGGCTCAAAGCGTTACAACCAACCCTGGTCGCGAAGTAGCTCCTGGAAGCCCGGATTATCCAGGGAAAGCGGCGGCAGCCACGTCCCTTCCAACTCCCTTTTCCACCACGCGCCCGTCTGCGCGTGCTCGGCCGGCGTGGTGAAGCGGTAGAGATAGAGGAGCGCCCGCACATTGCGCGGAGGCCTGTCGGGAAATGGATTCGTCCGTAGCAGCCCGAGCACCGCGGGGTCGCCTTCCAGCAGCTTGGCGGTGAAGTTGATGAACCATGGATACTGCTCGTAGGAGCCCATGGCGGCGAACCACATCAGCCAGTCCAGGCGCAGATGGTACGGAGCGATCTGCGGCGGACGGCGCATGACGTCGCCGGGCTTGCCTTTGAATTCATACTCGCGCCACACGCTTGCGGCGTTGGGCACCGCGTCCCCGGTGCCTTCTACTACGATTTCGTAGCGCGTCTTCGTGATGCTGCCGAAAGCTCCGTACGTGTTCACCAGGTGGAGAGAGTTGAAGCTCGCGTTCATGTACTGGTTCGGCGAAATCATGTTCAGCACCGGCTGAATGCTCAGCGCTGCCGCCAGCACGCCCAGCCCGGCCATGGCGTATTGCGTCGCGCGCGCCGGCGGCGGCAACGTGGGAACATGCACCGGCAGCCATGCCAGCAGCCGCCCATCGAGCGCCGGGATCGCGATCACAATCGTCAGCAGGTTGAGAAACGAAAGATTGCCGCTCAGCATGAGCGAACACTGGAAGGCGATGATGACGAGCGCCGCGATGGATGCCACCGGCTGCGGCAGAAGCAGTCCGAAGGGCACGGCAAGTTCGACGAAATGGTTCACCAGCACGCCGCTCTTGTGCATCCATTCGGGTGCCCAGTGGAAATACCAGCTCAGCGGGTTGGGAATGGGCTGCGTTTCGTAGAAGGAATTCAGGCAGGTGAGATTCCTCCAGCAGGGGTCGCCGCGCAGCTTGATGAGGCCGGCGCCGAACATGACGCGGAACTCCATCCAACGCAGGATCCACAGCGGAATGGCGCGCACCGCCGTGGTGCCGCTGCCCAAAAAGATGGCGAAGAAGCCCGCCTCCAGCAGCATGGTTTCCCATCCAAAGGCGTACCAGGTCTGGCCCACATTGACGAAGGAAAGATACAGCAGCCAGAGCAGGCTCCAGATCAGCACGCTGAACCAGGGGCCGTACCGGTCGGAAATCCCCACGAACGCCACGCAGGATAGAGCCAGACCGAGCCATGCAGCGGCGGCGAAGGCGGCATCGTGCGGATAAAGATAAAACAGGCTGGGAGTGGTGCGGAAGAGGACGCGCTGTACGAAGAGACGAACCGGGGTGAGACCGTGATCGCCGGCCAGCGGCAGGAACTGGTTGACGGCGGTGAGGAAGGCGATCAGGTAGACCAGCCCCAGTCCCCTCTGAAAGAGAAAGCGCGGCAGCCAGTACCCCGCGGAGTTTCCCATAGCCTGATGGTAGGACACCCGGCCGCGGGTGGTCCAGACCAGATTGTGCCCTAGTGTTTCAAGGCCGCGCTTTCAAGCACTTCCCGGTACAGATCGGGGTGTTTCAAAAGCGCGGCCTGGTGTTCAAGTTCTTCTAGTTCGTGGAGAAGAAACCGCCGGTTTGCCGAGAGGTTCTCCACATCCGAACGTGCGATGATCCATAGCAGAAGTTCGGCGCGATGGACGATCTCGGCGAACGCAGGCGAGCTCATTGATTTAATTCTGGCCGCCTGGGACTTGATTTTCCATCGGCCAAAAGGGCTATTGTTTTTGGGAACTGCCATGGATCGCATATCAATGTACCGCCGGATCGCCGAACACCAGGACGCGTGGGACATGGCCGTGATCGGCGGCGGCGCCACCGGCGTGGGGGTGGCGCTCGACGCCGCGGCGCGCGGCTACAGCGTGCTCCTGCTCGAACAGAGCGATTTCGGCAAGGGCACCTCGAGCCGCAGCACCAAACTGGTTCACGGCGGTGTCCGCTACCTCGAGCAGGGCAATATCGCGCTCGTCATGGAGGCTCTGCGCGAACGCGGCCTGCTGGCGCAGAACGCTCCGCACCTGGTGCGCAACCTCGGATTTGTCGTCCCGACCTACGACTGGTGGGAGTCGCCATTCTACGGCATCGGGCTTAAGCTTTATAACCTGCTGGCGGGAAAATACGGCTTCGGAACCTCGCGCATTCTCTCCCGCGAGGAGACCCTCGAGTATCTGCCCACCATCCGCACCGAAGGCCTTCGCGGCGGCGTCATTTACTTCGACGGCCAGTTCGACGACGCGCGTCTGCTCATCGATATGGCGGTGACCGCGGCCGAACTCGGCGCGGTCCTTCTCAACTATGCACTCGTCACCGGGTTGACCGTGGATGCCGAAGGTTTCGTGGATGGCGTCCGCGCGCGCGATGCCGAAACCGGGGAAGTCTTCGCAGCGCGGGCACGCGTCGTCGTCAATGCCGCCGGGCCGTTCGTGGACTCCGTGCGGCGCCTCGCCGATGCGTCCGCCGACGCCATGATCGCACCCAGTCAGGGTATCCATCTGGTCTTCGATCGCACGTTTCTCTCCGGCGACCACGCCATCATGGTCCCGCATACCAGCGATGGGCGCGTGCTGTTTGCCATTCCCTGGCTAGGCCACACGCTGGTGGGAACCACCGATACCGCCGTGGCCGCGCCCTCGCTGGAACCGGTGGCCCAGAGCGCGGAAATCGATTTTGTGCTGCGCACGGCGGCGCTCTACCTGGAGCACGAGCCCCGGCGCAGCGATGTGCTGAGCGTCTTTGCGGGCATTCGGCCCCTGGTGCGTACCGAAGGCGTCGCCAACACGTCGGCGCTTTCACGCGGCCACGTCGTGCGGATCGAAAACAACGGGCTGATTACGGTGTGCGGCGGGAAATGGACCACCTATCGCCACATGGCGGAGGATGCCGTCAACCAGGCGGCAGTTTTGGGACGCCTTCCCGAACGCCCCTGCCCGACTGAAACCCTGCCTATTCGCGGCAAGGCGGTAGAACCGTTTCCAGACGAGAATGATGTGCGCCGGGCCGCCCGCGACGAGATGGCTCGCACCGTGGAAGACGTGCTGGCGCGGCGTTCGCGAGCTCTGTTTCTGAATGCGCGGCGGGCGGTGGAGATGGCGCCGCAAGTGGCGCGAGTGCTGGCCGAGGAATTGGGGCGGACGCCGGACTGGGCCGAAATACAGGTGCGGATGTTTGGCGAGCTGGCGGCGAACTATCTGATTTCCTAAGTGCGTGGCGGACGCGCGTGCGCACGCAGCGTTTAGTGCTGATCGTCGGGCGGCCCTATGGCGAGTGCCGGTTGCAGGCTCCGCAGTTCCTGGCCGTCCGCCTCCGTGAAGCGGAATTGCGCAGAGAGCAGATCGTCAACCGTATATGCCGGCTTGGCAATGCCATGCGCGGAGTGATGCTGGGTCCGGGTGAACACGTGATACAGTTCGTGCGCGAGTACGCGGCCCACGGCGCGGCCGTAGCTGTTCTGGCGCTCTTCGGCGCGAATGGTCAGCAGACCGGCTTGCAGAAAGCGCCGGATGCCGTCGCAATCGATATCGGTGAACGGGAGAACCGCGCCATCGCTGACGTGCGTCCACCCCAACGCTCCGGGATTGTAGCTGTGGGGCGTGAGGCCGAACAGGTCGCAGCGGCCTTTGAAGCGCACTACCGCCAGTTCCGCCACCGGATCATCTCCCTGTGCGTCGGCGAGATTCCGCCACTCGAGGTGAATGCCGAGTGGAGTCATGATGGCGCTGAGTTCGTTCTGAATGCCTTCCAGCACGTCCGCGGGCGGGGGCTGCTGGAATTCAGTGTACAAGGCAACGGGCGCAGCATGGCGTTCCGCTTGGCCGCCCAGCGCCGGCACGACTGTCAGCACCAGGCCAAAGAACAACGTTTTCATTCGGGCACCTACCTGGGTGGTAATCCCCGCTTCCAGCTCTCAGCCCTCTCGATGGCCAAATCGGGATGCTCGCCGGCGAAACGGGCGGCGAGATAACACGAACAACAGAGCGGGGCGGCCGCTGCCAGGATTTCCTGCAACCGCTCGACGGGGACGCGGTCCCATTCCATGCTGGTCTTATCGGCCAATAGAAGCGCCGGCTTACTGACTTGCCACTGCACCTCGTGGAAGGGCAGGCCGCAGGACGCGCAGACCTTGCCCTCATACCAACGGCCCACGATGTTGCGAACGAGGCAATCGGCCGGCGCGGCTTCAATCTGGGCCAGGCACTCCTGACCGCAGCCGGCGCGTTCCGGCCAGCGGCTGCAGGAGGCGAGCCGGAGATCCGGCGACGTAACGAGACCGGTCCGCAGCGTGCGCGAACGGTTCAGGGCTACACCCGCCGGCTGATGATTTTCCGGACAGGTGACCACGCGGGCTCCCGAGTACCGGAAAACCAGGCCGATCATGCGCACGCAAAACAGCACCAGTACGACCGCCGCAATCACGAGCACAATTGTATGAATCGGCATAAACTGCTCCGAATATCTCGAAAGCAATGCCCTGACCAATTGTGGCAAATCGCCCAGCCTGTGTAAGTGATTGATTACACTAGGGTGACGCGGGACTCTTTGGGACCGGATGGGGCACGCTTTTGGGTAATGTTTCGCAGTCGTTGGGTGGTATTACGCCATCGGAGCAACTGGCCGCCATCGGAGCCCGTCTATACGGGATATGCGCACTCGAACCTTTTGGACCGTTCCGGCGATAGCCGTGCTGGCTTGGGGGGCGGCGTACACCGATTTCGACAGCGCCAAACACAAGTTCGACGAAATCGAATCGGACCGTTTGCGTCCCGGTACCCGGGTCGAGTTGACGCAACGGGAGTTGAACGCGTACGTGGTGCGGGAGGTCCCCGACGGGGTGCGGAATCCCCGCGTAGTGGTGACGGCGCCCGGTCTCGCCACCGGCACGGCGATGGTCGATTTCGGCAAGGTGCGGCGCGCCCAGGGGCACCCGCCGGGCTGGCTCATGGCCAAACTGCTGGATGGAGAACGCCCGGTGAGCGTGACCGCGCGCATCCACTCCTCGGGAGGCACGGCGCAGGTGGATGTCGAACAGGTGCAGATTTCCGGCGTCGAAATCGATGGCAGCACGCTCGATTTCCTCATCCAGAACTGCCTCCTGCCGCTCTATCCCAATGCCATGGTCGGGCGGCCGTTCGGACTCGGCCACCGCATCGAACGCCTGGATGTGCAGCCCGGCGGCGTGGGCGTGGTCATCGGCCGATAGCAGATTTACAGAAAAAGGGGTTGCGCTCGGCTAATTTCTTCTGAATAATTGAAGAAATGCGATCGGGCTTCCTCGGCGAATTCGAACTGCTGGTGCTGCTGGCGCTCATGCGCCTCGAAGAGCGCGCCTACGGCGTTCCCATTGCGCGCGAAATCGAAAAACGTACCGGCCGCGAAGCGGCGCTGGGCAGTGTCTACGCGACCCTGGAACGGCTGCAGGAAAAGGGGTTGGTCACCTCCACGCTGGGCGACCCCACGGCCGAGCGCGGGGGCCGCGCCAAGCGCTTTTTCCGCGTCACCGCGCAGGGGATGCGCGAGATTCGCGATACCCAGCGCGCGCTCGAGAATCTCTGGCGCGGAGTCCCCGAATTGAGCGGAGGCAGGGCATGAGACGACCTCCGCGCCTGGCCGCGTGGCTCCTGGACCGGCTCGGCTACACCGCGCAAAACCCGGCCCTGGCCGGCGATCTGCTCGAGGAGTTTCGCTTCGGCCGATCCACAGCCTGGTTCTGGCGGCAGACCGCCGCGGTCATCGGCGCCGGCGTGGTGCGCAACGCGCGCGCTTCGCGATGGTACCTCCTCGCCCTGCTGGCCGGCTTCGCGGCCCAGGCGCCCCTCGTGTTCGGCCTCAGCGACTTGCATCTGCCGTCGAAAGTGCACGGCGTCCTTTGGGTGACCCTGCTATTGCTGGCCTGGCTCCTGAGCTATCTTCCGGCCTCGCTGCTCATCGAACGCGTTACGAAGCGGGATTCGCGAGAACTGCAATTCCTTCTCGTCGAGCCGGGTGGATGGAAGACCCGGGCGCCGCTCATGGCGCTGGCGGGTCTGGAACAATTCGTCGGGTACCTGGTGCTGTACCTGGTCTTTGCCGCACTTCTGCAACCATCGCAAGGCGACGTCGTCGTCTGGGAGGTGTCGTGGCTGGCGCTCGGGCTCGGCGTCGCGACTGTGCGCGTTCCCAGCGCCCGGCAGGCAGCCGAACGCCCGGCGTTCGTCGAACCCAGGCCGGTTACCTATTTCGTCGACCAGTTAAGCCTACGGGTTACGGTTTCTGATGGCAGAACGATTCTGCTCACGCCGGAAACGGTTGCGGAAGCGGCATTCGCGTCGGCGGATGAGGAATTGATCGCGGCGCTCTTCGGCGGAGGATCCTCGCTCGAAACCGCGCGGCGCGCCATCCGGCTGGCCTGCGGCCGGTATCTTCTGGAACCTCCCGCGATGAGCGTGGCGGAACTGGCCTCCCTCGCCCGCGAGGCGCGCGGGCTGTAGCGCGCCCCGAAGTTCCCGGCGCTCACCGCGCTGCCGGAGGCGTTTGCCACGCGACGCGTTCGCCGCCGGCGAGCTTCAAATTGAGAATCGCCTGGCTGGTGCGATCGAACTCCACCGGCGCCGTGCCTGCGCCGTACGGCCTCCAGACCTGAAGCGTCGGCAGCACTTCCGGCGGCTGTCGCACTCCGCCCGCCATTACGGCGTTCCAGATGCGCATGCCCAGCCCGAACGTCATCTCCACCCCATTGACGGTCACGGCCACCACCGGGTTGATGGCCACCGATTTCGGCAGCGTGACGCACGTCGCGCCCCGGTCGCAATCGTCGAGCGTCAGTTGGCCTTGCGTCGCCGCGCCCAGCACCACAGCCTTCACGCCGTTGTCTTCGGTCTTGTAGATCAGGCGAAAGAAGGCGTCGCTGCGAGGAAATTTCAGGTACTCGATGAGCGGCGCCGGCGCCGGTTCCGTGCGGCCGGCCAAATTGCGTTTTACAGAAACGGGCGCCAGCAGGAACCCGTCGCCCCCGCTGCGCTTCTCTACCGCGTAAATCGAAGTCTCAAACCCGCGCACGCTCGGGGAAAGCTTCAGATCGAGCTGCAGGCGATTCCCTTCGCCGGAAACTTTTTGTGTTTCCACGAGCGATCCGTCCGGCGCCGCCGCGCCGGAGTCCAGGATCGGCGCGACCACTTCCAGGCGGCTCGCCGGTCCGAGATCGATGTATCCCGCCTGGATATTGTTGTTGAAGACGAGCCGGAAGGCGATTTCGGGATCCAGCGGAACCGCTTCCACAATGGCTGCCGCCAGCCTGCGGGCTTCCCCGGGAGCGATGCAGCCGCGCGTCTCGGCTTCTCCCGCCCACCGCGTCACCCACGCCGCCGGTTTCTGTGCCAGGGCATCGCGCGAGACCGTGATCCGCATTCTGCGTCCCTTCCGCTGGAGCGCGACCGCATCCGGCTCCAGCCCGCACTTGCCGCCTCCCGCCGTGACATCGGCGACGAAGGTGCGCTGCGACACGGAAGCCTGCGCAACGCCCGGCGGAATGAGAAGCGGCCGCGCAGCCTGCTGCGTCAGCCGGTACGTCACAGGTGCGTGAGCGCAGGCTGACAGAAGAACCAGAGGCGCGAGGGCGGGGAAGAGGCGGGCAGGTTTGCGGCGGGCGTACATGCTAAAAATTTAGCACATCACGGCCTTCCGGGCGACCTCTGGCAAGTTAGAGATCGAGCGGCGTCGGGCTCTCTCCCTCCGCCGATCCACCGGTCCTCACCGTTTCCGCCTGCATCGAGATCGGCTTGTCCCGTTGTGCCCACTCTTCGGCTCTGGTTTCCCTGGGTTTATCCGCGGTGCGGACGTTCGGACCAAGCAGGACCGAGGGGTCCTTCTGCGGACGCACACAGGCATGATCATCAACCCGAAAAGACATTTGCTCCTGTTCTGGCGAGTGGTTTCTTCGGCGTTTCCAACTATCACCGCATGGACCGCGAAAACAGGGCAGAGCCGGGAAAGCCGGTCGCCTGATCGAGGGCCGCGTTTTCTTCGGCTTCACTGACGCCAGCGGTGACGCCAACTTGTTTACGATGTTTTTCGTTGATTTACGATTTGTCTCGTAGTATGCTTCTTCCATGCCCCTTCCCACCGATGCCGAGCTCGATATTCTGGCCGTGCTGTGGCGGCGCGGGCCGAGCACCGTGCGCGAAGTTCACGAGTCTCTCGGGAAGGGAAGCGCCTACACCACCACTCTCAAGCAGATGCAGTTGATGACCGAAAAGGGCCTGCTGCGGCGCAGCGAGCGGTTCCGCTCCCACGTCTACGAAGCCGGCACCCCCAAGGAACAGACGCAACTGCAACTGGCGGGCGACCTGTTGAAGCGCGCCTTCGATGGATCCGCCAAGAGCCTCATGCTGGGAGCGCTGGCGGCGCAGCCCGCCTCGCGCGACGAACTGGCGGAGATCCGCCGCATGCTCGATGAATTCGAGAAAGGAAGCCAATCCCGATGAATGCCTTCGCGCTTCTTCCCGATCAGCCCTGGGTTCCGCGCCTCGGCTGGACGCTTCTGCACTTTCTGTGGCAGGGCGCGGCTATCGCCGCTCTCTTCAGCGCCGTTCGCTATCTGCTGGCCGGTTCGCTCACCGCCCGCGCCCGCTACGGGCTGGGCTGCACGGCCCTGGCGGCGATGGTCGCAGCGCCCGCCGTCACGTTCCGCATGCTCAGCCCATCCGCTCTGCCGGCCGTGGCACGCGAAGCCATACGCCCGATGCCAATCGCGTTTTCCGGGACCTTCTGGCTTATTGCCCCGGCGGGCGTTTCGCGCGACATCCTGCCCTGGATCGTGCTCGCCTGGCTGTGTGGCGCGGCGGCGTTTTCGGCGCGGCTGACCGCCGGCTGGCTTCTGGCCGCGCGCATCCGCTTCACCGCGAATCGGCCGGCGCCACAGGACTGGCAGGCCTCCGTGGACAGGCTCCGGGCGCGCGTCGGCATCCCGCGTCCCGTCCGGGTGTTGGTTTCCTCGCTCGTGCATGCGCCCATGGTCACCGGGTGGCTGCGGCCCGCGATCCTCGCGCCCATCGGCGCGCTCTCCGGATTGCCTCCCGAGCAGATGGAAGCGATTCTCGCCCACGAACTGGCCCACGTCTGGCGCAACGACTATCTGGCGAACCTTCTGCAGAGCGTCGCCGAAGCGCTGCTCTTCTACCATCCGGCCGTCTGGTGGCTTTCGCGCCAGATTCGCGCCGAGCGGGAGCTGTGCTGTGACGATGTAGCGGTGGCGCTCAGCGGCAACGCCCTCATGTACGCCCGCGCGCTGGCGGGTATGGAGTCTCTGCGCGCGGCCGGGATGCGCGCGGCCGTGGCGGCGAACGGAGGCTGCCTGCGCGACCGCATCCGCCGCATCCTCTACCCCGCGCATCCTTCTTCCGCCTCGCGCCCCACTCTGGGCGCGGCTCTGCTGTTGACCGTGCTTCTGCTGGGCGCGATCGGGTACGCCGCATTGCAGGAGCCGGCGGCTCCGCTTCCGGTGCAATACGCGATTGCCGTGCGCGCTGCGCCGGTGGCCGCGACGAAGACCATTGCTGCCGCCACCACGACTCAGGGTTACTACTTCGTACGCAACGAGCCCTCCCCGGGGGAACGGCGGGATCCCGATGCCGCGGCCTTCGAACGACGGGTCTTCCTGTTGCGGGAAAACCGGAACGACAGCTTCGCCGGCAAAACCGTGGCCGCCATTGAGATTCGCGGCCTCAGCGAAGCATCCGCGCGTGAACTGGTGGCCAGTCTGCCTTTCCGCGAAGGAGATCCGCTGCCGGAGCGCGCCGGATCCTCCATCGAACGTGCGGCGCGACCATTTTCCAGCCACATGGAGTTTGCCTTTGCCCCTTTGGGCGATGACGGAGTCGTGGTGCGCATCCATCCTGCGGGATCCGCCAATGCACCCCTGGTACCCAGAAGATAAGACGCGCATTTTCTGTTCAATAGAGGTTAAAAATGAAGAGCTACATGATGTCTGCCTTTGCTGCGTTCACGCTCCTTTCGCCAGGCTTGCGGGCGCAGCCCATTGATGTGTCTGGACTTCCCGTTTTCGAAGTGGCATCGTTCAAACGCGCCGCCGGCGGAGGCCCTCCAGGCGATATTCCACGAAACATGGATCCTTCCCCCGGCCACTTCGGCATGCGCAACGTCCCTCTGCGCTATGCGGTGGAGTGGGCGTTCGACCTGAAGGACTACCAGATCCAGGGTCCGGACTGGATCAAATTCGACGAACGTTTCGATATCGAAGCGCGCGCCTCCGGTCCCGCCTCCGACAGCCAGATGCGCCTCATGCTGCAGCGCCTGCTTGTCGAACGCCTGCAGATGAAGGCACATCGCGAAACCAAAGACCTGGCGGTTTACGCGCTGGTGCGTGGGAAAGGCGAGCCCAAGCTCAAACCAGCGTTGCCGGACGAGCAGCCGCACATGGCCGGCCGCATGACCGCCGCGGAATTCCACCATTTTCCGCTCTCGCGTCTCACGTTTATGCTGACCCGCCGCATGGACCGCCCGGTGCTCGATCTTACAGGCCTGACAGGCGAATACGATTACGCAATCGACCTCTCCGGCCTGGCGAACCACCCGGACTCCACCGGCGAGGACGGGCCCGGGCCCTCGGTCTTCTCTGCCGTGCAGAAGGACCTCGGGCTCAAGCTGGAGCCGGGGAAACATCCCGTCGGGATGCTGGTCATCGATTCCGTGAACAAAGTGCCGGTCGAGAACTGACGTGCATCCGTCCTCTCGGTCGTACCCCGGCGCGGCTGAACATCGAGATCAAGTCTGGAACCAAAATAGTAACAATGTTTTTCAGGGTGAATCTCAGGTAGAACATTACATCCTTCTCCGCGGCTGATCGAGCCGCAGCGAAACCGCCGGAACTGCCGGAGCTGCAATCTCCTAACACGCTCGTACGGATCAAAATTCCCTGGAAAGGTACCCTCCGGTTGCCGATATTCCTTTTGAGTGCGATGCTTGCGGGACTTGTTATGTCCGTGATCAGGATCGAGATGCAGCATGAAGACGCACGAAGAGATCGAAACGCGCCACCGGATTCTGATCGTCGATGATAATCCGGTAATACACAGTGCCATCTGCCATGCCCTGGCCGGCTCCGCGGAACGCGCGGACGCGCGGAAACGGGACGAGTCGCTCCGGTTGGGCGCGGCGGTGGCGGAGGTGCGTGCGGAGTTTGACCTGGACTCCGCCTATCAGGGCGAGGAGGCGCTGGAAAAGGTCAAGGCCGCAATTGCGGAAGGCCGGCCTTACGCGTTGGCCTTCATCGACATTCGCATGCCCCCGGGCTGGGACGGCGTAGAGACGATTGCCCGCATTCGGGAGGTAGACCCGGCACTGCAGGCCGTCATTTGCACCGCCTTCTCGGATTACTCATGGCACGAGATTCGGAATCGTCTGGGGCACTCGGACAACCTCTTGATTCTGAAAAAACCCTTCGACAACACCGAGGTGATTCAGATAGCTAACGCGATGACCAGAAAATGGCTGCTGAACCAACGCGCCGAGGCAAAAATGGCGGATCTGGAGCGCATGGTAGCGGCTCGGACCGAGGAGTTGGAATCGGCCAATCGCCGGTTGAGACTGGAAGTGGAAGAGCGATCCAAGGCCGAAGAAGCGTTCCGGGCGATATTTCAGTCCAGCCCGGTCGGCATTGTACTGATCGACCATCGGGGATGCTGTGTGGACATCAATCCGGCATTCGAACGACAGCACGGCGTCGAGAAGGCCAAAGTCCTGGGGGATGACTGTGCCCATCTGGGCATCCTGGAGGCCGGCCGGATCCATTCGCTCCTGAAACATGGCACCGAGGCCGGAGTGGTCAACGGGACCGAGGTGCGGTACACCCATCCGGAAAAGGGCACTCGCGTGGCGCTGCTGTGGGCGCGCGAAGTGACGATCGGCAATGCGCCTTACTGTCTCGGGTTCCTGCAGGACATCACCCTTCGAAAACAGGCCGAAGAAGAGGCTCGCCGGGCCCGAAAGGCGGCGGAGGCGGCATCCCGGGCGAAGGGCGAGTTCCTGGCGAACATGAGCCACGAAATCCGCACTCCGATCAACGGCATCCTCGGTTTCACTCAACTTACCCTGGCTTCGGAACTGACCGCCGAACAGCGGGACTATCTCGAAACCGTCGAGAGTTGCACGACATCGTTGCTGCAGATCATCGGCGACATCCTCGATTTCTCGAAGATCGAGGCCGGGCGCGTCGAGTTGGAGCAGACAGCCTTCTCGCTGCGCCGGTGCGTGGAGGATGCAGCCCGGACCTTGCAGGCCACGGCGCAGCAGAAAGGCGTGGAACTCTCATGCGCCGTGGCTACCGGCGAGGGCGATATGGTGGTCGGGGACCCGCATCGCGTGCGGCAGGTGATGCTGAACCTGATCGGCAACGCGGTGAAGTTCACGTCGAGCGGTTCGATTCAAGTTTCAGTCCGGACCCATCGCAGTCCGGGACCGGAATGCCGTGTGCACTTCAGCGTGCAGGACACGGGCATCGGGATCCCGGCGGACAAGCTGGAGTTCATTTTTGAGCCGTTCCGGCAGGCTGAAGGTTCGACGACGCGCAAATATGGCGGTACCGGGCTCGGTCTTGCCATCAGCGCCCAACTGGCAGGAATGATGGGCGGCCGGATCTGGGTGGAAAGCCAGGAAGGCAAGGGAAGCACGTTCCATTTCACGGCGATCCTGCGCAGGGCATCGGGTGTGAGCCCCGCTGCCGAGGAAGACGACTCCGCCGATGCGGAGCTGCCCCCTCTTTGCATCCTGGTCGCCGAAGATAATAAGGAAAGCCAGGCGTTGATTTCCCACGTACTCAGACAGCGGGGCCATACGGTCAGCACAGTCAGTACCGGGCCCGAGGCGCTGGCCGCGCTCGAGAATCGGGATTTCGATGTGGCCCTGATCGATGTCCAGATGCCGGAGGTGGATGGTCTGGAGATCACCCGCAGGCTCAGGCAGCACGAGCTGTCGACCGGAGGTCATCTCGCGGTCATCGCCGTCACCGCGCACGCGATGAAGGGCGATCGCGAGCGTTGTATGGAAGCCGGGATGGACGAGTACCTCGCTAAGCCGATCGATGTCAAACAGCTCTTTGCCAGAATCGCCGCCGTAATCGCACGACGGTTGGCGCCGGCCGGGGCGAACCGGTGAGAAGATGATCGCCCCTGATCTGACGAAACCAGTTCGAAAACCCGAACTGAAGGCGAGCGCGCTGCGCGCCAAATTATTGAAGGACGTCTCGCCCTTCCGTCCCGTCGCGCTGAAACTGATGAGGCTCGTGGCCGAGCCATCGCCGCACCTGCCGCGAATCGTCGATCTGCTTCACTCCGACGCCGTACTGACCGGCGAAATCATGCAACTGGCGCGATCGCCGCTGTTCGGGCCGCGATACGAAATCAAAAACGTCCTGCATGCGGTCGCCTATCTGGGGCTGGATCGAATCAACTCGATGATCGTCACCGTGGCATTGCGATCATTCGCAAATGCGGGTCAGACCCCCCTTGCCCACCGGTGCTGGCGCCACAACCTGGTGACCGCCCTGGTGTGCCAGCGACTATCCCAAAGTGCGAGTCTGCTGCCGGACCAGTGCTATGTGGCGGGGCTTCTTCACGACATCGGCGGCCTTGCCCTGATGCGCGCCTTCCCGGCATATTGCGAGGAGGTGGTGGCGGCTGTCCAGGGCGGGCGCGATCCGCTGGCTGCGGAACGCGACCTGTTCGGAATGGACCATTGCGAGGTCGGGCGATGGCTGCTGGCGCAATGGGGATGCGCGATCGAACTGCAAAACGTAGCGGCCATGCACGAAGCGCCGCCGGACAAGCCGCTCCGGGACCGTCACCTTGTCCTCCTGGTGCAGGCGGGATCCCGCATGGCAGACCTCATGGGAATGTCACGATTGGGGCTCGAGTGCCGGCATGACCTTGCTTCCATCGCGGAACCTTTGGGCGAAGCGACCAGCCGGGAACTGCTCACGAAACACCCGGAGATCGTCGATTCCATCGTCATGAAAGTGAACGAGGTCGAAATCGGGCTGATCTGACGAATCGCCCGGACTCCTCCGGCCTCCTGTCCCGGCCTGGACCCATGAGCCGTCTGCGGTAGTGCCGCAAACGCCCGGAGTGGTAACCTGAAAGCTCCCCACCCATGGCTGAATCCCCGATTACTCCTCGAAGCGAGGACTTTGCGGCTTGGTATCAGGACGTGGTCCTGCAAGGCGACATGGCCGAGCCGGCCGAGATCGTCAAGGGCTGTATGGTCATCAAGCCCAACGGCTATGCCGTGTGGGAGCGCATCCAGGGCGAACTGGACGCGCGATTCAAGGCCACGGGCCACCAGAACGCGTATTTTCCGATGCTGATCCCGCAGAGTTTCCTGCGGAAGGAGGCTGAGCACGTCGAGGGCTTCGCACCCGAGGTGGCCGTCGTGACGATCGCCGGCGGCAAGGAACTGGAGGAGCCGTACGTCATCCGCCCGACTTCGGAAACCATCATCGGCCATTTCTTTGCGCGCTGGATTCAGAGCTGGCGCGACCTGCCGCTGCTGATCAACCAGTGGGCCAACATCATCCGCTGGGAAATGCGCACGCGGATGTTCCTTCGCACAACCGAGTTCCTTTGGCAGGAAGGCCACACTGCCCACAGCAGCCACGAAGAGGCCACCGAAGAGGTGCTCCGCATCCTGGATATCTACGCCGATGTCGCCGAGGGCGTTCTGGCGATGCCCGTGGTCAAGGGGCGCAAGTCGAGGGCGGAGAAGTTCGCGGGTGCTGTGCGGACCTACTCCATCGAAGCCATGATGCAGAACGGCCTGGCGCTCCAGGCCGCCACGAGTCACGATTTGGGCCAGAACTTCGGGCGGGCTTTCGACGTCCGGTTCCAGAACAAAGAGGGACAGCTCGAATACGTTTGGCAGACGAGTTGGGGCGCGACCACGCGGCTGATCGGCGGCCTCATTATGACCCACTCGGACGATAAGGGCCTGGTGCTGCCGCCCAAGGTGGCGCCGGTAGCGTCCGTGCTGGTGCCGATTTATCGCAAGGACCAGGAGCGCGGCGCGGTGCTGGAGGCCGCCAAAAAAATCGCCCGGGACACGGGCGCCAGGGTCGACGACCGCGAGGGCCAGAGTCCCGGCGCGAAGTTCTTCCATTGGGAACGCCGCGGTGTACCCGTGGTGCTGGAACTCGGCCCGCGCGATGTAGCCGCCGGCAACATCGTGCTGAAGCGGCGCGACACAGGCGCCAGGGAAATCGTACCGCAGGCGGAGATCGCAGCGCGTCTTCCGGCCGCGCTCGACGAGATGCAGCGCGTTCTCTACCGCGCGGCCAGGGAGCGGCTGAAAGCCAATACGATCCTGGCGAACTCCTTCGACGAGGTGGTATCCATCTTGAGCGATGCCAGTGCGGAACGGGGCGGCGGCAAATTCGTGATGGCCCACATCGCCGACGATCCGGAATGTGACGCGCGCCTCAAGGAATTCAAGGCGACCGTTCGCAACATCCCGCTGGTGGACGAATTCGACGGCCCCGGCAAATGCGTCATCACCGGCGAGCCCGTCGACCGCCGCGCTGTAATTGCCAAAGCGTACTGAGCTCCCTTCGGTCTGATCTGTTGCTTTTCGTCCCTTGGGACAATGGGATCGTGAATCTGCCCAACGTCTCCCGCCGCGCGGTGCTGGCCCTCTCGGCCGGCCTGCCTTCGGCCGCAGTCGCACAGCCGGCGCGGTCCGCCGATGGCTTCGTCGATATCCAGCGCCCACCGGACCTCGCCACCGCGCTTCTGGAGGGCGGAGACGTTCCGCTCATCCGCGAAGGTTTCCGCTGGAACGGTACAGGAATCTCCGTCCACATCGAGCCCGCCGCCAACGGCATGCCCGTCCGCATCGAGGCGCCGGAAGCCCCATTGCTGCGCCTGCACCTCCGCTGGCGGGCCGCGGTGCCGGAGAGCTGGCGGATTCTCAACGACCAGTGGGAGCGCAGCTACGGAGATCTCGAATGGCGCGGCGTGGTGGGCGAGCGTGTCCTGCCGTGGTATTTCCTGGCGTTCGACGGTCGCGCCACGCACGGGTACGGCGTGGCCACCGGAGCCTCCTGTTTCGCCTTCTGGCAGGCGGACCCCGCCGGCATCTCGCTGTGGCTGGATCTGCGCAACGGGGGCTCCGCCGTCCGGCTGGGCGCTCGTACCCTGGAAGGCGCGGTGGTGCGAATCCGCCGCGGGACTCCGGGCGAAAGCGCATTCCAGTCCGCACGGCGATTCTGTCATATGCTCTGTGCCCAGCCGCGGCTGCCCTCCGCGCCCGTCTACGGCGGCAACAACTGGTATTACGCCTATGGCCGGAACTGCTCGGCTGCCGCCATCGAACGCGATGCCGGCCTGATGGCGGAGCTGGCGCCCAGCGGGTCAAACCGGCCCTTCATGGTGATCGACGATGGCTGGTCGCCGACCAACACCGCCGGGCCCTGGGAGCACGGCAACGCCGGCTTCCCCGATATGCCGGGGCTCGCCGCGGCCGTCAAACGGCTGGGCGTCCGTCCCGGAATCTGGCTGCGCCCCTTGTACACCACCGCTGCGGTCGCTGCGACCGCCCAACTTCGGCCGCGCGCCGGCGGGCGCCGCGCAACGCTGGACCCGAGCGTGCCCGAAAATCTCGAGACGGTGGGCCAGGACATCCGGCGCATGGCTTCCTGGGGCTTCGAGTTGATCAAGCACGACTACACGAGTTACGACCTACTGGGCCGCTGGGGCTCCGCGATGGGCGCCAACCTGACGGAGTCGGGTTGGCATTTCGCCGACCGTTCGCGCACCACTGCGGAGATCGTTCTGGCGCTTTACCGCACGATTCGAGAGGCGGCCGGCGGGGCGTCGATCATCGGCTGCAATACGTTCGGGCATCTGTCCGCCGGTCTGTTCGAATTGCAGCGCACCGGCGACGACACCAGCGGCCGCGACTTCAACCGCACGCGACGGATGGGGGTCAACACGCTGGCGTTCCGCGGGCCGCAGCACAGAGCATTCTTCGATCTCGATGCGGATTGCGCCCCCATCACGCCGGAGGTCCCCTGGGACTTGTCCGCGAGATGGCTCGACCTCGTGGCACGCAGCGGAACCGCACTGTTCGTTTCGCCCGATCCGGCGGCGCTCAACACCGGGACCAAGCAAGCCATCCGGCAGGCGTTCGCGGCCGCCGCCCGTCCGCGCGAACCCGGCGAACCGCTCGACTGGATGGAGACCACCACGCCCGGTCGCTGGCGCATCGACGGGCGCGCGGTGGAATACGACTGGTACGGTCCGGACGGAGCCTCGCCGTTCTAGAACGTCACGTTGTATTCCCGTTCCAGCATTCGAAGGCGCGCGCAAACGGCGCGGGCTTCCGGGAAGCGGCGCCGAAGAGTCAGGAAATCCGAGTATTCCTGCAGCGGCCTGAGACGGGGTTCGGCAGTTCGCGCTGAATACCGCCGGACGGGGGGCGGCGATCGTCCCAGTAGCTGATCCACTTTCGGTAGATGGACTCTGCTTCCGCGAACGATCCGCGCGCTCGGAGCAGGCGTGCTCGCAGCAGATCGCGATCCTGTTGGCCGAATCCCGGCGGACGGCTGCTCTCGCGGCCGATCTCCGCGACGATCCGGTCCGCGGCCGCACTTTGGCCGGCTTCCATTAAAGCCACGGCGTATGTATTGAAGAGATCCTCGTGAAAGGCTGCCGGGCGGGCGGGGTCCGCGCCTTCCGCGAAGACCATCGGTTTCAAAAAGCGTTCGGCTTCGGCGGCACGGCCTTGCGCCATCAGTGCCTCCGGCATTCCGATATTGCTTTTCACCTGGAAGTCGGCTGACAGATCGTTCTGCGCGTCCGCGCGGAGCAGTTCCTGGTAGAGCGGCGTCGCCTTCCCGTAGTTGCCCTCGGTGAGAAACGCGTTGGCTGTCAGGAGGGTGAATAGCTGGATGCGGTGCGGTTCCGGAGAGGGCGCACTCCGGGCGAGTCGCAGACGTTCGCTCGCGACCCGTTCGGCGCTTGCGTAATCGTCGTTGGCCAGGTAGCGGTTGGCGATGGTTGCCCACGCGAGATCGTACATCGATACGTTCGGGAAGCCGCCGGTCCCGTTGCCTTCCGCTTCCGGAACGGGCAGGACGTTGCGGACCAGACGTTCAGCATCTGCGATGCGGTTATCGAGAATGAGCTGGTGCAACGGCTGCAGCTGATTCTCGACTGACCTGGCCGGAGCATTGGTCTGCGCAGCCGCATTCGCCCGCACAAGTGCCGCGCCGAGAGTAAGCAGAGCCGTCGCGCTCAGAATGGTCGCGCGTCTCATACGGCACGGGTCTTTGTAGAAACCGGTAGTGTACACGGCTGTTCCGACCTCGTCGGCATAGCGAAGGCTTCTCTCGATGATATCCGGTGAGATGCTTCGCTGCCGGCCGATCCGTTTTCGCGGATCGGGGGCGCCGCTCGTAAAGTTCCGTAAGGATCAGTAAACAAGGCACTTACATTGGTCGAACTGAGCCACATGGTGGCCCTGTTCGATCAATGCGAGGGGACTCCGCGCACGCATGGCCCAACATTTTCAAGTATTTGCGTTTTGGCCCGGCCCTTGCATTTCAAGAAGGCGTAGTAAGGAGGGTAAGAAAATGAAGAAGGCAATCGCCACCATGATGCTTCTCGCGGGCGGAATGTTCGCCGCTCCCGCAGTTCGGATAGGAATTGGAATTGGCGTTCCGGCGCCCGTTGCTATTGTGCGTCCCGCCTGCCCCGGCCCCGGGTATACCTGGGTCGATGGCTATTATGCTCCGAGCGGAGTTTTTATTGCGGGCTACTGGGCTCCTCCGGCCGTTGTGACCGTTGGCCATCGCTTCGCTCCGGTGCGGGTGGTGCCCCGCCACTTCGATCGCGGCCACATCGATCATTTCCGCCGCTAACGATCTCACACCCGTGGCCCGCGCGGTATCGCCCGTGCGGGCCTTGTTGTGTTTGGGGGCGTTGGTGTCGAAGAGTTGGGGTGAGAGTGGCGGAGAGGGATTCGAATAAAGGTCTCTATCGCCAGACCTCGGCATGAGTAAGTTGCGGAGACGGCAGCCGAGGATCTGCTGGAGATTGTAATGCGCCGCTACGAACGGGCTAGCGCCCTGCCGACTTCCAAGCGCCCAGTGGATGACTTGGGGCAAGCTGCTAGCTGATGTTGCCGCAGTGGGCGCCCTGCTCGACCGGTTGCTGCATCATGGGCACTTCCTCAAATGCGGGCCGAAAAGTTGGCGTACCAAAACGGCGGCGGCGAGTTGTCCCCTCCCCTTTGACGACATTTACGCTGCCAGAAAAATATGGTATTTTTTCTTGCAGGAACAGGCGGTATGGAATGGAGCAATCCATTGAAAATAGGATTATTAGCAGAATCTATGGCAATGGGAGGGGATGGGCCTTCTCCCAGGCGGATTTTGCCGATCTCGGGACCCGTTCGGCGATCGACTCCGCTCTGCACCGGCGCGAGCGCGAAGGGCTGATCCGAAGGGTGATCCGCGGCATTTACGATTACCCGCGCCAGAGCAAAGCGCTCGGAGGACCAACAAGCCCAAATATCGATCAAGTTGCTCATGCCTTGGCCCGCAAATTCGCCTGGCGTATCCAACCGGACGGAGCCACGGCCCAGAATCTACTGGGTCTTTCAACGCAGGTGCCCGCGCGAATCGTCTATCTCTCGGACGGGCCGGACCGTTCGTACACCGTTGGCCGGACCCGACTCGCCTTCGAGCACACGGCTTTGAAGGAAGCCGGTTTCAGGTTGCGCGAAAGCCGCCTTGTGGTTCAGGCGCTGAAAGCCTTCGGCGAGGGTCACATCACACCCAAAATCCTCACGCAGATCCGCCGGCAGTTCGATTCCGCCATGCGAAAGCAAATACTGCATGACACCAAGACCGCAACCGGCTGGGTCTACGCAGCCATTCAGGAAATTGCCAAAGAAGGCACCAATGGATAAATTGGCGCGGCTGCCGGCGCAAGATCGGCGGGACATCTTCAGCGAGGCGGCGGCCCACCTCGGTATTCGGCCGACGATCATCGAAAAAGACTTCTGGGCCTGCGTCACGCTCAAACTGCTCTTCCAGAAATCACGGTTCGCGAAATCGCTCGTCTTCAAGGGCGGAACATCTCTTTCGAAGGCGCATGGGTTGATCGAGCGCTTCTCCGAAGATATTGACCTGGTCCTCGATTGGACGCTGATCGGCTTCGGTGTGGGCCAGAGGAACCCGATGCAGGATTTCACTTCCAAAGGCAAGCAGGACCACTTCAACAAGGAGATAAACCGGCTGGCGGCGGTCTACATCGCCGAAACTCTGTGCCCGGAACTGGAGGATCTGCTTCGTAGGGAAGACGTCGGCTTATCGGCAGCCGTGGACCTGAATGATCCCCACACCGTCAATATCCGTTATCCGGCGGCCTTTACCGAAACCTATATCCGCCCCGAGGTCCGTCTGGAAATCGGTCCCCTCGCCTCGTGGGTGCCATCAGCAACGCATGTGATCCGCCCCTATGCCTTCGATGTCCTGCCGCAAGTCTTCGAAGATCCCGCCTGCACGGTCGTGGCTATTGCCGCGGAGCGGACCTTCTGGGAGAAAGCGACCATCCTTCATCAAGAGGCGCACCGGAAAACCCGGATCCCGCCACGGTATTCGCGGCATTATTATGATCTCTACAAACTCGCCGTCAGTCGGGTCAGGAAATCGGCACTTGCCGATCCCGGGCTCCTGGCGGATGTCGTCGCCTTCAAGCAGCGTTTCTATCCTTCCTCCTGGGCCCGTTATGATCTTGCGGTTCCCGGCTCGTTGAAACTTCTCCCGGTAAGCTCCCCCCAAGTGAAGGGCTTGGCACAGGACTACGAAGCGATGCAGATCATGCTGTTCGGTACGCCTCCAGAATTCGACGAGATTCTCCGCGAGTTGAAAACCCTGGAGGCAGAGATTCATGCGATGGCAAGGGATGACGAGTCGGGAAGCGCGTAAGCGACCGTCTCTGTGGCGGACTCGATTCGCTATCGGACAGCGCCTCGACCGCCCTTCTCCGCAAGAATCGTAACCTTGGCATTTTCCGCCGCCAGCGCGCGCGCCGTTGCTCCGTCCGGCTCGCTTTTGAGCAGGGAAATGAGACGTTCCATCGCGCGGTGGCTGCCGTCCTGTGCGGCCTACGCAAATTGCGTATAGTGGGATAGACATGGCGGAAGCGCCGATGACGGTCGTGGAGACCGAGGGTTCCTACGCAGGGTGAAGCCGCTGATGTCGGATGCGGAGCGGGAGGATGTGGTGGCGTTCCTGGGCGCCAATCCGGAAGCCGGCAAGATCGTCGCGGAGTTGGAGGGCTCAATGAACACGAAGACCAAGGCCAAGCGGCCAGCGAAGAAAACGGCGAGGCGCGTGCCGAAGAAACGGTCCACGGTCGGCGCGAGCATCATCAAGGGGCTTGAGGAGGCGATTGCGTGGACGCGCGGCGAGAACGACAACGTTCGCGTCACGCTGGTGCATGTGCCGAACGTCGATGTGCGCGAAGTCCGGACCAGGATGGGGCTCAGCCAGGCGCAGTTCGCGACCAAGTTTGGGTTTCCGCCCGCCACATTGCGCAACTGGGAACAGGGCCGCGCGCGGCCGGATGCGCCGACCAGGGTGCTGCTCGCGGTGATTGCCAAGCACCCCGAGGCGGTAGAGGACGTCCTGCGAAAGGCGAGTTGATTCTCGTTGCCGCGCGGGGCACACCCGGCGCAACGGTTCTGTTCCATGGTGAAGCGCCTGCGATGGTTGCGGGGGTGATGCGACTCAACGTATGGGTCCCGACGGGCTGCCGAGCGGAGGTCTGTTACCTCCTTGTTCGACAGGGTTCATTGAACTGGCAATGGTGGCGGCGGTGGGAGTGTTACACGCCGCAACAAGTTCCAGTGATTTCCGTGCCACCGAAAGAACGTCTTCTTAACGCCACTGGTCGTGCAGCGCCTCACGATCAGCATTTCGCTTCCCGGCACAAATGACAAGACGGAAGCATCATCGTCTTCTTCCGCCGCCGAATTGCGCCACTTCCTGTACAGGGCCAAGCAAGCGGTGTCGTAGACGAAGAATTCTTCTCTCACCACCTGTGACGGGAGATGAAAAACGGAACCAGATATTGCGTCTACAACAATCGCTCCTATTGGGCCGTCGCCCATCTGAAACTTCGCAAGGATGTAATGTCCTGCAAAGTTCGGCTCCTGTCTGGCAGCACGTTCGATGAGCGCCTTCAGCTGCTCATCAGACCTCCGTTTAATTATTGGGGCCGCAATGGTGCCGTGATAGGGGCTGGATACAGGCAGATCAGCAAACCGTGGAAAAAGTGACTTGGTTCTGACGAGAGCGAGTGGCTTTTTTCGTGTCCGTTCTGAGAATACAAATAATGCCCGTTGCGTTTGATGTAACGATGTAACGGTTCGGGCTGCTGAAGACCACATTGGTGTTCGCCTCGACTGAAGGCACGCCTTCAAGCCGAAACTCGAACGTCAGATCGAGATGTTGAGAGTGACATTCGGTAGGGAATTCTGTCCGATTGATGGCGGAACCTACTTCTTTGGCGAGGATCGAGTGGCCCTCAAGCCGAACACCTTCGGCGTTCCCTGAAGAACCAATAGCAAAGTGGGCGGCGACTGAACCAGAAATGCTTGCGATACGAGCCAGACGTGGGTAGGCTGGCCTCTCAACTGCCGCAGCACAATTGCCGCCTTGGGAATGTGGCGTTTCCTGGCCGATGGCAGAAAAGGGCAGACCAGCAAGCGTGACCACAAGTGCGACGAACCGTTTCATCCACGCTCATCCTACCGCCATTCCATACCGCTCACAAGAGTGGTAGCAGAACGTAATACGGGGCCGCTGGTGCGATCCTCCGGGCCGGGGCGATTCGCCTACGTGCCCGATTTCGGGCTGTTCTGTCTGGTTTATGCTTGCCAGCCAAAAACGTGCCGGGTTGTAGTGCTCTGTTTCAGCTTCCTGTTTGCCGCCGATAGTCTTTCGTAAGGTTGCTATTTCGGGCCACAGTTTTGACGATCAGTACGTCCTTGAGCGGTGCCGTGAGTTTCTGGCCGGAAACAAGGACAAGAAGCTAATCAGGTATACGCTTGTTCCCGACGAAAAAGCCGCGACGATTGGTTGGATTGGCTGCGATCACAGCAGGCCCTACCCGTTTTGGCGAATGCAATACGATGCGATTGCAAGAAGCATTTCCGGTAGGCGAGATGATGGTTCTCAATAGGGCAAACGGGACGTAGAGCCCATTCGATTGGAAACAGATGGGTTAATCTGGCGGAGAGGGGGGGATTCGAACCCCCGGTACCGGTTTAGGCCAGTACGACGGTTTAGCAAACCGCTGCTTTCGACCACTCAGCCACCTCTCCGTGAGGGTTGAACTTGGTCTGTAAAAGCATCGTACCACATGCCGCCGCAGTTTGACCGTGCGCATCCTCAGCGTCTACAATTTGAGAAGGTACGTGCGCCCGTAGCTCAGCTGGATAGAGCGTTTGCCTCCGGAGCAAAAGGTCGGCCGTTCGAATCGGCCCGGGCGTACCACTCCAAACCTTCTCCGCTCTTAGGCTTACCCGCTTCCGCCGCTTCTGCTTCCGAAACTCCCGTTTCGGCATTGTGCCCATTTTTGTGCCCACCCTGAACCTCACGCGCCTTCTCCATCGCCGCGCGCCCGGTGTCCAGATTCGGGTGAACGTAGCGCCGGGTGGTGCCGAAGTCACTGTGCCCCGCGAAGTATGCCAGGGTGTACGGGTCCATGTGGGATGCCCACCGCGTAAGGCAAGTGTGCCGGAAGGTGTAGAACGGCAACCGCTCGATACCCGCCAGGTCGCACGCCTTCCCGTGCTGCTTCACCAGGGTCGATTGCTCCATGTGTCCGCTCTTGGTGGGCGCCGGAAAGACCCACTCCGAAGCCGCAACGGAGTTCCGCATATCGAGCAAGACCGCCGCGCGATTCGGCAGAGGAATAGAGCGCCGCGCGTTCGCCGTCTTCCCGAAGGGGATATGCAAGGTGTTGTCCCGGACGTGTTCCCCGGCTTGTCGCCCCGTCGAGCTAGGCGGCTATTCTCAGTTTATGCTCGGCGGTTGGGAAAACCCGCGCGGTACCATGAAGCGTCATGAACGTGCCGGTCTGGATGACGATCCTTGTCGCTGGAGTGTCCGGGTTAGCTTCGGCGATGCTGACGGCGATTCTGTCGCCGTTGCTCACCTCACGGTTGCAACTGAGGAACTGGAGACGGCAGAGGGTCTTCGAGTTGAAGTACGAAGCGTTTCAATCTGCCATTGATGCAATCACTGCATATGCTGCTGATGCCATGGACGCGGGCTTACAGTCAAACAAACCAAAGTACGGGGGGTTGACGCGCGCCGTGGAGATGCGGCCCGAAACGGCCGCGAAAATGGATAGCGCGCGCGGCTTGGTTTCAGCATTCTTCTCCGAACAGACGTACCAGTTCTACGATGAAGCGATAAGGGCTAACATTTCCTTTGAGACCATTCCGAACACGGACTTCGAAGCCGCAAAGAACCGGGCATTTGCCGCAATGGCGCAAGAGCTCGGATTGAGAGTTCAGTAGTCTGTGTATTCGTGAATTGGAGTCTGTGAACGGGTCCATGTGCTTCGCCCACCTCGTAATGGAGGTGTGCCGGTAGGTGTAGAGCACGAACGCCGCCGCGCCGGACTTCTTCAGCGCCACCGCGTGCTGCTTCTTCTTGGTAGGTGTTCGATATGCCCGCTCCGGGTGTCCGCCGGAAACAGCCACCCCGAAGTTCACCCCTCAATTGTTGGTGCGTTGTAGTATGCTGAACGGTCTGAAAGGGCATTGGTTTATGAAAAGCCTCGCCTTGGTGCTGCTCTGCGCCCTTGTGCTCCCCCGCATCCACGGCGCCAATAACACGCTCGGAGCGGTCAGCAAGATCTACATTGGCTCGATGGGACAGAGCGATGAAGCGGAGCGATTCCGAATTCTCCTGGATACGGAATTGACAAAAGCAGGCTTCACCACTGTGGATGCACCTGAAAAAGCCGATGGGATTCTGACTGGTGCCCTCGCTGTCCGCGTGTATGCGGATGAGTCGATTGCCCGCGTCACAGTGGTGCTGAAGACTCCCGACGGCAGGCACCTTTGGGACAAGGACTTTCAGCCCCACGCGCACCTAGGCCGCATCGACACAGTGAAGCTCCGTGCTCAGGATGTCGCAAAGGCATTGCGGAAGGAAATCGGCAAAGCAGTGAAGGGCAAGTGAGCTCCCGGGGCTGTGCCCAATGCTGTGCCCACCCTATGCATAGAAGCGTTGTTCGGCATTGCGAGTTTCTCGGTTCCAGGGTGCCGCAAGCGATTGGAAACTAGCAACGTATGGGAATTGCTCACAACCATTGTGCCCATTGCTAATTTGTTGATTTCTTGGGAGTTCCTGCCTCCGGAGCAAAAGGTCGGTGGTTCGAATCCACTCGGGCGTACCAACTTTTTCCTTACCCCTTCGCATCCCCTTCTGAAGGCGTATAATCACCCAATGTTCGCTCCGCGATTATCTCTGATCACCGCGGGTCTTATCGTCTTCGCGGCCTGTCGTCCCGCGGTGCGGCCGCAGCCAGAAGACACGGCGGACACCGCCGCCGTCATTTACAGCGCAAACGGCTGGACGCAGACGGAACGCGACCAATACTATCATTTGGCGGAAGGCAGCGAGCTCATGCCGTATGCCTTGCTTGCCAATCTGAAAAGCGTCAAGACCGGTAAGCCGTTTCTCCAGGACATGGAGCGCTTTGGATTTCTGGCAGATCATGGGGGGCCGGCAAACCCCTACACCCTGCCGGTTGGCCTGACGGTATCCCGATCCAGAAATGCCGGCACCGCCGGAATCGAAATCGTGGGCTTCAATTGTGCCGCCTGCCACGTCGGGGAATTGACTTATCATGGCAGGCACGTCCGCATGGACGGCGCTCCGGCTCTGATCAACCTTCAGGCGTATCAGGTCGAGTTCCAAGAATCGCTGGATGCCGTGATGAAGAGTCCCAGAGAACTGGTGAGCTTGATCGCGGCCATGGAGAAACACCGAAACACGCCGAATACGCCGTCGGATCAGGACGCGGGGAAATACACTGGGGAGCCGGCCGTGCTCGGCGCGGCGAACGTAGAGGCGGCGCCGAACGGAGACTCCGGGTTTCATTCTGTTTCTTCCGCCGTCGCGGATGCGACACGACCCGCGCCCGAATCGACCTTTGCGGAGCGGCTCCAGGCGGACATCGCCATTCTCAAAGCGCGCCTTGCCCACCTGAAGAACGGAAAGCTCCTGGTAGATGGAACCGAACCAGGGCCCGGGCGGATAGACGCATTCGGTGCGGCGCGCAATCTGCTGTTTCCCCAGTTCGCCGTGAAGATGCAGTCACCGGTCAGCTTTCCGTTCATCTGGAGTGTTCCCGATAACATCGGGCGCAAGCCGGCCGACTTTGAATGGATTCACTATGACGGGGATACGAATTCCATCCTGGAGCGAAACATCGGCCAGGCCCTGGGAATGGGGGCTGTGTTCGACCCGAAGACCTATGAATCCACGCTGCGGATCGGTAACCTGCACCAATTGGAACTGCTGACCCACAAACTGCAGCCGCCCAAATGGCCGGCCGATGTGCTGGGCGCGATCGACGAAGCCAGAGCGGAAAAGGGGGAACAGATCTTTCAGGAGAAGTGCGCCGGGTGTCACCAGAACCGGTTATTCCCGCAAATGCAAATTGGTACGGATCCGACTCGCGCCAACAGTTTCGGGCAGCCGGTGGGAAAGGTTCCGTTCCCCAATGCCGTTGCGCCCATCCTGGATGGATTGAAAAAGAGGGCCTTTGCAGATGACGGCATCAGTGCGGCGGACCAGGCGGCTATGGATGCGAATCCGGCAGTCTGGCGCGCCACGGCTCAGTATCTGGCACGGCCACTGAACGGCATCTGGGCGACTGGCCCATATCTGCATAACGGTTCTGTGCCCACGTTGTACGACTTGCTGCATCCGGACCAGCGGCCCGAGAAGTTTGCCGTGGGAAACCGTGAATTCGATCCGGTGAAAGTCGGTTATCGAAGCGAACCTGGCGCCACGGGACCGAATATCTGGATTTTTGAGACGAGCCAACCCGGTAACAGCAACATCGGCCACGCCGGCGATGCATTCGGCACGACGCTTCCCGAAGATCAGAAATCGGCCCTGCTGGAGTACTTGAAGAAGTTGTGAGCAGGGAAAAACTACGCCCCTTGCACGTTGCCTGTCGGGATCCTCATTTGGCCACAAGCGGGAAGTCTACCCCGGTTGACGATACCATCGGGGTTGCAGAACCAGCGGCGGAGATGACGGATGCTTCGCGCTTGATGTAGGCGATGACGGATCGCGCGGTGACCTGTGAGTTGGAACCCGCCGGAGTGAGAGCTTTGATGAGCGTCTGCACCAGCGGACTTCCGTTGGGCCCGATCCCTTGCAGCGCTTTCTGCAGCGGCGTCGCGGAGGCCGCCACGTAAATTCCAGTCTTCGCGCTGGTTTCCATGGCTTTGGCCGGGGCGATTCTGGCGAGCGATTCAAGCGCACCGCCGGACTGGCAGGCGTCGATGACGATAAAGACCCGCGAGGCGGGCATTTCCCGAATCGCCTGCGCGAGCATGGCGGTGCTGAATGCCGACTGGCTCTCGAGCTGCGGATCCGAGCCACCGACGTCCCAGGGAACGAAAAAGAACATCTCCTGTCCCAGAGGGACGGACCCGTGGCCGGACAAAAACAGGAAGAGCACATCGTCTTCCTTCATCGCCCGGCCGATGTCGGTGAGGCGCGCGCGAATTCGTGCGAGGGTCGCGCTGCCGTCATAAAGACCTTCCTCGATCTGAACGCGGGCATAGGGCGCAAGGGTGCGGTGTCGATCGAAGAACAGGCGCAGCGTTTCGGCATTGGCTACGGAGGAAGGCAGCGGCGGAAATCCGGAGCCGGCGGGGTATTGGCCGACGGCGATGGTCTGCACGTACAAGGTCGAGCGACTGACGGTGGAAGCTTCGCCATCATAGGGCGGGCGAAATGCCGGCTGGTTCGAAGATTTCCTGGGATCGATCAACTCGTAAAGCCGGTCGCCCATCAGTGGGAACCGGTAACGGCAGGCTCCGTCATTGGGAAACGGGATTACGGTTGTCGGGTCAAAGGGCATGGGCTGGCCATTCTCGAAGATCTCCGGGTTCGCGGTAGGCTTCGCATCGAAGCACAACGCGGGCCGGCCGTCGCGCGGAAGGATGCGCGCGGAGTTCTGCGCAAGCATCATGCGCAGTCCGGGGATTTGCAGCATGCTGGAGATATCCATGGCGACCGCGGGAGTTTTTCCGGATACGGCCTGGCGGTATAGTCCCGGACTGAAGAAATCGTTATAGAAGGACTCCATGGGCACGACTTCATTGGTTTCGTCGAGACGCCAGCCAACCTGTTTCATGGCGTCGGGAGTGCCGTCGAACAGTCCGTTCTGCGTGAACACGAGCCAGTCCTCGGGGCCGGTCGCCGCCATGGACAGGAGCTCGCGGTTTGCGGCCAGGTCGCGAACCTTGATCTGGCCATCCCATGCGCCGCTGATGAGCCTGCGGCCCACCGAATCGAACAGCAGGGAACTGACGCGGCCTTGATGGCCGCGAACGGATGTCCTGGCGCCCGTGCGAACATCCCAGATCTGAATTTCGCCTTCATCGCTGCCGGTGGCGATGCGTTGGCCCGACAGGTCCACGGCGAGAGCGCTGAGGAAGGCGGAGCCTCCGGGCAAGCGCCGCAATTCGCGCCCGCTGCTCGCGTCCCAGATCCAGATGTGACTGCCGTCATTCGTGCTTGCCGCGGCGCCCACCAGGAGGCGGCCGTCGCGGCTGAAGGCGAGGGTGGTCACTAACGAGGGGAAGAGGCTCGAGGGGTCCTGGATTTGCAGACCGCCGGGTGCATTCAGCATACGCTTGGGGGCGTTGATATCGATGGAGGCGATCTGCCGTTTAGACACCAGGTCCCACAAGCGTACGATGCCGTCGGCGCCTCCCGATGCCAGTTCTTTGGCGTCGGGTCGAAAAGCGAGGACGGGTGCTCCGAGAGGAATCGGTCCGGCCAGGGAGTAAAGGAGAGATGCGTCCTTTCCGTCGAGGATGGACAACTGGCCGGGGGCGGTAGTCGCGATGAGGGAGCCGTCGTCACTGCGCACGCCCATACCGGCGGCAGGCTGAAAACCTCCACTCCAGGCGCCCTTGAGCTTGCCCGTGTTGAAGTCCCAGACCAAAGCGTTGGTTCCTGTATCTTGAACAAGCACGCCCCGGTCTTCAAACAGAGTCAGTGCAGTCACGACTCCGGCATTCCTGGTAAATGAGTGGATTTCCTTTTTGGTGGCGGCGTCCCACAGGCGAATGCGATCTCCCGCGCCGATCAACATCCGGCCGTCCGGGCTGAATGCGACGGCGACGATGGGAAGGAAGAACGATCCATAATCCACCAACTGACCGGACGTGGGAGCCCAGGTTTGAAGGCTCAGGCCGGAGCCAATCGCCAAAGTCTGATCGCGCGGATGGAAAGCAACCGCGTTCGCCGGTTTCCCGGGAAGGCTCCGGATGATTGTTTCCAGCGCGCGAGGGTCGCGGACCTGGAGACCTTCCCGGCCGCCGATGGCTAACTGCGAGCCGTCCGGAGAAAAGCAGAGCGCGGCGATATTCTGGCCCGTCAACACCGGCACGTTTTGCAGCAAGCTCGCAGACTGGTACTTCCAGGTCAGAATCCTGCCGTCGGAGGTGCCGGCGGCGAGCGTGACGCCATCGGGCGAGAATTCCAGGCGCAGCACGGAGGAGGGCGCAGTGCGCAACGAGGGCATTTCCTTCCCGGTCCGGACATTCCAGAGACGTACCTGCGCCGGGCAGGCGACGGCCAGAGTAAGACCGTCGGTACTCAGTGTGAAGGACTGGATCGGTTGCAGATCCGGGAGGCAGCCGAACTTTTTGTCGAGGCGCGCAGGGGCGCCGGTCTGAACGTCCCAGAACCGCAGAGAGGAAGCTGCTCCATACCCCGGGGAGCCGCCGGCGATCAAGGTTTCTCCGGCGGAAGAAAAGACGAGCTTCCGGGCGCCGTAATATGGCAGGGTGCGCACTTCGCGGTCGGTGAAGAGGTCATAGATCCTGACGCCATCCAAATCGCCGCTGGCGAGCCATCGGCCGTCCGGACTGAGCGCCAGGGTTTGGGGTAGATTCGGGCCCTGCTGCACGTAGGGCAGGGGACTGCCTGCATCCGCGGCGGCGCACGTGCACGCGGACGCGAGGACGATCCACGCGCCGATGCTCCGCCACGCGCTCATGAAGTGCCGGAGAAGAAGTAAGCGAGTGCGCCGGCGATCAGGAACGAGCTTACTTTCGCGATCTGATCGACGTAGGCGGACACTTTGTCGGCGCTGTCGTCAACCGCCGTATTGAACCCGGCATAGACGAACGTGGCAAAGCGCCAGACCAGGAGAGCATTCCAAACCACGGCCAGCACCAGGGCCATCAAAAAAGGTGTGTGGTTCTTCGCCGATATTCTGCCGCTGATTTTTCGGGAGGCGAACAAACCGCCGAGCATGACCGCCATGGGGACGGAGTAAACGCTCAGCGATTCGGTCAGTAAGTTGACTAAGTCCGCGGAGGAGATGGCCTGCTTCAGAAAGACCAGAATCGTCATGGCCGCCTGAGCGAGGAATCCGGCCAGGAAGACGGCAAGCATGGTGGCGCGAGCGCGAGATAGGCTCACTGCGGGCTCCTGGCCGCATTGAGGTCGGAGAGGAACCGGTCGATGAACGTCCTGGCGGCGTCGAGCGTAAGCTGACTTCGATCATCGGCATATCGCATCGTGGGTGAAAGCCGGGGATGATCGCGCGCGATGAATTGCACGTGATACTCCAGCTTGTCGTCAGCCAGCGAGTAAGGCTGCGAAATCATGAGAGCGATCTGGCTGCGGAGCTGGGCATTGGGGGTTTGGAGACCGCGGTAGTGGGTGATGTAGTAATTCGTATTCCCGATGCCCTGAGTGATGTAGCCGAACGGGAAATACCTTTGAATAACGGCGGCCGCGGCGCCGGGAAAAGTCGTGAACGGCGGTTTCCAATACTCGACGCGAGCGGCGGCCGGGAAGTCGCTCTGCCTGGGAGTGTCGGTGGAATCCGTTCCCATTTCGGCGAGCGTAGGGGAGGGGCTGAGCGACTGGATCACGCGGCCGTTCGGCTGGTCCAGGAATTCCAGGCGAGGCTCAAAGGTCTTGTAGGTGAAACTGCCCTTGGCGGGCGCGCTTCCCAGACCGGGCACGTAGACGCTGGAGCGGTTTTTGAATTCGTAGTCGTAGGTGATCTCGAAGGTGGGTTGCGCGCCCGGAGCGGAGCGCTTGATGACGCGCTGGACATTGATGCGATATCCGTCTCCGCTGGCCTGATTCTGAGGAAGTACGTCGGACTGGGGTGCGGGGAAGGCCGCGATACCGAGGAAAAGGCTTGCCAGGAAAACGAGCTTCATCGGAATTATCCGAGTATACACGTTTCCTTGTTTGGTTACGGGCCGAGCGCTCTACTGCGGAACCGGTCCGCGCACGACCTGAACAAACGCTTCCGGATGAATCCATTTCTCGAATGCCGCGCGAACCTGTCCGGCGGAAAGCGCGTAGTAGCGCTCCGCGGCCTGGAACGGCTCGTTCAGGGGAAGTCCGATCAGGGATCGTGCCACAAAACCCATCGCCACCGCGTCTTCACTCGATTCGCTCAACGTGATCTGCCGTAACAGGAGCGCCTTCGCCTGCTGGAGCTCAGCAGGAGTGACGTTGGTGGTGCGCATCGCCGAGATGTCCTCGTCGATCAAACGGCGCGCCTTCGAGACATTCACGGGGTCGCAGCCATAAGTGACCGAGTAAGTAGCGCGCGTCTCGGTAGCTTGCAGAGAGTTATCGACCGTATAAACGTACCCGGCGCGCTGCCGCAGGTCGCGGTAAAGCCGGGTGGCGTAGAACCCTCCGCCGAGCACATGGTTTCCGAGTTGTAGTGCATAATAATCCGGATCGAACCGGTTGATGGCCACCACCTGAGCGAGTTCGACGGAGTCCTGCACTTGCGTGGGATCCGGCACGTTGACGGCGGAAGCCTTGTTGACCGGCACTGGCGGCAGTTTCACGTCGGGCTTCGGTCCCGTGTTCTGCCAGCCCGCGAACCACTTCTCGACAATCGGTCTGGCCTCATCGAGCGTGACATCCCCGATGACGGCGATCGTGGTCATGTCCGGCCGGAATATCTTGCCGTAGTAGTTTCGAATATCATCCAACGTCAGAGCGGAAACGGTCTTGGGTGTGGCCTCGCGAAGAACCGGGTCGTTTTTCGGCAGAAGAGCGGCATCGAGAGCCCGCTGCGTCCGATACGCGGGACTGGCCAGAGTGCCAGCCGTAAGCTGCGCCGTCTGTTCGCGAACCACGGAAAATGCCTGGGCGGGCAGCGCGGGATGCAATTCGTTATCCGCCAGCAGTTCCATGCCCTTTGCGAAATATTGTTTCAGTACCTTGAGTTGGAAGTTGACGCCGCCCGATTCGGAGGCGGCAATGTCGTCCAGCGCCTTCTGAAACGCCAGCCGGTCCAGCGTTTTGGTGCCGTAGGAAAACAGTTCTTCCAGTACCTGCCCGGCGCCTTCCTGCCCCGGCGGCGTCTGCAGGTCCGCCTGGTGTTTAATGGCGCCAATCACGGTTACGGTCGGGCTGGCCGTTTCGGTGGTGACAACCAGGTGCAGTCCGTTTGCGAGCGTCACTTCCGCGGGACGAGCCGGCGCGTGTGGAATGGAGAGCGATTTGACGGCGCCTTCCGCCCACTCCGGCAAGGCCACCGGCTTGGTGGGCGCCACCGTGGTGGTTTCCGCGCCGCCGAATCCTTTCCCGGCCACCGGTGCGCCGGAAGCAGACGGTTTCAGAACGGCGATGATCGCGTTTTGCATCAAAAGGTAGGACTTGGCCACGCGGTTGACATCGTCCACCGTAACTTTCTTCATGGCGTCGACAATGTCTGCGGGCGAGTTGCGGCCTTCGCCGGCAAGAGCCAGGGACCATGTTGAGGCGAGATCGGGAATTGAGTTCTGCTGGAACTCGGCGTTGGCAATCTCACCCTTCCTGGCCGCGTCGACGAGATCGGCTGGCACGCCCTTTTCGGCATATCCGGCGAGAATCGCCTGCATCTCTTTCGTGACGGGAGCCGCATCTGCCCCGGAAGGCAAGGCGGCGACCGCATATCCGACGCTGGCTTTGTGATACGTTTCGGCGAGCCCGAAATCGGTTCCCAAGGCCTTGCCTTGAGGCACCAGGCCGTACAGATCGGCGCGCTGGCTGCCGATGACATCGCTCAGAATCTGCGTGGCGGCGAAATCCGGACTCGAGGTTCCGGCCATGCGGACCGCGATGAACACCAGCGAGTATGGCAGGTTGCTTTCCAGCGTGAAGGTTTCCGCTTTGACCGGCTGCAGGTTGACTTCGGGACGAGACGGAACGGGCCGGCGATGGATGGGTCCATAAAAGCTCTTGATGCTGGCGAGGACGGCCGTTGGATTGACGTCACCGGTGACGATCAGAATCGCGTTATTCGGGGCATACCACTCGCGATAGAATTTCTTGAGCATCTCGCCGGTGGTGGCGTCGAAGGACGGTCGGGTGCCCAAAGCATCATGGGCGTACGGCGTGCCTGCGAACAGATCGGCATTGAGGCGCGTCAGGAATTTATAGGTGGGATTGGAGAGATCGCGGGACACTTCCTGTTCGATAGCGCCCCGCTCTTCGGCCCACTGGTCCGGGGAATCCACCACGTCCTGCATACAGGCGGAATCCAGACGCAGCGCGACGTCGATATCCTGCGCCGGCACGGTGACGAAATACTGTGTGATGTTCTGCTGCGTATCCGCGTTCACAGTGCCGCCCAGTTGGGCATAGATCGCGGAGATCTGATCCGCCGTGAGACCAGCGCATCCGCGGAACGCCATGTGCTCCTGCGCATGCGCCATTCCGGGAAAGCCCGCCGGCGTTTCATTGCCGCCTACGAGGTAATTCTCCTCGACGGTCGCAACCGGCGCCAGCGGGTCGCGCACAATCACCACGCGGAGCCCATTATCGAGGGTTGCGCGGACTACGGGTTGGGGGCTGTCATCAGCGGCGAGGCCGGCCAACAGCACGACCGAAAGCAGCAAGAGGATTCGTCTTGCCAAAGAGATTCCCTCCACTCTTATGATACGAGACGAGGCCCGAGACCGTTGCGGAAGGGGCTTCTAGGGTTTGATTTTCTCGATGCCCGCCAGATTCATCGCCCGCTGAATCTCGGGATTCTTCATGAACCACGTCCATACAAAACCCGTGCGCAGATTCTCCGCGCTCAGCAGCGTGATCCCCACGTCGATGCCGATCACATCCGGGGCCACCCAGCCGTTGTTCGGGTTAAACGCGTCCGCGAATCCGTACTTGCCCCAGATTTTGTCTCCGTACTGTTGCTTCATCGCCTGCATCACCGGCAGCGTGATATCCGGAGTCAGCATCAGCGAACCTGCCGCGGCGCATGGCACGACCGATCCGTCGATCGACTTCCGCCGCGGCGGCCCGCCCCACGCTTTATAACCCTTCGCGCTGCTCGAACTCGTGATCCCCCAGATATTGTCCGAATACCCCGGAAACTCCGGCCGCAAATCGAGACAAAACTGTTTGTGCGCGCGGGTCGCCGTAATGGCGTTCTGCCACCAGTCGACATGGCCCCCGCGCGCCTCGCGCCGGCCGCGGAAATCCGCCCATGCGAACGGATACTGATAGGTCCATAGAAGCGAGACCCCGATATACTTGTACCCCGCGTAGCTGTTCGGGGTGCGCTCCCACGCGTACCACGACTCGGGCGGCAGGGGACGCGTCGGCGCTCCGATTCCGACCAGGTACATAAGCGCCAACTGGCAATACTTGTCGTATCGCGCCGGCAGCAGGCCCGTCTCCGGCCGATAACCGTGCGACATCGTATAGGGATCCCCGTTCCGGATCCACTCATAATCGACGCGACGGTAAATCTTCATCGCCAGTTCGCCGATCTCCGGGTCTTCGTGAAAGTACTGCTTTGCCGTCAGCCCGCCCGCAAAGAGCCAGGTCGCGTCGCTCACGGAAACTTCGGTGTTCCCATGCCGCTCGCCCGTCTCGACATCGATGAAGTGATAAAACCAACCGTGCTCGTTCTTCGCCTGGTCGGCATAAAACCGCAGCGTCGTCTTTACCCGTTCGCGCGCCTGCTCCCTGGGGATCCAGCCGCGTTCGGCCGCAATGCACAGGCCGGTCACCGCGAACCCGGTCGCCCCCGTGCTGCCCATATTCGGCGTCTTATCCGACGCCCCGCCATCCAGCCGCGACTTATCCCGAGTAATCCCGGTCTTCGGGTCCGACTGTTCCCAGAAAAATGAAAACGACCGCCGCTCCATCTCCCCGAGCAGCGCGTCATCTTCCCTGGAAAGCGGAACCGCTGCGTTCGTGGAAGCCGCCCACAGACCGGCCGCGCCGGCGCCCAGAAAATCCCTTCGCCTCATGAATCTCGTCCCAATCCCCGTTCAGAAGCTGACCCGCAACGCCAACTGCAACACCCGCTGGTCCACTCCCTCTCTCCCGTTTCCGGTCGTCGAAGTGATCACCGTAAACCCGCCCAGATTATTCACCGTGCCATTCGAATTCAACACCAGGTTCCCCGCATTCGACCCCGGATTGGCAAAGTGCGGGGTATTCGCGACATTGAATACCTGAAACCGGAACTGGGTCGCGACGCGCTCCGAAATCCGAAAGCTCCGAAACAGCGACGCATCCAGGTCGATCTGTCCCGGCCCGCGCAGCACATCCATTCCCGAAGTTCCGAACCTCACCTGCGTCACCGACGCGTAGGCCAGCGGATCGAAGAACGATTGCCCCGGACCCACGCCGCCCAGCTTCGCCACATCCGGCTTGATCTGATCCGCCGTCTGCGTGCTTCCGGGGGTGTTCAGCGACGTGCTCGACCCCGTCACGGTGAACGCGGTACCGGTATACATATCGAGCAGCCCGTTCACCTGCCATCCCGACGCGATGGCCGACGCGATGCCTCCGCGGTTCAGCATCTTCTTGCCGCGCCCGAACGGCAACTCCGCGATTCCCGTGAACGTAAACACCTGCGAGCGGTCGAACGGCGCCACCCCGCGGTTCAGCTTCTGATATCCCGGAATCGGAATCGACGGCCCCGAGTCATCCTTGTCCGCGCAGCAGTAAGTGATGCTCTTCGAGAAGGAGTAATTCGCCCCGACCTGATACCCGCCGCGGAAGCGCCGCGTGAGCGTGGCCTGCAGGGCGTCGTAATGCGAGTGACCCCAGGGCTCGAAGAAATTCGTCGTGGACGTCCTGCCATACTGCTGGTTCAGGATCTCGCCCGCCGTGCCCGCGCCCAGGATATTGCCGGCGTTGATGTTGATCTCGTACTGCTGGTGCACCTGCCGCGTCCCCACGTACCCCGCCTGCGCCACGAACCCGTGCGGCAGCTCCTTTTGCAGCATCACGTTCCAGTTCATGATGTACGACCGCGTGAACGTATCGCCCATCGAATTCAGCGACACGCTCGTAGGCATCGGAATAATCCCGCTGCCGATCGACGGGAACACCAGCGGCGGAATTCCCTGCGCCAGGGTCGTAATCGGCGAATACGAATTCGCGCCGCTCACTGAGTACGAAATCTGGTTCGGATACACGCGCAGAATTTGCTGCCCGATAAAGAACGGGTCATAGCTGATCCCAAACCCCGAGCGAATCACAAACCCTTCCGAAGGCCGGAACGCCACGCCAAGCCGCGGCGCAAACAGCTTATGGCTGAACTGAGTCCCGCAATCGCTACTCGGCACAGCCTGTGACCCGCAGATCTGCATTGTGTTGGTTGTCGGGTCGTACCTCTGCATATCGCCCACCGGCGGCGCGAAATACTCCCAGCGCATCCCATAAGACAAAGTCAGCCGCTGCGAAACCTGCCACTTATCTTGTGCGTACAGCGAGTAAAACCACTCCGTGCTCAAGTTATTCCCGTTTTCCTCGCCCTTGGCCACGCTCGACGCCAGGCCCAAAAGAAAGGCGGAATAACTGTTGTACTGGTTCTGCGCCGGTCCGCCGTTCAGCCCCGTCAGCCCGTTCGCAAAGCTGAAACTGCCCGACGCCTGGTTCAGCTCCTGAAACATGTTCAGGTCTTTTTTCAACGTGTCCACGCCGAAACGCACCGTGTGCGCTCCATTGGTCCAGTTGCCGTTCACCACTCCCTGGTAATTGCTGTTGTGGAAGTAGAACGGCACGGTGCCCCCGTTGCCCAGAGCCGTATAACTCGACACGGAAAATGCCGGCCAGCCGCCCTCCGCCGGGTTGCCGCCGTTCGTGCCCGGAATTCCCAACAGGTCCGTCCCCACGTTCTGGTTCAATCCCGGCGGTTCCTGGTTGGAATCCTGCAGCGTGTAGCCGAAATACCCGTCGAAGACGAGGCGCGGCGTCAGCAGATAATTCGCGGTGATCGTGTTGCTGAACACGTTGCCGGTCCCTTCGCCCTCGGCCCCGCCGGTCGATCCAAGCTGCGGCCCGCCGATGGCCCCGAACGCCGGTGGATCGTCCATGTAGTAATTCAGCCATCCGAACCGCACGCCAAAATTGATTTTATCGGTCAGGTTGTAAGTCACCTTCGCATCGGTGGTATTGCGGTTCTGTAGATACGGACCGTCCGCGAAGTAGTTACTCGAAAGTAAGCTCCCCGGCACGTTGGGCAGCGGAGTGAGCGACGCAATCTTCGCCGCAATCGGGCTGATCCGGTTGCTCGGAATGATATTCCCCGGGAACGGCGTCCGTCCCGTTCCGGTCGAGGTTCCCGTGGAAGGATCGTAAATGGCCGTTGGATCCGCGGATTCGTCCCCCGACTTGATCGCCGCTGTCGGCACCGTATAATACCCGTTGGCGTTCTGCCGGACGGTACTTCCGTCGTAACTCAAAAAGTAAAACAGCCTGTTCTTTTTGATTGGACCGCCCACCGTTCCGCCGAAGTTATTGAGAAGCGATTTGGGGTTCGGCTGGTTCGTGGGCAGAAAGAACGGCCGGGCGATCATCGCGTTATTGAAGTTATATTCAAACACCGACCCGTGCACTTCGTTCGTCCCGCTCTTTACTTGGACATTCACCGCCACCCCGCCCGCAAACCCCTGCGCGGCATCATAGCTGTTCGCTGCGACGTTCACGACCTGGATCGCCTCGAGGCTCGGCACATAGGCCGCGACTTCCTGCAGCCAGGTGCTCTCCGCGTTGGCCCCATCGATGGTCAGCACGTTCCCCGAGCGCGTCACTCCGCTCGCCTGAAACGCCAGCGACCGCGCCGGATTCGCCGACACCGAATTCGCATTCTGCGGCGGCGTAATTCCCGGCACCGTGATCAGCATATTCTGGAAGTTGCGGCCCGGGGGCAGGGGAGTATCCTCGAGCGTTTTCGAGCTGATCTCCGCGCGCACATCCGCACCGTCCGTCTGCAGCGGAACCGTGTCCGAGATCACCTGCACGTTCTGCGTCACCGTGCCTACTTGCAAGGTCACGTCCACGCGCACCGTTGCGTTATTGATGACTGCCACGCCGTTGGTCGTCGCCGTCTGGAACGCGTCCTTGCGCACCTCTACCCGATATGTTCCCGCCGGAATCGAAGGAAAGCTGTACAGTCCGGCGTCGTTCGTCTGCGTCTCGCGCGATTCGTTGGTCTCCGTCTGGGTAATGCGCACCGTCGCCCCCGGCACCGCCGCGTGGCTGGCGTCGGTCACGTTGCCCACCAGATATCCGTATAGAATCTGCGCCCGCAGCATCCCGCCGCACACCAGCGCCGCGGTCATGGCCGCGGCCCAAATCCAATACCGTCCTCTCATCTCACCCTCCCTCAACTTAGAGGCCCCCTCACGCGAAAATCTCCCCCATCGCCCGCTGCACCCGGCGATTCTTCATAAACCACTTCCAAACTTTTCCCGTCCGCAAATTCTCCGCGCTGAGCATCGTGATCCCCACATCGATTCCGATGACATCCGGACCCGTCCATCCATTCACGGGATGAAACGCGTCCACAAACCCGTAGCGTTTGTAAATCCGGTCCCCGAACTTCCGCTTCATCTCCATCAGCGCCGGCAAGCAGATCTCCGGCGCGATCATTAACGAGCCGCCCGCCGCGCAGGGCACAACCGAGCCGTCGATATTCTTCGTAGCCGGGGGTCCTCCCCATGCCTTGTACCCATGCGCCGTGTCCGACGCCGTAATCCCCCACACATTGTCCGAGTAACAACCCGGGAATTGCGCATTCAGATCGATGCAAAACTGCCGATGCGCCCGCGTCGCCTCCACCGAATTGACGAACCAGTTCGTCTTCTGCCCGCGCTTCTCCGGATGATTCCGGAAATCGATCCATGCCTGCGAATACTGGTGCACGAACAGGGGCGGCGCTCCGCTGATATAGGTGTGACCCGCGTACGTCACCTCAGGCCGCCGCCAGGCATACCAGGAATCCGGCGGCAGCGGTTTGGTTGCCGAGGCGATCCCCAGCAGATACATGATCCCGTGTTCGCAATGGTGGTCCCAGTAATTCTTCGAGAACCCGTCCTCCGGCTTCCAGTGCATGTTCAACAGCAGAGGATTCCCGTTCTGCATCCACCGAAAATCCATCCGGTCCCAGATCCCCTTCGCCAGCCGTTCCATCTCGCCATCGCCGGCGAAGAATTCCTGAGCCGTCACGATTCCTGCCAGCAGCAGCGCCGTATCGATGTCCGAAACCTCGGTCTTATTCCGCCGCTCGCCGGTCGCCGAATCGACGAAATGATAAAACCACCCGTGCTCCTGAAACGCCCGATCGTGAAAGTAGCGCAGCGTGTTCAACGCACGCGCACGCGCCTCCGCCTTGGACGACCATCCTCGCTCCGCCGCGATACACAGTGCCGCCAGCCCGAATCCCGTCGCCGCGCTCGACGCCCACGGCCGCACATCGGGGGTTTCGCTATCCGCCAGCGCCCGGTCGCGCACCAGTCCCGTGTCCGGATTCGCCTGCTCCCAGAAGAAGCGGAAGCTTCGATGCTGTAAATCATCCAGAAACGCGTCCTCTTCCCTCGACAGTTTGTATGCCGCCGGCGCCGCAGCCGCTGCCCATGCCGCCGAAGCCCCCGCCACAAACGCGCGTCTCGTCAGCATCATTCGATCCCCGCCAGTTTCATCGCGCGGCCTATCTCGGGGTTCGCCATGAACCACTTCCACACATTCCCGGTGCGCAGGTCTTCCGCGCTGAGCAGGGTGATCCCCACATCGATTCCCAGCACCTCAGGCGACACCCAGCCCGTATTCGGGTTGAATGCGTCCGCGAATCCGTAGCGGTTCCACACCGTGTCGCCGAACCTCGCCTTCATCGCCTGCAACGCCGCGAGCGAAATCTCCGGCGTCAGCATCAGCGACCCTGCCGGTGCGCACGGTACTACCGTTCCATCGATCCCGCCCTTCGCCGGCGGGCCGCCCCATGCCTTATATCCCGTCCTGCCTTCGGAACTCGTGATCCCCCAGATGTTCTCCCCATAGCCCGGGAACTGCTTTTTTAAATCGATGCAGAACTGCCGGTGCGCCTTCGTCGCTGTGATCGCGTTCTGCCACCAATCCGTATGCATCCCGCGCGTTTCCCGCTTCCCGCGAAAATCGGCCCAGGCAAACGGATATTGATACGTCCACAGCAGCGACGTCCCGATGTAGCTGTAACCCGCATACGAATTGGGATCGCGCTTCCACGCGTACCAGCTTTCCGCAGGGAGCGCATGCGTCGGCGAGCCGATCCCCATCAGGTACATGAGCGCCAGTTGGCAGTACTTGTCGTATCTCGCCTGGATGAATCCGGTCTCCGGCAGCCAACCGTGCGCCAGCAGGTACGGATCTCCATTGCGCATCCAGGCGTAATCCACGCGTTCGTAAATCTTCTTGGCCAGGCGCGCCATCTCCGGGTCTTCTTTGAAATACCGCGCCGCCGTCAGCGCCCCGGCCACCAGCCACGTGCTGTCGCTGACCGATATCTCGCTCAGCGGCCGCTTCATCTTCCGGTCCGCCCGCTCGCCCAGGGCGGCCGTATCGTAATTCGCGCCGGTGCGCGCCCCGCTTTTCACGTTCAGCCAGTGATAATACCAGCCGTGTTCCTCGGGCGCCCGCTCCGCGTAGTAGCGCAGCGTGTTCAGAACGCGCTCGCGCGCCTGATCCCGGGAGATCCAACCGTGCTCGGCCCCAATACACATCGCGGTAATGCCGAACCCGGTCGCACCCGTGCTCCCGATGTCCCGCCGGCCTGCCGGAAACGGTTCGCCGTTGGTATAAAGATGTTCCCGATTTATGCCGGTATTCGGATCGCCGCCATCCCAGAAGAACTGAAACGCCCGCTGCTCGAGGTCGAGCAGAAAAGTCTGATCCGCCGCCGTCAACCGCGCCGCCGCGCCGTGCGGCGCACTCCTCCCCGATTGCGCCTGCGTCCAACCGCCAACCACACCCGCAACCAGGAGGGCGAAAATCCACCAAAGCCGACGTGCCATCAGATGAGGTCAATTATCCGGCCCGACACGGGGCCTCCACAAGTTCAAATCGCGTTCCGACGATGTTCCGTCCTCCCCGGAACATTTCCGAACGTCCGTGTATCGTCCTCATTTAATGAGCCGAATGATATAGTGTGAGGCAAGAGGGGCTACATGTTTCGCACGAGTTCTCCGGAAGTGACCACCGACGAAAAGCGCCATGCGCTCGCCGAAGCTCTCCAGAGCGCGACCCTCGCCCGCTCCGCCCGCCTCAAGAATCTGCTCCGCTTCATCTGTGAAGCCGAAATCGACGGCCGCTCCGCGGACCTCAACGAGTACGAAATCGGCGTCCAGGCCCTCGGCCAGCCCGCCAGTTACTCCCCTACTCAGAACTCCACCGTCCGCAGCCGCATCCACGAACTTCGCCAGCGCCTCGAGCAGCTCTACTCCGACGAGATCCCCGACGCGCCATTTCGCATCCAGTTACCCAAGGGCTCCCATACCCCCCGTTTTGTCCGCAACGACCCCGTGGACTCCGCCGTCCTTATCGACGTCCCGCCGCCCGCGACCGCCCCGGTCCCGGCTGCTGCCGCCGCGCCGCAGGTACGATCGCTCTCCTGGCGGTTCGCCGCCGCCTTCCTCGCCGGCTGCGTTCTGACCTACGCCCTCACCCTGTTCCTCCGCCGTCCCGCCAGCCCGCAATGGACCCCGGAACTTGCCGCGATCTGGTCCCCCTTCGAGCATCCCGCGCCGGTACTCGTATCCTTCGAACCACGCCTCTTCGTCCGCATCGGTTCGGTTGCCGTGCGCGACTGGACGGTCGACGAGATGACCAAGGTCGAATCCTCCGCCCGCCTGATGTCTATCAAGGACCTTTTCCACCAGCAGCAGATCTACGAAAACCGGAATTACGCCGATTTCGGCGCCGTTCAGGCCGCCTTCCGCATCGCCGCTCTGCTGGGTTCGCGCAATCCCGAACTCAAGATCGAGCGTTCCAGCGAAATCACGCCCGACGACGCACGCAACTTCAACCTGATTGTTCTCAGCAAGCCCTCTACCGACCCCGCGCTCCGCGAAGCCCTGACCAAACTCCCGTTCGTCGACGAACGCGTCCGCGTGCACAACCTCTCCCCTAAACCCGGCGAGCCCGGCGAGTACGTCAACAAGCCCGATTGGAAGGACCCCGACCACTCCGGCGAACGCTACCTGCTGATCACCCTCATGCCCGGCGAAAAAGGCCGCCGTCTCCTCAGCCTCGCTTCATTTAATTCCGAAGACCCCTGGGCCCTTTCCGAATACCTCACCGAACCCGAGCACGTCCGCGAGATGTATATCCACATGCGTCTCCCCAACGGCCGTATGCCGGACTTCTATCAGTTAGTCGTCAAAGTCCTTTTCCGTGCCCAAGCCCCCGTCCACATCGAATACGTCACCCACCGAGTGCTCTCGAGAAGCGGCACCGCGCTCTGACGTGCATGGGCGTTCTTTGGGCTCGACCCTCGAGCTCAGTCTCCAATCCCCAACCACTCCCGAATCTTCTCCATGGTCTTCGCCTGCTCAAAATAGCTCGTGTGATGCACGCCATCCCCATCCGGGAATCGAAATTCCGGCCCCTTCATGGCATCCAGCATGGCGTCCGTATCCACTACCAGGTCATTCGCTCCCGGGAAGACGAATGTGTCCACTGCCGCGTCCGCCAGGCGTAACACCGGGTCGTTGGTAAAATACCTCCAGAATTTCCATCCCTCATCCTTGCTAACGTAGTTCGACCTGATATAAAAGTGCCTCGGCGCGTTCTGTCCCGGGAGTTTCCGCGCATTCAACCGCAGCAGTTCCTGATTATTGCCGATCGCCGACTGCGCTCCCAGCCCGGGAATCATCGCCAGCGCGGCATCGAGCAGCGGCGTCTTTGCCGTGAAGTCGACCACCGAGGAGGCGACTTTGATGATCGTCATCGGCAGCGCCAGAAATCCCGCCGCCATACCGGCCGTTCCCAAAGCGCGTCCGTAACTCGCCAGCAGATGCAGTGAGCTGCGCAGCCTGGCGGGATTCGCCAGGTTTGTTCCCTGCAGCGGCGATCCCACAAACACGCACCGCTTGTCTCGCGCCATGCCATCCACCACGTGCATCCACCAACTTGCCAGCAGTCCGCCCCGGCTGTGACAGACGATGTCCACCGCGCATGCTCCGTAGGGCGCCAGCGCCGCCGCCAGGTCCAGGGCGTTCAGGACCGGGCTCATCGAGAGAGTCGGATGCTCGAATGCCAGCACCGCGGAGTAGTGCTTCGCCGCGTCCGCGAGCAGCTTTCCTCCGCCCGGCGCCCGCCGGATCTCGCTCAAGATGTGGTCCGCACGGCTCGCCGTGCCATGCACAATCAGCAGCACGTTTTTCGCTTCCCCGGGTTGTGCGTCGCCGAGTTCCTCCTTGTCCGGCCACCACTGGCGCAGCTTCCACCCGGCTTTTCGATCGAAGCCCGGATTCCGGGACGTGTCGAAATCCAGCAGCATCTCGCCCACCTGGTTCACCCCGACCGGCTTCAGTATTTCCGCGAAAATCTCGCGTTCGCCCGCTGCGCCTGCCGTCCGCAATCCCGCCCTGCGGCGCCGGAGCGGCCCGCCGCGGTGCCGGTTCGGCTCGAATCCCCAATCCCAGATTGCCAGGCCATCGTCGCGTACCGACAGGCTCACCCGATGCGGCGGCCGGTACGGGGGACGCCGGCGTCCGCGCCGCAACTCGCCAATCGCCGATGGCGCCGGCGGGGCGTCGGGCCCGAGTTTCGCGTATGCGCCCAGCACATGGCGGATTTCATCGTCTGACATGGCCATCGCTACGCGTCCTCCGTCACCGCGATCGGCAGCGGCGTCACACCTTTATCGCGAGCCAGCTTGATATCCAGCATGGAATCGAATTCGTCCTTGTCGTCCAGATTGCTCGCACCCACCTTGCAGGCATCCGAAAAGCTGCCGCTGTTGGTGAGGTACGTCGCTTCGATCGCCACCAGCTTTCCCTCTTCGATGGCCGCGCGGATCTCCTCCAGGCGCTGCGCGTCATACTTCCATTCCACCGGCGCCAGCACGTTCTCCGCCGCCAGCGCCTGCGGATCCTCCTCGAACTTGCTGACGAAGGTCTTGTCATCCAATCCCGCGGTGGGGTCGCGCTTCGTCGTCTTGAACTTTTCCTGATCCTCTTCGGTCGTCCAGTATCCGGCGAACGCGTGCCCCGTCAAGAGAAACACCACGGGAAGCAGCCCGATTTCCTCGAAGCACGCGGCCAGCATCAGCGCCAGGTCGATACACGTGCCGCGGCCGCCCTTCAGAATTTCCGTTGGCGTGCGCAGCCGTTGCGAAAAGGCCGTGAACGTCGGCGGCGGATTGATGTACTTCACCGCGTAATCGTGCTGGAGCGCGTACCAGATGGCCCGTGTCTGCGGTTCGAGCGCCTCCGCCGGATCGAGGTCCGGCTCGCACGATTGGTACCCGTCGAATCCCTGAGCAGCGTCGTCCGCGATCGCCATCAGGTAGCCCTGCGCCTTCGCCAGCACCTCCGCGACCACCGGATCCCGCGGCAGCACAAACGACGGCAGAAAGATCCCGCTCTGGCTGTCGTCAATCCACTCGTCCACCGCCAGCAGGCTGACGTCGAACGTTTCGCAATAGCGTTCGTCATCCGGCCCGATCGTGACCCTCACAAAGATCGTCGTGCGCACGCTTTCCCGCAACGACCGGCTGAGCGCCGACGTCAGCCCGATGGCGATTCCTTCCGTCAGGTCCAGGATGTGGTGCTTCATTTGATAACTCTGGCGGAAGGTGAAGTTGCGCCCCGCCACGTTCAGCACCACCTCCACCCGCACGTCTGTCTTCTCACCGCCGCCGAACTTGAAGATCTTGAACGTCTCGAACATCTTCTTCCTGCCGTTATGCAGCACCGAGTAGTTCAGCGATGGATAAGGCTCGATATCGCAAACGAGCTCCACTTGCGGTTTCGCCCTCCGTCTTTTGCCGCCCTTCGTCTTCGGCGGAGCGGGCAACCGCAGGCCGTGCTGCTCTTCCAGCAGATTCTCGCTGGTCCACAGCGTTACGCCCGAGCCCCGCACGCGCTCGATGTAGGGGTCGAGTTCCATCACCGCCACCGCAAATGCGTCCAGCAGCCCCGTGCCCTGCTTTTCGCTCCAGGAGCGGAACAGGTTGGCGAAGAAGATATCGGCCACTGTGTCGTCGATATAATCCTGGAACCCGATCGCCGCCGCAGCGCCCTTCTTCACCGTTTGCGCAGCCAGTTGTGCCGAGGAATTATAGACGTTGAAGGTAACCAGCAGCGGCTTCTTCCTGCCCGCGCAAAGCGCATCCGCCACCTTCTCCGGCGATTCCACCGCAGGCTGCCCGCTCTCGTCCCGAAAATAGATTCCGGGCCTGGTCTTCGCCGTCCGGCCTGTCGAAGCTTCGCTGCCCGTGTCCGGCGCCGAATCCCGCAAAATCTGCGTCCCCTGCACCCCATCGAGGCCCGAGATGTGAATTACCGCGAACTCTTCCGCCGCGATATAGTTTTTCAGCTCCGCGAGGGTGGGATTCTGTTTCCGCTCCAGCCCGAAGCCCTGCAGGTAAGAGTCCATGGCCTTCATTTCCAAATCGAAGTCATAGACGTTCCACAGCGGACCGGGAGCCGTCTCCACGAACAGAGCCTTCGAGCATGCGCCTACGAAATTGGCTTTGTGGTTCTCCAGTCCCGCGATGCGCCGATATACCAGCAGCCGCTCCTGATTCTGGTATTTGCGGCAGGCCATCACGAGCAGGCTCTCCCACGGCATGCGCCGCAGTTCGCTCACCGCCACGCTCGCCGCCAGGCGGTTCAACGCCTGCGTGATCACCGACGGCAGATTCTTCAAATCGAACCCAAACAGGGTTGCCGGCGCGCCGGCCTCTGCCGTAGCCGCCGTCCCCGCAACGGTGCAGGGCTGGCTGGTCAGCGCCTGCGCGATGGATTCTCGCGGCGCGGAAAGAACCTCGATCCGGCCGCTGCGCGCAATCTCGCTTAGCGTGGATTCCGGTACCTGCCATTCCGCAAATTGCTGCCGGGCGCGATTCTGCACCCGCGTCCGGGGGCCATCATCCGGAATCCACCGGTTGCGCACGCGCATCGTCGCGTCCCACTCGCGCGCCGTCCTCCAAAATGCCACCAGCGCGCTGTCGATATTCACCTGCCCGGGCGGCGTGCCCGGTTTCGGCCGGTACCGCAAGCTGACCTGCATTCGCGTCTGTGTCAGAACCCGCCAGAAGATGTTCACGGGATCGGAAAGGGAAACGGCCATAATCGCTGCATTCTATATCCATCGCCGGCGCAACGCACTGGTACAATCGCATCAATGCCGGCCGAGCCTCTTTCCTGCTCGACTCCCGGGTGCGGCAACCAACTGCTGCCATCGCGCGACGAATTGCGCATCGTCCACGCGGTCTTCCCTGACGACCTGAAAGTGGTGCGCTACCTTCTGGGTCCGGGCCCCCGCCTCCTCTATTGTCCCCGTTGTCGAAAGCCGACCGACTATCCCGCCAACGGCATGTGCCTCATCGTGCCGGCCCGGCTCGCCGTCTCTTACATTCCGCCGGAATGGTTGAACGCCCAGCCGAGCCTGATCGAAGACACCCGGAGGGAACTCGAGCAGAACGCTGAAGGCTGGCGGATCCGCGTCGTCGACGACGTCGAGGAGTTTCGCGGCCTCATCAGTCATGAGATCGGGAAGCTTTCGCTGCCCTTGATCCAGGGTTGGCAGGCCATGCTCGCCGGCGGAGCGCAAGCCGCCCAGGAGTGGTTCGACCAACACCACGATGAGATCACGCCTTCATTTTGGGCCTCCCTCCGCTTGACCCGCGACGGGCTGGTTCGCATCACCGTGTTTTTCGTGCCCGACCCATCGCGCATTCCCGAAATTCAGCGGGAACTGGCGAAGCTTCGCGGTATCTGGCTTTTCGTCCAAGGCAAACAGGAAGAGGGGGTCGACTACCAGCAGTGGCTCGCCTCGATCATCGACCGGCAACTGGAGGAGACGCTCGCCTTATGGACAGCCTGGGTCGCCAGGCGGCTGCTTGTTGAGCGCAGGATGTCCGAGTTGGAGGAGCGCGTCGCCGCGGCCATCTGCGGCCCGGCGCTGGACGAGCCCGGGATTCGGACTCTCGCCCAAAACGTGGCGACCATGGCCAAGGCGTCCACTCCGCTCGACGCCTACTCGCTGTTCGCAGTGATGGCGGCCATCTGCCGCGCCGCCGAAACCGGCAACCCTCTCGGCTTGGAGTGGACGCACCGTTACGCACAATTCGAACTTGGCTTCCGCGGCGGCCAGATCTCCGAGCCGGGTTGGAGGCTGCCGTTCCCCTTCGCCGCCACGACTCTTTCGGTGCGGGTGCTGTGGAACATTTACGCCGCGCTCATGAACCAGCGCACCGATAAGGGCAAGCCGCATCCCCAAGTCGAAGTCCTGCTCGCCCTCGTCAAAGATCTGGGGCTGGAGCGTGAGATAGGAGAGCTTTCCGGCGGGACCTTGCAGTTGGATCTCTCGTCCCTGAACGATAAACAGGTTCAGGATCTCCTCGGCGGCATGCTCCATCAACTGGTCGACCAGGGACTGGACGATTCCGTGGGCGACCTCGCGCGCAACCTGGTTCGCAGTCATCCGCACCTGGCGGGCTGGCTGGCCGCCGCAGCCGCGCGCCTGCTGGTTCAAGCCGGCCGGCCCTCGTCCGCGGTGCGCGCCGCCTGCCGCGTTGCCGAACAACTGAATCACCAATCCCGCGCCGGCGACGCGCTCGCAGTGCTCCATGCCACGCGCGACGACCTGCAAGAGCGCTCCGCGTGGCCCCCCGACCTGCATGCCCGAATCGATTACGCCAACGAATCGGGCAATGCACAGCGAACTCTCGGCAATCGGCAGGAAGCCCTGAAGTGCTACGAAGAGGCCCGCGACCTGCTGGCCGCCTTTCCAGGCCATCCTCACCAACGCGTCAACCAGCGCAACATCGCGATCGTCCTGCGCGAGCTCGGCCGCATCCACGAGAGCCTGGCCCTGCTGGTGCCGCTGCTCGACAGCAGCGAAGGCGTTGAAAAGGCCATGGTCTACAACTCAATCGGCGCCGCCCACCTGGCGGTCCACGATGTCGAGGCCGCCGCTCGCGCTCTCGAAGCCGGTCTCGCGCTGATGCCCATCGGCCCGGGGTTGGCGGGCGAGCGGTTCAATATACTGGTCAGCCTCCAGTCCGCTTACCTCCTCGCCAACGATAAGCGCCTGGCCCGCACGGTCGACGATCTCACCGAGACCGCGCGCGAGCTCAACGATGTCTGGAGCATCGCCACCGCTGCCTCGGCGCGCGCTCAAGCCGCCGAGCGGACGCCCGGACTCGCGGCCGCCGCACGCCGGAAGGCCATCGATAGCGCCATCCCCTTGCTCCGCCCTATTCTCGGCTCCCCGGCCGACGAGCGCCCCTTGCCCTCCGTCTACCTTCCCCTGGTGCAGGCGCTTGCCCAATCGCTGCTTGATTCCGGGCAGGCCGCCGAAGCTGCCCGCGCTATCGACCAGACACTTGGCGAGTCCGTGTATACGGACGAGCCCGCCGCCTGGAAACTCCTCGCCCAGCGCGCCGTGTGCGCCCAGGAACTTTCCGAAGACATCGGTCCGTATCCATATCTGCTCCGCGCCATGAATGCCGCGATCGAATCCTCCGGGCGCACCGATCCCGACGCGGACCCCTTTCGCCTGATGTCCGATCGGCGCACTCTTCAGTTCCTGCTCGGCGATATCTTCGTTCCTGCATTCGCGCGCGGCGCGGTGAACGGCGCGCTCATTCGGCTGGTGGCCGATTTTCAGGCCTCCGTGGTTCTCTCGCAGCGGATTGGCGGCGCCGGGGGGTTCGCCGGTTTCGAAGTCTCCGAACCCGATCTGGCGCGGTGGCTTGCCGGAGGCGAAGGCGGCGCCGAGGCCGTTCAACTGCTGCAGTGCATCGAAACCGATAGTGGGATTCAATTGCTGCACTCGCGCGCGGCCGGCTCGTCGGTCGAAACCGCGCTGCTCGAATGGTCCGCGCCCGCCGCGAAAATCCGCGATTTATCGGAACGCGCCGCTTTTGAGCTCGAACGCGCACAGCCCGGCTCGAATGCCAATCCGCTCGCCGCGATCCGCGGCTGGAAGACCTTCGCCAAAGCGCTGGCCGCCGCCGTCTCGGCGGCTATCCTGCCCGGAGTCATGGTCTGCGTGGTCCCAGGGCCGCTCTCGGGGCTGCCTCTCCACTGGATCGTGGCGGGGACCAACCCCCTCTTCTACATTCCCAGCCTCGCCGCCGGCGCTTGGTTCCACCGCCGGCGCGCAGCGTTGTTCGACGGCGCTCTCTGGCGTCCGCGCGTGTTCAACGATTTCGTGGTCTGGCGAGCCGGCGAGCGCGAATCCATCGCCGCCCGGTTCCAATCCGCATCGGCAGAGCTCGAAGCCCTGTGCGCCGGGTTGGGCGTGCGGTATGGGTCCGTCCGCGGCGCCGCGGCGACTCGCGACGAGCTGCTTCGCCTGCTGGGCAGCGCCGATGTCATCCGCATCTCTTGCCATGGACGCGCCAAACCGCCGTTGACGTTCGAGTTCATGCTGGCTTCCAACGGCTCGCTGCCGCCATCGCTCCCGGCATATTGGGCCGCCGGCCGCGCCACCGAGTTCATCTTCGACTGGAACGCCCTGCCCGCCGGACTCTCCTGCCCGCCGGTGGTTTTCTCGGCCGCCTGCGCTTCCGGCCGCACTGCCGTGCTGCCGGGGGGCGAGCGGGTCGGTCTCGAGCGCGCGCTGTTCCGGGCCGGCTCGCTCACCTACGTCGCTCCGGAATGGTCGGTCCCGGTCGATCCCATCCAGACGCTCACGCACTCCATCATCCGCCGCTATCTCTCCGGGGACTCCTCTCTTGCGCGGATCGTCTGGGAGGAAGCCGCCGCCGCTCACGCCGCCGGCATGCCCGAGTGGGTAGCGCGCTCCATCGCCATCCACGGAGACTTACATTGAAGGGAGCGCTATGACGGATCTCACAAGCCGCATCAACCAACTCAGCGATTCGGACCTGGTGGAGGCCGGCAGCCAGTATTTCGCAGCCAGTCTCGGCGCCCGGTCGGACGCCGACGTGGAGAAACGCCTTGCCTCGGAAGCCGGCACTGCCGGTATCGAGCCGGGTCTGGTGCTGGTTTTTCGCGACCAGATCGCAGCCGAGCCGGAATCTTACGCCCCGCTCATGCGGATGCTGCTCTGCGCCGCCGCAGAAGGCGATCGGCAACAACAGCTCTCCCTGGCCAACGCGCTCGATGGCGTCGGCCTGAAGCAGATGATGCCCGACCCGTACCTGGTCTCCGGATTGGGCCTCCTCGTCCTGCTGTTATCGCGCAAGACCAAGACGTCGCTCGAAATCGAAGTCGCGCCGGGTACGAGAAAGATCAAGTTTAGCCGCCAGGTACAACCCGTATCCGCCGCCAGCAGCTTAGGAAAGTTCTTCGACCTCTTCCGAACTCTCCCAGGCGGCAAATAAGCATGCTCCTCCACCCGGTCCGCGATGATTGGCTGGAAACCCAACGGGAACACCAAGTGTGTGTCCAAGGGCCGTGAAATGTGGTCCAATTTCATTAGTCCTTGGTAGGTTCTGACCCGATAAAGGGGATGTAAATGAGTCGAGGTCATGCCTTCGGCGGCATTGTGGTAGCGCTGGTACTGGCCGCCACCGCCGTCGCGCAGGAGTATAGCTTCCGGTTTTACGGGCCGGCGGAAGGCTTGCAAAACCTCGTGGTGCTGTCCCTCGCGCAGGACCATTCCGGATACATCTGGGTAGGGACCGAAGGGGGGCTCTACCGATATGACGGCTCCCGTTTCCTGTTGATGGGACAGGCCGAAGGACTGCCGTGCTCGACGGAAGTGCACGGCGTTTTCGTCGCATCCGATGGCGCGCTTTGGGTGAATACCTGCGCGGAACTGTTCCGTTTTGATGGACAGCGATTCGAGGTAATCCCGGGCATCAGCCGATTGTTGCGCGACGCCCAAGTGATGGCCGACGGGACGCGCGGAAGTGTTCTGGTCACGACGCCCGCGGGAATTTACGAGGTGTCACGCGGCACCGCAGGATCGTTCGCGACGCGACCGTATCCTATCTCGCCGGTTGTCGCGGGCAAGCCCGCCTATGGCATCGCGCGTCAGGGCGCGCGCGTCTGGTTTGGATGCGCCCAGCAGCTTTGCGTGGAACAGGATGGGCAGCTATCGGTATTCGGACGCGAGCAGGAACTGCCGGAAGATTCGTGGGATGCGATTCAAATCGCGCCGGATGGGACGGTATGGGCTCGGAGTCCCAAAAGCCTGTACGCCCGGGCCGCGGGACAAACGAAGTTTTCGAATGAGATGCCGGAGATCGCATCGAGCGGCTTCTGGGGCGCTTTGACGGTGGCGCGCGATGGGTCCATCATGGTGCCCACCGACCGTGGTCTCGTAATTCACACGAAAGATGGATGGAGCGTCATCAACCGGCTGCGCGGGCTGCGGAAGGAGAACACGGCGGCGGTGCTGGAAGACCGCGAAGGATCGGTCTGGATAGGACTGCCCGGCGGGGGCCTGGCCCGGTGGATCGGCAGAGGCGTGTGGGAATCCTGGAAGATGGAGCAAGGCCTGCCTTCCGACATCGTCTGGAACATCCGGCGCGACAGGCGCGGAGAGCTCTGGGTCGGGACCAGTTTGGGATTGGCGCGGATCGATGCTTCAGGCCGTGTCAGCACCTGGACCACGAAGGACGGGCTCGGGAGCGACAACGTCCGATGGCTGGCAGAGACGTCGGACGGATCGATCTGGGCAGCCAGCAAGCCGGGCGGGCTGGCGCGGATGGATCCATCTTCCGCGCGGATACACCGGGTCGGCGCCAGAGACGGACTCCCTTGCGATCCGGAGGACGTGTTTGTGGATCGTGAGGACCGGCTGTGGCTGCCCACGAGGTGCGGGCTGTATGTCAATGAACGGCCGTCCGTATCGGACCATGTCATCCGCGTGGTAACGCCGGAGTCTTTCGGGTCTTCCGCCTGGAAACTGGTTGAAGATACGCACGGGACGATCTGGGTGACGAACGGGACGGCGCTGTGGAGCCTCCGGCAGGGACGGTGGCGAAAGCATGGACGCGCGGAGGGACTGCTGACGGACCACCCATATGCCTTGGCTGCGGCTGCTGATGGCTCAATCTGGCTGCGGCACCGCTACGACGGCGGCATCGACCGGCTCGAGGTATCGGATGACCGGATCCTCCGCGCCTCAGCCATCGTACCGGCATACCCGAAGCAAGGGCCGGCGACCTCGTTTCAAGGGTTTGATGCATTCGGAAACTTCTGGCGCGGAACCACAAACGGAGCGGCGGTTCTGCACGGCGGGAAATGGACGACGTTCACCACCGAAGATGGCCTGGTTTCGAACGATTGCGATGGCGAAGCATTCTGGGCTGACGCGGACGGCAGCGTGTGGCTTGGCACGAGCGGCGGTCTGGCACACCACCGCGCGCAGGGCGCGGCCCCTTCGGAGCCTCTGGTCGCCGATCCCACGATCACGCGAATGGACATAGAGCAGACGAGACGGGTGATGCGAGCGGAGTTCTCCTCCCTGAACTACAAGGCAGAGCAACTCGTGCGTTTCGCGTATCGGCTGGACGATGCACCCTGGACCGACACGGTGGAACGGAGCATCTCGATTGGCGGCCTGGGCCCGGGCCGCCATCGGCTGGAAGTGCGATCCCGGGTTCGCGACGGCCCGTTCTCTCCTCAAATCGCGAGCGTGGGATTCTCTCTGGAGCCAAGATGGCACGAAACATGGTGGGCCCATCTGCTGGCCCTGGGATGCGCACTGGCCGTACTTTACGAGTTCGTGCGCTGGCGCTTACATGCGGCCGTGCAGACACAGTCGAAACTGGAAGCGATTATTGCGGCGCGCACCATGAACCTGAGCCAGGCCAACCGTTCGCTGGATGAGGCCGCCCGGCAACTCAGGAGGAGCGAAGACCGCCTGAAGCATGCGGAGCGCCTGGCCCATGTCGGGCACTGGGACTGGAACGTCAAAACGAACCAGCTATCGTGGTCTGAAGAGATGTACCGCATCTTCGCGCGCGAGCGCGAAACCGCGCCGACTTACGAGGAATTTGTTCAAGCAGTTGTATCCGAGGATCGAGGGCGGTTCCAGGAGTGGATCCGGGAATGCCTGGCGAAAAAAAGTGGAGGCTCCCTCGAATTTCAGATATCGCGTCCCAACGGCGACCTGCGGAGCATCAGTTGTACCTCCGAGCTGTCCGTTGACGAGGAGAGCTCGCCGGCGCGCATGTTCGGCGCGTGTCACGACATGACCGATGCGCGGCGCGCACAACAGGAAGATCTGGCGAGGCAAAAGCTGGAGAGCGTTGGAGTGCTGGCGGGCGGCATCGCTCACGACTTCAACAACCTTCTGGGCGGTGTGCTGGCCCAGGCGGAGCTGGCGCTGGAGCAAACCGGCGCGTATCCGGAAGAACAACTGGAAGCGATCCGGAATGTAGCGCTGCGCGGCACGGAAATCGTTCGCCAGTTAATGGTTTACGCCGGGCAGGAGCACGACGTCCCGGGAGCCGCCGATGTCGCTCAAATCATTCCCGAGATTCTCGGACTGCTCAAGGTTTCGGTTTCAAAACGGGTAACGTTGACGATCGACCTCGGGAGTGATCTTCCTGTATTGCGGGCGACGCCAGCGCAGGTTCAGCAGGTCGTGGTGAACCTTGTCTCGAACGCATCGGATGCGATCGGGGATCAGAATGGGGTCATCCGGATCACGGTGCGGCGCGCTCCTTCGGAACTGGCGGCCGAGATGACGAGAGGAGCTGCCGGGAGCGATTATCTGCTACTGGAAGTTTCCGACACGGGTTGTGGAATGTCGCTGGAAATGCAGGGAAAGGTATTTGATCCCTTCTTCAGTACGAAGGGCGCAGGCCATGGTTTGGGACTTGCGGTGGTACATGGAATTGTGCGCCGCCTGGGCGGAGCGGTACAGATTTCGAGCGAAGCAGGGCGGGGAACTACGTTTCAGGTCCTGCTGCCCTGTGCGGATACCGCCGTTCCGCAATCCGTTCCGCCGTTCGGGGTTTCCGGGAACCAGGAGCAACCATGTACATCACGCACGGTCCTGGTTGTGGAGGATGAAGAGGTTCTTCGGGAAGCCGTAACGAGGATTCTGCGCAAGAGGGGCTTCACGGTGCTGGAGGCCGGCGACGGCACGTGCGCTATCGACTTACTACGCGCGAATGGCGGCAACATTGATGTAATCCTGCTGGACATGACGATCCCCGGAGCTTCCAGCCAGGAAGTGATTGCCGAAGCGGCAGAGGTTCAGCAGAACGTCGGAGTCATCCTGACCAGCGCCTATAGTAGGGAGATGCTGACTCCACTGATGAGTGCGTCGCATATTCTCGGGTTCATTCGCAAACCGTACCGGCTCGGCGACCTTGTTCAAAGTATCCAAAAGGCCGCATCGTGGAAAAGTTGATCGCCATCCCCACGATACGGGCTCGCGGAAACCTCAGAAAAAGAATCCCTATGACTGCGGCCTGAGTCCTACTCAGTAGCGCGGCTGCTGACATGACTAAGTTAGTTGTGTCCAATGCACCGAACGGCTTACTCGCATAAGTAAGCCCGATGAGGATTTCAACAGAGCGGACTGAGTTTGTCTGCCCATACTGAATCAGGCAAGCCGCTATTGTGACAAGCCACACCGCAGGCGGGTCCTGCAGATGGAGAGGTATCGTATGTGGGAAGCATTGTTCGAGATCTGGAGCATGATCGTCGGCGGTACAAACGACTAACTCGCGCTCGCGGTAGTCGACCGTTTTTCCGATACACAATCCCGGAAGCGCATTGAGATTCTTTGAGTCGCCCCGATTCTCCTGAGAGGACCATCCCGGGAGAGTCGGTCGACCTGGTGAGCGAACGGGCGGGTATTGCCGGCCTAGTTGGGGTTTGGTGCGTTTTTCGGGCAGGGATGCGGAAGTGGCGGCGCCCGGCATGCGGCCCGCGAACGCCGGGTGGCGCCAGCCGGCGTCGCGGGCCGCGAAGTCCTTGTTCGCTCGTCTGGTAGATGCGCCGCGCAATCACTCAGGTTTGTGGACGATCATAGTGCGGTCAGCCTCAGTGAGTTCGTCTGACAGCGTGATAAAGCAGAAGGATAAGAGTCGATCCTGCGACGGCCACCAGTAGACTGTAGAGGTTGAAGCCGGTGACACCGTGGGCGCCAAGCAGAGAGAAGACCCAGCCGCCTACCAGCGCGCCGACAACACCTAGGACGATATCGAGCAGGATGCCGGATCCGTGCCGATCCACGATCTTGCTCGCAATAAACCCGGCCACAAGGCCCAAAATGATCCAGGTAATTACACCCATACGCAGTTCCCTCGTTAAAGAAGATGGCGCCTGATCGTTCCTGGCTTTAACACTTAGGGCTGCGCGTAGATGGCCCGAGCGGCCGACGCCGGAGAGCCTTTACGGATGATCCTCTTTGTCGCGCGCGGCAGAACCCTGGGAAGGTGTCTTATATTGCACTACAGAATCCGCGGTAAACTCGCGGCAACCCTCGAGTTTCGCCAGGTTCAGACTGTAGTTGCCATCCTGGTCGGTGGCTGCCAGATCCGAACGCACCGGAAGATAGAAGTCGGACTTCGCAATGGTCAGCTTCTGATACCTCAGAGATTCCTCGATTCGACGGACGCCAACGGTGGAAGGAATGCGATCTACTTTGAAGTCAACCCGTACCGGATCGTAAGTTTCTGCATCCACCCAGAGGGTGCCCTTGTATCCAGCGATCCCCTCGTTGCCGTTGTGGCGGACTTGGAAGTGACTTTTTTCGATCGGGACTATGAAGTCGAACCGCAGGGCCTTGTGGCCGTCTTTCTTACCTGTTCCTGAGTACTTGAACTCCGCTTCGCCTTGGGTAACAAGACGATCGATGTGCGATCCGAGAGCCCCGTTACTGATGGTTCCCCACGAGACGAGCTGGTGGACCGGCTGTTCCTGGAACCGGCCATCTTTTGTACGGGAGAATAGCTCCTGCTGGCCGGTAAAGATCACCTCCAGCCGCACCTGGTCCAAATGCTGAAAGCTGTCGCCCGATCGAGCAAAGCGGTCGATGGTTTCGTGGCAGGTGTAGTTCGGCAAATTCGCGAGATGCTCCGACATGTGCGATTTGACGCGCTGGAACAATACGTCGGGCGCGTCAGCCGCGATAGCTGAACAAAGAAGGACCGCCATCAGCCCGGCTGTTCGCCTGGCCCTGTAAGGCACGAATGGCACGGCATACCTCTCCTTCCGAAGCTAAGATTCGTGGTGGGGTGCCGCGCTGCAGAACTGAGGGTTAGCAGCTGGATGCAGACTGCCTGAAATAGGAGGATCAGGGGCGCGCTCAGGCGCAGGTAAGGTTTCGAATCAGGTCGACCAGATTTCCAAGCTGATAGGGTTTGCGCAGGAATGCGTCGACCGCCATACCTGGAAAGGACGTATCCACGGCACTTTGGCCGTATGCGCTGGTGACGATTACCTTCGTATCCGCGTTTGCCCGGCGGGCCTCGGCATAGACCTCGCGGCTCGGCGCGCCCGGCAACGTAACGTCCAGTAACACCAGTGCGATGGCGCCTTTGTGTTGATGGATGAGATCGATGGCGGCATTTCCGTCCTGAGCTTCGAGAACCGAATAGCCTCTCCGGCGCAGCATCGCCACCGACGCCAGCCGCAGACTGGGCTCGTCTTCGACCACCAGAAGCTGTCGCGCGGCTCTGATTTGTTCCTTGGCTGAAGACGGAACCGCAGGCGATAACGGCGCTGCGGGGTGCGCGGTAGAGGCGAGTTCGCTGGTGGACATAAAAATAAGACGGACAACGGTGCCGTTCCCGGGCTCACTATCGAGCTGAATCGACCCGCCGAGGCTTCGTACAATGCCCTGCACGACCGCCAGTCCGAGACCGTGGCCGGGAGATTTGGTAGTGAAAAACGGATCGAACACTCTTGCCTGCGCTTCCAGGGCCATACCGCATCCGGTATCGGACACCTCCAATTGGACGCACTCTTGCGCGTTCCCCGATGAGGACTCCGTGCCGTGAGCCGCCCTCGCGGTGCGAATCGTGATGACGCCATCGCGTTCGCCAATGGCTTCGGAAGCGTTGATCACCAGATTCATCAAGACCTGCCGAATCTGAGCGGGGTTGGCGTTCACAGCCGGCAGGTGCCTGGCGAGCTCGGTTCTGAGCACGGCGTGTTTGGAGACGACCGCCCGCAACAGATCGGCCGATTCTTCCACGATCCCCGAAACGTCAAGCGCTTCGGAAGTCGCCTTTTCCTGTCCGGCGTAGATCATCAATTGTTGGACAATGGCGGCTCCGCGTGTAGCGACGGCACGAATTTTCTGCAGCGGATCTTCCGGAGAAGCGCCGTCTGACAGCCCGGTAATCGCCAGGTCGGCCTGGGCCACCACGGCGCCCAGCAGATTATTGAAATCGTGGGCGATGCCCGACACCAGCGAAACTACCGTTTCCAATTTCTGCCGCGCGATTCTTTCGTCTTGCGCGCGCCTCAAACCGGTGATATCGACGCATGTGCCCACGAAGCCGTCGAACTCCCCATTGGCTCCGAAACGGGGGATCCCGCTGCCCAGCACCCAACGGTACTCTCCGTCCGACCTTCGCTTGCGGTATTCCACATGGAAACTGGTGCGCGCATCGAAAGCCGACGTGTACTCCAACAGGCAAGCGGCGCGGTCCGCCGGGTGGATATTAGCCGTCCAGCCGGCGCCCAACTCCTGCTCGAGCGTCCGGCCGGTGAAGGCGAGCCAGCCTTTGTTGACAAACGTGCAGCCTCTGTCGGGACCCACGACCCAAATCATGAGAGGGGCGTTGTCGGCAATGCTGCGGAAGCGTTCGTCGCCTTCCCGTTTCGCGGCCTCGGCTCGCAAGGTCTCCAACTCGGTGACGTCGGCACCGATGCAAGCGAAGCCGGCCGGCCGGCCGGCTGAATTCCGCAAACGCGCGCTACTCCACTGAATCCGACGCCGATTTCCCGTGCTGGTGGAGACGCCGCCTTCCAGGAAAGGCAAAGGTCCGGCGCCAGAGGATTCCTCGCGCAGGCGGTCGAGAAACTCCGGATCGAGAAGGTGGGCGGCCGGCTGTCCGATCACCTGGTCCCGCGACCAGGAAGTCAGTCTCAACGCGTAGTCGTTGCAGAAGCGAACAATGCCTTCGGGGTCGATCATCAGGGCGACGAGTTGTACGCCTTCGAGCAACTCCCGGAACTGCCGCTCGGATTCGCACAGGGCCTGCTCCGCTGCTTTGCGTTTGCTGATTTCGCGTTCGCTGCCGTTGACTCCAATCTGCCGTCCATCTTCGCCCAGCATGGGTCCCCACGTGGCGCTGGCCCATTTCGTTTCGCCGTTCTTTGTGATGAGCCGGTATTCCAAATCGCGGTAGGAGCCGCCTTCGAACAGCTTGTTCCAGTTGTCGGCGACGCGGGCACGGTCTTCGGGATGAACCCAGCATAGAGGCCGCTCTTTTCTCAGTTCCTCCGCCTTGTACCCGGTCAAACGCTCAACCGCGGGATTACAGAATATGAGATTTCGTTCCATGTCGAAGGCCAGCACCATCTCGTTCAGGCTGTTGGCCAAGAGCCGCAGTTTCTGTTCGCTGTGCCGGAGCGCTCCCTCGGCGGCAGTGATCCGGTTCCGCTGCTTTCGGATGCGGTACCAGGCGGACGCGCTCAGCAACAGTAGTGCGGTAAAGACGCCGAGCGCGGCCATCAGCCATCGTACGCGTTTGCCGACATCCAGCAGCTCGCTGAAATACGAGAGGTTGCGTGCGGATAACTGGCCCCAGTTGGCGAGGATCTTATCGACGCCGCCTTCGGCGGCCACGGCGTCGATCCCTCGACGAATCTCGTCGGCGACGGGTCCGTTTTCAAGCGTGGCGCCCACTCCCAGGCTGGTGTGGAGACCGGGAAGCTCGATCTGCCGCAACGGCTGCGACGTGCACGGCAGGCCCCACAGGAGCGCGGCATTGGCTGTGAACTCATCCAGGAATGCGGCGTCGGAGCTGTGCGTACAAAGTGCCTCGATGCTTTCCTTTGTGGAATTGGCGGCGAACAATCGGGCACCCGGAAACAGGGTGTGTAACAGCCGCCCGTTGACCGGAAGTTTATAGTAACTGACTGTGGCGGATGCGAGGTCCGAGGGATGGTAATAAACCGAGTCCGCACGAACGAGCAGAACATTGTCGTGCCGCAGATACGGTTTGCTGATGTGGAAGACGCCCTTGCGCTCGGGCAGGATCGTCAGCAGCGGCCAAAGGTCGACGCTATGACTGCGCAGGGCCGCTTCGGCTCCGGCGGGGTATCTGATCCACTGCAAGCGGATGCCGCGATTTCGCGCTGCGTCCCGGACCAGTTCGACCGCCAACCCGGAGGGTGAGCCATCGGCAGCCGGCTCCTGGAACGGCGGATCGTTTTGCCACCCGATTCGATATACCTTTTGATGGAAGTCCCGCGGGCGCTGCAGATACGCATAAGTAGCCACACAAGCTAAGAAGACCGCGGCTGCGAGCAGCCACTGACGGGCATGAGCCGATCGCATGCATCTACAATACCCCATTTGTGCCGCGATGCACGCTGATGAATTGCGGCTTGCAGTTTGTTTTCTGCGGTGTGCGGCCCCACACAGTTGGCGCAATAGAAGATACGCGGCGGCCGCGCATACCGGAAGTACACCCGCGCGCGCAATTCCATAGAGCCGGCCGGTTACTGCCGCATCCTAGCTAGCGACTGGGGGAGTAGGGATCATGCCACGCACTATCCACAACCTGAATCCTTCGCAGATAGGTGACGAGGCACAGGCGTTGCTGGCGGGCCTGCGTCAGCGGGTTGTAGGGCAGGACGAGGGCGTTGAAGCGGTTGTTCAGGCATACCAGACGTATCTCGCTGGGATGACCGGCGCGCTGCGACCGATCGCGAATCTGCTGTTTCTGGGGCCCACAGGATCCGGCAAAACACGGCTGGTGGAGGCTACCGCGGAAAGCCTTGTGGGCGATGCACGCGCGGTCATCAAGATCGACTGCGGAGAGTTTCAGCATAGCCACGAGATCGCCAAACTGATCGGTTCACCTCCCGGGTACCTGGGGCATCGCGAGACCCATCCCGTTCTGAGCCAGGACGCTTTGAACCAGCATCATACCGACGAAATCAAGATCAGCTTCGTGCTTTTCGACGAGATCGAAAAGGCCAGCGACGCGCTTTGGAACCTGCTTCTCGGAATTCTCGACAAGGCCACCCTGACTCTCGGCGACAACCGCCGGGTCGACTTCTCAAAAGCGATGATTTTCATGACGGGCAATCTTGGGGCGTCCACAATCGGTTCGATTCTGCGGCCCAATATAGGATTTGCCGCGAGAGAAAATGAGCCGCTCGAGCTGACGGGCAAAATGACCGACCGGATCGCCCGCGCCGGGCTCGAAGCGGCACGGCGCAAGTTCACCCCGGAGTTCATGAACCGGATTGACCGGACCGTTGTTTTCCGGCCGTTGGGACCAGATGAACTGTGCGCCATTCTCTCCATCGAGCTAAACGCAGTGCAGGAGCGAATTCTCAGAAAGAGCAATTCGCAGCCGTTCCTGTTCAAGATCACCGAGGCGGGCAGGGAGTACCTGCTGCGCGAAGGCTCGGACCTGAAATACGGCGCGCGCCACCTGAATCGCGCAATCGAACGCCACCTGGTATTTCCACTTTCCAATCTGATCGTGACGCAGCAGGTGAAAGGCGGGGACGTGGTGTGGGTGGACTTTGACGCCGATCTCAACGATCTCCATTTCTGGAAAGACGCCAGTTGGAAGCCGACATCGCTGATTGCGAACTGGAGCGCCTGCGCGCCTGCGGCGCTGGACCGCGCCGCGACGACCAACGCGGCAACGGATTCGGCGCGATGGCTCAGGGCCCGGAATGTGAAGCGGTAAGCAGGAGCCCGATCGAACCGGCGGGAACAGGGATGTCGAGCGCGTCCGCCCCGATCGCAAAAAAACGCCGGAGACTGCGGGACCACAATCTCCGGCAATGCACGCGGGCCAATTCGGGAAGGAATCGTCTCCCTATAAGAACGTATGTATGGAGCTTCCGCCGGCAGATATCAAAAGGAGAGCGTTCGAGCGGACGGCAATTCGCCGAGCCACGCCGGCGTCTCCATTTCCGGGACTCCTTGATCCGATCCGAGAGAAAGCACCATGAAGCAGATGCGCTGGGGCAGTGTCTGCAAGATCAGGACCCTGCCACTTCCAAACCGGATCGCGTCGCGGAAGCGCTCCGGGTCTTCGCCGATTTCGGTGAACCAGACATCCTCCACCGCTCGCAGCGCCCAGCGGCGCCGGAGTTCGGAAGGAATATGGGTCATGCGCAGCCGTGCACCGGGAGGAATGCAGACTGCGGGGACTTGCGGGACATTCGTATCGCGTGTGCGCCAGCGTTTGAGAGCGGAGAACCACGTTCGGCCGCGATCCGCTTCGGCCCTCCGGCGCTCTTCCTCGTCCACATCGAGCGCGGAGGCCAACCCTACCAACCCGGTTGGAAAGCGGTAACTGATCAGAAGTTCCCCTTCGGAGGCGAGGCGGTTTGGTAAACCATGCTGGGAATAGTCGCACATGTTTGAGTACCTCTACCAAATGCGGTCATGCTGAGGCGGCACCGTTTCTTCAGCCCTCAAGGATCCTCTTCTCTTCTCGAGCGCCGCGGTACAGCCGGCACCGCCTCATAAAATCTAAGATGCGGCTGCATGAGCGGCCGGCAGAAAACTTTTTGCCGCCTGGGGTGATGTCAGGGCCGCGATTGCGGTTCGCCCTGCAACCCGTGACATAACCCACACCGGTCGGGATCGTTCTTCTCAGTGAGCCCTGGTATACGCAGATTGCTCATGCCTCGCTACTTGCATGAGAGTGCCGGCGCCTTTCCGTCCACAGTGCTTAGTAACTCGCGACCGAAGTTCCGTGCGGGCGCGCATCAACCTGGACTTAGCCGCGGGGACCGACAGTCCTAACCTGTTGGCAACATCGGGCATGGGAAGTTGATCCAGGTCGCGTAATAACATGACGTTACGGAGAAGCGGCGGCATGCGCGAGATTTCTCGGCGGAGAAGAACGAGAACCTCATCGAGTCCCAGTGCATCTTCAGGGTCGGCCTTCTGGCTGACCAGTTCCAGGCGCACGTTCGACTCTGTGGATTTATCCAAATAGACGAAGCGCGCATTCTGGTCCTCGCGGATCCGCATGAGGCATTGATTTTCGACGATCCGGTTCAGCCATGCAGAAAACGAGCCCTCCCGCCGGAACTGGTCGAGGCGCTGAAAGGCCTTCCAGAACGCGTTTTGGACCTCATCTTCCGCATCGCTTCGATTCCGGAGCATGAACATGGCTCGCTTCATGCAAGCTCCGCGATGGCGCTTAATGAGTTCGCCGAAGGCGCACACATCCCCGGCGCGTGCCTCATTCACGAGAACATCGTCCAACGGTTCACCCAGATCGTTGGTCCCCTGAGCATTGCTGTTCTCGTCCGGCGCAGTATTGGCGCTGTCAACTAGATCATGGCGACTTTCCTCTGAGTTCATACGTCGAGATAAGGCAGTCGAACGACCAATTCGAGCGCACGGCGATGCGATCATGAAATCAATTTCTTGGCCGCACGTATCGGCTTGCGGACTCTCCGAGTTGAACAAAATTGTGCAGATGCGGAACGGCGTCTCAGCACAAATCGGTTCACTTATATCAATAAATGGGCGATCAAGAACCTTCTCCCGCTGTCGAACTCCACCGCTGCGAGTAACCTCTGTGGTGTTATCTGAGTAACGCTGCGTCCCTATAACATGCATCGACGCAAATATGATTATGGTGCTCCTGGTGGCCCTCGCTATTGTATTGGATGGCACATCGGCAGTTGCGAAAGGCGCCGTTTTGGGGGCAGATACATCGAATGCATGGCGCGAGTACGTCACGGCCGCCGACTCGGTTATGAAAGCGCGCTTATCCGGGCATCTGCCGTTTCTTTGGACGGATGAGGTTGCGGAGCGCAGACAGCGTGTACTTAGGGGGGAAACAGTGGTCGCGCCTGTAATTAGAAACGGCCTCAAGAGTGTTCCAGGAGGATTGATCCATCACTGGACGGGTTCGTTATTCACGCCCAATGTTACTATTCGGCAATTCATCACGGTCCTCCACCAATACAACCGCTACAAGGAATTCTACCGGCCGCTGGTTATGGATTCGATGTTGTGTTCGGCGACACCATCCAGTCAGGAGTTTGCGATGATCCTTCAATATAAGGTAGTCTTCGCAAACCTTGTGTTCGAGAGTCAATACCTGTCAAACGATTTTGTCGTGGATGCGCGAAGACGCTACAGTATTGCAGATACGATCCGCGTGCAGGAGATCGAGGGCTACGGCACCGCTGCCGAACGCCGTCTTCCGCAGGGTGAAGGCACCGGCCTCGTGTGGGGCCTGCACACCATCGTCCGATATGAGGAGCGCGACGGAGGTGTCTACCTCGAAGTGGAGGCGTTGGCGCTGTCACGCAGCGTTCCCGGCGCTCTGCGTTGGTTCGTCGGCCCACTAATCAGGAGCATTTCGAGCAGTTCTCTGGAGGCGGCATTGCAGAAGACGCGCAATGCCGTGAGTTCGGCGGAGGCTCCCACGCTCGAGGCGCAGTCGGAATCGGGGAAATCCAGGACGTGGGCGCATTGTAACTGCACGGGCCTCCGGCGGGCGGGTGTAGCCCCATCGAGCCTATCTAAATAGGACGACCTTCCGCGTTTGGCATCAGGTGGAATGTGAAAGCAGATTCTTTCACCCCGGCAATGACCAGCTGCGAGGCTGCTGCAGTACCGGGGATCACGGATGCGATCGATTCCTCAAAGATCTGGGCTGCAGTCGAACGCATCCAAGAGAGTTGCTCGATGAGCGACTGTCCACGCCTGATGCAGTTCTTCAGATTCGTGGTTGCGTCCACTTTGAGGGGCGAGGCCATGCACCTGAAGGAGACAATTATCGGAGTTGCCGTATTTGGCCGTAGCCCTGACTATGACCCTAAGGCTGATACGATTGTTCGCAGCCAGGCTTGGCGGCTACGCTCGAAGCTGAGGAAGTATTACGCCTCAGAAGGGGCAAATGAACCCATTATTATCGAGCTTCCGATTGGGCATTATGTTCCAACCTTCCGGCTGCGTGATTCCTCGGAAGCCGGCAAGCCTGTCGTAGAGGACTCCCCTGAGCCGGGCGAGCCGGATTCGCCAAAACAGCCGTAAAAATGCAACAATCCGGCCTGGAAGAACGTGCCAAGGCTCCTGAAGAAAATCTTTCATCCAATTGGTGTCGCCGTGCATCGACGGACGTATGGCGATTGGCTCTGAAGGTGACTCGGAAGGGCTGCCGGAGTTGTCCGGTGTGGTAGTCATGCGGCCGGAAAAGCAGGATGACATGGGCGCCGTCACGACTCCCGAATCGCAGCGACAGGGGATGATGCGCTATTACCGGCAAGGATACAGCGCCTGAAGGGCAATTTCGTCACGCGAGGTATTTCGCCGGTGCTGGCAAAGTTAAGAGGTCAGAGAGCTGTTCGTTCGAGATGCCGCCTCTATGGCTACTCGGGACGGGCACTGCCTTGGAGAACGCATCCATGGAAGCTAATGTGAGACTTACCATCCTGGTTGCTGGAAGCGAACCGGAAATGCGCATATCCTGTCAATCGACACTGCAATCGCTCGGTCACTCCGTCAGGTTGGCGCAGGACGAATCAGAAGCACTCTCCTGTCTTGGGCCCGCCGGCAGGGCAGTCGATGCTGTTGTGCTCGACGTGGTTCGGGAGGAGCCAGGCGGGCTGGATTGCCTGCGCGCCATTCGCGAACTGAATCCGGAACTGCCCGTCATTGTAGTCTCCGGGGTCGCATCGAGTGAGAATATCGTGGACGCTATCAAGATGGGCGCCGCGGATTACCTCTGTAAGCCGGTCAGGCAAGAGCATCTCAAGAAGGCGATCCGCCGTGCCGTCGGATCGTCGTCTCCGCCCGTGAGGCTCGCGCGTTCTGCGGCGGCTGCCGGGCAGATGTTCCAGGGCGACAGTCCCAGTGTTCGCAGCGTGCAGGATATGGTGGGCAGAGCCGGCTGGTCTGAAGCGCCGGTCCTCATACAGGGCGAAACGGGAACCGGCAAGGAGGTGGTGGCGCGACAGTTGCATGCCCGCTCTCGCAGAGCCGGCAAGCCGTTTCTGAAGATCAATTGCGCGGCGCTGCCTTCGGAACTGATTGAGAGTGAGCTGTTCGGGTATGAGCGAGGCGCATTCACCGGTGCGGTGCAAAAGAGGCTCGGGGTTTTTGAGGAGGCCGATGGAGGCACGCTGCTGCTCGACGAAATCGGCGATATGGATTGCCGTCTGCAGTCGAAGCTGCTCCACGTCCTGCAGGATAATTCGTTCCTTCGGGTCGGAGGGAGAGAGCTGATCCAAGTCAATGTGCGTCTTATGGCGGCCACTCACTGTGACCTGGAGTCTGCCATCGCCAATCATGCATTCCGTGAAGACCTGTTTTATCGCCTCAATGTAATTACCATTCATTTACCACCGTTGCGCGACCGTAGAGCCGACTTACTCGCACTTACCGAATTCCTGATGCAAAAACATGCTACGCCGCAGGCGCCCGTCCCGAGTGTGACCGCCGATTTGAAAGACGCCCTCCTGGCGTACGACTGGCCCGGCAACATTCGCGAGCTCGAGAACTGCGTTCGCAAGCTTCTCATCTTCGGGGACCCCGAATCGATTGCCTGCGAGCTGCGAGGGAAATCGAAAAGCTGCACGAGGATGAAGAATATTGCGGCGGATTCCGAAGGGCAGGCAAGGACGCATTTCGGCAGCGAGAGCCTGAACCATAACGAGCGAGCCGAAACCGATGCCATCTTAGCGGCTTTGAACAGCACTTGCTGGAACCGCAGGCGCGCGGCCGCCCTACTGGAAATCCGTTACAACAGCTTACGGCTCAAGATGAAGAAGCTCGGGATACAGTCCGGCGCGCCGATTGCGTTCCGGGCGGGCGGCAGCAGCCGGTGATGAAGGTTCACGGCGCTCCGCCATGCCGATACTTTTGTGGGCGGCGGCGACCTGTGGTGCGATGGCAGCGGAGCGCGGCCAGGCTTAGTGAAGGGCCGCAGCCGCCCTGCGCGCCCCACTCCGTCCCGATCTGATTTTGTCAGAAAACGTAGGCGATTCCAGCGGTGGGGACCAGATCGTATATCCATCCTTTAATATGGGCGGGACCAATGGTTCTGATGAGAGCGTCCGGCGTGGGGCTTGTGAAGGCGTGGAGATCCAGGCGCAACTGGACGTGGCGGGGAAGCAGATACTTGACGCCGCCGTCGAAACTGATTGCGGGTTCCACCTGCGTCCCTTGTAGCAGCAGAGCGGTGCCCGAAAGCGGCTGAGTTAACAGCCGTTCTGAGTTTGTATAGATTTTGATACCCGCTCCAACCCCGACGAAGGGACGAACCTTGGATTCGCGCCGCGTCAGATGGACCGTCAGATTGTAGACGAGGATATTGCTGTAGCCGGAACTGGCCTGCGTGATGCCGTTGGATTTGAGCTCCGTGCCGCCCGCGCGGAAGAGGTACTGCAATTCTCCGCCTATGTAACTATACGGGTTCTCGGCCCAAATCACGCTGAACGCGCCGTGGGGCGTATATCCTGTGTGAACAGCATTCGGCCCGCCGGCAACGGAGGAGTCCAGGGACCACCCGGCGCCGCCTCCGCCGCCAATTTCCCAATCCTGTGCCAGGCATCCTGTCGAGGAACCTGCCACAACCAGGGCTACAAGAACCAGACGCATGTTCCTCCTTCTGTATGCCGGACCGGTCTGGAGCGCTTGCACCAGATGCGCGACATACGACACGCACAAATGTCAGACGCTCCGTCGGAAGACGGGATTCTTTATTATTCGGGATATAAGTGGCGGAGGAACGCGGGGTTTTCCCGCGAAAGATCTACTGCGACGGTGCGAAATAGCCGTGCCGCCAGAAAACATTGAGTTGCATCAGCTTGATGGTCTTCACAATCTCCACGCGTATGGAGTGGTATTTGCCGTCGTCAAGCCGCTCTTTGGGCGAGTAGCTCAACACGTATTGGTTTCTGAAATCGCGGCTGAGCTTATCGACTATTGCCGGCAGGTCCTGGAGTTTGTGCGCCCATATCGCCATCCCACCGGTGTCCATCGCCAGTTTTTCCAGAAAATGGGGCCGTTCGAAAAGCCCTATCGAATAGATGCGCACGTCCGATTCGCGTGCCAGGTCGCGAACCTCGCCATCCGAATAACGGCTGTTGTTGTCGCCGCCATCAGTGAGAACAAACAGGGCGCGGCGCGGATTTCGGGCGTGCTTCATCTGCTGCAGACCGAGACAGATCGCGTCGTTCAATGCTGTCCAGCCTCCAGGCTGGACAAGCGTGAGGGAACTCAGGATGTAGTCTGTGTCGTCCGTGAAACCCGTAAGCAAAACAGGGCGGTCACTGAAGCGAATGAGAAAGAACTCGTCGCCCGGATTGAGGGTTTGCAGGAACTGCCGCACGGCGGCGATCGACCTGTCCATGCGCCCCTTCATGCTGCTCGATGCGTCAAAGATGAATCCAACGGAAACCGGTCCGTCTTCCCGCAGAAAGCTGACTATTTTCTGCTCCACGTTGTCTTCGAAGACGCGGAAGGAATCCGGTGCAAGGTTGGCGATGGGATGATCCGTCGAGTCGGTGACCGTTACCGGCACCAACACCGTAGACGAGTCGATCTTCAGGTTCGGCCGGAACCCGGAACCGTAGGCGTGGGGCAGGGCACGGGGGGTAATGGACACCGTTGGCTCCTGGCCTTGCATCGCAGCGACACCAGCGGCGAAGATACCCAACACCAGAAACAGCGGCGTCAGAGAAGATCTGGATTCGGCTTTCCCGGCGTGCACGCGCAGAGCCCCCTCTCCCCGGAGTCTTTTCGTACAGCACGAAGCGCTCAGGGAGCCACCTGAAGTCTTCAGTATAGGGCTGGGTTTCGGCGCTTTCCACAGCCAAGGGGTGAAATGCGGCGAAAATAGTGAAACCTCGGGGCTGCTGCGGAATCGCGGGCTTGTTTCGGCCCGAGTCTCTTACCAGAGAATTCCGCCGACCGGGGCGAGCGGTTCAGGGGTCTTCGTTTCGCCGATCATTTGCCTGAGGCCGATTTCGATGGCCCGAGTGATCGCGGTGAGCGGGATGTCGTGAGGCGTGTTCTCGAACGGTTCTTCCAGGTCACGGCCGATTTTATCCAGCGCGAGGAACATGAATCCGACCAGAGTAGATCCTACCGGCGTCCACAGCCCGAGGCTCGCCACCATTCCTAACGGCAGCAGGACGCAATAAATGTTGATGAACAGCCTGATGAAGCTGTCGTAGAGCCGGGGCATCGGAGTGTTCTTAATGCGCTCCGAGGCGCCCTGACAATCCATCAGGGTGCTGAGCGTTCTATCCATGGCGACCCATCGCATCTGGTCGATCCAGCCCCGCGCGTAGCACCGGGACAGCATAGACGCGATGATCTGTTGGATCGCGAGGGGGACGTTATTCTGCGTCTTCAGAAACTCTATCTGCTGCTCTGGAATCAGTGTGGCGATCTCCGGCCAAGGCGGAGCGCCTCGCAGCGCACTTCGCAAGGCATGGACATATGCAATCTGAAACAGGACCAACTTCTGTTTCATGTCGGCAAGTTCTACTCGTGAGCGGGGCCCGCTCTCGGGAGCGTCGAGCATCGTCAGAACCTCGCGAGCGAAGCTTCGTGAGTTATTTACGATGGCCCCCCATACGATGCGCGCCTCCCACCAGCGGGCATATGCGCTGGCGTTGCGGAACCCGGCGATCACTCCGATTACGCCTCCGAAGATCGAAAGAGGCACATCCGGCAGCGCCAGCCATCTCCACCTGCCAATCACAAATCCGACCGCCACGGCGATGTCGAGAGCCAGCAAGACTGCCAGAGGGCGGCCGATGTAGGCCGAAAGCGCTGACGGTCTCAGGCTCTTGATGACGATCATGACAAACTCTCGAAGCGGGCGGGGGCCGATGCAGGATAGAGCCGTTCCCGGAACAATAATTCGTACTCTGCTACGTCCATACGATGGTGCACCGGGGGCTGCGGGCGCGGACTATTCAGAGTATCCGGCACTCAGCGCCGGCAAGGTGGATAGTGTGCTCTTTGCCGGGAGAAACTTATTCCGGTCTTCGCTATAAATACGAATCGTCCCGTGGCCGATGTCATAGACCCAGGCGAAGAGCGTCAGTGCGGCGGAGGCCAGCGCAGCGGAAACGGAGGGATAACTTCGCAAGTGTCGGAGCTGCTCGAGCACGTTTTCCTCGGTCAATGCTTTCAGGGCCGCGCTCTCGCCGAGGCCTTGATCCTGTTTATGCACAAACCGCAGAGCCGCCTTCCCGTTGCGCAGCCAAGACGTCACTGCTGGTAACTGCGCCACCTTCTGGGGATGGAGCAAGCCGATCATGGCGCCGCAATCGGTGTGGCCGCAAACGACGATTTGACTGACCCGCAGTGCATCTACCGCGTACTCGACGACTGCTGACACACAGTCTGACGCCCGGCCGAATTCAGGAACGAGGTTGCCCACGTTTCGACAAACGAAAAGTTCTCCCGGATCCGACTGGGTAATCCGCTCCGGATCGATTCGCGAATCCGCGCACGTGATGAACAGTGTATGCGGCTTTTGACCGTTCCGGACCAATTCCTGATATGTTGCTCTCTGCCGCGGATATACATGCTTCTGAAATTGGAGAACGCCGCCGATCAACCGTTCATGGTATTTCTCGATTTCACGGAGCGCCATCTTATGCCTGGAACTCAAGATGTGACGGACTCCGCCGGGATTTAAAAATACCGCCGGTATGGCGAGAACGCGCGGAAAAACAAAGCTTGGGACGGAGCCGGGCCATCAGGTGATCGGGGACATTTGTTTCCGGAGTAAGTGGGGCAAAGTCCGCCTGGCGAATACACGTCTAAAGGGGTAATTATGAAGTTGGTGAAAGTGCTTGTGCCGGCAGTGATCTCGGCAGCCGGCCTTTTGGTTGGCAGCTTTTCAGTCTACGGTACGCCCGACTACGCGAAGAAGGAGAAGCAGAGCTGCACTCACTGCCACGCCAAAATGGTGAGCGACAAGGCGGCAATGATGAAGAACCTGAACGCGGTCGGAACTTGTTATAAGGATAACGGCCACTCGCTGGCCAAGTGTTCCAGCGCGAAGTAACTGCACACAGGCTGCTCGGTTCCGTCGGGGCGCTGCCGGTTGCCGCGCACGGGAACTCGCGGGCAGATCAATCCTCCGCATCCCCAACAATTGCGCCGGCGGGCTCTTCGCCTCATCCAGGTCGCTGAGGGAGGGGGAAGATAATGAGGCGGTTGCTCGCTGCGGTGATTGTTATATCGGGTTTGGGATATGCACAACAAAACGGTCAGGCGGACCGGACAAAGCCACCCCAGGACCAGCCGGGGAAGAAAGTCCCGGCTGCGGTCATGCGGCGTCTGGAGGCGGTTACTTGGGATCCGCTGGCGTCGCAGTTGATCTGGTGCGTTTCGGTTTGGGATCTCGAATCGGACATGTCGAAACCGGCTGACCTGGAGCGTTACGTGATCGACATCAACGCAGGCGTCATGGAGAGTAACGGAGAGCGGCGCCGGTTGGACATACCGAGCGAGGAATTGCACGCGCTCACGAACATCCTCAGCACGTACGCGATGCGATCCACGGTCTGGTGGGGGCGCACCGCGACGGACGATCAGGATTCACCCGGAGCGGCGCCGGATGGAACCAACGGCTCCAAGGACAAGACAAAAGGTGACGGCCATGACGAGAAGCCCAAGCTTCCGCCCGCGGGCAGAGCGATTGGCTCGCGGCAGACTCCGGCGCCGTCTTCCGCTCCTTCAGTTGCCGAACCTGAGATGATTGCCCATTGAGTTCCGGGGGCGCATATCGGGCCGCACCTACCTTTTGCGTGCGGTCTGGGTCGCTCCGGCCGGCAGCGTCATAATCCAGGAATACTCGTGCCTGGCTCGAGTCTCGAGTCGTAATGCCCCGCCGTGGGCATCGACAATTCGCCTCGTTCTGGCCAGGAGCATGGCCGCATGGATGTCGGACAGTTTTCGGCGGGTGCCCTTGGATCCGGGCTGACCGGCGGCCATCGTGTAATTCCGCTTCAGCAGAAGGGAGGCCTCGCTCCCGCGGATGTCGAAAGTGATCTCAATATCTCCCGGCGCCTGCGACGCGCGCACGGCATCGACGATCAGGCCATAGACGGCTTCGCTGAGCCTGGCGGCATCCGCCCTGATCGTAGCCGTCTGCTCTTTTCCTCCGAGATGCACCTTCACCTTCATGCTCTCCGCGAGCAGCCGCGCTGCAGAGATGGCCTGATGAATCACAGCAGCCAGATCCGCGGGGTGCAACTCCAGGTGTGGCTTTCCGAACTGAATGGAAGGTATCTCAGCCAGGTCCTGTATTAACTGGAGTGCGACGCGAGTGGAAGATTCAATCGAACTGAGGATCAAAACCTGGTAGGGCTCCAGGGCCTGGCTGGCGTCTTCCGTCAGATACTGGCAAGCTGCGAGAATTCCGCTGACGGGGTTGCGCAGATCGTGCGCCGCAAGCTCCAGCAGGCGCCGGCGTCCCGCGGACGTGGAGAGCTCCAGCGCGGTTTCGGAGGGCGGTCCGGGTTCCCCGGCACGGGGCCGGCTGTCTGCGTCCGCGGGGTGCGCCCGCTTCTGGCGCCTTTTCCAGGCGGCCAACTCCTCCAATACGGGACCTAATTTCGCCGGCGCCTTGTGCACCAGCCGGGAGAGTTGCTGGGGAATCGACATCGCCAGCGGATCCTCCGTCGCGATCACGACGATCTGTGTCCCTACCGAAAAACCGGAGCAGAACTGTCGGATCATTCCGGAGCGCCCCAGAACACTCAGGAGGCAGTCATAGGCCGGATGATTAAGGTGAATGCCGCGGAGAAAACGCGCCGCCTTCCGCAGATGAAAAGGCGACACAATAGCTGAAAACTCGGTGCCGATCTCAAGCGGCGAACCATACCCGAGCCCATCGTGGACCACTTCCGTGATTTTCCCGTCGGGCTGACAGGTGACGACAAATCCGATCGCTCCCGCTTCAAGGGCAGTGCTGTCCTCTTCGGAGCGCCGGTGGACCGAGGTTGCGTCCCGTCTCGCAGAGACCGCCGTTCTTGCGGGCCCGGAGCGGGAATTCAGGCGGTAGCTTTCGATGAATTCGACGATCTGATCGATGATCGCCTGCCGGTCGCCCGCCGTTAGTTCGGGCCGCCTGCGTGCCACGCCTTCATCGAGATGCTGCCGGAGATAGTCCATGGGCAAAGGCCACCTCAACAATCGGACTGCCGCTCATTTCACACTACACGCAAGTCCTTTCGCGGTGCTTCGCAGCTTGCAGATTGTCGGTGGAAAGGAAACGGCGATCGTGCAGTCTCCTTCGTTACATTCAGACTAACGTTATTCATCGAACATACTCTATGCTGCTGTAATCGACTTAGACGACTAACCGAATTCTAGAGCACTTTTATCCCTGGGAGTATCATGAAAATCTCAAATTGTTGTCCGGCGCGAACCACTAATACAGAAAGTCCCGTAATCGACTCAGGCCCTCTCAGGAGTTTCCGGGGGTTGATCTCCTAACGCCGGCTCCGGGAAGGAACTCTCCGCGGGGCAAAGTCGCGCTTGTTGACCACACCGGTGAGGGATGCCGGCGGTAGAGTCTCGAACGGGTGGCCGGATGCCGCGGCGCAAATCACCGCTAGACGACGTTCACCGTCCGGTCGGGGGAGGAGGGATGTTCTGCAACTGATCTCGCGCCTCGGATGGCGACCCGAAAGCCTCCAGCGGCATATCCAAGCCGGCGAGGATCCGATACAAAGGTTGCCGAAATCGTAGCCGGCGCCGTCGGTTAACAAGCCGGCCGGCGGCAGGTACCGCGAACCGGCTTGTTGACCGGAGTCGAAAGCGCTTGAAGTAGATCCCCGTTGGAGCCGGTCATGGCACTCCGGAGCGCTGCCGATCCGGTTTCCGGCCCAGGCGCTTTTTCGACGTAGAATTTCGGCCCGGATGAAAGCGTCAAACTGCCCGCTTGAAGGCCATCTGAGCCTGCGATGAAGTTTCCATCAGGGTGCCAGGACCTTTCCGCCCGCAGTGTTTTCGAATGCGCGAACGAAGTTCACCCCTCGCACGCATCACTCTGGACTTTGCAGCCGGAACGGACACGCCTAAACGATCCGCGACATCGTTGATCGCGAGCTGGTCCAAGTCGCGCAGAATCATGGCATGGCGCAAGAGAGGAGGAATTCGCAGTACCTCCCGCCGAAGCAAGGACAATACCTCTTTGAGCCCCAAGTCGTCTTCCGGGTTCGTCAACTGCGCTACCAACTCGACTCCCGGCTTCGATTCCGAAGATTCGTCCAGGCACAGAAAATGGGGACGCCCCTGTTCGCGAAGCCTCATCAGACACTGGTTTTCTACGATTCTCGTCAACCAGCCGCTGAAAGATCCCTCACCTCGATACTGGCTGAGGCGCTGAGAGGCCTTCCAGAATGCATTTTGTACTTCATCTTCCGCGTCGTTGCGGTTCCTGAGCATCCTGTTGGCACGCCGGAGACAAGCCGAGCGATGGCGGTTCAGAAGTTCGCCGAAGGCATCCATGTCCCCATTTCGGGCTGCCACCAGGAAACTCTGATCATCCCGCTTCATCAAAACCTGATCCCCCGACCTGTTCTCCAACGCGTCTGTTGGTAAAACAGACTTAGGGACACCATTAGTACTACTGTTGAGGAGGAGGTGATGGAACATATGTACCGGCTTTGGCAGTTCTATTACCAGTGTTATTCTCAGCCGTAACATATTATGTTTAAAAGACATGTAATGACGAACACACAGCAAGATAGCACAATATTGTACACATATAGGTCCGGTTGCACGGAGTACTATCACAATTCCGTACATCCCTAAGAAAAACCCTGTATTACCTGGAGCCTATGCCACGCAATTTCGTAATTCAAATGAAACAGTCCTCCGGAGTTTCCCGTTATCGGGTGGAAGATGGAATTTCCGGGCGTAACAACCAATCATTGTTCCGAGGCTGACTCAAGGACCGTTTAAAGAATCCTCAGTGCCGCCTCCGCGCGACCGCGGTCGTCTCCGCGGTGAAATGCAAATTCAACTCCGACGGTCGCGACTTGTGCAGAATTTCTCTTGCCTGCATCAGTTCCTCCTGGGTCCAATGAGCGAGCACGAGAAATCTGTCTGCGCACAACTCTGATTCGTAACGGAGGATGTTCTCGCCGGGAATGCCCAGCCTGCGGAGCGCGGTATCGAGGGCGCCGAAGCCTCGATGCGTGGGCGCTTCGTCGATACTGGAAACAACCGCGTTCACCAGTGGTCCGGCCAGAAGAACCGGCCCCAGTCCCGGGAGCACGAAGAACGCGACCCCCGCCAGGGAGCCGCCGACCTCCCCATAAAATCCGGACAGTTTGCCCCAGCACCTGGCGCTTGCTCCGCCTGTGCTGCAGTATCCGACCACGTGTTCCTGATTCTGATATTCCCGCGCCACCACCGAAACCCTCATCATGTCGAACCCTGCTTTTTGCAAATGGTTCACGCCGTCGAGAGCATCCGCGGGCGTTTCGTAGACGGCCACAATCGAATTCATCTCGTGCATTTCGGTCTCCCGCTCCCCTGCACGCTCCCCCGTAATCCGATGATTCTTTTGGGCCTCGCTAGATTCAACTGTTGGGGCCACGACGGCCAGTGTCTTTTTACAAACTTTTGGATCGATGTATCCCAAACCGCATCCACAGCTCTTAGAGGAAAACGTGACAATCCTTGCCGTCGATGACGAACCGCTGATACGCACGCTGGTTGCGACGGTGCTACAGGACAACGGGTACGATGTCCTTACCGCCGATTGCGCCGATCAGGCCATGGCCGTGTTCCGCGAACGTCCGGAAGACGTCGATCTTCTGATCAGCGACGTTCGGATGCCTGGAATGGACGGTCCAACCCTCGCCGCGAGACTCCAGACGGCGCGCCCTGATCTGCAAGTCATCCTCATGTCCGGATACTGCGATTGCGAGCAGCTCTCCCACGGGTTTGAGTTTCTCTCCAAACCTTTCACGATTGCCGACATACTCACGAAGGTTCGCACTCTTTTGAGCGGCCGAGGTCAACGCTCAGGCCTGCACACCGAAAACCGTGCCTCTGGTCCGGCACGGAGGAAGGCTTCCACTTCGGAATACCCTACCGGTCATCGATCCGCGGCCGGCACGCTGCGTATGAGTGCGTGAGACGGTCCGCACGCGCTTTCGAGCCGGCGCGCGGCCAAACTCGACGCGACCTTGCGAAAACCTTAGCTCCACCGCGGAAAAAAATGAGGCGGAACGCCCTGCGCATCCATCCTGTTGAGTAACGCGCAAATCTCTACAGATGGCTGGAGTGGAGCGCCGGAAGACGGAGCATCCACTCGCACAGCCAGACATTGCCGGTTGCGGCAGAGGAGAGAAGATGCCGAAAGTCAAGTTTGTGCCTGCTGCAGAGCCCGTGAACTTCGGGCTGCAATCTGTCCAAGAAGAGAAGCTTCTCGCAATCAGCCCGAACCCGGAAGACCACGCCACGTTGCGCGACATGGCCGACAGTCGTCACTGGCAGGTCCGGTCCGTGAGCACGTTCCGGGATGCGCTCGAGCGGCTCGCCGCGGAACGCGTTGCCGTTGTTTTCTGTGATGACGTTCTGGAAGACGGCACCTGGAAGGATCTCCTGGAGGTGGTCGGGACCGGCGCCGGCGTCCCGCCGCTGGTCGTTACCTCGCGGCTGGCAGATGCCTTTCTGTGGTCGGAGGTGTTGAACCTGGGTGGATACGATGTCCTGCTCAAGCCATTCAGCGCCCGGGATGTTGCTCACGTACTGAGGAACGTCTCGCTCCAGACCACTACAAAGACGACAAGAACGAGGGTCGCGGGGGCAGCCTGAAATCGATCAGGGCCTCAGGCGCCCATTGCGATCGCGTCGCATCATCGCGCGATTCTGCACTTCAAAGTCGCGCATCCAGCGGGCGAACATGTCGCCCCCGCGCGGCGGTTGTGCCCGCTCTGGAGAGGCGGCGCCGAAGAAATCCAGGACGCGATGGAGGAACTCGCGTAGCCGCATCAGGATCCGCGCTGTCATCCGCTTCTCCTTTCGCATGCGAAATGGTGAAGCAGCCGACCCGGCACTCGCATCATTCCCTCAGGCCTCGCATGAGAACTCCAGCCGCCCTGCTATTTGCACTAATCGGCACATTGGGCGCCGCTAATCAAGTCCATCTGTCGCCCAGGTTTCAGACGGTCTATATCGTTCCGATGGCAAACTCGCTGGACCAACACCTGGCCAGCCGCCTGACCAGCAGCCGCGTGCTCTGGGTTGTGCTACAGCCGCCCGCCGCCGATGTGGTTCTGACGGACGCGCTGGACGATGAGTTCTGGACGTGGCTGGACCGCAACTACCCTTTACCGGCCGCTGCAGCGTCCGGTTACCGCGGTCCTTCCTACCCCGCGGGCTACTCACCTCCCAAACGTCGCGGCACAATCTTTCTCGTCGACCCGCGGACCAGAGTTGTGCTCTGGTCGATCTACGAACTTCCGAAAGATTCCTCTCCAGCTTCCTTAGACCGCAGCGCCTGGCGGATCACGAACCAACTTCGGATCGCTTTCGGCAGAAAGTAAGAAGGGCAACCGGCGCCATTTCCCGCAGTGGGCGAGCGCGGGCGCTGGACAATATTCGAGCGCATCGTACGGCGCCGATTCGATCGGGGGACTCGGAATTCCATAATGCCGCGCCGGGCGTCCCCGCCACCGCCGTCGCGGGAGGACGCCCGGCATACGGAGGACGACGATTTGCGTACACGTCGCAGAGCGACGGCACCACTCGCGCTCAACACTCAGGAGCGCGGCACGAATCGCTGTCCTCACAATACGAATGATGCAAGTTTGGGCAGATTGGTCTGGGACGGCGGGGTGAATGACGTTCCTGGCGTTCGATCCGCCGGGATGCCGCAAGGGCCGGCCAGTACGCCCAAAAGTTTGCGTCCGCCGGGAGACCGCGGCATCGAACCTGTCGTGAGGCAGCATTGCCGGCGAGGATGCAAAAATTCATGAGCGCCACCAGCTTCTGCACTATGTCGAACCTTTCCATCCCGCAAAACAACCGCTCGAGTAGTTCCCCGTTTATCCTTCCAATCGACCAAACTGCTTGGGGTATCTTGCAGGCGCCTCAGCGGCCCGGACGCAATATCCGGGCGTCGACCGTGTCCGCCAGGACCGGGGAGACTGACGCCGTATTACAAATGAGGCTTGGGAAGCCGCCGCTGATCACTTTTGGGCGCCGCCCCGAGGCCCCGGGTCCGCCAGGTAACCCGCGCGCGTCTCGGCCTTCAGCGGGCCATGCTTCGGATCGCTCACCGACAAGCTGATGCGATGATACTTGCCGTCCGAGGCTCCGGGGAAACCGAGCGTGTACTGTTCGCGAATCTCCTGCGCGATCTGTACACAAGTCTCCTTTATTCCAGATATCTGCTGGGGAAAGGATGCGCGTCCGCCGGTTTGTTCGGCTAGTTTCTCCAGGACGGCGGGATTACGATCGCGGTCGTCCTGATCGAAAACGCCGATGGGGTAAATGACGATTCCTGAATCCCGCGCGCCTGTCACGGCATCCGCGAGAGTCATGCGGCTCGAGTTATCGCCGCCGTCGGTGATGGTAAGTAGAACCTTCCTTCTATATGCAGCGTATTGGAACTGAGATTCCGCACCGATCAAGGCATCGTAAAACGCGGTAGTGCCGCCTAACTCGAAGGAGGCGATTGCGGACTCCAGTTCAGAGATGTTATCAGTGAACCGTGTCCCCTGTGGTAACCCGAATCGGAAAGAAGTACTGAAGTGAACGACGAATATCTGGTCTTTCGGATTGCTCGCGCGAGCAAATGCCAAGGCCCCCGCAATCACCTCCGGACGCTTCCTCGCCATGCTTGCGCTGTTGTCAACCACGATTCCGGCAGTAACCGGCGCGTCTTCGCCCTGGAAAACAGTGATCTCCTGTGGCACATCGTCCACAAGTAATCGGAAAGCACTCTTTGCCAGTCCGCCGATCGCATTTCCGGCGCTGTCCGTTACCGTGACGTGGAGCTGCACCAGGTTCACTTCGGTACGAATGGGGAACGGCTCCTGGATTTCGAACGAAACTGCGGCTACGACAATCAGGCCGCCTATGCCGATGGCCAAATTGTTCATGAGGTCCCTCACCAGTTTTGATGACTCCGCACCGAGGGGGTGCCAGAATTGTGACCGCACTGGAGTTTCATCACCCCATTAAGTAAATCGCTGAGGGTTCGGCTTCATCGGTCACAACAGCAGGCGCCACGCAATGGTGGCGGAGTGCAGGGAGGGTCTCATGAAGTCGTGCTTATCTGTCCTGGGAACGGCTCTGATGTTTTTATCGGTAATGTTGGCCCAGCGGCAGGATAGTGCACCGCTCATTGTGCGGGGCGAGATTATCTCCAACCGGCTGGTGGCGGGTTCCCTCACGGTGGAGCTCTCCGGGAACGGCACCATGCCGGCCGAATCCGTGATGGTGAATGCCGACAACACATTCGAGTTCCGCTCTGCCAGCCCGGGTGTTCACGAATTGCGCGTCATCGGTAGCGGCGGACAGATCCTTTATCAGGAGAACGTCGTCATCTCAAGTCCCACGCAGTCGCTCTCGGTCCGTCTCCCTGACTTGCCGGATGCAAATCGCTCCGCCGGCGATGTGGTGTCCCTGCAACAACTCCGGCATAAGGTCCCGGGGCCCGCGCGCAAAGCGTTCGACAAAGGAGAACAGGCTATCTCCAAAGGCGACCTTCCGCAGGCCCGCGGCTTATTTGAAGAAGCCGTCTCAATCGATCCCGAATTCGCCGATGCCTACAACGAGCTGGGCGGCGTGGATGTGGGCCTCAAGCATCTGCCGCAGGCCGCCGAAGAGTTCCAGAAGGCGATCGATCTTGTACCCCAACACCCCATGGCGCTGCCCAACCTGAGTATTGTGTTGGCGAAGATGCAGCGTTTGCATGAAGCCGGGCAGGTGGCGCGGCGGGCCTTGCAGATTGCGCCGGCAGATGGACGCCTGCATTACATCCTGGGCGCCAGCCTGCTGGCCGAGAACGGCCCGATGGAAGAAATCATCGCCGAGTTCGAACGCGCCTCCGCAACCGTTCGGGCGGCGCATGTGGTTGTGGCGGATCTGCTCGCCAAACAAGGTCGTTCCCAGGAGGCGATCCGCCACCTCGAGACCTACCTCTCCAGCGCGGCTGCCGACGACGCGTTGCGGCCCAAGGCAGAAGCCCGCCTTGCAGCGCTGCGACAGTGACCGCGTGCGCAGACTGGCTATGATGCGGCCTGGCCTATGCTTTGGGCAGTGGACATGCCAGCCTGGAGTATCGCAGCCAGGACGGATCGGGGTAATACGCCAGCACGAGTGCACCGCCTCGCAGCGCCTCGATCAGCTTTCGGGAGACGGAGGGACGCACCGCCGGACATCCCCAACTGCGCCCGATACGGCCTTTTGAACGAGCGAGGTTTTCATTGACGTAGTCCGCGCCGTGGATGACGATGTCACGCTCCAGACAGTTGTCGTTGATCCCCTTTTCAAGGCCTTGCAAGCGCAGCGACAACCCGTGCTTCCCTATGTATGTGTCTCCGGTCAACAGAGCGCCGATCGTGCTCATCAGGCTGTTGGGCGCGTTCGAGAATCTTACAGCCATTTGATTCCCGCTATTTTTTCCGTGCGCCGACAACTCCTGAAAAAGCACCCGTTGATGAATCAGATCGAACACCCAGAAGCGCCGTTCGGTGGATGGCTTTGTATAGTCGATGACCGCCAGAACATCGGTGCGGACGTGTGTTCCGGCGGCCTCGAGTCGCGTCAGCGAGAGCAACGCCGCTTCGATTGCCTTGGGGGAAAGTCCAGGCGCCAACCTGAGCAGCGTCGCGAATTCCGACTGGGGAAAGATGGCGGGCGGCGCGGCTCCAACGTGTAACGCTCCAATGGCCAGATAAAGTGGTAAGGCGAGTGGAAAAAACCTCGTAGAACGCAATGAGACGGCTCCGGTGAAGCACACCTGCGGAAAAGCTTGGCAGAGATGGCGTGCGAATTTTTATTCTATCGCACGGCCTTTTGCGCTAGCGCCGGGAAGGGGTGAAATCGGGTGAAATCCTATCTCGCTGCGGCCACAGTTTCGAGGGGCGCCAGGTCGACGGAAATCCATGTAGACCACCACTTTGGCTTCAGCCACGGCGGCGGAGCTTTGAAGTTGTACCTTCCGGTCAACAGGACGAGCGTTCCGGTCTGTAACAGTTCCCTGGTCTCGGCGTCGAGCGTCCACCCTTCGCCCCAGTTGAAGAGCCATTTCGCATCCTCTGCCAGCAACCGTACGCAGCCGTGGCTGGCGGGCCGCCCGGGGAGAGTGTACTGGTGCAGTGCAAGCCCGAGATCGTTTGCAAAGTTGAAATACCAGGGCATCACCCAGGTCGGGTTTTCCGAACTGACATGGACCAGAGCATGCCAGTTCAGATGGTAAACACCTGGAGGCGTTTGGTGCCGCTTGTCGCCGGAACTCACCGGCCCCCAACGCACGAGAGTGCCCCACTCATAGGCCCCGAACGTCTGTGCCTCGAGGTCTACCAGCAGCGCCTTGCTTTCGTGGGCAAACGCTTCGATCGCCATTGGCATCGGACTGTACTGCAATTCGTCGACGTCCCAGCGATCCGGCACAATGATCCGGTGAAGCCGTGGCAGGTCCGCCGCGTCTACATGGTTCAGCTTCATGATCACCGCGAGTTGCCGGCCGGAGAATCGCGACGTTGGCTGAACGTTCTCCAGGTGATATTCGATTCTCTGCGCCGCGCATAGCGATGCCAGCCCGCATGTCAGCAGGGCTGTCGCAAAGACGTTGCCGATGCATCGAGCCATGGGTCGTCCCCCTGTCTCGTCCTCGGCGGCGAACGGGACCTCACCGAATGAGATGCCGCAGCCATCCGGACATTGCACAACCGCACGCTACACGGGCCGGCCCTGGCAAAACCCCAAAAAACGGCCCCCGGCAAAAACATGCGCATCGGAATTGACCAGGGAGGTCAAGGTGGGAGGATCACGCAAGGTCTTCTACTTGTTTCTCGCAGCTTTGGCTGCGACCTTTTTCATGCTGTGTGGATCGGGGCTGAGCCAGGAACCGCAGGTCTTGATCGAGCCTCGGACGTCCCACGCGCCTCCCTCGACGGGTGGGGCGGACCGGCTCATTCCGCACCTCCGGGTCAATTCCGACCTTGTTCTGATTCCGGTGATGGTCACTGATTCGCAAAACCGCCTCGTCACCGGCCTCGGGAAGGAACAATTCAAGCTCTACGACAACAAGGTGGAACAGGTGATCACCCAGTTCGCACGCGAAGATGCCCCCGTATCCATCGGGCTGGTATTTGACTGCAGCGGCAGCATGGGAGCAAAGCTGGAAAAGTCGCGGGCAGCGGTTGCCGAGTTCATCAGGACAGCGAACCCGGAAGACGAATTTTCACTCGTAACATTTAGTGACCGGGCCCGTCTCGTAGCGGATTTCAGTGCGGGGACCGCCGAGATCGAAAACCGCCTGCTGTTCCTGGCTTCCCGGGGAGAGACCGCGCTGCTGGACGCCATCTGTCTCTCTATGAACGAGATGAAGCACGCAAGGCACGCGCGCAAAGCCATCCTTATTATCTCCGACGGCGGAGACAATGCCAGCCGCTATTCCGCTCGCGAACTGAAGGATTGGATCCGCGAAGCCGATGTTCAGATCTATTCCATCGGAATCTTCGAGCCTCCCGGCTTGCGAGGGCGCACTCTCGAGGAACTGAATGGTCCAGCGCTGCTCGACCAGATTGCGAGGCAGACCGGGGGCCGGCTTTTCGAAGTTTACGACCTGAATGATCTGGCCGATATTGCCACCAAAATTGGCGAAGCCCTGCGCAATCAATATGTCCTCGGCTTTAGCCCGGCTGCGGAGCATGACGGAAAGTACCATCGCATCCAGGTGAAAATTCCGAAGGTCCAGGGCCTGCCACCGCTGCACGCGTCATTTCGCTCCGGGTATTATTCCCGCTAGAGCCGATGGCGGGGCGGTTCCGGTTCCGCCCACGGCACCCACCTCGTGTTGAGTTTCCGGACCAGCCGGCCGACTGGCAGGCGCGGCAGTCTGGCCGGAAGATATTTTCTCCGGCGCTGACAGGAATCTCTGCATCTTGTGTTCTTGACGTAAAGTGATAACATTGTAGTCCCCGATAGGCCATGAGTCCTGTAAGGCTCTTAATCGTTGAGGATGATGAAGGTCTGCGACAGGTCCTCCAGATACAACTGGAGCACGAGGGGTATGAGACCAGGTCAGTCGCCTCTGTAGAGGAGGCTCTCCCGATTCTGGAGAAGATCCCTCACGACGTTGTCATTACGGACCTGAACCTTCCTGGTGCTTCCGGCCTGGAGCTGCTCAGGCAGGCTCGCGCGTTGGATCCCGAAACGGCGGTTATCCTGATGACTGCATTTGCTACTGTCGAAACGGCGGTGCAAGCTATGAAACAGGGCGCATACGACTACATCACCAAGCCAGTTCACCCATTTGAACTGAAGTCTCTGATCGAGCGTGCGGTGGATCATACCAAGCTGCGCGAAGAGGTTCAAATCCTGCGGACCTGCCTGGATCGGAAATATGGTTTCGAAGAGATCATCGGGAGTTCCCCGGAGTTGTTGGAGGCGCTTGACGTCGCTACCCGGACTGCCTCCACCGATGCGACGGTTCTGATTTACGGTGAAACCGGAACGGGGAAGGAATTAGTCGCCAAGGCCATACACTTTCTCAGCAAGCGCCGGGAATCTCCTTTCATCACCATCAATTGCGGGGCGATCCCCCGAGAGTTACTGGAATCCGAACTGTTCGGTCACGTCAAGGGCTCCTTTACGGGTGCGCTGTCTCATAAGAAAGGCAAAGTTGAGATGGCCAGCGGCGGTACGATCCTTCTGGATGAGATCGGGGAGATGCCCCTAGAGCTGCAGGTCCGAATCTTGCGTCTGATTCAGGAAAAGGAGATCGAGAAGATCGGAGGAGTGGCGCCGATCCGGGTGAATGTCCGGATTATCGCGGCGACTCATCGGGACCTGTCCGCCATGGTCCGCCAGGGCACGTTTCGAGAGGATCTCTACTATCGGCTGCTGGTTGTGCCGATCCACCTGCCGGCTTTGCGGGAGCGGCAAGGAGGCATTGCCGAGCTCGTGCAACATTTCTTTCTGAAGTTTCGCGCGAAGTACGGCCGTTCCGGCCTCCTCTTTCCAGCCGACGTTGCCGCCAGGTTTGAGGCCTACGACTGGCCGGGGAACGTTCGCCAACTGGAGAACGCGATCGAGCGAATCGTACTGCTCGCGAAGGGAGGGGCCGTTTCCTTCCAGGATTTGCCGGAATTCTTGAAGGCTGAGCCCATTCAGGTGAGGGCATCGCTCATCCCGGATGTCACGCTGGGGATCGAAGCGGTTGAGAAAGAATTGATCTTGCGCACTCTGAAGAGTTGCCGGGGCAATCAGACGCGCGCAGCCCAGATCCTGCAAATGACCCGCCGCGCGCTAGGCTACAGGCTGAAGCGATATGGCCTTCAAGAGGACGATCTGAAAGCTCTGCGGCGAATGGCAGGATAACCTCAGGCTCGAATCCATCGAAGCCTACCCCCGCCCCTCTTTTAGAATCTACTGGAATCCCCTGGCATCCGACCTGATGGAGGGGTGCTAGAGCCCTCCGCGGCCCTTTGCACCCATCCTTCCGGACCCTTTGGGACTCGATTACACGGGCCGGACACGGGAGACTCGCCCATGGCTAAGGCCGGTCAGAGCAGAGATGTAGCCGGACATAGAAGACTACTCGAAATCTCGCGAAAACTCTCGGCAACCATTGGCGCCGAATTCTTTCAAACGATAGCCCGGCATCTGGTGGACGCCCTTGCGGCAGACTGTGTTGTTGTAGTCGAATTCATCGGGGGACAGATGGAGCGGTGCCGCTCCGTCGGAGCGTGGTGCGGCGGCGCGCCGGCGAGTTTCGATTATGAGTTGGCGGGCAGCGCCACATCGCAAGTCGCTCTGGGCAACTACAGCCAGTTGCGATCGCGCGCGCAAGCCCGTTTCCCGTCGGATACGCTGCTGGCGCAGACCGGCGCCGAGGCATTTGTCGGCGTTCCGTTGTTGGCCGGCCGCATGCACTCCGTAGGTGCGCTCCTGGCGCTGTATCGGCGGCCGGCAACCAGCCTGCGCTTTCCCAAGGCCATGCTGGAGATTTTTGCCGAGCGCACGGCCGCGGAATTAGTCCGCAAGCTGGAGGAGCAGAAACTTCGGGAAAGCGACCAGCGCTACCGTGCGTTTATCGCCAAGAACGCCGACGCCATGTGGCGCGTTGAGTTCGAAGAGCCAATCTCCACGAGCCTACCCGAAGAAAAACAGTTGGATCAGATTTACAAGCGTGGCTATGTTGCGGAGTGCAACGATGCTGCCGCCCGCATGCTGGGGATGGTCAGCGCGGACCAATTGACAGGGGTCCGGTTGGAGGAGCTCGCACCGACCGACCCGTGCGGCCGGGAAGCGGCCTTGGTCGCCGTTCGTGCCGGATACCGCATGACAACGGTCGAAACCAATCCGATCGATTCGACAGGGAAGAGAAGATGCCTGCTACGAAGCCAATGGGGCATCGTCGAAGACGGCAAACTGCAGCGGATCTGGGGCGCGCATCGCGACATCACCGAACTGCGGCATGCCGAAATGGCCCTGAGTGCATCCGAGCAGCGGATGGCCGATCTGGTAGAGAGCATGCGCCAGTTCGTTGTCTTCCTCGATCTGAATAACAACATCGAATTCTGCAATTACTACCTCCTGGAAGCAACCGGTTGGCCTGCGGACGAGCTCATTGGAAGACAGTGGCTCAAGACGTTGATCCCGGCGTCGGAGCACGACAGCGTCGGTGCGCAACTGGACACCAACACGGCGGACCGGCCGGTCCATTTCGAGAGCTCCATCCTCGCGAAAACAGGCGCACTCCATGTGGAATGGGATGCGATTGTTCTTCGCAGCAGCGACGGCAGTCCCGCCGCTCGCGCCGTTGTCGGCCGCGATATCACCGAGCAAAAAGCGCTTCAGGAACAGGTGCTCCTGGCGCAGAAACTGGCCGGCATCGGAAGACTCGCCGGGGGCCTGGCGCACGATTTCAATAACCTGCTGACTGTCATCCTCGGCTACACGATAAAACTCCTGGACGGTATGCAGCCCTCGAACCCATCCTTCTCGAGTCTGACCCAGATTCACAAGGCTACCGAGCGGAGTGCCGAGCTGGCTCATCGTTTGCTGACGTTCAGCCGCCGCGAGAGCTTTCGTCCGCAGATCGTCAGTGTGAACGCCTTGATAGAAGACATGCGGAGCCTGATGGAAGCACTCGCCGGCGAGGCTGTTCGCCTCATTGTAGAGTTGGAGGCCGAATTAGGAAATGTGCGGGTAGATCCGTCTCAGTTTCATCAGCTCCTGATGAACCTTGTCGCCAACGCGCGAGACGCCATGCCGCAAGGCGGATTGCTGACCGTTGCAACGTCAAGCTTCGAAATCATTGCCGATGAACGCCACCCCGCGGGCGTTCCTCCAGGGAATTATGTGCTGCTGACCGTTGCGGATACCGGATCGGGAATGACTGAAGATGTGAAAGCCCACCTCTTCGAGCCTTTCTTCACAACAAAAGAAAAGGGCAAAGGAACCGGTCTCGGCCTGGCGATGGTCTACGGTATTATCGAGCAGAGTGGGGCGCACATCCGGGTCGATAGCGAGCCGGGGCGGGGAACCATATTTCGCATCTTCATTCCCCAGGTGCAGACGGTCGCGGCGCCGCAGCCATCCAAGGCCCGACGGGCTCTGCCCCGCGGAACCGAAACGGTCTTGCTGGTGGAAGAACGGCAATCCGTCTCCGTCCTGGCCTCCGGCACGCTCAGCGGTCTGGGCTATACGGTTCTGAGTGCGGATGGGCCGTTGCAGGCAATCGACATCAGCAGCAGAAGGCCGAACGGAATTCATTTGCTTGTTACCGGACCCGTGTCAGACGGCATGCCCGGCGAGGTGCTATTGGGTATGTTGAGGGAGTATCAGCCAAAACTGAAGGCATTATTCCTTTCCGATGCCGGGGACCAACCGGCCGCGGCGAATCACGCCTCCCCACCCGCGTTCGATTTTCTGCCCGGACCATTTTCACGCAAGGCCCTTGCGGTCAAAGTGCGCGAGATTCTGGATCGCGAGTAAGCCGCGTTCTCATTCGCGGTGTGCGCTGCCCGACGCGAAACTGGCGTACTCGTCTTCGCAAAGCAGACGCACCAATTCACGAATTCCGTAAGGTTTCCGTACGAACCCCTTCACCTGCGGCACCCTGAATGCCGCCGCGGCGTTGGCGTCGCTATAGGCACTCGTGAGAAGAATTCGCACATCCGGGCGGATGCGAGCCGCTTCCTCTACGACCTTCTTACTCGGCAGCCCGGGAAGCGTCAAGTCGAGCAGGATGGCGCTGATCGTCTGTCCGTGGCTTCGCAACAGTTCGACTGCCGAAAAACCGTCCGGAGCCTCCATCACGCGGAACCCATCCCGCCTCAATAACTGAGAAATCGCCAGACGGAGGCCTTCTTCATCGTCGACGATCATGACGGTCTTACCCGCGCTGCCGGCGGCCGCGCCAACGTTCCGCGCCGGCTCCTGTGCTTCCGACTGAGCCGCGCAAGGCAGCAGGACGATAAATCGCGCCCCGCGGCCGGGTGCGCTTGCCAATTGCACGCTGCCGCCGTACTTTCGCGCTATCGTGCGGACGATTGCCAGGCCCACTCCCCTGCCGGTCTGCTTCGTGCTGACAAACGAATCGAAAATATGGTTTTGCAGGGAGCGCGCGATTCCGCGACCGGTGTCGGCGACTTCGAGCTTCAGGTAGTCGCCGGACGGTTCCAATCCGTTGTCGGGGTACTCCGCGTTGCCGCTCTTCACCAGCGACGTGGAGATTTTGATCTCGCCATCCTTTTCGCCCAAGGCATCGGAAGCATTCAAAATGAGGTTCATCAATACTTCGCGCAACTCGGGCGGCTCGGCGACAATGGGGGGCAGGTCCGCTGCCAGGTCTGTTGTGATCCTCGCATGCTTGGTAACGGAGATGCGGAGCATCTCGAGCATCTCCTCGACGAGTTTTGACAGGTCCACCGGTTCAGCCCGAGCTGCGTCCCGCCCTGCGTAGACCATGATTTCACGCACAATCTCCGAACCGCGGATGGCGACTTTTCGTATCCGCTCCAATTCGTCGATTGCGCGAGATCGCGGCGTCACCTCTGCCAGGGCCAGGTCCGCGTTGGCGAGAATATTGGCGAGCAGGTTGTTGAAGTCGTGCGCTATACCGGCGGCCAGCCTGCCGATGCTCGACAGCCGTCTAGCCGCGGCTCCATCGTTATCCGGGGCAAGCCCGTATTCGTGGATATCGGTGAAAGCTCCAATGAAACCGCTAAACACTCCCGATGCGCTGAACCACGGGGTTCCCTTGGCAACCATCCAACGATATTTCCCGTCGCTCCGGCGCAGCCGGCATTCGAACTGAAACTCTTCCCGGCGCGCGAACGCTCTCGAGTAGATCGAAGCGCAGTGCCCGCGATCTTCCGTGTGAACAAAGTCTGTCCAGTCGTGTGTGAGTTGCTCGGCCAGTGTGCGCCCGGTAAAATCCAGCCAGCGCCTGTTGAAGAAGACGCACCGCCGGTCAGGGTCAGTAGTCCACAACAGAAGCGGTGCGGCATCGATGATCGGCCGGAAGTGATTTTCGGTCTCGGGCATCACAGCATCCGGGAGGAGTTGCTTTTGTGTCGAAAAGCCGCGGCCCCGCACGCCAGGCCGCCCACTGATATTGGAATCCGCGCATAGACATTATCGAAGACGAGGGTGGCCGGCTCGAAACGTACCAGTCCACGGCGCTATTCCCGCTCCGCCACTGGAGCCTGAGCGCTTCTGCGAGACGGCGCCGCCACCTGCGGCGAGGTGGGCGCTGCGGCGCTGTCTCGCGGGGGCGTGCCTACTGCGCTCCGAAGGTAAAGTTGAAGCCCGTGGTGTACCGGATATTGTTCTGGTTGTTGTCGCCGAGCGTTCTCAGATTCTGCAGGCGGGTCATGTAGTAGTCCACTCCGATCGGCCGGAAGCTGACGTGCTTGCTCAGCTTAATGTCCAAGCCGCCGCCGACGGTCATGGCGAAGGCCGTCTGCTGGGTTACCAGCCGTGCCGTGACCGAATCACCCGGAAGCAGGGGATTTCCCGGCAGGTAGATCGGCTGGTTCGGCAGCGCGGGAAGCGTCACGTTGATCGGTGTGCTGGCTGAGGCATAGACTCCGCCCCAGAGAATCTGGAAATACGGGCGCAGGTGCGAAGTCCGCAGCGACACGCGAGGGCCGAAGAGGAAATTCGACATCGTATTGTCGAGTTGTACGCCAGAGATGTTCCCGTTGTGGACGGCTCCGAGATCTGCGACGGCGCCGAGCCATTTGTTGAAGTTGTATGCGAACTGACCGCTGCCGCCGTTAGCGCTGAAGGCCGGCACGTCGGTCGCGGAATTGAATCGGACATACGTGTAGCCGAGAAACGTCTCCATGCGCGGTACGTCTTGCGCCGCCGCTACTACTGTACTTAGTAGAACGGCACCAATAACTATAAAGCTCTTTCTCATGTTGTTGTCCTCTAAAAAGTCGATTTCAGCTCACAGGCACGCGTCCCACGCACAGGCCTGCTGTTAAAGTGCTATCGACCCCTTTCCAGTAGCTAAGATCGTCAAATTCTCGAGCGGCTTTTTTTTTAGGGGATTACTGAAAGGCGCCCGCCATTGCGAGCAGGCAGATGGTTGCCGGCAACCTGCCAGCCGTTAAAGGCTGTCCGCTGCCCGGCTGTCTAATCCGTTCCCGCTTGCCCTGTCTTGTGGGCATGATATCCGGCTCGAGTACGAATCGTGTAAGTCTTACCGTTTGGTGAGACCACCTGCACCGTGATTCTCCGGAAGCCCTGATTGGGGTTCGCTGCCGGATAGTAGAATGCGGTGTAAGATGCGGCGATTTCTTCCTGGATTGCGGTGAAGGCGTGAGCTATTGCCTGCCATTTGGGCGCCAGGAACAGCCTGCCGCCCGTTCTTGCCGCAAGCCGGTCGAGCGCGGAGGCTGTTGCGCGATCCTTCGCGGGATCGAGGGTCGAGACCACATAAACTGGGATCCCTTCGTCCTGGGCTACCGCTCCAACATCATCCGGCGACAACATGCTCTTGTTGTCCGGACCATTGGAGAAAACGACGACGGCCTTGCGGCCCGGCACCCTGGCCGCGTCCCGCAGTGTCAGAAGCAGGCAGTTGAATAGAGCCGTGTCGTCACCGGCGGACACATTCTGGGCCAGAGCGGCGCGTAACAGGACGCGATCATGTGTCAGTTGCGCCGCCCGCGAGAGGTTCCGGCTGAAGGTGTATACGGCGGCGGCATCGGGTGGATTGAGCCTTCGCAAGAAGGCAGCGATCGCGTCGCACACATATGGAATGCTCCTATACATGTGGTCGCTGGTATCGAATAAGATGAAAACGTTTGTTCCTTGAGGAACTTCCGGCACAGCGCGTTCTCTCACGTCGCTGCCCTCGGCGAAGGCTGTAATCTTTTGCGGGATGCCATCTTCGGCGATCCGGATATCTTCCGGTCGCAGGCCGTGAATCGGATGTCCCTTCCCGTCCGTAACGGTGAAAGTCAGCCCTACCAGATTCACATCCACACGGTACCGGGGACGGGCGATGTCTTGTGCTGTGGCTGGCTGCCCCCCGGCCCATAGTGCCAATGCAATTACCGCGCTTCTGGCAAGCGGTGCATTCATTCTGTGCCTCTGTTCAGGAATTCATACAACTCGGGCCGGGGCCCTGGCTGCCGGAACACGGAATGGGCCGGTCCAGCAGCCGGGCGATTTCCGCGATGGAGTGTCGGGGTGTGTACTATTGCTGCGAAGCGGTGCTGTCCGTAAGTTCACCCGCTCCGAAGAGCCGGACCTGCACCCGCCGCTCTGCCTGGTAACGTTCTGCCCTGCTGGCGTTCGCAGGAACACTGTTTTCGGGCGCCAGGTCGGGCGGAGGCGTATCTTTGCCCATGCCGACGATCTGAATCGAACGCGGAGGAATGCTCTGTTGGACCAGGTAACGCTGCACCGCTTCGGCGCGCCGCCGGCTCAAAGCAAAGTTATAGTTCTTTGAACCGCGGGGATCCGTGAAGCCGGCAAGCTCCACTACCGCGCGCGGCGTGGCCTTCGCCTTATTGGCAATCTCGTCCAAGGCGCGCTTGGCGTCGGGAGTCAGCGTAGCCTGATTAAAACGGAACATGACATCCGCTTTCTCCATAAGTTCGTAATGGAGCGCGTTGGCCACACCTTCCCCGAGTTTCGTGATCTTAGTCGAGTTCGCGTCGGCGGCGTCCATGGCACGCGAGGCAGTACCCTGCGCCTGCTGCGTAGCGTCGGCGAGCTGGTTGACTCGTTGATCCGTTGTGGAGATACGTTCGTTTACCTGTGAGATATCGCGTTCTTCCTTGTTGTTGAGATATGCGACCTTATCGTTGGTCTGTTTCTGAAGTGTCGCGACCTGCTGATGCACGGGCGTCACTTGTTGGCGCACATACTTCTTCGTGGCGCAACCGGAAGTCGCCAGAGATAAGGCGATCGGGAATGCGAGCCACGCACAAAGACTATGTCCTGACTTGATCATGTCTACTCCCTTTCGGCTTCACGGGTATCATCGCTCCGAAGAGTGGTTGTGTGACATACCTCACGGAGGCGTCCGACCCTGCCCACCCATTAGCGGATCCGTACCGCCGCAGTACCTTTGACGCCGCATGTGCCAATCCGCGCCAGGATTTGGGGATACACGCCGTACATCCCCGGAGGCCCAAGAAAGCTCGGGGGTTCGGAACAAACATCTCACGAATTCACGGGAAAGAGTCGGGCAAGGCTTTGGTGGCGGGACGGCGGAATGTAAGGGAGGTGTATTCCCTCGCAATAAGCCAACGCAAATAGCGGTTCTCGAATCGAACCGGGCCGCGACTTATAACTGGGGAACTACGTTCGTGTCACGCGATCCTGGCGGCCGCGCAATCCGGCGTGCACCGTTCATCGTAAGTTCGATGGTTTCGACCTCTCCATGCGCGCCGATTGAGCCAACAGATTTGCCGTTTACCGAGACCTGCAAACCGCCGGCATTGCCGACCAGTGCCGTCACGGCGCCGGTGGCATCGAATGTTTTGCTTTGCAGTTGATCCAGGAATCCCGCATACGTCATGTTGCCGTCGCATTTCACAGATAGCCACACGGGTTCCGTTGCCGTGAAGGAAACATGGACCGGCGCCGTCGGGGGTGGCGGCGTTGCCTTGGCGGCCGACGGCGCGATGGCCGGCGGCAGATTACTACGGGCGGCCTGCCCCTGGGGCTCTGTCTGGGCAACTGCTCGAAGTTGGTGTCTGGCTGCGGCGAGCACGTTCTGGCCTACTCTGTATGCCAATGCCAGAGACGCTATCACCGCGATGGTCCAGGCCAACTCCGCCCAAACCGGAGATCGGCTCCTCTTGGGTGGAACTGGCAACGGGAGCGGCGGTTCTTCGTACTGCCTCTTGAATTCGGCGACAACGGCGTCTCCGTCCATGCCCAGGGCACACGCATACTGGCGGAGGAAGTGCCGCCGGTACGAACCCCCGGGAATGCACTCGAACTGGTCCCTTTCGATCGCTTCGAGAATCGCAATACAGATTCTAGTCTCTTTGGCGATTCCCGCCAGGTTCAGTTCTTTCCGGAGTCGCTCCTGGCGGAGTGCGTTTCCGAGCGAAGTGGCAGCCGCAGACATCCCAGCCTCTGCCTGAGTGGATTTCTCGCCGTAGAGAAGAGATCCAATTCTTCAGGTTTCGCAGGGACTACGCGCCATCCGCCCCGCCGCGTGCCGCTACCTGCTCGGGCTTTCTCAACTCCGACTCCGCCTGGAACCAGTCTTGCTCCGGCGAGCCTTCCGGACATCCGCGTTCCAACCAGAGTTGATAGGCTCTCTTTGAAACTGCAGCGTCCCGATTGCCGGCCGGGACGGCGCCGCCCGTCGTCAATGCTTCTGAAGTGGCGGCGTCCTCCGGCCGGACGCCTGTGGATCGTGATCGCAGCTTGGCCATAATGTGAGTCGCGATGTTTTTGATCTCAGGGTGACTCATTAAATTGTCGCCTCCCTCCGCGTCGCCGTGCTTCCGTTAGCGCCTGTCACGCGGCATCTCTTAAGTGCAATAGGGCCTTGAGCCGTTCGTCTTCCGGCTGTTCCCGCTCCTTGTCCGCGATTTCCTGGCAGCTAACACAATAAGCAGTCCACGGCACCGCCTGGAGCCGCTTCGGGCTGATTTCGCATTCGCACATTTGGCACACTCCATAGCTGCCTTGCGCAATGCGATCCAGTGCGAGCCTGATGCTTTGAGCGCGATTGAAATTGGATTCGATCTGGTGAATCGTCAGGTCTCGTTCCGCCACACGTTGGCTGTAGTCGACTGCATCCGGCGCGTTTTCTACCGCGATCTCCTCGAGCTTTACCTGGGGACGCGCCGTCTCCCGCAACATCGTCTCCAGGATACGTCTGAAGATATCCAATTCGTCCTGTCCCATCCCCGGTTCCTCCTACGCAACCAACGATGACGCCGGCCTTGTCGCGCTTCAGAACCTCCAATCCATTTCACGTCCAACCCATCGCAGCAATTCACCCAATGTTATGCGGAAGGCGGCATCGGCCTCGCATCTGTCTCGGCAGGGCACGAATGCAATCGCCAGGGCGACCTGGGACACGAATCCTCTAGACGATCGAGAGTGAAATCCGCAAGCTGGAATAGTATCTTCGCGCACTACGGATGTTACCATTCGTAGTAATGACGTATAAGCTTTCTGCGGCCGCGCATGCTATTAGTGCGGCCGTTCTTTTTTTTACATCTCTATCGGGGACGGCATCCGCAGCCGGAATCAAGAAGGATCCAAAACTGGATGAGGCCGTGATTTCGCGGTACGTCGCCGACAAGCTCTCCGTCTGGCAGGAACGTATGAACCTGAAAGACTGGGACATCCGAATCCAACTGGTGCGAGCTGACAAGCTCGAGCCGAAGACGCTCGGAAACGTCCATTGGGATACCGACGTGAAAAAAGCGACGATCGACGTCCTTTCTCCCCTCGACTACCAGCTTCCTTACAATGCCATGCTGGCCGATATGGAGGTTACCGTCGTTCATGAGCTCGTGCACATCGAGCTCGCGTCGCTTCCGCGCAGTGAAGCCAGCAGACGCACCGAAGAGCATGCCGTCAATGAGATAACTGCCGCGCTCCTGCGATTAGCACGAAATTAGCAGCGCCCGTCCCTCCGCCCAGGCCCAGGTCCAGTTCATCGGGAGACCGGCCACCGGAGGTGCGTCTGCGCTTCCGCCGCGTTTTCGGCGGAACGGTCTGGACAAGTGGCCCGAACAACCGGATCCGGAAACTGGGCCCATAGCGAAGGGGTGCGTTTCGCCCGATAAAGTAGATGCTGCCGCATTGTCCTCGCTTCATTATTGTCCTCTTCAACTTTTCTCCTCTCCACATTGTGAATTTAAAAGAGACTAACTGGCGACCGGCGCATCTACGGTTGGCGGAAAGAAGCTGAGCTGCCGGCCTGGCCGTAAACAGGGGTCTAGTCAGGAATGTGAAGACCGCCTCAGCCTCGACCGACCGGCCTGCGCGAAGTCGCCAGGCCGGCGGCTAAGGGAGTGTTTCAGGAGATGGTATGAATGATTAGGCTTGCGCGCGGGATAAGCTCCGAGAAGAGCGGTTTTCTCGGAGTAGACAGGTCACAGGCTGCATGTTTTTGTGAGGCGTACGA